>Ga0116143_10000003_pt1 | contig 499966 bp, 406 predicted proteins | sample AD_UKC034_MetaG_FD_89745 | JGI IMG/M metagenome (GOLD analysis project Ga0116143, IMG submission 89745) | Active sludge microbial communities of municipal wastewater-treating anaerobic digesters from USA - AD_UKC034_MetaG | ecosystem: Engineered > Bioreactor > Anaerobic > Digestate | place... | reverse complement strand
CGGTGCAGCTCGCCGGCTCGGTGACCGCGCGCAAAAACCAGCGCGCCACCACGTCGGACTGGATGGAACTGGAGAAGAAGCGCGGCATCTCGATCAGCTCGACGGTGCTGCAATTCGATTACGACGGCTATCGCATCAACCTGCTCGACACGCCCGGCCACAAAGACTTCTCCGAGGACACCTATCGCGTGCTCACGGCGGTGGATTCGGTGGTGATGGTGATTGACGCCGGCAAGGGCATCGAGCCGCAGACGAAGAAGCTCTTCGAGGTGTGCCGGCATCGCGGCGTGCCCATCTTCACCTTCATGAACAAGTGCGACCGCCCGACACGCGATCCGCTCGAACTGGTGGACGAACTGGAGCGAGTGCTCGGCATCGGCGCGTTTCCGGTGAACTGGCCCATCGGCAACGGCTTTGATTTTCGCGGCGTGTTCGACCGGCAGACGAGTCAGATGCATCTCTTCGAGCGCACCGTGGGCGGACAGTTTCGCGCGCCGGTGAGTGTGGGGGACATCAATGATCCCGCCGTGCGCGGCCAGCTCGATGAGCAGACGTTCGGCAAGACGGCTGAGGAATTGCAGATGCTCGAAACTGCCGGTGAAGTCTGGGATGACACCGCGGTGCTGGCAGGGCAACGGACGCCGGTGTTCTTCGGCAGCGCGAGCAATAATTTCGGGGTGCAACTGTTGCTGGATGGATTTTTGAAACATTCGCCGCCGCCCCAGCCGCGCGTAATGGCGGGCGTCAAAATCGTTCCAGATCATCCGGCGTTCTCTGGTTTCATCTTCAAGATTCAGGCGAACATGGACCCGAAGCACCGCGACCGCATCGCGTTCATCCGCGTGTGTTCCGGAAAATTCGAGCGTGACATGACGGTGCATCACTCGCGCAGTGAAAAGAAGGTGCGTCTCTCCAGCTCGCACAAGATTTTCGGCAATGAACGCGAGACCGTGGACGAGGCGTATCCCGGCGACGTCATTGGCCTGGTCGGTCATGACGCGTTCGGCATTGGCGATACGCTGACCACCGATCCGAAAATTGCCTACAACGAGATTCCGCGTTTCACTCCGGAGGCGTTCAGCTACCTGCACAATCCGAACACGGCCAAGTTCAAACAATTCCGGCAGGGCCTCGATCAGCTGCTGCAAGAGGGCGTGATTCAGGTGTTGTCGCTGCGCCATGCTCCGGTGAAAACCCCGCTGCTTGCCGCCGTCGGCCCGCTGCAATTCGAGGTGGTGCAGTACCGGCTCGAGAGCGAGTACGGTGCGGCGTCGCGCGTGGAGCCCGCCCCCTGGACCGTGGTGCGTTGGTTGCCGCCCGCGATCAGCGAGACTGCTCTGGATGCCCTGGTGCTGCCGACCGGCGCACGGATCGCCTACGACATGGGCCAGAACCCCGTCGTCCTGTTCAGCAACGCATGGTCGTCCCAGTATTTTGGCGAAACCAATCCGGGCGTGCCCCTTTCCGCCCTGCCCGTGCAAACGGCGCGCGAGTAGTGGCCGGCCCGGAGCGGCCACGCGTGGTGATCGCGCGACTCAGTTGTTGTACGTGTCAAACAGGTTGTGAACGTACAAGGCGTCCCGGAACTGTTCCGGCGTCATGGGCTGATCGGGTGTGACCACGATCTCCACCGGCGCGCCCGCGCGCACGTGTACGAAATTGTCCGAATACCGCGCACGGCTGCCTTTCAGCTCGAGCCACGTCCACAACGCGGGATGACGCGCGTCCAGGCGCACCACGAATTGTTTGCCGGAAGCCTTGAGATCTGTTTGCAACCACGGATCCACCAGCGGCAGTTCCTTGGGCCGCGCCAGCGTCACCAGGTTGTCTGAGGTTGGTTGCCCGGGTGTCTCCAATTTCAACCAGACCATCAGATTGTCAGCGCCATGTTTTTTTGCCAGCGCTTGCAGGTCAAGTTTGGTGACCAACTGACTGGCTTGTGCGCCGAGCGTCACCCGGCGGTTTTCGCGTTGCAATGAGGTGCCGTCAGCCGTGGTGACCTCCCAACTGACGGTAGCGGGTTTTTCCTCCCGCAAATCGCTGGTGGCATAAATCGCCACGGAATTGTTGGTGGGATTTTCCAAACCGGACACGAGCACCGGTGCGTAAAAGTGCCGTGCGAAGTATTGCAGCGCCTTCCAGTTGCCGTAGTAATCCACTGCGGACCAACTGGTAACCGGCCAGCAATCATTGTATTGCCAGAACACGCAACCCATGGAGGCGGGCTGGTTTTGACGCCAGAACTCGGCGCCCATTTTGATTCCGTACCCCTGCAGAATCTGGCTCAACCACAAGGCGCTTTCAAAATCCTTCGGTTCGTGAAAGTAACGCGCCGTGGTGTCCTGGATTTTTTGATTGCCGTTGCCGGAGGAGCGTTGATGCCACTGCATCACCGGTGTAAGCAATGACGCGCGGTCCTGCGGCAGGGTGTAGGTCGCCACCGTGGACGGTTCGGGGAAGGATTGGAAGCCGAATTCGCTCATGAACCCGTTCAGTTCGCGAAAACTCTCAAACGGTTTATCTCCGTGCCAGACGCCCCACGAATGGATGTCGCCCACCTCGGGGCTGCCGGGCACGTAAACGGCCTGCGGCGCCAAGCGCCGGACCTCGCCCCCGATCAGGTCGCTGAACAGTTTGTCGTAATCCGCCTTGCCCATGCTGTTGGTGGACCACTCCGCCTTGGTCATGAGCGAGATTTCATTGTTGCCGCACCAGACGGCGATGCTCGGATGATGGCGCAGGCGCTTGACGTTATCGCGCACTTCCTGCCGCACGTTGTCCATGAACGCGGGGTCAAAGGCCGGGTAACTGGAGCAGGCGAATTTGAAATCCAACCAGACCAGAATGCCCGCGGCATCGCACGCCTCGAACAGCGCCGGCTCTTCGTAATAACCGCCACCCCAGAAACGCAGCAGGTTCATGTTCGCCGCCACGGCATCGTTGACGTAGCGCTGTAATTGTTCCGTGGTGACGCGATTGGGAAACGGATCCGCGGGAATCCAATTCGCGCCCTTGGCAAAAACGGTCACGCCGTTCACCGCCAGGCGCAGTGATTGGTTGCGATCCGGCGGCAATAATTTCACAGTGCGCAGGCCGATCCGTTTGACGGTGTAATCCAACAGGTCCGTGTCCAGATTCATCAAGCCCACATGCACGTCATATAACGGCTGGCCTCCCAGGCCGACCGGCCACCACAGCTGCGGTTGCTTGATGAGCAGCGCGCCCGCGCCCTTGCCCTGCGTCAACGGAATGAAAGTCCGATCCAGTGTCTTGTCGCCGTACTGCACGGCAATGATCGCCGTCAGCGGCTCTTGACTGACCGCTTCGGCCTCGACCTGCACCGTCAGCGAGACCTGCTCTTTCACGGTGTGGTCCTGCTGGATGGATATGTCGGTAAAGCGCGCCTCGTCAAACGCCACCAGTTGGATGTCGCGCCAGATACCGCAGGTGATCAGCACGGGGCCCCAATCCCAACCGAAGTTGCACGGCTCCTTGCGCACCCAGGCGCGCCCCGACGGTTCGTGAGACCCGATCCATTCATACAGGGGCCGTTCGGCGTTGCGTTCGCGCATGACCGGCAAGGGCGAATCAAAAGCCACCTCGATGATGTTAACGCCGGGGACCAGCGCCTCCCTGGCGTCAAATTCCCAGGTGCGAAACATGTTATCCGTACGGCCCAACTCCCTGCCATTCAAGCGGACAGTGGCCAGCGTGTCCAAACCGTCGCACCGCAGCAGAATCCGCTTGTGCCGCAACAACTCTGGCGGCGCAAGAAAGGTGCGGCGATAGATCCAGTTGGTTTCCCCCACCCATTGGACCAATTTTTCGTTCTCGCGAAAAAACGGATCGGGAATGCGCTGGGCGGCGAGCAGATCGGTGTGAATGCAGCCCGGCACGCTGGCGGGCAGCCAGTTGGTGCCGCCCGCCTCCACCACCTGCCACGAACCGTTCAAGCTGACGGTGGTGATCTTGGTCAAATCGGCGGCGGACGTGCCCACCACCCCGGCGAGCAGAACCACCAGGGACCAGAGACGCGTTGGAGCTTTCATAACCCGGACAGTGTAGGCGGCATGGCGGCGCGTGGCGAGACTGGACTTTGTTCGGCAAACGAAAAGGGTTAACCTGCCGGGACGACGTTGAGTACCGCCATGTCCACCATTCTCCAGGCCACGGAAGTGACCGTGCGCCACGGCACGCAGGTTTTGCTGGATGCCGCCACCTTCGCCATCGCGGCGGGGCAGCGGATTGGGCTGGTGGGACGGAACGGCTGCGGCAAGACCACGTTCCTCAAGGTGCTGGCGGGATTACAGACGCCGGACGCCGGGACGGTCACGCGCCGCCGTGAGTTGTCCACCAGTTACCTCCCCCAGGATTTTCAACTCGATCCCGCGCTGGACGTGCGCGGCAATGTGCGCGCGGGTGCGGCGGAAGTGTTGCGTTGGATTGCCGAGTTCGAGGCCTTGCCGCCGGATTCCGGGCGCCATGCGGAACTGGAGCAGCGCATCCAGTCCCGGGACGGATGGACGCTGGATCAACGCATTGACACCGCCCTGTCCCGCTTGAACTGTCCGGCCGGGACGCGCGCCACGGACCAGCTGTCCGGCGGCGAGAAGCGGCGGGTGGCCCTGGCCCGCGCCATCGTGTCCCGGCCCGACTTTCTGCTGCTCGACGAACCCACGAACCATCTCGATCCGGAAGCCATTGCGTGGATGGCGGAGTTTCTCGAAAATTTTCCCGGCACGTTCCTCATCGTCACCCACGACCGTTATTTCCTCGACCGCGTGGTGACGCGAATGGTGGAGCTGGACGAGGGCAAATTCTGGGAGCACGCGGGCAATTACACGGACTACCTGCTCGCCCGGGCGGAACGGGAGCAGGCCCAGTCGGTGGTCGAACACAAGCGGCAGATGTTTCTGCGCAAGGAACTGGCCTGGGTGCGGACCGGTCCACGCGCCCAGCGCACCAAGCAGAAGAACCGCTTCGAGCGTTATTACGCGGCGGCGGCCCAGGCCGGCCCCGCCATGGACACCGACCTGGAACTGGTGATTCCGCCGCCACCGCAGTTGGGCAATCGCACCGTGGAATTGACCAACCTGGGAGTGGAACGGGGGGGGCGACCGTTGTTCTCCGGATTCAGTTTCAATTTTGAGAATGGCCGGCGCGTCGGCATTTGCGGCCGCAATGGGCTGGGCAAAACCACGCTGTTGAAAATCATTCTGGGCCAGCTCCAACCCACCGAAGGCACGGTCAAAACCGGTCCGCTCACCCGGTTCAATTACGTGGACCAGGCGCGTCAGCAACTGCATGATGACCTTACCGTGCTGGCGGAGGCCTCCGACGGGACGGAGTTCGTCCTGTGGGGCGAAGCGCGGCTTTCCGTGCGCAGTTATTTGAAGCGGTTTTTGTTTGCGGATGACCGTCTCACGACGCGCGTGGGCCAGTTGAGCGGCGGCGAACGCAGCCGGCTGCTGTTGGCCAAAATCCTTAAGGCGGGCGGCAACTTTCTCATTCTGGATGAACCGACGAATGATCTGGACTTGCCGACGTTGCGGGTGCTGGAGGAGGCGCTGGTGGCGTTTCCGGGGGTCGTGTGCGTTGTCAGTCATGACCGTTACTTCTTGAACCGGGTGTGCACGGATATTCTCGCGTTCGAAGGCGATGGCCGGATTCAGCACAGCGTGGGCGACTACGATTACTACCTGGAGAAGAAGCGCCGGGCGGACACGGCCGCCGCGCGCCGGCTGCCGCCGGAGGCCCCCCCCGCCAAGCCGCCGGAGGCAAACGTCTCCGCCGCATCCGGCCCGCCGCGCCCGCGGAAATTATCCTTCAAGGAGCAGCGCGAATTGGCCGGGGTGGAGGCGCAGATTGCGGCGGCGGAGGCGGAAATCGCGCGCATTGAGGGGCTTTTTGCCGCGCCGGATTTTCATCGCACGCACGCGCCACAAACCGGCCGGTTGCTGGCCGACCTGGCGGCCGCGCGGGAAACGGTGGCGGCGCTCTACCAACGCTGGGAGGAACTGGAAACCATCAAGATCGCTGCGGCGCAACGCACCACGTAGGGCGCGTGGCGCGGCTGAACGCGCCGGACGGGCGGCGCTCATTTGCCCCCGAGCAACCGGCGAAATTCAGCTTCGTTAATCACGGGAACTCCCAACTCCTGCGCCTTGGTCAGTTTGGAACCAGCCTCCGTTCCCGCCAGAACGAAATCCGTTTTCTTGCTCACGCTGCCGCTGGTTTTGCCGCCGGCGGCTTCAATCATCGCGGTGGCTTGCTCGCGGGTCAGCGTCGGTAACGTCCCTGTCAACACCACGGTCTTGGCGGTGAACGGTCCGGCCGCCGCCGAAGGCCCCGCTTCACTTCGGGGCTGGATGCCGAGTTTGCGGAGCCGCGCCAGGACTTCCTGTCCCGCCGTGGAGGCGAAATAATTCAGCACGCTGCTGGCGACAACCGGGCCGACTTCCTGCAGCCGCGTCTTCAAGCCGCCCGCCGCCAATCGCGTCTGCAACTCATGAATTTCGGTCTTGAGTTCGGTTTCCCGCTTTTCACGGGCGGCGCGCTCGCGCGCGGACGTTGGCGGATTACGGCGTGACCGGGGACTAATCTCCGCCCGCTCCGTTTCCTTGGCGCCCAGGTCCCGGATGTCGCGCAGAACCTGCGAATGGCCCAAGGCCGGCAGGGATGCGTGAGTGGCGGCCAATTGTTTGGCGGTTGCTTCGCCCACGTCGGCGATAGCCAGCGCCAGAATCCAGCGGTTCAGCGGCGCCGTCTTGGCGCGTTCCAGCGCGGCCAAGAGCTTGGTGGCGTTCTTTTCGCCGAAGACACGCGGCTCGGTCTCCGTGCCGAGATTCAGGTCCGCCAGCTGTTCCCGCCGGAGATCGAACAGATCCAGCGGCTCTTTCACCAGCCCGCGCTCGACCAGTTTCTCCGCCACGATGCCGCCGAGCGATTCGATGTCCAGCGCCTTGCGTTGAGCAAAATACTCGACGCGCCGCATGAGTTGCGCCGGGCAACCGGCGACGTTCTGGCATTGCCACGCAACGGCTTCAGTTTCGCCATCAGAAACTTTTTCGCGCGCAATCGGCCCGCCACACGCGGGGCATTTGGCGCCGACGAATTGGAATAGATCAAATTCCTTCGCGTTCGCCGGGCGTTTGGATTTCAGCACCTCCAGCACTTCGGGAATTACCATGCCCGCCTTGCGAATGACCACGGTGTCGCCGATGCGGATGTCTTTGCGGCGGATTTCGTCCTCGTTGTGCAATGTGGCGCGCGCGATGGTCGAGCCTTGCACGAACACCGGTTCCAGTTCGGCCACGGGCGTGAGTACGCCGGTGCGTCCGACCTGCACGGTGATGTCGCGCAGGACGGTCTCGGCAGGCGTGATCCACGGCACGGGTTTATGCACGATGGCATAGCCGGGCGCGCGGGTCTTGCCCGGAATGCGCGCGCAGTCGGCGTAATGGTTCACCTTCAGCACGATGCCGTCAATTTCGTACGGGAGCTGGCGGCGCAGATCGCGGGTTTCGTCATAATCCGCCACGACCTCGTCGTGGTACACCTTGAGCACCTCCTTGAGGCTGGCGCAACGCCACCATTTTTTCAACGTGGGCAGACCCAGGCGGGCCAGCGTCTCCAGCATTTCCGCGTGCGAATTGAACGCGATGCCGTCACAGGCGCCGACCGCGTAAAACACCGCGCTGACCGGACGTTGCGCGACGAGTTTTGGGTCGAGCAACTTCAGTGTGCCGGCGGTGGCATTGCGCGCATTGGGCAAGGTTTTTTCCCCGGCGGCGGCGAGCTTTTTGTTCAAGGCGTCGAAATCCTGATTCGCCATGTACGCCTCGCCGCGCACTTCGAGCAACTCGGGCGGATGCTTCAAATTCAACTCCAACGGGATCGCGCGCACGGTGCGGAGATTGGCGGTGATGTCGTCGCCGAACGCGCCGTCGCCGCGCGTGACGCCGAGCGCGAGTCTGCCGCGCCGGTAATGCACGCTGATGGACACGCCATCCACCTTCGGCTCCAAGATGTATTCCACCCGGTCACGCTTCAGCTGTTTGCAGATGGTGGCGTTGAAGGATTCCAACGCGTTGAGCGTGCGTTCGTCCTGCGCGCGATTGCGTTTGTCGCGGACGGGTTCTTCGGCGCGGGTGGGATGCTCGGCGGCCTCGACTTTTTCGAGCGAGAGCATCGGCAGCAAGTGTTTGACGCGGGCGAAACCTTCGGCGGGCGCGCCGCCCACGCGCTGGGTGGGCGACTCGGGCGTGATGAGTTGCGGAAATTCCTTCTCCAACTCCTGCAACTGCCGGAAAAGCTGGTCGTATTCGTAATCGGTGATTTCCGCCCGGCCCACGACGTAATACGCATGGTCGTGCCGTCGGATCTCCGCGGCGAGTTGGGCATGGCGTGTTCGGGCCTCTGGCAGAGTCATGCCGGCAGTGTTTCGTTCCTGCACCCGGGTGGGAAGATAAATTTTTCGGAGCAAACGCGCCGGGCGGCTGGTGCGGGCGTCGCGCGCCGGCCGGTTTGAAGATTGCCTGGGCGCCGGATTTCACCTACCGTCACCGCGGTTGGCAACTAGAGCAAATCTTGATTTATGAGCGTATTGATCGTGGGTTCAACGGCCTTGGATTCCATCAAAACTCCGCGGCGGGAAAATCCGAAGTTGTTGGGCGGCTCGGCAAGCCACGCCGCGGTGGCGGCCAGTTTTTTTTCGCCCGTCAACATGGTGGGTGTGGTGGGCGAGGATTTTCCGTCGAAATACACCCGGCTCTTCAAGCGGCACGGCATTGATCTGGCCGGATTGCAGGTCAAACCCGGCAAAACGTTCCACTGGTCGGGCGAGTACGAGGCAAACATGAACAACCGCCGGACGCTGCTGACGGAACTGGGGGTGTTTGAAACGTTTTCTCCGGAACTGCCGCGCCCCTATCAGTCCTCGCCGTTTGTGCTGCTCGCCAATATCGCGCCGGCGTTGCAACTGCACGTGCTGCGACAGATGCGCCGGCCAAGGTTCGTCGTTGCGGACACCATGGATCTCTGGTTGAACATCGCCCTGGAGGATCTGCTGGCGTTGATCAAACTGGTGGATGGGTTTGTGCTCAATGACAGTGAAGCGCAGCAGTTGACCCAGACGGACAATGTCTTCAACGCGCTCAAAAAGATTCACCGACTCGGGCCGAAGTACGTGATTATCAAACAGGGCTCGCACGGCTCCATTCTGAGCGGACCGAAGGGATTTTTTCTCTGTCCGGCCTATCCCGTCTCCGGGCTGGTGGACCCGACGGGGGCCGGCGACTCGTTTGTGGGCGCCCTGATGGGGTATCTGGCGCGGGCCCGCGGCTCAACGGATGCCCACATTCGGCGCGCGATGATTCACGGAAGCGTCGTGGCCTCCTTTTGCTGTGAAGGCTTTGGCCTGAACCGAACCGTTACGGCCACGCCCGCTCAAATTGACGAGCGGGTGAAACGTCTTGAACAAATAACCCGATTTTGAAACTGCGTTGGAACAGTTGTTGCTTGTCGAAGGCAGCTATGACGTTGCCCGACGCAGTACCTGTGATGACGTTGCCCAACGCGATCCTGTTTCCGCAGGCGTTGCTTCCACTTTACGTCTTTGAAGCGCCCTATCGCCAATTGCTGGCCGATGCATTGCACGGCAACCGGCTCTTTGTGGTGGCCATGCGTCATCCCGAGTCAGCCAACGAAACCCCGGCCAAAGTGGCCGGGATCGGGCTGATCCGCGTTGCCGTCGGGCACAAGGATCACACCGCGCACGTGATTTTGCAGGGACTGGCGCGGGTGAAGCTCGGCCGGCTGAAAAAACGGCGGCCGTACCCGGTGCACGAAATTGAACCGCTGCCTCCCGCAACTGGAAGCGGCCGGAAAATTGGTGGGCTTCTGGCGCGCGCGCGGCTGTTGCTGAAGGAACGAGTGAAGCAGGGCATTCCGTTTCCGTTTCCATTCGTTTCCAGTGCGCAGCCCGCCCAGGCCGGTCAGCCGCCGCACACACTGTCCGCGCGGGAAATGCTGGATTATCTTGATTCCATTGTCGAACCGGAGCGGGCGACGGATTTAATGGCGGGAATGGTTTTGGCCGCGGCCGAGGAACGCCAGAAGATCCTGGCAACCCGCGGCTTGGAAACCCGGCTGCGCCATCTGACGCATTTTCTCCACCGCGACTTGGAGTCACAGTCGCAGCCCAAGGTTCTGGGCCAATAAAGATGCGCCTGTTGGGGCCGCCGGGTGAAAAACCGATTTTCCCCCGGGCGTTACTTGGGGCCCGCGGCCGGCTGCTCCTGCTGCGATGAAGCCATCAATTCCTCAATTTTCTTCAACCGTTCATCCAGGATTTCCACATGGGCTTCCTTCCGCAACGCTTCAATGAATTTGCCGTCGGCCAGTTTTTTCTGCAGCGCCTGGCTGCGTAAAACTTCTTTGAGGTCATCCGCCACTTCCGCATAGGGAAGCATCCGGGCGGGGATTTTCTCACCCAGCTTGATGATGTGATAGCCGTACGCGGTGGTCACCACATCACTGACTTGATTTGTGCGCAGGGAGAAGGCGGCGGCGGAGAATTCCGGCACCATGTCCTCGCGCTTGAACGTGTATTCTCCCCCGCGATCCTTGGAGCCGGGATCTTCGGAGTACTGCCTGGCCAGGGCGGCAAAATCGGCTCCGTCCACCGCCTGCTTCCGCACCTCCTCCAGCTGTTTGCGCTTCGCTTTTTTCTGCTCCTCGGACAAATCCTCTCCGGTGACCGGGTCCTTGGTGCTGAGCAAAATGTGACTGGCACGCACCTGCTCCGGCTGTTCGAACCGGGTGGGGTTTTCCTCGTAATACTTTTTGGCGTCGGCATCGGTGATGTTGACCTCCAGCTCGCGTTGGAGGACGGCCGCCACGGTGGCCTGCTCCACGCGTTGCCGGTCCCACTCGGCCCGCGTCAGCCCCTGCAGGCGCAGCTGGCTGCCCAGTTTCTCATCGAATTCCGCATCGGTCAGCTTGTTGTCGGCTTTGAGGCGTTGCAGCGCCTTGGCAAACATCTCACGTCCCCTGGCCTTGTCGGCGTCGGTGGCCCGCGCCAATAACAACTGCGCGGCGATCAGGTCGTTCAGCTTCTGCAGCTGAAACATGCCGAGGTTGTCGGGCGGGATCGGGCGGCCCTGCGCATTGGCCGCAGCCTGTAGCTGGATCATTTCCGAATCCAACTGGCTGCGCTTGATTTCCACTCCCTTGCCCCTGGCAATCACCGGATCCCCGAGCAGGCTGTCGAGTTTGCTCACGCTGTTGGTCGGGGTGTCGGCCCGGGTGGTCATACTGCTGCCGAAGCCGGCCAGCACCAGCCCAAGCGTGAGGCAGGAAATCCTGCGGGTAACAGAGGTCATAGGAATGATTCGTTTATAATTTGACGACGTGTACACTGTGAATGTCTTCATCTTTTTCCAGCTCGGCCAATACCGCCGCCGTCGGTTCGCTGTCCAAATGCAGCACCGTTAGCGCATCGCCGCCCTCGGTGTCGCGGCTCAAGCTCATGCTCGCGATGTTCACCTGATGACGACCCAGCAGCGTACCCAGGTATCCGACAATTCCCGGGCGGTCCTTGTTCGTTAATAACAGCATCACTCCGCTGATCGGAATCTCGACCGGGGAGCTGTACAAACGCACGATCCGCGGGTTGTTCGGCGAGCCAAAAAATGTGCCGCCGGCCGAGATGACCTTTTGGTTCTCGTGAAAGGCCTGCACGTGCAGCCACTCGTTAAACGTAACCGGTTCATTGGAGCGTTTCTCTTCGACGGTCAATCCCAGCGTGGAGGCGATGCTGCGGACGTTGATGTTGTTCAAGTCATGCACACCGGCCCGGGATAAAAATCCCTGCAACACCGCCCGGGTGATGGGATCAATATTGGGCAGCTCCTGCGCCTTGCCGCCGTAAGTGATGTAGAGGCGATCCACCTGGGCGGGGGCCAGTTGGGCAAGCAATTTGCCAATTTTTTCACCCAGGATGAGATACGGTTTGACCTGTTCGTACGTCTTGGCGTCGAGGTAGGGCAGATTCACCGCATTGCGGACTTCTCCCGTCAACAAATAGCCCGTAATGACTTCGGCCACCTCCAACCCGCACTTTTCCTGCGCTTCGGTCGTGCTGGCGCCGAGGTGCGGGGTCAGGATCAAACCCGGATGGGTGCGGAACGGGTGGTCCGGGGGCAAGGGCTCCTTGTCATACACGTCCAATCCCGCCGCCGCCACCTTGCCGGATTCCAGCGCGGCCAGCAGGTCCTGCGCTTCGATGATTTCACCCCGGGCACAATTCACCACCCGCACGCCCGGTTTCATTTTGGCGAAGGCCGCGGCATTCAACATCCCTTTGGTCTGGTCGGTCACCGGCATGTGTACGGTGATGAAGTCGGCTTCGCGGTAAACCAAATCCACTTCGGTGGCCAGCTCCACTCCAAGCGCTTTGGCGCGCGCCTCACTCAGAAACGGGTCATAACCAATTACGCGCATCCCGAACGCCAGCGCCCGTTTGGCCACCTCCGTGCCGATCCGGCCCATGCCCAATACCCCGAGGGTTTTGCCGGCAACTTCCACGCCTTGGAACAGCTTGCGGTCCCATTTTCCGGCCGTCATCGAGGCATAGGCCTGTGGCACATTCCGCGCGAGGCTCAGCAGCATGGCGAACGTCAACTCCGCCGTCGTCACGGTGTTCCCTCCCGGCGTGTTCATCACCACAACCCCGTGACGGGTCGCCGCCTTCACATCCACATTGTCCACCCCGACACCGGCGCGACCAACCACGCGTAATTTTTTGGCGGCTTCCAGGACCTTTTTGGTCACCTTGGTTTCGGAGCGTACAATCATGGCGGCGACATCGCTCACCACGGGAAGCAATTCGGTTTCAGCCAGGCGTTTGGGCAGGACAACCACCTCGAACTCGGGGCGTTGTTGTAGCAGGGCGATGCCGCGGGGCGAGATGGGGTCACAAACCAATATTTTCATACGAACAAGGTCGGTCAGTCTAACTTAGCCCGGCCCGAGGTCAAACTTTCAAAAATCACCGCCTCCCGGCGGCCGGCCCATCAATCGGCTTTACTTGGCCCGCAGGGCCTCCAACCATGACTTGGTGCTGAAGTGGTTGCGAGGATGGACGGTGGGGATGCTGCTGGTCGGAGGAGGGCTGGCCGGGAGCCGGTGTCCTGTTGTTGCGGCCGACTCCGGCACGTTTCTGGTGTGGAACACCCAGGACGCAGAATTGCTGCCGCAGAGTTCGGTCATTGCGCTGACCCAGACGCGTGATGGGTACCTCTGGTTGGGAACGATGAAAGGGCTGGTCCGCTTCGACGGCATTCATCCGGAGGTGTTCTACGAAGCCGAGACGATCGTACATTTGTTTGAGGACCGCCAGGGCGGGTTGTGGGTGGGCACGGAAAAATCCGGCGTATTGCGCCTCCAAAACGGCGTGGCCACGAACGTGCAGTTCGGCCATGGCGTGCGGGAGCGCCTGATGGCGGCGACCGAAGATGCGACGGGCGCGGTCTGGTTGTTTGGCGCCGACGGGCAACTGGCCCGCTATCGGAACGGCCGTCGCGAGAACACCTGGTTGATCAATCCCGGCGCCAGCAGTTGCCGCTCCCTCATTACCGACGCTGCGGGCGAGCTCTGGGTGGGCACGGACATGAATCTGTATCGGGTCGTTTCTGATCTGCGGCGCCCGGACTTTGAATTGCAGCTCCAAACCATTCCACTGACCGGCCGGCAGGACTTTCTGCTCGCCCGCAAGGACGGTGGTTTCTGGCAATTCGCCAATCAGCACATTTATCTGCACACGACGAATGGGATCACCCAAACGCTTGGGCCTTATCCCTGGAAACCTCTCCTCACCGCCTCACCGGTCACATCGGCCTGCGAAGATGCACAGGGCAACCTGATCATCGGAACGCTGGGTGACGGCGTGTATCGGTTGGACCCGCGGGGCGCGGTGACGCGCATCGGCAGCTCCCAGGGCTTGAATCACGAAACCGTATTGTCCTTGTGCGTGGATCGCGAAGGCAACCTGTGGGTCGGCACTGACGGCGGCGGGGCCAACCGGCTGCGCCCGGCGCGGTTTCAGCTGCAGCCGGAAACGGGTGGCAAAAGTGTGCAATCCGTTTCCACCGACAGTCAGGGCGGATTATGGATCGCGTTCAATGGCGGTGAATTGAACTACTGGCTTCATGACACCATGCGCAAGTACGACGCCACGGCGGATTTGCCCGGGGTAAACGTGCGGGCGCTGCTCGTGGATGCGCGGGATACCGTCTGGCTGGGCGGCATTGTGGCGGGCGGCATCTATCAATTCGTGGACGGGAGGTTCCGTCTGGCGCCCGGCACTGAAGGGGTGCGACCGCAGGTTTCCGCCCTGTTTCAGGATCGGGCCACCAACATCTGGGTCGGCACACAGGAGGGACTGGCGTTTTGGAACGGCGCGACGTGGAAGCTGTACACGACCGGGGATGGCTTGACGACGAATTCGGTGCGCGCCATTGCCGAAGGCGTCAATGGCGATTTATGGGTGGGCACCGATGGCGGGGGTTTGAACCGGTTGCAGGACGGACACTTTACCAGTTATCGCGCGACGGACACCGGACTGCCCAGCGACTATATTACCGCGCTCCACACCGATGCGGCCGGGGCGGTTTGGATTGGCACTTCGGGCGGGGGGCTGGCGCGATTCCAAACGGGCAGCTGGAAACGCTTTGACAAGCAGGATGGTCTGGCGGGCAACAGCATTTCCTATCTGGCCGAGGACGAGTTGGGTTTCCTTTGGATCGGCTCAAACGAAGGGTTGATGCGCGTGGCCCGGTCCGCCTTGAATGCCTACGCCGACGGCCGGACCAACATTTTGTCCCTGCGCACCTTCGGCAAGGCGGACGGATTGCCGACCAAGGAATGCTCCTCGGGCTCGCAACCGTCCGTTTGGCGCGGCCCTTCCGGACGGATGTGGTTTCCCACGGCCAAGGGCCTGGTCAGCCTGCAACCGGCGGCGTTGCAACCCAATACCAATCCCCCGCCCGTGGTGATTGAAGCCGTCCTGGTGGATGGAAAATCCCAGGCGACCAATGCCTTGCAAACCGCCTGGCCGCGCGCGGTCGTCGTGCCGGCCCGCAAGGAAGTGGTGGAAATTCGTTTCACCAGTCTGAATCTCACGGCGCCGGAGCAGGCCCGCTTTCAATATCGCCTGGACGATGGGGACGCCCGTTGGATGGATTCGCGCGGGCTGCGGGAAGTCCGGCTCACCCGGCTGCCGCCGGGACATTACCATTTTCAGGTGCGCGCCTGCAATGAGGACGGGTTCTGGAGTCCCATTCCGGCGTCCTTGCGCCTGGTGGTCATTCCGCCCTTTTGGAAAACGTGGTGGTTTCAGGCGGGCGGAGTGGTGTGCTTGATCGGGGGCATTGGGGGCCTCGTGTATTTCATTTCCACCCAGCGGTTGCAACGCCAGCTCGCGTCCTTGCGCCAGCAGGAAGCGCTGGAAAAGGAGCGCGCCCGCATCGCGCGCGACTTGCACGATCAACTGGGCGCCAATCTGACGCAGGTCAGCTTGCTGGGTGAAATGGTGGGCGAGGACCGGCACCTGCCGGCGGAGGTCGCGGCGCATGCCGAACAGATTTGCAAGACCGCCCGGCAGACCTCGGATGCACTGGATGAGATTGTTTGGGCGGCCAATCCTTCCAATGACACGCTGGAGGGGCTGGTCAATTACGCCTGCAAATATGCGCAGGAATATCTCGCCCTGGCCAATCTCCGGTATCGTCTGGATGTGCCCCCGGCGCTGCCGGCGCTCGGCATTCCGCCGGATCTGCGGCACAATGTATTCCTGGCCTTCAAGGAATCGGTGAACAACGTCGTCAAGCACGCGCGCGCCACGGAGGCCAGAATCCATCTGCGGCTGGGGGACCGGCAATTCGTTTTTGAAGTGGAGGACAACGGGCGCGGCCCGGCGGGGGCCGCCACGAAAACCGGGAGAAATGGGTTGCGCAACATGCGCAAACGCATGGAAGATGTGGGCGGCACATTTGAAATGGTGCCGGCCCCCGGGCGCGGGACCATCGTGCGACTGACGGCGCCGCTCACCAAACCCTGACACGCCATGGCCATCACGGTTTCGATCGTTGAGGACAATGAACAATTGCGGGACACCCTCGCGCGCATGATCAATCGCGCGGAGGGATTCGCATGCGTTGGCCAGCATCCGAGTGCGGAGGCCGCCCTTGCCGGCGTTCCCGCAGAGCAACCCCACGTGGTCCTGATGGACATCAACCTGCCCGGCATGAACGGGGTGGAGTGTGTCCGGCGATTGAAGGAAATTCTGCCGGCCACGCAAATCGTCATGCTGACGGCTTACGAGGATACGGAGAACATCTTCAATTCGCTGGCCGCCGGCGCCGCCGGTTACCTGCTCAAACGTTCCAAGAGTTCGGAAATTCTGGATGCCATCCGCGATGTGCAGAACGGCGGCTCGCCGATGTCCACCCACATCGCCCGCAAAGTCGTGCAGTCTTTCCAAATGCGTCCGAGCGTCGCCCCGCCCGAACCCACAAATGAACTTTCACCGCGCGAGCAGGAGGTGTTGGATTTACTGAGCCAGGGGTTCATGTACAAGGAAATTTCCGACCGGCTCGGCATCAGCTTTGAAACCGTGCGAACTTACATCCGACGAATTTATGAAAAATTACACGTTCGCACGCGCACAGAGGCGGTTGCGAAGGCCCTGAGACGTCAGTAACAACCTGAATATCAGCGGTTTGTGATCGTATCGTTTGCGGGCGCAACCTGTCCCCCACAATGGTGACTACCGGTATCTGGAAACTATCCTATGATGAGGGCGTTGTTGGACGGGAATTTGCAGAGGTTACCGTGTGTTTCGTAAAGGCGTAGAACTGCAGCGCCGCCGGAAAACAACTTTGAATTTCGGCATTGGAAATGGGTTTTGTTCTCAGGCAGAGGACCGGATGAATTGTCCGGTCCTTTTGTTTGTACGCCCGCGCCCGCCATCGCCGTCTCGTGGTCGGGCCAGGAAGCGCTCCACGTACTTGCCCAACATGTCCACTTCGAGGTTCACGTAATCGCCAGGCTGCCGCGCCCGCAAGGTGGTGATCTCGTACGTGTGCGGAATAATCCAGATTTGAAACTGGGTTTTCGTCACCCCGGCGACCGTCAGGCTGATCCCATCCACCGCAATGGAGCCCTTCAAAACGACGTAACGCATGAGGTTGGAGGGGGCGGAAATGCTGAGCAGCTGGTCCGTTCCCGATTTTTTCCAGCTCCGGACTTTTCCCAGGCCGTCCACATGGCCAGTCACGAAATGACCTCCCAATTCATCGCCCGCGCGCAGCGGACGTTCCAGATTGACAATGTCGCCGGACTGAGCGAACTGCAGGTTGGTGCGTCGCCAGGATTCACGCAATACATCGAAATGAAGTCGTCGCCCAGGACCGCACGGGGTGTGTTGCACCACGGTTAAACAGCAACCATTGACGGCCACACTCGCACCCAGCCGGGCGCCCTGCATTCCACGCGGGACGCGCAGCACCAGGCGGATCGCTTTGGGTGCCGGGGCAATGGTTTCAATCACGCCGGTCTGCTGAATGATCCCCGTAAACATGGGGCTATGGTGGGGGAGAAACCTTTCCGCCGGCAAGGGCGCAAAACGCATCAAACCGCCACCCTGGCGGTGAGCAGCAGGTCCTCCCCGGCCAGACGCCAGTTCACATTGGTCAGTGTCAATACTTCGCTCCACGCCTCCGCGCCCTTGCCGGCGACGCCTTTCAGGGCCGTGCGTCCGCCGAGAATCTTCGGCGCGTAAAAAAACGCAATCCGCTGCGCCAGACGCTCCAGCAGGAAGGAGGCATTGACTTCGCCGCCCCCCTCGACCAACAAGCTGGTGACCGCTTCCGCACCCAGCTTGCGCAGCAGCCATCGCAGGTCGATTTTGCCGTGCTGCGCCGGTCCCGTGACCACACGCACCCGGCGGGCGAGCGCGGCCACCCGGCGCGGCGCGGCGTTCTCACTCACCACAAGGGTCGTGGTGGCGGCCTGCGGATCACTGACGACCTTGGCGGACAAGGGCGTGCGGGCCTCCGCGTCCAGCACGATTCGCCGCAACGGCGGGTGTTTCTCCGGCAGATCCCTGCCGCCAATTTTCCGCACGACCAGGCTCGGATCATCGGCGAGAATGGTATGCACGCCGACCACAATGGCGTCGTGTTCGTGGCGCAACTGCATCCCGTGCGCTCGTGCGGCGGCGCTGGTGATCCACTTGGATTCGCCGGCGGCCGTGGCAATCTTCCCGTCCAGGGTCATTGCCGCCTTCACCGTGACCAGCGGAGTGCGACACTGGATCCAATGGTTGAAGGCCTCGTTCAGTTCAGCACAGCGATCGCTTAAAACTCCCGCCGCCACCTGAAGGCCGGCATGGCGCAGCTCCGAAAGACCGGCGCCGGCATGACGGGGGTTGGGATCAATCGCGCCGACCACCACGCGCCGGATCCCTGCGGCCTGGATGGCCGCGGTGCAGGGTGGCGTGCGTCCGTGCGTGGAGCATGGCTCCAAGGTCACATAGAGGGTCGCGCCGCGCACGGAGTGCCGCCGTCGCCCGGCATCCCGGAACGCCTCAATTTCGGCATGGGGCTCACCCGCGCGCCGATGCCAGCCACGACCAATGATCCGGCCCGCCCGCACCAGCAAGGCGCCAACGATCGGGTTGGGCGAGGTCGTGCCGCGGCCCCGTTGCGCCAGCCGGATGGCCTGGCGCATAAAACCAAAATCCCGGGCGTTCATCTGCCTTGATCCGCGGCGGCCAGTTGGGACGGTGGCGGTACCGGCTTTTCCGTCCCGTCATCGCGCCGCGCAGCACCGGTCCGGTGCAATTGAAGCTTGCCACTCATCGGTTTCACCCTCTAAGTTTCCCGCGGACTATATTCATTTATGGCTGATGCAGTAAACCGATATTCCGATAACGTCCCAGGCCGCTATTACGTGGACAATCAATGCATTGACTGCGATCTCTGCCGGGAAACCGCACCGGACAATTTCAAGCGCAACGATGACGGCGGCTACTCGTTCGTATTTAAACAACCCGAAACTCCGGAGGAGGAGGAGCGCTGCAAGGAGGCCAAGGAAGGGTGCCCCGTGGAAGCCATTGGCGACGACGGTTAAGAGGCCGACACCGACATTTAGGCCTGTCATTTCCCAATGGCAGGCTTTTTTATGTACAAAAAAATCGGGGTGGCGTTCCGGCCATCCCCGATGCGGAAAAGGTCTGCGCCCCCAGGCTTAGAACGTATAGGCGGTTTGGGCAATCAGCCGGGTATCCGTCGTTTCCTTGCCGTATTTCACGCCGTTGTCGTAGTTCACCTGATACTTCACCTGCAAGTCCCAGTTGCTGATGATCTTGGTGCTGATTCCGATCTCAAAATTGATCAGGTCCCGATCCGGCCAGTCTTCGACGGCGGGAATGTACTCCGCAGTTTGCCAGATGCGGGTCGTATCCGTCAGCTTGTGCTCGAATTTTTCCCCGATGCGCAGCGCAAAGTACTCCTGGCGATCCCGTGGCGAGGTGGCGGATGCTTCGCGTTCTTCAATCACAAACGACGGGCCCACATCGAACGACAGCGTGGTCTTCTCGTTTTTGATGAGGTAATAACCCGCCAGTGGCGCAATCCGCAGGCGATACGCCAGGTCGGCAATCCCGTCATGTTCACCATCCACCCGCAAGCCGAAGTAGAGCCGGTCCGTAAACAAATGGTTGTATTGACCGTAACCCTTCACGTAATCGGTTGTGCGCGAACGATTGTTGCCCGTGCTGCTGCTTTTGCCGTAGCCGCCGGAAGCCCCCAGCAACACCTCGTCCCAATCCCATTTCCGTTTCGTGTCAATGCTGACCGTGGCCCCAACGCTTTCGCTGTTGCCGCTCTGAATGGTCAACCCCGCTGCCGCCACGGTTTCCCAGCCCTTTTGTTCCGGGGGCGGCGCTTGTTGAGCCCGCGCGTTTTGGTTGGCAAACAGCAGGGAGATGCCCAAGCCGCCTGCAAGTATCAATGTGTTTTTCATAGTAAAAATAAAGGCGGGATTATGCTTGGGTTGAACGGGGTTGGCCAGCTTTTTCTTCGCTTCAGGTTTGGATGCGATTGTGTACCGGGGAAGGGCCACTTGTCGGTGAAGGCACGAACCAACCTGCACGCGGGCCAAAGGTGAGAATCCCCCGGTGCAGGAAGCGCGCCCGCGGGTCAGGATGCCGACCGACATTTCGCCAGATCACCTGCCTTTCACCACGGATCCGCGGCTTTCGCGGCAGCACCGCATCCACGCGGCCCGGCGGCTTGGACAACCCGGCAAGGAGCGCGGAATCGCTCCGGCTCACTGGCACAGGACCGGCATCGGGATTTTTCCTTCCGGCGGAGGTGGTTGCCCGGCGCGGAGACGGTTGCCCGGCCATGCTCGCAAGCAGTTCGTCATGAAAATCTGTTCCCCCAGCCGCCGGGTCCGCTACAATCCAGCGACGACAAAATGGGAAGTGAAGCCCAACTGCTGACGCGTTGCCGTCAGGGGGAAGCCGCGGCATGGGATGAACTGTTTGATCTGCACTATGCCGCCACCGGACGTTTTGTCTTTCAGCTGGCGTCGGACTTCACCCGCGAAGATGTCGAGGAAGTCTGCCAGGACACCTTTTTAAGTGTGATTCGAAATCTGGATTCCTTTCGGGAACAAAGCCAGTTTCGCACCTGGTTGTTTCACATCGCCGCCAACAAGGCGCGGGACTTTCGCGAAAAGAGACTGGCGGCCAAGCGCGGTGGCGGCCAGGTGCCACTGTCGTTGCAGGCGGAGACCGAGCCGGCTGGACTTGTGTTGGATCCGTCGGATTCGGCCCCCGCCCCGGACCTCCGGCTGCTCCAACGGGAACAAGCCGGACAGGTGCGCGAAGCCGTGGCGTTGCTGGATGCGCCGTGCCGGGAGATTATTGAACTGCGTTATTTTGGCGATTTGAGCTATGAAGAATTGAGCCGCCTGTTGCAGTTGAATCCCAAGACCGTCAGTTCGCGTCTGAGCAAGTGCCTCGACAAATTGGAGTTGATCGTGCAGCGTTGCCTGGCCGGGGAAAATTTGCCGGATCCCGTCTAAACCAGCGTGTGGTAATGAACGACGAACGTCCCATTGAAGAATTGCTCCGTCGCGCCGCTCAAGAGCGCCGGGCTGCTGCGGGCGAGGCGCTCGAATTATCCCCGCTCCACCGCCGCCTGTTGCAAGCTGAAGTGGCGCGCCGGTTTCCGGCGACCGCGGCGCCAAGGCCGGCGGACCATCCTCCCTTCTGGCGGCTCCCGATCTGGCGCTGGGGTTATGTGCTGGCCGCGTTTGCGGGAATCGCCATCACCGGGGTCTGGCTGTTCTTTCAATCCGGGAAAACCACCTTGCAACCGGCGTATGAGCTGGCAAAACGCCTTCCGGGCGAAGCCTCACGGCCGGTCTTGACCACTCCGCCGCCGCCCTCCACCTCTTCGCCGTGGCCGCCGGCGGCAAGCCCCGTGTCGGATGAGGAAACAAAAACCGCCGCCCCGGCAGTGACGGTTCCCGTCGCGCGCAGGATTCCGGTGGCTCCGGAACCCCATCCGACCACCAGCCGGCAGACACGCGCTGCCGCCAGGAGCCAGGGGACGTCAGTGCCCACCGGAACGATCGCTGTTTCCCGGACGGATGAGGCGTTGTCCGCTCCGCGGTCTGCAGCGCCGCCGCCTGCCGCGCTGACAAACGAGGCCTCGATCCCTGTCCTGCCGTCATCCCGCGTTGACGCCGCGCCCCGGATCCGGCTCGCCGATGCGGGTCCGCGTGAACCTGCCGATGCGGGGACCAGTTTAACCGTACCGGCGCCACCGGCAGCGCCGAGACCTGCGCGGGCCGATGCGGCGGTTCCGGCCGAAGTGCGCGCGCAATCCTTCGTGCGGTTCGTCACCGCGCAGCAGGAAAAGGTGCGGGACGAACGGTTGCCGCAATTGGCCGTGCCGCACGTGCTGCAAAGCTTCAAAGTGGAGCAGCGCGGATTGAATTTGCGGGTGGTGGACAGCGACGGCTCGGTTTATCGCGGGATGTTTGACGAGGCGAATACGATCTATGGCCAGATTTCCGCACGGCGCACGCATGATCTGGGCGTCGCCCAACGCAACCGGTTTCGCCTGCCCTCGCCGCAGGCGCGGGCAGACACCACCCGCGCCCGGAGACCGATTTATTTTTACCAGGTCAGCGGCACGAACCAGACGCGCAACGCCGGTCTGACCTTCAGCTGGAACTTCATCTCCACCAATGCCACCACGCTGAGTGCGGCACCCGATTACCGGCCGGCGATCCAGGATCCGGATTTCAGCAAGCGTGGCTCTGATTTCTCCGAGGCCCTGCATCGCTCGTATCTCCGGGGCCAGGTGCAGTGGAGTGATGGTCGCGTGATTGAAATCAACGCCGCGCCAGTCTTTTCTCCGTGAGTCCGTCCGCCCGGACCAGCGGCCGGCGATTTAACGGTTTAACGCGATTGCCCCCGCCGCTATGCTGGGTTCATGATTGCGCGGACCAAATCTGAAGCCTTGTTCGCCCGGGCACTGGCTTGCCTGCCGGGCGGCGTCAATTCACCCGTGCGCGCTTTTCGCGCGGTTGGCGGCACACCCTTCTTCGTGCAGCAAGCCCGGGGTTGTCGCATCACCGACGTGGACGGCAACGAATACCTTGATTACGTCGGCACATGGGGGCCGGCCATTCTCGGGCACGCACACCCCAAAATCATCGCGGCGGTAAAGGCCGCCGCCGGGCAAGGCACCAGTTTCGGAATTCCGAACCCTCACGAAGTCCTCATGGCCGAGCGGATTACCCGGCTCGTGCCCAGCGTGCAAAAGGTGCGCCTGACCAACTCCGGCACCGAAGCCTGCATGAGCGCCATCCGCCTGGCGCGTGGGTTCACCAAGCGCGACAAGATCATCAAGTTTGCCGGATGTTACCACGGGCACGCGGATTCGCTCCTGGTTAAAGCCGGCAGTGGCGCCCTCACCTTTGGCCATCCGGACAGTGCCGGAGTGCCGGCGGATTTTGCCAAACACACCCTCGTGCTGCCCTACAATGAAATCGAACCGCTCCAGGCCGCGTTTGCCGCGCATCCCCGGGACATCGCGTGCATCATCGTCGAGCCGGTGGCCGGCAACGCGGGCCTGTTCAATCCGAAACCCGGCTGGCTGGAATTTCTCCGGCAGATCACCGCAACGCACGGGGCGTTGCTCATTTTTGACGAGGTGATGACCGGTTTCCGCCTCGCTCCGGGCGGCGCGCAGGAGCGTTTTGGCATCACACCGGATCTGTCCACCTTCGGCAAAATCATCGGCGGCGGTCTGCCGGTCGGAGCACTGGGCGGGCGGGCGGACGTCATGGATCATCTCGCGCCGTTGGGGCCGGTGTACCAGGCCGGCACGCTCAGCGGCAATCCGTTGGCCATGGTGGCCGGTCTGGCCAACCTGGACGAGCTGGCGGCCGGGGATTATTACGCGCAACTGGAGGCGCGCGGCGCGCAGTTGGAAGCGGGGTTGCGTGCGGCAGCCGGGTCCGCCCGGGTTGCGGTGACGTTCAACCGCTGCGGTTCAATGTTTTGCTGCTATTTCACCGACCAGCCGGTTTGGAATCTGGACGACGCCCTGCGCGCCGACCGCGAGCGGTTCAAAAAGTTCTTCCACGGCATGCTGGCGGCGGGCGTGTATCTGGCCCCTTCACCATTCGAGGCGGGTTTCATCTCCACCGCCCATGGCGAGGCAGAGGTGGAAATGACCGTCAAAGCCGCCGCTCGAGTGTTGAAGACCCGGGTCTGATCCGCCGGGACGGGCGGCTCATGCCGGCGATCGGAAAATCAGCGCTTGACGTCCCCGGCGGGAATCGGTTAAGAGTTACGGCGAAATGAACGGATTGGTTCGACAAGCAGCAGCGGCGCTCCTCGTAGTCGTAGGTAACGAGGCCGGTGGTTCTTGTCGAAATTGAAGCAATTTTAACAAGCACCCACGGCCGGGAACGGCTGTGGGTTTTTTTATTGCCCGCGGGTCGTCTCCGGCCAGAACCAAGCACAAAACGTATGAGAAAACGCACCGAAAGCACCGAAACGAAAACATCCCGAAGCCGGGCCGCCAAACGCGGCAAGGTGGGCAAAGCCATGCTGGGCCGCGACATTTTTGTCGAAGCACTCGAACGCGAGGGCGTGGAGGTCATCTTCGCCTATCCGGGTGGCGCAAGCATGGAAATCCATCAGTCCCTGACAAAATCCAAAATTCGCACCATTCTGCCCCGCCACGAGCAAGGCGGCTCGTTTGCGGCGGGTGGTTACGCCCGGGCCACGGGCAAGGCCGGGGTGTGCATGACCACCAGCGGTCCCGGCGCCACGAACATGGTCACTTCCATCGCCGATGCGTACATGGATTCCGTGCCGCTGATTGCCATCACCGGTCAGGTGCCGCGCGCCATGATTGGTCGCGGGGCGTTTCAGGAGACTGACATTATCGGCATGACCCTGCCCGTGGTGAAGCAAAGCTATCTGGTGAAGGACGCGAGCGAAATTCCGTGGATCATCAAGGAGGCGTTTTACCTGGCGCAATCCGGGCGGCCCGGCCCGGTGGTGATTGATGTGCCCAAGGATGTGCAACAGATCCGGGTGCAGCCCGTCTGGCCCACGCTGGAGCAGGTCAAGCAGCGGTTGCGCGGCTATCAGCAGCCCCGGTTGAAGGCCGACGACCTGGCGTTGAACGAGATCATCGGCTTGATCGAGAAGGCGGAACGGCCGGTGTTGTACTGCGGCGGGGGTATTGTCATGGGCAATGCCACGGCGGAGCTGAAAAAGTTTGCCGAAGCCACCAACATTCCGGTCACCACGACCCTCGGCGGGCTCGGCGGTTTTCCCGAAACGCACCCGCAGTCCCTGCGCTGGCTGGGGATGCACGGTTCGGCGGTGGCCAACTGGGCGGTGAGCGGGGAGTTTGAGAAACGGAAATCCTTCAGTGATCCCATGGTGAAGCTGCACGCGGGGGCGGATCTGCTGCTCGCGTTCGGTGTGCGCTTTGATGATCGCGTGACCGGCAAGGTGGAGGAGTTCTGCAAGACGGGCACGATCGTTCACATCGACATTGACGCCTCCGAAATCAACAAGAATTGCAAGGCGCATCTGCCCATCGTGGGCGAGATCAAGGATGCGTTGACGCGACTGAACCGCCTGCTGGCCAGGCGGCCGCTGGCCAGGAAATTCACCGCCTGGTGGCAGCAGATTGAGGCCTGGAAGCAGAAGGCGCCGTTCAGCTATGCGGTGACGCCGGAGATCATGAACAGCGAGCACATGCGCCGCCATCTCAAAGGCCAGCCGGAGCAGTGCATTCTGCCGGAGATGGTCGTCGAGGAGTTGTACGACCTGACGAAAGGCGATGCCTTCATCACCACGGGCGTCGGCCAGCACCAGATGTGGGCGGCCCAGTGGTACAAGTACCAACAACCGCGCCGCTACATCAGCAGCCTGGGCCTGGGCTCCATGGGCTTCGGTTATCCGGCGGCGCTGGGCGTGAAGGCCGCGTTTCCGGACAAGCACGTCATTGACATTGACGGTGATGGTTCCTTCCTGATGAACAACCAGGAGCTGGCCACGGCCAAGGTGGAAAAACTCGCCGTGAAAGCCATCGTGTTGAACAATCAATACCTCGGCATGGTGATGCAGTGGGAGGACAAGTTTTACGGCGGCAATCGCGGGCACACCTATCTCGGCAACCCCGAAGCGCGCGCCGACATTTATCCGGACTACGTGCAGATGTGCGAATCGTTCGGCGTGAAATGCGAGCGCGTGCTCTACAAGAAGGACTTGCGCGCGGCCCTTCAGCGCATGTTGGACGCCGCTGAACCCTACGTGCTGGATGTCATCGTGCCGCATACCGAGCACGTGCTGCCCTTCATTCCCGGCGGCAAAACCGTGGCCGACATGATCTGGAAACCTTGAAGTCCACGCGCGGATGATTGCCGGCCGGACGGGGCGGACTCCGTCCGGCTGGTTCTCCGCGGCGCGGGGGCTGTCAACCCATGAACCCGTGTGGTCGCCGACCCCGCGCCGGCGCCGGCGGCGGGGCTTATTGCGGCGCTGGGGCGGCAAACTTCTCGTGCAGGCGCTCGTGCAACAGCCGTTGATCGTCCTCCGCCAGGGTTTCCAGGTATTCCTGCACCAGCGCGTTGGCGCGGAAGATCCGGGCCCGTTCGACGGCGGCTTCAAATTCGGTTTCGTCCGACCAGAAGGCCGTGCCGGCGTCAAACATCGCCCATGGTTTGGGGCGCATGTTGCCATCTTTTTTCCGATACTTCACGCCGTCCACCAATGACGATTTGCCGACAAAACGCCAGGTGCGATCAAAGAAAACCCGCTCCACCTGGAAGGTTTCCCGCCGCTCAACGTAGCGCACCCAAAGCGTGAAGGACGCCGCGAACCGCCGCCGCCGGTTTTCATGCTCGCGAAAAGTGCCCAGGTCGTTTTCCGGTGGTCGCGAAGCGCGGGTGGCCTTGATGGAGATTTCGATGGGGTTGGGGCCGCAATGGATGGCCAGGTCGGCCGGACGATTTTTCTCCAGGCCGCGCCGTGTGGCGCCCGCATCCAGGTGTTCGCGGCGCAGCTCGGAGATGTGCCGGGGCAGAATGTCCTGCAGCGCGGCGATGCTCAGATCCTCGAACTGCCGCCAGACGGTGGTGTAACTGCCGGTGACGACGTTGGTGCGCAGGCGGGCGGTCAGTTCAGCGCTCAGGTTGGTGGCCAGCAAATCCAGTCGCGCAATGACGGCGGCGGCGGCGGGCTCGGCGGCCCGCAGTGGACCCGCGACAAGCATGAGCGTCAGCGCAAGCCACAGCATCGGGCTGGCGCGCGGCGGGCTCATGACAGTTGTTGCGGCCGTGTTTCGAGGAGCGGCACTTCGGTCAGGGGTTTGCTGGCGGGGGCCCCGCCCAGGCCGGCCAGGCGTTCTCCGGCCGGGCGCACCCGTGCTTGAAAGCTCGCCGCGGCCTTGTTGTAGGCGGAGTTGGCCTTCTCCAAGCCGTCGCGAATGGAGGCAAAATGGTCCGTGAAAGTGACCACGCGCGCGTAAAATTCCTGCGCGGCGGCGGCGATCTGCTGCGCGTTCTCGGCTTGTGCGTGCTGCTGCCAGCTCACACTGACCGAACGCAGCAGCGCGATCAACGACGCCGGGGTGGCCAGCAGAATATGTTTGCGCGCCGCCTCCACGATCAAATCCCGGTCCCCCTCCAGCGCCGCGCTGAACAGCGACTCCGCCGGCACAAACAGCACCACATAATCCAGTGCGTTCGGAAATTGCCGTGGGTAATCGCGGTCGGCCAGCGTTTTGATGGTGGCTTTGAGTTTGGCCGCATGAGCGGCCAGCGCCTCGGCGCGCCGGGTGGCGTCCGCCGTTTCCAAGGCGTGCAAAAAATCCAGTTCCGGCACCTTGGCGTCCACGATGATCAGCCGGTCTCCGGGCAGGCGCACCAGCATGTCGGGCTTTTTGTCATCCGCTTGCGTTTGTTCCGTAAAATCACAATGCGCGCTCATGCCCGCGGCTTCGACAACCCGGCGCAACGTCTCTTCCCCCCAGCGCCCGCGCGCTTGATTGGACTTCAGCACGGAGCGGAACTGGGCCGTTTCCGCGGCGAGGGACTGGCTGGATTGCGTCAGCGATTCGAGTTGTTTTTTCACTTCGCCCAACGAGGCGGCCTGGGCGGTTTCACTCTGCTGCAGTCGTTTTTGGTAGGTGTCCAGTTGCTGCCGGAGCGGCTCGACCAGCACCTTGATGGATTCGTGGCGTTTGTCCAGATCCCCCTGGGCGGCGGCTTGAAACCTGCCGAACGATTGTTCGGCGAGGCGCAAAAATTCCGGTGCGCTTTGCTTTAACGCGTCGGCGCTCAAGGCTTTGAATGCCTCGCGCAAATCGGCCAGCGCCCGGGTGTGCGCTTCCTGCGTTCCGGCCAGCATGCGCTCGTGCAGCGTCTTCTGTTCAGCCAGCAGCTTCTCGGCGCCGGCTTGCTGGGCCGCGGCCGTGGCCAGCGCGGTTTTGGTGTTGACCACTTCGCTGCGCGCCACCGCCAGTTCCGATTCGCGTTGTTGCAGTTGCTGGCGCAGTTCGTTGGCCAGGGCGACGCCGGCCCCGGGATCCGGGGCCGGCCGGCGCGCCAGCAGGGCGCAGAGACCCCACCCCAGCCCGGCCCCAAGCAGGAACACCATTGCGAGTTGCACACCGACCGGCATGGTCCTGGTCCGCAGGGGTTAGAAATGCGCGATCACTTCGATCTCGACCTGCGCGCCCTTGGGCAGAGCGGCGACCTGGACGGTCGAGCGCGCGGGGAAATCGTGCGTGAAGTACTTCGCGTAAACAGCGTTCATCGCGGCGAAGTCAGCCAGGTTAGTCATGAACACGGTGGACTTCACCACGTGGTCCAGGGTCAGGCCCTGATCCGTGAGGATCGCCTTCACGTTTTCCAGAACGCGCTCGGTTTGCACCTGGATGTCCCCGGTGACGAGGCTGCCATCCGTCGGACGGATCGGAATTTGTCCCGCACAAAACAGCAGGTCGCCGACCCGCACGGCGTGGTTGTAGGGGCCGACGGCGGCGGGGGATTGGGCGGGTTGAATGATTTGTTTGGTGGCCATAATCGCTGCGGGCAATGAAACGGTGGCCGTGCGCTGGAGGCAAGGTTAAACCACGGAAAATCGGGGCCCCGTGCGGATGGCGCCGGGATGCGGCCGGGGTGAATATTGCGGCTCAACGCATCAAGCCGCTCACCACACTGAAAGGATTTGCGCCCGCTGTTGGCGTCCGGCGATGTCCAGTTTGAGCCGGTTGCCCGGCATTTTTCCCAGGAGCTGGGCGCCCAGGGGGGATTGAGGAGTGATGACCAGAATCTCGTGCTGCGCGTGGGTGATTGTCGTGCCCCCGGCCCGCGGCCCGATGAAATACAACGCGGTTTCATCGTCCATCTGTAATGCCACCAAGGCGCCGATGCCGATGCCGTGATCCGCTGCAAGGGGGCGCGTTGCCAGTTGCTGAAATTCGGCGATGGCGGCTTCCAGTTCAGCTGCCTGCCGGGACTGACCCCGCGCGAGGTAGGATGCCTCCAGTCCGCGCGTGTCATATTTGTTGTCCGCCCGGCTTTGCTCGTGCGTCGCTTCGGCGCGGGAGTTTTGCGCGGCCCGGAAATAAACGCCGAGTTCGTCCCTGAGGCGGGCAATGATTTTTTGCAACACGGCGCGTTTGTTCATGCCGCAAGCTACAAATACCTTTTCAGCATGGGGCGCAATGCCGCGATGGTTTTGGCCGGCCACGCCCGCCGGTCGGTCATGATGGCCCCCTGCAAGGCGGAGTGACAGGGCCAGCCGGGCTGCGAGGGAATCTGTGGAATGGTTCGGGTGATGATGGCCTTTGCGGTGGCGGCGTTTTTTGCGACGTTGGCCAGGACCATTTCCACGGTCACGTGCCGTTCGTCTGCCTTCCAGCAATCGTAATCGGTAATCATCGCCAGCGTGGCATAGGCAATTTCCGCTTCGCGCGCGCATTTGGCTTCGCCCAGGGCTGTCATGCCAATGACGTCGCCCCCGAGCTCGCGGTAGGTCTGTGATTCGGCGCGGGTGCTGAACGCCGGACCTTCCATATTCACGTACGTGCCGCCGTTGTGGACGCGGGCTTTGACCGCCCGGGCTGAACGCAGCAACAAGGTCCGCAGTTCGGTGGAGACCGGGTCCGCGAACGCCACGTGCCCCACAATGCCCCGCCCAAAAAAGGTGTGTTCGTGGGACCGTCTGGTTCGATCAAAAAACTGATCAATCAGCACCACATCGCGGGGACGATACCGGGGTTGCAGCGAGCCCACCGCGCTGACGCTGAGGATCCAGGCCACCTGGAGTTTTTTCAGCGCCCAGATGTTGGCGCGATGGTTGATTTCTCCCGGCAGAATCCGGTGACCCCGGGCATGACGGGGAAGAAAAACCACCTCCCGGCCCGCCAACCGTCCCGTGAGGCAGGCATCCGAGGGCGGACCGAACGGGGTCTTTAGCTTCACCCATTTTTGGTGAGTAAAGCCCTCGATGTCGTAGAGTCCGCTGCCTCCGATGAGGCCAATCCGATGTTGCGCCATGCGCCTGATTTTGCCGCCTCAAATTGGAAAGACACGAAAAAAGCGTTCCCGCCGCGTCCTGCTGGAGACCCGGACGGCTGGTCCGGCGGTGGCTCCGCTTGTAACGAAGCGCAATTCGGAAAACCGGACAGAAAACCTTGCGTGGATGGGAGCGCCGGGCGGATGGCGCGCCCGCAAGGCTTTACCGGGGATGAGTCGTCACGTCGGCCAGAGCTTTCCAGTCGCGCAATCCGCCCAATGGTCGAGCGCCGCCTGGGTTCCATCTCCGGCTTTCGGGGTCACGAAGCACTGTAATTTCGGCATGGCCATCGGCATAGTTGATGCCATAACCGAAGCCATGATTGCGGGATGGCAGGTCCAGAAACCGCGCCCCGCCCCCCATGTCCACCAGGAACATTGCGTCGTTGATGCTGGCTTGATCTTCGTCCAGCACCACCCAGGTGCGGGCGGGTTGGGTGAGTTCAGATTCTTTGCGATAGACCGGAGCTTGGGAACTTTGCGGGCCATTCGGAGAAGTCACCACCCAGGTCGGGGAGACGCCGAAGCTCGTGCCGTTCAAATAGGAGTTCATGGAAACGCTGCGCAAAATGGGTTTGTTTCGATACATGGCGGGGACGCCCGCCGCATCGGCGATCCGGTGATCCGCCGGGCAATGATAAAGCTTGAGGGATTTGATGTACGGCCAGAGCAATCCTCTTTCGATGCCGGTCGGATCCGCGCCGCCATAGACGTAGGCCCCGGGCAGGCCGCCCGTTTCCGCGTTGCCCCCGCACCACGATCCGGTGAATCCGCCATAGGTGGGATAAGCCGAAACCAGGCGACCCGCATTATCGTCGGTGTACAGCTTCCAACCCAGGGTGAACTGCTTCAAATTGCTGACGCAGTTGATGCGTTGCGCTTTTTCTTTGGCCTTGGCGAGCGCGGGCAGCAGCATGGCCGCGAGGATCGCGATGATGGCAATCACCACCAGCAGTTCAATCAGCGTGAAGGCCCGGCGGCGCCCATTCAGTTGGTTGACGGAGCGGTTCATGGTTTTCAATGTACAATCTGCATTCAGCTTCCCTGCCAAGCTCCGGGCGATTCACTCGAACGTCAAGCCGCGTCCGGAACATAAATATGTGGAAACATAGCAAAACTTGCGGCGCGGGCGATGCAAAAATTTCAGGAAAATCAGCCGGACGCTGCGGCACGACCTTTGCCGCCACCGGATGGCCGGGTGGTTACAAGGGTTTGCGCAGGTGGGAGAGGAAGCCGGCCTCCTGCCCGAGCAGGTCCTTGCGCCGCTGCCTGGCCAGCAGCGCGCCATAGACCTGCACGTCGCGCATGAACATCTCGAGCCGGTTCTTGAAGCTGTCGCTGACGATCTGCCCGTTCACGACATGTTGCCGGTCCGCAAAGGAAACCCCGTAAGGCAGGGTCCACGCGTAGCATTGCCGCGCCACGGTGCGTAGATGGTCGGTGACGGTGAGCCCTTTCTCCGGCGAGGCAACCAGGGTGGCGAACAGTTTGCCCGTAAACTCGCGCCAGAAATAATCGAGGAAATTTTTCAACGCGCTGCTGATGCTCCCATGGTAATCCGGCGTGCCGAGCACGTAGGCGTCGGCCACATCCACGCGCGCCTTCAGGGCGGCAAACCCCGGTTGTTTATCGGCCGTTTCCACATTGAAGAGCGGCAACGTTTCCTTGCTCAAATCCAGCAAATCCACGTCGCAGCCTTTCTCGTACAACTCCGCGGCAACGTAGGAAACGACGACGCGCGTGATCGAAGTGCCGTGGGTGCTGCCCACCACGGCCATGATTCTTAATTTTTGCTCAGGCATTTCTGGCATAATCTTGCTCGAAAAGTGTGTCCGGCCGGTTGTTCGCATGGTTTCCGCGACCCGCGCGCCGCCGGGTGGGGCCCGATTTCGACATCGAAGGCCGTCATTGCTTCCGGGGAGATAAACCGGATTTGTCACAAACATCAAGCCGGATCGCATCGGAGTGCCGCGCGTGCAGCGCGGTGCGCGGCGCGTTTCCGATTTCCCGGCGCGACGGGGGCAACCACGCGCGGCATCGTTTCGTCGGAAACGCATGGTCGTCTTGACGGTCGGCTTCGAATTGCTACCCTTTCCGGCCTGTTGAATCGCAGAAATCCACACGGCTTTCTTCATTCTCAGCGACAATCCAGACTGCTCTATGAATGTTACAGTAGAAAATCTAGCTCCCTGTAAGAAGCTGGTGCGGATCGAGTTGAACGCCCAGGCTGTGGACGCCGCCTTTGCCGCGATGGAGAAAAATTTCCAGAAGGAGGCACAACTGCCCGGCTTCCGCCCCGGCAGGGCGCCGATCCCCATGGTGGTGCGGAAATACGAGACCGAGATCCAGGCGGAAGTTAAACGCAAGCTCATCGGTGAGGCATATCGGGACGCGCTCAAGGAGCAGAACATCGACGTGCTGGGCTACCCGGACATTGAGGAGATTCAGTTTGGGCGCGGTCAGAGCTTGTTGTTCGCGGCCACCATCGAGACGCCGCCGGAGTTTCAACTCCCGGAATACAAAGGGTTGCCCGTCAAGCGCGAGGCGAAGGAAGTTTCCGAGGCGGATGTGGTCAAAGCCCTGGATCTGCTGCGGGAGCAGCGGGCGGATTTTGTAAAAGCGGACCGGGCGCTGGCCAGCGGCCACATCGCGGTGGTCAATTATGTCGGCACGAGTGATGGCCGGGCACTGACGGAAATCGCGCCGGCGGCGACACGGCTGGCCGCCCAGCAGGGCTTCTGGATCGAAATGAAGGCGGGCTCGTTCCTGCCGGGATTCAGCGAACAATTGCTGGAGGCCCGGGCGGGAGACAAGCGCACGGTGACCGTGGATTTTCCGGCCGATTTCAACCCCAAGGAACTGGCGGGCCGCAAGGGGGTTTACGAGGTGGAGGTGGTTGAAGTCCGCGAAAAAACCCTGCCGCCGCTGGATGATGCATTTGCCAAGCTGTATGACGCCGAGAACCTCGACAAATTGCGCGAGGGCGTGCGCAAGGACCTGGAAAACGAGTTGAAGCATAAGTTGCAGCGTGACGTGCGCGGCCAACTCGTCAAGGCGCTGCTGGAAAGGGTGAATTTTGATTTGCCGGAGGGGGCGGTCGCCAACGAAACGCGCAATGTGGTTTACAATCTGGTGCGCGAGAATGCGCAACGCGGTGTGCCGCGCGACCTGATCGAAAAGGAAAAAAACGCGATTTACAACGTGGCCAACCAGAATGCCAAGGAACGGGTGAAGTTCGCATTTCTGGTGCAGAAAATCGCAGAGAAGGAAGAGATCAAGGTTTCGCAGGAGGAGGTGGCGCGCCGCATCCACACCCTGGCGGCGATGTACCAAATTCCGGCGGAAAAATTTGTTCAGGACCTGCAGAAGCGCAACGGGTTGATTGAAATCTACGATCAACTCGCCAGCGAACGAGTCCTGGAGTTTTTGGAGCAGCACGCCGCCGTGGAAACGGTGCCCGCCAAGGCCTGAACGCGCATGTTGCAACGTCTCAAGAAAGCGCGCCCGCCCCGGACCGGAGGCGTGTTCACGATTGTCGCCTCCAGTTACAATGCGCAGTACGTGGACGGCATGGTCAAGGCCGCAGTGCGTGAGCTCAAAAAAGCCGGCGGCAGAACGCGGGTCATCCGCGTGCCCGGAGCGTTTGAAATCCCCGTGGTGGCCGCCCGGCTGGCGGCGGGGCGGGAGCATCCCGACGCCCTCATCTGTCTTGGAGTGGTGTTGCGTGGTGAAACTGTTCACGCGCAGCATATTGGCGAGGCGGTAACCAGAGCCTTGATGCAGATCCAGATCACCCATCACCTGCCCGTGGTCCACGAAGTGTTGCTGTTGGAAAATCCGCAGCAGGCGGTGGCTCGTTGCCTGAACGCCAGGCATAACCGCGGCATTGAAGCGGCCCGCACCGCGCTGGAAATGGCGCGGGTGCTGGCCAAACTTTGATCCGAATAAATTTTTCCAGAATCAGTCTGAACAGGCATTGTACACACAAGCGAAATCGATGCGTTTAATTCAAACACCTGCGCGCTTGCTAAAATTGAATCGCGCGGGCAACCTTCCCTGAATATGAAAAGTGTGATTGGCATAGTAGTTTTGCTGGCCATCTGCATCGGCCTGGCCGTGGTTTTGTTCTCGAACAAAAAACAGGCCGAAGAACAGCACATCAAGGATGTGAACACGATTTTGAATCATTCCAACCAATGGGTGAAAACCAGCCGGGATTTGGAGGAGCAGCGGCAGGTCAATTTGCTGCTCACCAACGATCTCGGCAACGCCCGCGCCCAATTCAATCAACTGACCAATCGTTTCACGGAAGTGGTCAGCAATTTGGGCAGGGTGGAAGCCACGTTGAAGGCCACCCAGACCGCCGTAGCCGAACGCGACCAGAAGATCGCCGCGCTGGAAACGCAAAACCGCGAGCTGGACGAGAAGGCCATTGATTTGAGCGCTGCCCTGACCAATCTCACCGTCCAGATTTCGGAAACCCAGCGCAAACTGGCCGCCTCCGAGGGGGATAAGGCCTTTTTGGAACAAGAACTCAAGCGGTTGATGGCTGAAAAGGCCGAGCTCGAGCGGCAGTTCAATGATCTGGCCGTGCTGCGCGCACAGGTCTCCAAACTTAAAGAAGAATTGTCCATCGCGCGGCGCCTGGAATGGATTCGTAAAGGGTTGTTTGCCACCGAGGGACAAAAGGGCGCGCAGCAGTTGAAGAACATGCACAACCCGCCCGCTCCCCCGGCTACCAACGGCGCGGATCTCAATGTGGAAATCAGTTCGGATGGCTCCGTAAAAGTCATTCCCAGCTTGACGAACGCACCGGCGTCGAATCCATAAGCGGGCTGCCGCCAGACGATAATTCTGAAGGCCGCCGCGCCGGGCGAATGGGGTTCCCGGTCGGGGCGCAGCAACACCAGGTCTTCGGCCGCGGAGGTTCCCGCCCGCGAGCGCGTCTGCTCCGGCGAAACGGATGAAATTGGAACTGACCTCGATGCTATTGAGCACCACGATGTTGGCGGCGGCCGCCGGCGAACCGTGGGTGTATTTCGGCACGTACACCAGTGGCGCAAGCGAAGGCATCTACGTCTCCCGATTTCATCCGGCCACGGGTCAATTGACCGAACCGCAACTCGTTGCCCGGATCAAGAACCCCAGCTTCCTGGCCGTGCACCCCACGCAAAAATTCCTCTATGCCGTCAGTGAAGTGGGAGACGTCCAGGGCCAGGCTTCCGGCACCATCACGGCGTACGCCATGGATCGCCGGACCGGCGCGTTGACGGCATTGAATACACAACTTTCCGGGGGGACGTTTCCGTGCCATGTGTCGGTGGATGCCACCGGCCAATGCGCGCTGGTGGCCAACTACGGTTCCGGCAGCTTCACGGCTTTCCCGATCCAATCCGACGGCCGTTTGTTGGCGGCCGGCACCACGATCCAGCACCAGGGCGCCGGCGTGAATCCCCAGCGCCAGGCCGGTCCGCATGCGCATTTCATCGCTCCGGACCGGGACAACCGGTTTGCGTTCGCCTGTGATCTGGGGCTGGATCAGATTGCGGTTTATCGCCTCGAGGCAAACCCCGCCCGGCTCACGGCGCACACGCCGTCAGGGGTGACGGTTGCGCCCGGAGCCGGCGTGCGGCATCTCGCCATCCACCCGGATGGTCGTTGGATCTATGCCGTCAACGAAATGGCCCTGACGGTGGGTATGTTTGCTTATGATGCGGCAGCCGGGACGTTGACGGCGCGACAAACCCTGTCCACCGTGCCCGCGGATGCTGCTCCAACCCGGCATGATTCCGCGGCGGCGATTGCGTTGTCGCCCAATGGGAAGTTTCTCTACGTTTCGAATCGCGGCCGCGATGATCTGGCGATATTTGCCGTCGATTCCGTTTCGGGCGGATTGACGCATCTGCAAAATGTTTCCACGCAGGGCAAAACTCCGCGCCATTTTGCCATCCATCCCGCGGGCCGCTGGCTGTTGATGGAAAATCAGGATTCCGGGACGGTGATCGTTTTCGCCCTGGACGCCGACACCGGCAAACTCCAATCCCGCGTGCAGACGATTCACCTGGCCGCGCCCAGTTGCGCAGTGTGGGTGTCCGGAGCGGACTGACGCATTCGACGGCGCGGCGCAAACTTGCGTTCACTTCGGCGGGTGCTACACTGACCGCCCCATGAGTTCACTTTCGCAGGAGTCCATTCTCAATACGCTCAAAACCATCAAATATCCCGGCTACTCGCGCGACATCGTTTCCTTCGGGTTGGTGAAGAACATCGCCATCAACGGCGCCAACATTGCCGTCACGCTCCAGCTCACCTCCAACAACGCCGAGGCGGCGCGGCAAATCCAGGGCGAATGCGAACATGCCCTGAAACAAATGCCCGGGGTGGCCGTGGCCCATGTCGAAGTGAATCAACGCGCGTCCTCAGGCGGAGGCGCGGCGTCCGGCGGAGCGCACGGCACCACTCCGTGGGCGAATCAAAATCGCGTGCCGGGCATCAAGCACATTGTCGCCGTGGCGAGCGGCAAGGGCGGCGTGGGCAAATCCACCACCTCGGCCAATCTCGCCTGCGGTCTGCACCATCTCGGCGCCAAAGTGGGCCTGCTGGACTGCGATATTTACGGGCCGAGCATTCCCCTGATGATGGGCACGAAGGAACGCCCCGGCTTGAGTGAGCACGAGAAGATGATTCCGCCGGTGAGTCACGGGGTCCGGCTGATGAGCATGGGGTTTCTGATCCAGGACGACCAGCCCGTGATCTGGCGCGGCCCGATGATTCAGCGCACGATCCAGCAATTCATCACCGTGACCGAGTGGGGCGAGTTGGACATCCTGCTTGTGGATTTGCCGCCGGGGACGGGGGACGCGCAACTCACCCTTTGCCAGACGGTGCCGCTCGATGGCGGCGTCATTGTCACCACCCCGCAGGAAGCATCGCTCGGCGTCGTGCGCAAGGGTATTGGCATGTTCGCCAAGGTAAACGTGCCGTTGCTCGGCCTCGTGGAAAACATGAGTTATTTTACCGCACCCAATGGGGAGCGGATTGAAATTTTCGGCCACGGCGGCGGTCGGCAGGAAGCCGAGCGACTGGGCATTCCGTTCCTTGGGGAAGTGCCGATTTTCACCGAAATTCGCGAAGGCGGAGATCAAGGTGTGCCGGTGGTGGTTTCCGCGCCGACACATCCGGCCGGCGCCGCCTTCCTCCAAATTGCCGAAGCCCTCCGCCGCAAATTGAAATGATCTTTTCAGACGGCGGACGTCGCCCAACTTCCTGGTTTCCAGCCATCGCTGATTGGCGCGACAAGTTTCTCATTGTCAACCCGGCCATTCCCACGTAACGTCACCCGGCAAGCCAGCGTGCGAAGGATTTGCGTATGACGGATAACCCGAAAGAACCCACCGCGAGCGATCTCTTGAAGAATTCGTCGCTGTACCGCGAGTTTCAGGCGGAGCGCGAGGAAATCTTGAAACATAAATGGATTGAATCGGAAAAGGCCGGGTATGATATCGGCTTTGAACGTGCGCTGACGGATTGGATCGTCAAACATCGCTCCAAGTGGCGTAAAGCGCGCCAGATGCAACAAAACCCCACCCCCACCGCCACGCCACGGTAGCCTTCCCGACAATCCGCTCCTTTAAGGGGTCTCCGCGAGGACCTCAAGGTGCAAAATGACTCCAACCCCGCCCTGTTCTCCGACCCGTTTTGCCCGGCACCCTCTGCCCACGCTTGCCGGTCCACCCCGGAGTGCCGGACGCTGGACGATTGAATTTCGCTGGCGCTCACGAAACGGAATGCGGATGTTTTAGACATGGCTGAGTCGCATCAACTGCTAAACGCCGCCGGGATCCAGCGCTCCCTCACCCGCATCGCACATGAGATTATTGAGCGCAATGAAACGCCGGCCGACCTGGTGTTGATCGGCATCCAGCGTGGCGGCACGGCGCTGGCCGGCCGCCTGGGAGAGATTTTGTCCGGGATCACCAAACAGGCCATTCCCGTGGGCACGCTTGACGTGAGCATGCACCGGGACGATCTGGATCGCCGTGCCGCGCCCCGGATTCATCCCACCCAGATTCCCTTTGATGTCACGGGAAAAACCGTGGTGCTGGTGGATGACGTCCTGTTCAGCGGGCGGACCATTCGCGCGGCCATGGACGCCTTGAACGATTTTGGGCGGCCGCAACGCCTGCAGCTCGCCGTGCTGGTGGACCGCGGGCACCGGGAACTGCCCATCAAGGCGGATTTCGTCGGCAAAAACCAGCCCACCGCGCGCGATGAAAAAGTTCTGGTGCGTTTTGGCGCACCGGACCAGGCTGACGAGGTCCTGCTGCAACGCTCATGAGCTGGCATCGCCAACATCTGCTGGATATCGAATCGCTCACGGCGGACGAGATCCTGACCGTGCTGGACACGGCCCGGGCGTTCAAGGCCGTCGGCGAACGCGCCATCAAAAAAGTTCCGGCCTTGCGCGGCAAAACCGTGGTGAACCTGTTCGTCGAGCCCTCCACCCGCACCCGCATCAGCTTCGAACTGGCGCAACAGCGGCTGTCGGCGGACATCGTGAACTTCACAGCGGAGGCGTCCTCGTTGAAGAAGGGCGAGACCCTCAAGGACACGGCGAAAAATCTGGAGGCGTTGAACGCCGATTTCATCGTCATCCGCCACCGCGCCGCCGGCGCGCCCCACTTCCTTTCGCGGGTCTTGAACACGCACGTCATCAATGCCGGCGACGGCGCGCACGAACACCCCACGCAGGCGTTGCTCGACGCGTTCACCATTCGCGAACGCAAGGGGGAGATTGCCGGGTTGAACGTCACGATTCTCGGCGACATTTTGTTCAGCCGGGTGGCGCGTTCGAACATCTGGGCGTTGACCAAGCTCGGCGCCAAAGTCACCTTGTGCGGTCCGGCCACGCTCGTGCCACGCACCTTCGAGGCGATGGGATGCCGCGTCACCTACGACGTGGAGGCGGCGTTGCGCGAGGCGGACATCATTCATCTGCTCCGCATTCAGCACGAACGCCAGCGAAAAACCATGTTCCCGAGCATCGGCGAATACACGACGCTGTTCGGCCTGAACCGGGCCAGGTTCGCCCGGGCCAGGCCGGACGCCCTCATCATGCATCCCGGTCCGATCAATCGCGGCGTGGAAATTGACAACGAGCTGGCCGACTGCGGACGCTCGCTGATTCTGGAGCAGGTGACCAACGGCCTCGCCGTGCGCATGGCGGTGATGTTCCTGATCAATGGCGGCAAGGGGCCGGCAGAAGTCGAGAGCCACTGAAACGCGCTCCCGTGCTTGCCGGCGGGACGGAGGCTGGTCGGTGGGCCGGTGGCGGCGATCTTGCCTTGCGCCTGGCCGCCGGATGGGATCCGGCGGCCCGCGCGCAGGCGCCAGAATTTCATGGCGAGCGCGCCGGGACTTTTCCATACTGGCCGCCCATGAAGTCCATGACGGGCTACGGGCGCGGTGAGTGCGCCCGCGACGGATTCAACATCACCGTTGAGCTCAGTTCCGTGAACCGCAAGCAGGCCGAAGTTGCGGTCAATCTGCCGCGCGAGCTGGAGCTGCTGGAGACGCGCATCCGCGAAACCATCCTGGCGGCCGTGTCGCGGGGCCGCATTGTGGCCCGCATTTCGGTTCAGACCGCCACGGGCCAATCTTCCGTCCGGCTGCGGCTGAACCGCGCGCTGGCCCGGATGTATGCGCAGGAACTGCACAAGCTTGCCAAAGAACTCCAGCTGGCCGGCGGCGTGACCCTCGAGCAGATCATGCGTGCGCCGGGCGTGCTGCAAACCGACGCAGAAGTGGTCGAGCCCGGGGAGCTCTGGCCCTCCGTCCAGCGGGCTTTGCAGCTGGCGCTCAAAGCCCTGTTGCAAATGCGTCAGCGGGAAGGCGCCCATCTCGGCCAGGAACTGGCCGCCCGGATCAATCTCATGCGCCGCAGCGTCGCCCGGATCACCGCCCGGGCGCCCCAATCGGCGGAGCGCTATCGGCGGCAGCTCATCAAACGCATCCGGGCCGCGGGCCTGCCGCTGCTCAAGGCGGACGATGAGCGCCTGTTGAAAGAGGTGGTTTTTTTTGCCGATCGCTCGGATATCGCCGAGGAGTTGACCCGGTTACAAAGTCATTTCGAGCAATTTGCGGCCTGCACCACCGCCACCGAACCGGTGGGGCGCACCCTGGATTTCCTGGCCCAGGAAATGAACCGGGAGATCAACACCCTGGGGGCCAAGGCCAACGACGCCCTGATCTCGCGCGAGGTCGTCCGCTTGAAGGCGGAGCTGGAGCGGTTCCGTGAACAGGCCATGAACATCGAATAACGCCCACGCCCCGTGACCAGCGCGGAACTTCCATCCGAGCCACCGGCGAACCCGTTGCTGGTGGTGATTTCCGCTCCCTCGGGGGCCGGCAAAACCACCTTGTGCAACGAGCTGCTGGCCACCCGGCCGGACATGGTGCGGGCGATCACCTGCACCACGCGCGCCCCGCGCGCCGGCGAGAAAGACGGGGTGGACTATTACTTTCTGGATGCCGCCTCGTTCCTCAAGCGCGTCCAAGCAGGGAATTTTCTGGAGCACGCCACGGTGTATGGGCAGAGCTACGGCACCCTGAAGTCGGAAGTGCTGGGCAAGCTGCGTACCGGGCACGACGTGCTGCTGAACATTGACGTCCAAGGTGCCGCGGCGGTTCGCAGGTGTGCGGAGGAAGAGCCCGGACTCAAGCGGGCCCTGGTCACCGTTTTCCTGACGCCGGCGACGTTGGCGGTTCTTGAAACGCGGCTGAAAAAGCGTGGCACCGATGCCTCGGCCGACATCAAACGACGTCTGGGGGTGGCGCGCCAGGAAATCGCGCAATGGAAGAATTTTGATTACCTGATCGTCAGCCAGAGCGTGGCCACGGATTTGCGCCGCATGCAGGCGATCATTGCCGCGGAGAAAATGCGTTCGGCACGGTCGGAGGCCCCGGAATTTTAATTTCGCGCCGGACTTTTTATTTGCCGGGAATCCGCCGTGCCGCAAATTGCAGGCGGATGAACCGCAACCATCAACGGGAATTGCAGTCATGAGCAAGAATATCGTTCTCGGAGTCGCCGGCTCCATTGCCGCCCCCAAGGCCGCCGATCTGGCCAGCCAGTTGACGAAGGCCGGACACCACGTCTCCGTGGTGTTGACGGCCGACGCCCAGCGCTTTATTACGCCGCTGCCGTTCAAGGTCCTGTCGCGTCATCCGGTTGTCACCGATCTCTACGGCGAAGAAGAAGGCTGGCGCCCCGCGCACGTGCGTCTGGCCGACGAAGCGGATTTGCTGCTGGTGGCCCCGGCCACCGCGAATCTGATCGCCCAGCTTGCCCACGGTCTGGCCCCGGATGCCCTGACCTGCATGGCCCTGGCCCTGTCGTCGCGCGCCAAGTTGTTGATTGCCCCCGCGATGAACGGGAAGATGTGGCTGCACCCCGCGACGCAGGAAAATGTCCGGCAGTTAACAGCCCGCGGCGCGGAGTTCATTGGGCCGGCCGAAGGCCTGCTGTCCTGCGGCTACGAGGGCATCGGCCGGCTGTGGCCGGTGGAAGCAATCGCGCAACGGGTGAACGAGTTGATGGGGCAAGGATAAGCCGGTGCGGCCATGAGAAAACCGGGCAGGTGGCAATGGTGGCGTCAGCTTTCGGCAGCCTTCAACCAGGTGTCCGTCAAGCCGGCGGTTCAGTCCGAACGCGAGGTCACCCGCCAGCGCAATATTTTTCTGCCCACCCGCCTGATCGTCGCGCTGATCGTCTTCTATCAGTTCTTTTACTCGGCCACACCCTGGATGATTGACGTCGTCAACACCTACGACGTTGTTTTCGAAACGATTCAAAATCTCATCCTGGCCTACACCGTGAGCGTGCTGGTCATCGCGACCTTCTTGTTCGTGGTCCGGCGCCTCCCCGCCGGATTCGTGCAATGGCTCATCTTCTTTCTCGGTCTGGCGGACGGTCTGTTCCTGGGAGGGTTGACCGTTGTGACCGGAGGATTTGAAAGCAATTTGTACTGGGTGTACCCGGCCTTGATCATCGTCAACGCCGCCTCCATTCCGCTGGCCACCCCGCAAATTGTCCTGAATCTGACCCTGGGCATTTTCTTTCTGACGGCAGGGCTCGTGGAGCGGGACGCGCAACGTGATTTGGTGCTGGGGACGATTCCCATCCGCACCCAGCGCATGACGGCCAGCGAGATTGAGGATCCGTTTGCCCTGGCGCACTGGCTGGAGACCGCGCCGGCACCGTTCCGTCGGTTGTTTTGGGACAACCTCGCCCCGGACACCCGCTCGAACATCATCAACGCGCCGGTCAACCATTTGTCCGTCACGGAACTGCGCGCCCTGCTGACGCCGGAGGTGCGGGGTCTGTTGCCCTGGCGCCAACACCTGTCGGCGCTCATTCCGCCGCCTCCGGAGCCGGAACCGATCGGCAGCCATTACGTGTTGCAGGTCACCGTGCTGGTCCTGCTGACGTTCTGCTGTTACGGGGTGCAGGTGCTGGCCGCGGGCCAGCGCCGCGCCGTGGATGAGCGCAACGAATTCACCGCGCGCACGGAGCAGCTCCGCTCCACGGGCCGCCTGGCCGCCGAGGTGGCCCATCAAATCAAGAATCCGCTTTCGGTCATCAACAACGTCACCTTTTCCTTGCAGAAACACTTCGCGGCGCATCCGCCGGAGGCGCTGGCGCAAATCGCAATCATCCGCGAAGAGGTGGGGAAGGCGGACCGGATCATCACGCAGGTCATGGGCTACGCGCAATTGACCGAGGGGCGGGTGGAGAGGCTGGATCTGCCTCATGAACTTCACCGGGTGGTGGCAGAAACCTTTCCGGTCCCCGCGCCTTCCGCCCTGCAAATTCAGTGCGATTTTCACGGACCATTCCCGCCCCTGCTGATGCAGCGCAAACATTTTGCCGATGCGGTGGGCAACCTGCTGCAGAACGCCCGGGAGGCCGTGCCGGCCGCGGGACGGGTTCTTGTGCAGGCGCGTGTCCTGGAGAACAGCGCCATTGAAATTTCGGTGCAGGACAACGGCCCGGGCGTTCCCCCCGACCAGCGCGGACGGATTTTTGAAGCCTATTACACCACCAAGGAGCACGGCAGCGGGCTGGGGCTGGCCATCACCAAGCGCAACGTTGAACTCTACGGAGGCACGGTACGCGTCGAATCCGAACTTGGAACGGGCGCCAAATTTATTCTAACTTTTCCCGCGCGAACCTTGTTGCCATCGCTGTCATGAGTGCGACTTTGCCGCCCCTGCTCGTCGTGGATGACGAGAAGAACATGCGCCTTTCCCTGCAAACCTTGCTTGGGGATGAAGGCTATGTGGTGCTGGCGGTTGAATCCGCCGAGGCCGGTCTTGAGCTTCTGGCCCGGGAGGAAGTGTTCATGGTCATCACCGACGCGCGACTGGGGGGGATGAGCGGTTATGATTTCCTCTACAAAATCCGGGCGCGCTGGCCGGAGCTGCCCGTCTTGATGATTACGGCCTACGCCACGCCCAAACTGGCGGTGGAGGTGATCAAGGCGGGCGCGATGGACTATCTGGCCAAGCCGTTTGCGCCCGAGGAACTGCTGCACTCCGTCTCCCGCTGTGCGGAACGGCACCGCTTGTTGCAAGCCAACGCCCAACTGGTCGCGCGCGCCAACGCGACGTACCAGCTGGACCAGATCGTGGGCGAGTCGCCCCGGATGCAGGAGCTGCGCCAGCTCATTCAAACCGTGGCCCCGACCGAGGCCCGCGCGCTGATTCTCGGGGAAAGCGGCACGGGCAAGGAGCTGGTGGCCGGTGCGCTCCACAGCCTGAGTTTGCGGCAACGCGCCCCGTACCTCCGGATCAACTGCGCCGCCATTCCGGACACCTTGCTGGAAAGTGAATTGTTTGGCCATGAGCGCGGCGCCTTTACCGGGGCGTTGAAACAGAAACATGGCCGCGTGGAGGAGGCCGACGGGGGCACCATTTTTCTGGACGAAATCGCCGACATGGGGCGGCCCCTGCAAGCCAAGCTGCTCCGGTTTCTGGAGGACGGCACGTTTTGCCGGCTGGGCGGCAGCCGGGAACTGCGCGTCAACGTGCGCCTGCTGGCCGCTACCAATCGCGACATCGTGCAAGCCATCGCGGCCGGGGATTTTCGTGAGGACCTTTTCCACCGGTTGAACGTCATCCAGTTTCATCTGCCGCCATTGCGCGAACGCAACGGGGATGTGCTGCTGCTGGCGGAACACTTCCTGCGCTGGTTTGCCAACGCCATGAACAAGAACGTCAAACGTCTTTCCCGCGGCGCACAACAGAGGTTGATGGCGCATCGCTGGCCCGGAAACGTCCGCGAACTGCGCAATGTCATCGAACGCGCGCTGATTTTGGAGACGTCGCCGGAAATCACCGTGAACAGCCTGCCCGATTTCGAACTGGAAACCCGGCTCACCCGTCCGGCCAGCCCCGCCGCGCCCACCGCAGGACGGTCGCTGGACGAGATGGTCGCCGATTTTGAGCGCGAACTGATCAACACCACCCTGGCCAACACCGCACATAATCTGACCAAGTCAGCCGACCGGCTGAAAATCAGCCGTCACGCGTTGCGCTATCGCATGCAGCGCCTCAATCTACTGCCGTCCGATGAAGAAACCGGCAGCGCCCCTGCCGCCTCCTGAAGCCCGAACCGGCCATGATCCGCAATCTCTTGCAAACCTGGAACCTGGGTAGTCGCCGCCTCGTCCTTGCCCTGGCGTTGCTGGTCGCCCTGATGTTTCTACGGGCCTGGTGGACGCGCAAACCGCGTCGTGCCGCCAATTCACCCGTGGCCCCGGAATCTTGATCCATGCAGCACAGCCAGACGATCACCAGGCAGAGTGCGTCGAACCTTGCGCTGGCGTTCATTCTGCTCGCGCCACCCCGCCGCCACGCGATGGCGGCGCTGTATGCATTTTGCCGCCAGGTGGACGACGTTGCCGACGAGGACCGCGTGCCGGTCGCCGACCGGCGCGCGCGCCTGGCGGAATGGCGCGCGGATGTTCAACGGGCGTGTACGGACGCCTCCCCCCGGTTCCCCGTCAACCAGGAACTGCAGCCGGTCATCCGCGCGTTCCATCTGCCGTTCACCCTCTTCGACGAGTTGATTCAGGGCTGCGAGATGGACCTCGAAACCCGGCGTTACGCCACCGCGGCGGATTTGCGGCTCTATTGCCACCGCGTCGCTTCGGTTGTGGGACTGTTGAGCATCGAAATTTTTGGCTACCAAAATTCCCGCTGCCGCGATTACGCGCTGGCGCTTGGACAGGCGCTGCAATTGACCAACATCCTGCGCGACGTGCGCAACGATGCGGAACGCGGCCGCATTTATCTGCCGCTCGCTGATCTGGAGGCGCATCGAGTATCGGAGGCGGAAATTCTGCAGGGCAGGTATTCCGCCCGGTATGCGGAACTGGCCGAAGCGGTTGCGGCGCGGGCCCGGCACTATTACCGCCAGGCCCGGGATACCTTGCCGCGGGAGGATCAACGGGCCATGGTGGCCGCGGAATTGATGGGCGCCGTCTATTGGCGTCTGCTCGAAAAACTGCAACGCCACCGGTTCAATGTATTCACGCCCGCGCCGCTCCGGCTCTCCCGGGCCGTCAAACTGCGCCTGATTTGGCGCTCATGGTGGCGTCACGGCTTCCGTTGTCCGCGTTCGGATTACGGCGATGTGGCTTGAGCCGCATCCGCCTGGCGTTCCAAGCCGGGCGCAATAAGCCGGCGGAATTCCTCGCGAGCCACCCAGCCGCGCGCCAGGCGCGTTTCAATGAGGAGATACTGGCTGTGGGTCCGCAGCACCCGACCGGGTTCCCCCGCCGCCAGGCGGATGACCGGTTCGCCATCGGCTGTCGGCGTCAGGCGCAAGGCCGTGTCCGCGTGCGCGATGAAGCCGATTTTGGTCCGGGTCCATGTGCCGTAGTTTGCCGGGAGGCTCAGCAGGAACACGCCCAGGCCCAGCGCCATGCCCGCTTGCGGCCAACTCGTCTTGCGCCAGCTCAGGGCAAGTGGCAGGACGGCCAGGCTGACCGCCAGCCAGAAACTGAGACACGCAATCCACGCCCACGTCCGGGCGGTAAGCCAGGCGGCGGCCATCTCGCTCCAGGTCCAGCGCGGCGCTTCCAACTGGGCGGTCTCACGTGCAAATTGCAGATTGTGGCGGGCGCGGGCGTCGTGCGGCGAAATCAACAGCACCCGCTCCCACGCCAGCAAGGCTTCCGTCGTGTGGCCCAGTTGCCAGGCCGCGTTGCCCCAATTGAGAAAGGTTCCGGCCGCCGGAGCGTCTGCGGCCAGTTGCCGATAGGTTGCCGCCGCCGCCTCGTAATTGCCACGCTCGTAAGCCTCCCGTCCGGCGGCGAAAGTCGGTGCGGCCGCCCCGGCAGCCGGCACGAGGGCCGACAGACCCAGCATCGTCACGACAACCAACCAGGGGCGGAATGGGGCGAAAACCGTCGGTTTCATAACTTCGCCTCCAAAACGTCGAGGAGCAGCTGGAGTTCCGGCTGCCAGTGAAGCAGACCGCCGGCAGGGGGCGGGGTTGTTCCGAATTGGGCCGCGTCGGTTTGCGCAAAAAGGGCGCGCACCATTTCCGCGGCACGCCCCGTTCGCGTGGCTTCATCGAACACTTCCAGAATATCCCGGCTCACCAGGGCATGCGGGGCCGCCGGGAAGTGCGGGGCGCAGGCCAGCCGCAAGGCCTGCACGGCACTGCGGACAAAACGGGCTTCGTCGTTCGCCTGAGCCGCCGCGCGTAAAATCCGGCGCTCGTGTCGCAGCGCGCGGCGCGCGCGGCGCCGACGCACCACCTCGGGATGACGCTCCAAATAGCGCCGCCGCCGGGCCCCGTACCCGAGTGCGGCCAGCACTGCGAAAGGCAGCACCTGCAGACCGAAAAACCCGCGGGTGAGTTGTGGTGCGGCAAAGGGATTTCCGCTCCGCCCCGGTGCGGCGGCGACGGCACCGAGTTGCAATCCGGTTTCCGTCCTCCCGGCGGCGGCCGCCTGGGCCAGGGCCTGCGCCTCCGCCGAGGCGGCACCCGCTTCCACCCGGATGGGCTGCGGTAATATGGTGAGGTCCACGTAGCGTTTTGCTTCGGGATCAAAACTCGAAAAGGGGATTGCCGGAGTCTCCGTCAGGTGGTGGGTCAGCGGAATCAAGGTGTAACTGAAGGCTACGATTGTGCCTGAAAGGTTCGGACTGGCGCCCGGTGCCGGGAAGGATGCCTCACTCACGGCGGGATAAATCTGCCAATTGGTCACTGCGGGCGGGGGGGGCGGCACCAGACGCCGCGCGCCGGTGCGGCTCTCAAACGCCACCATCATCTTCACCGTGTCGCCAACACGAATGACGTCTGCGGAAAGTCGCGGCGGCAACGCGGCAAATTTTCCGATGGCCCCGGTAAACCCCGGCAGTTCTCCCGTACGCGGGAGGGGTTCCACCTGCAAGGTCACCGCGTCGGAATCGAGCAAGACGTAGCGTGACGACGCTCCGGGCGGCGGGTCCGGTCGCGGGGCGGTGGTGAAGCCCTGGGCGGTCACGTTGAGGCGCCCCGCCACCAGGGGGGTGAGTGTGGATTCGTAGATATACACCGGCCGCAGCCGGCCCAGAAATTCCAGCGGTTGCACGCGCTGCCGCACGGTCGCCTGGTCCACCAAGAGTCCGTCTCCATTCAACTGTACCTGGGTCAATGCCTGGACCAGGTTGTTGCTGGCCGCGGGCAGAAGCACTTGGAAGTCGACCGCCTGTCCGCAATAAACATTGGTTTCCGCCAGTTGCAGATAGAGCTGTTGCGGCGGCGGGAGCGCGGCCGACGGTTGCGCCACGACTGTCAGGGTGACGGCGGGCACGGCGACGGAACGGCCATACACCTGCACCTTGAATGTGGGGATGGTGTAAGTGCCCACACGGGTTGCCGCAACCAGATGGTTGATCATGGTGAACGGGCGGATGCGATCCGGCGCCGGCTCCAATATTTGGGCGCGGGAACTCAGCCGCAAAGTCAGCTCCTGGGGGGCTAAAATGTCCACCGGCCAGCGGATGGAATCATCCAGCGCGCTGATCGTCACGCGGTAGGTGGAGTGACCGCCCGCGACAATGACCGGCGGGTCCAGCTCCGCCGTTACGGTCACATTCGTGCCCACCTCCATCGGGGGCTGCGCGAGCATCAATTGCAGCAGGGGATCCGGTGCCGGGACTTGCGCCGTCACAACGCCCGTGCTGGCCAGCAAACCGGCCCCGATCGCCCCGAGCAGTCCGGCCCGACGACAGATGCGTCGTCCGGCCCCTCCGGGCTGCGGCAGCTGAACCGTGCTGGCATCCGGTGGGGGCATCACCAATCCTTTCCTTTTTGATCCCGGGAGGTTTTCTCGTCGCCCTGACCCATGGGCAGCCGCCGGTCGCCGCCCAGTTTCAATGCGTCCAGGATCCAGCTGGCTTCTTCACGCGAAATCAAGATGGTCTTTCCCTCCTGGGTCCGGCCTTCTTGCTGCCCGGCGCGCGGCCCCTCCTGGCCGTTCTCCTCCTCGTCCTCCTCCTCGTCGCCGCTCGCTCCGGGCGGGGCGTCCTCGGCGGGAATTTTTCCGCGCAGTTGCTTCATCAATTCTCCCAGCGCCTGGCGCTGCTGGCCCATGATTTGGCCGAGCTGCTGCAGCGCGCGCAGCCGGTCAATCAATTTAGCGATGGCGGCTTCCAGAATGGCGATATTTTCCCGGGCCTCCTGGTCGTGCGGATTGAGCTCCAACGCGCTCTTGAAATCATCCAGCGCCCGCTGCCATTTCTGCAGGGCGACACCATGCACCTCCACCGCGCGGCGCACCTGATCTGCCGCCTCCCGCAGGCCGCGTCGCGCGCCACGCCCGTTGAGATATGCCTGAATCAGTCGTTGTAGATTGTCACTTTCCAACGCCGACCGTCCGGCCTGCAAGGCTTGATCACCCCGGTCCAGGGCGCCGAGGGCGCGTTGCGCCGTCGCCGTGGCATCCGGTGATTTTTTCAACTCCTCGATGCCCAGCTGATAACGGGTCTGCCCCAGGTTGTAGAGCGTGGCGGGGCGCACCCGCCCCACTTGCAATCCCAGGGCGTGGTGCAACAGGCCTTCGGCTTCCTGAAATTTGCCGGCTTGGAGCTGCGCGGTGCCGGCATGAAAAAATTCCGCAGCCGACTTGGGCGACGGCCCGGCCGCCGGCGAATGGGTGGGGTGGGGGACTTCCGGGGTCGCCGGGGTGGGGACCGGTTGCACGATCAGCAATATCACCAGGCCGGCCAGCCCCGCGCGCCCGCGCCGTCGCGTGCTCAAAAGCGATTCAATCACCAGGAGCGCCAGCGCCAGCGCCAGAGGCACCTGGAAGCGGTCAATGCCCTGGTGGCGCGCCGGAGATGCGCCGCTGCCAGTCATCGACGTGTGCAACGCCTGTTTCACCCGTGCCAGTCCTTCGCCCAAAGCCCCTAACGGGAAGTAACTCCCGTGCGTGGCCTGCGCGATACGGCGCAAAGTTGGTTCGTCCAACCGGCTGCGAACCACCTGGCCGCGGGTGTCACGCACCCAATCGACCTGGCCGCGTTCGTTGACGATCTGGATCTCCGCGCCCGCTTCCGTGCCGACGCCGATGGCGTAAACCACCACTCCCTGATCCGCCAGTTTTTTGGCCATGTCCACGCCGCTCTGTTGCAGATCCTCACCATCCGTGAGCAGCACGATGGCCTTCTGACGATCGGATTTTTCCATGGCCCGGAAGGCTTCGTCCAACGCCGCGCCGACGTCCGTGCCGGGCACCGCAATGGTTTTGTCATCCAGTGCCGCCAGGGCCTCCAAAAATGCGCCATGGTCAAACGTCAACGGGCATTGCAGAAAGGCCTGTCCGGCAAACGCCACCAAACCCACGCGACCGTTCGATTGCCGCCAGACAAAATCCTGTACCGCAAGCTTGGCCCGCCCGAGCCGGCTGGGCGAAACGTCTCCCGCCAGCATGCTGCGGGAACAATCCATGGCAAAAACCACGTCCTCGGTCAGATGCTGCACCCGGATTCCGCGCGTGCCCCATTGCGGTCGGGCCAGGGCCAGGCTGCAGCAGATCAGCACCAGCAGCAGCAGGAGGTTTTTGCCCAATCGACGTCCCGGACTGTGGGAGCGGGTCAATTCCCGGATGAACTCCGGGGCGGCCAGCCGTGCCAGCTGCCGTGCCCGCGCCCGGGCGGCGTGGACCTGCAAGGCGAGGAGCGCCAGTGGCCCCAGCCCCGCCAGCCAGAGCCATTGTGGTTCGGCAAAATGTGGTTCGGCAAAATTCATGTGCGATGCTCCGGGTGGAGGCGGATCGTGGGCCATCCGGGCCTCAGGGTCACGCGGCCCGGGCCGGGCAGCCAGCCGGTTTGCCCCCACGGTTTGATGGCGTAATCATTTGAATTCACGGCACTCTCCTCAACCGCGTGTTGGCCAGCCAGCACTCCACGGCAAACAACCCCAGCCCCGCCAGCAGCGGCCATTGAAACAACGGCGTGTGCGTCGTGAAGCGACGCAGCTTCACCTCGGTCTTTTCCAGCCGGTCGATGTCGTCATAAATGCTCTGCAGCTCCTTCCGGCTGGTGGCCCGGTATGATCTGGCGCCGGACAACACGGACATCCGGTGCAACACCGAATAGTTCGCCGGCTGCAGGGCAATCGTCGGGCGCACCTCGCCGTTCGGTCCCAGCAGCAATTTTCCCGTGGCGGGATCGAACGCCGGCAGCTGGCACGGTGCTTCAATGCCGATGCCCACCGTGTACACTTTTGCCCCCAACGCGGCGGCCAGCTGTGCGGCCGGCACGGGATCCACCCGGCCTTTGTTGTTGTCGCCGTCGGTCAGCAGAATGATGATCCGGCTCTTGCTTTCGGTCCTGGCCTGGAGGCGTTTGGCGGCCATCGCCGTCGCGTCCCCGATGGCCGTGCCCAGTTCCCGGATCATCCCCACGTGCAGCCGCCGCAAATTTTCCTCCAGCCAGGTGTGATTCAACGTCAACGGACTGGCCAGGTACGGCACGGCGGAAAAGACGACCAGCCCGATCCGGTCGCTCTCCCGTTTGCGGATGAAATCCTGCAAAACACTGCTGGCAATATCGAAACGGGTCACCCGTTCACCGGGACCGCTCATGTCCAGCGCCATCATGCTCCAGGACAAATCCAGCGCGAGCATGATGTCCACGCCACTCGCCTGCGACTCCGTCCGGTCGTTGGCAAAACGCGGTCCCGCCAGGGCGACGATCACCAGCGTCACCGTGAGCAGGCGCAAGAAAACCAACAACCGTCCGGCGGCCGCGCGCGCGGTCGCCCCGGCGGTGCGGGCCAGGTCGGCGCTGGAAAAGACCAGTGCCGAGTGACGTCCGGTCCGCCCGCGCAGCACCGCATACAAGGGCACCAATGCCAGCAGCGCCAACACCCACGGATGCTGAAATTCAAAGCTGCTGTTCATGTCACCCGAAAGGCCAGTTGCTCCGCGGGCACGGACCGCAATTCGCGCCGCCGCGCCTCGCCCGCCTGGAAGAGCGCGTCCGCCTGCTGCCAGAGTTGGCGCGCACTGACGTAGTTCCCCGAGGCGAACCGCCTGGCGTCGCAATCCTGCATCAGGCGGACAACCCGCGCCGCCAGGGCGGCGCCCACTTCCGGATTGGTCATCAACGCGCGGCAGAATTCCTCGGTCGTCAGTTCCCCCGCCGGGCCGCCGAAGGCGGCCTGGTAATAGCCGCGCAGGCAGCGGGCGAGGGCGCTGATGGTTTCCCGGGTTTCCGGTTGCGCAGCCAGTTGTTCCAGCCGGCGGCGTGTCACCACGGCGATTGGCTCCGGGGCGCGCGGCGGCGTTCGCGAAAGGAGGCCGGCGCCCAGAATCCCCAACGCCAGCAGTTCCAGGCTGTACACCGTCAAGGTCCGGCCGTGACGCTCCCAGAAGGTGGTGGGAATTGTGGTGCGGATCGGCCGCAATTCCGGAAATTCCGCCGCCGTCTGTGCCCCGCTCCACGGTGCTGCCATCCAGCCGCAGAGGAGCAGCCGGGCGATCCACAACCGGTTCGCCGTTCCCCGGCCTGGCTGAAAGAAGGCGTGCGTGCTCATCCGCGCCTCCTGCCCCGGCGCAACTCGAAGAAATTTTGCAAGGTGGGCGCAAAAGGATGCTCGGCGCTCAGCCGCAGCACATCCACCCCGGCCCGGCGCAGCGCCCCTTCCAGCGCCGTCAGCCGCACCAGGTTGGTGCGGGAAAACTCGTCGCGCACCGCGGCGCGATTGGTGTCCAGCTCAAGCAGTTCACCGGTCTCCGCATCTTCAATCGTCACCAAACCTGCGCGCGGCAATGCGCTTTCGCGCGGGTCATGCAAATGCACGCAGACCAGATCGTGCCGCGCATTCGTCAGGCCGATCTCTTCAATCGCATCGCGCGGTCCGCCCGGGGTTTCCCGTGCCGGCACCGGATGGCGGGGCGGAACCGTCGGGCGGGCGGCGGCACGGGCAAAGCTGTGCAGAAAATCCGTCAGCAGGAACACCATGGAACGCCGCGTCAGGACGCGGTTCAAAAACGACAATGCCGCTGGAATGTTGGTGCCGCGGTGTTTGGGCTGGAAGGTCAGCATTTCGCGGATCAGGCGCAAAATATGCCGGCGCCCCTTGCGTGGGGGCAGATAGAGTTCCGGGCCGTCGGAAAACAGCAGCAGTGCCACCTTGTCGCTGGCGCGCGCCGCGGAAAATGCCAGTGTCGCGGCGATTTCGGTGGCCAGTTCCCGTTTCGTGCGCCGCACGGAGCCGAAGCGGGACGAGGCGGACACGTCCAGTGCGAGGACCAGGCCCAGTTCGCGTTCCTCGCGGAAGCGTTTTACAAACGGGCGTCCCATGCGATTGGTGACATTCCAATCAATGTCCCGCACGTCATCGCCGGGCGTGTATTCGCGCAGCTCCTCGAAGTCCATGCCGCGACCGCGGAAGCGGCTCAGATAAGCCCCCACCATCGTGTCGTTGACGAGGCGGCTGGTGCGCACTTCCACCCGGCGCACGGTTTCAAGGAGTTCAGCGGTGGTCATGGATCAACGATTGGCAACGTCCTTCGCACATTTTTCCCGGTGGTTTCCGGACGCCGGTGGTCGGCGAACCCAACTCCGGTCGGCGCCCGACACGTCCTTCACGGCACCGGCACCGCATTGAACACCTGCTTGATGATCGCATCCGTGGTGACGGCCTGCGCCTCGGCTTCGTAGGTCAGAATGATGCGGTGGCGCAGCACGTCCGCGCCTATGTTTTTGACATCTTCGGGCGTGACGTAGGTGCGGCCTTGCAAGAGCGCCCACGCCTTGGCCGCCAGCGTCAGAAAGATCGTCGCGCGCGGGGAGGCGCCAAACTGGATGTAATGTTTCACGTCCAGGTGGTGTTTCTCCGGCTGGCGTGTGGCGAAGACCACCTGTACAATGTAATCGCGCACCTTGTCGTCCACGTGAACCCGGTCCACCAGCTGCCGCGCCTGGAGGATTTCCTCCAGCCCGATCACCGGTTGGACCGGGGTGGCGGGGGAGGTGAAGGCCATGCGGTCCAGGATTTTTCGTTCTTCGGCTTCCGAGGGATAGTCGAGAATCACCTTGAACATGAACCGGTCCACCTGCGCTTCGGGCAACGGATAGGTGCCCTCCTGATCAATGGGATTTTCCGTGGCCAGCACAAGGAAGGGGGAGGGCAAGGGCATGGTTTCCCCGCCCAGCGTGATCTGGCGTTCCTGCATGGCTTCCAGCAAAGCCGATTGCACTTTGGCCGGGGCGCGGTTGATTTCATCCGCGAGCAGAAAATTGGCGAAAACCGGCCCGCGGGTCGCGTGGTATTTTCCGTCCTGCGGACTGTAAATCAGCGTGCCCACAATATCAGCCGGCAGCAGGTCCGGGGTGAATTGGATGCGCCGGAAGCTGGCCTGTACCGCCGCCGCCAGCGTGCGCACCGAAAGGGTTTTTGCCAGCCCCGGCACGCCTTCCAGCAGCACGTGACCGTTGGCCAGGAGGCCCACGAGCAACCGGTCCACCAGCTGGTCTTGGCCGACGATGACTCCGGCAATTTCCGCCCGGAGTCGCTTCACCCAGGCGGCGACGGCCTGGGCGGGTTCGCGCAATGCAGAATTCATCCGCAGCACTTTAGAGGGCGAACCGCACTGACTCAAGCGCCGGAAACGCCGGCGCCGCCCTCCCACCGACAAAGGACACGGAGCTTGCCCGGTTTCAGGACACTCGGCACGCCGGCCGGCGGACCCGGCGTTTGGAAATTCGCCGGGTCGCGGCAACTTTCTTTTCTTCGGCACCGGCGGAGCAATGGGCACGACACCTGCATCGCAACGCCAGACATGGAGAAGTTGTACATTGCTTGCGAGCTGGGGGCGCGCACGAGCCGGGTCATGCTGGGTTCCCTGGAACATAATACTCTCAAGCTCGGGGAGCTGGTGCGTTTTGAAAGCCCGGTTTTGGCGGATAAAAAGGCGTTGCAGTGGAATATCCCGGAGTTTTTCAACCAGATCTTGCGCAGCCTGCTTGAAGTGGGAGCGCAAGACACCGACATCCACAGCATCAGTTGCCATTCCTGGGGCGGCGATTACCTGCTGTTTGACCGGCGCGAAACCCTGCTGACGCCGGTATATCATCATCTGGATTCGCGTACGGATAAGAGTTGGGCCTCGGTCCTGCGGCAGCTCACTCCGGAGACCATCTATACCGAAACCAATTCCCCCCCGGCCCGGTGCTCCACACTGTTTCAACTGCAGGCCGAACCCGGCAGGCGCCTGCGCCAGGGCGAGGTTCTGCTGCTGGTGGCCGATGCGTTCAACCATTTGCTCGGCGGCATTGCCTGCGCCGAAATGTCGCTGGCCAGCACCACCCAATTGTACACCCCGGTCAGCAAAACCTGGTCGCGCCGCCTGATCAACGAGCTGCGCCTGCCTCCCCAGTTGTTTCCCGCCATTGTCCCGGCCGGCACCCGTCTGGGCGAATTGAAACCGGAAATTGCCCGCCAAACCCGCCTGGAGGGCACCCAGATTGTCGCCACCAATTCCCATGAACTGGCGGCCGCATTGTCGAGCCTTCCGTTGAATCACGGCAGCGACTGGGCCTATGTGCAGATTGGCGCGGAAACCTTGATCGGCACGCAAATCCACGATCCGATCACGGCGCCCGACGACCAGGCGCGGCGTTATGCCCATGCCACCTGCCTGGGAGGCACCACGAATCTTTACCGCCGGCTCGTCGGTCTTTCCCTCTATGACGCATGCCGCAAATTCTGGCTCGAACGCGATCGCGAATTGTGTGATGACGTGTTGATGCACCTGGCCACCACCGCGTCCGCCTTTGAAGTGTTGATCGACCCGAATGATCCGCGGTTTGCCACACCGGAGGACATGCCCTTGAAGATCCAGGCTTATTGCCGGGAGACCGGCCAGGAGATACCCCGCAAGCCCGGGCAAATCATTCGTTGCGTGCTGGAAAGCCTCGCCTTGACCTACCGCCAGGCCTTTCACGAACTCGAGGTGCTGACCGGACGAAAGTTCGCGCGCATCTATCTTTTCGGGGCCGGCGAAAACACCCTGTTGAACCATTTCATTGTCAATGCGCTGCAGGTCCCGGCCATCATCGCCTCCCCCGACGCGGCGGCCATCGGCAATGTCATCGTGCAGGCCCTGACGCTCCGGCACATCCCCTCGCTGGAAGCCGCCCACGAAATTCTCCGCAGCTCCTATAAAATCCAGGCGATCATTCCCCACCAGGTGGACTGGGAGACGCCGGGCTTGCGCCTGGCCGAGTTGACGGCATCGCCCGCCTCCGCCTCCGCCTGATCGGGAGTTCAACCCCACAATTGCCGGTCCAGCGAACGCAGTTGAATCGCCTCGCTCACGTGGTCGGTGGTGATTTGCGCCGCGCCGGCCAGGTCGGCAATGGTGCGCGCCACCTTTAAAATCCGGTCGTACGCGCGCGCGCTGAGCTGGTATTCCGCCATGGCCATCTGCAGCAGTGTCTTGGTGGGGTCATCCAGGCGGCAAAACGCTTTCATCTCGCGGGGCGCCATGCGCGCGTTGCAGGTGAGGCCGGGTTTCGCCGCGTAACGGGTCTGCTGCCTTTCGCGGGCGGCCACCACCCGGGCCCGGATTTGCGCCGAGGTTTCGCCCTGGTGCAGACTGGTCATTTCGCGGAATTGGACCGGCGGCACCTCGACGTGAATGTCAATCCGGTCCAGCAACGGCCCCGAAATGCGGCCCAGATAATTTTGAATTTCGCGCGGTGAACTCCGGCTTTCCTGCGGCATTTTACCGTCTGGCGTGGGGTTCATCGCCGCCACCAGCATGAACTGACTGGGAAAGGTCATCACGCCCGCCGCGCGCGCGATCGTCACGCGCCCCTCTTCCAGCGGCTGCCGCAGCGTCTCCAGCACGCTGCGTTTGAATTCGGGCAGTTCGTCCAGAAACAACACGCCGTGGTGCGCCAGGGAAATTTCCCCCGGCGTGGGATTGATGTTGCCGCCCAGCAATCCCGCGTCGCTGGCGGTGTGATGCGGGGCACGAAAGGGTCGGCGCGTGAGCAATCCCTGCCCGGCCGGCAACAACCCCACGATGCTGTGAATTTTCGTCGTTTCCAGCGCCTCCGCCAGGGTTAACGGCGGAAGAATCGTTGCCAGGCGTTTGGCCAGCATGGATTTGCCCGTGCCCGGCGGCCCGATCAGCAATACATTGTGACCGCCCGCCGCCGCAATCTCCAATGCGCGCTTCACCGATTCCTGTCCCTTCACCTCGGCAAAGTCCACGTCGTCATCGCGCGGCTGGTCGAACACCTCCCGCAAATTCACGCGCACCGGTCTGAGGGGGACCGACCCTTCGAGGAAACCGGTCGCTTCGCGCAGGTTCTGGATGGGAATCACCTGGAGGCCCTCCACCACGGCGGCCTCTGCGGCGTTTTCCACCGGCACCAGGACGCCCGTCCTGCGTTCCTGTTGCGCGCGAATGGCGATCGGCAAAACCCCCTTGCAGGGCCGCACCGCGCCGGTCAACGCCAGTTCGCCCACGCACATGAAATTGTCCAGCTGGTCGGTCTCGATTTGCCCGCTGGCCGCCAGCATTCCGAGGGCGATCGGCAGGTCGAAGTTCGGCCCTTCCTTGCGCACGTTGGCGGGGGCAAGATTAATCGTCGTGCGTCCGTAGGAAACCTTGAAACCGGAACTGGTCAGGGCCGTGGTCACGCGATCCTGCGATTCCCGCACCGCTGCGTCCGGCAAGCCCACGATGACGATGCGCGTGTCGCCAAATCCCGCGCTGACTTCCACCTCCACGGGGAAGGCGTCAATGCCATTGACGGCGGCGGACCAGACCCGGGCTAACATACGGCGCATCTTCCCGAACCCCGCCCGGAAGTGCAACCGCATTTTCCGGGCGGGTGGGACCTGCGGTTCAGGCTTGGGCGGCGCGCCGTTTCAAATGTACGATCGTTGCGCCCCAGCCCCCCCAATGCGCGTTCGCCAGATGATACGCCGCGACGTCGGGATGGCGTTGCAGGAGATGATGCACGGTCTGGCGCAATTGTCCCGTGCTCTTGCCGTGAATGATGCGCACCCGGAAAATTTCGCGCGCCAGACAGGCCGCCAGATAATCCGTCACGAGGGCTTTCACTTCCCGCGGCTGGAACGTGTGCAGATCCAGCACTCCGTCAATGGGCAGTTGCCACGGTTCGTCGTCCACCCGGAGAGTTTACCGTGCTTCGCGGGGCTTGCACCTGGAATTCCGCCGACGCCGGGCGGCGCTTGCGCTGCGCGGCGTCTCTGCCAACACTGAAGGGGTGAAGGTGGAATTGATCAACACGGGCAGCGAATTGTTGCTGGGGCAGGTGCTCAACACGCACCAACAATGGTTGGGGCGCCGGCTGACCGACCTCGGTTACACCATCGCGCATCAGGTCGCCGTGCCCGACACCGCCGGCGAAATTGAGCTGGCCGTCAAGGAGGCCCTGGCGCGCGCTGATCTGGTGATCACCACCGGCGGATTGGGCCCGACTTCAGACGACCTGACCCGGGAACGGATTGCGCATTTGCTCGGGAAAAAACTTCACGAGGACGCCGTCCTCATCCGGCACATCCAGGGCTTCTTCGCCTGCCATAATCAATCCCTGCCCGCGCATGTGCGTGGGCAAGCGCTCGTCCCCGAGGGCGCGATTGTTCTGCCCAACCCCAACGGCACCGCGCCCGGCCTCGCCCTCAGGCTCTCCCCGCGGCCGCGGCATCCCGCGCGCTGGCTCATCATGCTGCCCGGTCCGCCCCGTGAGTTGTGTCCCCTGTTCAACCGTTCGGTTGTGCCGTTCCTGCAACGGGAGCTGCCCCTTGATGAGAACTTCGTTTGCCGTACTTTGCGCACAGTTGGGCTGGGCGAATCACACGTCGCCGAACGTTTGGAGCCCCGGCTGCATGCGCTGATCGCCCAAGGGTTGGAACTGGGATACTGTGCGCACATTGGCGCCGTGGATGTGCGGCTGGCCGGCAAGGGCGAGGACGCCAACGCGCGGGTTTGCTCCGCCGCCGCCGTGGTTCGCGACGAGTTGCGCACCCACATTTTTACCGAGGCCGATGAAACCCTGGAGGCTGTGCTGGTGCGTCTGTTGACCGAACGCCGGCAAACCCTGGCCCTGGCCGAATCCTGCACGGGCGGCGGCCTGGCGCATCGACTGACGAACGTGCCCGGCGCCTCGGCGGTGCTGCTCGCCAGCCTGGTCACCTACGCCAACGCCGCAAAACAAAAATTTCTCGGCGTTCGCGCGACGTCGCTCCACACGCACGGGGCGGTCAGTGAAGTGGTGGCGCGTGAGATGGCCGCCGGCGCGCGCCGCGCAACCGGTGCCGACCATGCCTTGTCCGTCACTGGCATCGCCGGCCCGGGGGGCGGCAGCGCGGCCAAGCCGGTGGGAACGGTGTTCATCGGCCTGGATTCGGCGCAGGAAAATTCCGTGCAGCGTCGATTCAATCCGTTCGATCGCGAAACCTTCAAGCAAGCGACGATCATGCAGGCGCTGGAAATTCTGCGGCGCAAAATTCTGCAGCTGGACTAGCGCCACAGCCGGGGCGGCCGGTGGTTCCGCCCGTTGTCCAGGCTGCCGCGGACGGCCTGCCCGGTGCGCCGGAGCGGTCACGGATGGTCGGCGCTCAAGCCGGCCGCGTCAGGAACATTCGTCTCGCCATTGATCCGAAATGGCCGCAACTTTGCGCCATGCGATTTTCCATCCTGCTGCTCCTCGGCGGACTCGCTGCCGGATGCCATTCCCTCCAACCCGGTCCAGCCCGCGACGGGTTCGAGTCCCTCTTTGACGGACGAACGCTCGACGGCTGGCGGGGACAGGACATGTCCTTCTGGTCCATTGAAGACGGTGCGATCACCGGCACGATTGCCCCCGACCACGCGCCGGAATTGAACCAGTACCTGGTCTGGCAGGGCGGGCTGCTGGACGATTTTGAATTGAAGCTCACGTTCCGGATGCGCAGCACCAACTCTCCCCTGGTCAACGGCGGCTTCCAGTTCCGCAGCCGGCGCCTGCCCAACGGCGACGTTGCCGGCTACCAGGTGGACAACAATTATGGGCAACCGTGGAAGGCGCGTCTTTACGACGAATTCGGTCGCCACAATCTGGCGCTGCAGGGCGAGCGCACGGTGTTTGATCGCGAGGGCGGCAAGCACACCGGGCCCCTGCCGCTCGAGCCGGGCGCCGCCGATTTCCGCCTGGAGGAATGGCACGAGTATCATTTGATCGCGCAGGGCCGAAACCTGGCGCTGCGCGTGAACGGCAAGCCGATTGCCGAGGTCACGGACAACGATGACGACAGTTTCGAGCCGCTCGGCCTGCTGGCGCTGCAACTGCACACCGGCCCGCCGATGAAAGTTCAATTCAAGGACATCCGGCTCAAGCGCCTCCGGCCTGTCCCAAAACCCTCCGGGCGCGAACGGTTGTGGGCCGACGCGGCGCTCGCGTGGCAATTCGGCGCACGTCCGGACGCCCACCAGCCACCGTTGCAGGCGGTGGGCAATATCATTCCCCAGGTGCCCGCGCGGGGGCCGGGGGCGCGCCCGGGCGCGGTGGTGGCCGCAATGGAACGCGCGTATTTCGACGTGCAGCGGGATCTCAACCAGCCCCGGCTCTGGAATGTTTCGGGTGAGGCGCTCACTGTTTATCTGCGGGCCCGGGTGCCGGACGGCCACTGGAATGCCGGACTCTTCGCCAAGCGCGGCAGTCAGGGCATTGTGAATTACTGTTTGTTTGGCGCGAACCCTGGCGACAGTCCGGGTCCCACCATCGGATTCGAGATTCATACCGACAAGGGTTCCGTCATGGTGAGTTTCCCGGTTTCGCAGATGGACGCCACGGCCTGGCTGGACCTGATCGGCCGCTATGATGGCCGCAACATTTCGCTGCTTTGTAATGGTCGCGTGATGGCAGAGCGGCCCTGGTCGGGCAGACTCATCGGTAACAGCGAGCCGACCTTCATTGGCGCGACTGCAATTGATGACGCGCCGGAACTGCGTTTCACCGGCGAAATGGAAGAAGCCGCCCTCTGGACGCGGGCGTTGAGTGCGGGCGAAATGGCCACGCTGCTGCGGCCGCCGCTTCCGTAGCCGCCCCGGGCAAGTCCTCGTTCCCGTTGGATTCAATGGGCGGGGGCACCCGGCGCAACCCTGCGACGGGGATGTGCCGGCGGATTATTCGTCCGCTGGAAAGTGGCGCCGCGCCGCGCCGCGCGGTCCCGCACTGGTGTGGAGTCCTTGCACGGGCAGGAGGGCCTGCAACCGGGAACCGGGGTGGTCTGTCGTCGCCGCAACCCCGGGGGGGCCACAGGTTGGAGCGGGTGAAGGGAATCGAACCCTCGTATCAAGCTTGGGAAGCTCGTGTTCTACCATTGAACTACACCCGCGCCGCAGATCCTTCTAACAGAGCCCGTCCCGTCCCGCAACTGTTTGCTGTGGCAAATTTGCGCGTCAGCCCGTCCGTCCCGGGACGCCCGCCGCCCGTGCCCGGCCGTGGTCCGCGCGATTTTGAGATCGTCAACGCCATGCCTCAACGCCAAGATTCCGCCATGGCATATCAATTCAAGATTCGGCGCTTCGTGGAGTTCGGGGATACCGACATGGCAGGGATCGTGTATTACGCCACGTATTACCGCTACATGGACGCCGCGGAGCACGCCTTCTTTCGTTCGCTGGGATTGTCGTTTGCTCCCGGGCGCCATTCCAGCTCGGTCGGCTGGCCGCGCGTGCATACCGAAGCGGATTACGTGGCGCCGCTGCGCTTTGGCGATGAAGTGGAGGTGCATCTGTTGGTCATGGAAAAACGGCCCAAGGCGTTGACCTACGCGTTCCGGCTGCGGAGGGTGAACACTCCGGAACCTTACGAGGTGGCGCGGGGCAAGGTCACCGCCGTGTGCGTGAAGGTGGTCGAGGGCAAGATGCAAGCCACGCGCATTCCCAAGGTGATTGACGCGAAAATCAGCGTGGCCCCGGCGCGGCTGTTGCAGTGAGGGGGCGCGCTACTGAACCGGCTTCGGCAGGGTCCGCCAGGAGCTGACCACGCCGTTCGAGAAGACGACCTCGGCACTGACGTAAGTGCGCGACTGAAAATCGGACACGGGCTGGCGCGCGGTGCGCGGCCAGTAGCGGGTTTCCTCCAACCAACCGCCGTAATACAGCCAAATCGTGAGGGGACCCTGCTCATCCTCCTGTTGCAATACCTGCGCGGGTTTGCCCCAGGCGATGTACACGGCATCAGGCGGCATCCCGCGCCGGATCTGCCCCTGATCCACCAGGGCCTTGAACCCGGGATTCAAGGTCGCGTAAACCGACGCGCGTTCGCGGCGGCGCGATTCAATCGAACTGGTCGCGCACCCGGCCAGGAGGCTGACCAGAACAAGCATCCAGAATCCGTTTCTCATGGGGCGAACGCTACCCGATCGGCGTGGTCAAGTCCTGCAAAAAACGGTGCGGATTTTTTGAGTCGCCCCGCCCCCGTCTGGCGGCGTACCCTTGCGGGGTGAAAGTCCCGTGGCTCCGCCTGGCCGGCCTGCTGGGTGTCGCTTGGTTGGGGACCGCTGCCACCCCGGCTGCGCGTCCGCCCAACATCATTATCATTTACACCGATGATCAGGGATATGCCGATGTGGGGGTGTTCGGCGCGCAAGGGTTCCAGACGCCCCACCTTGATCGGCTGGCGCGGCAGGGGGTGAAATTCACCAACTTCCATGTGGCACAACCCGTCTGTTCGGCTTCCCGCGCGGCCTTGCTGACCGGTTGCTATCCGAACCGGATCGGCATCCATGGCGCGCTGGGGCCGCAGGCCAGGCACGGGCTCCACGCCGCTGAAGTGACGCTCGCCGAGTTGCTCCAACAACAGGGCTACGCCACCGGCATGGCGGGCAAATGGCATCTGGGCCGGCCGCGCCCGTTTCTGCCCGTGCATCACGGATTCGAGGAATACTATGGGCTGCCCTATTCCAACGACATGTGGCCGCACCATCCGGAAGCGCGCCCGGGGACGTATCCGCCCCTGCCGCTGATTGAGGGCGATCAAGTGATTGATCCCGAAGTCACACCCGCAACGCAAACCCAGCTCACCACCCGGTACACCGAGCGCGCGGTGCGGTTCATTGAGCGCCATCGGACGCGTCCATTTTTCTTTTACCTCGCCCACTCCATGCCGCACGTGCCGTTGTTCGTGAGCGAGAAGTTCCGGGGGCGGTCGGCACAGGGCCTTTACGGCGATATGATCATGGAAATTGACTGGAGCGTGGGCGAAGTGATGAACGCGTTGGAACGTTGCGGCCTTGAACAGGACACCCTGCTGATTTTTGCCAGCGACAACGGTCCGTGGCTCAGTTATGGCCACCATGCCGGCTCGTCGGGTCCGCTTCGCGAAGGCAAGGGGACGAATTGGGAGGGCGGCACGCGTGTGCCCTGCATCATGCGCTGGCCGGGCCGGCTTCCGCGTGGCCAAACCAACGATGCCCTGTTCATGAACATTGACCTGTTCCCCACCCTCGCCCGCCGGGTGGGCGCCCCCCTGCCACCGCACCGGATTGACGGCCTGGATGTCTGGCCGCTGCTGAGCGGTCAGCCGGGCGCGACCAATCCGCACGCCGCCTATTTTTACTATTACCACCAAGGTCAGTTGGAGGCGGTGACCACCGGTGATGGCCGCTGGAAGCTGCAACTGCCGCACGCGTTTCGAACGCTGGCGGGCCGGCCCGGGGGCACCAACGGCATCCCGGTGAAGTACGCCCAGGCCCGGGTCACCTCCCCGGAACTTTACGATTTGCAAAACGATCCCGGCGAAACCACCGACGTCGCCGCGCAACAGCCGGCAACGGTGCAGCGCCTGCTCGCGTTGGCGGAAGCAGCCCGAGATGATCTGGGCGACACGCGCACCAAGCGTGTCGGCCGTGGGTTGCGCGAGCCGGGACGTGTCGGCCCGGATGACTAAGCCGCGCCGGGTGACGAACCTGTGTGTTTGGCCTCGTTCGGTGTCACGGCAGGGCTGCCGGCAATCTCCGTTTTGTGTTCCGGGATTGCCCTGTCCCCCGCTCGTCCGCCAAGCTGGGCGGAATTGAAAACATCATGCCTCCTGTCACCGAGCACTGGCCGCGCCCCCCGGGGGACCGAACACGTCGCGAGTTTTTGCAACAGCTGGGTGGTCTGAGCCTCAGCGCGGCGGCCGCTCCCCTGCTGGCGGGGTCGGTCCGGGCAGACCCGGCGCCGGCGTTGCCGGACCCCGTGCTTGCCTTTCCCGGGCCGTGGCAGTTCGCGCTGCCCAAACGGTCCATCATCGTTGTGAGCGACCAGCAGCTGCGGGACCTGCAAGACCCGGACCAGTTGGTGGACCTGAGCTTGAGTCCGACGCCGCATCGAACCACGCTGCGGAAAATTTGCGAGCAAACCGCAGCCGCGGGCGGGCGCACGGTGGTTCTCGCGTTTGACGAATTTTGGACCCAATACCGGCCCGGGCAAGGGGGTCAACCCCGCGAGCTTACGCCGGATACCGACGAGTACATCCACTGCGTGGCGCGCCTGGGCGAGACGCTCAAACACCACGGTTTGGGGTTTGAATTGAGTCTGCTCAGCCCATTGGAAATTGGCCGGGGTTACACCCGGCAAACCGGCGAGCGGGGGCGCTGGGTGCAATACCGTGAAGGCTATCGTGATCCCGCCACGGGGCAGTACACGGTTTCGCTGTGGGAACAGCGGTGCTGGACAAACAACAAGGGCACTTTCAACATCCAGCGGGACGGGGTGCGGGTCTTCGCCTTTGCGGAGCACCGTGTGGGCGGCACAAGTTATTACGCGGTCGATCCCGGGGACATCGTGGAACTGCAAGCTCCGCCGCAAATCGAGACGGACAACGCCTCGGTGGGCAGCACCCGGGCGCGGCGCATGACGGTGCGGGGGCGCGGCGAGACGCACCTGGGGGCGCGGGACCGGGTGCTGGTCGTGGTCAGTTATGCGACCCCGGAAATGGATTATTTCAGTCCCCGCGCGCTGCCGTTTTTGCAGGACCTCATTCAGCGGTACCACGCGGCGGGCGTGCCGCTCAACGGCCTGTACGCCGACGAGATGCACATCCAACAGGACTGGGGCTACTTCAGTCACCACGACGAGGGACAGTTTGCCTTTCGCTATCTCACGCCCAATTTTGCGCGGCGCTTTGCCGAATGTTACGGTGCCGAGTTTGCCGACCTGGAAAAGTTCCTCGTTTACTTCAGTTACGGCCAGCACGGTTTCCGTCCGGACCTGGAGGCGCGTTTGCCCGCGCAGCACGTCCTGGGGGGCGGCGCGGATGCCATTCAACAGACCTTTCTGCTGCGGCACCGCTACTTTGAACTCCTCCAACAAGGCGTCGTGGATCTGTTTGTCCAGGCCAAGCGCTGCGCCGAGGAGAAATACGGGCACGCGTTGGAATCGCGCGCGCATGCCACCTGGGCGCAGAGTCCGACGATTGACCACTGGCACACCGGCGGATTGCGCAAACCGCCGCGGCAATACGAATACACGCCCGATTTTCTCTGGTCGAACACCGTGCAGCAATCGGCATCCGCGTGCAGTGATTATTTTGCGTGGAACGATTTTCTCACCGGTGGGGGCAACGACCACGCCGAAGGCGGCTGGTCGGATCGCGATTACTACGGCGTGGCGCTGGCGTGTTCGACCGGGATTTTGAACCGTGTCCCCTACGCGTATGCGGCGGCCTGGGGCATGCCGGCCGCGGTGCAGCGCCGGCATCAGGCGGTGTGCGACGCTTTCGGCGCCGCGGCCAGTCCCTGGTTTCAAGCGGTGCAGGATTCACAGCATCGCGAGGTGGACGTGCTGATGCTCTACCCGCTCTCCCTGGTTGCCTGCGAGGAACGCTTTGGTTCATGGATGGTGCAATACGGTTACGCGAATTATGTGACGCCGCGCAAATTGCTGGAGCGGGGCCGGGTGACGGCGGACGGCCACATTGTCATGGCGGGCCGGCGTTTCGGCACGCTGGTGGTTTTGTTTGAGCCGTTGCCGCCGCCCGGGCTGCTGCCATTCATGGAGCAATTCGTGGCTGAGGGCGGCAGACTGGTTTGGTCCGGACCGCCCCCGCGGCTCGATTTTGCGGGCCAGCCCGTGTTGGAACGCTGGCAGAACCTTTTTGGCGTTGGCCGGGTGGCGTTCGGGGTTGCCGGGCAGGCTGCGCCGGGGCGACAGGTTCGCTTTGCCGGTGCGCTGCAGCATGTGCCCCCACAACTGCTCCTTACGGATTTTCTGGTGGACTTGATTTATCCGGTCGAGCCCGGGACGGCGGCGGCAGGCGTGGCACGGGTGAATCAACAGTTCGTCGGCGTGCAGCGGCGCACGGGCGGTGGTGGTGTGGCGACGTTCCTCGGGTTTCGTCCGCGGGACGACCAAGCCGCATCGCTCGGCGAGGAAGCGCGCACCTGGTTTGAAATCCTGCTGGCGCTGGGAGCGTATCCGAAATCGCGGCCGGAGCTGCCGTGGGAGGACAACCCGAGCGTTGTTTCGCGCACCACGCCCTATCTGGCATGCCGGTTTCCCAACGGCGCCACCGCAGTCGCGGCGCATTACCGGGCGCACGAGGAAAGCTGGTCTGGCAGCTTTCATCGCGACGCCCGGAAAGATGCGGAAGCCCTTGCACAGAATCCCCTGCCGTCCGACCGCCTGGAGCTGCGCGATTTCGCCGTGAACGGACACCGCCTCGGCTTCTGCGGGGCGCTGGCGTTGGCATTTCGTCTGGACGCGGACGGCAGGTTGATCGCATTTGCCGGTTACGATTGTGCGCAGATTGACATAGACGATCGGACGCACAAGTTCGCGTCCCAGCCGGTGGTGCTGGCGGCCTGGGCGCCGGTACCCTCCGAACGCCGCGTGCCGGGCGGGGCGGTCTTGGAACTCTGGGTGCAAGGCGCGGCGGAGTTTCGAATTCCACTGGCCGGGTCCATCAAGGCGGGACGTTTGTTCCATGCCGGTGCGCGCCCGGGCGCCGTGGGGGACGTCGTTGCCAGCGCCATTGCGAACGGCGAATTATGCTTTAACTCGTCCACGACCGAGCGGCAGCACTTGTTTCTGGTCCCGGGCTGAAGCGCCCGGTGAGGCGGGTCTTCACCCGGCCGGGAAACGATGCAAGGCAATCTCTTGTGGCGCAACCTTGCTTCATCGCGCGCCATCATTACACTGAATCTCCAGTCTGACTGCACGTCCATTAACTAACATGTGTTTCAAGAATCGCTTCCCGCTTGTCGTCCTCAGCCTGGCCGTCGTGCTCGGGCCATCCCTTTCCGCGCAAACGCCAGAATGGATCTGGCATCCCAACGACGGGCAGCCCGTAGCCAACCAGGAGCAGCGCATTTTCCGGAAGGTCTTCATCCTGGCAGGCCCGGTGGAGCGCGCAGTTCTGAGCGTGGCCGCGGACAATCACGCCGAGGTGACGCTCAACCAGTCCGGCGTTCACGCCATCCACGGGCATGAACGCGCCACCCAGCTCAACGTCACCGCCGAGTTGCGCCGCGGCACCAATGTCATCACGATTGTGGGGCGGAACGATGACGGACCGGCAGGTTTGCTGGTTCAATTGCAGATCACCCCGGCGCAGGGCCCGCGCCAAACCATCGTCAGCGACGCGAGCTGGCAGGCGTTGACCCCTCCGGCGACGGCCTGGGATGTGGCGCACCTTCCGGCCGGCGGCTGGGTGGCGGCGCGCAGCCTGGGCGCCGTGGGGACGGGGCCGTGGGGCGATCCCTTCAAGGTGGCGCAGGCGACGCCGGCCGAAAGTCTGGTGGTGCCGCCCGGTTTCAAGGTGGAATTGATTCATACGGCCGCTGCGGATGAGGGTTCGTGGATTTCGCTGGCCGTGGATCCGCAAGGTCGCTTGACCATTTCGCCGCAAAGCGACAGCCAGCCCCTGCTGCGCTTCACACTGGATCAGAGGGGGCAGGTGCGACACATTGAACCGGTGCCCGCGCCGCTGCACCAGGCCATGGGCATGTGTTACGCGTTTGGCAGTCTCTATGTCAACGGGCATGGGCCCGAGGGCACGGGACTCTATCGGGTCACCGACACCAATCACAATGATCGCTTTGAGGCGGAGGAGGTGCAGTTTTTGAAAAAAATTCCCGGTGAAGGCGAGCATGGTTATCACGCGGTTTTGCCCGGACCGGACGGCCGGCTCTACATGATGAACGGGAATCATACGAAGTTGCCGGAGGGCATCACACCCGACTCGCCCCACAAAAATTACCAGGAAGACTTTTTGCTTCCGCGCCTCTGGGATGCCAATGGTCACGCGGTGGGGATCATGGCCCCGGGCGGCCAGTTGTTGCGCACGGACCCCGCCGGGAAGCAGTGGGAGTTGTTGCTGGCGGGTTTTCGCAATGCCTATGACTTTGATTTCAGCCCGGAGGGGGAGGTTTTCACCTTCGACAGCGACATGGAGTGGGATTGGGGACTGCCCTGGTACCGGCCGACCCGCATTTTGCATTGCGTCCAGGGCGGCGAATACGGCTGGCGTTCGGGGTCAAGCAAGTGGCCCGAATATTATCCAGACAGTTTGCCGGCCGTGGTGGACATTGGAATTGGTTCACCCACCGGCGTGAAGTTCGGCACCCACAGCCGGTTTCCGGCCAAATATCAACGCGCGTTCTTTGCGGCCGATTGGTCGTACGGCCGCATCCTCGCGGTGCATCTGCAACCGCACGGCGCCAGCTACACCGGTACGACCGAGGAATTCGTCAAGGGCACTCCGCTGAATGTCGCGGATTTCGAGTTTGGCAGGGATGGGGCAATGTATTTTGTGACGGGTGGACGCGGGACGCAGTCGGGTTTGTATCGCGTCAGTTACACCGGCAAAACGCCGGGCTTTTTCAGCCGGCTGTTTACCCGGGAACAACCGGCGGTGCCGCGTGCGGAAGCCCGGGCGGCCGCGCGGGCGCGCGCGTTGCGGCATGAGTTGGAGGCGCTGCAGGGCAAGGTGAACCCCGAAACGGTGGCTGCCGTCTGGCCGCACCTGGGCAGCCCGGACCGGTTCATCCGCTATGCCGCGCGGATCGCGCTCGAATGGCAGGACGTGCAACAGTGGAAGGATCGCGCCGTGCAGGAGACCGATGAGCGAACGGCGTTGACGGCCTTGCTGGCGCTGGCCCGTTGCGGCGGGGCGGAAACCCAGCCGGAACTGTTGCAGGCCCTCGCCCGATTCCCCACGGCCACGTCGGAGGAGTGGGCGCTGGAAAAATTGCGGATCCTCGAATTAAGTTTCATCCGGCAGGGACGCCCGGCACCCGGGGTCGCGGCGCGCGTGGCCGAAATCCTGGACGCGCATTATCCCGCCGCGAGTTTCCCGCTGAACCGCGAGCTGTCGCAACTGCTGGTCTATCTGCAGGCGCCGGACGTGGTTGCGAAAACGCTGGCGTTGCTGGATGAGGCGCCGACGCAGGAGGAGCAGGTTTATTATTTGTACACGCTGCGCCAGGTGAAATCGGGCTGGACGCCGGCGCAACGGGAAAAATATTTCGGCTGGTTTGGCACCCTGCGGCAGGGCAGCCATCCCGAGGTCACCTATCCCCGCGGAGGCACGTACAACGTCTGGACCAACCAGACGCACGCGCGCCAGGTGCATCCCCCCGAATTGATTCAATGGTTCAAGGACGTGGGGCGCGATTACGGCGATGGCGCCAGCTACAACAAATACCTCGTGCGGATCCGCAAGGACGCCATTGCCACCCTGACCAGCGCTGAACGTCAGCAATGGCAATCGTTGCTGGAAATCAACCTGGACGGACCGGTCTGGAAGCCGACCCGGCCACGGCACTTCGTCAAGGAATGGACCCTGCCGGATTTGTTGCCCGCCCTGCCCGGGGTGGCGCGCGGCCGCAATTTTGCCAATGGCAAGGCCGCCTTCAACGACGCGCAATGTGTGGCCTGTCACCGCTTCGCCAACGAGGGCGGATCGGTGGGGCCGGAGCTGGCCGGCGTGGGCAGCAAGTATTCGCTGGAAAGCATCCTCGAATCCATCATCGAACCGTCCAAGGTCATTTCAGATCAATACCAGAATTTCAACATCTGGAAAAAGGACGGGGACGATGTGTCCGGCCGGATCATTGATGAGAACGCGGAACGGGTGGTCGTGCTGCCCAACATGCTGGCGCCGGAGGTCACGGTGGAAGTGCCCGTCACGGAAATCGCCCGGCGCGAACCGTCCAAGGTTTCCGCCATGCCCAACGGCCTGCTCGACAGTCTGAGCCGCGACGACATTCTGGACCTGCTGGCGTACCTCCAGGCCCAGGGCAAGGCCGGGGCGCCGAATTTTAAGCCGTGATTCCCGTGCCGGCAATGTCTAGTCTGCACCCCGGATTTATGAACAGCGTTAAACAACTGAAAACCATCACCCGTCACACCCAGGCCAAGGTCGCGGCCGAATTGTCGCGCACCGGCGGTCTGCTCCGGCTGGCGCCCAACTGGGTGCCCCGCTCCTTTTTGCAGCCGGGCCTGCGGCTCAAACTGCATCCGGACGATACGTACGCCTATGGGGCCCATCGCGGTGGCATTGACGAACGCTGGTTCGCCTCCACCACCGAAGCGGCGAACGCCGGGCGCGTGCCGGATGAGGGGCTGAGTTATTGCGTGGTCGGGCGTGAACGGTTCACCCTGCGCCAGGCGGTGGAAGACGCGGGCGCCACGCTGGTCGGCAAGGCGATCTGGAACAAGTACGGGCGTTGGCCGGTGTATTCCAAGTTCTTCGACAACATGGGGCCCATTCCGCACCACATGCACCAGAATGCCGCCCAGGCGAAACGGGTGGGGCAGGAAGGCAAGCCGGAGAGCTATTATTTCCCGCCGCAGCACAACAATGTGGGCAACCATTTCCCCTACACCTTCATGGGTTTGGAGCCGGGCACAACCAAGGCCCAGGTGCGGCAATGTCTCGAGAATTGGAACCGGGGGGACAACGGCATCCTCGATTTGTCCAAGGCCTACCGGCTCAAGCCGGGCACCGGGTGGTTGATCGGGCCGTGCATCCTGCACGCGCCCGGTTCACTCTGCACCTACGAACCGCAATGGGGCAGCGACGTGTTCGGGATGTACCAAAGCATGGTGGAAGGCCGCTACGTGCCGTGGGAGTTGCTGGTAAAAGACATGCCCCGGGACAAACACCGTGACCTGGACTTCATCGTGGACCAGCTGGACTGGGAGGCGAACGTGGACCCGAACTTCAAGGACAATCACTACCTCGAACCGGTCCCCGTGGCCGACACGCGATCCGAGGGGTTCGTGGATCGGTGGATTGTTTACGGCCGGGTGAAGGGCCGGCAGTATTTCACAGCCAAGGAGCTGACGGTGGCGCCCGGCGTCCAATGCACCATCCGGGATCGCGGCGCCTACGGACTGATTTGCGTGCAGGGCAAGGGCACGATCAACGGTCAGCCGCTCAATTCACCCAAGCTGATCCGCTTCCACGAGCTGACCGAAGACGAATATTTCTGCAGCGCCGACGGAGCGCGGGCCGGAATCACGTTTGAAAACACGAGCGGGACCGAGCCGTTGGTGACGTTGCGTTACTTCGGTCCGGACGTGAATCCCGATGCGCCGGCGCTGGGCGCGTACCGGAAGAATAAATTCTGAACCGCGCTCGCGCCGCGGCCTCCAGCCGGACGCCGACACGCGGTGAATAGGCGTTGGCCCGGGCGTTCCGCGCCGCAAAAGCGACCGTCAGTGATTCAACGGTGCCGCGGCGGAGGCTGGCGGCGGCCCGGTATTCGTTGCGAGCGCAGGATTTGCCGGGCCGGGTGAGGTGTCCCCGGTTGATGACGGTGCGGCGGCGGCGGAGGGTGGCGCTGGCGTTTGTGCGGAGGGATCCAGCGGATGTTCCTGCGCATGCCAGCGGCGGGAAACTTTGCCGTCCCAGCACGCGAGATTCAAGGGGTACACATCCGGATCGAAGATGACCTGGTAGAAGTGCCAGACCAGGATCGCCAGACAGGCGAGGATGGCTTCGTAATAATGGATGGTCAGCGCCACATCCACCGTCCAACGTGGCAGCCAATGGGTGACGACCATCTTGAACCACACCATCAACCCGGTCACCCCCATGACGAGGGTGCCCCAGATGACCGCCCAGTATTCCATTTTTTCCGGATAACCGAAGCGGCCTCGCGGCGGTTTGTCCCGGCGCAAACCCAGCAGCCAGCACCCGGTGCCGACCGCCTCCGTCAGGTCCTTTTTTGTCGGCAGAAAATCCCGCGCCAGCCTGCGTCCCTCCCGCGTGAACGCCAGATAGCCCAGGTGATACACGCCCACCCCCAGCAGCACCAGGCCGGCGGCACGGTGCGACCAGCGGCGGAACGGCTCGCTGGATCCCAATAATGTGCCCGGCCAGGAATCCGGGAATTTCAGCGCAAAACCGGTCACCGCCAGCACGATGAAACTCAGGGCCAGCACGGCATGTTGCCCGCGCTGCGAACGGTTCATCCGCACAATCGGACGATCCGCCGAACGGAAGTGCGCGACCAGTTTCTTGCGCAGCACGAGGAGATGGTGCGTGAGCATGCTGCCGATGGTGACCGCGATCAGCACCCGATAAATGCGGCGCACCCACCAGCTGGCGGCCGTGCCCGGGGCGTTTGCCGCCGGAGGGGTGGCCGGGTCCACGTGGATCTTGCTCAAGGCGAATTTTTCCGTCGCGCCGGGATGGCACTTGCCGCAGGTCTGCACGAGGTGGGCGGGGTGGATGGTGGACTGGCTGTCGGACGAGGGGAGAATTTTGTGGTAGCCGTGACAGCTCGCGCAATTGGCCACCACGGTCGAACCATACGCGCTCGCCAGCCCATGATAACTGTCGAAAAAGGTGCGTACACGATCCGGCGGCAGATTGTAGCGGGTGTTGATGCGCTCCGAGGCGTGACAACGACTGCAGACTTCATGCGCGGTTGTACGCACTCCGGCGGTCCCGGTCCGCACCGGGAGCTGGTGTTCCAGATGGCAATCCGTGCAGGTGGGTGCATCCCGCACCCCGGCCGCCAGTGCCCGACCGTGCACGCTCACGGCAAAATCCCGGGCGGCTTCCATGTGGCATGCGCCGCAAGTTTCGACCTGATGGGAAGCCGACAGGGGCGATTGCGGCAGAAGCGGCGGGAAGACTGCGTGGGTGCCATGACAGTGCTGGCAGGTGGCCGCGTCCGGGCGTCCGGCCTCAATCGCCTGCCCGTGCGCGCTCGCGCCATGTGTCGCGCTCTGCCGCGCATGGCAGGAACGGCACTGGACCGGTTGAGCGGCAACGCCGTCATCCGGATGTTCCAGGGTGAGATCCTCATGGCAGGCGGCACAACGGATGTCCTGGTGCACCGAGGCGGCGAGTTCGGCGGCATCCACGAACAACGAGATCGCGCGACCGGCCGCGTCAAGCCTGGTTAGCGTTTGGTCCGCATGACATTCCAGACACCCGCTGTTTTTCACCGGCTCGTTCGCGCGGGCGGCCAGCCCGGTGCCGAGTGCCACCAGGACCAGGATTCTGCTCCCGACACCCATACAATTGTACGATGGTCGGAAGGTGCAGCGGCGACTCCACCGGACTTGTCCAAAGCCACGCCGATTTTGCAGCCTGGCAGGGCGGAGTGCCGCTCCCTTGCGAGGCGAACCGGCGCGCGCACCGGCGCTCCCGCCCGGGCCTGCGGGCTTCCTGCCGTGTCCGCCTGCCAGCTTCCTGCGGCCGCGGCGGTCACCATTCGAATGTTCAATTGCCGGCCGGCCGGGTTCGGATTTCCAGGACGGCGACGGTTTGCGGTGCGAGCCGGATCGCCCAGCCACGGCCCTGAGGCGCAAGGATCGTGTTGGAAAGCAGTTCCTTGAGGGGGCGGTTGGAGAAAGCGATTTCGTCCGTTGCGCTCAAGGTGATCAAACCTGCCTGCGCCTGCGGGGTGTCGTTGAACACCGTGAGGAAGCATTCACCGGTGTCGAAGTCTCCGAAGCGTTCGAGCCACAGTTGTGGATTGTCGCAGCGCGCGGCCGTGATGGGGTGCCAGCCGGCGGCGGTGATGCGCTGGAATACGGGGATATATTGCTTGAACAACGCGCGGTCGCGATCGTACCAGCGTCTGGCCGAGGTCCAGTAAGGGTCCCTGGATGCGGCGTCCTGGTCAAAAAATCCCGGCCAGACGCCGTAGAACAGGCAGCGCTGAAAAAAACGCTCGACCCGCTCGGAGGTGAACTGCGCGTAATCCGTGTTCATGAGGAGGCAGTAAGGCTTCTGAAAACTGAGCGCCCGGCGGAAATTCATGACGGCGTCGGAATCGGGCAGGTATTCGCCGCGGGGCAGCCAGTTGACTTCCGTGCCGAGAACATCCAGCAACGGCGCGGGGAAGGCGAAATTCCAGAGCACCGCGTTGGCGAACAGGAGCCGGCCCTGGTGATGCATCTGCGCTGCGATGTCGCGCGCAAAGGTCCAGGTGTTGAACATCATCAACTGCGCCGGACGCCCCGCGCGATCGAACACCAGCGGCACCGTCGCCGGGCCAAAATGGTCACGCCGATAATTTAACTGAGTGCCGGACATTTCGAGCGAATCCAGATACACGCCGTCCAGACCGGCGTGCGGCTGGTTGGGGGCGGCGGGAGCGTTCCGCTTGAACGCGGCGGCAATGTCCCGGCGCATGACCGACGCCTTTGTAAATTTGAACGCGTCGGACGACGGCAGCTCCGGATCCGGGTTCAGGGTGAATACGCCGCCGTCGCACCAGGGCGCGTTGACGAGATAGAGCGAAAAACTTCCGTCGCTCGTGTTGATGCCGCTGGTCAGCGTCGCGGCGGCCATGGCCTGCTGTTCCGCGCCGCGCGCGCCGGCGAGATCGTTCGTGAGCACCTGCAGCGCGGCTGCGTAAGTGCGCGGCACTTCGGGCGGCAACGCAAGCCAATAGGTCATCGGTTCAACATAGACAAAGCTGGCAATGCCGTGCTGATCGTCAAATGCCACATGCGGCGCGCCTTCCTGGAATCCAAAACCAAAGTCTGCAAATCCGGGCACCTTGGCGATGTCGGTGAACGGCATCCAGACCCCTTCGCGACGGACGCGTTTGACGAATTGCTCCGGGAAGATGGCGTAAAATTTTTGCAACGCGGCCCGAAACCCCCATTCGGGATCGAAACGAAAACAAACCAGGCGAAAATCCGCGCCGGCCGGGAACCGGCGCGTGTCTTTCGTCAGGGCAAAATCGTACGCGATGAAGAACTGTCGCGTGCCGGCATGGTACACCAGGCGGTATTGCGCGGGTTGAGCCATGTCGAGGCCCAGCCCCAGCCCGACGGACTCATTCCAGATGGCCGCCAGGGGATAGCGGGACATCTTGTTGTTCGCCCCGCAACCAACAGGCACCAGCTGGGCAAACTCGTCGTGGCCGTGGATGCGCCGGCTCGCGCGCATGTCATCCCCCCACTGCCATCCGGTCGCGTCCACGGGCAACGCGAACAACAGGGTAATGGCCCGATCATGGCCCGAGGTGTCGGTGACGCGCCCGGAGATGACCAGGTGGTCGGGCTGGCTTTCGATCCGGGCGTTGAGGGCGAGCTTCAGTTCGGAACAAGTGCCGTTGGCAAAATCGAACACGTCCGAGTTGGCGGCAAAGTCGCGAGCCAGAAAACCGGAGGGCGCGCCCGTCGCCAGCTCGGTGGCGCCGATTTGCAGCGATGTTATGGTGTTGTCGTGCCGGGTGAATTTCAGCCCGTCGCCGGTGGCGTAAGCGCGTCCGGATGCCGTTGGCCGGCGCGGCGCTTCGGGAAGTGCCTGAACCGGCACTCCTTGAAACGTGAAGGCGCCCGCCGGGGTGGGAATTTCCTCCAGCGACACGTCATCGAACCATACCTTGCCCGTGTGGCCGCGGAACAGACAGTGCAGCGTCAGCGATTGGATGGGTTTGTCCGGCAGCAAAACCAACCGGCGCTCCTCCCAGTCGTGCGTGCCGCAACTGAAGCTGACCGTCTGTCCCCACAACGGCGTGCCGTCTGCGTAGATGATGTCCAGATAGAGCGAATAGCCATTGTCGGGACTGCCGGTCACGTTTTCCGCTTTGCTCCAGCCGCGAATGCTCAACGGCACCAGGTTGGTGTGGTTGAGGGTGATGGTCTGGCTGGCGCCGAATTCGCCCTCGCCTGCGCGTCGTTCGCAAACGATCGCCTGAGATTGAGCGCGTCCCTCGCCCGGCACCACGTGGAACCCCTGCTGCCAGCCCTGCCAGTGGGCGGGCCCGGCTGTCGGTGTTGCTTCGAATCCGCCATTTTGAAGCACTGACTTGCCGCCGCCTCCGCGCGGTTGGACCACGTGCAGCACGGGGGCGGCGGAGCCGGCCAAGGCCATCGCCAACACGCTGAGCTGGTAAAGATGCGGTCTCACGAGGTCATTCGTTACTGGTCCCCCAATCCACTTCACCACCGTCGCGCGCCGCCGCGATCCGGCTCATTTCTGCACTGCGAATATCTGTCGCACGGCTTCCGGACATTTCGGGCCGTTTACGGGGCCGGGTTCGAGATGGCAGCCTTCGGTTCATTCGTTCCAGCGGGGCCCGGGCATGATTCCTGGACCGTCCGGGCGGACGAGCGACCGTTGTTTCGCCAACGCTGGGGCCACGCGAAATCGTTCCGGGATATTGTTGCCATGGCGTTGGGGAAGGGATAGCCAAAATTGTCAACCCGCCGGTCGGGTTGTCGGGCTGGCCGGCCAACGCAGCTTGCGCAATGCCGCCGCCGGCGGCACCCACGGTGACGACTTCCCCACGCTGCGCCTTTGCGAGCGCGCGCTGAATTCGCGTCGTATTGCCCGCTCTCAACCGCGCGCGGGAATGAAGTGGATTTTGATACCGATTCCCGTGGTGTTCACTCGGGCGTGGAGCGACGTTCCGGGAGGCGGGAGTGAGTGGCGGTTCGCTGGCCGCCGCGGCCGTGAACCATGAGCCGGTCTAACGCAAGCCCGTGGTTGAGGTCAGCAACCGCACCGGGCCGAGCAGCCCGGATGTCAGCAGGGGCGTGTCGGGTGCAAACGGATTCCAAGTGGTCCATGCCACCTGCTGTTCCTTGGGCAAGGCCGCGTCGCCGATCAGCCGGTTCGGCCACAGATTCGCCACCTCGATCACGAGGTGATTGTCGCCGGATTGCAACGCGTCGGTGACGTCCACGCGGAACGGGTGGGTCCATACGGTGCCGAGGTCGTGACCGTTCAAGTTCACCCGCGCCATCACTTCCACCTGACCCAGGTCGAGATACCAGGATCGCCGGGAGGAATGTGGCTTGCGGTCCGCTTTGAAACTGGTCCGGTAAGTGGCCACGCCGCTGAAATGGCGCACGCCCGCATCGTCGTGTCTTGACCAGTCCACCAGGCCGGTGAAAGTCAGGTGGTCCGGCGCGCCGCGCTGCGCCTGAAATTGCACCCTCCACGGCCCCGCCAATTCCAGCACCGGATGAATGTCAGCCCGGTTATGGTGCGGGACCTCCCGGCCGGGTGGCCGGCCCGGCTTGCGGAAGAGCACGAACCAGGAAGTGTACGGTTCAAACGGCAATGGGACGAACGTCCGCCCGTCCCGCTGTTCCCAGAATTGCGCCGCTTGAATGTCGCCGGTCAACGGATTCCACAGCTCGGGAATCCTGTCTTGAACGCGAAATGCGGCCGTGGCGGTGCAGGCCTCATTGCGGCGATTTGCGACGAAGTAGATTTCCGTTTCCCCGTCACGTCGGTGGGCGTAACGCAACGGACCGTCCGATTCGAAATCCGGCGGCACCCGGTCGCCGCGCAACAGCGCGGCCAGTTCGGCGTAGTCGGGATAAACCTCGAGCGGCTCGGCCACCGGGGTTGGCCGGCCCCAAGGAGGCATGCCGAATAGCCCCAGCTCCATGGCGGCGCGCCAGCCGGCAGGGGCCGCCCGGTTGGTGGGCCATCCATCGCCCACATGGATCGCCGCCTGCCAGGTCGCGTCCGAGACCGCCTCCCAGTGCGTGCCGTCCGCGAACCGGACCTGCAACGCGGCGATCAGTCCGGCCGGGTTCGGGGCATCCCCACCGTTCCTCACCAGAACGGCGATCCAATTCGTCTCCGGCTTGAGGAGCGGAGTCACGTCGTATTGCTGCACTTGGTGGAAATTGCTGCCCGTGCCCAGCTCGTGTCCATTGAGCCAGAGCGTGAACTCGTTGTCTGCGGCAACGGAAATGCGCGCGGCGGCAATTTGATGGCCGGGCAGACTTACTGCGCGACGGAAATGGCGTTTGCCAACGGGAGCGGCAGTTGCGGGTCGGCCTTCCTCGCACCAGATCCATTTTGCGGTTTGCAACGCTTCACCCGGAAAAGTGTGGGCCGGCTGGCGCGAGGCCGGTGCGGCGCCGCGCACGACGCGGCCCTGCCCCAGGCGGCGCTCGCGTGTTCCCGGTGCGCCCCACAGTTCCGCGGCCAGTTCCCGCACCTCGGCATCGCACCGTGGATAATCCGTCAGACTGGGGGATTGGCGTGGTGGCCGGCCATAGACCGTCGCGCCGGCGGTGACGAGCGCCTTCACCCGGGCGAGCAACCGTGGCGTCATCATGTCCACGCAGGGCAGGGCCAGGACGCGATAACTGGTGCCATTGGTGAAGGTAATCCGGCCGTGTTTCACCGTGGCGCGCATCAATGTTTCCGGGGAGCAGGCGTCGAAGTTGTATTCGCGGCGGTCCGGCGGATTTTCCACCACGGCAGATTGGGGCGGACGAAAAACCTGCGGCGCGCCTTCCGGGGTGAGATAGAGAATATCCGCCACCGCGACGCCGCGCCGCAGCAATACCTGACAGCGGGCCAGGTAACGGTGGTAATCGCCGACCAGGTCCCACCAGGTTTGCGTCCGTTCCCAGTGCACTCCATACGGTCCCATCGTCATGCCGGGCCAGCGGCCCAGCCACGGCTGGTGCGCGTAACGATGAAACACCATCCGGTTCACACCCGCGCCGAAGGCCCAATCACCCAGCCCCTTCAAATTTCCCGGATGCAACCGCCAGCGTTCCTTGTCGTCCGAGGTGAAGGATTCCGCGGCGACGATCGTTTTGCCGCCGGTGTGCGCGATGGACGCCGCCTCGAAGCAGCTGAACCACGTGGCGAAACCGCTTGCCCAAAATTCACCCATCGGCACGTCCGCCACCGCGCCGAGATTCAAATCGGCCGTGGGATTCATGTCGTACGGTTCAATGGAAAGACCCAGACCCAGCTGGTGCGCCAGCGTTTTGAGGTGCTCGGCGTGGTGGGCCAGCACCAGTTCCTGCGCGGTCTGACGCACGTCCCACAGGAAACGCTCGGTGATGGTCCGGCTCGTCACGAGGTAACCCGCGTAAGCCGGCAGAAAACGCAGCGGATCGTACCCGCGCCGGTTTTGGAATTCCGCACGGAACGCCGCCGTCCAGTTCTGCGCGCCCATTTCCCAGCTGTCAATGTGCAGCGAAGTCCAGCCGGCATCGCGGCGCTGGTCCGGCCCGAGTTCGCGCTGCAGGGCGCCGATGAAATGCGCGAAGTGCGCGTCCAGGGCCGCCGGATCGAATTTGTCGGATTCCAGTCCCAAACCCGCCGCCGGGGCGGGGCGGGTATTGGCCCCGGTGCTGGTGCGTCCAAACCGCATCACCGTCCAGCGCCCCGGCGGCACGGTCCAGGTCAATTGCCCGCGCGCTTCCAGTTGATCCGTGAGATCCAGAATCGTTTCCGGCGCAATGGCGGCGGGGTCTGGTTGCGTCGTGTCATCAGCCGTCATGGGAATGAAAGGTTTGACCCCGGGCATGGAGGAAAACGGATCGCGCACGTAGAGGGCCTTTTGATCCAGGTCCGCGATGCGCGCCTCGCCTGCCGGAGTGGGAAAAGCCAGGACGGCGACCTCGCGGTAAAATTCATTTTGCGCCTGGAGCAGTTCCGGCGGCAGTCCGCCGGTGCCGAAGTACGGTGGGCGCGGAGCCGGCTGCGGCAGCGTGGCCCGGAAATTGGTTGGGCCCACCACCTCCACTGCGCTGGCGACCAGGAACTGCATGGATTGTTCCGGTTTGACCCAGGGCCCGCCGCTGCCCGTCCACCCCGGCCCGGCGTTCAGCGTCATTTGCAGCCCCAGCCGTTCCGCCTCCTGGACTGCATGTTTGAAATTCCGCCGCCACTCCGCGCTCATGAATTTGACCGGCCCCTTCGGGATGCCCACATCCACCTCCATCAGGATCACGCCGCCGAGTCCGGCGCGGTGCATGGCTTCCAGATCGGCGGTGATGCCTTTCCGGCTCGAATGACCATCCATCCACATCCAGTAGGTCCACGGTCGCGCGGAGGGAGGCGGATGCTGAAAGTCCTGTTCCAGCGGATCAGGTCCACCGGCTGGACCGACCGACCGGAGGGCCAGCAGCAAGCTGATCCCAAACGCCAGACGTGCGAGGGACGGATTCATGCAGGGTTGGGCGGTTGTTTCCGGATGCCCAGCTTAAGCGATCGGCGCCGCCAGCGGCAATGAATACGTTGCGCTGCCTTCCGTTTGCGGAAACAAGCAGCCGGGGCGACAGACTGATCCGCGGGGCTGGCGGCTGCCGCGGACCGGGAAACCCGGGCGGATGAGGTTTGCGTGTGGCGCTCGGTTCCGCCTCATGGCGGCAGCCGACGAAGGTGCAGCACGGCATCGTCCGGTCCGGGCGGTTGAAACGTGCGGACCTCGCCGCCGTCGATTTCCACGGTGGCGATGGGAAATTCCCCGGTCGCGGGGTTCAGCCATTGGGCTTTGAACTTCGCGTGCGGTGCGGCGGACAGATTCACGGTGAAAGGCGCGCTGGTTGGCGAATAAATCACGTATTCCTCGCCGGATGCGGCGAGACAAATCCCGGTGCTGGCCACCTGCCCGGCAGGTTGCATCTGCCAGAAGCGGACGCCCGACTGGTGGAAGAACCGGGCGCAATGGCCGGCCAGGTCGTAGGCCTGATCGCGTCCCGTCATGCGGTCCGCAATGGCGGCGCGCAAATCCCAGCCGAAGCTGGAATCGTTCTGATTCACCCAACCTGCGCCCGCCAAGGTTGTTTCCCAGACGCTGCGTCGGATTTCATCCAAGAACGGCTTCCCGCCGTCAAACTCCGGCACCGGTTCGCTGCAGAGGTACGGCCTGGGCGGCCTGGTGTGAAAGCCCTTTGCGAACACGGGAAAATTTCCGGTCCAGCCCTGCGGATGCAACGTAATCACGTCCACCTTGGGATCGCGGTGCGGGTCATCGCCGCTGATGCCGTCCGTGTTCGAGAGTAGCAGGTTGTCACAACGCGCCCGGAAAAACGCGAGGAAATGTTGCTCGTGGCGCCGGCGGGCGGCCGGAGCATACCACTCGCCTTCATTGAACATCTCGAAAACCACGTTGGAAAACGGCGCCAGTTCCCCGATGAGTCTGGCGCAAAAGCGCTCCTGGAAATACTGATTGCGCTGCCGCCAGTTCCATGTTGCATCCAGGCGCTCCGGCAGTTCGTGGTCATAATCGGCCAGCTCCACATACTGCCACCGGGCGGACAACGGTCCGTTGCCCAGCGCCTGATTGAAGGGATGCCCCGCAAAGCACTGCTTCGCCCACCCGTCATGCACCGTGATCGACACGATGATGCCCCGGCTCTCGGCGTGCGCCACCAGCGCCTTCAGCCGGTGGAAATAGAGCGGGTGGAACTCCTGCAGATTGAAATTGGCGGCGTCGGGACCACCCGGCCAGGGCCAGAGTTCGGGGGCGTCGTAGCCGAGGCGCCGATCGCCCGACTGCATTTCCGCATTCGTGCCCTTGTACGCCCAGAGCAGCAGCAGGTTGATGCCGCGTCGCGCCAGCGCCTCCACGTACGCCGCCTGATCGAAGTTCGTGCCACATTCCATCCAGCCCTGCGTGACCGAATCGCCCACCAACAGGAGCGGCCGGCCACGCCAGGTGAGATAATGCCCCGCCGACGGTCCCGAGGTCAGCACCCTTACCTTTTCGCCGGCCAGTCCCAGGGACACCGCGACCAGGCTCCAACCGAGGATGCCCGTCCTGAGAAGGAGCGCGAACGGGGCGGTTTTGAGCTGGTGCCGGACGCCATTCTCCGGATGTCTGGGCGGCTGTCGCCGACGTTGCGCCTGGTGGTTCATTTGATCATTGGCGGGTGTGGCACGGATCAAAATTGGTGTATTGAGAGGGATTTTCGTCACGACGGACCCGAACACAATTGCGTTTGCGTCCGGCGGGTTGTGGCGCACAGACTGGCTGCAGCACTTTGACGGTGCAGGGACCGTCCATGACTCGGAATCGCGATTTTGTCATCGACTGGGGCGCATCTTTGTTTCCACCGGCTCGCCCAATGGTTACCACGGATGTGGAAATGCCCGGTGCGTTTGGGAGGGGCCCGCACCGGCCCGGGACCGTCGTGGGGGCACGGGCGCGTCAGCCGTGCACTTCCCCTGCGGGCCGTCAGTGGGCGGGAAGCACACTCCGAAAGCCAACCGTGTTGAATCCATCGTCGGGAGTGGCGCTACCACGATTCGCCACGCGACAACCATTGGCTTGCGTGGCCCAACTGCCACCGCGCAACACCCGGAACATTCCCGAAGCCGGCCCAAGCGGATTGGTTTCGGCGGCGACGGCGTAATACGTGTCCGACCACCAATCGCTGCACCATTCCCAGACGTTGCCGGCCAGGTCATATACTCCGTAGTCGTTGGCCGGAAAACTCCGGGCGGGACTGGTGTACGGAGTGGTGCCTTGGGAGAAGTCGGGATGATACCCATTGGTTGTGCTCGTGTCGTATGCCTGCAGTGGCTGGCCGTTTTGCCAGAAACTGTAGAAGTTGGCGCGCGCGTGCGAAATCGTGTCGGCATCCGCCCACGGAAAGCGGCGCCCCGCGGTTCCTCCGCGCGCGGCCTTTTCCCATTCGGCTTCCGTGGGCAGCCGGTAACCTGCGTCCCACAACACCCATGAATTTTGAATGCCGACCACGCCGTGGCGGTAGACAATTGTCGTGCCGGGGTTGGCGTAATAGGCCGGCACCCGGCCTTCGCGTTCGCTGCGCGCATTGCACCACTTCACCGCGTCATACCAGGTCACGGAATGCACCGGATGATTGGAAGCCACGCCGCGAATTCCGGCGGAAAAGTCGTAGCCATTGGTGATGGCCCATTGATAAACCTCCTCCCAAAGGGTCTGGGTGATTTCCGTGGGGTCCATGTAGAACGCACTCAGGAGGACCGTATGGACGGGTTGCGCATCGGCAAGGCCATCAAGGGCATCGCCCATTTGCGAGCCGCCCGCGGGGATATACACCATTTGCGCGGGCGGGGGTTGGTTGGTGCCCGGTCCGATCACGCGATAAACGCGCGGAACATGGAAAGGCGTGGTGTCATCCACTATTGCGTAGGGACTGGCCGTTACGATCACGTTGGTGAGCGTGGTCCAGGCGGACTGCATGGGGTCGGGCGTATATTGCACCTCGTTGGTGACCCCGGTTTCACTGGCGATGATCAGCCGGCGTACAAATTGTGGCGGTGCCAGTGTCGCGACATGTCCCGTATCGGTGGCCACGCGGTAAAACCGGTGCGGGCTGGGCGGCAGGGCGGTGTCGAGGATCTGGTAAGGTGAATGCGTCACAGTGACGTTGCTCAGCACCGTCCAGACCGGTGGAGCAAACACGGACGTAAACTCGATCTGGTTTTGGATTCCGGGGTCGCTTTGAATGGTCAGTTGTGCGATCGGAGTGATGCTGACGATTTCCGGAGCGGCTGCGACGGTGCAGCGGGTCGGGCCGGTGGACAGCAGCGCCGCCAGCAGCGCCGCCAGAGCGCAGCAATGGCCACTCCAACCGTTGCGTCGCAGTTGGGCCGGGTGCGGGTGCTGGGCGTTCATGAACGTGGTGCCGGGCCCGGCGGCCGGCGGGCGGGGCCGGGCGATGATGTTCGTGCGGTTCTCATGGGCTGCTGGTGTCCGAGTTGCCGCCGGAAAATCTGCGCCGGCAACCGCGTTGGCTGACCAACGAAAGCGCCATTCCCGAGCAGCGGCCCCATGCTAGCCATTTCCGTTGGGCTGAAAATACTTAATTGCACCGGGAAGCCAGGCTTGACGGGCGGCAAAAAAAACGTCAAACGGAGATCCATGTCTGATCTGCCGACTTCCACCGCTGCCGCGCCACCCTGCCGCCCTCCAGCCGACCTGCCCCTGGCCGGCTTCCGGGGCAGCCCGGAGGAGATTGACCGGCAATGGTTCGAACAGGTGTATCGCGGGCGCGGCGATTCCATGGCGCAATTAACCGCGCGCTCCGTTTTGATGGGGGGGATTCTCGGCATGTTCATGGCGGTTTCCAACCTCTACACCACGTTAAAACTGGGCTGGAGCTTTGGCGTGGCAATCACGGCTTGCGTGATTTCGTTCGTCGTGTGGAATGCGCTCCGTGCCCTGTCCGGGGGCAAGCTCTCCCAGATGACCATCCTGGAAAACAACTGTATGCAATCCACCGCGTCCGCCGCGGGCTATTCCACGGGCGGCACGGTGGGGACGGCCATTGGCGCGTTGCTGCTGATCTCCGGTCACCATCTACCCTGGGCGGTGGTGACTGTTTTCGTGTTCTTTACGGCGGCGCTGGGCGTATTTCTTGCCATCCCAATGAAGCGGCAGATGATCAACTACGAACAGTTGAAATTCCCCAGCGGCATCGCGGCGGCGGAAACATTGCGCAGTCTGTATTCGCACGGCCGGGAGGCTTTGCAAAAGGCGTACTCGTTGATCATCGCCCTGGGGTTCGGTGGGCTGGTGGGATTGCTGCGGACCTGGGGCACGTTGATCGAACAACTCCGGCACACGGGGCGACCACAAGTTTGGCTGGAGAAAATTCAAGCCGTCATTCGTATCCCGGAAGAAATGGTGTTTGGCGGCCTGCTCAATCCGCTCCACCGCGGGCATCTGCAGGGACTGACTTTCGAGCCGAGCGTGGTGCTGATCGGCGCCGGCATGATTGTGGGGCTGCGCGTCTCGCTCTCCATGCTGTTGGGTGGCGTGCTGTTGTATTACATCGCCGCGCCACAATTGCTGGCCTTGGACGCGGCTCACGCGGGTCTGGCGGACTGGGTGCCGTCCTTTCAGGTAAACGCGAACGGGGATTTTTATCCGGTGCGTTGGGCGCTTTGGGGCGGCACGTCGGTGATGGTGTTTTCCAGTCTGGCTTCGGTGGCGCTGCAATGGCGCACGTTGGCGCGCGCCTTCAGCCTGTTTCGCAAACGCCAGGGGACCGCGGCGGGTGGGGTGCTGGATCAAATCGAAGTTCCCAATTCCTGGCTCATCGTGGGGTTGATTCCCATCAGTGTCGGCATGTTGCTGGTGCAGTATTATGCGTTCCAGATTTCGCCAGGGCTGGGCGCGATTGCCATTGCGCTTTCATTCGTCATTTCGCTGGTGTGCTGTCGGGCCACGGGCGAAACCGACACCACGCCCGTCGGGGCGATGGGCAAGGTGACCCAGCTGCTTTACGCCGTGCTCGCCAAGGGGCATGTGACGGCGAACCTGATGTCTGCGGGGGTCACGGCCGGCGCCGGCGGCAGCTCGGCGGATTTGTTGACGGACTTGAAAAGCGGCTACCTGCTGGGGGCCAATCCGCGCAAACAATTCCTGGCGCAATTCATCGGCATCTTTTTCGGCACGCTGGCGATCGTGCCCGCCTGGTATGCCATGGTGCCGGACAAAGCGGCGCTGGAAGCTTTCAATCCGCCCGCCACGAACATGTGGAAGGCCGTGGCCGATTTGTTGACGCAAGGTGTTCACATGCTGCCCACCACGGCGCGGTACGCCATCGTCATCGGCGCGTTGGTGGGCGTGGCGCTGCCCCTCATGGAAAAGCTATTCCCGCGATGGCGCCGCTTTCTACCCTCGGCGATGGGTTTGGGGCTTGCCTGGGTCATGCCGTTTGCCAACGTGTTTTCCTTCGCCATCGGCGCAGTGCTTTCTGAAATCTGGCGGCGGGTGCATCGTCAGTCCGGGGAGGCGTTCAACATCCCGATTGCCTCGGGATTGGTCGCGGGCGAATCACTCGTGGCCGCGTTGATCGCCATTCTCTGCACCCTCGCGGGGTTCCTGGCGGTCAAATGAGCGGAAATGACCGAAATTGGTTTTGCTTTTGCGTCCGCTTGCAGCGTAAGAATGAGGTCGGATGAAAAGATTGCTTTTTGCCTCGCTCGTCGGCGCCAGCGCGGTCACGGCGCCCGCAACCATTCAAACCAGGACCATTGAATACCAACAGGGTGAAACCACGCTGGCCGGAGTGCTGGTGTATGATGATGCCATCAATGGACCGCGTCCGGGCGTCCTGGTGGTTCATCAATGGCTCGGCTTGACGGAGTATGAAAAGTCCCGCGCCGTCATGCTGGCCAAGCTGGGTTACGTGGCGTTTTGCGCGGATCTCTACGGCAAAGGAATCCGCCCCAAAGACACCAGTGAAGCCGGCGTCCTGGCCACCAAATACAAAACCAATCGTCCCTTGCTGCGCGCGCGGGTCAATGCGGGATTGGACGAATTGAAGCGCAGCCCACTGGTGGATGCAAAGCGCGTCGCCGCCATTGGCTATTGCTTCGGCGGCACGACGGTGATTGAACTGGCACGCAGCGGCGCGGAGCTTAACGGCGTCGTCAGCTTCCACGGCGGATTGGATTCGCCCACGCCGGCGGACGGCCGCAACATCAAATGTAAAATTCTGGCCTGCCACGGCGCCGACGATCCTTACATCAGCGCGGCCGATCTCGCCGCCTTTGAAAACGAGTTGCGCACGCACCAAGTGGATTGGCAGTTGATTGCCTACGGCGGCGCGGTGCATAGCTTCACGCAACCGATGGCGGGCGACGACAATTCCAAAGGCGCGGCGTACAACAAGGCCGCCGACCAACGCTCATGGGAAGCCATGAAGCAATTCTTCGCCGAAGTGCTGAAATAATTTGGAACCGAATCCAGACGCCAATACCGCGCGCAAAATCTTGGCGGTTGAGAGGGGATGTTTCTCTGAAGCTTGGAGTTTGAAATCTGGAGCTTTGATTCATGCGCATCACAGGCGGACAAGCGGGCGGACGGATTCTTAAAGTGCCCAAAGGCCTGGCGGTACGGCCGACGATTGAGCGCCTGAAGCAGGCGTTGTTCAACTCGCTGGGGGGGCGGGTGGTGGACGCGCGGGTGCTCGAGTTGTTTGCCGGCAGTGGCGCGTTGAGTTTGGAAAGTTTGAGCCGCGGGGCGCAGTCCGCCGTTTGCGTGGAATTATCGCCACGCCACGCCGCCTTCATTCGCTCCAATGTGACGGCCGCCGGCTTGCCGGTGGACCGGCTGATTGTGCGCACGCAGGATGTGTTTGCGGCGCTGCCCCAACTGCGCGCCGCGGGACAGCTCTTTGATTTGATCCTCGCCGATCCACCCTACGGCGAAAAAAATCGCGCGTGTCGTTCGACCTCATTCGCGCAGCGGCTGTTGGACGATCCGCACCTGCCCGGGTTGCTGGCGCCCGGCGGGCGCTTGGCGCTGGGGTACGCCCGGCGGGATCGTTTGGAGACCCCGCCGGTCTGGCGGGAACACAAACAGCTCCGGCACGGCGACAGCGTGATCGGCTTTTGGAGCGTGGAAGCGCCGGAGGGCATTTAGTCCGCGAGTGCGGCAGCGGCGGTTTCCAGCTGCGCCTTTTCGTCCGCGCGCAACTGCTCCAGCAACCCCAAATCCGCGTATGTTTGCAGCTGGGATTGGGCCTGCAACCCGGCATAGGTGGCGTTGGCGTCCACAATTTTGCGGTCCAAAATACCTTCCAGATCCGCCTGCGTGTAAACCGGACGTTCCGGGGCCGTGGCGCGCGTGCCATACTGACTGAGATTGGAAGCGAAAATGCCCGCCGCGCTGACCGGCAGGAAATCCTCGTACCGCAGCCCTTCGTAATCTACGCAGCCCCGCTCGATCAGCTCGTTGAGGTCGGTGGTGTGGAGTTGCCCTCGCTGGGCGAGGCCTTGCGGGGTCGCCTGGTAGCGCGCGTACACCAGTCCGGCGCGCACCAGTTCCCGCAAGGTTTTCGGAAACGGGGCAAACGCCCGGGCGCACGCCGCCTCGTATGCCGCAAAATCGGTTTTGATCCCGTCCGGATTTTGCTCCCGCGCCGCGTCCGCCATGGCGAGACACTCGTCATAAAGCGCGCGTCCTTGGGGGGTGGTGGCATAGAAGCGCTGCTCGATCTCGCCAAAGCGCGCCGTATGCACGGCGTCCACCACCGAACCGTCGGGGTTGTGGAATTGCACGGGCTCCGTCAACGCCTTGTAGGCGTCCTGCCGCAACAACACCGGCGTATCCTGCGGCGGACCTTCCGTGAAATCCTTGAACCCCGAATGATTCAACGATTGCAAATCCAGATCGGCCTGCTGCAACCGCTGCAGCAGTTGCGCCGCGGTTTGCCGGGCGGCATCGGGCGGCACCACCCCCGCCTGAAACCCATCGAACGCGGAGCGCTCCATGTGTTTGAAATGTAAGCGCATCCAGTCGCGATCCGCACGCGCCACGGTGCGGGACAATGCCGTTTGGGCGCGCGTTTCGAACGTGGCGGCGCTCAATTCGCCCAGGCAGAACTTCATCGCCGCAGTGTAGAGATCCATGCAAAACGTGTTGGGCGTCAGATGATTCAGGTGGTGCGACTGAAAACAGGCGATGTCCGCGGCAATTTTGAAGCCCGTGCGGCACAGCTCCTGGTACAAGGGATAATCCCGCGCGTGCCCGGTCCATTTGAAAATGCCGTTCACCCCCTCGGCAATCAACGCCTTCGCATCCTCCCAATCCAACCCCTCCTGCGCCTCGTTTTTGGCAACCAGCTGTCTGGCCCGCTCGGAAAAGACTTCGCGCGTGGCCAGCAGCGCTTCGATCCGGGCCCGGGTGGCGGGGTCGAAAAAATCCGTCAGCAGCAACGACGTAAAAATGCGGTGATCGGGATTGACTCGCGAACGGAACGCGGTGGCAATGATCGGCTGGCTTTTCACGCCGACGTTGGCCATGTCATAAAAATTATGCGGCTCCATGGCGAAGGCGGCAAAGAACTGGCAGACCAGGCGGTATTCCCCGGGTTGGCCAATGCGAATGGCCCCGTGCCGTTCACGGCTGGACTCGTCCAGTTCCGCATCGGTCAGCGTGAAACCGCGATGTCGCTGTCCCAACAGGTGGCACACCGCCCGGTTGCATTCGCGGTTCACCAGCAGGGATTTATCGTAGAGCGGCACTTCCGCTCCGAACATCTCGGACAACTCGGCAAACAGCCGGTGTTGCATTTCAATCTTGTCAGCAAAGGCGTCACTCATAAGCAGTCACTCGTTGGCGCACGCCCTGCAGACTATTCTCTTCTCCACGTTCGCGAAAGGATTTCCGTCCGGAGCCCGGCACTTTTTCGGCGCAAACGCAACTTTCCTCCTTTCCCAGATGCTGCTACGCTCGGCCGGTGAGTTTCTTCCTGCACCGAAGCGAGCTGCGCGACCTTTACGACAAGGTCGCCGCCGGGGAACGCATTTCCGAAGCCGACGCGCTGCGGTTGTTTGAATCCAAAGACCTCAACGCGCTGGGCGCGATTGCCGACTTGGCGCGGCAGCGGAAGGTTGGTGACCGCGCCAGCTACATCGTCAATCGCTACCTCAACTACTCGAACTACTGCATCTTGAGCTGCCAGTTCTGCGCGTTCCAGCGCAAGAAACGGGACAAGGATGGGTTCGAATTGAGCATCCCGCAGATGGTCGAGAAGGCGCGCGAGGCGTTGCGGCTCGGGATCACGGAACTGCACATCGTCGGCGGGCTGCATCCCTCGCTGCCGTTCAGCTACTACACGGACATGCTCAAGGCATTGAGCGCGCTGAACGATGAGCTGGTGGGGCGCGCTTCCCCGCGAGCCGATGGGAAAGCCGAAGGCGGCGCGTCAGGAGCCTCGCCCCGCCGCCTGCAGCTCAAATGCTTCACCGCGAATGAAATCCTGCACCTCGCCTGGCTCGGCAAAAGATCCACAAAAGAGACCCTGATGGAATTGCGGGAAGCCGGGCTGGATTCGCTGACCGGCGGCGGCGCGGAAATTTTTCGCCAGGAAGTCCGCAGCGCCATCGCCAAGGGCAAGGAATCCGCTGCGGAATGGCTCGAAGTCCACCGCACCTGGCATCAACTCGGCGGACGCAGCACCTGCACGATGCTTTATGGGCATGTGGAATCGCTGGCGGATCGTGTGGATCACCTGCGGCAACTGCGTGAACTCCAGGATGAGGCGCGCGCGAATGGGTTCGGTCATATCCAAGGACCCCTCACCCGACCTCCGGCCACCCTCTCCCCATCCAATGGGGAGAGGGACGGGGTGAGGGGCTCTTCAGAAGCTAATTCTGCAAAACAATCTCAAGCTCGCGCTCCTTATGGCGGCTTTGTCGGCTTCGTGCCGCTGGCGTATATGCCACAGGACAACGACATTCCCGTCGAACACGCACCGACGGCGTTCGATTCCCTGCGCACCATCGCCGTGAGCCGCATCTACCTCGACAACTTCGATCATATCACCGCGTATTGGGTGGGCCTGGGGATGAAGCTGGCGCAAGTGGCGTTGAGCTACGGCGCGGACGACCTGCACGGAACGATCATCGAGGAGCACATCTTCCACATGGCCGGCGCGACCTCGCCGCAATTGCAGACCGAAGCGGACATGCTCAAAGCCATCCGCGAAGCCGGTCGCACACCGGTGCAACGGAATACGTTTTACGAGCCGATCCGCGTTCTGGAACGCGCGTCTGTTGCCGATGAGGCCGAACCGCCGTCAGGCAAATCGAAAGTGTTGGCAGACAATCTGGCGACGGCGTGAAATTCGCGGCACGTCACTTTAACACTGCAGCCGGCCCGCGACCTCTGGCAAGCAGGGCTATCTTTTTGGTCGTAAGCTCCACAACGCAGATTTGATCTTCGCCAAGTTGGAAAACGGCCCGGTCATCCGGTGGCAGAATTGCGTTTCGCGCGTTCCATTGTGAGAACAGGGTCTCCCACGCAAAGCGAGTGCTTTCGCCAGTCTTATTATTTTTGAAGCGCATCCCCTCGACGGGCCAGAGCCGGTCCATATCTCCCAGTTGGTGTCACTCTGCCCACCCATTACCAATGCATCGCCGAAGTTGAACGAAGTGCCGCGTCCGTTTGGCCAATGCTCCTCGATTGGCTCTGCAGCGGTTGTACTACTTTCAATTGGCGACAGAATGATTGAAATGGTTGCGTCCTCGTCGCGCCGGGCATCCCGGCGGATGGCCAGTTCCCACTGGTTGGTCTGTCCGACAATCGGCTTGATCAGCAATCGGTCGTTACGGTTCGTTGAAATGACGTTTCCCAAGATTTGCGAGCCATGGTGAACGTGCCCGTCTTGAGCTGAAATGTAATAGAGTTGCAGATTGCCTGGCAGGTGTATTTCAGACGGCTGCACAACATTCATGCGCGTGTAGAGCGACTTGCCGCTTGCACCCCAATACCATCCAAACAACAGAACATAGCTAACAGTCTGCGCCAGCAACGAGGCTTTGAAGCTGCGAAAAAACCATTTCTCCTGTCGAAAAAAACAGAGCGCAACGAAAGGTAGTTCCAGAAAAATTGTCATCAGATAGGTGGTGACGACGAAAATCCAAAATAGCCGCCAGGCGTTGTATAGATGCCAGTCCAATTTGGTTGCGATGCCACCGACCAAGGCCCATCCGCCAAGCCATGCTGAAAGGTAATTGGCCGCAATCATCAAACCGATGCAACGCGCCCTTGGGCGTTTGAAAACCAACGCGATGAGCAGCCCTTCGCCGAGCCCGATGAGTGCATTTCCGAAAACCAGGTGCAACATCCCCGCCCACATCAGCGGCGTGCCGGCATTGGCGCTGGCAACCTGGGGGATCAATGCCACCACGCCCGCAAGCAGCAACTGTATTCGGCGTTGCCTGCGGCGGAAATACGCCGGTTGACATTTTGAGCCGGGCCAATTGCTTCTCATTGGCCGCGTGGCAACTTCAGCTCCGCCATCACGGCGTCTTGGGAATGAGCGCGTGCAAAATCGGTTCAACCCAGGCCTCGCGCTTTACGTCGTAGAGGATGAAGTCGCTGTCAAACTGCCAGTAGGCCCAGCTCCAGCCCCGCGCTTCGGCCGCGCGGGCCACGGCAGCGGTCCAGCGGACGCGCGAGTCCATGTCGCCCCGATCGTAAGCGCCGAATTCACCCAGCAACAGCGGGCGCTGGTGTCGTCCGGCCCAGGCCTGGGCTTGATCAAAGACCCGATCGATGGCGGCTTTTTCATCGGCGGTGCCGTTCCAGGTGACGCCTACTTTGTCCTGCCGGTTGGCCCAACTTGCGCCCTGATGGGTGAATTCGAACGGCGCATAAAAATGCACGGTGACAATCAAATGCCGGTCTGTTTCGGGCAATTGCAGCTGGTCCAGATAACCCACGGCGTTCCAATGGGCGGGGCCGACCACCACGCCCCGCGTCGGGTGGGTTGCTCGAATGATGGCCAGGGCCTCGGCGAAATACTCGTTCCACAGCGCGGGGGTGAGCTGTTGGGACGGCTCGTTGAGGACTTCAAAATAAAGCGTCGCCGGCGCGTTTTGATAATGGGCGGCCATCTGCCGCCAGAAGGCCAGAAAAGGCGCGCGGTTTGCGGCGGCGTCCTTTCCCAGCGCCTGAAACTCGTGCAGGTCCAGAATGACCGCCAAACCCTGCCGTTGTGCCTCGGCCACCGCCCAATCCAAGGTTGTGAACCACGCAGGCCGGAGCGCCCAATGATTGGTGCGCTCCATGTGGCGGAAGGCGTGTAAATTGATGCGGACGGAATCGAATCCGGCGGCCTTGAGTTTTGCGAAATATTCGGTTTTGAACCGCGCCTGATCCCGCGAGCGCCAGATCGGATCGTAGCCCAGGATGTTCACTCCGCGCCCGAGCCGCTTGTTCAAAGCGAAGGCGTCCGGTGGACCGGCCGGGGCGGCGGCTGCAGGCCCGCCGCCGAGGCCGAGGCTGAGCCCGCAGAGAAGGAGAAGGACGTTGCGGATTTTCATGGTGCGCCCAGTTTAACGCGCTGCAGAAATTTCGGATATGACAAAATTGCCGCGCCGTTGAGAGGCGCAGAGCGCGGGAACGCGCCAGCGATGATTCGCTTTTGTCGCAGCCTGTCGTTAACCTCCCGTCCAATGCAATACAAGCTTTCGCGTCCCCGGCCGAATCGCTTCCGGCATCATTGGAGTCTCCGGCGGGGAATGATTTTTCTGAACCACGGTTCCTTCGGTGCGTGTCCGAAGCCGGTTCTGGAATTGCAGACGCGCCTCCGCCGCGCAATGGAAGCGGATCCGGTGCAGTTTTTATGGCGGCACTACGACGAGCGGCTGGACGCGGCGCGGCGCGCCTTGGCGCAATTTCTCGGAGCGGCCGCGAAGGATCTGGTGTTCGTTCCGAACGCCACCACGGGGGTCAACGCCGTGGTCCGCTCGTTGCGCCTGCGGCGCGGGGATGAACTGCTGACCACCAGTCTGGATTACAACGCGTGCCGCAACGTGTTGACGGAAACCGCCCGGCGGGTCGGGGCGCGGGTTGTGGTCGCGCGGATTCCGTTTCCCCTGGAGTCAGCCGGACAAATCCTCGCGGCGATTTTGCGGGCGGTGACGCGGCGCACCCGCTTGTTGCTGCTGGATCACGTGACCAGCAATACGGGTTTGATTCTGCCCGTGCAGGAGGTGGTGCCGGCGCTGGCGGCGCGCGGCGTGGATACGTTGGTGGATGGCGCCCATGCGCCGGGAATGTTGCCGCTGAACTTGCGTCGGCTGCGTCCCGCTTACTACACGGCCAACCTGCACAAATGGGTTTGCGCCCCGAAAGGCGCGGCGTTTCTTTACGTGCGCAAGGATCGCCAGGAGCATATCCAACCCACGGTCATCAGTCATGGCCACAACCGTCCGCGTCCCGGTTTCACCCGTTTCCAGGACCGCTTTGACTGGTCGGGGACGTGGGATCCATCGCCGTGGCTGTGCGTGCCGGAAACCCTGCACTGGATGGGACGGTTGCTGCCGGGTGGCTGGCCGGAATTGCGCCGGCACAATCACGTCCTGGCGGTGCGGGCCCGGCGGATGTTATGTGCGCGCTGGAACGTCGCGCCGCCCTGTCCGGAAGCGATGCTCGGCGCCATGGCCACCGTGCCGTTGCCCGAGCGGTTTCAGGGGCGCCGCAGCTGCGGCAAGATGGATGAATTGCAACGGGCGCTTTACGATCGGTTCGGCATTGAAGTGCCGGTGAATCACTTTGGCGCGCCGCCGCGCCGGTGGTTGCGCGTTTCCGCGCAACTCTATAATTCGCCAGCCGATTACGAATATCTTGCCGCCGCTTTGGAACAACTTTGAGCCGACATCCGCTGGAACTTACCCGAGCAGGCGTTTCACCTGCGCCAAAGCCTCGTCCAGCCTGGTCGCATCCCGGCCCCCGCCGCGGGCGTGATCCGGCTTGCCGCCGCCTTTGCCTCCCACGATGGGGGTAATCTGCTGGATGATTTTGCCCGCTTGAATTTTCGCGGTGAATTCCGGGGCCACCGTCGCCACCAGGGAAACGGCGTTTTCGCCGTAGCCGCCCAGCACCACCACGCCTTTGAACCGGCCTTTGAGTGCATCGGCGATCGCCTGCAGAAAATCGCCCTCCGCCGCGCCCAGGTTGTGGGCAATGAACGGGGTGTTGTTCACGGTCTGGGCGCGCCCCAGCAACTCGCTGGCCGCATTGGAAGCGTTGCGCTGCAGCGCCAGCTTGACCTCCTTTTCCAGCTGCTTCTGCTGAGCCAGCAAGGCCTCGATTTTTTTTTCCAGCTCGTGAACCGGCGCATTCACCCGGCCGGCCAGGTGCTTGATGAGCGCCACTTCCCCGGTGGCTCGCTGGTAGGCTTCCAATCCGGCCACGGCTTCGATGCGGCGCACCCCGGCGGCGATGGCATTCTCGCCCGTGATGCGGAACAAACCGATCTCGCCGGTGGCGCGCGTGTGCGTGCCGCCGCAAAGTTCCATCGAGTAGCCATCCAACTGCTGCGGCCGGCCACCGATCTGGACCACGCGGACGCTCTCTCCGTATTTTTCGCCAAACAAATGCATCACGTCCGGGCGGGATTTCACTGCCGCAAAGGGCACTTCCGCCCAGCTTACTCCCGCATTTTCGAGGATGCGTTCGTTGACAATTTTTTCGATGTCGGCCACCTGCGCCGGCGTCAGCGGCGCGCTGTTGAAATCGAAGGTCAGCTTGTCCGGTCCGACAAACGAACCCTTCTGCGTCGCGTCGCGACTCACCACCTCGTGCAGCGCCCAGTGCAGCAAATGCGTGACGGTGTGATGGCGCTGAATCGCGGCGCGGCGGGGTTTTTCAACGGACAATGTGAGTTGTGAGCCGACGGCGGGGGCATCGCCACCACCCTCGACGAAGTGCAGCCAGGTGTTGCCGGATTTTTGCGTGTTGGCGATGCGCCAGAGCCGGCCGTCGCCGACCAGCTCGCCGGTGTCGCCGACCTGACCGCCCATCTCGGCGTAGCACGCGCTGGTGTCGAGGATCACGGCGGTCTTGTCCTTGAGCGAAACGACTTCCAGCACTTTCGCGTCCACCGACAGGTGGTCGTAGCCGACAAACTTCGTGGGCGTGGTGGTTTCGATTTGCGAGAGCGAGATGACCTCCTTCTTCTGCGCGGCGCGGGCGCGGGCGCGCTGCTCCTCCATCAACTTCTCAAAGCCTTCCTTGTCCACGGTCAAACCGCGTTCGCGCGCCATCAACTCGGTGAGGTCGAGCGGGAAGCCGTAGGTGTCGTAGAGTTCAAAGGCAAACTTTGCGTCCAGAGGCGGGTACTCAATTCCCAAATCAGCAAGTTTTGATTGAGCGTCGGAATTTAGGTCGAGCGTCCTCGTCGCACCCACTTCAGAACTTGCGAACTCTTTGTAAACGGTTCGGAAGCCTTGCCCGGCTGTTTTCATCAGCACCAAATCGGAAACCAAGTTCCACCAATGCTTGTCGAAGAGTTCAATTCCCCGGTCCAGCGTCTTGTTAAACGCGTCCTCCTCATTCCGGATCACGTCCTGAATCTGGTGCTGCCGGGTGCGGATTTCAGGAAACACGTCGCCCATCGTGTCGGCGAGCACGTCCACGAGTTTGTAGAAAAACGGTTCTTTGAAGCCGAGCGTCCGACCGTAGCGCACGGCGCGGCGCAGGATGCGGCGCAGGACGTAATTGCGATCCGTGTTGCCGGGTTGGATGCCGTCGGCGATGGCAAAACCCAAGGTGCGGATGTGGTCGGCAATAACGCGGAACGCGACGTCAATTTTTTCCTGCTCCGTATCGCCGGGGCTGTCGGGTTTCGGGAGCGTGCTGCCGTATTTCTTGCCGCATAATCGCTCCAGTTCATCAAAAATGGGTCGGAAGATGTCGGTTTCGTAGTTGGAGATTTTGGCGCCGGCAAAATCCGTCAGTCCTTTTGTGCCCTGGAGGATGCTGGTGACGCGCTCAAAACCCATGCCGGTGTCCACATGCTTCGCCGGCAGCGGGGTGAAGGTGCCGTCGGGGTTGGCGTTGAATTGAATGAAGACCAGGTTCCAAATCTCCATGCACTCGGCGCGGCCCTGGTTGACGAGCGCGCCTTTTGTGTCGCCAGCCGGCGTGAGGTCCATGTGCAGTTCGGAGCACGGGCCGCACGGGCCGGTCTCGCCCATCATCCAGAAGTTGTCTTTTTTGTTGCCGGGGATGATGTGCGTTTTTGGGTCCAGCCCGGCCGCAATAAACTGGCGGGCCCAATACAGGGCGGCTTCCTGATCGGAAACTTCAAAGGGTGACGCGTTGGGATCCGGGGCGATGAACGTGCGCGAGGTCAGCGTCAGTGCGAGCACCTGTTCCAGTTCGATGGCCCATTGCTTTTCCCAACCCGGGGTGCCGAGGTACGGACAGAAGACCGTCGCATACAGGCGCGCCGGGGGAAATTTCCATTTGCCGACCACGAGTTCCCACGCCCACGGGATGGCTTCCCGCTTGAAGTAATCGCCAAAGCTCCAGTTGCCGAGCATCTCAAAAAATGTGTGGTGATAGGTATCCAGCCCGACATCTTCGAGGTCATTGTGCTTGCCACCAGCGCGGATGCACTTCTGGGTGTCCGCCGCGCGGCCCGGCGTGTAGGGGCAGGGAGTTTGCCCCAGGAAGATGGGCACGAACTGGTTCATCCCGGCATTGGTGAACAGCAGGTTCGGGCTGTCGGGCAGCAGGCTCGAGGAGGGGACTATGGTGTGTTGTTTCGACTGGAAAAAGTCGAGGAACGACTGGCGGATTTGTGACGAGGTCATGTAAAGCGTCGCTTGACGATTCGTAAACGGAAACTGGCAGCTCCCGGCCATTGACGGAAGCTCCGATCTGGGCGGTGAATCCGCGGCCCAAATTCGGGTGGGGACTTTAGCAAAAGTCGGCGCGGCGAGGCGAGTTGAAGTTTTGGTCCTCGAATCGGGCGCGGTTTACCACCGGAGCAGGTGCCGCCAATTGGGTTCAGGGCCAAAATTGAACTGGCACAACAGGCCGATGCTGTGCGCCCCGCCACCCTCCTTGCGGTCGGCATCCAGTCCGTAGCCATAGCGCAGGATGACGCGCCAGGCGTCACTTTTGGAGGTGTAGGAAAGATCCGGCCCAACGCCCGTGTGCCAGTGGGTGGACTGATTGAAACCGGGGATATATTCCACGTGCGCCGTGGTGCCGCCCAGGCGCAGTTGCCAGCGGTGATCGGCGGAGAGCGAAAACGAATAGGAGACGCTCAAATGTGTGAAGCGCGCCGCCGAAATCTCTTGATAATAATAGCCGGGCAGGATCAGGGGAAACTCCGCAGCCAAGGGGAGGACTCCGCCCAGGCGCGCCGCACTGAAGCGGTCGGAATGATGCGAGCCGCCGGTCGTCAGCGCCGCCGTGAACTGCATGCCGATGTTGGTCCAGGAATAGTTCAACCCGGCGTAGAGCCAGTAAGTGCCCACGCCCGGAACGACCTTGCGGTCATTGGCAAATCCGTAATACCGATCATCGACCAGCCGCCATTCGTGTTCGTACCAGACGGATAATTCCATGGCGAGATCCGGATACAACACGGGCTCCCGCCCGGCCAATCGCAATCCGGTGCGTACGGACAGGTTGACCCGTTCATCGGGCAGTTCAAACGTGGGCGCCGTCTTGCTGGTGGCGTCATAGGTGGAGTAGTGGAAGCCGCCGCTCAACACGTAGTTTAACGGGATCAGCTGATCCGGATTGAGGCGGTGATACAACCGCAACCCGGCGCCGCCGCCGTAACCGTTGAAACTCTCATCGCGCAGATAATGGCCCTGGCGGATTTCGTAATAATTGTCGCTGAACCCGCCGCCACTCACGGCCAGCCCGAGATCGGTGTGGGGGGAGAGCGCTTCGCGAAAACCCAGTTCCCCGTCAAAATACACCGGCGCCACCGCCACCCGCAGCGCCAGGTTGGTCTGCCGAAATGCGGGGTTGTTGTAGTAGTAATAGGCGTACGCCGCTTGCGGGCCGCGGCCGGCCAGCGGCTGATCGTAACCCAGGTGCAGCAGATTGCGCGGGTAAGGATCAATCTGGGCGTGAACCGGCAGCCCGGCACAGACGGCCAGACTCAGAAGCGTCAACGCAGTTGCCGGATGCCGGAAACCCACCGCGGCAGCTTAATCGGCGGTGGTGGCTTCGGCGATACGTTTCTTGAAAATGAAACATGGCCAGGGGGCACCAGGCGCTAGGCCGGATTTCCTTGTCGTCGAACGGGCATGACTCGGTTGGCGCGGGTTAATTTCGTTCCGATTGCCGGCGCGCCTGCTCGTTTTTTCCCCGTTGCTCGGCGAAAAACGTGAGCAGAAGCTGCCGGCACTCCTCCTCCCGCACGCCGGCGGTGATCGCGCAACGGTGGTTTAGCGTGGGGAATTGCAGCAGGTTCAGCGCGCCCCCGGCTGCGCCGGCCTTCGGGTCGCGCGCGCCGAACACCACGCGCTGGAACCGCACATGCACCATGGCTCCGGCGCACATCGGACACGGCTCCTTGGTGACGTAAAGCGTGCAGTCGGTCAAACGCCAGTCCCCAACGGCCTGCTCGGCCTGGGTGATGGCCAGCATTTCCGCGTGGGCGGTGGCGTCCTTGAGCAACTCCACCTGGTTGCCGGCGCGCGCAATGATTTGTCCGGCGCGCACCACGACCGCACCAACCGGGACTTCTCCGGCCTCGTGCGCCTTGAGTGCCTGGCGCAGGGCTTCCCCCATGAAGTAATGGTCGCTTTCCCGGTCAATGATGGGATCCTTCATTTCAAGTGGCGGTGGACTGGCTGCCGCGCGACTACCATATCCGGTCATGGCTTGGTCGCAAGCCCGGTTCGCGGAACCGCCGCCCGCATGATTCCGGCGGCCCGGGGAGCTGCCGCGCCAGCGGCGCCGCGGGCGCGCGCCGCCCCGCAGCCATTCCAAGATTGCTTGCCGCGCCTGAATGGAGTTTCATAGCCGCTGTTTTGATGTTATGAGTTCTGCCACACCAACCCCGCCCGTGCTGCCGCGTAAATTGCTTGTCGCCAATCGGAGCGAGATTGCCATTCGCGTTTTCCGCGCGGCCACGGAGCTTGGGTTGCGGACCGTGGCGATTTACGCGCAAGAGGACCGGCTGGCCATTCATCGCTTCAAGGCGGACGAGGCGTACTTGGTTGGCGTGGGCAAAGGGCCGGTGGGCGCGTATCTGGACATTCCCGGCATTATTGCGCTGGCGAAGGAAAAGGGCGTGGATTTCATTCATCCCGGCTATGGGTTTTTGGCGGAAAACGCCGAGTTCGCGGAAGCCTGCGCCGCGGCAGGGATCACCTTTGTGGGCCCGCAGGCAAAGTTGCTGCGCTTGATGGGCGATAAAACCGCCGCGCGAACACTGGCGCAAAAAGTGGGCGTGCCGACGTTGCCGGGGACGGCTGAACCGGTGGCGCACCGCCGGGAAGCCTTGAAAATTGCGAAACAAATCGGCTTTCCACTGATGATCAAGGCGGCGTTTGGGGGGGGCGGTCGCGGCATGCGGGTGGTGCAGCGTCCGGGGGAACTGGCGGCGCTGCTGGATGAAGCGCAGGGCGAGGCGGGGCGCGCATTTGGTAATCCGGCGGTTTTCCTGGAGCGCTACATTCCGCGCGCCAAGCACATCGAGGTGCAGATTCTCGGCGACCAACACGGCAACGTGGTGCATTTGCACGAGCGCGATTGCTCGGTGCAACGCCGCCATCAAAAGGTCATTGAAATTGCGCCGGGCGTGGCCCTGGACGAGGCGGTGCGCCGCGATCTGTGCGCGGCGGCGGTGCAGTTGAGCCGGGCGGTCGGGTACGACAACGCCGGGACGGTGGAATTTCTCTACGATCAGGACACGCAGGAATGGTTCTTCATCGAGATGAACCCGCGCATCCAGGTCGAACACACGGTGACGGAAGTGGTCACGGGCGTGGACCTGGTACGCTCGCAGATTTTGATTGCCGACGGCAGGCGGATGCACGATCCCGAGGTGGGAATTCCGTCCCAGGCTCAGATTGCGCGCCACGGGTACGCGGTGCAGTGCCGCATCACCACCGAGGATCCCGAGAACAAGTTCCAGCCGGATTACGGGCGCATTTTGACCTACCGTTCGGCGGGCGGATTTGGCGTGCGTTTGGATGGCGGCATGGGCTTTGCCGGCGCGGTCATCACGCCGTTCTACGATTCCCTGCTCGTCAAGTTGACGGTGAGTGGTCCGACCTTTGCCACCGCGCTACAGCGCATGGGGCGGGCGCTGGCCGAGTTCCGGATTCGCGGTGTAAAAACCAACATTCCGTTCCTGGAGAACGTCATTCACAATGAAATTTTCAAAAGTGGCCGGGCGTCCACGACCCTCATTGACACCAGTCCGGAACTGTTCAAGTTCAAACCGCGCCGCGACCGCGCCACCAAGCTGCTGACCTTCCTGGCGGACGTGACGGTCAATGGGAATCCGCACGCCAAGGGCTACGTGCCCAGGGAGCCGCTCGCGCCGGCGCGCGTGCCGGTTTGTGATCACAAGCAAGCGCCGCCGCCCGGCACGCGGCAGTTGTTGTTGGAGCTCGGCCCAAGGAAATTCGCGGAGTGGACGCTGCGGCAAAAGCCGTTGCTCGTCACCGACACCACGTTTCGGGATGCGCACCAATCGCTCTTTGCCACGCGCCTGCGCACGTACGACATGCTGGCGGTGGCGGCGGCGGTGGCCCGTTGCACCCCGCGGCTGTTCTCCCTGGAAATGTGGGGTGGCGCGACTTTTGACGCGTCATTGCGTTTTCTCCAGGAGGACCCGTGGGCGCGGTTGCGCGCCCTGCGGGCCCGCATCCCGAACGTCTGTTTCCAGATGCTCTTTCGCGGCTCGAATGCCGTTGGCTACTCGAATTATCCGGACAACGCGGTTGCGGGTTTCGTCACGCACGCGGCGGCGGCGGGCATGGATATTTTCCGGATTTTCGATTCGTTGAATTACCTGCCCAATCTCAAGGTGGCGATGGAGGCGGTGAATGCGACCCACGCCATCTGCGAAGGCGCGTTGTGCTACACCGGCAACATCCTCGATCCGGCGCGCGCCAAGTACTCGCTGAAGTACTACATCAAGCTGGCCAAGGAATTGGAGAAGATGGGCGCGCACATTCTTGGGCTGAAGGACATGGCCGGCCTGTGCCGTCCGCCCGCGGCGCGGGTGCTGGTGAAGGCCTTGAAGGAGGAGGTCGGATTGCCGGTGCATTTTCACACGCACGACACCAGCGGCATTGCGGCCGCCAGTGTTTTGAGCGCCGCGGAAGCGGGGGTGGATATTGTGGACCTGGCCAACGCGTCCTTGAGCGGTTCGACCAGCCAGCCCAATCTGAATTCGGTGGTCGCGGCGCTGCAATTCACCCGGCGCGACACCGGGTTGAACCTGGCGGCATTGAATGAGCTGGGCGATTACTGGGAGCAGGTCCGGACGTATTACGCGCCGTTTGACACCGCGCCGAAATCCGGCAGCGCGGAGGTGTATCTGCACGAAATGCCCGGCGGCCAGTTTACGAACTTGAAGGAGCAGGCCGCCGCCATGGGCCTGGCCAGCCATTGGCCGGAGATCGCGCGCACGTACGCCGAGGTGAACCAGTTGTTTGGCGATGTGATCAAGGTGACCCCGAGCAGCAAGGCCATCGGTGACATGACCATGTTCCTCGTCACGCGCGGCATCAAGCCCGCCGACGTGCTGAATCTGACCCCGGGCAGCGTGCCGTTTCCGGAATCCGTCATTGACATGGTGCGCGGTGGTTTGGGGCAGCCGCTGGGCGGCTGGCCCCGGAAGCTGCAGCACATCATTCTCGGTGACCGCCCGCCGCTGAAGGGGCGTCCGGGCGCGGGCTTGAAACCGCTAAATTTCAACAGGATCAAGGACGACCTGGCGCCCAAACTCAAACGCGAAGCCACCCTGGACGACGTGTTCAGTTACGTGATGTATCCCGAGGTGTTCACCGAATTCGCCCGGAAGGTGAATGCCAGCAGCGATGTGTCCGTGCTGCCGACTCCGGCATTTTTCTACGGCATGAAGCCGGGCCAGGAAATCGCGGTGGAGATCGAGCCGGGCAAAACCTTGTTCATCCGGCTCGTGAACATCGGCGCGGTGGATCCGGAGGGGCGGCGCGCGGTCAATTTCGAGTTGAACGGGATGAGCCGGCAAATTTCCGTGCCCGACAAGTCGGTCAAGGCCACGGTCAAAACACGCGCCAAAGCCGATCCGGCCCGGCCGCTGGAAATCGGCGCGCCCATTCCGGGGTTGGTCACGGCCGTGACGGTCAGTCCCGGGGCCAAAGTGGCCAAGGGCGCCAAATTGGCGGTGTTGGAGGCCATGAAGATGCAAACCACCATTTATGCACCCGCCGACGGCGTGGTGGATCAATTGACGGTGCAGGTGGGCGAGGCGGTGGAGAGCAAGGATTTGTTGCTGCGCCTGCGCGCCCCCTGACCGGAGGCCCGGAAAATCAGGATTGACCCCACCAAAACCAGGCTTTCAATATCCGCGGGGGCGGAGCGGAGCTGGCGGTTGACCGGCAGTCATCCGCCCCACACATTCGCACTTGCGCACAATGGCCGACACACAAACGCATTTTTATCGCGCGGACGAAACGCAATTGGATCCGGACCAGAAGGCCCTGCAGATCAACCGCGATCATGCCAAGTATGGGATCTTTGCCGAAATCGGCGCCGGACAGGAGGTCGCGCGCCGGTTCTTCCGGGTCGGGGGCGCCTCGGGCACCGTCGCCAAAACCATCTCCGCCTATGACATGGCCGTGAGCGACGCCATTTACGGTCCGACCGAGCGGTATGTCAGCCGGCAGCGATTGCAGGCCATGCTGGACCGGGAGTACCACCTGTTGCTGCACCGCCTCGATGCGAGCCGCGGGGAACGCACCACGTTTTTCAGTTTTGCCAATACCGTCGCCACGCACAGCTACACCCGCAAACAGGAGGGACACGGCTGGATGGGCATTCGTTTCCAGGGCGAGCCGCGCCAGTCCCCCTCCGAGATCATTGTGCATGTGCGGCTGTTCGACTCCGAACCCGCCCGCGAGCAGGAGGCCATCGGCATCATTGGCGTGAACCTGATTTACTCCGCGTATTTCCTGCGGGCGCAGCCGGAACGTCTGCTGGGCGCGTTGCTTGATGGATTGAACCGCCAGCGTGTGGAAGTGGACATGATCAAACTCTCCGGTCCGTGCTTTGCCGCGGTGGACAACCGGCTCATGACGCTGCAACTGGTGGAACAAGGCCTGACCCAGGCGGCAATGTTTCTGGCGGACGGAGAAACGGTGATTCCCGGCGAAACGCTCTGGCAGAAACCCGTGCTGGTCGAGCGCGGCAGTTTCCGCCCGTTGACGGCACCGATGTTCGACATGCTCGAGCGTGCCCACGAACAGTTTGAAACGGAGCCGGGACTGGACGGCGTGGCCCCGGTGGTCCTGCTGGAGATGACGCTGAAGCAATTGCAGGTGGGCGACGCGATTGACCGCCAGGATTTTCTCGATCGAGTGGACATGCTGCGCACGTTGAACCGCCCGGTGTTGATCTCCAATTTCCGCCGTTATCATCGGTTGGTTCATTTTTTGTCCCGCTACACGCAGAAAATGATCGGATTGCCGCTGGGCTTGATCCGGCTGCGCGATGTGCTGGACGCCAACAGCTACACCGACCTCGGGGGCGGTTTGATGGAGTCACTCGGGCAGATGTGCCGCCCGGGCGTCAAGTTGTACGTCTATCCGTGGCTTGATCGCCGCACCGGGCAGGTGATCACACTCGACAACTACCAACCACCGGAAGCGATTAAACATCTCTACGCCCATTTGCGCGCGAACGGTTTTCTCGAGCCGATCCGCCGCTTCAACCCGGATTACCTGGCGGTGGGGTCCAACCAGGTCATCACCGCCCTCAAGAACAATGACCCGCGCTGGGAAACCCAGGTGCCCGCCCCCGTGGCCGCACTGATCAAGGCCAAGAAGCTTTTCGGTTACGCCGCCCATCCCTGAAACCGCCCGGCACCGGGTGGCGACGCGCAGGCTTTCCCTCGAGGGCCCTTTTCGGAATAATCCGGCGTCATGCGGAACCTGATGGACCGACGGTTGCCGGCGCGGTGGGGCCGGGCGCTGCCAGGGCGTGCCTGGATTCTGGTGTTGCTGGCCATCGTCTTTGCCCTGACCGTGCGTTTCCGCCTGCGCGACATGCCGTTGGAACGCGACGAAGGCGAATACGCCTACGTCGGCCAGCTGCTGCTCGCCGGCACGCCGCCCTATCAGGAGGCCTGCAACATGAAGCTGCCGGGCACCTACCTCGCCTATGCCCTCAGCATGGCCGTGTTTGGACAGACTCCGACGGGCATTCATCTGGGACTGGCTCTCGTCAATGCGGCGACCATCTGGCTGCTCTATCGGCTCGGGCGCCGGCTGCTCGATGCCGTGGCGGGGGCGGTGGCAGCGGTGAGTTACGCGCTGATGGCGCTGAGTCCGGATGTGCTGGGACTGGCCGGTCACGCGACGCACTACGTTGTCCTGCCCGCGGTGGGCGGGCTGCTGATGCTGTTGAACGCCCTGGAGAAACGCAGCGCGTGGCGGCACTTTGCAGCCGGCAGTTTGTTCGGGCTGGCTTTCGTCATGAAACAGCATGGCGTCTTCTTCGGTTTGTTCGGAGGGCTGTACCTGCTCTGGGTGCGGTGGGCGGCGGCCAAATTGGTTCCCGGCGATGGCGGATTGGGCACGCGCCGCTTTCCGCGCCGGCGCGCCGGATCCTCCCGGAGCTTGGATTGGCGGGGACTGACCCGCGAACTGGGCAGTTACAGCGCGGGCTGCGTCTGTCCCTACCTGCTGGTCTGCCTGTGGCTCTGGGCAGCGGGGGTGTTCCCCGAGTTCTGGTTCTGGACGGTGACCTATGGCCGGCAATACGCCACGGGGATTCCCCTCGTTGACGCCTCAGACATGATCAGCACCATGCTGCGCACGGTGGTGGGGCCCAATTTGGTTTTCTGGTTGTTGCCGTGGGTGGGAGCACTGATGCTCTGGTGGGACGAGCGGCTGGATCGCGACGCGCGCTTTTTTCTGGTCAGTCTGCTGGCTTGCTCGGGACTGGCGCTCAGCGTGGGTTTTTACTTCCGTGAACACTACTTCATTCTCCTGCTGCCGGCGCTGGCCCTGCTCATTGCGGTGGCCGTCAGCCGCAGCCTGCAGCTGTTGCGTGGTGACCAGAGCGTGGAATTGTTCCTGGCGCTCGGGGTGGTGGGAGTGGCCGGGGTGGCGTTGGCGTTGGTGCTCTTCGGCAACGGCGCGATTTGGTACACCCTGTCCCCCGAGCAGGCCGTGAACCGGATTTACCGTTCCACCCTGTTTAGCGATGCCCGCCGGGCCGCATCATTGATCGCCGCCGACACGCAACCGGACGATCGCGTCGCGGTGTTGGGTTCCGAGCCGGAGATTTATTTCTACGCGCGCCGGCGTTCCGCCACGAGCCAGATTTATATGTACCCGCTCATGGAGCGCCATCCGTATGCCGCGCAGATGCAGGCCGACACCATCACGCAGATCGAACGGGCGCAACCTGCCTACGTGGTCTTTGTCCACAACCCCTTCTCCTGGCTGACGCGGCCGGACAGTGAACCGGCATTGCTGGACTGGTGGCCGGGCTATTGGGAAAAACATTACGCGCTCGTCACCACCATCAACTCCCAGACCGTGCTGCCCGAGACGTCCGCCCAGCCTGCTGCCGCCACCCCTGCGGCCAGGGATTATCTGCTTCTCCTAAAGCGCAAGACCGCGGCGACTGGCGGCCCGGCCGCCGCCGGAGAAAAATCTCCGGAACGATAATGCCTCGAGACGGGAAACTTCTTTTGGGAGGTCGGGACAGGCTACCGCCCGCCGGCGTCGTTCGTGCCGATGGCCGCTCTCCGCAACCCGCGTCTCCAAAGCGGCTCAAGCTGGTGCCGCCGTTGTCCGGCCGCCGGTGACTCGTGCCTCCGCGTTGCGTTCACATGGCTTCGTTAAACACGGAGGGATTCTCCCCGGTGTCCGCGGCGGCCGCCGGGCCGATTCGAGCGGTTCGCAGAGGCCAGCCGCACAGAGTCCCCGCAACGGTTCGCCTTGGCCGAGCCGGAGATTTCCCGTGCGTTCATCGGTTGGGCTGCCACGAATTTCCCTTTTCGAGAGTCGGATTTCAGGCAAACTTCCGTCATGATGCGGGAAGTTCAATCGTGGTCGATTTGTCTGGTGGCCGGACTGCTTCTGCTGGGATGCAAGCCGTCCACCGCGGACAAAAACTCCGGTTCATCCACCACCCCGAGATCAAACGACCTGGTTCTCGGCCAAATGCATTGGATCGGCAAACAGCAGGTCTGGGCGGCCACCAACACCTGGAAATTAAAGCAAATTTGGGCGCAGCCCGAAAGTCTTCTGCTCGAGACCCAGATCCTCGCCCGGCTTGTGACAACCCTGACCTCAATCCCTGCGACCCAGGGGGGCGGCGCCTCCGCTGCGGTTGCGACATTGCGGCCCATGTTGGAAGATCTGCTCCAGACCGAATCTTACTGGGAGCTCTGGGGCGTTTCCAACAAGCCAACCACCCTGGCGTTGGCCATCCACCTGCCGGCCGAACGTACCGCATTTTGGCGGCTCCACTTGACCAACTTGCTGGACTCGCTCTCCGCCGGAAGCGCTTCACCGCCACGAGTGCAGTGGGATCACCTCGAACCTTGGACGATCCTGACATTGACCCGATCCGACCACCCTGCGTCGTCCCCCGGCTTGCCGGCACATTTTCGCAACAAACTGGCCTCGACAACGCGTCCGGTCACTGACTCAGCCACCAACTATTTTCTGGAACTGCAACTGGAGGCCGGCTGGTTGCAGGAACGGTGGGGCATTCCCGCGCTGCCGCCCCTCGAATCGCTGCATTTCGGCATGTTTGGCGCCGGGGAAACCGTGAAAACTCGCGGTGCCGCAACCTTTGCCCGGCCATTGGAACTGCCCCTGGAAGCGTGGAACATCCCCTCCAATTCCATCGGCCAGCCTCTGCTCAGTTTTTCCGCCGGACGGGGATTTGGGCCCTATCTGGCCGCCGCGTCATTCTGGCGGCAGCGCCGGCTCGGTGCCGCTCCCAATCAAATCTTTTTCTGGTCCTTGGACAGCGCCCCCTGGTTGCATTTCTTTTCCACCCAGTCGTCCAACGCCGAACCCCAATTTCTCGCCCTCAAGGATTTTCTTCTGGAGGAGGTGAATCCGGAATTGATGTCCAATCGCCTCGGTTCATTCCAGTGGGTTACCAACGCTGACCAAGTGACCTGGCGGGGGGTGCCCTTTTGCAACCCCACCGTCACCCGCTCCGGGGCGATGCTTCAGGGCGGGTTCGTTGCGCCTACACCTCCGCACCGCACGCTGCCGGTGGAGTTCATCCAAAAATTAACCACCGCAACCAACCTGGTGTATTACGACTGGGAAAGTTCCGGACCGCAAGTGGCCAACTGGCTCCAGATCGCGCAGTTGATGCGCCTGGCGTTTAGTCGCGCCCAACTGGCCCACACCAATGCCGCCGCGCTCTGGCTGCAAATGCTGCACACGAATCTCGCCTTTTGCGCCACCAGCATCAGCCTGGAAAGCCCCCGTACGCTTGCGTTTGCACGCTCGTCAACGATCGGCTTCAGCTCAACCGAATTGCAGGTACTGGCCGATTGGTTTGATTCGCCGAGTTTTCCGCGGGGACTCTACACGTTCGTGACCCCCCGCAAAACATTGTCCAGAAGGCCGGCCCGCGCTTCTCAGCCATCGCCGGCCCGGCCTCAATCCCGCCCCTCCGCCAGTCCCAAATAGCAACTAAAAGTTCGGCGTGGTGTTTGCTCACAAAAACCGTTAGGGTCTGCATATGCAGCACGATTTTGGATCCCGGCTGACCACCCTCGGGTGGAGGATGGTGTGCGTGGGCGTTTTCATGGGGGCCACCGGCGCCTTTTGCGCGTTGACTGATGGCCATCCGTATGGCGCCATCACCGCGCGCAACGCCTTCAGCTTGAAACCGCCGCCCGCACAAACGAATGCTCCGGCGGCCACCACGCCGAACCCGGCCCCGGAAATTGAATTGCAGGGATTTACCACCATCCTCGGGCGACCACAGGTCCTGCTAAAAGTCAAAATCCGCGCCAAACCACCGCAACCAGCCAGCGAAAAGCCCCTGGTGATGGAAGTGGGGCAACGGGAAGGCGAGGTCGAGGTCACCGCCATGGATGCTTATGCCGGCACGGTAAGTTTGAAGAACCAGGGCCAATTGGTGGCCTTGAACCTCAAGGACAATGGCGCCAAGCCGACACCCGGGCCCGCTCCCACGGCGCCTCCCGCCACCGGCGCCCGTCCCGCTTCGCCGGGCACTGCCACCCCGCATCAGGTCCCCAGTCAGGGCGGCGCCAGCGTCACCACTGTGGGCGGCACGCCCAACGCCCTGCCCGCGCGGCCCATGCGCTCCAGCGGCGGCCCGCTCATCACCAGCCGCCCGGGAGCCGTTCAAAACTCGGGTGAACAAAACCAGTTTGACGCGCGCAACCTCTCTCCGGAGGCGCGCCGTGCCTTGATTGAAGTGGAGCGGGAACGCACCCGTGCCGCAGTGGAGGCCGGGCGCATGCCGCCACTGCCGCCCTTGCCGCCGCTTTAGGCGCTGCTGAAATCGCCTTGTCGTCGCGACCGGCAAACCGTTCAGTACCGCTGCTCGGGATGGAATGTCCCGGGTGCGAACGGAGTGGAACCGGGACCGCACGTCAGGCAAGATCGCCAATCCGCCTGGCGCAAGACAGGTCCGGTTGCATCCGGCGCTTCCCCGCGTCCGGCGGCCGGTCATCGGTTGTATTCACGGCCTGTTGGCGGCGCCCGGATTTTCTCCGCAGGGGTTCCGGGAGGCCAAGGCCCTACGCAGAGCGTACTCGGCTTGGTTTGTTTTTCCCCACCTTCGCCGCGACTTTCAGCCGCAGCGCGTTCAATCGGATAAATCCCGTCGCATCATCCTGATTGTAGGCCTGCGTCGGATCGGCTTCCATGGTGGCGATGTGCGGATTGTAGAGGCTGACCGGACTTTTGCGGCCGGCGGCCATGATGTTTCCCTTGTAGAGCTTGACCCGGACGGTGCCGGTGACGTTCTGCTGGGATGCTTCGACGTAGGCCTGCAAGGCCAGGCGCTCCGGCGCATACCAGAACCCGTTGTAGATCAGTTGCGCGTACTTGGGGATCAAGGCATCGCGTTGGTGCATGACTTCGCGGTCCATCGTGAGTGATTCCATTTGCCGGTGGGCAAACTGCAGAATCGCGCCGCCGGGGGTCTCATAGACGCCGCGTGATTTCATGCCTACAAACCGGTTCTCCACCATGTCCACACGGCCGACACCGTGTTTGCCGCCGATGCGGTTGAGGGTTTGCATCACGCCGAGTGGGGACAGCTTCCGACCGTTCACCGCGACACAATCGCCCTTTACAAAATCGAGGGTGACAAATTCCGGCTTGTTGGGCGCGTCTTCGGGAAACACGGAGAGCGTGGTGAACCAGCCGCGATATTGGGGCGCACTGGCATCGAGCCACGGATCTTCCAGCACCCCGGCTTCGTAGGAGATGTGCAGCAGGTTGCGATCGGAGGAAAACGGTTTTTTGGCACTGGCCTGCACGGGGATTTTTTTCTTCGCGCAATACGCGATCATCTCGGCCCGCCCGGGAAAGTCCCGGCGGAAACGTTCATCGCGCCACGGCGCAATAATTGCCAGATCGGGCGCGAGCGCGGCCGCCGTCAGCTCAAAGCGCACCTGGTCGTTGCCTTTGCCGGTGGCGCCGTGGGCGAGGGCCTGCGCCTTTTCCTGGCGGGCAATTTCCACCATGCGCCTGGCGATGAGCGGCCGGGCGATGCTGGTGCCGAGGAAGTACTGGCCCTCGTAAATCGCCCCGGCGCGAATCATCGGAAAGATGAAGTCGCGCGCAAATTCCGCCTGGAGATCATCAATGTAGATTTTTGCCGCGCCGGTTTTGCGGGCTTTGGTGGCGAGGCCGCGCAACTCCTCTGCCTGGCCGATGTTGGCACAGAAGGCGATCATTTCCGCGTTGTATCGTTCCTTGATCCACGAGAGCAGCACCGAGGTGTCGAGTCCGCCCGAGTACGCTAAGACAATTTTCATGCGAACGAATTAAAGCGGCAAAACCGCGCGGGCGCAAAGCGGAAATGGAACCGGGGGGACGGCTGGAGGGCGGGAAACCTTGGTTCAGCGATAGAGCGCGAAGCCGAAGCGGATGACGTCCGAGCGGCGATTGTACAGCAGCAGGCTTTCGCCGTAGCCGGTGAAGTATTGGACGTCCAGATAAACCGCGGTTTTCGGGATGCGATAGGTCAGATCGAATTGTCCGCTGGGATGATTGCCCTTGTGTCCCATGCGGCCGATCGCGGACAGCTGGAGGTCTTTGTAGGCGAGCATGACGCGCAGGTCAAAGTAGCCGCGGAACTCATCCAGGTCCGGATTGTCACTCAAACCGCCCAGGTAGCCCCAGGCGCGCGGCTGCAGCGTCAGCTGCCAGCGGCCGGGAAACCCGAGCGTCAGGGTGGGACGAAAATAGGCGAGGTTCAGGCTACGGGAATTGGGGCCGCTTTTGCCGTTCGATTCATGCTGCATCCCAGCCTGCACGTCCAAATGCAACCAGTTGGTTGCCGCCCCGCCCAGGAGGTCCGCGTAACGGTAGAGCAGTTCCGGCTTGTAACTGGAATCGAAAAACGGCGCGGACGGGGCGCTCAAATCCCAGAGCGAGGTTTGCGTGTAGGCGAAGTTGAATCCGTTCAACCATCGCCGGTCGGAATCGGCAATCTGGTAGCGGAAGCCGAACTGAAATTTGGCGTTCGGATCCTTGTGCCCGGCGATGAAGTAAATGGGTTCGTAAGGGAAAATATGCGCTTTGAAAAAGGCCACGGGATCGAAGCGGTCGCCTCCTGCAGCCGTCCCGGAGGGCGGAGGCCCGTCCGGCTGGGCCGGCAGGAGCGGGCTCCCTCCCAGGAGGGCAACCAACGCGAGGAGGACGATGGCCGTGCGCATGATTTGTCGAGGACCGGGCGGGACCGGGGGCATGGTTGACGGCTGAAATGCCGCCGTTCCACGCCGGTGACGGATCAATGCCCCGGCACGGTCAGATGGAAAATTTTGTCGTCGAAGCAGAGTACATAGATCTCGCCATCCGCCGTTTCGGCAAAGCTGGCGACATTCTTGGGCTGGTCCAACAGGGTGCCATATTCGGTGACCTTGCCGTGGGCGTAACGCAAGCCCCAAATGGTGCCGAGGTTGAAATCCGCGTACACGTAAACCCCGCGCAACGCCGGATATTTATGTCCCCGGTACACGTAACCTCCCGTGACACTCAAACCGGGGCTGTGATTGGGAAACCGGGCCTGGCTTTTCAGAGTGGCGTTGTGCGGATATTCGATGACCGGATCAAGGAACCGGGCGCCGTCCGGCCCGGGTTTGAAATGATGAAAGCCTTCCCGCACGGCCCAGCCGTAGTTGCCGCCTTTGACGACGAGATCAATTTCCTCCCACTCGTTCTGCCCCACGTCGCCGACCCAGAGGTCTCCGGTTTCCCGGTCCCAGCTGAAACGCCAGGGATTGCGCAGCCCGTAAGCATAAATTTCCGGACGGACGCCGTAACGATCTGGTTCGCCGACAAGCGGGTTGTCCATCGGAATCCCGTATTCCAAATTGGTGTCGTTGCGTCCCCGGCGTTTCGGGACGGTCGTGCGGCTGTTCACGTCTATGCGCAAAAGCTTGCCCAGCAGCACGGCGGTATTTTGTCCATTGCCGTGAGGATCATTGGCCGCGCCACCATCGCCCAGGCCAATGTAAAGATAGCCGTCCGGACCAAAGCTGACTTGCCCGCCTTTGTGGTTGCCGTAGGGTTGGGGCACCGTCATCAAAATCCGCTCGGAGGACAGGTCGGCTTTACGAGGATCGGTCGTTGAAATTTTCAACTCACTGATCACGCTGCGTCGGGGATTCTGTTGGTTGTAATAAATGTAAAGCAGTCCGTTGGACTTGAACTGCGGATGAAAAGCGAGGCTGAGGAAACCTTCTTCGTTGTCCACATGCGGTTTGCGGTTTTCAATGTTGAGGAATTCCGTTGCCTCCGCGCCGGCACCGGTCTTGGGCAGGATCGTTGCCTTGCCGCGTTGTTCCACGATGACCACCCGTCCCGAACCATCCGGCACTTCCGTCAGCCAGACGGGACGTTCCAGCTTCAAGGCGGGAAACACGGGTTCCAAGGCGACGCGGGGCAGTTCCGCCTGCAGGGGACTGCCGGTCAGCAACGTCCCCATCCCAAACCCAAGAATACTACGGCACCAGATGCTCTTCATGCCGCGATTATTGAGATTGTCCTCCCCGCAGGCAAACCGATTGTCGGAGAAACTCAGGGCGGAAATCCAATGGCCAGCTTGACGGCGGAGTACTCGGGATGAATCGCGCCGCGCCGGGTGCGGATGATCAATTCCGGCTCCCGCCAGGTCTGGCCGCGAAACCATTCGGGCAAATCCCCGGCGCGCATCATGCCGAACAACGCAATCACCGGCGGTTCGCCTTCGCGAAAAACGACCGGCCGCTGGCGCACGATGATCAGGTCGGCGGCGCGGGCCGCAGCGGTCACGCGGGCCAGTTGCGTTCGCCCGGCCGGGAAGACGCAGGCCAGGAAACCGCCCGCGGCGAGATGGCGTGCCGCGGTGGTGCAATAATCCGCAATTGTGCCGCGCAATTCGAAGCGACAGGCGAGTTTCTGGGGATGTTCGCTTTCCACTCCGGCGCCGGGGGGGAAGTAGGGTGGGCTGCCGGTGATCAGATCGAATTTTTCGTCCGGCGAGAGGAGATGGGGTTCGCGGAAATCCCCGTGGCGGATGTCGTACCGCTCCGTCAAGCCATTGTAACGCGCGGATTTTCGGGCGAGCGCAACGCTCTCGCCTTGGGCTTCAATGGTGACGAAGCGCGTGCCGGGCAGACGCCAGGCGCAAATCATCCCCACCGTGCCGAGACCGCTGCCGAGGTCCAGTGCCGTGTGCGCGGTGGGACACCAACTCGTGCCATACCATGCCACCAGCAGGTCGTCCGTGGAAAAGCGGTGGCCCGTGCGGAGTTGAAACAGCCGAAAATGGCCGCTGAGCGCGTCCAGGGTTTCCCCGGGAGCCGTTGCTGTCTGCGCATCCGATCCGGTCGGGACGGGGCCGGGTATGGCCCAACCTTTGAAATGAGGCGGAGCTTTCACCGGGGGTTGGGCAGCTTGATGAATTTTACCGCGGACTTTCCGGCGGCGGTTTCCAGCAATGCCACGCTGCGCTCCGCTCCGTATTTGGGCTTGCCCGCGTAGCCGGGATTCAGAAACCAGGTCCCGTTGAGCCGCTGCTGGAATTGCTGGTGGGTGTGGCCGAATACAACCAGTTGTGGTTGTTCCTGCTGAATCCGCGCCGCGAGTTCGCGGGTCAGGGCGTAGGGGGTCACGATGTGGTGCAGCAGCACCTTGAGAGGTCCGAGCGTTTTGACCTGGGTGAGCGGCAGTGCCAGACCGGCATCGGTGTTCCCCAGCACGGCGGTGACCGGCGCCAACCCGGCGAGCTGGGTGAGGATCCAATCCGAACCAACGTCCCCGGCGTGCAGGATGTGATCCACTCCGGCGAAAATCGTCTCGAGCCGCGGCTCAAAAAAATCATGCGTGTCGGAAATCAATCCAATTTTCATGCGGGGCCAGGGTGACGGCTGCCGTGCCAGTCCCGCACGGCCGGGGGACGGACAATCATGCCTCGGCCGCCTCGGGTTCGGCTTCTGGCGCGTCGCCGTCAGCTTCCTCCGGCGCGCGCGCGCCCGCGACTTTGTCGGCGGGAGACTCGGCGGCGGTGAGTTTCACGGAGCCGACAAACAAGGCGGTGAAGAGACCGCTGCTGAGCAGGGAATTCCGGAAAAATTCCCAAGTCGGCGGAAATCCGGGCAGGCCGACGGTCAGGGCCTGAATCCAACCGGCCAGGGTTTTGGCGTAGCCTGGATCGCTGAACCACGCGGCGGTATTGGTGATCAAAAAAAACAAAACCGCTCCCAGCAATCCGCCGCCGAGCAGTTTGAGCCAGTGCGCGCGCCGGGAGAACCGCCTGCCCAGCGCAATGACGACGGCGAAGCCTCCAAACTTCACCAGCATGGGAAGGCAAAAGACCGGAACGTGATAGTAAAACACGTCTAAAATGACATCCACCACCAGGAGGGTGCCCAGCGGCAGCCACCACGCCATGGCGCCGCGGAAAAACACCGCGCCGCAAAAGGCGATGGCGCAGGCCGCATTGAAGTTCGGCGGCATCAGCCCCGGGACCAGCGACAAGGCCAGCCCCAGCATCAGCAACACCGGCAGGATTTTGCTCCACTTTTCTTTCAAGCCAGCCAATGATAATTCTTCGGGCGACTTGGACAAGCTTTTCGAGATTCTGCATGAGGACGCGGATCTGTTGATCATCAACAAACCCGCGGACTTGGTGTGTCATCCGACCAAAGGCGACGTCTATTCCAGTCTGATCAGCCGGGTGCGCCTGCACCTCGGACCGGACGCGCAGCCGCGCCTCATCAACCGCCTGGATCGGGAGACCAGCGGGGTGACCGTGGTGGCCAAGAACCCGGCCAGCGCGGGAGAACTGGGGACCCTCTGGGCCGCGCGGCTGGTGGAAAAGGAATATCTGGCCATCGTGCGTGGGCATCCCGTGGAAACCAATGGATGGATCGAAGCCGCGTTGGGAAAAGACCTCCGGAGCGCGGTGGCGATCAAGGATGGCGTGAGAGCGGATGGGCTGCCCGCACGCACGGAGTTCCGGGTGGAACGCAAATTTGTGCGGACGACGCACCCGCGAACGGCCGTCCCGCCGCCCCATGCTTCGCCGGAGACGGCCGGAACACCCGGGCAATCCTTCAGCTTGTTGCGGGTCATTCCCCACACGGGTCGCAAACATCAAATCCGGATTCATCTGGCATACCGCGGCCACCCGATCGTGGGCGATAAATTGTACGGGGGAGATGAGTCATTCTACCTGGCGTTGGTGGAGCGGCGCCTCACCCCGGAACAGCGTGAACGCCTGCTTCTGCCGCATCAAGCCTTGCATGCGCGCGTGGTTCGATTTGCGTGGCGCGGCCGGACATGGGAATTCGGCTGTGAGCCGGAACCCTGGTTCCGGGATTTCCTGAACGGTCCTCCGACATCTCCCGAACCCGCACGCGGGAGGTAGGGGGCGGGCTGATGCCGTTTTCCCGCTTGCATCCCGGGCTGGAGGGGCGAATCCTTGCCGCATGGAAAAGCCGGATCAATTGCGCGAGCTGTGGCGGATGCAGGATGCCCTGAACCAACGCATTGGCGTCATGACTGCAGCCATGCCCGAAGCGGAGAAAGTGAAGTGGCCGTTGAATTACGCCCGCGCCATGTCGCAGGAACTCGCCGAATTGGTGGACAGTGTGCCCTGGAAATGGTGGGCCCGATATCAACAGTTCGACGAGCAGAACGCCCGGGTCGAGGTGGTGGACCTGTTTCATTTTCTCATCAGCATGGCGCAGGTGCTGGGCATGAGCGCGGATGACGTGTTCGCGGCGTACTGCAAGAAGAACGAAGTGAACTTTCAGCGGCAGGAAAACGGTTACCGGGTCAAAGACGAGCAGGATTCCCGGCACATTTGAACCGGACCTCCAGTGACGCAGGCGCATGAATCCCCTGGCCGAGTTGCAGCAGCAAGGCGATTGCGGGTTTTTCCGTCCCACGGGCGATGTGGAGGGGGCCACGGACGCCGAGCGGTTGAAACGGCTTACCCAGGTGGTGGCGCTTGCGCATGCGCGCCGGATTCCCAAGCTGGTGTTGAACCTGACGGGCTGGAAAGGCCAGGCAATGCCCGATCTGGCGCACCGGTATTTCATCATGCGCGAACTGGCCAGGGCGGCGCGCGGCGCGGTAAAGGTGGCGTTTGTGTTGCCCCCGCAGTTGATTGGCGAAGGGTTCGGCGTGCTCGTCGGCATCAATGCCGGCATGATGAACCGGATGTTCACCACGGAATCCGAGGCACTGGCCTGGTTGCATCAGGACACCGAAGCATGAGATGCTGGCGTGGCCTCGCCGGCCTCCGGTCGTTTCCCCGGCCGGCCTCCTCCTCCCGACATGACTAAGCGTGCGACCACGGTGGCGGTGCGGGCGCCCGTGGCGCGGCGCTGGCGGAAGGAGATCGCGCATGTGTTGATCACGGACCGGATGATTGCGCGGCGCGTGGCCGCGTTGGCGCGGGAGATTGAACGCGATTTCACCGGCGGCGATCTGATGGTGATTGCGCTGCTCAACGGCACCGTCATGTTCATCGGGGACTTGCTCCGGCAACTGTCCCAACCGCTGCGGCTGGATTTCATCGGGGTTTCCAGCTACGGCCAAGGCACCAAAGCTGGCCCGCTGCAGTTCACGAAGGAACTGCGACTGGACGTGCAGGGACGCGACGTCTTGTTGGTGGACGACATTCTGGACACCGGCCGCACCCTGCGGCGCGTGCTGGCGAAGTTGCGCGCGTTGGGCCCGAAACGCATCCGCACCTGTGTGCTGCTCGACAAACCCTCGCGGCGGGTGGAACCGGTCAAAGTGGATTATATCGGTTTCACCATTCCGGATGAATTCGTGGTGGGTTACGGACTCGATTTTGCGGAGAAGTATCGCAACCTGCCGTTTGTGGGCGTGTTGCGACCCGAGCTGTACTCGTCGCCCCCGCCGGCGCCGGCCCCGCGACGAGGTTCGTCCAGACCCCGGCGGCGGTAATCGGACAGCCAGGCGCGTTCACGCACAAACCCGGGGACCGGTCTGGACGCGGAAAAGGCGAGCCGCTACTGTTCCCCGCCGACATGACAAACCGACCTCCGCCCACCCCGCTGCACTGGCGGCTGCTCATTGCCACCGGCGTGCTTCTGCTGGGCGGCGGTGCGTTCCTGCTGCGACAGGTCATCGGGCCGCGGGGACAGGCGTTTGCCGGCATCTTTTGCTTTTTCGGTCTGGTGGCCATGTTCTCCTCCAACCTGCGGGCGGTGCGCTGGTCCACCATCGGCTGGGGTGTGGCCCTGCAACTGACCCTGGCCCTGCTCGTGCTGAAAGTGCCTTTCATCAAGACCCTGTTTGAGCTGGCCAAGGATGTCGTGGTCAGCTTCATCAATTTTTCGGACAAGGGCGGGGAGTTTGTTTTTGGCAATCTGGCGCGCCCGGGGGACATCGCGCTGAACCCGGGCCGCGAATTCCTGTTCATGTTCGCCTTCAAGGTGCTGCCGCCGATTCTGTTTGTGTCCGCATTTTTTACGATGCTTTACCACTACGGCATTTTGCAGCGCCTCGTGCGGTTCATGGCGCACGCGATGGTGCATTTGATGGGGACCAGCGGCGCCGAGACGCTCTCGGTTTCGGCCAACGTGTTCATGGGGCAAACCGAAGCCCCGCTCATCGTGAAACCGTATGTGCCGCGGATGACCAATTCCGAGTTGTTCGCGCTGATGGCCAGCGGGTTCGCGCACATCTCGGGGGCGATGATGGTGGTGTACATCAGCTACGGCGCCGATCCGGTGGCCGTGTTGATCACCTGCATCATGGCGTGTCCGTGCAGCCTGTATCTGTCCAAACTGTTCCTCCCCGAAACCGCCACGCCCGAAACGGCGGGAGCCGTGCATCGGGAGCGGGAGAAATCGCCGTACGTGAACGGCGTGGATGCCGTGGCCTCCGGCACGACGGATGGCTTGAAACTGGCGTTGAATGTTGCGGCGATGCTGATTGTGTTCATTGCGTTCGTCGCCATGTTCGATGCAATCCTGGGCAGGCTGGTTCCGGGTCTGACGCTGTCACAGCTGTTCGGCTGGGCCTTTTCCCCGGCGGCCTTTTTGATGGGGGTGGAAATGGCCGATGTGCCCAAGGTGGGCGCGCTGTTGGGCACCAAGCTGGCCACCAACGAGCACGTCGCCTTTCTGTTGATGAAGGGCTGGATGGCCACGCCGGATTTCATGAGCGAGCGCTCGTATGTGCTGGCCGCCTTTGCGCTGACCGGCTTTGCCAACTTCGCCTCCGTGGGCATTCAGCTCGGGGGCATTGGTGCCATGGCGCCGGAACGGCGGGCGGATCTGGCGCGCCTCGGCATGCGCGCCTTGTTCGTCGGATTTGTCGCAACGCTGCTGAACGCGGCCATTGCGGGGGTTTTGCTGTGACCGGCCCGCCCGCGCGGGGAGGTGGAGCGCGCAGCCCGCGGAGCCTTCCGGCTGTCGGAAGAATCCTGACCGCGCGGTTGCGTCAGGGTTTCTCCCCGCGGCGCGGCACGGGCGCCCGCAGTTTTCTATACAACCATTTCTCCAGCGGACGCAGTTGCAACGGCCCGAGCCAGTTGTAAAACGGCGAGTAAATCAGCCGCACCCGCACGGCGGAGAGAAACATCGTCAAGGAGGTTCGGAAGAGTGACGAGGTGACTTTCGAGCCGATTTTATCGGTCCATTCGGTCGGCACTTCCTTGACGGTGAATCCCGCCCGTTTGAGCGAGACGATCAAATTCACGTCGAACGCCAGGTCGGCGATCCGCAGGTTCGCGTGAATTTTTTCAATCGCCGCCCGGCGCATCACTTTGCAGGGGCATTGCGTGTCCTTGATGTTCATCCAGAACAGGGATTGCACGACGAGATGGAAGCACCGGCTTGTGAAGCGGCGCAACCAGGGCTGGGCCTGATGCAGCACCGCCCCCGGCAACCAACGGGAGCCAATGATGCAGTCGGCCTCGTGGATGCGCCTGATCAGCGCGTGAAACGCCTGCGGTGGCGAAGCGCCATCGGCGTCCACGTAACCCACCACTTCGGCGGCGCCCGCCAGCTTCAACCCCTCGATCAGCGCGCCGCCCTTGCCGATCGGGTCCGGAAAATCGCGGAACGTAATGAAGTCAAAATCGCGCGCCACGCGTTCCACCACGCCGCGGGTGTTGTCGCGGCAGCCGTTGAGCACGACGCAGAGTTGAAACGGGCCCGGGTAATGTTCCCGGAAATAGCCGCCAAATTCACGCAGCACCGGTTCGATGCGCGCTTCCTCATTGTACGCCGGAATAAGCAGCAACACACTGGGTTCGGCCACCCGTTTTCTTTAGCAGGTGGCCGCACGAAAGTCGAATCCAGATTCCGCGCGGGCCCGTGGAACGCGCAACGCGCTCGCGCCTCGACTTCCGGACGCCCGAATCTAACATGGATGCGTCATGTCAACCGTAGTCCGACTGCTTGCCGAACTGATCGCCATTCCGAGTGTGAACAGCGCCTTTCTCCCGGCCCGCCATCCGCATGCGGGGGAAAAGCGGATCGCCGAGTTCATCGCCCATGTCGCCACCTCGTCCGGCCTGGCCGTTGAATGGCAGCCCGTCTTGCCGCAGCGGTCCAACCTCCTGATCCGCTTGCGTCCACGCGGAAAGGCGCGGCATACCCTGTTGCTTGCGCCCCACCTGGACACGGTGAATGTGGTCAGTGACGCGCAACTCAAACCGGTCCGGCGCCACGGACGCATTTATGGCCGTGGCGCGTGCGACACCAAGGGATCGGTTGCCGTCATGTTGCAGGCGTTGCTCACGCTGGCGGCGGCACCCGCCCGGCCCGCCACCACTGAAATCATCTTTGCGGGGCTGGTGGATGAGGAGAGCGGCCAAAGCGGCTCCCGGCAGCTGGTGGCCAAACCATTCAAGGCGGACTTGGCCATCGTGGGCGAGCCGACCCGGCTGGCCCTGGCCACCGCCCACAAAGGCAGCGTGGGGTTGACCATTGAAACGCGCGGCCGCGCGGCGCACGGGGCCACTCCCTGGAACGGTCGGAATGCCATTCACGCCATGGCGCGCGTGGTGCAGTTGTTGACCCGGGACTACGCGGCGCAGTTGCAGCGGAAACGCCATCGTTTGCTGGGGGCCGGCACGCTCAGCCTCGGCACCATTGACGGCGGGACGCAGATCAACATTGTGGCGGAGCAGTGTCGCCTGGGGGTGGACCGGCGCACGCTGCCGGGAGAATCCGCCGCGTGGGCGCGGCAAGCGATGGCCGGATTTTTGCGGGCGCATGGTTTGAATGCCAGGGTGTCCACCGTGAAGCTGAAATCTTGTCCCGCACTGGAGACCGATCCGCGGTTGCCCTGGGTGCAGCAGTTCCTGCGGTTGAACCGCCAGCCGCGGGGTGTGGGCTTGCACTATTTTTGTGATGCGGCGGTGCTGGCCGGCGGCGGGATTCCGAGCGTGGTTTTTGGTCCGGGCGATATCGCCCAGGCCCACACGGCCAATGAATGGCTCGGCATTTCACAACTGGAACAAGGCAGCGCAAAGCTGTTGCGCTTTCTGAAATCGCTTCCGTGAAGGGCGTGGCTGGCGTATCGTCCCCGCCGCATGGCTGCCGCCGCACCAACGTCCGAAAAAAAACCTTCCGCCGCCGCAACGGGTGATTTTTTCCAACAAAGCGGTTGGCTGATGCTGGCCAACATCCTCGGCGGAATCCTGTCGCTGGGGGTGCATCTGCTCAACAAGCGCATCCCCGCCGCGGAGTATAGCATTTTTGGCACGTTGTTGATGGTGACGGCGTTTCTGCCGACACTGCCGCTGCAAATGGTGTTTGCGCAGCAGACCGCGAGCGCGCTGGCCCTGGGGCGGCAACGCCAGCTGGCGGCCACCATCCGGCGGGTCAGTGCGGGAATCATCGGGGTCTGGCTGCTGCTGGCGCTGGTGGTGTTGGGGCTGCACGGTTTCATCCGGCGCGTGTGGGAACTGGCGAGCGTCTGGCCGCTGGTGGCGACGTTGCTCGCGGTGTTGATGGCTTTATTGGCCCCGCTTTACACGGGGGTGTTGCAGGGCAAACAGGATTTTTTCTGGATGGGCTGGTCAGCCGTGGTCGCCGCGTTGGGGCGCATCGGCGCTGCCGCCGTGTTGGTCCTGGCGTTTGCGGGCGGGGCAACGGGGATGCTGTGGGGCGTGTTTTTGGGCGTGAGTTGCGGACTGGCCATCGCCCTGTGGCGGTCGCGGGAATTATGGCTGCTGCCGGGAGAAACGCTGGCGGGACATCAGCTCTGGCGCCAGGTGGGCCCGTTGATTCTCGGATTTGGTGTGTGTCAATTCATGTTCACAACGGATACGATGTATGCGAAGGCGTTTTTTCCCGGTGCGGAGATGAAGCAATACGTGGCGGCGGGCACATTGGCGCGGGCGTTGTTGTGGCTGGTGTTGCCGCTGGCGGCGGTCATGTTTCCGAAACTGGTCCACAGCAGCGCCAGATCGGAACACTCCAATCTCTTCGGCATCGTCCTCGCCGGGACGGCAATCCTGGCAATTGGCGGCGCCCTCGGGTTGTGGTGGGTCGGCCCGGTGGCGGTCAAAATCGTATATCAACCGGAGGATGTTCCAGGCACGGTGGCGTTGCTGCCCTGGTACGCCGGCGCGATGATCCCGCTGGCCCTGGCCAACGTCATGGCGAACGACCTGCTCGCCCGCTCGAAGTTCGCGGTGGTGCCGTGGATGGTGGCGGTGGCGCTGGGCTACGCCGTCGCCCTGCCGTTGATGCTGAAGCAGTTTCCGGGGCGGATGGAAGTCGTGCTGCAAACCCTGGCCGTCTTCAACACCCTGCTGTTTTTGGTTTGTGGCTGGTTCACCTGGCGGCGACCCGCCGCTACTCCCACTCAATCGTCCCCGGCGGCTTGCTGGTGATGTCGAAGACGCAGCGGTTCACACCTTTCACTTCGTTGATGATGCGGCTGGCGAGTTTTTCCAGCAGGTCGTAAGGCAGCTTCACCCAGTCGGCGGTCATGCCGTCCTGCGATTCCACCGCGCGGATGGCGATGGTGTAATCATAGGTGCGTTCGTCGCCCATCACGCCGACGCTGCGCACGGGCAGCAACACGGCGAAGCTCTGCCAGATTTTGTAGTACCAACCGCCGGCCTTCATTTCCTCGACAACGATGGCGTCGGCGTTCCGTAGAATTTCACAGCGCGCCCGCGTCACTTCGCCCAAAATCCGCACCGCCAGGCCCGGCCCGGGGAAGGGTTGTCGCCAGACGATTTCCCGGGGCAAGCCCAGCGCTTCACCGAGCAGCCGGACTTCGTCCTTGAAGAGGCATTTCAGCGGTTCGACCAGCTGGAATTGCATGCGCTTCGGCAGGCCGCCCACGTTGTGGTGGGACTTGATCAACGCTGCGGGATTGCCGGCGATGGGAATGGATTCGATCACGTCGGGGTAGAGGGTGCCCTGGGCCAGGAATTTCGCGTGACCGGCGTGCCGCGTGGCGGCCTCAAACACCTCGATGAATGTCCGGCCGATGATCTTGCGTTTCCTTTCCGGATCGGTGACCCCCTTCAACCGCGCCAGGAAGGTGCCTGCAGCGTCTGCGTATTGCAATTTGATGTGGAAATGCCGGCCAAAGACCTGGCGCACCATTTCGGCTTCGCGCGCGCGCAGAAGGCCATTGTTCACGAAGATGCAGGTCAGCTGGGGGCCGATGGCCCGGTGCAACAAGGCCGCCGCCACGCTCGAATCCACGCCGCCACTCAGCCCCAGAATGACCCGCTGACTGCCGACCTGCTCCCGGATGGCGGCAACCGCTTGGTCGATGTAATTGCGCATCGTCCAGGATTTGCCGCAACCACAAACGCGATGCACGAAATTGGCCAGGATGGCCCTACCGCGCGGGGTATGCACCACCTCCGGATGGAACTGCAGTCCGAAGCATTTCTGTGCGCGGTTCTCGATGGCGGCGAATTCCGAATTGGCAGTGGTCGCCACGCTTTTGAACCCGCGCGGCAGTCTCGTCAGCTTGTCGCCGTGGGAGTTCCAAACCTGCAGCGTTTTCGGCAGCCGCCAGAACAACGGACAGGCCGGATCGCGCACGGTCAGGGCGCTCTTGCCGTATTCCCGTTTGCGGCCCGGTTCCACCCGGCCGTCCTGAAAATGCGCCAGCAACTGCATGCCAAAACAAATGCCGAGGATGGGCACGCCCAGTTCGAAAATCCTCCGGTCCGGTTTCGGAGCGTGCCTCAGGTACACCGAGGCCGGACCGCCCGAAAGGATGAGGCCGCGGGGGTTGAGCCGCGCGATGTCAGCCGCCGGGGTGTGGTAGGGCAGGATCACCGAAAACACGTTGCACTCGCGGATGCGGCGGGCAATGACCTGCGTGTATTGCGAGCCAAAATCAAGGATGACAATTTGTTCAGTCATACAATCGGTGCCGGCGTCATTTCGAAGTGGTCATCTGGCCCGGGCAGAAGGGACGGATCAGCCCAGAATGCGGCGGCCTTCGTCGAGGAAAATGCCCTTGAAGTTCATTTCGAGCGCCTGCGGGTTCGTGGCCTTGGCCAGCGCTTCCTTTTCTGAAACGATCCCGTCTTTGACGAGCTGAAACAGCGATTGATTGAAGTTCAGCATGCCGTCATCGGTGCCGGTTTCGATGGCGGCGGCGAGTTTGTCGAGGCGGTTTTCCTCGATCAATTTCTTGACGGTGGGCGTGTTGATCATGATTTCCAGGGCGGGCGTCATCCGTCCGGCGAGGGTCGGGACCATGCGCTGGCACACCACCGCCTGGAAGGTGCTGGCGAGCTGGCGGCGAATTTGTTCGCGCTCGGAAGCTTCGAAGAAGTCCAGCACGCGGGTGACGGATTGCGGTGCGTTGGTCGTGTGCAGCGTCGAGAGCACCAGGTGGCCGGTGTCCGCCGCGCTCATGGCGGCCGAAAAGCTGATGCTGTCCCGCATTTCCCCGATCATGATGATGTCCGGATCCTGCCGCAGCACGTGCTTCAGCGCGTGGTGGAACGAGAGGGTGTCGAGCCCGACCTCGCGCTGCTCGATCACGGACTGGTTGTCCTCGAAGACGAATTCGATCGGGTCCTCCAGCGTGACGATGTGTTTTTTGAAGTTGGCGTTGATGTGCTCGATCATCGCCGCCAGGGTGGTGGACTTGCCGCTTCCGGTGGCGCCGGCCACGAGCACAATGCCGCGCGGCGATTCCGCGATCTGCTTGAGCTGCGGCAGCAGTCCGAGTTCTTCAAAGCTCGGCACCTGCGTTTTGACGTAGCGCATCGCGAGACACCACTGGCCGCGCTGCTGGAACAGGTTCGTCCGGAAGCGTCCCACCTCCGGCACGAAATAGGAAAAGTCCACTTCCCGCTCCTCCTCGAGTTTCTTTTTCAGGTGCGCGGGCGTGATGGCGGTCACCACTTTGTTCATCCATTCCGCGGAGGGATTGGGGCATTCGATCGCAATCAATTCCCGGTTGATCCGAAAAATCACGGGTGTGTTGATTTTGAGATGCACGTCCGAGGCATGCCCGTCCACGGCCGTTTTCAAAATTTTGTAGAACAATTCCATGGGCCGAGGCTAGCAGAGCGACGACAAAACACCATCCCGGAAAAATGCGAAGTCACCGCCAGCGGCGGCGGATCCGGTTTCGCCGGAGGGCGGCTGGATCGCCCGGCTTGCGACCCGCACGGTCCAGGAGCCGGTGATGGGGCTGTGTTTTCCGCCGGCAGGCGGAAGCAAAACCCGGGCGGGGCTCCCGGGGGGTTATTCCGGGTGGATGCAGCTCATGTGCTGCAGTTGCGCCTCCGCCTGTGGAGACAGGCTCGTGAACACCATGGAAACATGATAGCCTTCATGCTTGTTGCCCACGCAATCCACGACGACACCGGTGCAGTTAATGGGGGTCTGGTCCGTGGGAGAGACGAGCGAAACCGTCATTTCTACCCAGTTCGGGAAGGCGGTTGCGCTGCGGAATTCGATGCCGTTCTTGTGGATGACCACCGCATCGGGCGACAGGCTCAGGCTGATCTGCCGGGAGTTGACGGTGACGGGTTGTTCGGCGGCGGTTTGATGGCTGAATTTTCTCGCACTCATTTTATCTCAGACGCGGGAACCTAACATATTCACCAGACGCGTCAAATTGTGGCCCTCGTAAAATAGTACGGACGGGTGGGCGACGGAAAATTAGCTGGCCTGCGGTGACGGATTCCGTCACGTTGGCCGCCGGGGCTTTTTTATGCGTGTTGCCAATTTGAATCCGGATGCCGACATTGGGGCGAGTTCCTGGTTTGTCGAAATTGAAGACCACCGCATTTTGCTGGACGCCGGCATGCACCCCAAGCGCGAGGGCCGCGACGCGATTCCGCTGTATCGGCTGATCGGTCGCCACGATGTCGAAGCGGTGGCGATTTCCCATTGCCATCACGATCATGTCGGCACGCTGCCCCTGGCCTTGCGCCAGTTTCCCAAAGCGCACGTCATTCTGCCCAAGCAGAGCTATTTCATTGTGGAACGGGTGCTCCATAATTCCGTGAACGTGATGACGCGCCAGCGCGAGGAACTCGGCATCAAGGATTATCCGCTCTACACGCACGACGAGGTGGATGAGCTGGCGCCGCGGTTCCAGGGGTTTCGTTACAACCGGGAAATCGAATGGGCGGCCTGGGAAAAGGCCAAGGCCGGATTTTTCTCGCCGGAACTGGAATTTTATGACGCCGGTCACACCCTGGGCTCGGCGGGCATCATGCTGCGCGGTCAGAGACAGACGTTGTTTTACACGGGGGATGTTTGTTTCCACGACCAAACCCTTCTGCGCGCCGCCAACTTCGACGGCGTGGAAGCCGAGGTGCTGATCTTGGAAACCACCCGGGGGGATCGCCCGGTGGCAACCGGCACCACCCGGGCCACCGAAGTGGATCGTCTGGTGGCCGCGATTCAAAAAACTCTGAAGCGCAAAGGTTGCGTGCTGATCCCGGCCTTTGCCCTGGGGCGCATGCAGGAGATTCTGGCGCTACTGGCGTTGCTCATGCGCGAAGGAAAATTAAAGCGCCAGCCGGTATTCATCAGCGGTCTGGGCCGGGTGTTCACCGAAATTTACGATCTGGAAGCGCATCGCACCAACCGAAGTCATAGCAATCTGCAATTGCACGAGGCCTTGCAGCTGGTGGTGCTGGAGCCGGGACAGGTCGAGCGGATGAAACTCTCGGGCGGACGGATTTTTGTCGTCTCCTCGGGCATGATGGCGGAAAAGACGGCGGCGCATGATCTGGCCGTGCGCATGATTGGCGACCCGAAGCAGTCCATCTTTTTTGTGGGATATGCCGATCCCGGCACGCCGGGGGGGCGATTGAAAGCGGCGCAACCCGGCGAAACCTTTGCCTTCAGCCCCAGTGCCGGATCCGTGACCCGGCACTGCGAAGTGCTGGATTTCGATCTGACGGCGCATGCGAACCGTGAGGATTTGCTGGACTTTGTGGGCGAAGTTGCGCCCCGGGTCGTGTTGCTCGGCCATGGAGGTGAGGCATCGCGCCGCTGGTTTGCCGGGCAGATCCGCCAGCGCCATCCCAAAATCAAGGTCCTGCAACCCGCTCCGGGCGAATTCGTCTCCCTGTAATGCAAAATTGACCGGTCCGGGCCGCTGTGCCGTTGCCGCCGGTTCACCCGGAGCGACGCCCGGGAGAGTTACAATTTGCCGATGAACCGCTGCAGTCGTTTCATGGCCTCCTCGATGTTGGCCAGGCTGGTTGCGTAGGCACAGCGCACAAAACCTTCACCGCAGTTGCCAAAAGCGGTGCCGGGCACGACGGCGACTTTTTCATCCGCCAGCAATTTCAGCGCGAATTCCTGCGCGGTTAATTTGAATTTCGCCACGCTGGGAAAGGCATAGAACGCGCCCAACGGACGATGACATTCCAGCCCCATCCCGGTAAAGGCGTTGATGATGAAATTCCGGCGCCGCCGGTATTCGCCCACCATTTCGCTGACGTCCGTTTCGGTGCGGCGCAGCGCCTCGAGGGCGGCCTTCTGCGACAGCGAGGAGGCGCACAACATCGTGTACTGATGGATCTTCATCATGGCTTCGATCAGCTCCGCCGGGCCGCAGGCATAGCCCAGGCGATAACCGGTCATTGCCCAGGCCTTGGAAAAGCCGTGCAGAAACAGCGTGCGCTCGCGCAATCCGGGCAGGCTCACGATGCTGGTATGCGGGGTGTCGTAGGTCATTTCCGCGTAAATCTCGTCAGTGATGACGAGCAGGTCGCGTTCGCGAACGAAGGCCGCGATATCCTCCAAATCCGCGCGGCTCATGATTGCGCCGGTGGGGTTGTTGGGAAAGTTCAGCATCAGGATTTTTGTGCGGGGCGTGCAGCGCGCCTCCAGCATGGCCCGTGTGAGCCGGAAGCCGTTTGCGGCATGGGTCGGCACGGCCAGCGGCGTGCCGCCGGCGAACAGAATCGTTGCCCGGTAGGAGACGTAGCAGGGCTCGTGATAGAGCACCTCGTCGCCTGGTTGGACCAATGCCCGCAACGCGAGATCGAGTGCCTCGCTCACCCCCACGGTGATCAGGATTTCATGCTCCGGGTTGTAGGTCGCGCCAAAATGCCGGGCGACGTATTGCGCCAGCGCCTGGCGTAATTCCAAATAGCCGAGGTTGCTGGAGTAATGGGTGGCTCCGCGTTCCACCGCAAAAATGGTGGCTTCACGCACCGGCCACGGCGTATCGAAGTCCGGTTCGCCAATCCCCAGGCTGATCACGTCCCTCATCGTCGAAACGATGTCAAAGAAATCCCGGATGCCGGAGCGCGGGATGTCGCGCACGACCGGATTGAGGCGGTTACGGAGTGACGGAGAGTCGTTCATCGGAATGTTCCACCTGCATCAGCACCCCCAGGCGCTTGTAGGTTTTCAACATGAAATGGGTGGACGTGGATAACACGCCTTCCAGGGGTGACAATTTTTCGCTCACAAACGTGCCAATTTCACGCAGGTTGCGGCCTTCGACAAACAGCAGCAGGTCGTACGCGCCGCTCATCAGGTACGCCGAACGCACTTCCGGGAAGCGGCTGATGCGTCCGGCGATCCGATTGAACCCTCCTTCGCGCTGCGGGGTGATTTTGACTTCGATGACGGCTGTCACCATATCAAGATCCAGTTCGTCCTCGTTCAACACCGCCTGGTAGCCGCGGATGACGCCGGCTTTTTCGTAGGCGGCAATCTGTTGTGCAATCGCGTCAGCCGATTGGTTGAGTTGCCGGCCCAGGCTCTCGTGGGTGGCGCGGGCGTCGCGCCGCAATAATTTCAGCAGTTCGTCCATAATGACTTTGATGACCAATGCCCCATGTCCCGGCGCAGCGTACTGCCTGGGTGGCGGGTGAGTCGAGGCGGAACGCAACCCGGACCGGGCACGGATAAAACACGCCAAATTAGCCATTGGCAGCATGAACCCGACCTGCTAATGTGAACCTCCATTTTGAATTAAGCGGCACGATTGAACCAGAGATAACGAGTTATGTCACAGCACCCCAGTCTTCGCGCAGCGTCCAGTTTGGGCGGTAAACGCAGTGTCTTGAAACGATTCGAGCGCATTGAAGTGCTGAAAAAGCGCGGTCAATGGAAAGACGGCGACCGCATCACCGGTCTGCGCAAAACCAAGCCGGACGCCTGAATCCACTGCGGAGCGGGGACTGCCGGCGGTGCGTCCCCCGTCCAACCCGATTGTTTCCGGCATTTTTGTGGTGCGCCTGCAAAAATTTCTGGCGGATGCCGGGGTGGCCTCGCGCCGGGCAGCCGAGCAACTCATCCTGGCCGGGCAGGTGGCCGTAAACGGGGCCGCGGTGCGCCGCCTCGGGAGCAAGGTGGAGCCGGACCGGGACCGAGTTACGGTGAGCGGCAAGCCGGTCCGGGCACGGAAGAAACTTTATCTGGCGTTGCACAAGCCCCGGGGTTGCGTCTGCTCCAAGGCGGATGAACACGGTCGCCCGACGGTGTATGAGCTCCTGCCCGCAGAGTGGCGCCACGTCAACTCGGTCGGACGCCTGGATTACGCGAGTGAGGGGTTGCTTTTCCTGACCAATGATGGAGACTTGGCGCTGCGGTTGACCCATCCGCGTTACGGGGTCCGCAAGCAATATGTGGTCACGGTGGACGGCAAGGTGGAGGTGGCGCAGCTTGCCCCCTTCACGCACGGCGTTTTTCATCAGGGGGAACGACTGCGGGCGCTGCGGGCGCGCCTGCGGTCGGCGACAAAGTCGGAAAGCGTGATTGAACTGGAACTTGCCGAGGGTAAGAATCGGGAGGTGCGGCGGCTGTGCGAATCACAGGGTTTCACGGTGCGGCGATTGGTGCGCACACAAATTGGCAGAATCAAATTGGCGGAATTGAAAGTCGGCAAATGGCGGACATTGACACCGCCGGAGATTAAAACTTTACTTTCCTAAGGTATGAAAACGAACGGATGGATGATTTTGAGTGCGACGCTGCTCGCCGGGACCCTGCTCGTCCAGGCGGATGGGCAACTGGATCAACCAACGGTCGCCAAACCAGGCGGGAAGACGGCCCCGCCGGCCCTCCCGGCTGCGGGAACGACGGCCTCCACGGAAAAGCCGATCGTTTTGTCTCCCGGTCCGGCCACAGTCACCGGAGACCGGGTGAATGTCCGGGGCAAGGCCGGGTTCAAAGGGGAAATCATCACCCAGTTGCACGAAGGCGATGCGGTCACGGTGATCGAAGAAGTCATTCTGACCAAACCCCGCGCCGGGGAACCCGCGCAATGGGCGAAAATCGCTTATCCGGCGACCGCGCACGTCTGGGTGCATAATTCCTATTTGAATGCCGATCAAACCGTTAAACCGCGGAAGTTGAACATCCGCACCGGGGCCGGCGAAAATTACAGCATTGTCGGCACGTTGACCCAGGGCACCCCGGTCAAGGCCGTGGCCACGAAGGGGAATTGGACGGAAATCGAAGCTCCCGCGGGGGCGTATGCCTTTGTCGCTGCCCGTTTCGTGTTGCAAAAACCCGGTGCAGAAGTGACCGCGCCGCCGGTGGTGGCCTTGCAACATCCCGAGCCGGAAACCCCGGCCCCCGAGACGACCCCCGTGCCCGAGGAGGGACCATTGGTGGCGCCCGCGGTGGGCATCACTCCGGGCAGTGCGATGACGGAACCCGCGCCGGTGATTCCCGAGGATGTTCATGGCGCTGCGCCACCACCGGTGGTGGAAGAAGTGTGGGTGCCGCGAACGGTGTCCCACGAGGGTGTCGTCAAACCCACGATCAGTATTCAGGCCCCCACGAAGTACGGTTTGCATAGTGCTGAAAATGGCAAGCTGATCAATTACCTCTACAGTCCCACGGCGCAACTGGAGATGAGCCGGTACTTGGGCCGGCAGATCATCGTGACCGGGCAGGAAAGTCTGGATGAGCGCTGGGCCAGCACTCCCGTGTTGACGATTCAGAAAATTTACGTCGTCAAGTAAATGACGGCGACGAATCTGATTGACGGTCGCCAGATCGCTGCGCAAATCCTGGACGAACTGCGCCCGCGCATTGCCGCGCTGAAGTCCCGCGGCGTTCAGCCGGGCCTGGCGTTCGTCCGCGTGGGCGAAGATCCAGCCTCAAAAGTTTACGTTGGTCGCAAGGAAAAAACCTGCGCGGCACTCGGCATCGCCTCGACGACGCAGGTGCTTCCGGAGCAAACCTCCGAGGCCGATTTGCTGGCCCTTCTCGCCCGGTTAAATGCGGATGCGCACCTGCATGGCATTCTGGTGCAGGCCCCCCTCCCCCGCCAAATCCGCGCGGAGGTCGTTTATGCCGCGGTTGCGCCCGCGAAGGACGTGGATGGATTTCATCCGGTCAATGTTGGCAAATTGATGCTTGGCGACCCCACGGGTTTTCAACCCTGCACCCCGGCGGGAATTCGCGAACTGCTGGCCAGGTCGGCGGTCAAAACCGAGGGGGCCGAAGTGGTCATCCTGGGACGCGGCAACATTGTCGGCAAGCCCATGGCCGCGATGCTTTGCCAGAAAGGCCGACAGGCAAACGCCACGGTGACCATTTGCCACTCGGCGACCCGGGAGATCCGCGCGCACTGCCGGCGTGCGGACATCATTGTGGCGGCGATGGGTGTGCCGGAATTTCTGAAGGCGGACATGGTCAAGCCCGGAGTGGTGGTGATGGATGTGGGGGTCAATCGCGTTCCCGATCCAGCCAGCAACACCGGAACGAAACTCGTTGGCGACGTCGCCTTTGCGGAAGTGCAGCCGTTGGCCGCGCGCATCACGCCCAATCCCGGCGGTGTGGGCCCCATGACCATTGCCATGCTCATGCAAAACACCGTCCGGGCCGCGGAAGCCGTGATGCGGTAATTTCTGAGTTTCCCCCGTTATGACCCCGACTCGAATTCTTCCCGACCTGCAATGTTCCCTGCTGTGCGAAGAGGTGCGCCAGGAAGCCAACGGCAACTTCCTGCTCATCGGCGTGATCAATTTCATCCGGGTCCCCCAGCTGCCGGTGGTGGCCTTCAAGCTGAGCATTTTTAATCGCTGGACCGCCGGGCTGGGCAAGTTCAGTGAGAGCGTGCGCTTGATTGCGCCGGATCAAACAACGGTCCTGCGCCAGGGCGAGGTGAAATTCGCGTTGCAGGACGCCGGCTTTCACGCCACGAATGTTACGCTGTTCGGCCAGGTGGAATTCAAGGTGGCGGGGACCTATTACATCGAAGTGCTGGTGGATGAGGTCATGAAGCTGCGCTATCCGGTGCCGGTCATGCTCGCACCGCCGCAAGCTTCCGGAGCCAAACCACCCGCCGTGCCTGGGACGCCGACCCCGGAAGTTTGAGCGGGAGGGTGCGGCTTGATTTCCTTGCCGCAACGACTTTAGTCTTGCCGCATGCGCAAGTTGATTTCCGCCGTGCTCGCGCCGGCAGTGGTGTTCGCGACGCCTGCACTGCTGTCGGCCGGGGATGCAGTTTCGTCCCCCCGGACCAACTCCAGCCTGCGCATCGCCACTTTTGACGTGAACGCCACGCCCGCGGTGGGCTCCTGGCTGGCGTACGACCGGGTGGTCAATGATTGGGATCTCACGCTGCGGGCCCGGGGAATCGTGCTGCTCGGCGCGGGCCAGCCGATGGTCCTCTGCGCGGTGGATTGGATCGGGATCGCCAATGCCGGACACGACGCCTTTTGCTCGGCCTTGGCGCAAGCGGTGGGCACGTCACCGGAGCGCGTCGCGATCCACGCCCTGCACCAGCACGATGCGCCCGATTGCGACTTTTCCTCGGAACGAATTCTTCTGGACGCCGGACTGGAGCCTCAACAATACGAAGGCAGTTTCCAGCGGCAGGTGCTGACGAACCTCGCGGCGGCGGCGCGGGCAGCGTTGGCGCAAGCCCAACCGGTCACCGAACTCGGTCTGGGGAGCGCCCGGGTCGAGGGGGTGGCCTCCAATCGGCGCATTCCCGGTCCCGACGGCAAGGTGCGGGCGGTGCGCTGGTCGGCCACCACGGATGCACAGGTCCGGGCGGAACCGGAGGGAGTGATTGATCCTGAACTCTCCCTGGTGAGTTTCTGGAATGGCAGCCGCCCCATTGCCGTGCTGAGTTACTACGCCACGCATCCCCAGAGCTATTATCGCACGGGGATTCCCAATCCTGATTTTCCCGGCATCGCGCGGTTCTACCGCCAGTTGGCCGTCCCGGAAGCGCTCCATGTTCACTTTGACGGCGCGGGCGGAAACATTGCCGCCGGCAAATACAACGATGGTTCACCGGTCAACCGCGGCATTCTCGCCCAACGTCTGGCCGATGGCATGCGCCGCGCCTGGGAGAACACCCAGCGCGCGCCCATTACCGCCCGCGAGGTGGGCTGGCAATCCGTCGGAGTCGCGCTGCCTCCCGCCAAACATCTCTCCTTGGAACAACTGGAAACACAAGCGAACCTTCGCGACCCCAAGCTGGCCCGGTCCGGGGATGCGTCGCGTCTGGCCTGGTTGCGCCGGTGCGCGGCGGGGCACAAAATCACCCTGAGCTGCCTGCGTCTGGGACGCGCCCGGATTCTCCACATGCCCGGCGAGTTGTTTGTGGAATATCAACTGGCCGCCAAGGCCATGCGCCCGGATTGCTTCGTCGCCATGGCCGCTTACGGGGATTACGGCCCCGGCTACATCGGTACGGCGCGCGCCTATGCGGAAGGAGGTTACGAAACCAGTCCCGACGCTTCCAACGTCGCGCCGGAAGTGGAGGGGGTGTTGATGGGGGGGATGCGCGAATTGCTCGAGGTGTCGCAGTGAATTCTTCCGCCAGCCAAGGGCGCGGCGCGAATGGGGCGCTCAATTAATTCGCGGAGGGCGGCAGGCTGAGGTAGGCGAACCCCAGCAGCCATGCCGGATCGGCATGGCTGAGGCTGGACGACTGGCTGAACTGCTTCAGTCGTTCGTGCACCGCCGGGACATGCCGGCCCAGGCGGCCCCAGAGTAAAACCGACGAACGGTAGTCGTTGAACTTTTCGCCGCCGCCGACGGTGTTGCTGATCTGGTCTCCGGCGCACAGCACCCGGTTCAGCAGGGTTTTTTCCAAACGCAGCAGGTCTTCCCGCGTGAATACAATCCCGTGTTCCTGGCACAAAACCATGAAATCCACGTTGATCGCCGCATGCGAAATATCCTCAAAGGAGTCGGCGGCGCCTTCCAACGGAGGCCAGTAGGCCCAAACGTATGCGCCGTCGGCCGTCGGACGCAGGCGGTGCTTGAGAAAGCGTGCCAGCCGCGCGATCCGGTGGCGGTGAGCGGGGGTGCCGGTCGCATCGTCAATCGCCAGCCAGGCGCGGGCCAGCGCGTTTTGCATGTTCAACGGCACGGCTTGTTGCAAATAGTGCGAGTAAAGGTGGCCCTCGTCAGATCCCGGACCCTCGCGGTAATCCGTGTCGTGAACGGCCACTGCGGCGGTGGCAGTTTGCAGCAATCGCCCGGCCGCGGCGCCCCATTTCAACTCGAGGCGGGCGTCGCGGCGGACGAGAGCGGCAAATTGCGCCAGGGGCGCGGCAATCATCCCGGTATGTACCGCCCAGGTGTAGCGTTTGCCTGCGGAATAATTCGTCGAACTCCAGGCGGGCAGTATTTGATCGCGAAATGCATCGCGCAGCTGCTGCTGATCGTCGCGGGCTCTGGCGATCCAATCCCCGAGCTTCACGATCAGTGCCGCATATCGGGAATCGCGCGTGGCCGTCAGCATCTCCACCAGCGCCGAAAGTTGGTAACTGGTGTTCCAGGCCACGTCGCCGCCCTCTTGGGTGGGGGATTGTTGCACCGTTTTCGTCACCGCAGGGATAATGACTTGATCGAATGCTTCCCGGGCGTCGGTGGCGCCTGAAATTGCGCCGATCCGGGCCAGACAAAATCCGGCGCCCGCCACGGTCATCAGAAAAAAGAACCTGCGTGCCTTGCGGAGTCCAGGTTGAGTGCGGCGCATGTCCCATCCTGACAAGCGCGGGGCCGCAGTGCAATGCTGGGACGAGCCGGAATGGTCAAACTCCGCCCGGTCGCACATGGTTCCGGGAACGTGGGAAGGTGACGAAAGCGTCGGCAACCGCTTTATTGGGCGAGCCGCTGAATCTGTTGTTGAGCCAGTGCCACACGATAGATGCGTACGTCCCGAAGCGCGCCGCGGAAATAGTCGTTCGGACCAAAGCCGATTTTCAACCCTGTTCCCGATCCGAGGTCGTAGTCGGATGGAGCAAAGGTGGCTGAAGTCGCTGCCGGTCGGCCGTCCAGGTAAAGGGTGAGTTGATTTCCCTGGCGCACGACGGCGAGATGATGCCAGCCGTCGGGCAAGGCATGATCGTACGTCACATTTTTACCCGCTTCAAAGGACCACACCCGGCCCGAAGGCAGCGTCCCGCAAAACAGGCGGCCTTGAAATTCCGCCATCGTCCAGGCCCGGCGGTATTGGACGTTCGGAGTGGCATCGAGCACCGCGAGGCGCGTCCAGTGGTCCGCGTTGTCGAAGCGATACGTCTCCGCCAGCGGCAGGCTGCCCGCGTACAGTTTTCCGTTGTGGACCATCATGCCCATGACTTCGAGTTCCTGTCCGAGGCGGCCCACGTCCTTCCAGTTGTTGTCGCCCTCGTAGCGGTACACCCGGCCCGTTCGCCAGGTGCCGACGTAAAGGCGGCCTTCGTACACCGCGAAGGAATACGTCTGTGTGTTCTCCGGCGGCCCCACCTGGCCGCAATCCACCCAGTCCTTTCCGTCAAAGCGGAAGACGTGGCCTTCGTCGTAACTCGACGCAAACAACTGTTCGTTGTACACGCACATGGCTTCAACCCGTTTGCCGAACGGGACCGGCAGCGACGTCCAGTGCGCACCGCCGTCATAACGAAAGAATCCCGCCGGACGATACAGCGACGACGCATACAGTTTGCCGCGAAACACCACCAATCCGCCGATGGCTTCGGTATCCGGCAACCGACCGCAGTCCACCCAGGACTGGTTGCCGGCGTAGCGATACACCTTGCCCCCGGAATGCGGGTTTTCTGATTCGGGCAGTGCCGAGCCGCCGAGCCGATATTTCGACACGCCGGCATAAAGCTGATTGTCGAAAACCGCCAGTGCTGACACGGAGTTGCACACATCCGGCCGCCCGCAATCCACCCAGGTCGAACCGCCGCCGAAGCGGAACACGCGACCGGCCTCGTCCCGGCCGGGCTCGCAAGTGCCGGCATAGAGCTGTCCGTCGTGAACGGCCAGGGCGAAGACAAGCACGGCGTTGCCCGGCCGTCCGTGATCACGCCAGGCGGCGTCTTGTTGGGCATTGTCCATGCCGAAATGCACATTGCGCGTGTTGGGCTGGCTGGTGGTGACACCGGTGTTGTGGGTAATGCCAAAGTTAAATCCGCGTCGGATCGAGGGATCAAACTGGCTGAGAATGTCACCATAGGCATCGTCCTGCGCGGTCTCCTCCGGCAACCGCACCCAGGCGGCGATCGTGAAGTCATCGGCACCCAGTCGCAGCGACGCACTGGGGGGCACTTCGATCCAGCCCGCTCGTCCATCGAACCGTGCCGCCTTGTGTCCGGAGAAGTTCGTGAAGTTGACGCCATGATTCAGACCATGATTCCCGTTGCCAGAAGCGTCGCGACTGTCGTCGGTCAGCTTCCAATAACCAACCAATTTGTCGGATGGATTGAATGAGTTCTGTCCTGACGCGAGTCCTGGAGAGCAAAGACTGCCGACCACGATGAGCAGCGTGCCGATCCATGTATTCGGGCGCGGGGTGGCCGATGTTCGGGCAAACGTAATCAATGGCTTCATGTCACCGCTCATTCTTTGGCTCGGGAAAATTCGAGCAAGCCAATTATTCCGCAGGTTTTGTTGCCGGGCTGAGTTCTGCCGAGAACCTGAGCCGGTCATCAGCCATCAGATGCGTCGCGGAATGATCTTCCGCCGGTCCGCCAGCTATTTCCATCCGGGAAAGGTCCGGGGCGTACCGAGGTGCGCGATGAAGCCGCCGCCGGATCTCAGGTCGAGGGTCAGTCTGCCGTTCGGAGGCGGCTTTAGATTCGACTCGATCCGGCAAGCCGCTCCTTCCGCGCCGTCGCGGTAGAGCGTCATTTCCTTTCCTTGCAGGCCGAGCGAGGAAAGATCGAGTTCGAGGGTCTGTGGTTCGGCGCGGCAGTTGAGCACGCCGACATACCAGTCGTCGCCCTTGCGTCGCGCCATGATGACGGTGTCGCCGATGATTGAGCCCGGCAGCACGCGGGTTTCGTCCCAGGTAACCGGGACGGTGCGCACGAACTGGAGCAGGGAACTGTTCAAGTAGGCTTCCGGATTATCCGGCCAGCACAGGAAGGGCGAACTGAACACAATCACCGAGGCCATCTGGAAAATGGGCGTGGTGTTCTTGAGGAAACGGCGCTGCACGTAGCCGGGCAGAAAGTCTGCGTGCCCCACCGCCATCCGCGTGAAAGGCAACGCGCCGTAATGCGCCAGCGGCAGCGTGCCCCACAAGATGTATTCCTGTTCACGGATGCCTTCGCGGGTGATTTCGTTGGGCCAGGTCCGCGCCTCACCCGTTGGCTTGTTGACGCCATGCAGGTTGACCAGCAGTTGGTACTTTGCGGCACGGCGCAGGAGGTCTTCGCAGGCTTCAATGGTCGCTTTGCTTTCCGAGTTGAAGAAATCAATTTTGACACCCTTCACGCCGGCCTTCTGGCAATTGCGGAACAAATCCTCCCGTGCCTCCACGGTGGTCAACCCGGGGCTGTCATTGCGTCCCTCCGGATAAGCGTGCCAGAGCACAATCCCGACATTGCGCCCGGCGGCGTAATGGCAAAGCTCCGCCGCTCTGGCCCACACATCGCCGCCGTCTTTCAGCCAGCCCCAGCGCTCGCTGCGCCAACCGGCGTCCACGAGCAAATACTCGCAGCCGGTGGCCGCGGCGACGTCCACGAACCACTTCTGGCGGTGCCATTGCGCGCCGTCGTTGCCATAAACCATCCATGTGCAGGGCGCCTTGCCGGGTTTCAGCCAGGCGGTGTTCATGCCGTCGGGAAAAAGTTTCGGGTCCGGCGGCTCGCACAACGCGAGAATTACGTCGCTGTTGACCAGTCCATTCAAATCTCCGGTGAACACCATGACCCGCCAGGGCGACCGAAGCGGCCCCTGGTTGGACCAGCCCTCGGGATCATCGGGAAACACCGCGCGCAGACTGGCCCCGCCTTCCGGCTGCAAGGCCATGCCGCTGTAATGGTAAAGTGCCGCTTCGCTGATCAGCCCGAATCCGCCGTCCGGATACTCCACGGTCACCGGCGGCCCAAGCCGCACCGGTTGTGGTATGCCTTTAACTTCTGTGCTCAGCGGAATCTGGTCCGCGCGACTTGAATGATAATCGCCTTCGTAGGCACCCGCGCCGGTGGCGGTTTGAAACCAGACCCGGGCCGCCTGGGGCAATTGCCATTGGGTGGACTCGCCGTGGATTCGCCGCGTGCCTTCGCCCGGCACCTGATAGCGGAACGCAACGCCATCATTGAAAACCCGCACCTCCAATTCCCACGCCGGCTTCGCCCCGGTCCGGACAGGAACAACGTAAGTCGAACAGAAGTTGGTGGCGACTGACTTGTTGCCGCGCCACGGGAAAGTCTCGGGCTTCGAGTGGCCGGAGCGACGGACCAAGGCGGCGTCGAAGGTCGCTCCCGCACCGAGATCATGATCATCAACGATCACCCCCAGTCGCGAAGACGCGATCCGCACCTTGCCGCCGACGGTTACGGAGCAGGCGAGATGTTGTTCGGCATTGGTGAACAGTTGAAAGCGGAGGTTGCCGCCGGGGCTTTTCAACTCCAACGGATCCGCCAGCAAAGTGGAACTGGCGAGGGCGAGCGACAAAGCCAGAAAGCAGCGTACCATGGGACTCGTATGCACGCGCGCTTTGGCGGCGTCAAGCCTCAAGACAGCATCAGCGCACGAGGCGCATGGCGCGGTGTGTCAGGGAAACAAGTCCATCAAGGCGTCAGCGAAAATCTTCATGCCGCGCGCGTCGGGGTGGTTGATGGAATTCATCATCAGCGAATTGTAAGGGATGCCTTGTCGCCACAGGCGTCCGTATCGTTTGGCGGCATCGGCGAGCGCGACGTTGTGTCGGGCGGAGAACTCGCGCAAACCGGCCACGTACGGTCGCGGGTCGTCATCAATGTCGCGTTCACGGTTCAGCCCCATCCAGTCCGGGCGCACATAATGCGGCGTCAGGATGATCCATTCCGCGCCAATGGCGGTAAAGTCGGCGAGCAGTTTGCCGTATCGTTCCTCCACCTGTGGCGGATTCAACCCGGCGTCGTTCACAAATTCCGAGACGATCAGGTCGGGCTTTGCGTCCAGCACTTTCTCGCGATAATTGTGCGGGCTGCCGGGCGGTTCGTTCAGATAGCTGCTGGTGTTGCGCCCGCCCCAGGCTTCGGTGCTCAACTGAATGTTCGCCCGGGGAAAGCGCTGGCGCAATCGGGTGACAAACTGCTCCTGCCAGCGGTTGCGCTCCCAATCCGGCACGTAGGTGCCGACGGTGACGCTGTCGCCCCAGGCCAACACGCGGAGTGGCTCGCCTGATTCAAGTTTCTTCATGGTCCGGGGCAACAGGCGTTCGGCGACCGATGGTTTGGGCTTCGGCGGTTCCGGGTACGCGAGTTCCAGGATTGGAAAGAGATTGTCGGCGGTGAGCTTTGCGAGGTGGCCGGGCAGCCAGATGTTGCCCAAGAGACGTTCGCCCGGTCCGGCTCCGGGCGACAACGGCGCGGCTGAGCGCGGCTCGCCCCGGCGCACCACGATTTCGCCGCTGGCGGTGAGCACAATGGCATCCAATCGAAGCAGGGCGTGGCGATAGTTTGCGAACACGGTTTGCTCCGGCTGGATCGTGCTGTTGGTCGTGCGACCGAACGTGCCCCAGACCGGATCCAACTCGTAATCGCGACCGCGCTGAAGAAGTGGAGCATCCGGCCCCGTCCCGGCGCGCAGAACAAGACTGTCGGCCTCCAGCAGCCCCGGGCTGGTTGTCTCCTGCGCGCTCACGCCATGCAATTGCGCGCCTTTGACCCAGCCACCGGCCGACGGATTGAACAACGGCAACCTGGTGTACGGCTCATTGGTCACCGTGATCAACACGGAGGGGGCAATGCGGACAATGGCGCTGATTGCCTTCGGCTCCGCCACCGTGACGCGTACTTCCCAATCGCCCACGAGGGTGAACGTCGCCGGAGGCGCGGCGGTCGTCGTCAGGACAACCGACCACAAAGCGGTGAGCGTCAGCAAGCATCTTGTTGTCATCGTCATGTCCTAACGGCGCTTCAGTTTGAGCTGCCGATCACCCGGAAGCAATCACCTGATATGATGTATCGTGCCGGGTGCGGCCCGGCTGGCCCTGCGTTCACTCGGATGCACGCAGTTGGAAGAATTGGTACTGCGCGCCAGCGAGCGAAGGATGCTGCAGATTTACGGTCAGCGTGTCTCCGGCGCGCGACCAGGCGGCCGGATCGCAGGGTGTCCAAGTCTGGAAGTTGGCGGTGCGCCAGAGTTCCACCGTGCCTTCCAATCCGGTGGTCTCCAATTGCAGTTGTCCACCCGAAGTAAGGCTCGTGGAAGTGAAGGCGGGTGGTTCCGCGCGACCGGGGGTGCCGCCGTTGACGCCGCTGGGACGCCAGTTGGCCGCGGTACTCCAGGCAGGCTCGGCGGCGGCTGGATCCACCACGACGAGTGAGTATCCGGTATTGTAGGTTTCAGGATACCAATACCGGGAATAGGTGAAGCTCAGGATATTGCTGCCGGCGGGGGTCACCAATGAAATCAACTCGCCACTGCGCGCCAGATTCCCGCTGGTCCAGGCCACCAGCGTCAGGCCATTGGTCGGATAGCGGGTGGCGAAAGCCTCGGGATTCTTGGCCAGAACGAGCCGTGCGCCCGGAGCGAGGAGTTGCGGCGCAAACGTGTGCGTGATGCCGGCGGTAAACTGAACTCCCTCCAAATCGAGCGGACTGGTGCCGGTGTTGCGCAATTCCATCCAGGCGAAATCGTTGTTCACATACGGACTCCCCGGTGCCGGAGCGACCGGAGCGTAGAGAAGTTCGGTGATCCGCAGTCCGGAATAATCCACCGGAGGGCGCGCCACCACCAGGTGATTTTCGGAAAGCGCACTCCATTCGCCGCCTTGGAACGCCCGCGCCTTGAGGTCCAGATCGTGTGTTACCACCAGATCGGTGGCGACGGCCGCGGCTTCGCCCGGTTGAATCAGGGCGAAGTCCAGATACAGATCCGAGCTAGTCGCATTGCACTGGTGCAACGAAATGGCGACTGTGTTGGTGCCAAGGCGCAGGAGTGAGGCCACGTTGGCGGAACGACTGAAGTAGGTGTTCTGGGCGGGGGAGACCGCGATGCCGGCGGAGTAGGTGTCGTAGGTGACCGCTCCCGGGTTCATGTTCTCACGCAGGATTTCCGTGCCGTTGAGATAAACCACTGCCCCATCGTCATAGAGAATTTCCATGAGCAGTGACGGAATGTTATTCGTGGCGTCCAGGGTGAACGTGGTCCGGAAGTAGGTGGTGGTGACCTGTGGACCGGACGAGCCGCTGACATACCGGCGGGTAGTGGTGGCCACGGGATTCACGGTGGCGCTGCCGGCGAAACCCAGGATGCCCGGCCCCTGCGCCCAGCCGCTGGCCGGATAATCCGGATCGCGCCAGGTCAGTCCGCCTAATACAGGAGGTTCGGTGCCAAAGTCGTAGTAGCGCCAGGTCGCTCCCCGGGCGATCAGGGTGCGCGGTGCCGTCGGGGGATTGGTTATGGTGACAGCAATCGCGGCAGGATTGAGGCTGCCGTCGGGCAGGCGCGGATCGGTGCCGTTGGTGGTGTAATAGAAGGCGGTGGGCGCGGAGAGGCGCAGGGTCGTGCCGCCCGGGACAGTCTGATTCATGACCGAATAGGTCGGGGCGTCAATGGAGGGAAACCAGCCCCGGCTGCGGAATTGGCTGATCACAATATCGCGACGCTGGGTGAGATAATTATTGAGCACCTCGTTGCACGCGGGAATCCAGGTGGCATCCCGGGTTTTACCCCGGCCCCAGCGAGCCGATTCGCCAATGATGGCCAGGTCAATTTCCTGCATGCGACTGAGAAAGCGGTTCTGGGCATTCTGCGGTGCGAGAACACCGTCGCCGAAGAAATGCTTTTGCACCAGGTCCGCAAAGCGCCGCCGGTAATCCGGGTGTTGAATCAAGCGCAGGTGGAGGGTGGCCGGGTTAAACCGATTTTGGTCTGTGAAGGACTCTCCGGCCGAGGTGGTGTCGGCGGTGACGCCAAAACTCGGATTTGCCCCGAGGGAATGTTCGGCGTCGTGTCGCAGCCACTTGAAGCCGGTCGGATTGGCGCGATTGAACAGCCCGAACATGTTGTTGGGAAAACCGCCCCAGATGGACACGGGCGAATCCGGGTCGCCCGTGTAGTACGCCGAAAGCATGTAGATGATGAGGTTGTCCTCGTCCAGATACACGGGGTAGGCTGGATTGGGCGAGCCATCGGGATTGAGCCCCTTGACGCGCTGGTAATTGACGGCGTTGGCGCCGGTGAAGCCCTGGTTCACGGCGAGGTTATGGAGCGCGTAGAAGGCGTCAAAGTTGCCGTCGCTTGCGGTGGTCACATAACCCGGCTGGCTGGTCTTGATGCAGTCCCAATCCTCGGCGTTCCCTCCGAGATAGGTCTCGGCAAAGTCCGCGTCCCCGCGTTCTTCGGTTTGATAAAGCCCCCAGTACTGCCCGTTGAGATAGAGATGATAATACCGGCTGCGGGTATAAGGCATGCCCATGTCGCGTTGCACGTCGCGCGAAAACGTCTCGCGCACAAAGGTTTCCCGGTCACTGTTCTCGAACGCCCATGAATAATTCTGGGAGCATCGCAAATCCACCTTGTCAAAGCTGCCGGCCCCCTCGTCGCCAAAGAGCGGAAAGGACAGCCGCCCCGCGCCGTACTCCGAGCGGAAAAACAGACGGAAGGCGTGTTTCGGGTTGTTCATACTGCGGCTGTAGGCGCCGCGGATGCGGAGGCCGGCGTTGATCTGAAACTCATTCGTGCTGCCGTGGACGGGGTCAATGAGTTCCACCGAAACGGGCCGTTCCCAGGCGCGACCGTCGTTGCCCGGGTTGACGTAAATGCCCGTTTGCGGGCTGAACAGATTGGGCAGATCCGTGACAAGGGACAGGGTGGGGATACTGTTGGTCATGCCCTGGCGCAGCCGCGTCCCGTCGCCCGTCACGATGGCTTGCTGCATACCATACTCCATGACGTGGTTGTTCACCGCTCGATCAGCGGGCCAGCCCGGCGGCGGCGCAGCACTTTGCTGGAGCACATCCTCCAAAAACAGCCAGGTCACGGTGGTCACATTTTGTTGCACGCTTTCCGGGTCCACCACCGCCGCCCGTAATGTCGTCGTGCTGCTCACGGCCAGGGGTGACGTGTAAAGTGCGGAAGCAGCGGTGGGAACGCTGCCATCGAGCGTGTAACGAATCTCCGCCGCAGGCACCGGACTGCTCAAGGTGACATTGAAGGGGGCGGTCTTGTATCCGCGCGGTTCGCTGGTGGTCACCACCGGAGTGGGTGCCGTCCGGGGCAGGCCGTTCGGTCCTCCCGGAGTCGGCGGTAGAAAATAGGCCGGTTCGGTATCCGGCGTGCGTTGAATCAATCGGGGCTGAATGAGAAACTCCGTATCCGCCGCGGCATTGTTCAGCGCGGTGATCGACAGCAGGTTGGTGCCGACGACAAACGCCGCCGCGGGCACCGCAAACGTCAGGGGCTGCAGCGCCTCCTCCGCCGTGCGCGTGGCGGTGGCGGCGCTGTTCCAAAGCAAGGGCGAGGGTATGTTCAGCGCGGTGAGTGGCGTTCCGTTCAAGGCCGCAGTAAACCCGTCCGCGCACCGCACCTGCAACTGCGCAGTGTTATTGGCCGGCCACGGGTCCTCCAGCGTGAAGCTCCATTCGGCATCGAGACGGGCGTTGATGCCCTGCATGTCCGCGCCGACATCCGTGGTGACGTAGGCGCCGATGGCCCCCGCATGATGCAGACCACCGTTGGCATCGCCCACCAGACGGAAGGCTTGGGGGTCAAATCCCGTTTGAAAACCCTGCGCCGCCGACAATTCCAATGAAGCGTCGCCGCCGTTCTCATAGAAGATTAGCCACAGCGCGTAATCACCGGCGACTGGAAAGTTAAAAGTGGAGAACGTCGTGCCGAAACCGCGGGGGTCCGGAAACTCGCCGGCGAAATTTACCCCGTGGCCGCTCAGGCGCAGACGAAAGCCATCGTCGCTGCCCACCGCAAAGGTCCATTCCCCCGCCTCCGGAATGTGGATGACGCCTTCTGCGACCACCACGAAGTTATCCCGGTTCTCTCCGATACCGGTGTGGCCGGGAAAGGGTTCGTCGTTGGTGAAGAAGCCGGTGGAGCCATTGGCGTGAAAGTTGACCAGCGCGTGAGACTCCGTGATGGGATAGGTGCGATCCGTTTTCCAATAGCTGCTGTTTCCAATGCGGACCTCCGCATCGTCCACGTTCGCCATGCTGGAAGTCATCTCGTAGTAACGAACGGTGAAGGTGGCGTTGGAACTGGTGAAACCCAATCCTCCGGTCCCCGCGTGCCAGGGGGCGTTCCCCGCCGCGTTGGGCACGCGATAGCGAGCCGAGGTCGCTGTGCCAACCAATTCATATTCACGCGCGGCCCGACCATAGGAAATATCCTCGAACTGTACGGGAAACATCGGGGCAAACTCGTCCTCGACCGTGACGCCATCGGGGCGAATGAGTCCCAGGTATTCACCGCTCTTCGACAAACTAAAGTTGGCGTGCAGTTCGCCGTTTGTCACGGAATTGAGCGAGCCGTCGGCGAAGATCACCAGATACCCCTGGGCCGGCAGCGTGACGCCGTCGGGAATGCGCCATTTGGTCGGCGTGTCGCCGCGGTCCGTCATATACCACCCGCTCAAATCCACCGGGTTGAGGCCCGCGTTGAACAGTTCGATCCAGTCCGCCGCCGCGCCATCCGCCGTGAGCAAACCGTCCTCATTGTCGGCGACGAACTCATTGATGCGCACCTGGGCTTGGGCCAGAGAAAGGCACAAGAAGGGCAGGAGGAACAATCGTAACAACCAACGGCGAAGCGTAGTGCCCACCGCGTCTGCGCGGCCCTGCTGGTTGCAGCAGGTTGAAATCGGAAATCGGCTTGTCATACGGCGCGGCAAAAATAGACCATCCCGCCGGCGTCGGCCACTGGTTTTTCCCCGGGGCGACTTCCGAAGGATCCGGTCGTCACGAGCCGAGCCAGAGGTCAATCGGCTTTTTCACCTGGGGACGGAAGGGCAGCTTCACCTTCTGTCCGGTCCGCGCCGACTCGTACGCGGCACAGATCAACTCCAGGACGGCGCGGCCATCCTCGCCGGTGACCCGGGGCGCTTGCTGGTCGCGCACGCACTCGATGAAATGCTTCAACTCCTGTGGGTAGCCCTGGTTGAAGGCCTCTTCGAAAATCGCAAACGTCCACCCCTTGGTCGAGCCGGCCTTCTCCATCGCGTAACCGTAACCCTGCTCGCTGTAGGCGAGAGCCGCATTACCGCGGAACAGATCCGCGTAACACACGCCGCCCGTGCCGTACACTTCCGCCCAATCCTCCATGCCGCCGTGTTTGGCCCAACTGTTCTCGGCGATCCCGGTGGCGCCGCCCTCGAATTCGACGATGACGACGGAATGTTCCTCGCCGCGCGTGCGACCCTGATGAATCAGGCCGGTTTGCAGATGCGCCTGCACGCTGAGGGCGCGCGGCCGGCCGCCCAGCATCCAACGAAACCAGGCCAGCGCGTGGCAGCCCATGTCCATGATCACGCCGCCGCCGGACTGGTTGATGTCATAAAACCAGTCGCTGTGCGGGCCGTTATGCTTTTCCGCTTGTTTGAGCAGATAAAGTTTTCCGAACGCGCCCTCGTTGGCGAGTGCGCGCACCCGTTCGTACTTCGGTGCGAAACACAACTCCTCGGCATACATCAGCCTGACGCCGGCAGATTGACAGACGGCGATCATCTCGTCGGCTTCGTCCAAGGTCAGACAGAGCGGCTTCTCCACGATGACGTGCTTGCCGGCCCGGGCCGCGGCCAGCACGGCCCGATGATGCAGGAAATTGGGGAGGCAGACATCCACGACGTCGCAGCCCGATTGGGTGATGGCCGGTTCGAGTTCGTCAAACCAGCGGTCAATGCCGTGCTTGCGCGCGAACGCTTCGGCCCTGGTTGCATTGCGGGCATAAACGGCCACCACTTCCGCCTCCGGCACAAATCGGTGATACGATTCCATGTGGATGTCGGCGATGAAACCGGCCCCGAGCAGAGCGACTTTGGTTCGGTGCATAATTTTTCGTGACGTATTGAGCCAGAATTTCAATGGACTGGAAACCCTGATTTTTCACCCGCGCGCCCGTCCCGGATGCGCAACGACTGGCGGAGCGGACCTGGCCGGGCTTGATGGAATACGGGCTGGCTGACCCGGCGGCCTTCCGCTTTGGTAGAGCAAGACACGGCTGACGGAACGGCTTCTGGGGATGGCTGCCCCACCTGGGCCTCAGCCGCCCGCAGGGCGGGCATGTGGGCGCGGGGCGTTGTGCAAGCGGAAGTGGCCCGGCAGTGCGGCGTCAGCCGGGCAGTGCCCTGCGCTGGGAACAGCAGCGCAAGGCGGCCAAGGTCAAGGCGTGGAAGCGGCGACCTTTGGGCCGACGCCCCAAACTCTTCACAGCCCACAAGTAGTCCTTGGAAAAGGCCCCCGCACAAGGCGCCCAAGCCCGCGGTTTTCTCAACGCCCTCTGGACGCTGTCGCGGGTGAGGCCGGGCGCATCCGCCTCGCGATGCAGCACTTCGTGATACTCGCCCAAGACCGTGTTGCTCAACACCAGCGTCCACTTGCCCGCTCGCAGCAGCGCCAGCAACTCGTGCGACGCGCCGCGTTGCGAGCGTAGCCCAGCCACCAACACGTTCGTGTCTAGGACAGCTCTCATTTGGCTTTGCTTTGAACTTCATCGTCGGCTGGCATGATCTGAGAATAACGGGGCAACGGAGCGGTGCAAAGTGAGAAGGCAGTGCTTCTGCACGCTGCCGAAATCGCACACGCGCCCGATGCCGTTGCTTGCCCCGTGGGATAACGCCAGACGCCCGATGTTACGAGTTGCGTCCAGGCCTATCCCACGGGGCAAGCGAGGTCCACGAGCATGACCCGTCCTCCGTAGCAGGCTACTGCGGAGGGTGGACGTGTTCGGCGCGTTCTTTCGGGTCAAACCGGTTTTGCTTTTGGGAAAAACATTTTCCGCTCTGGCAACACTTCCAATCGAACGCGCCACGACGTTCGGTTAAAAACCGGTTCGCGCGTCTCGCGTGTAGTCAGAGTCCCTGCTTCAACGGGCGCGAACTGGATGAAACGGAAAGCTACCTAAAGTCTGTCGCCCTAAAGGCATCGCTCTGGCATCAATCATCAGTGATGCAAAACGACAAGAAATTGCAGCGAGCTTTTGGCTTGGCAGTTCGTCGTGCCCGCGAACGGCTAGATGTCTCGCAAGACAAACTGGCTGAATTGGCAAACCTGCACCGCACCTACATTGGAAGTGTTGAGCGTGGAGAACGCAATATCAGTCTCGTCAACATCGCGGGCTTGGCCAGAGCACTAAAGACTACTCCCACCAAGCTCATGGCTGCCTGCGAGGCCTGTCTCAAGAGTTTGCAGCCAAGGAGGGGGCAATGAACGAGTTGAGTATTTATTTGGACACGCATCGGGCAGAGATCGAAAGAAGTCTCCGCGAAGCAATGCGCAGCTTTGTAACCCCAGCGGATTATTCAGTTGTTTGGAAAGCGTACGAAAAGCAAGTGATCCAAGAATTCATTGCCGTCATCAAGGGATTCCAAATGGACATCAAAATGGATTTTGTCGAAGGCGAGGAAGGCAGCGACAAGAATCGCTTGGCGGACTTACTAGTTCAAAGCCGAGATGAGCAAGTATTGATTTCGATAAAGGCATGTCGCGGAAACAAGAAACCAGCCAACGATTTGGGCACCATAAGGCAGTATCCCGAAAAGAAGGCGCATTATTCGGCATGCTACGACATCTGGGTGAAATACGACGACAGCAAAAAGCCAATTCAGGTTCAGGGGATTTACTTTGATCGCAGTTACAAGTTTGTTGGCAGGATGAGTGTTGACTACGGCGGCGGCGTTTCATATCGAAAGAAGGATGGCAACATGCGACCCAAAGCTTGGAAAATGTTCGATGACGGTACGAGTTATTGGAATACTCTTGCGGAATTTGAGGCCGGAATCGCGCGGTCAAGAAGCTTTCGGGCAAACTCGATTGTTTGCGAGCATCTTGAGGACATGACGGAGGCCGACAAAAAGGCGTTGCTCAAAAAGCTGAACCAGCATTTCGGGTGTGCCTAGACCGCTAGCGCTACGCGACACCGCTTAATTGCCTCCAGTCGGCTGGGGTAAATTAAGTCGATGTTTCGGAGCATTTCTGGTTTGTCCAAATGGATGTCGCTATCCGTCGGCTCTTTTCCGAGGCGAATAGCAAGGTTTTGCAGGTAGGTTTCAATTTCCTTTTTGGAAACGGGTTTTTTCTCGCGTTCTACCCTCTGCCGTGGAACTGCGAAATAACCAAACAGATCAGCGTTAGCTTGCATCGCGGCGATCTTCCGCTCGGTAATTTCAACGTAGTGCTTATCCAAGTCTGTCGTTATGAACTCTCTTCCCAGCTTCAGACTCGCGATTGCCGTTGTCCCTGCGCCGCAAAATGGATCAAAAACTAGCCCGCCGCGCCGTGTCGTGAGCTTTATGATGCGCTCCATGAGTTTCTCGGGTAACTGGCAGGGATGTGCATCACGATCTCGCTTGTGCTTTATGCGGTGAACATCAAACCAGATGTCCGATAGCTCTACCCGTTCATCGTCACCAAGATGCTTGCGGCGTTTGACGCAACTACCGCGCAAACAGTATTTGGGAGAATCTGGTGGCGACACGACTTCCGACAACCTTGTGGGCGCCGACACGCCAGAGTAATTGCAAACTGGCAAAGCACCGGGCTTCGTATAGTACAGGAGTGCGTAGTGAGCCGGCATTATTTTTCCGCGTGGGTCGGAAAGCGCATCCCACACAATCCAATGGCGAAAGTCCAAGTGCGCCTGCAAAAACGTCGCGTGGTGAATCGCCCATTTAGGAAGGTTTAGCACGAGCAGCGCTCCCCCGGGCTTCAGAGTTCGCGCCATCCAGTAAAGCCACTCATTGCACCAGTTGATGTAGTGTTGGTCTGCGCACGTGTCATCGTAGCTGCTGTAGCCTTTGCCCAGATTGTATGGAGGATCAGCAAAAGCCATGTCGAACAGACCATCGGGATAAAGCTTTGCCACCTGCCGCAGAAAGCCAACGCAATCGCCGCCGTAAACGCGATTTGTACTAATTCGGCTGAGCTTTCCCCATTCGTTTTGCGGCTTTTTGGTGCTTACTAACTCCTGCGTCGTCGGCGACTTCTGAACACATGAAGATTTTTGCACTAGCTTTGCAAACTTGGCTCCTTCAAACCGCGTCAAAGCGATTATTCTTTGCTCAACACTCCGAGGCAGGCGGTCATCCTTCAGGGCCTTCTTGGGAAGGTCTCGCCACACATCAGAGAGGGCGGTTCCGGCCGGGTGCATGAGGTGCTTCTTGCCTCCCCAGTCCTTTACATTTAGGCCGCAAGCCTCACAAAATTTGTGGGGAACACGAACCTCTTTTGTGTTCAGTTGGAATGGCGAAGGAACTTTTAGGCTGGCTGACTTTACATATAGAAGTAAACCCATGTGCGTAGGCTGAACTGTTTCCTTTCGTGCCCGATCATCAATATCCAAGGCAATCCAATACTTGAAAATCATCTGCCCGGTCTCACAGTGATGCTGCGTGAGAAACTCCCCTAGAAACGGCAGGTCTTTCGGCAGACCGTAAACGAACAGCAGACCGCCAGCCTTGAGTGCGCGGGTGCTTTCCGCGAGAAGAAACTGGGAGTTCGCCGTCAGTGCATACGCCTCCGCAGAGGACGGACACTCCTTTGACAGTATATCGAAACGTGTGTTTAGGATTACGACGTCCAGACTATCGCTTGTAATCTTCCGGATACGTTTCTCGTCGTCGCCACGAAACAGCTTTGGCTTGATTGTTTTCACACGCACAATTTCAGGAAAAGCTTATGTGGGGCATTGGCAGCCTTCAACTAGAACCTGACAACCAGTTCGAACTTTCGCTGCTTACTTCTTCGCAAACGTCTCTGCCAGCGCCACGGCTTTGAGCATGGCTTTGCTCTTGTTCACTGTTTCCTGAAATTCGGCTTCCGGTTCGGAGTCGTTCACCCAGCCGCCGCCGGCTTGCACATAGGCTTGGCCGTCCTTGAGCAACGCCGTGCGAATGGTGATGCACGTGTCCAGATTGCCGTTGAAGCTGAAGTAACCCACGCATCCGGCATACGGCCCGCGCGTCGTGCCTTCGAGTTCGGAGATGATCTGCATCGCGCGAATCTTCGGCGCGCCGCTGACCGTGCCCGCCGGAAACGTCGCGCGCATCAGGTCGTAATTGGTTTTGTCCGCGGCCAGTTTGCCCTCGACGCTCGACACGATGTGCATGACGTGGCTGTAACGCTCGATGATCATCAAGTCGCGCACCTGCACACTGCCGAAATCGCACACACGGCCAATGTCGTTGCGCGCGAGGTCCACGAGCATGACGTGTTCGGCGCGCTCTTTCGGGTCGGCGAGCAGTTCCTTTTCCAGGGCGGCGTCTTCGTCCGCCGTCCTGCCGCGACGGCGCGTGCCGGCGATGGGCCGAATCTCCACCTTGCGGTCCTCGCAGCGCACGTGAATTTCGGGCGACGCGCCGACGAGTGAAAAGCCGTCGAGCTCGAGCAGGAACATGTAGGGCGAGGGATTCACCGAACGCGCGGCACGGTAAACGTCCACGGGCGACGCCTTGGTCTGGACGCTGAAGCGTTGCGAGCCGACGACCTGGATGATGTCGCCGGCGGTGATGTATTTCTTGGACTCGGTGACGTTCGTCAGGAATTTCTCCCTGGCGACGTTCGAGTGGAAGGGGACGGATGGGACATCGGAGGGGACGGAGACGGGCACATGTTCCAGCGGCTGCTCAAGCAGCGAGAGCAGGCGTTCGATTTCCTCGACTGCTGTCTCGTACGCCTCGGTGGCGTTGACCGCTTCCTCAACCGCGGCGTTGACCAGCACGGTGATGGTTTGGGCCACGCGATCGAACACGAGCAACTGGTCCGCAACGATGAAATACATCGTGGGCGTGCCGAGGGCGTCGTGCGCCGGTCGTGGGACGACGGGTTCGACGTCGTGAATGAATTCGTAGCCGATGAAGCCGACCGCGCCGCCGGTGAACCGGGGCAGGCCCGGCAGCGTGACGGGCCGATATTTCTTCATCACGCGCTCGACCACTTCGAGTCCGTCACGAACATTCCCCACCCCGTCCCTCTCCCCATCCGCTGGGGAGAGGGTGTCCGTAGGACGGGTGAGGGCATTTTGCGTGACCAAGTGGCTCGCGATGATTTTGCCAGCTTCGATGACTTCCACCTTGCAGCCGGTCTGCTTGATGACCGCGCGCGGATTGCAGCCGACGAAGGAGTAGCGTCCGAGATGTTCGCCGCCCTCGACGGATTCAAAGAGAAAGGATTCGCCCTGCCCGCGGATTTTGCGATAGGCCGAGAGCGGCGTTTCGATGTCAGCGAGAATGCGGGTGGTGACGGGGATCAGGTTGCCCTGACCCGCCAGTTTCAGAAATTCCTCAAGCGACGGTGCAATCATAACGGCCCCGGCAGTTTACGGGAACCGACCGACGGGAACAGGAGAAATCCTGCTGGCGTCCCCGCTTGTGGCGGCGGCTGGGATTGCTATGCTGACACGCCGAAATTGCAGGAACTCCCTGCTACGGTCATCAATCGCATATATGAAAATGAAAATGAATCAACTGATGCTCTTCGCGAGCACTCTGGCCACCGCAGTCTTGCTGGTGGGCTGCAATGAATCCCAATCCACGAAAACCACACCGGCTTCGGCGGCGCCGTCCGGCGCCGCCGAAACGGCGGCCTCGCTGAAGGACGCTGCCCAACAGGCGGTGGATAGTGTGAAACAAACCGCCACCGCGGTGGCGAACCAGGCCAAGGACGCGGCAATAGCGGCTTCCACCCAGGCGCAACAAGCCGTCGGAAACGCGGCCGCAGCGTTGAACAATCAGGCTCAAAATCTGATCAATCAGGCGCAGGCGTTCGTGCATGAGAAGAAGTATCAGGAGGCGCTGAACAGCTTGAAAGGGCTGGCCGGTCTGGAACTTACCGCGGAACAACAGAAGGCCGTGGATGATCTGAAAACCACGATTAACAACGCGCTGGGCAGCGATGCGGTCAAATCCGTGGAGGGCTTGTTCAAGAAATAATCCGCTCTGCGCGGTGATCCCATCAGGGCGTGGAGGAAGCTCCACGCCTTTTTTCTGTGACGCCTCAAGGATTGTAGCTGACGCGCAACCGATAATAACGCGCTGCCGTTTGCGGGTCGGTGACGGAGATCACGTTGCCCGTGCCGGCGAGTCCGCCCGTCAGAGTCTGCCAGTTCGCCGGGGACAGCGAACTGGTGAATTCCACGGCATACGTCCGTCCGAGGCGGGAGGAGAATTGCAGTTCGCAAACCTGGCCGCTGGCCGTGATGGAACTGAATCCCAGGAAGTCATTGGGGTCGATGGGATTCGTTCCGGCCAGATATTCCTGCCAGTTGCTGGCGCCGTCCCCATCGGCGTCGCCGGCAGCGCCAAACAGACCCGTGCCAATTTGCGGGTCAAGGCCATTGGCCAATTCCCACACATCCGGCAGCCCGTCCCCATCCCCATCCACCTGCGGACCGGCGGGATTGGCCTGTCCCGCCGTCGGGTTTGCCGCCTGCCAGTTCAAAGGCTCGTCCGCAAACAGCGTCGGTTCGATGCGTTGCAGGGAAGCTCCCCCTCCGTTGGCGCTGGTGGGCCAGGGTGCGAGGGGGGAGTAGGCAACGCTCTCGACCTGGTAGTAAGGCACTTCAACCCCAGTGGGGAGCAGGTTGGGATTATCCGGACGTTCCAACACCACGGTCTCCCCGGCGTTATTGAGTTTGCCGGACCACGGTCCCAGCAGGAGGGTGTTGGTGGGCACGCTGTATTTGGCAAGAAACGCCGCCTTTAGAGCGCTGTAAAAATCCGGATCAAAACCCACCACCAGCAGGCGTTGCCCGGGCGTCATCACGACGCCGGGGGGGAAGTCAAAACTGACCGCATCCCGCAAGCGCCAGGTGCTACTCGGGTAATTCATGTCGTACAAGGGCACGTTGGTGCTGGTGATATTTTGCAGTTCAATGAATTCGTTCAAATCATCGTTGGCCCCACCGGGCAGCGGCGGCGGGTTGTACATGATCTCGGAAATCACCACCGGACCGACACGGGGATAGGCGTTGCGCTGGCCGAAGGTGTTCGCGCTTTGCAGGACAAAAAACTCGCGGGCCTGGCTGTTCACGTAGCGGCCAAAAGAAACGGGATTCGGCGCTGCGCCGAACGCAAATCCATGTGCGTATCCGGTAAGATTGGTATTCGCGTCGCCGGAGAAGAGGAAGACGGATTCGCCCGTCGAGCTGAGTTGGAAGCCGGTTGGCCCTGCGCCGAATTGGCTGGCATCAAAGGTCAGGTATCCGCCGGCGGGAATGAAATGGCTGGCGGGAATGCGATATTTCCGGGGATTGTGCGGGTCGTCGGTTAAAAACCAGCCGCCCACGTTCACGGTGCTGAGGGTGGGATTGTAAAGTTCAATCGCGTCCACCAGGGGAGGATCGGTATGGGTCAGAGCCTCGTTTACGAGGATGAGAGGAATTGTCGGCGGCGGCGGATCGGCGGCACCGGGTGAGCCGTTGAGCGCGCTGCTGGGCCGCCAGCTCTCCTTGAGATTCCAAGTTTCCGGGTCCGCCAGTGGGTTGATGATCACCAGTGAGAACCCTTCGCCATCTGTAGCCGGATACCAGGCGTCCGAAAAATTGAAATCCAGAATCGGTTCGCCCAACGCGCCTTCCAAGGTGAGATGATCACCGCTATTTGACAGCTTGTTGGTGTACACACCCGCCACCAGTGGCGACAGGCCGTAGCGCGCGCGAAACGCGGTCAGATCTTTGGCCACCACCACGTACTGGCCGCCAGCCAAAGTCATATTCGGGAACGTATAGGAAATCCCGCCGCCAATCTTAATCCCATTCAAATTGAGCGGCGTGCTCCCGATGTTTTGCAGTTCGAGGTACTCGAAATTGTCCGCGTCGTTGGTGTTTCCCGCGGGTGGCGCAGGCGGATTATACATGATCTCGGTGATGCGCAGGCCGGGCAGTGCGGTGTAAAGCGCTGCTTGCCGCGGTCCTGACCAGGGGCTTGAGATGGGCGGATTCTTCGCGCCGGTCAGATTTTGATGTGTGGGATTCCACGAGCGCGCAAAGAGGTGGATGTTGGTGGTGACGGTGATGGTCACCGGGCCGTTGTTGGAAAGGGCGTTGGGGGAGATGCCTCCTCCTGGCAGGCGCGGGTCGGTGCCGTTCAGGGTGTAAAGCACACGGCTGTTCGCCTTGTTTGCGGGTGTGAGCGTGACCGTTTGGCCGCTGCTGACGGGGCCGCTGGTGGCGTCCAGGGTTGGGCGATCCAGGAAATTGGTGTCCATGAAATTCAGCCGGTCCACCAGCCACTGTTTTTGGAAGCCCACTTCGCCGGCGTACGTGCCCGGGAAGGTGTAGGAATAGCTGCGGTCCGGCCAGCCGAACGAAGGTCGCACCAGACCGGAGCGCGGAGCGGAATCCGACCAGCGGGTGATTTCCCGGGCCTGCGCCCCACCCAGGTTGTTGGTTAGCGCATCTACGATGGCCAGGATGGCGTTGGTGGAAAACTGCGTGTCCCGCAGGGTCTGATAGCGATCAATCCACTTCTGCCAGAAGTCCGGATCCTGCAATAATCTGGAATACCAGGGGTTGCCAAACACGTTGTTCGGGTTGAAAAAATCGGTGCCGTAGTCCGTGCCTCCGGCGCTGCCCAGCGGATTGGAGGCCATCCACGAACGGGGATTCCACGCGCGCCAATCGCTGCCGGCACTCGTGCCCAGACCGCGGTCAAAATCCCAGAGCGGCCCCATGGCGAATTTTTTGTCGCGATCCTTGAACATGAATGCGCTCAGCCGCAACGCGTCCGAATTGAGTGACAGCACGTTCAAAAGGTGATGGTCGATCCAGGCGTCCACATCAATCCACGCGGCGTAACCCAGGTTCGGATTGGTCCAATTGGGTCCCGTCAACGCGCTGTAAAAGGAGTTGATGTAACCCGCGATGTAGTTCTGTTGCAGGGCCCGGCCGGGGTACAGGTTGTAATCCTTCATCTTGGGTTCGACGAACACCAGACCTTGATTGCCGGCGACGAACGTGCGCTCGTCCGCATCGGAGCGGTCAATTTTCAGGATGTACCCGCCCGTGATGGCGGGCGGATTGGTTTGCATGGGATTCAGTCGCGGTATGTCCACGCGGTCGGCATTGGCCTTGATTTTTTCCATCAGGACGTAAACGCCGTTGTAATGTCCCACCGTGGGGGTGGAATAATTGACCAGGCCGGAATCAAAACAGGTGAACACCTCCACCATGCGGGCGCGTGGGGAGTAACGTCCGATCGAACGGCTCAGCTCGTGCATGAGCGGATTGTGGATCCAGGATTTGTCGAACAGGTTGGGCCCGTAGAAAACCCAGTCGGACCCGGCTGGCATGTCCAATACTTCCACACTGCTGTTGTCGTTGAACTCATCCCAGGTTTCCACGGCGAAGCTTTTTTTTGCCATGCCCAGCGTGCTGCTGCCGCGCAGATGAATGCCGATGCGCTTGACCACCGCGGGCGGGTTCGTCAGCGCAGCGCGCCCGTATCGGGTGTCGAACACCATCATGACGGCGTTTTGATCGCCCGAGGCGGGCGGGGTGCTGCCGCTGAAGTTATGGAACAAAACCACGGGCGCCTCGGAGGTGAAGCTGGCCGCCCCCGCCGAAATTTGCAGGTACGTCGCACTGGTCGGCTCGCTGGGAAACCGGTTGGCATCGATTGGGAACGCGCGGGCGCGAACCTGGGTGCTGGCCCCGATCGTCAAGGGGCCGGAATAAATGGGGGAACTGGCATCGGGCACATTGACGAGGGCCGCCGAGGCGCTGTTCGTCACGAGGAAATAGCGGATCACCGCATTGGTCGCGGTTGAATTCAGCGTGAGTTGAAACGCCGCCTGAAACGTCCCGCTGCTGCGCGAGAAGCTGACCGGCGGCAAAAAATTTGTTCCTCCGGTTGCATTGACCGCGCCGGGGGTCGGGGTGCTGAAATATCCCAGCAACGACTGGTCCAGCCGGTCCCGGCCATACGAGACATCGTCATACTGGATGGGATAGGCGGCGAATGCCGAGACCACCGTCATGCCGTCCGAGTAGATCAACCCCAGGTAATTGCCTGCCGCCTTGCTGAGCTTGAAATTGGTATGCAGGGCAGCGCCGAGTCCCTGGCGGTTCTTGTTGGATGCCCAGATCAGCAGGTACTCGCCCGCCGGCAGGACCAGCCCGTTGGGCAGACGCCACTTGGTCCGGTTGCCGACGTTGTCCGTCAGATACCAGCCGCTCAAATCGACGGTTTGCACGCCGGCATTGTAGATCTCGATCCAATCCGAAAAGTCTCCGTCGTCATCCCGGATCGTGGTGGCATTGCCGGCCATGAATTCCGTGATGCGCACGTTCAGATCCTCCGCATCCGGATTCACCGTGTACGTGTACGTCCCACCGGCGAACGCGTTGGAATTGGCGGACAGATCCAGGATGCCGGCCCCGGCCGCCCAAGTCACCTGCGCCGGGCCATCGGGTTGGGGGGGGAACTCGAAATGGTACACCTCCGGTGCGTACGCGATCACATTGGTCGCGGGCGTGCCATTGATCTGCAGGTCGCTTGCGTCCACGCCTTTGACGCCCTCGCTGAACACCACTTCGAGCGAACTGAACGCCGGCACAATCGTGTTCGGCGCGGGAATCAGATTTACGACTGTCGGCGCGACGGTGTCGCGCAGGCGCTGATACGCAATCTGGTCCAGCGCCATGCCCCAGACCAGATCGCTGCTGGTGCTATTGGCCTGATGCACCGAGGTGGCGATGACATTTTCGCCGGGCGTCAAGGTCGCGGTCTCCAGCAGAAAAGCCTCATCGGTGGTCGCGTCGGCGCTGCCTCCCGGCGGAAACGCGCCGTTGAGGGTGAAGGTCATGTGACCCACCGGCCCGTCCGGCATGCGCAGGCGCAATGCTTCCACTCCGTTCACATAAACCATCGCCCCGTCGTCCACCCGCATCGTCGCCATCAGCGGTCCCGGAATCAGGTTGTTGCTCGCCACGTTGACCGTGGTGCGAAAATAATATGCGTGCCCACTGCTCATGCCCGGCACGGGATTGTTCGGCGCGCGCACACTGGTGCCGATTAGCGGTACGATCGCGGAATTATTTTCCGCGGCCAGCAATCCCGGGCCGCTTGGCCAGGCAGCGTCGACATACCCGGGGTCCGTCCAGTTTAACCCATCCAGGTTATTGGAGAGATTGTAACGCCAGACGCTGTTGTAGTACAGCAGGCGGTTGGTCACCGCGGCCCCCGGCAGCCCAAAATCCACCGTTAAACTGACCGCCGGGCTGGTAACGCTGCCCAGGGTGTTGGTGACACGCACCGAAAAGCTCGCCTGATGATCGGCCGCAGCCACGGCGGGAATCGTGTAGCTGGAGCCCGTTGCGCCCGCGATGGGCGCATCATCACGAAACCATTGATAAGCCAGCGGTGCGCTGCCGCTGGCCGTGACCTGCACCGTCATTGGGTCGCCCAGGAAAATCGTGGGGGGGACGGGGGGCTGCGTGATGAGCGGTGCCTGGGCGAGGCTCACGCGGGTGGCGGCCACCAGCAAGATTGCCAGGGAAAATCCGACGGCCAACCCTCCAGTGCGTTGCGACCGGTGAACGAAATTAGGCAGCTGAAACATGTGCCGTAAAATCAAGCACACTTTGCAGCCTTTGTCATCCCTTCATTACCGGGGCATTACCGCAAGCCGCCTCCGGGCGCGCTACTCAAGCGCGCTCCCCGCCGGAGGATCCCCCTGTCCGCGCCGCCGCCAAACCCCGAGCAGCGTGAACACAATCACCGCCAGACCGTAGGCGAGGATGCCGATGCCCATGCCCAGCGGCACCAGCAACGTGATGCCCCGGGTGGAACTGAACCGTATGAGCACCGCACCCACAAGCAACGTGAGCAGGGTGTGGCCGGCAAGACAACCCAGATAAAGCCCGAGAGGCGTCTCCCGCAGTCGTTGTCCGTACCACGTACGGTACGCCTGTTCGCCCATGGAACGCATCAGCCAGGCGGATTGAAAATTCCGGGCCGCCACCAGCACGCTGGCGGTGGCCACGATGATGGCGGACAATGGCCACGCTGCCAGGGCCAGCACAATTGCCAGATTCACCCCGACACCCCATTTCCAGCCGAGACGTTTGGCGAGGGGATTGCCTTCCAGCACCAGGTTGGGCGTGGCCACCCAGGTGCTGAGAAAATCCATCGCCCGCGCCATGATCAACACAAGGAGGCAAATCAAATAAGCGCGGCTGGCGACGGGTACGGAATCTTCCATGCAATTAAGTTGGTGGGGCGAAGCTCCTGACGGGCCGGATTCTTAGATGAGGCTCGCGAGGACGCTCGCCCCAGCTTGGTCTCACTTTTTTTTGTACATCTGCTCGGGCTTGAGCAACTGCGGCTCGGTGGTTTTATACCCCGGCCCGCGGCCTTCCAGTGAACGGAAGAAGCAGGACTTGTAGCCTTCGTGGCACGCCGGGCCGGTTTGTTCCACTTGAATCAAGAGACAATCCCCGTCGCAGTCGAACGCGATGTCCTGCACGGTTTGCGTGTTGCCGCTTTCCTCGCCCTTCATCCAGAACTTTTGACGGGAACGGCTCCAGAAATGCGTCTTGCCGGTCTCGATGGTTTTTTCCAGCGACGCGCGGTTCATCCACGCCATCATCACCACGCGACCGCTGGTGCGTTCCTGAATGATGGCCGGAATCAGTCCGTTGGCATCGAATTTTAGTTGATCATGGAAGCTCATAGTCGCTCGTTGCTCCTGCAAGCATTACCAGAAGCCTCCCAGTCGAGACGAGCAAAAGTTCCGGTTCGAGCTTGCACAATCCATCTCCGGCCCCCCCCGGTCACGGTCACCTTGTGCGAGACTCACGTTCGCCCAGCCACCGGTTCGCCAGCCCGACCGTCTTCACCGCCTCGCTGTCATACACGGTTTTCACCTTGATGCCGGTTTCCTGCTCGAACGCGCGCAGAATCGGCTCGGCATAGACCTGGTCCTGCGCGGCGTGGATGATGACGAGTTTCGATTCTGGTCTAATCGCGTTGCACGTCGGGAGCAATATCGCTGCACTCAATCCAATCACTGTGATGAACCAAAACGGGAAAAAGTGACTCATCATCGAAAAAAAAACGCCGCAGGTTTTCTTTCGAATCATAATCACTCTTGGATTTGTTGATGGGCTCGTTCATATCGTTCTCCACCCCTAACCCTCAATCCCTCTCCCCTTCCGAAGGGGAGAGGGGAACAGCCTCGCGGTTCATTAGCAGAGCTGCCTTTCGGTCACCGCTGGTCTTCGTGAACTAGGCTGCCTGTTTGATCATGCTCGTTTGTAAATCACACCGTCATCCAGTTCCAAAAGCCCGGCTTCTTGGTAGCTCCGTGAGGAGCGCCATATTTGTAGAAACCACCCGACCAAATGGGAAAAGCTCCGTAGGAGCGGCATCGTGAGTCAAACAACGATACCACTTCGCGAAGGCCAACGCCGAATTTCATGCCGCCCCTACGGGGCTGGACGTCTTGCGGGTGAATGTGAGCTACAAATATCACGCTCCTGACGAAGCTGCCCGGGGCGCGAGACGACGGTTCAGTGGGAGCGCGTCGTCTGCTCCCAATCGTAAATCATAAATCCCTACACCGTCCTCCGGTGATACCACCACCACTCGAACAGCAGCACGACCAGGCCGATGGCGGCGAGCGTGCGCCAGAGTTCCATGTTCGTGCGTTGAACCGTCGTGGCGGTGATCCGGGTGTATTCGCCGAATTTCAGTTCGTCGCGCGGACGGATGTTGCTCTCGGCGGAATCGAGCAGGTTCGCGCAAAACGTGACTTCGTTCGTCCCGGCGCGCAGGTGATAGACGCCCTGCCGCGCGGTGTCGCCAAAGACGAGTTCGTTCGCGCCGTCGTGATTGAGCGTGACGGATTTGCCGTCCGGCAGTTTCACGGCGGCGCTTTTCACCGGCTCGGTGAGCGCGAGGCGGAACGGGTCCCCGGCCTGGACGAGGAGCTGGGAATTTTTCGCGTTCGCGGGATTGAGCCAGTCCACGGCGTTGGCGATGAAGATGGGGAACGACACGCGCAACGGCCAGTTGCTCTCCAGCGGATCGAAGCCCACCCACACGATGCGTTGGCGGCCCAGCTCGCCCGCGAGGATGAGCGGCGCTTGCGGCGCTTCGAGGATGGAGATCGCCCACGTCGGCGCGCGCGCGGTGAGGCTCTGCACGATCTGCACGTTGTCGAAGCCGGCGTAACGCAACAGCGGGTGCGTGGATTTCCAGTCCACGATCACCGGCGCGTCCACGGCGCGCACGTCTTCCACCCAGTTGGTGTTCACCGTGCGAAACGCCAGCACGTTGCCCCGGGGCCATTCGGTGGGGATGACACCATCGAGCACGACAAAATCGAAGCCCGCGCCGGCATCGGTCAAATCCGTTGCCACCGCCAGATTCACGTTTGCCACGGCGCGCAGGGCTTTTTCGAGCAGCCGATTTCCGCGCGTGACGAGCAACACGTTCACCGGCTTGGGCAGCAAGCTCACGATGGACGCTTCGTTGTCGGCGACCAAATCATCCTTGCCCGTGAGGTGGAGGGTGAACACGCCGTCTTTGGCCTGCGATGCTTTGAAGACTTGCGGCGCGGTTTGCTGGCCGGGAACGGTGAGCGGCCGGGTTTCGAGCAGATTGCGCGCGTCGCTGTCGTTGGCCTGGAAATACAGTTCCAGATCGGCGCTCAGGGTGTTCGACGAAACATTGGCGACGTTGACGTAAACGGCGCGTTGCGTGGCGTCCTCGGGATTCGCGCGGACATCGAGAGCGGTTATCCCAAGATTCTTCGCGCGCTGACCGACCTTGTGATAGACAATCGGCAACGTCTTGTTCTCAAACTCCGCGAGTTCGGGCACCGCGCCGTCGCTGAACAGGTGAATCTCCGCGCTGTGACGATCGCGCACGAGCGACTCGGCCATCTTGAGCGCGGGCACGAGGCGAGTGGGCGAATCCGATGGCTGGCATTTCTCCAATGCCCGACGCAGCGCGGCCTTATCGCTGGTGGCGGATTGCTTGACCTCCGTGTTCGCGCCCGCGAGCAGCACAACCATCTGGTCCGTCGGCTCGAGACTGTCCACCCACTTGAGCGCCTCGGCACGGGCCTTCTCGAAGCGGGAGGGCGATTCATCGGTCGCCTCCATCGAGGCCGAGCCATCGAGGATGACGACGCGTAATTGCGCCGGCTTGGCGGTGGTTTTGAAGAATGGTCGCGTGAGGGCCAGCACCGCGAGCGCGAGCAGGAGGATTTGCAGATAGAGCAGCCAGTTCTTGCGCAAGCGCTGAAACGGCGCGCTGGCCTGGGTGTCGGCGAGGAATTTTTGCCAGAGCAGCGTGCTCGACACCAATTTGACGACCCGATTCCGCTTCAGGAGATAGAAAACGATGACGATTGGGATGGAGGCCGCAAATGCGAAAGCCAGAGGCGCGAGGAAGTTCATGCTGCACCTCCCGCTTTGGAATTGGAGTTATGCAAAGAGACTGCCGGGAAATCCAAGGCCCTTCGGTATAACGAGCGACTGCGAACGATCCTCCCTCTCCTGGGGGAGAGGGCCGGGGTGAGGGCGGTCGTAAAACCAATCTTCTCAAAATGTCCGCAGCGCTCTAATTTGCGTTCATGCGCAATACCGAACGCGCCCGCACTCTGCGAAAGGAGCAAACTTGGGCAGAAAAGCTTATGTGGAGTTGGCTGCGGGATCGCCGTTTCAGTGCGTACAAATTCCGACGCAATCACCCGTGCGGAATTTACTACCTCGACTTCTATTGTATGGAAGCGAGCCTCTCCATCGAGCTTGACGGTGGACAGCATGGGCATCCGGCTCAGGGAGCTCACGATGCGAAGCGAACAAAATTTCTCACTTCGATGGGCATCAAGGAACTGCGTTTCTGGAACGGGCAGTTGCGGCGGGAGAAACAATTCGTTCGAGACGTGATTTTCAACGCGCTGCAAGAACGCGCGCCGCACCCGTTGCCGGACTACACGAGGCCGGGGATTATCGGAGGAAAGCAAAGTTAGTGTGACGCTCGCCCTCACCCCGGCCCTCTCCCCCGGGGAGAGGAAACAGTTATCGCGCACATTCAATAATTCGACGGTCAACTTGTTTGTCGCCGTCCCTTGGTGACTCGCAGGAGGAAGTGCTCGAATGACGAATGGCCGGCGATTACTCAACACGCCGCGAGCGATTCTCCCTCTCCTCGGGGAGAGGGCCGGGGTGAGGGCGGGCCAAAACACTATCTTCATCCCCACACCTCCGCCTTCCGCAATTGCTTCAGCAGCAGGTCCTGCAAATCCATGTTGGACGGGGCCATGAAAAAGCTCAGACCGCGCCTGGTGCAATACTCGCGGAGACGCTGCACGAAATTCTGCACGGTCTGCTGATACGCCTTCATGCGGTAACGGCCGAACGTGACTTCCTGCAACCCGCCGCTCTCGGAATCCACGAGGCGCAGGTCGCCGAAGGTGGTGGGCGCGAGTTCTTCGGCCGCGAGAATCTGGACGCAGTTCACTTGGAAGCCGCGACCGACCAGCGCGGTGAGACCGGCTTCGTAACCGGCAGGATCGAGGAAGTCGCTCAACACGATGGCGAGGCCGGTCTGGCGGGCCTCCAATGCGCCGCGGCGCAACGCTTCGTTCAAATCGGCGGCGCCACCGGCGGTCAGGGCGTTGAGGTTTTGGAAGAATTGCATCGAGGACTTCTTGCCGCGCACGGAGCGGAGCGCGCCGCGCGCCGCCTGTTCGGCGGGTGAATGCGGAGTGCGGAGTGCGGAGTGCGGAGTTGTCGCACCCGACGCGGCGCCCGGTGATTCCGCGTTCTGCACTCCGAATTCCGCACTCGGAAACGGGTTGACGCTCACGCGATCAAATCCGCACAGCGCGACGTAGCCGACGGCGGCGGCGACCTGACGGGCGAAATCGAATTTGCGCGGCTCGCCGAAGGTCATGGACTCGCTGGCATCCAAGAAAATGCGCACGGGCAGTTCGCGTTCTTCCTCGTAGAGCTTGAGGAACAGGCGGTCGAGGCGGCCGAAAAGATTCCAGTCGAGGTAACGGAAATCATCTCCGGGGACATAGCTGCGGTGGTCGGCGAACTCGACGGATTGCCCGCGTGCGCGGCTGCGGCGCTCGCCTTTGGACGAGCTCTTGGCCCGCCGCGCCGCGAGCAATTGGAATTGCTCGAGCCGGCGGAGAAGTTCTGGGGTGAGGAGGGACATGTCAGGGCGAGGGTTGAGGATAGAGGATGGAGGATGGCATCGCGGTGAACGTGGCGTTTGTGTTCGTCGTCATCCGAGGTCGCGAAGCGACAACGGAAATTAGCCAGCCACGAAGTGGCTGGAACGAAGCGAAAAAAACATTTTCCGTCCCGGAGGGACGGTGGAAATGGTCCCCGACCAATCCGAAGGCCGCGTTCCACCGTCCCTTCAGGACGGACTTGCCCCTGCAACCGGTTTTCCAGCCACTTCGTGGCTGGCTAATTTCCTTTGGCCCTGCCGGGCCACTGGAAAGACGCCGCGTCGTGTCACCAAAGATATTTTTCATCGTATTGCACGCGATGCTTTTGAAGGAACGCCACGTATTCCTCCTGAAAGGTTTTCTTGCGGTGATGTTCCTCTTGGTTGGCGATGTATTCCTTGACGGCATCCACATTGGAAACACTCACGGTGAACGCGCCGTAGCCTTGTTGCCACGCGAAATCCTTCACGTCAATCGTCTCATGAATCCATCGCGATGATGTTTGTTTGATGTCTTGGACAAACGACGACAACGTGTGTGTGGCTTTCAGGCCCGCGAGAATGTGAACGTGATCTGCCGGGCCGCCAACGATTTCAGGGATGCCGTCCACGGCGCGAATCAGGCCGCCGAGATATTCATGCAGGCGAGCGCGCCATGCGGCGTCAATCCATGGACGCCGGTCTTTCGTGCTGAACACGATGTGATAATGAAGGCTTAGATGGGTGGAAGGCATCGGGTGGATGATGCAATGCAAAGTCGCGGAGCGACAACGGAAATCAGCCGGCCACGAAGTGGCTGGAACATAGCGACAAAAGCATTTTCCGTCCCGGAGGGACGGTGGAATGTTCCATCGGTGATTGCGCTATGATTTCCGCCGTCCCTCCAGGACGGGTTGGGTTGGGTGGGCATCAGCCAGCCACAACGTGGCTGGAACGTAGCAACAAAAACATTTTCCGTCCCGGAGGGACGCTGGAACATTCCGTTGGTGATTGCGCAACGGTTTCCGCCGTCCCTCCGGGACGGATTGGGTTGTGGGAACATGAACCAGCCACGTTGTGGCTGGCTAATTTCCGGTTGTCCCTTCGGGACGAAGGCAGGTCGCACCGCGAGCAATTGGAATTGCTCCAGCCGGCGGAAAGGTTCGGGAGTGAGGAGAGGCATAGGAGTTAACGCAAAGACGTGAGGACGCAAAGAGTGGATGGCAGAGGAATGAACGGCACGGGAATGTGGGAAGGGAATTCTTCCGGGATGCTTTTGATTCCTTTGCCGTTCATTCCCTTGCCTGGCAATTATCACGGATTCACCGCCTCCGCCGTCACGGGCACGTCGCGGAGGATTTGGGCGAGGATGTGGTCGGTGGTGATGCCTTCGGCTTCGGCCTCGAAGTTGGGGATGAGGCGGTGGCGCAACGCGGGCAGCGCGGCGGATTGGATGTCCTCGAAGCTGACGTTGAAGCGGCCCTGCGCGAGCGCGCGGACTTTGCCGGCGAGGATGAGCGTTTGCGCGCCGCGCGGGCTGCTGCCGAAGCGGAGGTATTGATTCGCAATCGGCGCGGCGGTGTCGGTCTTGGGATGCGTGGCCAGCACGAGGCGCACGGCGTAATCCTTCACGTGCGACGCCACGGGGACTTCACGCACGAGCTTCATGAGTTCCATGAGCGTGTCACGGTCGAGGACCTTGTTGGCGGTGATTTTCGTGCCGGTCGTGGTGCGGTTGATGACTTCGTTCAAATCCGCCGCGCTCGGATAGCCGACGAGGATTTTGAAAAAGAAACGGTCGAGTTGTGCCTCGGGCAGCGGATACGTGCCTTCCTGGTCAATCGGGTTTTGCGTGGCCATGACGAAGAAGGGTTCGGTGAGCTTGCGGAGTTCGCCGCCGGCGGTGACCTGTTTTTCCTGCATGGCTTCGAGCATGGCGGATTGGGTCTTGGGCGTGGCGCGATTGATTTCGTCGGCGAGGACGAGGTGGGCGAAGATGGGGCCGCGCTGGAACTGGAATTCGCGCCGACCCGAATCGCTTTCCATGACGAGATTCGTGCCGAGGATGTCGGCGGGCATGAGGTCGGGCGTGAACTGGATGCGGCTGAACGGCATGTCGAGCACTTCGCCGAGCGTGCGGATGAGGAGCGTTTTGCCGAGGCCGGGCACGCCTTCGAGCAGCACGTGCCCGCCGCCGAACAGCGCGATGAGGGTGCTCTCGACAATCTCGGTGTGACCGACGATGACCTTGGCGATTTCGTTCTGGAGCGCGGCGTAGTTGTCGCGGAAGGATTGGATTTGTTGTTCAGTGGTCATAAAAATGTGGAGCAAGCCAAAACTCAAAAACTCAGGAAGGAAACAGGATGGAGCCTCGAGAAAAGCTCATGAGAATGCGGCTCTTGTGAGTTTCTGAGTTTCGGCTTCATGAGTTGGTTCATCCGACATCGTCCGAGCTTAACTGCGAGCGCTGCACCTCTTTGAGACTGACGCATTGGATTTGTTGTTCAGTGGTCATAAAAATGTGGAGTAAGCCAAAACTCAAAAACTCAGGAAGGAAACAGGATGGAGCCTCGAGAAAAGCTCATGAGAATGCGGCTCTTGTGAGTTTCTGAGTTTCGGCTTCATGAGTTGGTTCATCCGACATCGTCCTGTTTTGACCGGAAGCGCTGCGTATCCTCGGGGCCGACGCGTTTGATGGTCAACGGCATCGAGGCGAAATTGAAGATCAACGCATCACGCTTGCCAGTGGCTTTCAAATACGACCGGACGATGACAAAGAAAATGGGTGTCAGTTCGCTGACGGCTTTGTTCTCAATGATGAGGCTGTCTTCGACCAACAAATCGATCCGATGCTCCCCGACTTTCACTCCCCGATAGTGGATGGGGATCAATTTTTGCTGCGCGCACTGAATCTCGCGTGCGTGCAGCTCGACAACCATCGCATTCTCGTACACCGACTCCACGTAGCCCGGTCCCAGTTCGCGATGCACATTGATGGCCGCTCCGATAACCTTCTTGATCAATTCCTCGACATCCATGAGCAGGTCAGTGCGTTTTGGCGGGAACTCGCTGGTTAAAAAAAGCCGGGCTGGTTTTTCCCTTTGTGAGTTTCTGAGTATCGGCTCGTTGCCTAGTTTTTTAAATCGTCGAAATAGTTTTTTACCGCGCCTTGATAAACGCGCGGAATCTTTTCCTGGTTTAACGCTGCTTGCGCATCGCTTTGGGCCGCCGCGGCCATTTCCTCGTATTGCACCCGGCTCTGGCCTTTGATGCTGACGCCTTTCAAAGTGATGCTCGGCATGGGCGCTCCCGGCGCGATTTGGCCTTTGATCTTGGTTGGCTCAAAGTCGCCAGCCAATGCCTCGGGCGGACGATCCGCCAAGCCCGACTCCGTTGACGAGCTGCCAGCGCCTTTGCCACCCATGCCGGGAAACCAATCGAAGCCCGTTCCGCGCGACTGGCACTGCCCCCACCCCAGACCCAGGCTGATGGATTGCGAGGCGTGATCCAAATTATCCAGGCCCGCCAGCAATGCCTGGGCGTCGCCCAATTGCTGGAGCAAATCTTCCAGTTCCTGCGCGGCAGCGGCGAGAGATTGCGCGCCTTTACCCGGATCGCCCTGTTGCATTTGTTCCATGGCCGATTTCAACAAGTCGGCGATCTGGTCTCCATATTCACCGGCGGGCGACTGCGCCTTGGAAAGTTCCTCCAGCATGACGCGCACTTCGTCCGGACTAAGATTGGCTGCCTGTAATTTTTCCGCCAACTTTTTCAGTGTATCGGCGGCAGCTGCCACCTGGCCTTGCTGGAGTTGCTCCGCCAAATCCCGGCCCAACCTTTCCGCCTGCGCCTGGAGGGATTCCAGCTTGTCTTTGAGCGCGCGCAACTTGTCCAAATCCGTCAACGCCGCTGTGATCTCTTTGAGGAACTGATCGGGGTTTGCCGCCGTCAGCGCCGCGATGGCATCATCAAGTTGCGACAAATTGAGGCCAGCTTGCAGCGCCGATTGCGAAAACGCATTCAGTGCGTTCGATAATTGCTGCCGGACCGAGTCGGCCGCGGCTCCGGTTTGCTGCGCATAGGACTGCGCCAACTGCTGAATCTGTTCCAACTGCTTCTGGAAGTTCTCCAAGACTTCCGGATGTTCTGCCTGAGCAGCCAACTGTTTTTGCAATGCTTCAATCCGCTTTTGCAGGTCCTTGGCAGAGGGATCACTGCGCGCCGCGGACGCCATTTTTTGCAAGGCGGGATTCTTGCCGAGACCACTCAGACTCTCCTGTAATCGGCTTGTGGCGCTCGCCACTTCTTTCAGAGCTTCGCCGCGCGTCAGAGAAACGCGTTCCAGTTTCGTGCCCAGTTCGGCCAGAGCCTCCAGTGATTTGCGGGTCGAATCCAGAACGGGCGGGTGTTGAGCCAACTCCTGTTTCGCCAGCTCCAACATGCGCGCGCCAGCTTCCTGAATGACTTTGGTGTCGGCTTGACGCCGCTGATGCGCCTGCGAGCGATATTCTGGCATAAAGCCCAATCCCAACGCCACCATCAACACCACCAAAGTCCAACGTGCCACTTTAGGGAAACGCCACGGCACGAGCTTTTCGGGCTCAATTTTCGCGATCTGACTCAGAGCGTCTTGTAAAACCAAATCCCGCCACGAACCGGCGTCGGGGCGCGCGGCCAATTCCAAAGCGGTGCTCAATCGCTCGCGCAGTCCCAGTTGCAGGTCCACCCAACGGGCAGTTTCCATGAGATTCGCACGAGGCCAGCCACCGACGATGGCGCCGATCCCGGCGCAGGCGATCCCCAGCCCCCCTGCCCACCAAAGCGTCACGGCGGAAACCGGCAGTAATTTGTACGCACCGAGCGCCAGCAACCCGATCAATGCGCCGGCGCACAAGCCCCGCCAGAAACCGCGCCAGGCGCCAGCGCGCCGTTGGCGGCGCGCCACGCGCCGCAAGGCGGCTTGAATCTGGTCCACTTCGTCCATGCTGGCGCCCATCAACATGGGGCGAAATTCCGTTATTGCCAGTTTAAAAAGTGCCCGCCAAATCGGAAACCGGCGGCCTTTCTTCCGATGTTGCGTTGCGCCCAGATGCATCTCCACAATATCGCCATCGTGCCGCCGGCAGCATGTGGTGTTTTCGCTCACCACCACCGGATGGGGACGACGCTTGTCCCCTTAAATTATCCCCATGCCGCAAATTTTTCGGTTGTAATTGATTGGGGATGAGGCTTAGTTTCCATTATTCATGTTATGAGTCGGTGCGAGGACTCCGGAATGATGCGATATGTTTGTGCGGACCGGGCCGTCTCCACTGACCAAAATGTTGTTAATCAAGATTCGCTTCACCAGTGGCGAAATAACCAAATCCAGAAAAAATATGAAAAGTACGCCCTACAAAAAATCATTGTTCCAAGTCTTGAGTGCGGGGCTTCTCCTGGCCGCAGCCACCAGCGCCCGGGGCCAAAACGTTGTCTTCAGTGAAGATTTTGAAATCGACCACCGGCTCGACTATACCTACGTGACCAATTCGACGGGAGGGCTCAATTTGGCCGACCTGTATTTCGATTACAGCTCCCTCGGCATTCCCCTTGCGCCCAACTCTCCAGACAGCCAGACGCACGGCTTGAAACTGGGCGCTAATCTCGACACGAGTGTGCAACAGTTTCCCAGCGGCGTCAGCGTGTCGCCTTTGGGCTTTGCCATCACGGAAAACTTCGAGATGCGTTTCGATATGTGGATGAATTTCAACGGTCCTGCTCCGGGCGGCGGGAACGGTTCGACAATTGTCGGCGGGGCTGGTTACGGCACCGCAGGCACATCGGCCCAGGTCGCGGGCGTGGCGGACAGTGTGTTCATTGGGGCGACGGTGGATGGCGGGTCGTCGGCGGATTACCGGGTTTATGCGCCGGCGCATGCCATCAGTTATCAGGACGCGGCCCATATCATCGCTGACGATCCCGGTTCTCCGCTCGTTTACTATTGTGGCTCACGAAACAACACGGGGGGCGGCAACTATTACGTTACTAATTTTCCTGGCCAGCCGGTGCCGGCCGCCCAAACGGCGCTCTACCCGCAACAGACGGGCACTGCCGCCAACGGCACGCTCGCATTCGCGTGGCATGATGTGGTGCTCAAGAAAGTCGCCAACACCATCACCTACACGATTGATGGAGTGCTGATTGCCACAGCAGACACCACGGATGCCGGAACTTGGGGGGGGCGAACATCCTGTTTAATGCCTACGATATCAATTCAACAGCCTCCACTGATCCCAATGCTGCCGCCTTGCAATTCGTGCTGATTGACAACGTGCGAATCACAGAGTACACAAATGTAGTTTCCGTTCTCGCAACTGTTCCCAACGCCTCGGAAGCCGGTCCCACATCGGGAACCTTCACCATCAGCCGCACCGCCGCCGGATCGCCGTTGACCGTCTTCTACACGATGAGCGGTTCGGCACAGAATGGCGTGGATTACCAAACCCTGTCCGGCTCGGTGACTTTTCCGGCGAGCGATCTGAGCGTGGACATCCCGGTGCTGCCCATTGATGATAACATTCCCGAAGTCACCGAAACGGTCATTCTCTCCATTACCCCGGACGTTTCTTACGTGGGGGCGGGCAGTGCCACGGTAACGATTGCCGACAATGAAACCCCGGTTTTGACGATTACCAACCTTGCCACGCAGATGTTTGAGCGCACCAATGACCATGCCAGCTTCCGCATCACGCGGCTGGGCGACCTGTCCACGACATTCAACGTGAATTTGTCCTACGCGGGCACGGCCACGGAAGGTGCGGATTTCTATGCCGATGATCCGCAGGTTTATCCTGTGACCCTCAATTCCGGGGAACAGAGTGTCACCAACAAAATCTACCCCATCCAGGATGCGCTGTATGAAGGCAATGAAACGGCGACGGTGACCCTTGCGCCGGCGAATGGAAATGACTACAGCATCGGCACGCCGGCTTCAGCCTCCATTACGATTGTGGATGCCAACGGTCCGGCGGAGACGGTGCTGTTTGCCGACAACTTCAACAGTGATTCCTCGGCAAACTGGACCATGCTGAATGTGGCGGCGACCGGCAGTCCGGACTCCAATCCGGCGCAATTCGCGTTCGACTATAGTCAGTATGGGATTCCGCCCGCTCCACACGGCGGGGACTCGCTCGGTTTGTTCATGACCGTAAACAAGGAGGGGGGCGCCTCCGCAGCCGCAGTGAACCTGTATCCCAACGGCAAGACCTTCAGCGGCAACTTCGCCCTGCGCTTTGACATGCTCCTCAACTGGATCAGCGGCGCGTCGGCGACGGAATACGCCTTGTTGGGCCTCAACCATTCGGGCACGAAAGCCAACTGGTTCAACAATCAGAGCGGTGGCATGCCCGGCGCCACTTATGACGGAGTTTTCTGCGCCATTGAAGCAGACGGCGCAGCCCTGGGGGCCGGCAATATTGCCATGGGTGGAGATTATGTCCTGTATAGCGCGCCCGCCACGGCGGGAAATGTGCCCACGCGGTTGGCGGGAGTGGTGGGCACGACTTCACCCGTCCTGGCCGACGTGTTCAAGTCACCGCCTTATGGCATTGCCGGGGTGCCCTCCAGCCGGCTGGGTGAACTGGGGGCGGCCAACTGGGTGGACGTCGAATTGAGCCAGATCGGAAATGTCATCACCCTGCGCGTGAACAACACTCCCATCCTGAGTTACAACAATACCAACGAGTTCACCAGTGGCAACATCATGGTCGGTTATACCGATCCGTACAATTCGACCGGCAGCAGCCAGTCGTTCGTCCTCATCGACAACCTGCGGGTGGTGCGCCTCAACGGCATCACCATCACTTCGGTCACGGATCTGGGCAGCGACCTGCAACTGGACTTTACCTTTGATCTCCCGGACAAGTCCGGCGCTTTCGAAGTTGTGAGCGGGACTGTCGCAACGGACATCGCGCAGCCGGCCGGCGCGACGATCACCCAGCTGAGCCCCGGCGCCTATCGGGCGGTGGTGGCCAAGGACGGGACGCAACGATTTTATCGGGTGCGTCATCTGTAAGCGTGCTCTGATGATGTTCGCGATCTGAGGGAGGAGGCATCCGCGTTGCGCGGATGCCTCCTCTCCAAGTTTGCCGCTATCCGAGCCGTTGTTTGCAATATCCAAAATTGACCGGAATCTGTTCCGGAACCATGATGTTACGGATGAAGCGAGAGCAAAACAGCAGGGCGGGCGGGGTGCGGCGCCGCGTCCTTGGTTTCACGCTCATTGAGTTATTGGTGGTGATCGCCATCATTGCCATCCTGGCGGCCATGCTGCTCCCGGCACTCAGCCGGGCGAAGATCAAGGCGCAGAAGATTTACTGTTTGAACAACGAAAAGCAGATGGGGTTGGGCAGTCAGATGTACGCTGATGATGATGACCAGGGGGCGCTGACCGGCGCGGCCAATTACTCCGACGACGATCTGAATTGGTTGTATCCGGGATATTTATCGAACCTGCGCAGCTTTGTGTGCCCGTCCACTCGTAATAACGTGACGAATGATTCTGTGACGATGTTTCCGAATGACACCGGCCCGCATGCACCGAATGTTTCCGGGGTGCGCCTCTATACCGACCGGATGCACGGCAACACCCGCTACGTGCGCAGTTTGTTGGAGAACGGCCACGGGAAAATGGATCCCTACGGGCACAGCTACGAGGTGGCCGGTTACTTTTGTGGCGCCAACGGCACCACCGTCAATCCGACGACCAATGTCCGCAAGACGCAGCGTTCCGTTGCGTCGCATGTTTATTCCACACCGCAGGCGGGGACGAAATATAGCTTTTTCCGACAGGGACGGCACGCCAGTCCTTCGGAGGTCTGGATCATTTACGACGAGGACGACGCCGGCCGGCTGGGGGATGTGGACCGGGGCGTGGGCCGGCCCAACGAGGATTTTCCCGATCCCGGGGACAACCATGGCGCGGAAGGCGGCAATGTTGTTTTTGGCGACGGGCACGCCGAGTGGGTGCCGCGCAAAAAATATGTGGGGAGTTTTATTCTGGGCACGGACGAGGCCCATCCCCTGGCCCTGACACATTGAGGGCAACCGGAGCGGGCCGGCGTCGGGTGTTGATGCCGGCCATCGGGAGCACCAATGTGGTCGGGGGAGTGAACGCATGAATCGGACAGCTCCAGACTTGCCGCACGCGCACCAATCAATCCGGCGCGGTGGTTTTACCTTGATCGAACTCTTGGTGGTGATTGCGATCATTGCCATTCTGGCGGCGATGCTGCTGCCGGCACTGAGCAAGGCAAAAACCAAGGCCGAGGGCATTGGCTGCCTGAACAACCTCAAACAGCTGCAACTGGCCTGGTACTTGTATGCCGGCGACAACAGCGACAACGTCGTCAGCAATCTCGGGCCGGCCAGTTTGTCCGGTGATTTGCGGGGATGGGTGACCGGATGGTTGAACTGGGGGGCCGGCACGCCGGATGGCGCCAACACCAACAACCAATACCTCATGGCGGGTGCGTTGGGACCCTACACCGCGCGCAGCGTGGGCGTTTATCATTGTCCAGCTGACAAAATCCCCAGCGCGGTCGGATTGCGGAATCGCAGCCTCTCCATGAACGGGTTCGTCGGCGATTACGAGCGCACGATGTGGACGGCGTACGGGCAACCCACCTACCAGTTGTTCACCAAAATGTCCCAGTTCACGCGGCCCGGCCCCGCGATGACCTGGGTGTTTATTGATGAGCACCCGGACAGCATCAATGATGGGTTTTTCGGCATGCGCATGCCCGCGGCCGGGATCTGGCCAAATGGATTCACGGTCTGGGACGATGTGCCGGCTTCCTACCACAACGGCGCAGGGGGATTATCGTTTGCGGACGGTCATGCCGAAATCAAGAAATGGCGGGACTCCAGCACCCTGCAACCCATCAGAAAGATCAACCCCAGCCTCGGTACCGGCAAGACTTCCACCCGGGACAACAATTGGCTGGTACAACGCACCAGCGCGCCGCGTTGAGCCTTGGGGGGCGCGGCCGGCCCGGATTTTTTGAAGCGGCCCAATAGTTGAAAATAGTTGAAAGATGGCGGTCCGGTCTGCGGCGGCCTTCCGCCGCATCTCGTTGTGTCGTCGGAGTGTCCTGCCTGATTTGCCGTGAACCCCGGAGACGAATCCGCTCGGGGTTCCGATGGTCTCCTGGCAATGGTCGGAGTTAATTTACGAGACGAAGGGCAACCCGCTCCGCAACAGCACCCGGCGGCCTTGGAAGACCCGGTAAAGCACTTTCAAAAGCCATCTGCGGCCGAGCCAGCCGTGGCCCAGTTGCCTCAAGTATTTGCATTGCACCCGCAAGCGCTCTTCCCGGCGCCGGTCACCCAGCACCGAGCTGGTATTTTGTCCGTGCCAGCGGAACCCCGCCAGCACCTCGGGCAGGTATTCAAAGCGATAACCCGCCAACGCCAGGCGCACGTAGTATTCAAAATCCATGCAAACCTTGTAATCCAAATCCAGCAATTGACCGTCGGTAATGATTCGGCGTTTGAGGAAAGTGGAGGTGGAAGCAATATAACAACCGTAGAACAGCAACACGCCAAAGTGAAAGCGATGGTCCCGCTTGCGGCGGATGGGCTGTCGGGCCTGGTCCACAAAAAGACAATCGCCGTAAATAATGTCCGCCGCTGGACGCTGATTGGCGACGGCAGCCACTTTTGTCAGCGCCCCCGGCAGCAGGTAATCATCCGTGTTGAGCCACATCACCCAGTCGCCCGTGGCCTTGCGGAACCCGCGGTTGATGCCGTCGCTCATCCCGCGATCGGGCTCGGAGGTCCACTTGAGGTGCGGATAGGCGCGCAGGACGTCGAGGGTTTCGTCGGTGGAGCCGGCGTCCACCACCAGATGCTCCCATTCCACGCCGGTTTGCGCCCGCACGCTCTCAATGCAATCACGCAGGTAACGGCCCTGGTTATAGCTCGGAGTAACAATGGAAACCTTCACGGGGAAAATCACGCGGATCGCCGGGACTCAGGCCGGCCCCTGGAAGCGCTGTGCAATGGGCATGCGCCACTCCGAGCCAAACGCTCGCGGCGACACCTGCAAACCCGGCGGCGCCTGGCGGCGTTTGTACTCACTCTGCGCCACCTTGCGAGTGATCTCTTCAACCAGCGCCGGGGAAAAGCCGCGAGCAATGATTTCCTTCACGCTCAAATGTTCCTCCACGTAGCTTCGCAGCAGGGCGTCCAGCACCTCATAAGCCGGAAGCGAATCTTGATCCTTCTGGTTGGGGCGCAGTTCGGCGCTGGGCGGTTTGCTCAGCGTGGCGGCTGGAATTACCTCGCGATCACGATTGACCCAGCGGGAAATGGCGTAAACTTCGGTTTTATAAACGTCCGCCAGAACCCCCAGGGCGCCGCAGGTATCGCCGTACAAGGTGCAATACCCAACTGCCGCCTCCGATTTGTTGCCGGTGTTCAGCACCATGCCGCCAAATTTGTTGGCCAGCGCCATCAAGGTCACGCCCCGCAACCGGGCCTGGATGTTTTCTTCGGCTTCATTGGGCTTCGTTCCGGCGAACCACTTTGCCAATTGGGCTTCCACGGCGGCCACACTGTTCTCGATCGAAATTACTTCGTGCCGAATGCCGAGATTATTGGCCAGCGCTGCTGCGTCGGTCAAACTGCCCCGGCTCGAATGACGGGCCGGCATGGAGACGCCCAGGACATGATCTGCTCCGAGGGCGTTCACGGCCAGCACGGCGACTAGGGCGGAATCAATCCCCCCAGACAGGCCGATGAGCACAGATTTGAAGCCGCACTTGTGGACGTAATCGCGGATGCCCAGCGACAGCGCATGGAACAGCTGTTCCTCCACTCCCGGCCAGTGGGGTTCGCTGGTGGAGGCGGAGGCGTCCACTTCGACCACGAGGTGGTCTTCCGAGAAACCTTTCCCGAGCGCAAGCACTTCACCCCGCTGATTCAACGCCATGCTGTGACCATCGAATATGAGCTCGTCGGAGCCGCCGACGGCGTTGACTTGGACAAGCGGCGCGCCTGCATTCCGGGCGACGCGTTGCAACATCGCCAGGCGGGTCTTTTCTTTGCCCACGCGCCAGGGAAGGGCAGTGAGATTGAGAATCAGCCCGGCACCTTGAGCGGTCAGATCTCTGACCGGGGTTGGAGACGCGCTTGGCCGTTCCGCGTCTGCTGCGCTCCCTGAAATGTCGTCCCCAATGGTGATGCCAATCTTGCGCCCTTTGAATTCAAAGGGGCGGACCTGCCGGGTTGGCGTGAAGCATGGGAGGGCGTCAAGGACATGGTGATTTGGCGGCATCGTCTTGCTTTGCCGCCAAATGATCTTTCCGTTCTGCAAGACGGCAGCCGTGTTCGCGAGTGCCGGGCCGCCTGCATCAGTGTCCCGTGTTACCGAACCCACACACAAGGGCACAGGTCCAATGGCTTGGGCCGTCGCGTCTAGCGTCGCCAGTCCGGCTGCGATAAAATCCGGCCGCCCCAACAAGTCACGCGGAGCGCTGCCGCAGAGGTACAACTCGGGGGACACGACAAACTCGGCGCCCCTCGCAACCGCTTCCTCGTATCCCGCGAGGAGCCTCCGGTGGTTGCCGGTAAAATCTCCGACAGTTGCGTTGAGTTGCAATACGCCAATTTTCACGCCAGCCAAGGTAGCGAACGCCAGTCGGCGCGCAACCCATTAGGAGGGCAGCGGGGTGTCTGAGGCAATCGGCAAATCGCATCGCCCCGGCGGACAGGGCTGGATCTCCACGGCATGCAGGGCTTCCGCCAATTGCGTGAGATGTGCGGTCAGGGTGTAGCGCACCTGGAACAGTTGCCGGAATCTTTCCCCCGTCTCCCGCCGCATCATTTCGAGGAGCGCCGCCGCGATTTTTTCCGGGCTTTTGATCGCCACCAGCCAGGGGTAGTCTGGCGGCAACATTTCCGCAATGGACCGCCAGCGTGTCGTGACGATCGGCAGACCATGCGCCATGGCTTCAATCAGATTGACCGGCTGGTTTTCGCCCAGGTAATACGTTGGAAAACAAAACAAATCGCAGTCACGAAAGGCGCGTTCCTTGCCGGCCCCCGAGACGAAGCCCAGGTACTCGACCGACGATTGCAGCTCTGGTTGCTTGATGAGTTGGTCAAAGCGCGCGCGTTCTACACCGGTCACAAAACTCCCAGCGATGATCAGCCGGAGCCGCACCGGCGTGTCTTGTTGAGCCAGGGTGCGATTGGCCAGTCGCACCGCCTCGACCGCATCAAAAACCCCTTTCTCCGTCATGCAATGCGCCATGTACAGCACCCGGACGATCTCCGGGTCGCCGCCGGCGCTTTGGCGATCAGCGGCCGTCAAAACTCCTCCAGCCAGAAGGCGCTCGCGTGCGGCGAACCGCGCGAGTCGCCGGGGCAGGAGCCGGGTTGCAAATTCGGGACAGGGGTCGGGGATGCCATTATTAACCACGCGCACCTGCTGCGGCAGCAATTTTTGCGCATCCGCAATGTTGTAGCGCGAGAGCACAATGCTCAGGTCGGCATGTTTGGCGAACTTGTAGGTCCAGACACGGACCCGAATTTGGACTGAGGTCTCCAACCATTTGCCGAGCCCGGCGGCATGCCAGTGCAGGATCAGGCGCTTGAAAAACGGACGGCAGATCCCGAGGACCAGCCAATCACGGTAAAGGGCGGAATGCTTTCCGGGCCCGGGGATGTAATAGAAATTTTCCACCCCGTAGCGAAAGCGAAACCAGATCGCCTGCAGACAGTAGCGAAACAGGCGGAACAATTTCAGGCTGTGAAACTCCCCAATGTCCTCCAAGGTCTTGGAAAATTGGGTGTTCACATGATAACACTCAATGTCGTGATCATCCCCGGATCCCGGGCAGGGTCTTTGGCTGACAGCCCGATTGCCACCGAACCCCGCCAACATCAACTGCACCATGTAGCTTTGACCATGCAGAGGCGGAGGCGTGTGGGCGAAGACCAACAATTTCATGTAATGGGTTTACCGATTCCAGATGTTCAGTGCGGCGGCACGACACTACTTTGCCGAACCGGGACTGCAAAAGAAGTCTTTTCTTGCCTGCGCCGGCGCGATGACAACACTTTCCACCGGTCGCAGGACGGTTTTGGAGCGGGGGGCTCGCTTCTAGGAAGGTCCCCGCACCGGGGACAACCCACAGGGGCCGTTGCCGACCTAGTGATGAAACGGTTGCATGTCCTTAAGGTGCCTCTGCTCGTAACCTGTTACGAGGAGTTGGGCCGGTTTTGTCTGGATTGGGCCAGGGCCGGACAGTGCCGGGCGGTGGAATTCGTCAACACCCAAATTGTCACCATGCAGCGGCACGAACCCGCCTTCGCGTCGGTCATGCAGGCGTACGACGCCCAGGTGCCGGACGGCATGCCGCTGGTGTGGTGTTTGAACCGGGCCGGAGCGGATTTGCACGATCGCGTTTACGGCCCAACGTTCATGCGGCGCTTTCTGGAAACAGCGCCGCCGGGAACAAGTCACTACCTGCTTGGCGGGTCGCCCGAATGTGGCGCCAGACTGCAACGGTATTTCCTGCGCCTCAACCCGCAGCTGAGATTCGTCGGAGCGTTTCATGGACGGTGTCGCCCGGATGGCGTCCTGGAGGGGAGCGCCGAACAAGACCTCATCGCGGAGATTAACCGGCTGTCCCCGGACTTTATCTGGGTCGGATTCGGCACCCCCAAACAGCAGGCCTGGACGCACAAGCACAAGGCCCAGGTCCGGCGCGGCGTCATTTTGTCGGTCGGCTTTGCCTTTGATGTCAATGCCGGCACCAAGTCCGATGCTCCGGGCTGGATGCAACGGATCGGATTGACCTGGCTTTACCGCATGGTTTCTGAACCGCGCCGATTGGTTCCCCGGTACTTCAAATGGAATTTGCTTTTCCTGTTTTACCTGCTGCGGGATGGTTGGCGCCGGTGCGCCTACGGGAAACTCCCCGGGAATTTGGTTGAGCCAAAACCCTGAATTCCTTATCCAATGGACTTGGAGTAAGATGATGAGCCGATGAGCATTGCGCCTTTCCATCCGCCCACCGACAGCCTGACCGGGGAAATCCGGGCCTATTGGCGTCGGTTCCCGGACAAGGCGTTGTTCTTCGGGTTGTTGACGGCCTGGTGTTTGCTCTTCCAATTTTGGGGCAACGCTTCCTTTGGTTATACGCCCACTCCTTCGCTGTTTCAATGGATGCAGGTGGCGTATCGGGAGAGCGCCATCTCTGATGACGGTCACGGCAACATGATTCCCCTGGTGGTGTTGGGGATTCTCTGGTGGAAGCGGCGCGATCTGGTGGCGCAACCGCTGCGCACCTGGTGGCCGGCACTCGGCTTCGTGATGGGGGGACTCCTTCTGCATGCGGTTGGGTTTATCGTTCAACAGCAGCGCCTTTCCATCGTCGGGCTGTTCAGCGGCATTTACGGGTTGATGGGGCTGGTTTGGGGCCCGCGCTTTTTGAAAGCGACTTTCTTCCCCTACTTTCTCTTCGTCTTCATGGTGCCGCTGGGCTCCTTTACGGAGAAAATCGCGTTTCCCCTCCGCATGATGGTCACCTGGATTGTGCAACACCTGTTCAACGACGTGTTCGGCATCGGCGTCATCCGGGCCGGCACCCAACTGTTCAATGCCCTGGGAACCTACCAGTACGAGGTGGCCGCCGCCTGTGGCGGCATGCGCAGCCTGATCTCCATTTTCCTGATCGCCGTGACGTACGGTTTTCTGGTCTTTCGGTCCCCGTGGAAGCGGCTGGTGATGGTGCTCGCCTCGCTCCCGCTGGCGGTCATTGGCAACGTTGTGCGACTTTCTTTCATCGTTGCCGCCGGGGAATGGGGGGGGCAATCGGCAGGAAACTATGTCCACGACAACACCTTCTTCAGTCTGCTCCCTTACATTCCGGCGATTATTGGAGTGATGTACATCGGGCGTTTTCTGGAGCGCATCGGCCACGCGGAGCCGCCCCGCACCTCCCCTCCTCAGTCATGAACCGGACCAAGTATCTACTGGCGGGAATCACGGTGTTGCTGATTGCCGGCGCGGCCGCCGGATTGGCGCGTTACAAAACCATCCAGCGCCTGGGTGAACCGGGCGTGAAAACGCGCCCCATCCCGGGCAGCCACAATGTGGAAGTCGTCCTGCCCGAAACGGTGTTGGACTACACCTCCAAGTGGATCAATCAGAGCGAAATCGTCACCAACACCCTGCCGAAGGACACCTGTTACGGACAACGGCAATATCAGGCGGCGGATCAATTTACCGTCACCGCCAATGTGGTGTTGATGGGCGAAGACCGCGCCAGCATGCACAAACCGCAGTTTTGCCTGACGGGGGCCGGGTGGACGATTGATTCCACCGAGGTGACGAGCATCCCGATCCAGAAACCGGCACCCTATGACTTGTCCGTCATCAAATTGAAATTGTCCGGCACATTCACCCAGGAGGGTCAGCCGATCCGGGCCGGCGGCGTGTATGTCTACTGGTATGTCTCGGATAAAAACATGAGCGCCGATCCCGACGGAAAAAAGCACATGTGGTCCATGGCGCGAACCCTGCTCACTACGGGGGTTCTGGAGCGCTGGGCGTACATTACCTTTTTTGCCGTGTGTCCTCCGGGACAGGAAGATGTCACTTATGAACGCATGAAAAAATTGATTGCCGCCGCCGTGCCCGAATTTCAGCTCGTTCACGGCCAACCGCCAACCCTGGCGCACGCCAACTAACCCGGGCCCAGCTTCCTGCCATGCTACGACGTGATCGCCAGATGCGGATGCAAATCAGCCAGTTGCTGGACGCTTGCATTTTTGCCGCCAGCTTCTGGCTGGCGTACGAAATCCGCGCCTCCGACTTTGTCACCATCACCCTGGGCCAGCCGCCAATTGCCCCGTTTGAAGTGTTTTTCTGGCATTATTTGGTTTTGATTCCAGTGTCACCGTTGGTTTTGGAATCCCAGGGTTTTTACGACCGTTCCTGGATGACGGCCCGCAAGACCCTGACTTGGGCGCTCTTCAAGGGTTGTCTCTTCATTTCCCTGGGGCTGACGCTCGCCCTGTTCTTTTCGCGCCTGCTGATCGCCCGCGGGGTGCCCATCGGCTTCGGCGTGATCGCGTTTTGCCTCGTCCTGCTCAAAGAGGAGTTGATGAGCCTGGCGGCGCAAAGCCGGTTCGGTCAAAGCCAGTTCCGCCGTCATTTTCTCCTGCTGGGCACCGGATCCGAAACAGAGCGCATCCGGCACGAAATTCAACAACGGCCCGAATCCGGCGTGGAGATCATCGCGGAACTGGATTTGAATCAGCTTCAGCCGGAAGAACTGGTGAACCTGCTGCACGAACGCGCCATCAATGGAGTCATTTTAAGCTCGCGTCATTCGTTGTTTGATCGCGCGGAAATGGTCGTTCATGCCTGTGAACTCGAAGGTGTCGAGGTCTGGCTCGTGGCCGACTTCTTCAAAACCCGGATTTCCACGACGACCATGGATGATTTTTATGGCCGGCCGATGCTGGTCTTCCGGTCCACGCCGGAAGTTTCCTGGCAGGGCAAGATCAAGGAAGCCATTGATTTCGTTGGCGCACTGCTGCTGTTGAGCCTGCTCTTCATTCCGCTGGTGGTGGTGGCGTTGTTCATCAAACTCACCTCGTCCGGCCCCGTCTTTTTCAAACAGCAGCGCTCCGGTTTGAACGGCGCTCCATTCACCATTTACAAGTTTCGCACCATGGTCACGAACGCCGAGCAGATCAAACACGAGCTTGCGGCCATGAATGAAATGACCGGGCCGGTGTTCAAACTGACCAAGGACCCGCGCATCACCGCCATCGGCCGCTGGCTGCGCAAATTCAGCATCGACGAGTTTCCGCAGCTCTTCAACGTGCTGCGCGGGGAGATGAGCCTCGTCGGTCCCCGGCCCCTGCCGGTGGACGAGACCAAACGCATTCATGACATGGCCCACCGCCGCCGCCTCAGTGTCAAACCGGGACTCACCTGCCTCTGGCAGGTGAGCGGCCGCAACGAAATCAAAAAGTTCGAGGACTGGGTGCGGCTGGATCTGGAGTACATTGACAATTGGTCGCTGTGGTTGGATCTGAAAATTTTATTACGCACCATTCCGGCGGTGTTTCAGGGGGCTGGAGCCAAATGACCGCATCCCACCCCACACCGCAGCATCCATGAAACCCGCCCCTCCTGTTTCCGTCGTTACCGGTGCCGCGGGTTTTCTTGGTTCGCATTTGACGGATCTGCTGCTGGCGCGCGGTCATCGGGTGATCGGAATTGATAATTTCATCACCGGCAGTCGCGCCAATCTCTCCCATCTGCGACGGCACCGGGCCTTCCGCCTGATCAAACAGGATATTTGTCGCCCCATCCGGATCGGAGGTCCGGTGCATTACGTTTGGAATCTGGCCTCTCCGGCCAGCCCGATTGATTACCTCCAGATTCCCATTGAAACCCTGAAGGTGGGCGCGTTTGGGACCTACCAAACACTCGAACTGGCCCGGAGAAAACGGGCACGCTTCCTGACCGCCTCCACCTCGGAGGTGTACGGGGATCCCCTCGTGCATCCGCAACCCGAAACCTACTGGGGCAATGTCAATCCCATTGGACCGCGCGGTTGTTATGACGAATCCAAACGTTTCGCGGAGGCTCTGGTCATGGCCTACCACCGGAGCCATCAATTGGAAACGCGCCTCGTCCGCATCTTCAACACCTACGGCCCGCGCATGCGACTGGATGACGGGCGCGTGGTGCCCGCCTTTGTCAGCCAGGCGCTCACCGGCAAACCCATCACCATCTTCGGCACCGGGAAACAAACGCGCAGTTTCTGCTACGTGTCGGATTTGATTGACGGCATCTACCGGCTCATGATGAGCGAGCACCATCTGCCGGTGAACCTCGGGAATCCCCGCGAGATGACCATGCTGCAGTTCGCCCGCGTCATCCTGAAAGCCACCTGCGCCCGTAGCCGGATCTCCTTCAAACCCCTGCCGCAAGACGATCCGAAACAAAGGCGACCGGACATCCGCAAGGCCCGTCAACTTCTACGCTGGCAGCCGAAAGTCAGTCTGGAACAGGGCATTGCCGAGACCATTGCTTATTTCCGACGCCGGGTTTAAGGCGGCTTTCCGCATTCGCCGCGCCAGGCGCTCGCCCGCGGCGGGGGCGCCCGATGCGGCCGGAGTGCTCGCGGGACCGGGATCGTGTCCGGCCTAATCCATCCCGGCCAGTGCTCCGACTGCCCGGCGCGCCACCGTCCACAGACTGTTGGGGGCGATTCCCAACCAGATCATTCCGATGATGCAGCCACCGGCTGCCGCCTTCAGCGGCCAGGACACCGCGATCGGCGCGGAGTCGGGCGCGCCCTGGCTGAAGTAAAGCGCCTTGACCACCCCAAAGTAGTAATAGAACGAGATCACCACGCCCACGAGCGCAACGAACGCGAGGAGATAATAGCCGTGATTTTCCGCACCGCGTTCGATCACTGCCTTGAACAGGAGGAACTTCCCGAAAAACCCCACCAGCGGCGGAATGCCCGCCAGGGAGATCATCGCCAGTGCAAGCGTGGCAGCCAGGAACGGGGAGCGGCGGTGCAACCCCGCCAAACCGCCGATGTCCTCCGTGCCGAGATGCCGTAACACCGCCACGATCACCACGAAGGCCGCCAGGGTGGTAAAAAGATAGCCGCCCAGGTAGTAAAGGATGGCGGCTTGGCCGGCGTTGGTCAGCGCGGCAACACCCAACAGGAGGTAGCCGGCGTGCGCGATGCTGGAATAACCCAGCAGTCGCTGCAGATTGCGCTGGGGCAGCGCCCCCAGATTGCCGTACAAAATCGTGATCGCGGCCAGGACCAGCAGCAGTTTTTCCCAATGCATCGTCAGGGCGGGCACCGCTCCGAACAGGAAACGCAGCAACAACACAAACCCGGCGGTCTTCGAGCCGAACGCGAGAAAAGCTGCCGAGGGCGACGGCGCGCCTTGATAGACGTCCGGCGCCCAGATGTGAAACGGAAACGCGACGATCTTGAATCCGATCCCGACCAGCACCAGCAGCACGCCCACCTGGAACACCCGGTTGCCAAGATACTGCTCCGATACCATGGCCAGTTCGTTAAAGTCGAGCTTTCCGGTGATCCCCCAAACCAGCGCGAGACCATACACCATGAACGCCGAGGACAGGGCCCCAATGATCAGGTATTTGACGCCGGCTTCCAGGGCGGTCACCCTGCCGCGCGTAAAACTCACCAGCACAAAAAAGGTCACCGTGATCAGTTCAATCGCCACGTAAAGCATCACCAGGTTGTTGGCCGATGCGGCAAACAACATGCCCGTCAGCGCAAACAGAATCAGCGCATAATATTCCGAGATGCCGGCGGCAACGCGGTCCGCAAATTCCACGGCCATGAGCAGCACCACGACCCCTGCGAGCAGAAACATCCGTTTGAAAAACACCGCCAGAGCGTCCTGGACGAAGAGGCCGCCGAACGCCGTGCCGCTCAGGGCGCAACTGCTGTGGGCGGTGAACGTGTTCACAAACAGCAGGACCAGGGCCGCCGCCGCAATGTAACCCAGCCGGCGTTTGCGCTCGGGAGGCAGCCACAGGTCCACCAGTAAAATCAGGAGGCCCAGTGTCCCCACCAAAATTTCCAGACTGATCAAAGACAGGTTCATAATTTCCACAAAATCACCGCGCTCCGCGGCACATGTTCCCGCATCCAATTCGCCGCCGCCCGGCCCGCATCGTTCACGGTTCAGTACGCGGGATTCAGCACCCCCAGCGCATCCCGCTGAAAGGGCAACCAGACCAGTGCCACCAGCCGGACATGAATGTTCGTCCGGGTCGGGCGGAGTTCCAAGGTTTCCAGCGCCACCGTCCCGGGGTCAAAATCGCCGCCGGCCACCGCGGCCTCCGCCTTGAACTGCGCCTCCAGATCCTCCAGTTGCTGCTGCAACGATTCCACCGTTTCCTGCGCCCGGGTCACGTCGCCCGCCTGGTTCATGGCGCGCCCCGCGCTGCGCATGGTGGTCGCCGCCTTGCCCACCGTGCCGACCGACACCGCCTTCCTGCCCAGGAAGGCTCCCAGCAGCGTTGAGCCAAAGGCGATCACCGTGTCGAACTTCGCCCGTCTGGCCTGCTCGGCTTCCCGCGCTTTGGCCGCCTCAGCCCGCCGGACCCGCTCCTGCAACGCGGCCAGTTTGGGGGTGTATTTTTGCCTTAACTTCGCCACAGCCGCATCCCGACGCTCGCGGACGAGCAGCTGCAACCGGACCCGGAACTCGCGCTCCGTCTCGCCCGGCCGGGAAACTTGCGCCGCGTCGGAGGAGCGCAGCAATGGCAGCTTGTGCTCATTTTGAATCCAGGCGGTGAAGTCCCGGGCCCAACCCGCATAGTTTTTCGTCTGGCTGGCGGCGGCGGCGCAGGGCGCAAAGGCCCCGTCCAAGGGATTCTTCTCCAGATCGCTGACGGAAACCTTCAAGGCCTCGGCCTTTGCCCAATCCACGGGTACCGCGTTGTCGGTGATTTCCGTTATCGCCAGCACATCCTGCGAGAGGTCAAGGTTGAGCTTCGCATTCGCGTAACGCACCTGCGCGGCCCCGAGCAGCCGGGGGTGATAAACGATCGTGTGTTCCGGCGGGATCCGGCCGTTCACCGGCACGAAGACCTGGGGGATTTCCGGCGGAAAGACCGGACGCGCGGCGGCGGGAGGGGGTGCCGGAGCCGTCGCGGCCGCCGCTGTTGGCGCCGCGGCAGGTGCTGCGGCAGGTGCTGCGGGTGACGGGGCCGCCGGTCCCCGCTGGGCGTCCATCAGCGTTTGAATTTGTGAACGGGACAGCGGACCGCGCAGGTACGACATGGCCCAGCGCGATTCAAAAATTTCCGTGCCTTCGTCATGCACGCTGTGCAGCAGAAAAACGCGCTTCCCCAGGCCGGCCAGGGTTTCCTCCATGGCACTCCGATCAAAGCGCACACCACGCCCTGCCGCGGCGCCTTCCAACCCTTCCAACACGCGGGCCTTATCCCGATCCGTTTGCAGTCGCCCGATGAACCAGGTGCCGATATTGGCCAGGCCTTTGTAATCCAGGTCCACCGGATTCTGCGTGGCCAGCACCACGCCCACGCCAAACGCGCGCGCCTGCTTGAGCAGCGTAAGCAAAGGCGGTTTCGACGGCGGGTTCGCGACAGGCGGAAAGTAGCCAAAAATTTCGTCCATGTACACCAACGCCCGCAGGCTGTTCGTGCCGGACTGACTGCGCATCCAGCTCAACACTTGATTGAGCAGCAGCGTGACGAAAAACATCCGCTCGGAATCTCCCAGATGCGCAATGGAAAAAATGGCGATGCGCGGTTTGCCGGTTGCCGTATGCAGAAAATTTCCAACGTCGAGCGGCGCGCCTTCGATCCAGGTGGCAAAACTGGGCGAAGCGAGCAGGTTGTTGAGCTGCATCGCCAGTTCGAAACGTTCCTTGGCCGGATAGAACGCTTCGAGTTCCAGCACCCCGACGCGTTGCACGGGCGGGTTTTGCACCGCTTGAATCAGCGCCGCCAAATCGAGATCGCGCCCCTTGGCCCACGCGTCTTGAAGCAGGTGGCTCAATAGAATGCTTTCGCGGCTTTTAACTGGATCGGCCTTGATGCCCGCCAAGCCCAGCAAGCCAGTCACCGTGGAACTGACGCGCTCGCGCAATAATTCGCCGTCCTCCAAAATTTCCGGGGGGGGCACGGCGAACGATTTCAAAATGGAAACCGGAACTCCCGCACTGCTGCCGGGCGTATAAATGGTAAAATCCGCCGCGGCGCGCAGCCGACGGATGCGTTCGCCATCCTGTTCCCACGCGGCCAATCCCCTTTTCCAAAGCGCGGCTTGTTGCGCGGCAAACGCCTCCACGCCCAGCCCCTGTCGCCGCGCGTCATCGTCGTTGATCCACGGCGCAAAATCCCGCGGGTGCAAATCAGGAAAGGTGAGCAACAGATTGCCGAGGTCGCCCTTGGGATCAATCACAATGGCCGGAATCCCGTCAATGGCGGCCTCCTCGATCAAATCGCAGCAGAGGCCGGTTTTGCCGCTCCCGGTCATGCCCACGACCAGGGCGTGGGTCACGAGATCCCGGGACTCGCACAGAATCAAATCGGCCTGCGTCTGCTGTTGGCGGAGATCATAACGCCGCCCCAGATAGAACACGCCCAGTTTTTCGTAATCGGACGCGCTCATGGGTTCGCGGCGGTGCGGAGCGGTGCGGCGGGGGCGCCCGGGACTTCCGCGATTATCGCCGGCGCGGAATCGGGTGCGGTGCGCACGGCAGTTGCCAGACTGACGATTTGTTCCGTCACCGGTTTGATTTTCTCCGTCAGCAAACGCGGAAAAAAGCCAAACACCAGGAGGCTGGCGATTAACAATGCGTAGGGCAGTTTGCGCCAGAGGGTGGCGTCGGCCACGTTGGGAGCATAAGCGCGCGCTTCGTCGGACGGGCCGTGCATGACCGTGCGGACCGCGCGCAGCATGTAAACGGCGCCAATGATCAGCGCCCCCCAAATCGCCAGCACGACCACCGCGCGTAACGCCGGTTCCGTCCACGCCCCGAAGAACACCGTGATTTCGCCCCAGAAATTCAGAAAGCCCGGCAGGCCGCAGCCGGCCATCGCCGCCATGACAAACGCGGTGCCGATGAAACGCATTCTGCGCGCCAGCCCCCCCAGCTCACACATCACCAGGGTGCCGGTGTGGTGGTAAATGAAGCCGCTCAAACCAAACGTCAGCGCGGCGAGGAATCCGTGTGCCACCATGATCAACACCGCGCCAGTCACCCCGACCAGGTTCAGGCTCGCAATTCCCAGGAAGACAAACCCCATGTGGGCCACGCTCGAGTTGCCGTAGAGCAGATTCAAATCCTTCTGGCGAATCGCCACCCAGCCCACGTAGAGGATGTTGCCCAAACACAGCCAGGCCAGCAGGGTCATCCACCCCTGGGTCGCCTCCGGCATCATGGGCAAGGCCACCCGGATCAGGCCATAAAGGCCGAATTTCTTCAACACGCCCGCGTGCAGCATGGCGGTGGCGCTTGGCGCCGAACTGTAACCGAGCGCCGCCCACGAATGAAACGGCCATAGCGACACGAGAATGCCGAAACCAAACAGCAGCAGCGGGAAGATGAAGTTTTGCGCGCCCAACGCCATCGTGTGCGCCGCAAAATACTGCGTGAGCGCCGGAATGGCGAACGTGCGCGCGTCCGCCGGCATTTGCAGATACAATGCAATCAGCCCGATCAACGCGAGCAATGCGCCGAAGCTCAAATACAGCGTGATCTGGAACGTCGCATAGTTCCTCCGCTCGCCACGACCCCACACGCCGATCATGATGAACGTGGGCACGAGCGCCAGTTCGTGGAGGAAATAGAAGAAAAACAGGTCGAGCGACATGAACGCGCCGAGAATGCCGCCCGTCATTGTGAGCAGCAGGAGGTAAAATTCCTTCTCGCGCGATTGGATCTCGAACGCGCAGCACGCCGCCGCGAAGGCGACGATTGCGCCCATCAGCACGAGGCCGACGTTCAAGCCGTCCACGCCGAACTTGCAGGCGATACCGAGCGATTCCGCCCCCAATCCCGGAATGGTGCCGACAAATTTGTAGCCGTGTTCATCCGCCGGTGCGCCGTTGAACTGCCAGAACATCTGCACGGCGAGCAGCATCGTGACGAACGTCACGCCCACGGCCACCGCGCGCATGATGACGGCAAAATTGCGCGGCACAAACGCCAGCGCGATTGCCGCCAGAATTGGTAACAGAAAGATGAGGGTCAGTATCGTCATGGCTCTAAACGCGAAGGCGCAACGGCACCACGATGCAAAGGGAAACCATTCCGTTCTTCGCGACTCTGCGTCTTTGCGTCGTTGCGCTTGTTCATAACCACAAATTTCAGTTGGCGTCCGCCTTGTCTCTATGCTTCGGTTGCGGCTTAAAGTTCAAGTCTTCCGGCAAACCATTCACGACCCGATGAATTCCATGCTTCACGAGTCTTTCGCCGAAATTGATCGCCAATCCGAGCTTGAGGTCAGTCAGCCGCAAGTAAGTTCGCAACTGCGCTTCAAAAATGGGATTCCATTCGCTTACAGCCTTGTTATCCACGAGCACCAAGCCTTCGACTTTCATGTCGAGCCGGAGCGGCTTGCTCAAGACGCGGCCCTTGTATGTAATCCGAACGGGAAGCTGGCGTTCCACCTTCAACCCGCGTAACCGCAATTCTTCGGCCAGGGCTTCCTCATATACGTCTTCGAGCAAGCCCGGCCCGCCGAGTTCGCGATGCGCTTCAATCGCGGCGTCCACGATGATCTTGGCGATTTCGTTCTCGGTCATGCCCGACCACCTCTCTCAAACGCAAAGGCGCAAAGACGCATAGTCGCGAAGAAAAGAAATCCTTTGCGACTTGGCGACTTGGCGTCTTTGCGTTGAATTCTCATGTCATCTCCCCAGCACGAACCACAGCACCACGGCCACGCCGAGCACGAACAGGAAGGCGTAGGTCTGGAGATTGCCGGTCTGGACCAGGCGCAACGCCCGACCCGTCAAATCCGTCCCGCCCCGCACGAGGCCGATGCAAAAGCCCTCGACGATCCAGCGATCAATCCAGTCGGCAATCGCGGCGATGGTGTCGTGGAGGCGGATGACCGTGGCTTTATAGATTTCGTCGAAGTAAAAGCGGTTCGCCATGGCGCGGGATAACGCGCCGAGTTTGGCCGGCAACGGATCGTTCTTGGCTTTTGTGTAAAGTGCTTTCGCAGCAAGGAACCCGATCACGACGGCGATCAAACCACCGAACGCGGCGACCGGCGTGTGCTGGAACGGCTCGATGAGTTGGGTGAACACATTCGCGGGCCCGGCGTTTTCGGCGGCTGCACCAACGAATAGCGAGTTGAACAATTCGCTGATACCGATCAATCCACCGACGATGCTCGCAACTGCCAGGATGCGCAGCGGCCAGATCATGACGCCGGGCGATTCGTGCGCGTGCTAGGCTGCGGATGCCTTTGGTTCGCCGAGGAAGGCAACGAAGAACAGGCGAAACATGTAGAACGTGGTCAGCACCGCGACGAATGCGGCGATGGCAAAGAGCGCGTAGTTGTGCGCATGCAACGCCTGCGCAAGAATGGCGTCCTTGGAGTAAAAACCGCTGAATGGCGGGACGCCACACAACGCAAGGGTCGCGACGAGGAACGTCCAGAACGTCACCGGCATTTTCTTGCGCAGGCCGCCCATTTTCCAGATGTCCTGCTCGTGGTGCAGCGCGATGATCACGGAACCCGCGCCAAGGAAGAGCAGCGCCTTGAAAAACGCGTGTGTGGTCAGGTGAAACATCGCCGGCGTCGGTCCGCCCAAGCCCACGGCCATGACCATGTAACCGAGCTGCGAAAGCGTCGAGTAGGCGAGGATGCGTTTGATGTCGTTTTGCTGGACGGCGATGAGCGCGGCGAGCAACGCGGTGAAACCACCGATCCATGCGATGACGGTGAGCGCCTCGGGCGTGAAAATGAAGAACACGCGGCAGAGCATGTAAACGCCGGCGGCCACCATCGTCGCGGCGTGGATGAGCGCGCTGACGGGCGTCGGGCCTTCCATCGCGTCGGGCAGCCAGACGTGCAGGGGAAATTGCGCGGATTTGCCGACCGCGCCGCAGAAGATCAGGAGGCCGGCGCCAGTTAGAAACCAGTGCGGTCCCTTCCAATCCACCAGACCGTGGCTGATGTCGGTAAAGTTGAGTGAACTGCACCAAAACCAGAGCGTCAAAATTCCAAGAATGAACCCGAAATCACCCAGCCGATTGGTGATGAACGCCTTCTTCGCTGCGTCCGCCGCGCTGGGTTTTTCGAACCAGAAGCCGATGAGCAGATAGCTCGACAAACCCACCAGTTCCCAGGCGATAAACAGTTGCAAAAAATCCGTGGCCAGGACGATGCCCAGCATCGAGAAGGTGAACAGGCTCATGCACGCAAAGAAGCGTGAGAAGCCCGAATCCCCGCGCATGTAGCCATACGCGAAAATATGGATGACACTGCCGACGCCCGTGACGATGAGCAACATCATCAGACTGAGCGCGTCGAGTTTGAGGCCAAAATTCACATTGAAGCCGCCCACGGCCAGCCAATGGACGGACACTTCGCGCGCGTCCCAGCCGCCGAACTTGATGAGTGCCAGCGTGAGGACGAAGCCCGCGCAAATCGCGCCGATGGACAGCGTGGCGCTGACGGCCTGGTGGTGAAGGGTGAACAGCGTGATGATGCCCGCCGCCAGCAGCGGCAGGAACAGGATCAGCCAGGGTAACGCTTCCAGATTCATTCGATATGTTTAACGCAAAGGCGCAAAGACGCGGAGACGCAAAGCTGGGAAATCTCATTAACACCCGGCTGCAGCCGGGTGTTTGCGACAGCCCAATGCACGAACCATTTCAACGGCTTGGCCATCGCGCAAAGCAACCGTTGAAACGGCTGCTCCTTTTTGCTCGCACGAGGCACCTGGCTGAAGCCGGGTGCCAATGAACGGCAAGGGTCTCCGCGTCGTGGCACCTTTGCGGTTTCGCGTTGAATTCTTTCGTGTTTCATGTTCACAGCTTCATGCTGGTCAAATCCTCGACGTGCGCGGACTGTCGTTTGCGATAGAGCGCGACGATGAGGGCGAGGCCGACCGCCACCTCCGCCGCCGCCACGGTGATGATGAAGAACACCATCACCTGGCCGTTGAGGTTGTCGTTGAACCATGAAAAGGCGACGAGGGCCAGGTTCGCCGCGTTGAGCATCAGCTCCAGCGACATATACATCACCAGCAAGTTGCGCCGCGTGATGACGCCCAGCAGGCCCAACGCGAACAACAGCGCGCTGACGATCAGATAATGTTCGAGGCCGACGGTCATGGTTGCTGGTTAAATGAGTGACTGGTGAAATCGGTCGAATCAGCAGGCGCGCGCATTCGCCTCCCATTCAACTCGTTCAACTGATTTAACTGGTTTAACCGGCTTAACGAACCACTTCTCATTTCAAATCCTTTTTGCTTAACAAAATCACGCCGACCATCGCCACGAGGAGCAGGATGGAGACGATTTCAAAGGGCAGCAGGTAATTCGTGAAGAGCAGCTTGCCCAGTGCGGCGGTGTCCCCTTCGGTGGTGGGGGACGGCAAATTGCTGCCGGGCTTCGTTGCCAGCAGCGAGCGGACAAAGATCACGACGATTGCGCCGACAGAAACCAAGCCAGCGACTAGGCCGGCCAGCTTGATCTTACGCCGTTCTTCCTCCTCCAAATCGAGCAGCATGATGACAAACAGGAACAGCACCATCACCGCGCCGGCATAGACAATCACCTGCACCGCCGCGAGGAAAAACGCGTGCAGCAGCACGAACAAACCCGCCAGCGAGATGATCGTGAGCACGAGGAACATCGCGCTCGTGACCGGATTACGGCTGAACGGATTTGCGATAACCAGCGCGCCGAAGATCAGCGTCAACGCCGCGAAAAAATAGAAAAGGATTTCCTGCATAACTTACTCGCCGCCCTCCGGCGCTCGTGGAGTTCCGTTGAAATCTCTTGGCAATATATTGAACTCCGCCGGCTTTCGGCTCAGTCCGCACATTGCGGCTTTGGTGATCGGGCAGGAAAGCCCGAGGGTTTCCACATCACCCGGCGAAAACTCGATTTCCGCCAACAAACCCGCATAAGGATACAAATATCTGGGAGGCGAATCGAACAACCCATGATTTGGCCCCGCATCGTAAACAACTTGTATGTTTCGAATCACCACCCGTTTGATGTCGGCGGTCTTGATCCACCGCGAACCGGTTGTTTCAATCGGATGCGCCCGTGCGCGACCTTCCTTGATCCAGGCGATAATTTGTTCAGGACTTGCAGCATCATGGCTGCCCGTCGGCGACAGCCCATGCCATTTTACTTCGAGGTGGGTTAATGTTTCCTGACTCTCGAACTGCATGTCCACGTGCTGGCCGTAGCAGAGAAGGCCATCCAAAACCCGGCGAAACCCCACGCCCATCACGCAAGGCTCATTGACATGCGTGCGCGTAGTCTTGTCAAAACGACCCCGCCAACCAGGACGATACCCAGCTTTCAAGCGTTGCCCCTCTCTTTCCAATTCGGTCAACGGAATCTCTAGCCTTGTCAGCAGATTTGTTCCCAACTCAAAGGCCCGTGCCTTGTCGGGAACGCCTTCGAGTTTCTGCGGCTCATCCATCACCTGATAGAAACTCATCCAACCGCGCTTCGCATCAGCTTTGCCTCCGAGCAGCGTCAGATTTGAAAGCGCCACGGTGGAATAGTTTGCGGGAATGACTTTGAAGATCCGAATGGACGAAGGCAGTGAATTGGTCGCCGCCCACACGGCTTCTGCTTTTGGTGTGTAAAACGGCTCGACGTATTGGTTTTCAAAAGGGAGAATGACTGCACTCGCCGTGAAGCCGCTCGCAAAATTTAGCACCATGCACACGACCCCACCCGCCGCCAATTTGGAGATCGACGATATCGCAGGCTTGGAAACCTGAGCTAAAGCGGATTCGTGTTGATTCGTGTCCATTCGTGGTTGCCTAGACCTTCACCGGAAAATCTTCCTGCGCCCGGGCTTCTTCCAATTTGTGCTTCCATTTCTGGACGCCGGCGTGGGTGCCGCCCAGGTCAAGGAGCTTTTCCTTGTTGTAAATCATTTCCTTCCGGTTCGTGCCGGTCAGGGAATAATCCTTTTGCAGAAAGATGGCTTCTTCCGGGCAGACTTCCTGGCAGAAGCCGCAGAAGATGCAACGCAACATGTTGATCTCGAATTCCTTCGGCATTTTCTCCGCATTCGGACGATCCGCCAGTTCTCCCGCCGGACCGGGCGGCGTGATTTTGATCGCCTTGGGCGGACAGACAAATTCGCAGAGCTGGCAGCTCACGCACTTGGTGTGGCCCTCCTGATCGCGCACCAGATAAGGCGCGCCGCGGTAGCCGGCCGGCACGACCCATTTCTCCTCGGGATACTGCATCGTCACCTTCTTCTTGAAGAAGTGGCGCAGTGTGACTTTGAAGCCGCCAATGATGGCCGGCAGGTAAAGCCGTTCCCAGAGACTCAATGGTTTGCGTTCAATGATCATTTCAATTCCCGCTCCTCCACCACAACCAAATGGCCGTGACCACGATGTTGACTAAAGCCACCGGAATCATCCGGCGCCAGCCGAGATCCATCAACTGATCGTAGCGAAAGCGCGGCCACATCCAGCGCACCCAAATGAAGAGCACCAGGAAGGCAAAAACCTTGGCCAGGAAGATGGCAATGTGCAGCACGCCGCCCGGCAGCGTGGCGGCCGGCTGATCCAGCCCAAACCAGGGCAGGGTCCAACCGCCGAAGAACAACGTCACCATCATGGCCGAGGCCAGAATCATGTTCGCGTATTCGCCCATGAAAAACATCGCAAATTTGATCGAACTGTATTCAATGTTGTAACCACCGGCCAGCTCCTGTTCGGCCTCGGGCAAATCGAAGGGCGTGCGGTTGGTTTCCGCGAACGCCGCGATCAGAAACAGACAGAAAGCCAGAAAAGTCATCGGGCTTTGGATCACGAACCAGTTTGGCAGGAAACCGAGTTGCGTGCCGGTTTGCGCCCGGATGATGGCGCTGAGGTTCAGATCGCCCACGTACAGAAAGACCGGAATCACGCTCATCCCCATCGCGATTTCGTAGGAGATGAGCTGGGCGCTGGAACGGATGCCGCCGAGGAAGGGGAACTTGGAATTGCTGGCGTAACCGGCCAGCACCAGGCTGTAAACTCCGAGCGAGACGATGCCGAACGTGTAGAGGATGCCGATGTTCAGATCCGCCAGCACCATCGGCTGTTCTCCCAGCGTGGAACCGAACGGGATGATCGCGAGATTCAAAATTGCCGGCGCGAGGGCGATCATTGGGGCCAGCACAAAAAACACCTTGCGCACGTGGGCGGGCGTGAATTCCTCCTTGAAGAATGCCTTGATGCCGTCGGCGGCGGGCTGCAACAGCCCCAGCGGACCGACGCGGTTCGGCCCGAGCCGATCCTGCACCCAGGCGCACAAGCGCCGCTCCAACAACACCGTATAGGCCACCATCGTCATCAGAATGGCAAATCCCACGATTGCCTTCAGGATCGTGAACAGCAGCCCCTGCGTCGTTGCCTCCAGATGGTTGAACCACTCAATCATTGCCAAATCCTGCCCGGGTCAGGTGCCGTGTCGCCGTCCGCGGCGCCTGACTGAAATAATTTTCCGTTGTTCCGCCGCCGGCAAACGGCGAGTCGTTGCCGGTCTTCCTGGACCGTAATCCGCAGGGGCCGCGTTCCGGCGCGGACCCGCTCCGGAGTGCGCCGCCGGTCCGGTGGCGCGCTCGCGCCCTCCCGAGTTTCCCCGGCTGATCTGTTCTCGCGTCCATGATTTGCTCCAGAGCATCGCCGGTCAAATCTTGACGGTCACGCCGGCATCGCCCAGCCCCGCCCAGGTCAGACCGTTGAACGCCGGCACATCCTTCGCCATCTCGTTGAACAGCCCTTCAATGGTTTGGAAGCCGCTGCGTCCGGTGAGGTTGTAAACCAGGTCGTGCAGGAAATCCCATTCGGCCCGCGCATCGCCGGGCGGCTGGATCGCCTGCAGGAACTTTTGCACCCGTCCGTCGCGATTCGTGAATGTTCCGCGCTTCTCGGCGTGGGCGCAGCCCGGCAAAACGTAATGCGCGTACTGCGCAGTGGCGTTCGGTAAAATGTCACTGACGATCAACGTCTCCAATTTGCCGAGCAACTCCGCCGTAAGGCCATGTTCCTGCACCACTTCACTGGTGAGTTCTTTCGCACCCAGTTGGTCGCTCCCGACCGAATGCATCAACAAATCCTCCCCGAACACGATCAGCGTCTTGATCGTCCCACTGGCAATGCCCTCGGCAATCTTCACGAGGTTGATGCCCATTTCGGTGAAGCTGATGCCGGTCAAGCGCGAGCCGTTGGTGTTGGGATTTTTGTCCGCGTCCAACAGCAAATGGTCGCCCTTGCCGATGCGGGGAATGGAATCGCTGATTGCGCCGAGCTTCGCCTTCAGTTTGCTCAACAGCCACAGTTCCTCGTTGGTCTGGCGCGCCGAGGCGATGATCGCCACGGACCCCGGCGCCGCCAATTTGAGCTTGTCGGCCATTTCGCTCAGCGCCGTGGTCCAGGTGGATTTTTCCCCGCGTACCAGCACGTCCAGCAACCGGTCTTCGCGGTGAATCCATTTGTAATGCAAACGGCCTGCGTCACACATCCACGGCCCGTTGACGCCGTCATTTTCGCGCGGGGTGTAGCGGTGGATTTTGCCTTCGCGGGAACCGATGAGAATATTGCAGCCGGTCGCGCAGCTCGTGCAGATGCTCTTGGTCTCCTTGAGAAACCAGGTGCGCATCTGGAAGCGGAAATCTTTCGACGTCAGCGCACCCACGGGGCAAATGTCCACAGTGTTCAGCGTGTAATTGTTGTCGAAGGGCTTGCCGGGGTAGGCGGTCAGCGTGCTGTAGCTGCCCCGGTTGACGAAGCTCAACGCATCGTCCCCGACGACATCGCGGGTGAACCGGATGCAGCGCGAACACATGATGCAACGTTCGGCGTCCAGCACGATGCGCGGGCCCAGATCCTCGGCCTTGGGCTTGTGCACCTTGGGCTCGACCAGCCGGCTGGCGCTCGCGCCGTAATCAAGGGAGTATTCCTGCAGTTTGCATTCACCGGCCTTGTCGCAGATCGGGCAGTCCAGCGGATGATTGATGAGCAGGAATTCCAGGACGCCCTCGCGCATCTGTTTCACGCCGGGGGTCTGCGTATAAATTTCCATGCCGGGTGAAATCGGCGTGGCGCAGGCAATGGCCGGGCGCGGCGACTTGCGGATCACCGGGGTGCCGTCCGCATTGAGCAGGGGCTTGCGATCCGGGCCGAGCGCCGGAGTGCCGAACTCCACCAGGCACATGCGGCAGTTTCCGGCGACGGGCAGCTTGGGATGCCAGCAATAATGCGGGATGTCGTTGCGCACCATTTTGCAGGCCTGCAACATCGTGGTGGGGACCGGCTTGCCCTGCCAGTCCGGCGAGAGCTTTGGCACTTCGATTTCGCGCCCGTCAATCTTGATCCTGATCTTCTCGATCGCGGGCGGCGCGGGCTTGGTTTCAGTTGTTGGGGTTGCGGACATTGTCATTCAACGCAAAAGCGCAAGGGCGCGGAGACGCAAAGGAGAACAATCTCATCAGCACCCGGCTGCAGCCGGGTTTGCGGGCGTGGACAAAAAACGGAAGCGGTTTCAACCGTTTTCGTCGTGCGTCGCGCTCGCGCCAATCCCGCCAAGCCGTTGAAACGGCTGCGGCTTCCCTCCATCGCCAACACCGGGCTAAAGCCCGGTGCTAATGAGAGGGGGCAATGAAGCCCTTTGCGACTTGGTGTCCTGGCGTCTTGGTGTTGAAAAGGTTTCATTTCAAGCCACGGTTGCTGATTCTTTCCGCTCCGCCGGCGCAGCTTTCGGCTCAACTTTTCCTTTCGCGCGGCCCTCTTCATCCGCCGCGCCTTTGGCCACAAATTCATCTTTGAACTTGGCGACAAAACTTTGCACCGGCCAGGAGCAGGCTTCGCCGAAGGCGCAGATCGTGCGCCCGCCGGGAATGTTGTTGGCAATTTTCACCAGATAATCCGCGTCCTCGGCGCGGCCTTGCCCGTGCGTCAGGCGGTGGAGCGCCTTGCTCATCCAGAGCGAACCTTCGCGGCAGGGCGTGCATTGGCCGCAGCTCTCGTGCGCGTAAAATTTGCTGATGTTCGCCAGCACTTCCACAATGTCGGTGCTGTCATCCATGACGATGATGGCGCTGGAGCCGGACATGGTGCCCGCCTGCAACAGGGAATCGAAATCGTAGGGCAGATCCAGCAGATCCACCTCCTGCTCCACGTCCTTGCCGTCCACCTTGCGTTTCAGTTTGAATTTTTCCCCGGCTTTCAAAACCTTGGAGGAGGATCCCCCCGGAATGATGGCTTTTAATTTGCGCCCCTCGCGCAACCCTCCGCCGAAGTTTGGATCATTGATCAGCTCGCCCAGCGTTACCTTGCCCACTTCGATTTCGTAATAGCCGGGGCGTTGGACGTGGCCGCTCAAGCTCACGATGCGTGTGCCGGTGTTGTTCGGCGTACCGAGTTTGGCGTATTCCGCGGCGCCCATCGCGACAATATGTTTCACATGGCACAACGTCTCGACGTTGTTGACGATGGTCGGGCACATGTAGAGCCCGAGCACGGCCGGGAAATACGGTGGCTTGATGCGCGGATAGGCGCGTTTGCCTTCGAGTGACTCGATCAGGCCGGTTTCCTCGCCGCAAATGTAGGCGCCCGCGCCGCGGTGCACGTGAATTTCGAGGTTGTAACCGCTGCCCAGGATGTTTTTGCCGAGGAAACCTTTCGCGCGCGCTTCCTGCAACGCCCGGTTCAACAACTTCGCCCCCTGGGGCATTTCGCCGCGGATGTAGATGTACGCCAGCTGCACATCATTGGCGAAACACGAGATGATCATGCCCTCGATCAACTGGTGCGGATCCTTGTGGATGATCTGGCGATCCTTGAACGTGCCCGGTTCGGACTCGTCCGCATTGCAGATGAGGTAAATCGGCTTGCCGCTCTTGCGATCCACGAAGCTCCACTTCAGTCCGCACGAGAACCCGGCGCCGCCACGCCCCCGCAGGCCGGCCTGCTTTACGTCATCGCGGAGTTGTTCCTGTGGCGATTTTTTCCGGCCGTCGGGCAGATCGAGCGATCGCAGCGCGAGCGCCTTTTTGAGCGCGTCGTAACCGCCATGCCGCAAATAGCATTCGATGTCGGGCGTGTAACCCGGTTCATCAGCGTGCTTCAGGATGAGTTTGAACTCTTGCGGCATACTTAATTACTTCGTTTCCCAACCACTACTTTTTGCTTGTTGAACAAGCTCTTCGTGTTTTGCTTTGGCCTTCTTCAGCGCGGTTGCTGAATCACAATTCCATCCAATCTCTATTTCCCACCATTCGTCCAACTCTCGATGGCTCGATAGCGACGCAATTTTCCGAATCAATTCGGTTGCTTCCTTTCCATAAACATCAACGTTGTGAGCGAAGATGTCGGTTAGCGGATGGTCACCTATTTTTCCGTTTGGCATTTCAGTTCAAAGCTCCGTCAGGAGCGAAATCTTTGTAGTTAAACCAACCACAAAACTGTTCAGCCCCAGCGGGACGGCATGTGTCGCTCCTAACGGAGCCCTGCAACGAATGGAAATCGCCATCTATAAATATGTCGCCCCTACGGGGCTGGGAGTTCTGCCGGCTTGACTGGCCGGGGAAACTCCCTAGCCTGTGCGACACGCCGGTTTGCCCGATGGTGTAACGGTAGCACAGCAGACTCTGAATCTGTTTGTCATGGTTCAAATCCATGTCGGGCAACCAGGTCATTTTGTTTCCTCGCATCCAGCTTCCGGCTCCAGAGATCTCCTCGGGGCGTGAGGGACGGCTGGTTTCATGCGTTCCTTTGGTGGTCATGGCGACGTCTCATTCCCGCTTGGTCATCATGGCGTCCGCCTTCGCCGGGTTCACGTTTTCATGGAACTCGTCATTGCACATCACCACCGGCGCGCCGCCACATCCCGCCAGGCATTCGACGAACTCGACCGAGAACCGGCCATCCGGGGTGGTCTGGATTTCGTGCTGGTGCGGGTCCAATCCCAGCCTGGTGCAAAAATGTTCATGCAGTTTCTGCGAGCCGGCCAGGGCGCAACTGAGCGTCCGGCAGACCTTGATTTGATATTTTCCAGCGGGCTGCAGCCGAAACATCGGATAGAACGTCAACAGTTCGTAAATGTTGATCGGCGGTAATTCCAGTTTGCGTGCAATCCACTCGACCGCCTCCTGGGAAATCCAGCCAAAGTGTTCCTGCATCGCGTGAAGCAGCATGAGCGACGCGCTCCGTTTCACGGGGTAGTGCGTGATCACTTCGTCAATTTCGGCGGCCAGTGCCGGCGGCACCACGAAGTTGCCTTGCGGTCGCAATACGTTCGGGATTGGGGTCAAACCGGTAACCTTCATGACAAAATCATTGGCGCGTCCGGGCGCCGGGCGGCTGATGCGAATTCATCGGTCACATTCTCCCATCACAAAATCCAGCGAGCCGAGGATTGAAACCGTGTCGCTCACCATGTGTCCCGGCAGCAGGTGCGACAAGATGCTCAGGTTGACAAAGCTGGGACTGCGGATTTTCATCCGATACGGTGTACCGCCGCCGCGGCTGTAAAGGTAGAATCCCAGCTCGCCCTTCGGGTTTTCGTGGCCGAAGTAAATCTCGCCGGGCGGGCAATTCACCCCCTCAGTCACGAGCATGAATTGATGGATCAACTCCTCCATGCGCGTCAGCACCTTCTGCTTCGGCGGCAGGATGATTTTGCCATCGGCCACATTGACGGGCTCCCGGGTGGTGTTCTCGAAACCGCCCGGGATCTGGTCGAGGCATTGGTGGATGATCCGTACGCTCTGGCGCATTTCCTCGATGCGACACAGATAGCGGTCGTAGCAATCGCCCACCTCCCCGACCGGCACGTCAAACTGCAAATCCCGGTAGCACAAATACGGGTGGTCCTTGCGCAGGTCGCGGCTGACGCCACTGCCCCGCAGATTCGGCCCGCTCAGGCCAAAATCAATCGCGTCGGTCTTGGAAATTACGCCGATGTCCCGGGTGCGGTCCACCCAGATTTTATTGCGCGTCAACAGCAGTTCCACCTCGTCAATGTTGACGATCACTTCCCCGGCGAACTGGCGCACGGCGGCGCACCAGCCGGGCGGCGTGTCTCGCGACACCCCGCCAATGCGCGTGTACGTCGTGGTGAACCGCGCCCCGGTGAGCGCCTCGCAGAGATTGTAAATTTTTTCGCGCTCGGTGAATGTCAGCAGGAAAACCGTCATGGCGCCCACGTCCATCGAGAAGGCCCCCAGTCCGATCAGGTGCGACGAGATGCGCGCCAGTTCCGCGCAGATGACGCGAATATATTGGCACCGGGGCGGAAGTTTCTCATGAATGCCGAGGAGTTTTTCCACGGCGAGCGCATAGGCGACGTTGTTCGCCAGCGGCGCGAGATAATCCAGCCGATCCGTGTACGGGATGAACTGGGTGTAGGTCATGTTCTCGGCGATCTTCTCGTCGCCACGATGCAAATACCCGATGTCCGGCGTCGCCTTGAGAATCGCTTCGCCATCCAGCTCCAACACGATGCGCAACACGCCGTGTGTGGACGGATGCGACGGCCCCATGTTGAGGACCATCTTTTCGCCCTGCATGTCCTGCAAATCCTCGGCGGGCGGCAGCGATTGCGCCGCCGTCTGCGCCTGTGCACCGGTGTCGCGAATCGTGATTTCTTGAACTTCAGGCATGGGATTATTCTCTCGGTGCTGGGAGCGCTAAAGGTTCAAACCTCGGTTTTTCTAACTTAATCGGTTCTTTGCCGCTCAGAACACGGCCAACATTTTCTTGAATATGGGAAACATCGCGGTGGATCGTTTGGTAAATTTCGTTTCTCTCAAGCCAATCTCTTTTGTGCTGCTCCATTTCCTTCTTCAAGTTTTTGCGTGCTCGCTCTGCCTGTGAAATCGCTTCTTCCAAAGGAGTTCTGCAAATTGGACTTGTGACGTAATCCATCAATCGTTTTGCGGCCGCTTCTCTCTGTGCGGCATCAAGTCGTTGCTCGGCCATCGCGACGAGGCTTCTGCGACAAATTCCTGCCAACGTCAAAACGCCAGCTTGCGACACGATAAAAACTCCATCCTCTTGATCCAAACCCGCGAATCCTTTCCGCGTGCCGATAGTGACAAGAATTCCAAAATCTGCGTTCCGAGTTTTCTTAGCCAACGCGGTTTGTTTTACGTGGTCGGAAAGAATTCGGTCCATGTGCTTGCACTCATAAACGATGCACCCGATGTCTTCGCCTTTGAAGCGAACGAAATGAAGCACATCCCCGCCTTTGCCGGCATGCTTAATTCGGTCACTTGGGAATTCTTTTTCAAGACGGCTGACCAAAACTTTTTCGTCAGCCAAGCCAATTTCTTGTGGGGTTATTCCCTGCTTCAGTTGTTGGTATTTCTCTTTGAGTTTCTTAAACGCTACATTTTGAGACTGCATCATCCGGTCATATTTTCGTTTTGCGAATTCTTGACCTTTTTTATGTCCCTCAACTTCTGCCTGCTTTGCTTTCTGTTTGGCTTCTTTTGCTTGCTTCTTGGCCTGGGCGGCGACTGCTTGCGCAGCAGATGCTTGTTTCCTTAATTTTTCCAATTCGCCCTTTTGAACTTTACGTTCGTCCTCCTGAATCTTGATCACCTTATGAAAATGATCTTTGGTCAATTCACTCTTGCAGAGCGGACAATAGTATTTCATGAATTGGCTTTCAGTTTTCTAGCGTCCGCACGCGCGGCTTGCGTTTCGGCTTTTTGTAAGAAACTGGCTTGGTTTTTCGCTCCGAGACTGACGCAGCCGGAAAAGCGGTTTCACTCAACACCAAATGCGCCGATTCAACGGGGTCGCCTTCGAGAATGTTAGCTCCGTACGAATCCATGATGGGAAAAATCATTTCGTAATCGCCCCACATCAAATCGCCGTCGTGGATGTGAAATGACTTGAATGCCGCCAGGCGGCGATACTTCCTGAACATGGGATTCCGGGCCTGCTTGAGAAACGGGCCGAAGTCCACAACGCGATGTGTGCCGTCGTTGAACTTGATGTCCACTCGATGACGCGGCACATACCGGGCTGCTTTGACTCGCAAAAACATAGATACAAACTCACGCCAACTCCGCCACGTTGTCGTCCTCATATTTTTCGATGAGGACGCCGAGAACTTCCATCAGCGAAGCGAGCGGATGGCCTTCATCCTCGCCCACTTCATCCACGAGGCGGTCGAGCAGCTTCACAAGCTGGCGGTAATCGCGTTCGTTGTGAGGCACACGCAAGGTCGGCTCGACTATTGGCCAGGCCTCAAACGCTTTTTCAATTTGTGCGGTTGACATAACTATCTCTCTTTCCATTTGCCGGCGTCATACTCGGCGTGTGTAAGCACGGCACGAATATACACCTTGCGCCGATTGTAATGAATCGCCGCCACCAAGCGAGCCTTGTTGCCGCCAACGTTGAACACCGTCAACCCACCAACTTGATCCGCGTGCGAGAACACACGGCAAAGTTCGGCAAAGTTCGCCGGATTATTTTTCCTCAACACGCGATACCAATGTGCCAGCCCGCTCGTCGCCGTCGGATGTTTTTCGGCAAATTCGATCAGCCGCTTGCGCGTGATGATGTGCATGGCGCATGTAAATCAATTCTCCGGCGTCCGCACCCGCGGCTCGCGTGCAATTGCATCCTTGCCGCCGGGTGTGGTGACGAAGGGGCCGCCTTCGATGGGCGCAACGGCCGTCGCCGCCACTTCGGGCACTTCCGTCGGTTTGCCGGTCACCGGGAAGTCCTTTCGCAACGGAAAATACGGGTAGCCTTCCCACATCAAGATGCGCCGCAAGTCGGGATGCCCGCGGAAGCGGATGCCCATCATGTCGTAAATCTCGCGCTCATGCCAATCCGCCGTGCGCCAGATGGTGGTCACGGTCGGCAATTCCGATTTTTCCTCCCCCACACTCACTACCAGACGCAGATATTGATTATGCTCCAGCCCCGCCAGATGGTAGGCGAGAATCCAACGCGGATCATCGCCGTAATTATCCACGCTCGAAATATCCACCAAGTAATCAAAACCCAGCTCTTGCTTGGCAAATCCGCAAACCGCCACGATCTTCTCCGCATCCAGGACTTTCAACGTCACTTCCCCGCGGAATTCCGTGGGTTCGGAGAGCAGCTCTCCGAACTGGGCTTTGAGCCGATGGGCCAGTTTCAGCGCCGTCATTCCTCGTCCTCCCGGTGTGCGCCGGTGTCAGTCACCAGCGCCGGAGCCGGATTGCCGGCGGCGGTTCGTGGCGTCGCTAAAGGGGCGTCCATTGGTGGTCAGGTTTTCGGCACGGCGGGGCCGGGTTTTTTCAAAGTCGCCAGAAACGGCTCGCGCTGCACCTGGTTTTGCAGTTTCATCAAAGCGTCCAGCAAGGCTTCCGGGCGCGGTGGACATCCCGCCACATAAACGTCCACCGGCAAAATATGATCCACCCCCTGCATCACGGAATAGCTGCGGTACATCCCGCCGGTCGAGGCGCACGCGCCCATGGCAATGACCCATTTGGGCTCGGCCATCTGGTCGTAGATCCGTTTTACGGACATCGCCATTTTGTAAGTGACCGTGCCGGCCACGATCATGACATCCGATTGCCGGGGGGAAAACCGCATCACTTCCGCCCCAAAACGGGCGATGTCAAAGCGACTTGCGCCGGTGGCCATCAACTCGATTGCGCAGCAAGCCAGCCCCATCGGCATCGGCCAGAGCGAATTTTTCCGGAACCAGTTGATGACGGCGTCCACGCGGGTGTGAATGACATCACCCTCAATACGTGAATCGTAGCCAAAATCCGTGATCTGGGGCATACAAAACGCGCGTCGAATTCAAACGCGCCGGCAGCTTAAACAAGCGTCGTGGGTCAGGCAAGGACGATTCGTGATTTTTTTCACAAGGTGGCGCTTCCACCCGCGCGCCGCGGTGTTCGTAGGGGTGAGAACGTATGCATTTTCAACCGACACCGCGGCTTGTCCTGTGGGCCTGTCCCCGTCCTGACGCATGACGGACTGGCGACGCACCTTATGCGGGCGGGGGTTCTCCTCACAATCTGCTCGACCTTTTGCGCGGTGACTCATTATCTTTTGGCAAAGCAACACATGGAATGATGACGAACCGCACATTGCCAACTGTTTTCGGCTGGTTTCTGACTTCGCTGCTGGCATTGTCGGCTTCCGTGACCGTTAACGATGTTGGTGGCGTTCTTGGAGCAACCCGCTCACCGGTCACCGCAATCGTTAACCTCAGCCCTCGTCAGCAACGCGCCGCGCGGGAGGGAAGATTGCAGATGCGTGAGGTGGTGGCCTCCGGTCGTGCGACGGCCAAGATCGTGCCGGCACAGTTGCTTGAGATGGCGGGAGGCGACGATGATCCGGCACGCCTCTGCTGGCTGATGCCGCCCGGCGGAAGCGGTGAGCGACGGTTTGCGCTGCAATCGGCACGCGGACGTGCGGAGGGCGGAATGTTGGCGCAATTCGACTCCGGGAGCGGTCAGTACGCCATTTCCGAGGCCGGCAAACCGGTGCTGCGTTATGTCTATGCAACCATTGAACCGGGCGCATTGCTGGAGCAGGTGGCGGTGGACAATCGGAAGTATGCCCGCGCGCGAAGTGATTACATCCATCCGCTGTTCGGATTCGATGGCGAGCCGCTCACATTGGACTGGCCGGTTGATCACCCACATCATCGGGGCATTTATTGGGCCTGGCCCGAAGTGGACTGGCGGGGGCAGCGGGGCGACTTGCATGCGCTCCAATCCGTTTTTGCCCGGCCGACGGGCTCATGCCGGGTGATCAGCGGCCCGGTGTTTGCGCAAATCGAAGCCGAAAACGTCTGGAAATGGGAAGATCGGGATTCCCTTGTTCGCGAACGCGCGATCATCCGTGCGTATCGGGCCACAGGCGCGGAACGTTTGATTGATTTGGAACTGCAATTCACGGCGCTCCGGGACCCGGTCTGGCTGGCGCGCCGCGGCACTGACAAGTACGGCGGATTGAACCTGCGCCTGGCCAGGGTGTTGGACCAGGCCATAACCTTTCACACCGATCCTGCCAATGTAACGCCACGGATGGCATGGGCGGAATTGCATGGCCGGTTTGACGGGGTGGGGCGGCCGACCGGTTTGGCGGTGCTGCAGCATGACGCCAATCCGGATTATCCGGGCGACTGGGTGGAATTTCCGGAGATCAACTGGTTTCAGCCGACATTCCCAGCAAGGGGCGAGCGGCACGAGTTGCGTCCCGGAAAACCGCTGGTGTTGCGCTTCCGTTTGTGGCTGCATGGCGGGGGGGCGGCCGATTCGCTGCGCTGTGCAGCGCAGTGGCGGGCTTATCATTCCGCTGCGGCGCCGCAATTTTTTAATTCGCCGGGAAGTTGATCGGCCACCTAAATTTTATGAAACTCGAGCATTCCACCTCCCGTCGCGAGTTCATCCAGAAGACCGCGACCCTCACCGCCATCGGATTCGCCGCGCCGCAACTGGCGCTGGGCGACAATCCGCAACCCAGACGCAGACCATCACCGAACAGCCGGATTCACGTGGGCTTGATTGGCTGCGGGGGAATGGGCCGCGCCAATCTTCATGCGTGTGCCAAACACGCGGACGTGGTGGTCACGGCAGCCTGTGACGTGCAAGCACCCCGGCGCGACGCGGTGGTCGCCGGGTTCAAGGACACCTGCAAAGGTTACACGGATTATCGGGAAATGTTGCAACAACCCGACCTGGATGCGGTCATCATCGCCACGCCGCCGCATTGGCATTGCTTGCAGGCGATTGAAGCGTGCGCGGCGGGGAAGGATATCTACCTGCAAAAACCCATGACCCTGCACCTGGGGGAGAGCCTGGCAGTCCGCAACGCCGTGAAGCGGCACGGGGTCATTTCTCAAATCGGCACGCAAATTCATGCCTCCGAAAATTACCGGCGGGTGGTGGAATATTTGCGCACCGGCAACCTGGGCGCGATCGGGACGGTCCGCACGTTTAACGTAATGAACCAGGGGCCGCGCGGCATTGGCTTCGCGCCGCGCGTGCCGCAACCCGCGGACATTGATTGGGAGCTGTGGTGCGGCCCGGGACCGTTGATGCCGTACAATCCCCTGGCGGTGCAGGGGGCGGGCACGCACTCGTCGTGGATGGCTTACAGCGGCGGCTGGACCCCGGGCATGGCGCCGCACATCATTGACCTGCCCATCTGGGGGCTCGATTTGGGATACCCGCAGGAAATCAGCGCCTCGGGCGGACGGTTCATCATTCATGATGACGGCGATATTTACGACAACCACGAGGTGCTGTGGCGTTATCCCAAAATGACCATGACCTGGATGACGTCGCTGACCAACAGCTACGGATTTGATTTTGAAGGCGACCCCAAGCCGCAGCGTCGTCTCGGGGTGTATTTCCACGGCGTGAACGGCACCTTGTACGCCGATTACGACCGGTTCAATATCGTGCCGGAGGGCGATGCCTTGAAAGGCAAGCCGGCGCCCGCCGCCTCCATCCCCCCCTCGCCAGGACACGAACGCGAATGGTTGGATTGCATCAAATCCCGCCGCCAGCCGGATTGCAGCGTGTTTTATCACACGCGGGTGGATGTGCCGATTGTGCTGAGTCTGCTCTCGCTGCAACTGGGCCGTTCCCTCCGCTTCGATCCGGTGCGCGAAGCCATCGTGGGCGACTCCGAAGCGGCGCGGCTGGCCGTGCCGGTCTATCGCGCGCCGTGGAAATTCCCGAAGCAGTATCTGGCCTGAACCTTGTCCGTCAGCCTTCTGCTGCGCGCCTCCGGTCAAACCGGACGAGCCGGGCTCCGGCCGTGTGAATTGCATTGTCATTTGAAATCAACCCCGCTTAATTGAGCGCCGCAACCTCGATGTCAGTGTCGCCATCAACCCCAAACCGCAGGCTGCGCCTCCTACGCCACGGCGGCAGGATTCTGGGCGCGCTGGGGGCTGTGGGGCTGTTGGTGCTGATCGGTTTGAAGTGGTACCTGGACGCCACGTATTTCCAGGGCTACGACCCCTCCGCGCCGTTGCAGGTTGAAATTACGGAGGAAAAGCTGGAGGCCGATTATCGCTGGACCCGGTTCTATTATCGGGGGTTTCGCGAGGATCGCGTGCCTGCGGTGATGGTTGCCCCCCGGGCGGCGGGCGGGCCGCTGCCGTGCGTGGTCTTCGTGCATGGCATCGGCAACGACAAGGAGTTCATGCACCGCCACGGCCTGGATCTGCCATTTGTAAAGGCCGGTTTTGCCTTTGTCTGCTTTGACCAACTCACGCGCGGCGAGCGAAAGCTCCACCGGAAATCCAGCTGGGCCGAAGCCGAAGCCTTTCGCGTGCGCGCCGCCTACACGGTCGGCGACGTCCGGCGCTTGATGGATTATCTGAGCACACGCTCCGACATTGCCACCAACCGCATTTATCTCTGCGGCGCGAGCTATGGGGCGATCACCGGCAGCACCGCCACCGCCTTCGATTCACGCATCCGCGCGGCGACACTGGTTTACGGCGGAGGCAATCTCTGGCGCCTGCTCTCGGCGGAGGCGGCGGACGAACTGGGTCAATGGCGGCTGCCCGCCTATCTCGTGGGCTGGTATTTTGGCAGCGTCTTTGATCCCATCAAATATGTGGGGCGCATCGCCCCGCGTCCGGTGCTGCTGCAGAATGGCAAGGCCGACACGGTCGTGTCCCCGGCGGCGGCCCGTGCGCTGCAGGAAGCCGCCCGCGAACCAAAGAAAATCATCTGGTACGAGGGGGATCATCTGGGCAAGACCAGCGAGCTGGATCAGGACCTCGTTGTTCGCGTGGTCATGGACGCGATCAAATTTTTGCAGGAAGTCGATGCGCAATATCAACCGAACGCCGCCCCTTGAGCCATCCATGAATGTCATCCCCCTCCGCTCCGGCCACCGCCGGGCAACCGGCCGGCCCACCCCTGCCATGATTTCGGCCCCGGCGCGACCCCGGCTTCGCCCGCTGGCGCCGGCGCTCGCGTGGCTGTTATGCTGGAGCGTCTCCGCGTCCTTTGCAGCGGCAAAAACTTCCCCGCTGACCATCAGCGTTTATTGCACCGCAGGCGACATCCAAAACCATCTGGTCGCGCCGGAGGGGCGGGAAAAAGTGTTGCAGACCCTCGCGCCGCTGCGCGTCGCGCGCCTGTTTCTCGAGGGCCGGCGCGGCGATGAATATGTGCCTCCGGAGTCGTTGCGCGAGATCCGCAGCTTCTTCGCCGAACGCGGCATTCCCTGCAGCGGCGGTATTGCCACCGTGCCCGGAGATCATTTCGCCCCCCGCCAAACCGGCGGGTTGAACTGGTTGAACTGGGAAAGCCCGAAAACCCGGGCCGGCGTGACGGAGTTTTTCCGGGAGAATGCACCGGTTTTCGATGAATTGATCGTGGATGATTTCTACTGCACGGGCGATATTTCACCGGAATCCGAGCGCGCCCGGAGGGGGCGGGATTGGGGCGCTTACCGGCGCGACCTGCTGGTTTCCTTGATCGAACCGATGATGGTCCAACCCACACGCGCGGCGAGTCGTGATACCAAGCTCATTCTGAAATTTCCGCAATGGTATGACCGCTTCCATCTCTTCGGGTACGACCCGGCGCGGATGCCGGAATTTTTCGATGCGATCTGGGTGGGCACGGAAGTGCGCAACCCGGAAACGCAGCGCATGGGTTATGTCCAGCCCACCGAAGGTTACATGAACTTTCGCTGGATCAGATCCATCGCGGGTCCCAAGGTGCGCGGCGCCTGGTTCGATCACATCGAGTGCAGCGCGCAGAATTTCGTGGACCAGGCGTATCAAAGCGTCCTGGCCGGGGCGCAGGAATTGACGCTTTTCAATCTCGGCAACCTGATGGCGGCGCATCCCGGCGATGCGCTGCTGGCCGAACGTTTGCCGGAGCTGGGCCGGCTGGCGGCCCGGATGCGCGACGAGGACCGGCGCGGGATTGCGTTCTACAAACCGTCGGGCAGCGAAAGCAGTGAGAACATGTATCTGGCAGATTACCTGGGCATGATGGGACTGCCGGTTCTGCCGGTGGGCGAATATCCCCAAAAAGCCAAAGTTGCGTTCCTGCCCGTCCAAGCTGCGGCGGACGCGCAATTGCTGGTAAAGATGCGACGCCACTTGAAAAACGGCGCGACACTGATTTTGACTCCGGCGTTGGTGAAAGTGCTGGGGGCGGAAGCGGCAACCCTGTCCGGAGTGGAAGGTTTGCCGCACGATGCCGGACTCCTGGCAGACCAATTTCAAATCGGCACTGAGTCCGTGACCGCCCAACGCCCGGTGGACTTGGGCGCGCGGTTACAATCCACTGACAGTGCAGTGCTGATCACCGCGAAAGTTGGCGGTCAGACTCAACCATTTCTGACCCGCCGTGCCGTGGGCAAAGGACAGGTGTTCGTCCTCAACGTAAGGACTTTTTCGACGGAAGACTTTGGCAAAACCGGCGAATGGCTGCTCGCTCCGCAACTGTTGGGATTGCCCGTCATTCCTCAAAGCCTGGCGGACCCGTTGCGCGCCAATTTGCTGGCGCCGCTCGGCGTCAAATTCCACGCCCCCTCCGGAGTGAGTCTGGTGTTGATGGGCAAGGCCGCCTGTGTTTACAGTTTTCTCGACCAGCCTGCCACGGTGCAGTTCGGCGGGGAGTCCGTCCAATTACCCGCGCACGGTTGGGCCTGGCTGAAATAGTTCCACCGCCCGGGACGCGACTCCCGGCCGCCGTCCATGGCGGCGCCCCGGGGGGTGATGCCAGGTCAACCCGGCCGCTTGTCCGCACCGAACTGCCATTTTAATCGGAGCGCATTGCCAATCACAATAAGGTCCGAAAAACCCATTGCGGCCGCGCACAACACGGGACTCATGAAACCGAGGGCGGCCAGCGGGATGCCGACGGCGTTGTAGAAGAACGCCCAGAAGAGGTTTTGTTTGATGGTGCGCAGGGTGGCTCGTGACAATCGCAATGCCTCGGGCACGGTTTCAATTTCGGATTTCAAGAGAATCAAATCCGCCGCCTCTCGTGCCACGTCGCTGGCCCGGCTGACCGCAATGCCCAAGTCGGCCTGCGTCAGCGCCGGGGCATCATTGATGCCGTCGCCCACAAATGCCACGCGCCCGCCTTGCGTTTGTAATTTCCGGATCTGCATCGCTTTCTGCTCCGGCCGCACCTCGGCAAAAACCCGGTCCGGGGGAATGCCGACCTGCCTGGCTATACCGAGGGCCGTCGCCGCGTTGTCACCGGTCAGCAGATGGATTTCCAGACCCTGCCGGTGCAGTTGCGCCACCACATCCGCCGCTCCTGGTTTCAACGTGTCTTGAACGGCGAATAAACCAATCAGCTCGCGCTCCCTGGCCAACCCCACCACCGTCGCGCCCTGGCCGGTCCATCGCGTGATGAACGATTCCCCGGCGGACATCGCCACCCCGCTTTCCTTCAACCACTGCAGGGCACCGAGCTGGAGCTGCTGTCCGCCATCACGACCCGCCAAAGTTGCCGTCAGCCCGGCCCCACGCACTTCCTGCCAATGACCCAATTCCAGGGGGGCGGGCGGGGTCCGGGCGAGGGCGAGACTGATGGGGTGCGCCGAGTGACGCGCCAGGGCCGCGGCCAGGGCCTCCGGGGAGGCGGTGGCCGGTGTCGGCTGCCAAACGGCCACGATCGCCGGCTCGCCCCTGGTCAGCGTGCCGGTCTTGTCAAAAACCAGTGCGGAGATGCGTCCGGCCTTCTCCAGGGCGACGCCGTCGCGGATCAGGATGCCCCGGCGCGCCGCGACATTGGCGGCGGCCATGATCGCGACGGGGGTGGCCAGACCCATCGCGCAGGGACAGGCCACAATCAACACGGCGGCGGCGATGATGAATCCTGCCGCCAATCCCACCGGAGGGTGGGCAGCCCACAGGTATGGACTCAAAGTTTGGACGATCTGTTGCATCCATTGGGGCGCAAAGGTCCAGGCCAGTCCGGCGGTAACCGCAATGGCCACAACGATGGGCACAAAGATGCTGCTGACCCGATCGCCCAGGCGTTGGATGTCGGCGCGACTGGTCTGGGCGCGTTGCACGGCGGCAATGATGTGCGCCAGCGCCGTGCCTTCTCCGGTGGCGGTCACGCGCATGACGAGCCGGCCACTCTGATTGACAGTGCCGGCGAACACGTCCGCACCCGGCGTCTTGTCCGCCGGCAGCGATTCTCCGGTCAGCATCGCTTCATTCACGGTCGAGTGGCCTTCGGTAACCACCCCGTCCACAGGGACCCCGTCACCGGGGCGCAGCGCCACGAGATCACCGGGACGCAAACTGGCCACGGGCACTTCTTCCTCAAAGGCGGCATCTGTGGGCGTGGGGGGGGGAGAACCCGGGGTCGCCGTGAATTTCAAGTCGCGCAGTTCGAGCGGCCCGAGCGGCGCCGGCCGGGGCGGTGGGGCGGTGGGGGGGGTGAGGCGCCGGGCGGTGGCCGGGGCCAACTGTAACAACGCCTTCAGCGCATCCGTGGCGCGGGCGCTGACGCGCGCTTCCAGCCAGTGGCCGATGCTGATCAGCGTAATGATGGCGGCCGCATCCATGAAGTAGAGGTGTTGCCCGCTCCCGTTGAACAAGGCCCAGGTGCTGTAACCGAAGGCGGTGGTCGAGCCCAGTGCCACGAGCGTGTCCATATTGGCACTACCCGCTTTGAGTTGCCGCCAGGCGCCACGATAAAACTGTGCTCCGCAATAAATCTGCACCACCCCGGCCAGCCCAAAGGAGGTCCAGGCAAACCATTGCGTCATTCCCCAGGAAAACACCCACTCCCCCAACATCAGGAATGCGGTGACGGCACCGCCCAGCCAAAGGTTGAACGCCCAGGCCCGATGCGCCTGCCGTTGCGCGTGCGCCGCGCCGGCCGGGGAGGTTGCGACTGCGGCCGAGTAACCTGCCGCCGCCACCGCCTGCACCAAGCTCTGGCCGTCGGCAATCTCCGCATCCGACCAGCGCACGGTGGCCCGCCGGGCAAGCAGATCCACCCGGGCACTCTGCACTCCGGCCACCGCCTGCAAGGCGGTGGTCACCTGGCGCGCGCAGTTGTTGCAGGTCATGCCGCCAATCTCAAGCTCCGTGCTGGATCCGGCTGCGGCGCCCGGACGGGAACCAAGGGATGTCGCCGTCGTCATCGCGCTCAAATTGGGTGCGAAGAGGAATCCGCACAAGCCCAACTTCAGCGGACCGATCCCCAAATGAGGCGGGCGGGTTTGACCGGATGCGCCGTCAGTTGGAACGCGGCTGGCAACTGCGCGAGAGCCGCTTCGGCGGATTGCCCGTCTGCGGCGTGAACCCGGCAAAGTACGCCGCCACGTTCAACCCATTCGCCCGGCTTGGCCATCTGATCTATACCCACCGCGTGGTTGATGGCAGCCTCCTGAGTCTGCCGTCCGCCGCCCAGGTCGCGGACCACCTCCCCGATGATGCGCGCATCGCACCGGGCAATCCAGCCGCCCTGCGGTGCTTTGAGCGGGCATACTGTCGGCGCTGCCGCCGGCTGCGCCAGTTTGCGATGCCACGCTTTCAAGTCGGCCCCCTGGGCGCGCAACATCGCATCCCACGTCCGGCGGGGGGCGCCGGAATCCAGACACGCGGTGGCTTGACGGCGCGCGACAGCCAGGTTGGCGGCCCTGCCGGTCTGCACCAACAAATGCGCGGCACAGGTCAGCACCAGCGTCCGCAGATCCGCCGGTCCCTGCCCTTCGAGACAGGTGAGGCTCTCCTTGACTTCGAGCCAGTTGCCGGCCGCCCGGCCGAGGGGGGTGTTCATGTCGGTGAGGACCGCGCGGGTCCGGACGCCGCACTGGCGGCCCAGCGAAACCATGGCGCGAGCCAGCTGACGCGCTGCAGCCAGGGTTGGCATGAAGGCGGCCGTGCCAAATTTCACGTCCAGAATCAGCGCGTCGAGATTCTCCGCCAGCTTTTTGGAGAGGATCGAGGCCGTGATCAGGGACAGGTTCGGCACCGTGCCGGTGACGTCGCGCAGGGCATAAATTTTTTTGTCGGCCGGGACCATCCGTTCGGTCTGACCGCAAATGACGCCGCCGGTTCGTTGCACGATTTTCTGGATTCGTTTGGTGGAGAGCAGCGTCTGGAAGCCGGGGATGGAATCCAGCTTGTCCAGCGTTCCTCCCGTAATGCCCAGTCCACGCCCGGAGATCATGGGCACGCGAAATCCGAGACAGATCAGCAACGGTGTCAAGGGCAGGGAGACCTTGTCACCGATGCCCCCGGTGGAGTGCTTGTCCACCAGCGGACGGGGGTCCGGCGGAAATTGCAGCGTCTCGCCGGAATCCCGCATTGCCAGCGTCAGGGCGGTGGTTTCCTCCCGGTTCAGTCCGCGAAAATAAACGGCCATGAGCAGCGCCGCCATCTGGTAGGCGGGGAGGTTTCCCGTGGTAAAGGCGCGCACCAGCGCCCGAATGGCATCGTCCGCCAGCGTCTGGCCGTCGCGTTTCCGCTCGATCAATCGCAGGAAATTCATCGGCGCCGATGCTATCGGCGGGACGGCCAGAAAGCCAGCCGGGAGGCCGGAGTCAGCCGTTGAACTTTCTGGCGACGATGGTTGAGTTATGCCCGCCGAAGCCGAACGAGTTGTTCACGATGGCGTTGACCGGCATTTCACGCGCCGTGTTGGGCACGTAATCCAGGTCGCACTCGGGATCGGGGGCGGTGTAATTGATCGTGGGCGGCACGATGCCCCGCTGGATCGCCAGCGCACATACCGTCATTTCGACTGCGCCGGCCGCACCGAGCATGTGACCGGTCGCCCCCTTGGTCGAACTGATCGCCAGTTTGCGGGCGTGGTCGCCGAACACCGTCTTGATGGCGCAGCTTTCAGAAACGTCCCCCTGCGGGGTGGAAGTGCCGTGCGCATTGATGTAGGAAATATCGTTGGGATGCAGTCCGCCGGCGCGTAATGCGGCTTTCATGCAACGGGCGGCCCCTTCGCCGTTCGGGGCGGGGGCGGTGAGATGGTAGGCGTCGGCGGTGTTGCCGTAGCCCACGATTTCGCAATAAATCCGCGCGCCGCGCCGCTTCGCGTGCGCCAGTTCCTCCAGGCAAAGCACCCCCGCGCCCTCGCCCATGACAAAGCCGTCGCGGTCCCGGTCGAACGGCCGGGAGGCGCGTTTTGGATCATCATTCCGCCGGCTCATGGCCTTCATGGCACAGAATCCGCCGATGCCGATGGGCACGATGGCGGCTTCGCTGCCGCCGGCGAACATCATGACCGCCTCGCCCATTTTGATGGCCCGCCAGGCTTCTCCAATCGCGTGGTTGGCGGTGGCGCAAGCCGAGCAGGTGGCAAAGTTGGGGCCGCGCAGATTGTGGTACATCGAAAACAGGCCGCTCGCCATGTTGCTGATCAACATCGGAATCATGAATGGCGAGAGCCGGCCCGGGCCGCGTTCGAGCAGGACCTTGACCTGGTTGGTGGTGGTTTCCAACCCCCCGATGCCGGAGCCGATGATGACCCCGATTTCATCGCAGTTCAACCGCGGCAGATCCGCTCCGGAATCCCGCAAGGCCTGCCAGCCCGCGTAGATGCCGAATTGCGAGTAACGGTCGGTGCGGCGAACGTCTTTCGGATGCGGAAAGGCCGGGGCGGGATCAAAATTCCGCACCTCGCCGGCCATGCGGGAATCGTAGGCCGCGGCGTCAAAGGCGGTGATGAGATCAATGCCGCTCTCGCCGGCGATCAAGCGCTGCCAGAAATCTTCCAGGTCATGCCCCAAAGGAGTCACGACCCCCAGTCCGGTGACGACGACACGGCGATCCTGCCAGTTGCTTGCCATAAAACAAACGGGGCAGTTCAAGCTCTGTTCAGCTCACCTGCCCCGGAGCGGTCCGATCACAAATTACTTCTGCTGCTCCTCCACGTAGCGAATGACGTCACCCACGCTTTGCAGCTTTTCCGCCTGTTCGTCGGGGATGTCGCTGCCGAATTCCTCCTCCAGCGCCATGACGAGCTCCACCGTGTCCAGAGAGTCCGCGCCCAAATCCTCAATGAACTTGGCTTCGGGAGTGACCTGTTCCGGTTTCACCCCGAGCTGCTCAACGATGATATCTTTAATGCGTTGTTCGATTGATTTTTCAGACATGGCTATTTCCTATTCAATTGTGCCGTCTGTTTATGCGGAGGGCTCAAAATCGTCAAGCATGGATTCAGAGATTTTTCGCTCCGCCGAACGGCGCTGTTTGTGCCGACTGCCGCCAGATTAGCACGAAGGCCGGGGACAACTCCTCCGGACGCGCGGCCACCCAATGGGTCACGTTTGCGGGCGCAAACCAGCCGCCGCACTCGATTTCGTCGGGGTGTAACGTGAACGGTCCCTCGCTTTGCAGCCGGTAAACCCATACGAACTCCTGCCCCGTCTCCGCGCAGGCCGCAATCTTGAACAGCCGCTCCGGTGGCCGCTCCGCCACCAGTCCGATCTCCTCGCGCAACTCACGCCGCGCACAATCGTCGTAATCCTCCCCGCTGTCCAAATGGCCGCTCGCGGAGGAGTCCCACAAGCCCGGCGAAGTGTCCTTGCTCATCGAACGCTTCTGGAGAAACACCTCGCCGCGCGCATTGAACACCAGCACATGCACCGCCCGATGCAACAACCCGCGCGCATGGACCTCCCGCCGCGACCGGCGATCAACCACCTCATCGCGCTCATTGACGACATCAAAAATCTCTTCACTCATGAGTTCAGCAGGTTGGTTAGCCCCACAAACTGCTCCAAGTTGAGCTTCTCCGCCCGCTCTTGCAGTGAGATTCCCAATTCAGCGAAGGCCCGTTCCAGTTTGTCGGGCGGCCACTCGGTCTTGAGCAGCTTCAACATCATCTTGCGCCGCTGCGAAAAGGCGCGCTTCACGATCTTCACGAACGCCGCGCGCTGTTCATCTGCCAGCAACGGCTTCTCCCGTCGCACCAACGTCACGCACGCCGAATCCACATCCGGCGACGGAAAAAAGCAGCTCGCTGGAATCTTAAACCAACCGCGCGGCTCGTAATCCAGTTGAATCAAGAGCGTCAGCACGCCGTAATCGTCGTCGTCCGCCTGCGCCATCAATCGCTGCGCCACCTCCAGTTGCAATGTCACGGTCATCTGCTTCGGGCGCTGGGGCGATTGCGCCAGTTCCACCAGAATTGGCGATGCCACCGAGTACGGCAGATTCGCCACCAGTTTCCAGTCCCGCCAATCGCGCCGCTCGCGCCTGATGAACTCCAGCGCATCGTCGTGCAACAGCTCAAAATGCGGAGTGTGGAGGGCGGAGGGCGGAGTAACGTCCTCCATCATCCCAGCCCTCTCCGTAGGGAGAGAATTCTCCGATCTCGGGTTCGCGCCTTGAACCCCTGAACCCCTTGGAGCGCCGATCTCCAGATCGGCTTGTTGCAGATCAGGATTGGAATCAAGCCGATCAGGCGATCGGCGCTCCGGTTTATGGGGAGGGAGATCCTTGTTCCCACGCGGGACAGAATCGGGAGACTCCGAACCAAGACGAGCTTGCATCACGTTCTCCCTCTCCCCGGGGGAGAGGGTCGGGGTGAGGGCGAGCGTTGAACCAAACCTTTCCCGCAACACCGCCACCAGCCGCGCGTCTTTCTCAATCGCCAGCAACTCGCCCGCTTGCGCAAGCAACAACTCCGTCAGCGGCCCCAACCCTGGCCCGATCTCCAGCACCTTGTCTGCCTTGCCCAGCTCCGCTGCCTCCACAATCCGCGCCAACTGATGCGCATCGTGCAAAAAATTCTGCCCGAGCGACTTCGTCAGTTGGATGCCGCGCTTGTCCAACCACTCGCGCATCTCGGCCAGTTTCATGAGCGAAGCAAGACACGGATTTCACGGATGATCACCGATTGAAAACTGAATCCGTGCAAATGGGTGAAATCCGCGCCCCTGGCTTTGGAATCATGTCCGTCTGAGTCCATTCGTAGTTAAAACCTTTTGCAGCGCGTTCACCGTGTGATCGAGCTGGGTTTCGGTAATCGTCAGCGGCGGCGTGAAGCTGATGACATTTGCTTGCTCTCCCTCCGGCAGCAGGATAAAGCCGCGATGCAACATCGCCTTGATGACGCGCAGGGACTCGGCGGCGGCCGGCGCGCCGGTCCGGGTTCTCAATTCCAATCCGACCAGCAAGCCGAGGCCGCGGGGCGTTGCGTGGGGGAGATTGATGGCCGCCAGACGTTGCAACAGCCGCGCCCCGAGTTTCGCGCTGCGTCCGCAGAGGTTCAGGCGTTTGATCTCGGCCAATTGCGCCAGCGCCATCGCACAACCGACCGGGTGTCCGAGAAACGTGCTGGTGTGAATCGCTTCTCCGGTCGAAGCCGGCCACGCGGCATCCATCACGTCTGCCCGCCCCACGCACGCGGACAGCGGGAAGCCGCCGGTGAGAGCCTTGCCGAGACAGATCACATCCGGGATCACGTCGTCGTGTTCACAGGCAAACCATTTCCCCGTGCGACCAAACCCGGTGTAAATCTCGTCGAGAATGAGCAACGCGCCGTGTGCATCGCACAACTCCCGCAGCCGTCGCAGAAAACCCGGCGGTGGGACGTTGATGCCGCCCCGCGCCTGGACCGGCTCGACCAGAATCGCTCCAACTTTCCCGCGGCGGAGAATTGTTTTAGCCGCCGCTGTGAGGAGACGGAGATCGGCCTTGGTTTTCGGGAACGGCAGGAAGTGGCCAAACTCCCGCAACTGCGAGCGGAACGGTCCCCGAAAATGGTCGCGATGCGTGGCGTTCAGCGCGCCATAGCCCAGTCCGTGATAAGCGCCTTCAAAGGCAATGATGCCGGATTTTCCCGTGGCCAGCATCGCCGTCTTCAACGCTGCCTCCACCGCTTCAAATCCCGAGTTGTTGAAAATGACTTTGCCCGTGGCTGCACTCGTGAGAGTGCGGCGGATCTGTTGTTTCGGGGGAATCGCAGTTTGCCGCGAACTCACGTTCGCAGCCGCGGACCAGCGCTCGAAGGTGAGCCGGCTCAACTCGCGCGCGAGTCGCGCCTTGAGGGCGTGCGGATGCACATCGCCCATCGCGTGCAGCAGGGTCGCCATCTGCTGCTGCCCTGCGCGCACGACGGCCGGATTCGCATGACCCGCCGCCGCCACTCCGAAGGCCGCCGTCAGGTCGAGATACTTTTTCCCTTCCGCATCCCAAACGTGAACGCCCTTCGCCCATTCCCAAACAATGGGCCACGAGCCGTCCGGTTCGGTGAACAGCACGTTGCGCGATTCGTAGTCGCGCAATGCCGCGAGCACGGCCCTTGAACCGGTGAGACGGCGAGGCGGCGAGGCGGCGGCACCATGCGATCGACGCTTCCCCGCTGCTCCGTTTCTCCGTTTCATTCTCTCAAACTCCACGTTGTTCCGGTGGCCAGATGATTTTGTGCAACTGCGCCTGAAAGCGCACCGGCAGCGCGTCGGCGATGATCCGCTCGGCCAGCTCCTTGCGCGAGATGGGCGTCTGGCCCACCGGCACGCGTTTCAACGATTTGTCCTGTTGCTCCGGGCGCAGCGGATGCACCCAGGACATCAGCAGCGGACAAATCGCGGCGAGCTGCTGCGTTGCGATCTGCTGCCTGGCCCACTCGTAATCCTCCATCGTCCCAATGACGAACTTGATCTCATCCGTCGCCTTGAGGTGGGGAATGTTCTCCCAGCGATTGCGCCCGACTTCGCCGCTGCTGGGACATTTCAAATCCATGATGCGCCGGACGCGCGGATCGACCTTCGAGATGTCCAGTGCGCCGCTCGTTTCCACCAGCACGGTGAAGCCGTCGTCACAGAGTTGGTTCATCAAGACCAGGGCGTTTGGCTGGAGCAACGGCTCGCCGCCGGTCAGTTCCACAAGGGGCAATGCGGAGGGCGGAGGGCGGAGGGCGGAATTTCTGAACGGCGCGGCGAGTTCCCGAACCTTTGCTGTCACGTCTGCCACAGCCGTCTTTTTCCCTTCGGTGAACGCATACGCTGTGTCGCAGTAGGAGCAGCGCAGATTGCACGCGGTCAATCGCACGAACACGCACGGCAGTCCGGCGAAGGTGCTTTCGCCCTGCAAGCTCAGGTAGATTTCGTTGACGACCAGCGTTGCCGGCATGTCGCACAATGTTGTTGAAAGCGACGTGGGTTACAACGCCCGAGTCACGCCTGCCAATTTGCGGCTTCAATTTGGCCCGGTTCACAATTACCGTAACCGCATGAACATCTACGATCATCCGACGTTTCACATGGCCTGCCAGCAGTTCGATCTGGTGGCGGATCATTTGCAGATTCCCACGGAGGATCGGGCGCGGCTCAAATACCCCAAACGAGCCCTGACGGTGGCGTTGCCGATCCACCGCGATGACGGTTCGACACAGGTTTTTTTTGGTCACCGCGTGCAACACCACTTGACCCTGGGCCCCACGAAGGGCGGACTGCGTTATCATCCGGACGTCACCCTGGGGGAAGTGGCGGCGCTGGCCATGTGGATGAGCTGGAAATGCGCTCTGGCCGGACTGCCGTACGGCGGCGCCAAGGGCGGGATTGCTTGCGACCCCAGCCAGCTTTCCAGCACGGAACTGGAGCGCCTGACGCGGCGTTACACGCAGGAAATGATTCCCTTCATCGGTTCACAAATTGATGTGATGGCCCCGGACGTGGGCACCAACCCCCAGGTGATGGCGTGGATGATGGACACCTACTCCGTGCATAAGGGGCACACCGTTCCGAGTATCGTGACCGGCAAACCGGTGGGCATCGGCGGGTCGCTGGGCCGGCGGGAGGCAACCGGACGCGGTGTGGCCTATCTGGTCAACCGGGCCACCGACACCCTGGGACTGGATTTGCACCGATCCACGGCAGTCGTGCAGGGTTACGGCAATGTGGGCAGCATGGCCGCGCTGGCCCTGGCGCGTTACGGGGCAAAAGTGATTGCGGTCAGCGACGTGCATGGAGGACTCCACAACGCCGGGGGGCTTGACTTGATGGCGTTGGAGCAACACGTGGCCCGGCACCGGTCCGTGGTGGGGTTTCCCGGGGCGGACCCGGTGGCGAACGATCAACTGCTGCTGCTGCCCTGTGACATTCTGGTGCCCGCTGCGCTGGAGCGGCAAATCACCGAAGCCAACGCCGGCCGGATCAAGTGCCGCATTCTGGCGGAAGCCGCAAACGGTCCGACGACGCCCGAGGCGGATGTGATTCTCAATCAGCGCCCGGAAATTTTTGTGATTCCCGACATCCTGTGCAACGCCGGCGGGGTGGTGGTGAGCTACTTCGAGTGGGTGCAGGATTTGCAAAGCTTCTTCTGGGGCGAGACGGAAATCACGGACAAACTGTTCCGCACCCTCGAGGCGGCATTCGTCCAGGTTGTTGGTCTCAGCCGGAAGCAAAAGATTCCAATGCGCCTCGCGGCCCTGAGCGTGGGGGTGAAACGCGTCCACGAAGCCAAACAAATCCGGGGATTGTTTCCGTAACACGCGCGGCGGCGGGGAATTTTTCTTTGCGCTCGCCACCGCCCCGGCATAGGCTCTGGGGCGGTTTGTCCGATGGTGTAATGGTAGCACAGAGCCCTTTGGAGGCTTTAGTCATGGTTCGAATCCATGTCGGACAACCACACTGTCTGCCCGGGCCATCAATGCCGGCTCCTTCGTCTCGAATTGCGGGTGTGCCCCGTTGACGTCGGCTGACAGCCGCAGCCCCGGCTTGACTGCGATTTTGGCTGCGCCATGATTGCCGGCATGAAAAACACTTTCCTCTGGCTGGGTTTGGTGGCCTGTTCCGGCATTTCCTGCACCAGCGCCAACTATTACGTGCATGAATTCAAGCGCACCCAGTTGACGGACAAGTTCTGGGGGGAAGGCGCCACGTTTGGCGATCTGAACCGGGATGGCAAAATGGATATCATCTCCGGCCCGTTCTGGTATGAAGGGCCGGACTTCACCAAACGGCATGAGCTGTATCCGGCCACCATGACGTTCCAGCGCCAGCGCGCGGATGGAACCAAGGAGACCATTGAAGGGTTTGAAGGCGCATTGGGCGTGGAGAACAAATACTCCGACAATTTCTTTGCCTACGTCCATGATTTCAACGGCGACCAGTGGAACGATGTTCTCATCATCGGCTTTCCCGGTGAAGCCACCGTTTGGTATGAGAACCCCAAGGGCCAGGACCGGCATTGGGCGAAGCACCTCGTGCTCGAGGTCACCGATAATGAATCCCCCACGTTCACCGATTTGACCGGCGACGGCATTCCGGACCTGGTTTGCAGTTCCCGCGGAGCGTACGGTTATGCGAAATTTGATCCCGCCCACCCGACGGCCCCCTGGAAATTTCATCCGCTCTCGCCGAACAACAACTACCATAAATTCACGCACGGCATGGGCGTGGGCGACGTGAACGGCGACGGGCGCATGGATTTGCTGGAGAAGAACGGTTGGTGGGAACAACCCGCCTCCCTGGTAGGCGATCCCGTTTGGACGTTCCACAAATTTGAGTTCACCCCGCATGGCGGCGCCCAAATGTACGCCTACGACGTGAACGGCGACGGGTTGAACGACGTAATCACCAGCTATGCCGCGCATGGATTTGGCTTGCTCTGGTACGAGCAGGTGCGCGAGGGCGGCAACATCACCTTCAAGCCGCACGTGATTTTCAGCACGGAGCAAAAACGCACCCCCGACAAATATGGTGTCTCCTTTTCCGAAATTCACGCGCTGGACCTGGTGGATATGAACGGCGACGGACTCCTGGACATCGTGACCGGAAAGCGGTTTTGGTCGCACGGCCGCATGGGGGATCCGGACCGGAATGATCGCGCGGTGCTGTACTGGCTGCAACTCCAGCGCGGCCCCGGCCACGCGGTTGAATTCATTCCGCATCTGATTGACGACGCTTCCGGCGTCGGGGTGCAAATTGTGGCGGCACCGTGCCATGATCCGAAGTGGCCCGATGTGGTGGTGGGCAACAAACGCGGCACGTACTACATCGAACACACGGCGCGAAAAGTGAACGCCGCCGAATGGCGCGCCGCCCAACCGCGGCCCCGCCCGTAAGTCTGGCGCCGGGGTCCCACGGCGGCCTGATGTCGTCGTGGTTGCCGGGCGGCCGGCCGGCGCGCCCGCAATTTCTGCGCCGCCACTTCCGGCGGGTTCAATGCGGGCCGCGTTCTGTGAAGTAAATGGCCAGGGCGAACAGCAGGGAAACGGCCAGCCCCACGGCCACGGCACATTTGATGATGAATCGTTGCTTGCGCCGATAGCTGCTGCCCCCCTGGCCGGGCAGCAGATAATAACGTTGCTTTTCTTCCGGCCGGTGGCGCGGTGATTTTTTGGAGGAACCCCAAGCCATGATTGGCGGGGCGACCATAGCAAGGTTTTCCGGCGGAGGCAACGGGCGAAATGAGACGAGACGCTGGAAACCCCGGCTTGTGGCGGATTTTCATCGTCATTAAGCTCACCACATGGAACCGCCGGCCTGGGTCAATCTGAGTGATGCGGAGTTGCTCGAATGTCGGATCTCCCGGCTGGGGTTGCGGTTGGAGGCCACGCCGCTCCCGACGCTGATCCGGCAACTCTACGACGAACTGTCACAAAAAGGCCTGGTCTTCCATCCGCCCTGCCATTTGGGGGACGAATGGTTTGTGCCGGTGGGCGTTCCGGCGATTTTCATTCCGTTTTTCCTCGCCCACGAGCGGTTGCGGCAATTGGAACGACAGATCATGCTCGAAGTGGAGGGGGAAACGGATGAGTGGTTCATGAAATTGCTGCGTCATGAGGCCGCCCATGCGTACGCTTTCGCCTATGCGTTTGTGCATCAGCGCAAGTGGCGCCGCATCTTTGGCCGCTCCGAGGCGCGGGAAACCCCTTCGTTCTACCGGCCGCGCCCGCATAGCCGCAGTTTTGTGGTGCATCTGGGTGACTGGTACGCGCAGTCGCATCCCGACGAGGATTTTGCCGAAACCTTTGCGGTCTGGTTGACGCCGGGATTGGACTGGCGCGCCAAATACCGAGATTGGGGCGCGTTGGAGAAACTGGAGTACGTGGACGAACTCATGCGTTCCCTCGCGGGCAGGCCGCCCCGGCCGCTGCCGGCGTATCGCGAGGCGGATTTCAATTGCCTGAACGTCAAACTCAAGACTTACTACGCGAAGAAACGCAAGGAATACGAACATTCCTTCCCAGACTTTTATGATAATGATCTGCGGCAATTGTTTGAGGCGGGGGCGGATGATGCCGGACGCGTGCAGGCCTCGGATTACCTGCGGCGGCACCGGCGCGACCTGGAAACGGCCATCAGCCAGTGGTCCAACGAAAACCGTTATCGTGTCAACAAACTGGTCGGCAAATTGATTGAGCGCTGTGACAAGCTGAACCTGTACATCAAATCCTATGATCCGCGCCAAAACATCCAGGTGGCGGCCTACATTACCACCCTGGTGACCAATCATCTGTTCACGGGGAAATTCAAGCGCGCCAAATGAAGGATGATCTGTCCTCTGCCGCCCGGATTTCCCTCGCCATGGCTGCGGGCGACGGCCCCCTCCGATCTGCGCCAGGGCCGGAACCCGGGGCCACCCCAACCACCGGACGCCCATGAATGAGCTGCCTGCGAATGCCCCAACGCCGCCACCGGCGGCGGACTCCGCCGCGCCCAAAGGCGGCCGTCCCTCCGGCCGGACGCCGCGCGGGAAACGAAAATTGAAAATCCTCGCGCTGTTCGATGCCGTGGCGCCGACGACGATGGATCAGGATTTGGGCCCGGAGCTGCAAACCAGCGACTGGAAAACCGAAGCCCACGTGCTCGGAGCCCTGCGGGAGCTGGGGCACACGGTCGAGTATCTGGCCATCTTTGACGATCTGAATCTGCTCCAGCAAAAACTGGAGACGTTCACGCCTGACATCATCTTCAACCTCGCGGATCAGTTCCGCAACAACCGCGCGTTTGACCAGGGGATCGCGGCGTATCTGGAGTTGCACGGGCTGCCGTTCACCGGCTGCGGCTCCACCGGTCTGACGTTGTGCAAGCACAAGGCCATCTCCAAAAAAATCCTGGGGTACCACCGCATCCGGGTGCCCGATTTCACGGTGATCACGCGGGGCAAACGTTGTGCGCGACCCGCCCGGCTCAAGTTTCCGCTGCTGGTCAAGCCGTTGAAAGAGGAGGCCAGTTACGGCATCGCCCAGGCGTCGTTTGTGGCCAACGATGAGCAGCTCCGGGAGCGGGTGCAATTCATCCACAACTCCTTCGACTGCGATGTCATCGCCGAGGAGTACATTGCCGGGCGCGAGCTGTACGTGAGTCTGCTGGGCAATCACCGGCTCGAGGTGTTCCCGGTGCGCGAACTGGTGTTCCAGGCCGTGCCGGACGAACCCAAAATCGCCACCTACCGCGCAAAATGGGACGAGGAATACCGGCGCAAGTGGGGGCTCCAAAACCAGTTCGCCGAGGATCTGGAGGCGGGGCTGGCGCGGGCCATCACCCAGACCAGCCGGCGGATCTACCATTTGCTGACGATTGACGGCTATGCACGCCTGGATTTGCGGGTGACCCCGCAGCATGAAATTTATTTCATCGAAGCAAACCCGAATCCCATTCTGGCCGCGGACGAAGATTTTGCGCAGTCCGCGCAGCGGGCCGGGCTTTCGTATCCGCAACTGATTGAACGCATCATTCGCACCGGATTAAAAACCGTGCGGGAATGAGCCCGCCCCTTCAAAACACCCAGCTGAAGGTGAGCGACACCGAATGGGTGCGAAGCTGGTTCAGTTTGAAGTTGCCCGGCACATTGCGGAACTCCCATGAGGGGCTGTCCGCCACGTTGAAGCGATAGAACAAACCGAGGCCGAACCGTTCCCAGAATTGGTAGCTCACCCCGGCGAACCCCTGGTAGGTGAAAACCCACGTGTCGCTGCTGTCGTTCAGGGTGGTGCCCGCCAGCACGATGTTTTGCGCGTCCAAATGCAGCCATTGCCCGCCCACACCCGCCCCAATCATCGGCACGATTCCGGCCGGGGTCGGGTATTGCAGCACGAGGTTGGCCAGGACCGGCACCCGATGAAAATTGGCGCTGCTGGCCGTCGCGCCATTGATGCGATCCAGGCCATTGTAATTATAGCCGCTCTCAACCTCGACCTTGAACACCGGAGTAATCTCCCGCCCAATTCCGATGCCGAAATGAAAGCCGGGATCGAACTTCAATTGCGCGCCCCCCACCGGCACACCGAAAAAGTCGCGGAGCCGGGCCCGCGGTGCGTACGCCGGCCCGGCTTCATACCAGCCGTAGAGGCCATCGGCATAAAAAGGCGCATCTCTCTGTGCAGTGGCGGGGGATGTTCCCAGGAGCGCCCCCAGTACGGCCCCCATCGCAAAAATTCGTTTGGCGATCATGCGTCCACAGACTAGAGGGGGGACTTGGTCCGACTCAAGCGGGGAATTGCCCGCCGGCAACGGGGGCGGTGCCGGAGTGCGGCCGCGCGCAGTTTACGGTTCAGGCGGCAAAAAATTTCTGGATTTCCCGGATTACCGCCACCAGGTGGTCCACTTCGGCGGGAGTATTGTAAAAATAAAAACTGGCGCGCGCGGTGGATTCCACTCCGAGCTTGTGCATGAGCGGCTGGGTGCAGTGATGCCCGCCACGCAAGGCGATGCCGCCCTGATCCGCGAGCGTCACCACGTCGTGCGCATGCACGTCTTTGAGCAGGAAACTGATCAGCCCGGCCCGGCCGGTCTTGGGGCCGAACAAGCGGATGTCCTTCAACCCGGCCAGTTGATCGTACGCGTATTGGGCCAGTGCCTGGTCGTGCTGCCAGATTTTGTCGCGCCCAATCGCATCCAGATAATCCATGGCCGCGTGCAATCCGATCGGTCCGGCGATGTTCGGAGTGCCGGCCTCGAAGCGGTGCGGCGCCGCTTTGAAAGTGGTTTTATCATAATCCACCGTGAGGATCATTTCGCCGCCGCCCTGGTACGGGGGCAGTTGCTCCAAAATTTCCTGCCGTCCGTACAACACGCCAATCCCCGTCGGTCCGCAGATTTTATGACCGCTGAAGGCGAAGAAATCACAACCGATGGCCTGCACATCCACGGGCAAATGGCCGGCGCTTTGCGCGCCATCCACCAACGTCACAATGCCCAGCTTGCGGGCTTTGGCGCAAAGTTCAGCGACGGGATTCACCACGCCCAGCGCGTTCGAGATGTGAACCAGCGATAGCAGTTTCACCGACGAAGTGAGCATCGCGTCAACGCGCGACAAATCCAGGATTCCTTCATCACCCAGCACCGGCAGGTAGGCGACCTTGGCCCCGGTTTTTTCGGCAAGCAACTGCCAGGGCACGATGTTGCTGTGATGTTCCGCCTCGGTCAGCAGAATGACGTCGCCGGGACGCAGGAACTTGGCCCCCCACGAACTGGCAACCAGGTTGATGGCTTCGCTGGTTCCCCGGGTCCAGACGATCTCTTCCGCGTGCCGGGCATTGATGAATCTGGCCGTGCGGGCGCGCGCCAGCTCGAACGCCTGTGTGGCGCGATTGCTCAGTTCGTGGATGCCGCGATGCACATTGGCATTGTCGTGTTCGTAATAATGCACCAGCGCCTGCACCACGGCGCGCGGTTTTTGCGCGGTGGCGGCGTTGTCAAAATAGACCAGGGGTTTGCCATGCACGAGCTGGTTCAGGATGGGAAAATCAGCGCGAAGTTTGAGCCAGTCAACAGCAGCGGTCATAGCAGACTAAAATTAAACGGACGGGAACCCATCCGCCGCCCGGAGCGCATCCGTTCCGGGGGCGGTTCACATCAGCCCCAATTGCAACTTGGCCGCCTCGGTCATCATGCCTTGATGCCACGGCGGATCCCAGACCAGCTCCACGTCGGCCTCGTCAATCGGTTCAAGCGAAATCAATTTGTTCTGCACGTCCTGGGCGAGCACCGAGCCCATGCCGCAGCCGGGCGCGGTCAGGGTCATTTTGACCTCCGCCTTGTACGTCTCCTTGCCGAGAGGGGTCAGATGGCAATCATAAATCAATCCGAGGTCCACGATGTTGACGGGAATTTCCGGATCGTAACAGGATTTGAGCGATTCCCAGACCTGTTTCTCCAATGCTTCCAAGGTGACCGGCCCGGTGGTCGCCGGCGGGGTTTGGGTTTGCGCCTCCAACCCGAGCGCATCGGCGTCCCGGCCTTCAATGCGGAACATGTTGCCGTTCACCACCACGGTGTAGGCGCCGCCCAGCGATTGCGTGATGTGCGCCTGTTCCCCTTGCATCAGGACCACTTTCGTGCCGACGGGAACAATGGCGGCATTGACATCGCGGGTGAGGGTGACGGTTTTCTCGCTCATAACATGTACAGTTCTACCAGAACGGTCATAACGTGCCAGAACCGTTCAACGTAGGCCAGTCGAATCCGGTCGCCAACCCCGGTCCCGGCAGCGCGGTCGCGAATCGCGTTGACCGGATTGCCGAAATATCCGCATCATGCCTCCCGGACCGGGCGGACGCCCGGCGGCAGGAATTTCAACCGAAACTGAACATGCATCTCGACGATCTTTATTCCGAATTAACCCTCAAACCGGACGGCAAACTGGTGCTGCTGGTCCTGGACGGATTGGGCGATCTGGCCATCAAGGAGCAAAGCTACCTCACCCCGCTGGAAGCGGCTTACACCCCCAATCTGGACGCGCTTTCCAAAAGCTCGGCACAGGGCCGGATGATTCCCGTCGCGCCCGGCATCACCCCGGGCAGCGGCCCCGGCCACCTGGGATTGTTCGGCTACGACCCCATAGACTACCAGGTGGGACGGGGCGTGATCGAAGCGCTCGGGTTGGGCGTCGAGTTGAAACCTGGCGACGTCTGCGCGCGCGCGAATTTCGCCACCCTGGACGCCAGGGGCATCATCACCGATCGGCGCGCCGGGCGCATTCCGACCGAAACCTGCGAGCGGCTCGTGGCCTTGTTGCAGGCGAAGATCAAGAAAATTGGCGAAACCGAGGTGATCATCAAGGCGGGCAAGGAACACCGGTTTGTGGTGGTGTTCCGCGGCCGCGGCCTGGAAGGCCCGCTCACCGATGCGGATCCCAACCGGGAGGGACTGCCCATTCCTGCCGTGAAACCGCGTGATCCCGGCCATGCGCGGCAGAAAAAAACGGCGAAGCTGGTGGCCGACTTCTACAAGCTGGCGCTGCCGATTCTGCGGAACGAGAAACCGGCGAACGGGTTCCTGATGCGCGGGATTGCGCATCAGCCGCACCTGCCGCTCTTTGCCGAACGTTACCGGCTCAAGGCCGCCTGTCTCGCCGTTTATCCCATGTACAAGGGCCTGGCGCAGCTCGTCGGCATGCAGAAGCTGGAAGGGCCGCAAACCATCGCCGAGCAGTTCGAACGGTATCTTACCGAATACGATCGCTACGACTTCTTCTTCATCCACTACAAATACACGGACAAGGCCGGTGAAGACGGCAGCTTCGCTGCGAAGAAAAAGGCGGTTGAGGATTTTGACGCCGCCCTGCCAATTCTCCTGAAGAAGCGGCCGGCCGTGATCGCCGTCACGGGCGATCACTCGACGCCTTGCGCGCTGAAGAGCCATTCGTGGCACCCGCAACCGGTGTTGCTCAACTCCGCCGTGAGCGGTTGGGACAAGCTGGAGCGCTTCACCGAAACCGGCGCAAACTCCGGCTCCCTCGGGATTTTCCCGTCCAAATTTCTGATCCGATTGATGCAGGCCAACGCGCGGATGTTCAACAAGTTCGGCGCCTGACTTGTGCCCGGCTGGTGGCGGCGCGGGATTTCGCACTGCGCCCGCCGGACGCGGGCCGTTTCCGACGTCGCCCGGCGGGTCAACGCCCCCCAGGCGGGGCTTTGTCCGGGCGCGAGGACAATTTACTTTCGCCCCCGGGAATGTTACAACGCGGCGTGCTTAATGATGCCTCACTTTGGAAGGCGCTGACCGATTCGCGCCGGTTCGTGGTGATCGCCGGACCGTGCGTGATCGAGTCCGAACAACTCTGCCTGGAGGTGGCGGCCAGGCTCAAAAAAATCTGCGCCCGGCTGGGCATCCCGTACATTTTCAAGGCCAGCTTCGACAAGGCCAACCGCACTTCGGACAAATCCTTTCGCGGGCCGGGATTGGCCGCCGGGCTGCAGGTGCTGGCCCGGGTGCGCGCGCAGGTCGGCGTGCCGGTGCTCACGGACATCCACACCGAAATGCAAGCCGCCGTCGTGGGCGAAGTGGTGGATATTTTGCAAATACCCGCCTTTCTGTGTCGTCAAACGGATTTGATCGAAGCCGCCGTGGCGACCGGACAAATCGTGAACATCAAGAAAGGACAGTTTCTCTCCCCGCAGGAAATGGCGCGCGTGGCGCAAAAGGCGCGGCGCGCCGGGGGCAAACGCGTCGTGCTGACGGAACGGGGCACGACCTTTGGCTACAACAATCTGGTGGCGGACATGCGTTCGATTCCGATTCTGAAACAAACCGGTTGTCCGGTCATTTTTGATGCGACGCATTCGGTGCAGTTGCCGGGTGCCGGTGGTGACCAGTCGTCCGGGCAACGCGAGTTTGCGCCGGTGCTGGCGCGCGCGGCGGTGGCGGCGGGTGCGAACGGCGTGTTCCTCGAAACCCATCCGCATCCCGCCCGGGCCTTGAGCGATGGCGCGAACATGATTGCGCTGGCGGATCTGCCCCCGGTATTGCGCTGCCTGCGGAGGGTTTGGGCCGCCGTGAACCCGGGGTGAGCGGATGAGGGCGGGCCAACTTGCGCTGCGCTGTCGCCGCTGGGGCGCCGTTCTGCTTGAACTCGGGCTCGGCGGCATCGCCTGCGGACAGGTGGGCGTCATCAAGGATTACCGGGTTTCACAATACTATCCGGCCCCCAACTTCCGCCAGTTGCAAATGCAGTTGGCCGGCCACGAAGCCGTGCAGCTGACCAATCGCGTCCGGATTTTTCATGTCACGCAACCGCGTTTCACCTCGTTCCGCCCCGCGGGGGAGGTGGAGCTGACCATTGAGACGCCAGAGTGCTGGTTTGACGATCGCGATTCGCAGGCGCGCACCATCGCTTCCGCCGCGCCGCTGACCATGCGCACCGGATCGGGAGATTTCAGCATTACCGGCACGGGCTTCAAGTGGTGGCAGAACCGGAAGACGCTCATCATCTCCAACGCCGTCCACGCCGCGGTTCAATACACCAACAACGCGCCGCCGCTCATCATCACGTCCCGTTGGTTTCAATTCGACGCCGCGCTGCATCGGGGCGTGTTTTACGATGCCGTGCGCGTAACCGACACGAACCAAACCTTGACCTGCGCCACCTTGACCATCATCGGCAACACCAATCAAACGCACCCCACCATCCCGGGCCGCAATGCGCTCAATTCCGGCGGCGTGGAAATCATCGAAGCCGGGGGACCGCTGGAAATCCTCGGCGTTGCCCGCCCCGGCTACGCGCGCGCGCAACGCGGGATCCTGCGCCCGACCGAGCAACGCGTGGATTTGATCGGACAGGCGGACTGGGCGTTTGCCGGCCGTTCCGGGCAGGCGGAGCAATTCACGCTTTGGCATTGGGGCGAAGATATTGAAGCCCGCGGGGCAGTCCGTTTGACGTTGCCGCGCGCGGAACTGGGCGCCGCGGCCGATTTGTTGGCGACCACCAACACCGTGGGTCGGGGGACGGCCACCAATACGGTTTCACTCTTTGCCGACCGCTTCAGCAAACACGGTGTTGCGGTGCTCGCAGAAGGCAACGTGCGCGTGGTGGATGGATCAAACTTTTTGCATTGCGCGCGTTTGGAGGGACGGCAAGCCACCCAGCCGGCGTCGAACGGATGGGCCATCGCCACCGGGGACGTCCGCGTCGGCTCCGCCACGGGCGGCATCCAGTCGGATCGCGCCGAGTATGCCCGGGTGAGAAACGAAATTTTGTTCACCGGTAATCCGCGTTTGCAGGAGGGCGAAATTCGCGGCACGGCGGGGCGCGTGCTTGTGCGTCCGCAGACGGGCGAAATCCAAGCGTTGGATTCGGTTGCCGTGCAGTTTCCGTTGGCCAACACTCAGGGTAGTTTTCTCAATCTTCTGCCCACGGAAACTGCGGGCCGGCCGCCGGCGATCTCGACCCGGACATCAAAAGCCATGATCCGGGCGCAATCATTTCAATTGCGGGATGGGCATGGTTTGTTCACGGGCGACGTGGTGGCGCAGGAAATCCCCGCCGATGGCAGCGAAGCCCGAATGCGGGCGCAGGAGCTGGAAATCCGGCTCGCCGCCGATCAACGGCACCCCGCGTTTTTGCAGGCGCGGCAGAATGTGATTTGTGAACGCGGCACCATCGGCGTAACCAACGGCCCGGCAGAATACGCGCGGATGGATTGCGCCACGTTGACGGCGCAGGCGGATCCCGCCACGGGCGAGTTGCAGCAGCTTTCCGCCACGGGCGGTGTGGATTTCCAACAGGCCGCCAGCCGGGCGCAGGGGGCGCAGGTGGTTTACACGGCGGCGGATCAAATCCTGCGTCTGATCGGGCATCCGCGCATTGAGCGACCGGAGGGCGTTTATCAGTCCGGGGACGAATTGATCTGGGACAACGCGAACCAGACCGTGCGCGGCTCGAACGCGCGCTTCACCGCCGCGCCTGCGCTCTTGAAGAATCTCAAGGGATCAGAGAAATTTCCCTGACATGGACCAGGCACCAACTCTGTCACCAACGGGATCCGCGGGTTCCGTTGCGGCTTCCGATGCGCTGTTGTTGCAAACAAGCGCGCTGGTGAAGGAATACAAAAATCGCCGCGTTGTGAACGGGGTCTCCATCCAGGTGGGCGCGGGTGAAATCGTCGGGCTGCTTGGGCCGAATGGCGCGGGCAAAACCACGACGTTCAACATGGTCGTGGGGGTGGTGCGTCCGGATGAAGGCCGGGTGAACTTCCTGGGGCGCGACATGACCAGGCTGGCGATGCACCAGCGCGCGCGCCTGGGCATCGGCTACCTGACGCAGGAGCCGTCCGTGTTCCGCAAGCTCACCGTGGCGCAAAACATCCAAGCGATTCTCGAAACCTGCAAGATGAACCGCCGCGAACGTGCGGTGCGCTTGCAATATCTGCTCGAAGAACTGGAACTCACCCCGCTCGCCAAAAGCAAGGCCTACACGCTCAGTGGCGGCGAAAAACGTCGGCTCGAAATCACCCGCGCCCTGGTCACCAGCCCGAAGTTGCTGCTGTTGGATGAACCGTTCGCGGGCATTGATCCGTTGGCGGTTTATGAGGTGCAGAAAATCGTGCGCCGCCTGCGCGATCGTGGACTCGGCCTGTTGATCACCGACCATAGCGCGCGCGAAATGCTCAAGCTGATTGATCGCGGTTACATCATTGTAAAAGGCCAGGTGCTCATCGAAGGTTCAGCGGAATTTCTGGCGCACGATCCCAAGGCGCGCGAAATCTACCTCGGACCGGAGTTCAATCTTTGAGCCTCACCACGCCCGCGCAAGCGCGGCCAGGGCACGGCCAACCGGGCGGGCGCCGCCGCCGCCGCCGTCCCTCCGGAGCCAACCCCGTTCCCGCTCTTGATACGCGGGCCCGCGCCGATTTGCCGACCGCTGGAGCAGCGGTGGTCGGCATCGCCCCTTCCCCTGTCCGGAAGCCCGCTTCGGCAGGAATTTCTGATTGCCTGTGCCGGAGTGCGCAGCAACCCTGTCAGACGTGAAACGCATCGTCGCCCTGGTCTTGTGCCTGTGCTGGTGGGGGTGGAATGGCTCGCCGGCCGCCCAACCGCCCCCCGTCCACCCCAACATTTTGTTCATCATGTCCGACGACCACGCCGCGCACGCCATCAGCGCGTACGGCAGCCGGGTCAATCAAACGCCGCACCTGGATCGGCTGGGGCGGGAGGGCGTGCGCCTCGAGAATTGCTTTGCGGTAAATGCCATCTGCACCCCCAGTCGCGCGGCGATCCTCACCGGCAAATACAGCCACATCAACGGCGTGCCCGTGTTCAACCGCTTCGACGGCAGTCAATGGACGGTGGCGAAGGCGTTGCAGGCGGCGGGTTACCACACCGGCGTGATCGGCAAGTGGCATCTGCAAAGCGACCCGACCGGTTTTGATTACTGGAACATCCTGGTCGGACAGGGATTGTATTTTGATCCAGTGTTCATCGAAATGGGGGAGCGGAAGAAACATTCCGGCTACGCCACGGAGTTGATCACGGATTTTGCGCTGGAATTTCTCGAACAACGTCCCACTGACCGGCCGTTCTTCCTGATGTTGCACCACAAGGCGCCACATCGCGCCTGGCAACCCCACCCTAAATACGCCCACCAATTCGATGCCGTGGACCTGCCCGAACCGGAAACGTTCAACGACGATTATGCGACGCGCGCGGACGCCGCACGGGCAGCCATCATGCGGGTCAGCCGCGATCTCACCCGAAACGATCTCAAGCTGTCCCCACCGCCCGGATTGAAAGGAGAAGCACTGGCCGCCTGGCGGCGCGGCACGGATTCCGAGCTGGAAGTGATCACGGACGGTTACACCAACCGGCTCACCGGCGCGGCGCTCAAAAAGTGGAAATATCAGCGTTACCTGAAAGACTATCTCGCCTGCATCGCGTCCGTGGATGAGAGCGTAGGCCGCGTGCTGGATTACCTGGATCAAACCGGCTTGGTCACCAACACCATTGTCATCTACACCTCAGACCAGGGCTTCTTTCTCGGCGACCACGACTGGTTCGACAAGCGTTTCATGTATGAAGAATCCATTCGCATGCCATTTTTGATCCGCTATCCGCCGGAACTGCCCGCCGGCCGCGTGATTGAGCCGATGGTGCTTAATGTGGACTTTGCGCCGCTGTTTCTGGACTTTGCCGGGGTCCCCGTTCCGGCCGAAGTCCAGGGGCGCAGTTTCCGGCCGCTGCTCTCCGGACTGCCGCCGGCGGATTGGCGGCGCAGTTGGTATTACCGCTATTATCATTATCCGAATGAACACGGAGTCGAGCCGCACTACGGCGTGCGCACCGAACGTTACAAGCTGATTTACTTCCACCGGCTTGAGCAATGGGAACTGTTTGATTTACTGACCGACCCGCACGAGCTGAGGAATGTATATTCCGATCCGCAAAACGCGCGCCTGGTGGCGGATTTGCAGGCGGAATTAACCCGGCTGCGCCAGGAATTGGGCGACCGCAACCAGTACGCGGATCTCAAGTGATGGTGCGCACGAAAGGACTTGAACCTTCACACCTTGCGGTACCAGATCCTAAGTCTGGCGCGTCTGCCAATTCCGCCACGTGCGCGACGCCTGTTCATTTACCCCAAACCCACCCAAAAGCAAACCGCGAATCCCGTGAGTCCGCCACCCCGGCTGGCATAATGTCCATCCGGCGCCGCCGGCAGAGAACGCCGGCCCGCAAACGACCGTGTCCCGGCAGACCCGGGCTGTTCCGGTCAAAAGATCCGACCCAGCCGATGAATGATCATGCCGGTGTTTTCCAGCCACCAACCCAGCATCGTGGTCAGGTCCACCTTTGCCGTCAGCAGGGGAATGCCGATGAGCAGCACCAGCACGTTGCCGAGAAAAATAACGACTGCCGAAAACAAATAGCCCTGACTGGTGATGTCGGATTGTTGGGTTTTGAGGATGTGCGCCGTCAGCGTGGCATGAAAAGCGTAGGCTGCACCCACGCAGAGATGAAACCAGACAAACAGATCGCGCCAGTTCCACAGCAAATGTCCGGTCAGAAACACCACCACCACCACCACTGCGTAAAGCGGGAAGAAATAGGGTGAGAGTGCAATCAGAAAGTTGGTTTTATCCACAATCACGTGACCGCCACGCGATGTAGCCTTGAACTTTTTGACCCGCCCGCCAAACAACCAGGTCCACAACACGTGCGTCAGCTCATGACCGACGACGTAGAACCACATCGGGCGGGGCAAAAACAGATAGATGGCGAGCCAGCACGCGACGCCCGCCAGAATGGGCACCACGGTGGTGTCGGCGCCGCCGCAGCGGCTCATGACCATCCACAAGGTTTTCGCCGCGCCGGCGCAGACCGGCAGCAGCAGAATCGCGATGATGAACTTCACCCATTTCGGCACGCGCGGATTGTTGTGGAGTGTGATGATGTTCGCAAGGCTGAGCCGTCATGGAGTGCGCCCGCAGAGCGAAGCGACGCCGGCGCTTCCGGACGGGCGCTGGCGCATCCAGGTTCGGGAAGCGTGCATGCATCCGAAAGCGGCGGGGCGCGTTGCTTCCCGTCGCCGTCCAGGACCTGCTCCGCCACACCTTGCACGGCATGACACATGACGAAGTTCCCCAGGATTTCCGCGACAGCAACGCATTGCCCGCCGGTCGTTGCATCCCCGGCAGCGGACGGTGTCGGGAAATTCCCGGTTGCCCGCGCGCCTGGAATCTGGCTCTCTCAACCACGCCAAACATCCAAACCATACTTCCAAGCTCACCACGAACTCCCATGAAATTTCTGCTCCGACCGACCGCCACGATCCTCGCCGCCCTTTGCCTCGGCGTTCCGCAGCTGTTGGGTGCCGACCTGCCGACGCAAAGGACCTTCACGAATTCGCTGGGGATGGTTTTTGTCCGGATCGAGGCGGGCGAGTTCATGATGGGCAACGAAGCCGAGTTGCCCGCGGAGCTCTTGAAGGCGCCGGGCCAAACCTGGGTGCCGAAGCGCGGCGATTACGATGAACGTCCCGCGCACAAGGTCCGGCTCACCCGGCCGTACTACTTGGGCATGGTGGAAGTGACCAACGAACAATACGAGCAGTACGACCGGTTGCACGTCTATCTGCGCGGCAAGAACGGCTTCTCCATTGATAACAACGAGGCCGTGGTGTTCGTGAGCTGGGAGGACGCGAAGGCCTTCTGCGATTGGTTGTCCGCGCGGGAAGGTTTGCCCTACCGCCTGCCCACCGAAGCCGAATGGGAATACGCCTGTCGCGCCGGCACGACCACGCCGTTCTCCACCGGCGACAATCTGCCGCCGGTCTTTCTCAAGAATCCCGGCAACAGTTGGTATCCAGCGCCGACCGCCAGTCGGGGCCGCGCCGACGTCGTCCCGCTGCACGTGGCGCGCACGCCTGCGAATCCGTGGGGACTGTTCGACCTGCACGGCAACGTGGAGGAATGGTGTCTGGACTGGTACGGCCCCTATGCGGCGGGCGACCAGACGGATCCCTCCGGTCGCAGCGCCGGTGATTTCAAAGTCAGTCGCGGCGGCAGTCACAGCACTCCCGCGTTTTATTTGCGGTCCGCCAACCGCCAGGGTTCGCTCCCGGAAAGCCGGAGCTGGTTCACGGGCTTCCGTGTGGCGCTGGGCGATTGGCCGCCTGCTCCCCAACTGCCGCCCGCGGAGCCCGCCTTGTATCAACAACAGGTCCGACAAACCATTCCGCGCGCGGCACGACGTTCGCGCGATCCGAGCAAGCCCTTTTTCAAGGGGCCGCTGACCTACGTGAAAATTCCGTCCGGCGCGGAAGGGCCGCTCTTTGCGCAGCACAACCACGATCCCGACCTCGCGGTTTGTCCGAATGGCGATCTGCTGGCCGTGTGGTACACCACTCATGCCGAGCCGGGACGCGAGCTGGCGGTGGCCGCAAGCCGGCTGGTTTATGGCCACGACGAGTGGCAGCCGGCGTCGCCGTTTTGGGACGCGCCGGATCGCAATGATCATTGCCCGGTCCTCTGGTCCGACGGGAAAAAGACCCTTCACCATTTCAACAGTCTGTCCGCCGCCGCGACCTGGGGACCGATGGCCATCCTTGAACGCACCTCCACCGACAACGGAGCGACCTGGTCGCGCGCGCGACTCATCGTTCCGGACTATCACCTCCGGCACCAGCTCATTTCGTCGGAGTTCCGGAGCCGGGAAGGCTGGATGCTCCTGCCCTGTGACGCCTCGACCGAGGGGCACGGTGGCAGCGCGCTCCAGATCAGTCGCGACGGCGGCAAATCGTGGTTCGATCCCGGCGGCACGATTGCGGGCATTCACGCGGGCGTGACGCAATTGGGGGACGGCCGGCTGCTGGCTTTCGGACGCGGCGACGACGTGGGCGGCAGGATGCCGCAGAGCACCTCGGAGGACATGGGCCGGCATTGGGCCTACACTGCCAGCCCGTGGCCCACCATCGGCAGCGGCCAGCGGTTGGTGCTGCTGAAGTTGCGGGAAGGGCCCTTGCTGTTCGCGTCCTTCACCGACAATTCCCAGAACCTGGCGTCCCCGCGCGGCCTGTCCTTCAAGACGGCGGACGGCGGGGAGTTTATCGGTTATGGCCTGTTTGCGGCACTGTCATTCGATGAAGGCCGGACCTGGCCGGTGCGCAAACTGGTGACGGCCGGCGCCACGCCCCGGCAGTTCGACGGCGGCGCGTGGACGCGCGGATTCACCATGGATGCCACCCACGCCGAGCCGCGCGGCTACCTCGCGGCGACCCAGGCGCCGGATGGCGTGATTCATCTCATCTCCAGCGCGCTCCACTACCAGTTCAATCAAGCCTGGATCAAGGCGGCCCCGGAATCACCGCCTGCTGCCGCGCGTTGAAGCGGGCGGGGCGCATCCGCCAGAGAGAACGAGGAGGACTGATCACTCCGCCCGCACGGTGTGGCGGGTTTAGCGAAAGGTTTTGGCGAAAGTATTGCGTTTTTAACTCTCGCCAAGCAAGCTGGCGGCCGATGACTCAGGAACAGGTTCTCCAGGTTTTCCGCGACACCGGCGCGCTGCTCGAAGGGCATTTCATCCTGCGCAGCGGATTGCACAGCCGGCAATTTTTCCAATGCGCCCTCGCCCTGCAACAGATGCCCATCGTCGAAAAACTTGGCGCGGCGTTGGCGGCAAAACTGGGAGCGCTCGGCGCGGTCACGGTGGTTTCACCGGCGATGGGCGGTCTCGTCATCGGCCAGGAGGTCGCGCGGCAACTGGGCCTGCGATTCATTTTCGTGGAGAAGGAGGAGGGCAAACTCGTGCTGCGCCGGGGCTTCAAGATTGCGCCCGGGGAAAAGATTCTGGTGGTGGAAGACGTCGTGACCAAGGGCGGGCGTGTGCAGGAGACGATTGATATTGTCCGCGCCAACCACGGGAACGTCCTGGGCGTCGGCATGGTGGTGGACCGTTCCAACGGCCAGACCCGGCTCGGCGTGCCGCTGTTCAGCCTGATCGCGCTGCAGGTGGAGACGTTTGACCCGAACCATCTGCCGCCCGACCTCGCCCACACTCCCGCCGTGAAGCCGGGGAGCAAATGACTTCCTTGCCGGCATGACCGCCGCGCCCGCCGACGTTTATTTCACTGCGGAATGGTGGCATCTGGTGATGCTCAATTGAAGGGTTGGCAGGGGAATGTTCGGCAAGGGAATGAGTTCCAATCCTCTGACAATCATTCCGCTGACGATCCGGTGGTTTGGGGCGCGGCTCTTGAAACACCTCGCCTCACAAAGCGGTGATAAATCCACCGCACTCCAGACGCTTCGCGAAGGTCGTCGGCGATCGAATCTCGCGGAGCGTCTGGACTGCGCGCGTTTTCAGCGCCGCTCTCCGCGCGTAGAGACTGCCAAAGTAATTCTTGACCTGCCGGGACAGAGCCCCGGCCCTTGCGAGCAGCAAAGATTTGTTCGGTGCGCCTTTGCGTTTCTTCTTTTACCGCCAAGATGCCAAGACGCGAAGGCGCAAAGAGGATTGGCCGCACGCTTGGGGTCAGTTTCGACTTTTGGGTTTGGACGTGCAGCAAGACCAGGAATCGAAGACTCGGCAGGGGAATGTTCGGCAAGGGAATGAGTTCCATTCCTCTGACAATCATTCCTCTGACGGTCCGGTTGTTTGGGGGGCGACTCTTGAAACGCCTCGCCTCACAAAGCAGTGATGAATCCACCGCACTCCAAACGCTTCGCGAAGGTCGCCGGGCGCGGATTCGTGCTTCCGCTCCCCAGTCAAGGCGCCGGCTCCGGTGTATGCAGTGGCACGGAAATACTCTCCCCAGTAAACCGCGGACGTCGCGGGTTCAGCGGCTCAGTTCAACGGCAGTGTATCCCGCAGCCCGCCGCGCTCCGTCCCAAACAAACCGGCGCTTGCTCGCGGCGAACTGCGGGATACACTGCTTGAAGTTAGGCATCTCGACACCACCATGCCATCCACGCTGTCACCCGAAATCCGCCTCAAGACGGCATACGAGTTTGCATTCTCGCCAGACAGCAGACGCGTTGCGTTCATCGGTGGTCGTTACGTGACGATGTTGGACATTGGCACTCGCGAATCACAGTTCGCAGTCCACCCGATTGCCAATCCGTCGAGTATTGATTTTTCTCCTGATGGAAGCCGACTCGTCGTGAAGGGCACGTCTGGCCGCACGATTATCTTGGACGCGAAAACCGGAGAGTTGCTCTGCGATTTTCGCAACCAGAAGGAGGGAGAGGGAGATTCGGCGTTGTTTACTGCCTGTTCGCGTTTCGTTGTTTCGGTTTCTTGGAGCGGCTTGTTCAGCGTCCGTGACCGCAGCACAGCCAAGCTCGTATTTTCCCAGACCTATAGCGATTGCCAGCTTACCAGATTGTCCACCACGGCTGACCGGAGCTTGTTCGTGTATTCAATGGGTGGTCGTCCGCACACGCCAGACGGACTCACGCCTTGCATCGTTGCACTTCACCGATGGCCGACGCGCAGCGCAAGAGCGGAGGTGTTGCCGAGGGAGTGGCCAGCTATTGCTGGGTTACAGATCAGTCCGTCGGGCCGCTACTTGGCGGTTGCCTTCGGGACGCCACCGAGCACCTTGGAGATTTTCGACATCTCGACTTCACGGACTGTTGCGCGTCGCGATTGGAGCGGTCCACACGGCTGTTCCATCGAGTGGTCACATGACGAGCGAACGCTGGTTGTTACTGAACGTGATGGTTTTCGCTTCTATGACTTGCCGAAGCTCACGGTGTCGCATGAGTTGCCCATTGAGTATCCTTGTTACGTGCAGTTTTCTCCCTCCGAGGAGTTTGTCGGTTTTGGCTCGTCGAAGAAGAGTTTCATCATTCCGACGGACTACTTGGCCGAATTTGTGGAGAGGAGGAGAGATGCCTCGTGAAAAACAAGAGTAAGAGCGAAGCCTTGTTTTACAGGAGATTTTGGAGGGTCTGTTTTTGGAGCGCGGCGTTGCAGGCCACACAAAAAGGCCGGACCTGGGTGGTTTGAAAAATTCCCACGCGGCCAAGGCACGGACTAAGTTGTGGCACCGGAGTCGGGCCGCAGGATCCAAAGCGGCTCTTGAAACACCTCGCCCCACAAAGCAGTGATAAATCCACCGCACTCCAGACGCTTCGCGGAGGTCGTCGGCGATCGAATCTCGCGGAGCGTCTGGACTGCGCGCGTCTTCAGCGCCGCTCTCCGCGCGTAGAGACTGCCAAAGTAATTCTTGACCTGCCGGGACAGAGCCCCGGCCCTTGCGAGCAGCAAAGATTTGTTCGGTGCGCCTTTGCGGCATTGCACCTTGGCGCCTTTGCGGTTCTTTTTTTATCGCCAAGACGCCAAGACGCGAAGGCGCAAAGAGAATTGGTCGCACGCTTGTGGTCAGTTTCGACTTTTGGGTTCGGACGTTCAGCAAGACCAGGAATTGAAGTCAAGGCAGGGGAATGGTCGGCAAGGGAATGAGTTCCATTCCTCTGCCAATCATTCCGCTGACGATTTGGTTGCGCGCGCAAGCTGCCCGCTTCGTTACCTTCGGCGGCGACCACGCCAGTGAACGCGCCGGAGATTTCCGAGAGCATTCGAGTTGCGGTCGTTGAAGCGGGCTGAAGCCCGCGCTCCGGGACGCGACCTTCATGTGGCTTCACCGCGAAAGTTTGCGGGCGTTGTCGCAGAATTTATGCGCCCAGAAAAGTTGAAATGGCGAAGTGATTTGCCGGCCGGACACGCCGTCGAGTTCAAGCCAGTGGTTTGAACGTGACGTCGCGCAGAACTTTTCCCTCGAGATTGATGACTTTGATCCGCAACTGCTCCGTGTCGGCCACGCCTTCCGTCCAAGTGGCCCGTTCTTTTTGCGGGCCACCGCCGATGAGCTGACCGTAGGGAAATTCGCTGGTCGGCGGCAGCCAGGCGTCCCGGTGCGTGTGGCCGGACAGAATGATTTGCGCGCGCCATTTTACCAAGGTCTCATGCCAGGCCGCGCGACTGCGGGCGCTGAAGTGGTCAAACCCACCCTTGTCGTAGTTGGGCGGCTGTTCATCACGCCAGCGCAGCGGAATATGACAAAACACCACGCGATAGGGCGCGTCGCGCAACTCGGGGCGTTGGATGGTTTCCCGCAACCATTGCGCCTGCTCGGCGCGCAACGTGTCGAACGCCACCCGCCCGCGAAAGCTGGGATGAGAATCTGGTTTGTCCTCGCCGGTGTGCAGACAGATCACCGCCACGGGGCCGGAACGAAACGCATAAAACGGGCGACCCGTCGGGGTGGCGATCAGCCGGGGCGTTTTGAAGGCGTGGGCGCCGCGCACGTCGTGGTTGCCCCAGGTGATGAATAACGGCGCCCGCTCGGTGATGTCGCATTCGCCGGGATGCAGCAGCGTCGGCACGAGGAGTTCGTCCCGGGTCCAGTCGTTGCAGGTATCGCCGTTCCACAACAGGAAATCCGCCGCCGGCGTGACCTGGTGCAACGCGCGAATGGTGTCGTTGTGGATGTGGGTGTCGTTCCACATGGTGAAGTGGGTCCGGTGGGCGGTGGGGTCCAGAGTGCGGAATGTTTTCCAGGCACTGACCTGGGTTTCGTCGTTGTCGGCCGCGCGGGTGACGGACCGCACACGGTAATTTTTTCCGGGTGACAGTCCGGCAACGCGGACGCGCAAAATGTCCTCTCCTTGAGGAACGAATCCAAACGTATCCGCCCCCGCGCTGCCTGTCGTGCCGTCATCGGATTCCCATTCGATGCGCCCCAGGCTCAAACGACTTACGGCCCACACGGCTTCGAAACCGTCCGCTCGCGGGGCCATGATGGTGAGTGGGGTGCGCAGGAGATGGATCGGAGATGATGTGACTGGTGATTGAGTCGTTTGTGCCAATGCCTGACCGAGTCCGGCGGCGGAGAGCGTACCAATGAAGGCGCGGCGTTTCATGTTCATGGTTGGGGCAGGATTCAGTCTGGAGGCGGGATGCACAAGTGGATTCTGCGTCGCCGTCAAAATGACTGGAGCAGGCAGTGCATCAAGCGCCCAGATGCACCGGCGATGACCCATAAGGTTGCACAGAACGAAATCCCTGCGCCAGGCGACAGGGAATCACTGTGACATAATGTCGCAAATGGCGCAGATTTTATTGCCGGTCGAAGCGTGACACGCTTCAATTTATTGGGCTTTTTCATGATTTTCGGAATTGGAGTCGTTTGGCATGGAAGTGGCGTTACAGGGCTCAGTCACAATTGTCGTGGCACAAACCGATTTTATTTTATGTCAAAAGTATTAGGTATTGACTTGGGAACGACGAACTCCTGCATGTCCGTGATGGAAGCGGGAGAGCCGGTCGTACTCGAGAATTCCGAAGGCAAGCGGACCACGCCCAGCGTTGTGGCTTTTGCCAAAAATGGCGAGCGTCTGGTTGGCGATGCCGCCAAACGCCAGGCGGTCACCAACTCCCGCAACACCATCTACTCCATCAAGCGCTTCATGGGACGCAAGTTTGACGAGGTGCAGGAGGAAACCAAGCGCATGCCCTACAAGGTAGTGAAAGCCGCCAACGGCGATTGCGCGGTCGAAGTGGAGGTCGAGGGCAAGGCCAAACAATTTTCGCCGCCCGAAATTTCCGCGATGATTCTGGCCAAGTTAAAAGCCGATGCGGAAACGCGTCTGGGCGAAAAGATCACGCAGGCGGTCATCACCGTGCCCGCGTATTTCAACGACTCGCAGCGGCAGGCCACCAAGGATGCCGGCCGCATTGCCGGACTGGAGGTGCTGCGGATCATCAACGAACCCACGGCCGCGTCGCTCGCGTACGGCCTGGACAAAAAGAAGGACGAGAAGATTGCCGTGTACGACCTGGGCGGCGGCACGTTCGACATTTCGGTGCTGGAAATTGGCGACGGGGTGTTTGAGGTCAAAGCCACCAACGGGGACACCCACCTGGGCGGCGACGACTGGGACAATGCGGTGATGGACTGGATTCTGGACGAGTTCAAACGCGAGCAGGGCATGGATTTGCGCAAGCAACCCGACGCGCTGCAGCGCATCAAGGAGGAGGCGGAAAAGGCAAAAATTGCCCTCTCCAGCTCCTCCACCTATGAGATCAATCTGCCGTTCATCACGGCGGATGCCAACGGTCCCAAGCACATCCAAAAGGCGCTGACCCGCGCCAAGCTGGAACAGCTCACCGACGCGTTGTTCGAGCGCACCACCCAACCGGTGCAGGCCTGCTTGAAGGATGCCGGGTTCAGCGCCGACAAGATTGACGAGCTGGTCTTGGTGGGCGGCATGACCCGCATGCCGCGCGTGGTGGAAACCGCGCGCAAGCTGGTGAACAAGACCCCGCACCAGGGTGTGAATCCTGACGAGGTGGTGGCGATCGGGGCCGGCATCCAGGGCGGCGTGCTCAAGGGCGACGTCAAGGATGTGTTGCTCCTGGACGTCACGCCGTTGTCGCTTGGGATCGAGACGCTGGGCGGGGTGTTCACCCGCTTGATCGAGCGCAACACCACCATCCCCACCCGCAAGTCGGAAATTTTCTCGACGGCGAGTGACAATCAGCCCGGCGTGGAAATTCACGTGCTGCAGGGCGAGCGCCAGTTTGCCCGCGACAATAAAACCATCGGGAAATTCCAGCTGGCGGACATTCCACCCGCGCCCCGCGGCGTCCCGCAGATTGAAGTGTCGTTTGACATTGACGCCAACGGCATTCTGAATGTGGCGGCGAAGGATCTGGGCACCGGCAAGGAACAGAAGATCACCATTACCGCCAGCAGCGGCCTTTCGAAGGAGGAAGTGGAGAAGATGCGCAAAGACGCCGAGGCCCATGCTGAGGAAGACAAGGCCCGGCGGGAGGAAGTCGAGACGCGCAACGAAGCCGACAACGCGGTTTATCGCTCGGAGAAAATGCTCAAGGAGAGCGGCGACAAGCTCTCCGGCGACGACAAGAAAAAGATCGAAGAGGCGGTCAAAGCCGTGAAAGAGGCGTTGAAAGGCAGTGACGCCGCCGCCATCAAGTCCGGCAGCGAAAAGCTCAATGAGGTCTGGCAGGCCGTCAGCGCGGAGTTGTACAAGAAAACCGCCGAACAGGGCAAAGCTGGCGGCGCGACGGCGGGAGAATCCCCGGGCGGCAGTGGCGCCCAGGCGGATGCGTCCAAGGAAAAGGACGAGGGGCCGATCATTGACGCCGAAGTCGTGGACGAGAAGAAGTGACGCGTGGATTGCGCCCCTGCCAGGCTTCCAGACACCCCCGTGAGTCAGCCCGCCAGACCGAAATATTTTCCCGCCGCTTGGGCGGCGGGAGTTACTTAAGCAGTTAACCAAACAAAACCAGATAGAAGAAACTATGGCACTGAACATCAAACCGCTCGGCGACCGCATTCTTGTGGAGCCGGTCGAAGAGAAGGAAACGAAAAAGGGCGGGATCATCATTCCCGATACCGCCAAGGAGAAACCACAGGAAGGCATTGTCCGCGTGCTCGGCACGGGAAAAACCGACGACGACGGCAAAAAGATCGCCTTTGAAGTCAAGGTGGGTGATCGCGTGCTCGTCTCGAAATACGGCGGCACCGAAATCAAGCTTGACGGCAAGGAGTACAAGATTTTCAGCTCCGACGACCTCGTGGCGATTTTAAACTAGAAACGCATTAACGATTAACCAACAAACACTATTATGGCAGCAAAACAACTGTTGTTCGATGAAGCCGCGCGTCAGGCCATCCTGCGCGGGGTTTCCAAACTCACCAAGGCGGTTTCCGCCACGCTCGGACCCAAAGGCCGCAACGTGGTGCTCGATAAGAAATTCGGCTCCCCCACCATCACCAAGGACGGGGTGACGGTCGCCAAGGAAATCGAGCTGGAGGACCCGTACGAAAACATGGGCGCACAGATGGTTCGCGAAGTCGCCAGCAAGACCAGCGACAACGCCGGCGACGGCACGACCACGGCCACGGTGCTGGCCGAGGCGATATATCGTGAAGGCTTGAAGTTCGTCACCAGTGGCGCGAACCCGATCGGGATTCATCGCGGCATTCAAAAGGCGGTGGACGCCGCCGTGGCGCACCTGGACAAGATCTCCAAGAAGGTTAAAGACAAGGAGGAAATCAAGCAGGTTGCAACCGTTTCCGCCAACTGGGACACCACCATCGGTGACATCATCGCCGAGGCCATGGACAAGGTCGGCAAGGACGGCACCATCACCGTGGAGGAAGCCAAGTCCATTGAAACCACGCTCGACGTGGTGGAGGGCATGCAGTTCGATAAAGGCTACCTGTCACCCTACTTCGTGACCAACGCCGAGGCGATGGAGGCCAAGCTGGATGACGCCTACATCCTGAACTTCGAAAAGAAGATCAGCTCGCTCAAGGACCTGCTCCCGATTCTGGAAAAGGTCGCCAAGGTTGGCAAACCGCTGTTGATCATCGCCGAGGAAGTGGAGGGCGAAGCGCTTGCCACCCTAGTGGTGAACAAGCTGCGCGGCACCATCAATGTCTGCGCCGTGAAGGCGCCGGGCTTCGGTGACCGCCGCAAGGCCATGTGCGAAGACATCGCCATCCTCACCGGTGGCAAGTTCATCAGTGAAGACCTGGGCATCAAACTGGAGAGCATCACGCTGGAAGACCTCGGCCGCGCCAAGAGCATCGTGGTGGACAAGGAAAACACCACCATTGTCGAGGGGGCCGGCAAGTCCTCCGAAATCCAGGGTCGGGTGAATCAGATCCGCCGTCAGATCGAGGAAACGACGAGTGACTACGATCGCGAGAAGTTGCAGGAGCGCCTCGCCAAGCTGGCGGGCGGCGTGGCGGTCATCAATGTCGGGGCCGCGACGGAATCCGAAATGAAGGAGAAGAAGGCCCGCGTAGAGGACGCCCTGCACGCCACCCGGGCGGCGGTGGAAGAAGGCATCGTTGCGGGCGGCGGCGTCGCCTTGATCCGGTGTATTGCCGCGATTGACGCCACCAAGAGCGCCAATGAGGACGAACAAATTGGCGTTGGCATCATCAAGCGCGCCGTGGAAGCGCCACTGCGCGCGCTCGCGGCGAACGCCGGTGAAGAAGGCAGCGTCATCGTCGAGCAGGTCAAGAAAGCCAAGGGCAACGAAGGCTACAACGTCGCCACCGGCGATTATGCTGACCTCGTCAAGGCGGGGGTGGTGGACCCGAAGAAGGTCACCCGCAGCGCGCTGCAACACGCGGCCTCCATTTCGGGGCTGCTCCTGACCACCGAATGCCTCATCACCGAGGTGCCGGAGAAGGAAAAACCCGCCGCGCCTGGCGGTCACGGTCCTGGCGGCATGGGCGGCATGGATTATTAAGCCGCCTGCCCCTTGCATTCAGCCCGGCCAGGGAACTGGCCGGGTTTTTTGTTGGTTCCGCCCGCCGGTTTTCACTGGCCACAAGCCGGAATCGCATTACGCTTCCCACGTGAAACCGCGCCGGCGAATCCTCCCGTTGCTCCTGGGCCTCTGGGTCGCCCTGCAAACGGTTGCGCAGACAACCAATGGTGTTTCCCCGTCGCCCCATCCCACCCGGCACTGTCTCTGGGAGGTGCAGGGGAGCAACACGGTGTATTTGCTCGGTTCGCTGCACGTGATGAAGCCAGACCTGTATCCACTGGCCCCCGCCCTTGAGGCGGCCTACGCACAAGCGGGCATCGTGGGGTTTGAAACGGACTTGGAGACGCTGAAAGATCCGGCCATGACGATGAAGCTGATGCAGGCAGGAATGTATTCAGGCACTGACACGCTGAAAAACCACCTGCCCGCCGCCACGCACGCGTTGATCGTTTCCCATCTCGAATCCGCCGTGGGCAGCGCGGCGCCCTTCGAAAAGTTCAAACCCTGGATGGTTGCCGTTACGATGCTGGAAATGGAGCTGATGCAGCTGGGCTATCATCCCGAACAGGGGTTGGACTTGTATTTCAGCCGCCGCGCCAGGCATGATTACAAACCGGTCATTGCCCTGGAGACGCCGGAATTGCAAATCCAGCTGCTGGCGGGCCTTGGCGAACTGGACGGGACACAATTTCTGCAGCAGACCCTGCTGGAGCTGAAAACCCTGAAAACGGATTTTGACACGTTGACCGGCGCCTGGCGCACTGGCGACCTGGCGGCTCTGGAGCGGCTGTTGCACGAGTCATTTGCCCCATATCCCCGGTTGCGCGACCGGTTTCTGACCGACCGTAATCGCGCCTGGATTCCAGAGCTCGAAAAGCTGTTGCGCGGAACAACCAACGCCCTGGTGGTGGTCGGTGCCGGACATCTGGTGGGCACGAACAGCGTGGTGGACCTGCTGAAAGCCAGAGGCTACCGGGTGCAACAACGCTGAGGAGCTTTGCCGCTTGCGGAAATCCGCGGCCCGGGCGTATCGTCGCCAGCATGAATCTGGAAGATCATCTCGGCGACATCCTGCGGAAGGGGCGGTTGCTCGCCAACGTCTCGCGGCAGGCCGCCGCCCAGGCGGCGGGATTGACGGAGGCTGAACTCTCCACCCTGGAAGAGACCGGAACGTTTTCCCGGCGTCCCAATTTCGCGGCGCTGGGGTCGCTCATCCAAATGGAGGCGCGGAAACTCGAAGCCATTGCCGACGGCTGGCTGCCCCGACCACAAAACCTCGAACGCTGGCAGCATTTGCAGAGGTTCACTTCAACCGGCGCCGGGCTGACGGTAAATTGTTATTTGATGTGGGATCCGCGCACCCGCACGGCGGCTCTTTTCGACACGGGGTTCGAGGCGCAGACGGTGCTGCACACCGTGCGAAGTGAGCGGTTAACGCTGACGCATCTTTTCATCACCCATGCTCATGAGGACCATGTTGCGGCGCTGGGCGAATTGCGCGCCGCCTGGCCTGCGGTTCAGGTCCACAGCAACTCCGCCCACGCGCCGGCGACGCAGCGGCTGGCCGGCGGCGCCCAGTTCACGCTGGGGGCGTTGGAAATCTCGTTTCGCGAAACCCCTGGTCACGCCGCGGATGGGGTGACTTATCTGGTGCAGGGTTGGGCGGGAAACGCGCCCGGTGTTGCCGTGGTCGGCGATACGATCTTCGCGGGGTCGATGGGGCGCGGCAACGACGGCTGGGATCTGGCGCGCGCGAAAATCCAGGAGCACATTCTGTCACTGCCCCCGGAGACGTTGCTTTGCCCGGGGCATGGCCCGTTGACTACGGTGGCGGAGGAGCTCGCCACCAATCCGTTCTTCTGAACTTTGCAAATTGACCTGGAACGTTGCAGCCGTTAGGCTGCCCCTCCCTGCAAGCAGGGGTTTATGCGACACACCATCTCAGTGCTGGTAGAAAACAAGTTCGGCGTGCTGACCCGCGTGGCGGGCCTGTTCACGGGACGCGGCTACAACATTCATTCCCTCAATGTTGCGCCGACGCACGATGCCACCGCGTCGTGCATGACCATCGTGACGCATGGGGACGATGCCACCCTGGAGCAGATCATCAAGCAGCTCAGCAAGCTGCCCGATGTCCTCAAGGTTCAGCACTTCAATGACGGGGAATATGTGGATCGCGAGCTTGTCCTGGTGAAGGTCAAGGTGGACTCCAAACACCGCGCGGAAGTGATGCAAATCACCGACATCTTCCGTGCCAAAATCGTGGATGTGCAGTCAAAAAACCTGACCATTGAGATCACCGGTGACGAAAACAAGATCGAAAAATTCATCAGCCTGATGGACCAATTCGGCATCCTGGCGTTGACCCGCACCGGCAAGGCGGCCATGCCCCGGGCATGATGCTCCGGAGCGTCAACCCCCGGCGACCGCCAGTTTCATCTCAACGACGACGAATATTTTATGGCCAAAGTTTATACGGACAAGGACGCTGATCTCAGCGTATTAAAGAACAAAACGCTCGCCGTGCTCGGGTTTGGCTCGCAAGGCCACGCGCATGCGCTGAACCTGAAAGACAGCGGCTGCAAGGTCATCATCGGCCTTTACGCCGGCAGCAAATCCATTCCAGTCGCGAAGGAAAAAGGGTTCAAAGTGGTCAGCACCGCGGAAGCGGTGCGGCAGGCAGATGTCATCATGGTTGCGCTGCCGGACACCAAGCAGCCGGCCTGTTACGCGCGGGACATTGCGCCGAATTTGACCGCGGGGAAAACTCTCGTGTTTAGCCACGGCTTTTCCATTCATTTCAAAACCATCGTGCCGCCGAAGAATGTGAACGTGATCATGGTGGCCCCGAAGGGCCCGGGGCACACGGTGCGCCGTCAGTATGTCGAAGGCAAGGGTGTGCCGTGTCTGATCGCCGTCTATCAGAACCCGGGCAGGGATGCGAAGCGGATCGCGCTGGCTTGGGCCCGGGGGATTGGCGGCACCCGCGCGGGAGTGCTGGAGACCAACTTCAAGGAGGAAACGGAAACGGATTTGTTCGGCGAACAAACCGTCCTGTGCGGCGGCATCAGCGCGTTGGTGCAGGCCGGATTTGAAACCCTGGTGGAGGCGGGTTACGCCCCGGAGATGGCTTACTTTGAATGTTTGCACGAGCTGAAGTTGATCGTGGATTTGATGAATGAATCCGGGATCAGCGGCATGCGCTTTTCCATTTCGGAAACGGCGAAGTGGGGCGACGTGACCGTGGGTCCGAAGATTATTGATGCCAGCGTGAAAAAACGCATGCAGGCCGCGTTGCGGGACATTCAATCCGGCAAGTTTGCCCGGAATTGGGTGCGCGAATACAAGACCGGATACAAGAAATACAATGCCCTGCTCAAGAAGGGTGAAAAACATCCGATTGAGAAAGTCGGCGCCAAACTCCGCGGTTTGATGCCCTGGATGGGCAAAAAAAACATCAAAGGCGCCCAGGCGGCCTATTGATCAGGCGGGGCCATGGCCGGCGTTGACGCCCGCCGCGATGGGGGCGGTTTCTTAATCATCCGGGGCAACAGACAAAACGAACTGGCCTGCCCATGCCGGAGAGAAAAGGCACGAACAGGCCAGCCGCAGCCGCCAGCGCCCCCGATGACGGCTTAAACTCTCAGGGTTGCCCCCACGGAAAACGGCGTCGCGAAAATCGCTGAAGCGCGAAACGGGTGCTCCTCGTGAGGGAGCCGGTCAGGTAGATCTCCTCTCTCAAACTGCCGCGAAGTTTCATCGTCACGGCAAATTACCGCGTGGCCAAACCGGCGCAATTAGGTCGTCCCCGGTTCTCCACCCGGGAGGGTTCCGGTCAAAAAAACGCCCCTCCGGAAACGCGTTCCGAAGGGGCGGGATGGCGCCTTGGGCGGATTCAGGGCTGGTCGATCTCTCCGAGTGGCCGGATCCAAATGTTACGGTAACGGACCAGGTCGCCGTGATCCTGCAAACCGATGGGGCCGCGGGAGGACCTGGTTTCATGGTAGCTGGTCAGTTCGCGGTGCTTGGTGGGACCAAGATATTCGCGATGGTTTTGCAGTACGACCCCGTTGACGATGATGGTGACGGTAGCTTTTTTAATCAGCTGCCCGGCCGCATTCCACCGCGGGGCTTCAAAAATGATGTCGTAACTCTGCCATTCGCCCGGCTTCTTGCTGGGATTGGCCAGCGGGGGGAATTGCCCGTACATTCCGCCCAACTGCCCGTCCGCGTAAGTGGGGTTTTCGTAGCTGTCCAGCACCTGCGCCTCGTACTGCCCCAGTAAAAAAATGCCGCTGTTGCCGCGACCCTGGCTGTTGCCCTTGACCACCTCGGGCGCGGCGAATTCCAGGTGCAGTTGAAAGTCTTCAAATTCCTGCTTGGTGCGGATGGAGCCGGCCGCCGGGGTCACTTCCATGTAGCCATCCTTGATTTTCCAGCCGGCGGGTCCGCCGTTTTCACCTTGCCACTGGGACAGGTCCTTGCCGTCGAACAGCACCACGGCGTCCGAAGGTGCGCCGGCGTTCAGGCTGAAGCTGGCGGCGGGTGTGACCACGCGCGGGCGCGGCCGGTGCGCGTCGTGGACGTGCCATGGTTGACCGGGGATGATGGGCGTGTCGGTGTAACCTGGCAGCTCATCGGCGTGCAGGTGGGGGTGGGAAAAAGTCATGCCAATTCCGGCCAGAAGCATAGAAAAGAAAAATCTGTTTCGCATGGCGAAGTTTTCTTAAGCGCAGCGCAAATTGCAACTGACAAAATCACCCGTCTTCCGCCGGCCCCGGCGCGGCGCCGGAAATTCCTTTCGCCGTCAACGCACCCGGTGGATGAGCCACAGCGCGATCAGGGCAAAACTGAGGTTCGGCAGCCATCCGGCGATCCAGGCGGGCAGATGTCCGGCCGTGCCGGCCGCCTGGCTGATCTCCATCACGGTGAAGTAGGCCAGACAAATGCCGATGCTTCCGGCGACTCCGGCAAAGATGTTGCGTCGCCCTGAACTTGCGCCAAACGGCAGCGCAATCAACACCACGACAAAGCACTTCCACGGACTCGCGATCCGGCTGTGCAAACGGGTGTAGAGCCAGCTCCGGGTGGCGGGGGTGAGGTCCGGATGCAGCGCCAGATAGCTGCGGATGTCGCTCAAGGGAAGTTCGGCGTGGTGGCGGCGCCGCGCTCCGGCGCGCTGGTTGATCAACACCTCACTCCGGATTTCCTCCGGGGTCTCCTTGAGATCGGGGCGGGCCAGGACCGGGAACTGCAACGTGGGCACCGGACTCGCCTCGGCGGCGGGATCGCTGCGATACTCGCGCGCGTTGAAAAAAACCCATACGCCATTGCTGTAAACTGCGGAACTGGCATAGAACCAGGTCGGTGCTCCATTGGTGCCCGGGCTGACGATAAGGGGATTGAGCATGGTCAGCGTTTCCGCATTGAATTCCTTGATCGCCCAATTATGGCCGTCGCGCGCGTTCATGAAGCCCAGGTTTCTGATCACCGCCTGGGGGGCGGGGGATCGACCATCCGGCCGCCGGCCGGTGCGGCTGATGAGCGCGTCCGCCCGCTCCTCCGCATCGGGCGCGAATTTTTCATTCACCACAAACAACCCGATGCTGGCGAGCAGGCCGATCAGCAGGTACGGCGCCGCCAGGCGCCACAAGCTGATCCCGGCGGCGCGCATGGCGGTGATTTCGTTGTTGCGCGCGTGTTGCGTCAGGGCGTAGAGCAGCGCGAGCAACAGGGCGACGGGGAGTACGACATCCAGAAACTCCGGCGCCCGGATCACGTAGTAACGGACCACGTCTGGCACGCCGACGTGCGCTTCCTTGAACCTGTCAATGCGTTCGAAGAGATCCGATGACGTCCAGAAGATGAAGAAGCCACCCAGGCAATACGCCAGGGGTGACAACAGCTCCCGCAGAAGGTAGCGATCCAGCAGACGCACCCGGTCAGGCTAAACCCGGCTGGCGGCGGCCAGCAAGCTTGGGAAAGGAAAAGCCGGAGGCCGGCAGACCGTCACGTCCGCCCCCCCCGGCCATTCAGGCGGCAACCAGTTGGTTCCTGACGATGGCTTCATAGCCCTTGGATTCCAGCTCCAGGGCGAGATCCTTTCCGCCGGACCGGACAATGCAGCCATCCGCCATGATGTGGACCTGATCGGGAATGATGTAATTCAGCAGGCGCTGGTAGTGCGTGATGATCAACTGTGCCGCGTCGGGCCGTTTGAGCTTGTTGACACCGCCGGCGACCACCTTCAGGGCGTCAATATCCAGCCCGGAATCGGTTTCATCCAGAATGGCCAGTTTGGGTTCGAGCACCGCCATTTGAAAGATTTCGGCGCGCTTCTTCTCGCCGCCGGAAAAGCCCTCGTTGACCGAGCGCTTCAACAAATCCTCCTTGAGTTCGAGGAGCTTCATCTTGGTTTTCACCAGGGCCAGAAAATCCATGGCGTCCACTTCCGGCAAACCCCTGGCCTTGCGGATTTCGTTGTATGCGGCGCGGAGGAAGTAGGTGCTGTTCACGCCGGGGATTTCAACCGGGTACTGGAAGGCCAGGAAGAGCCCGGCCCGCGCGCGTTCTTCCGGGTCCAGTGCCAGCAAGTCCTGGCCCCGGTATTTCACGGTGCCTTCAGTCACGGCATAGCCCTCGCGGCCGGCCAGAATGGCCGCCAGCGTGCTCTTGCCACTGCCATTCAGGCCCATCAAGGCATGCACTTCACCGGGGTAAACGGTCAGGCTGAAGCCCTTGAGAATCTGTTTGTTCTCCACTCCGGCGTGGAGGTTGTTGATTTCGAGAATAGGTTGCATGGTCATGGATAAAATGTTTGTTGCGGCTCCGCCGCACGCGTTCCGGCAAGGGCGGCACGACAAGTCAGGAGATCAGCCGACACTCCCCTCCAGACTCACGCCGAGAAGTTTTTGCGCCTCCACGGCAAACTCCATCGGCAGCTCCTTGAATACCTCCTTGCAAAATCCGTTCACAATCATGTTGACGGCATCCTGCGTTTGAATACCGCGCTGGTTGCAATAGAAAATCTGGTCCTCGCCAATCTTCGACGTGGTCGCCTCATGCTCGACCGAAGCCGTGGCGTTCTTCACCTCAATGTACGGAAACGTGTGCGCCCCGCATTTGGAGCCGATCAGCATGGAATCGCATTGCGAGAAATTCCGGGCATGGGCCGCGCTCTTCTGGATTTTCACCAGGCCGCGGTAACTGTTCTGGCTGCGCCCGGCCGAGATGCCCTTGGAGACAATGGTGCTGCGCGTGTTCTTGCCAATGTGGATCATCTTCGTCCCGGTGTCGGCCTGTTGACAGTTGTTGGTGACCGCCACCGAATAAAACTCGCCCTTCGAGTTTTCCCCAAGGAGCACGCAACTGGGATATTTCCACGTGATTGCCGAGCCGGTTTCCACCTGCGTCCAGGTGATGCGTGAGTTCCTGCCCTTGCACAAGCCGCGCTTGGTCACGAAGTTGTAAATGCCGCCCACCCCGTGCTCGTCGCCCGGATACCAGTTCTGCACCGTGCTGTATTTGATTTGCGCATTGTCCAGCGCCACCAGTTCCACGACCGCCGCGTGCAACTGGTTTTCATCGCGCATGGGCGCCGTACACCCCTCCAGGTAGCTGACCTGCCCGCCGTCGTCGGCAATGATCAGCGTGCGCTCGAACTGGCCGGATTTGGCGGCGTTGATGCGAAAGTAGGTGGACAGCTCCATGGGACATCGCACGCCCTTCGGGATGTAGCAGAAGGTTCCGTCGGTGAAGACCGCGGAATTCAACGAGGCGTAGAAGTTGTCCGTGTAGGGCACCACCGAGCCGAGGTATTGCTGGACCAGCGCGGGGTGTTTTTGAATCGCCTCGCTCATGGAGCAGAAGAGGATGCCCTTCTCCGCGAGCTGCTTCTGGTAGGTCGTGCCGACGCTGACGCTGTCGAAGACGGCATCCACGGCCACGCCAGCCAGCCGCTCCCGCTCGCGCAGCGGGATGCCCAGCTTCTCGTAGGTTTCCAGAAGCTTGGGGTCCACCTCGTCGAGACTCTTGGGCGCATCCTTTTTCTGTTTGGGGGCCGAATAGTAGGTGATGTCTTGAAAATCCGGGGTGGGAAACTTCACGAATTGCCAGGTGGGCTCGGTCATGGTCAGCCAGTGCCGATAAGCTTTGAGCCGCCACTCCGTCATCCAGGCCGGCTCGTTTTTCTTCGCCGAGATGAAACGGATGATCTCCTCACTCAGGCCGGGGGGGGCGGAATCCGTTTCGACCTCGGTATAAAAGCCGTATTTATATTCCTGTTTGACCAGGCCCTCGATGGTTTCCGTGGCGGTGCTCATGCAAATGATTTGTTCCGGGCGCAATCCGTGCAAAGTCCGTGCACGGCAATTTCGTAGTAATTCACTTTAAATCCTTTGGGGCGCGGCACACTCGTGGCCCCTTCGGTCAGGGCGACGTCGAACACCGCCCCGCATTTGTCGCAGTAATAGTGGCAATGCTCCTCCATGTTGGGGCAGAACCGGGCGGCCCCACGTTCCAGCTGCACCTGGCGCACGAGCCGGCAGGAGACCAGGGCGTCCAGGCAGTTGTAAACTGTGGCGTGGGAGATTTCCGGCATGGCTTTTTTGGCGCGGCTGTAAATCTCCTCCGCCGTGGGATGATCGCGCCTGGCCAGCAAGACGTCATAGACGCAACGGCGCTGAGGCGTGAAGCGGAAGCCGCTGGTCGCCAGACGCGCGCTCAAATCTTGTTGGTTCACCGGGTGTTTCATCCTGCCCGCCACGGCAGCACAGTGTAGGGGCTGCCGGGCGCGAGTCAATAATTAGAATTATTCTAAATCCAACCCCCGCGCGTTTTGTCGTTGAACCTCCTGGCCCGGCAGCGCATTCTGGGACGGCGCGATATCGGAGCGCCCATTGGTTTCCTATGACCACGCCAACACTTCCCGCCACCTCCCTGCGGCCCCGCGCCTACACCGGCCCGGCGCGGGCCGCCGTGCTCGCCCAACGCCGGCAGCATGTTCATCCGAGCATCTTTCATTATTACCGGGAGCCCCTCCTGCTGGTGGAAGGGCAGATGCAATACGTCTGGGACGAACAGGGCCGGCGCTACCTCGACGGTCTGGGCGGCATTGTGACGGTCAGTGTCGGGCATTGTCATCCCCACGTGATGGCGGCGGGCCATCGCCAGAGTGAAGTCCTGCAGCATGCCACCACCATTTATCTGCATCCCAACCTTGGCGCGTTTGCGGGACAACTGGCCGCCAGACTCCCGGGGGAGCTCAAGGTGTGTTACTTCGTCAACTCCGGATCGGAAGCCACGGATCTGGCCCTGCTGATGGCGCGCGTGTATACGGGCAATTACGACGTCATCGCCCTGCGCAACGCCTATCATGGCGGCAATGCCTCCGGCATGACCGTGACCGCGCACAGCTCGTGGAAATTTAACGTGCCACACAGCTTCGGAGTGCATCACGCCATCGCCCCGTATCCCTACCGCGGGCCGTATGGTTATGATGACGCGGAGGCCGGACGGAAATATGCCGACGACGTGAAATCGCTGATTGATTACGCCACTCCGGGCCGGGTGGCGGCGTTCATTGCCGAATCCATCCAGGGCGTTGGCGGCTTTGTTGAGTTTCCGCCCCATTATCTCCAGCACGTTTACGCACACGTCCGCGCGGCCGGCGGCGTGTGCATTGCCGACGAGGTGCAGACGGGCTTTGGACGTCTCGGCACGGACTTTTGGGGGTTTGAAACGCAGGGCGTTGTTCCGGACATCGTGACCATGGCCAAAGGGATCGGCAACGGCTATCCGCTGGCCGCGGTGGTGACGACGCCGCAGATCGCCGCCGCCTTGACCGGGAAAATTCACTTCAACACCTTCGGCGGGAATCCTGTGGCCATGGCCATCGGCAGCGCCGTGCTGGAGGTGATCGAACGCGAAAAATTGCAGGCCAATTCGCTGCAAATGGGACGGCGGATCAAGGCCGGACTCGAAAAACTTCAGTCGAAACACCCGGAGATCGGCGACGTCCGCGGCCGGGGTTTGTTGCTCGGGGTGGAAATCGTGAAAGACCGCAGGACCAAAGCGCCGGGACAGGCGGAATGCACCGCCGTCCACGAAGCCGCCCGGGAGATGGGGCTGCTGCTGGGCAAGGGCGGATTGTGGGGGCAAACCATCCGTCTTGCCCCTCCCATGTGCATCAATGCAGCCGATGCGGATTTTATTGTCGAGGTGTTCGACGCGGCCTTCAGCCGGCTGTGAGCGGCCGGTGCGGCGTCGCCGCGTCCGCCGTCACGACGGGAGATGCTGCTTCTGACAGAGCTCTGGAAATTGGTTGCGTTGACCCGGCAGGCACGGTGGAGCTGAACGGTTTCGGTGCCAGCGATGGTTTTGACCCGCCCTCGTTCCTTCGTGTTCACCACCCCGAGGGACAGAAGTCGCGTTGACAAGGGGACTTGACGTTGGCAGGCGGGCTGTTACGGTTGGCGCGTGAATTTGAAGAGCAGCAAGCCAGCGGTGAATACGGCCCGTCCGGGGGCATTCGGATTTCCCTTTTATTTTGGGCCCGGGGCCGGCTTGCTGCGATAACCCACCGTAACCAATCCATCGCCGCAGGTCGCCACGCCACCTGCGGTTTTTTGTGGCGTCAAACGGCGGTTCAACCCGAGGCAGAATTATGATCATTGTCCTTAAACCCGGCATTTCCAAGCGGAGCGAAACAGCCGTCCTGCAGGAAATCCGCAAACTCGGCTACCGCCCCCATGTCATGCGCGGCGTGGCGCGCACTGTCATTGGCGCGATCGGTGACGAACTGGCCAACGCCAATCTCAACGTCCTGAGCGCGCAGTTTCCCGAAGCGGTGGAAAGCGTGATGCCGATCCAGAAGCGCTACAAGTTGGTGAGCCGCGAGGCACATCCCGGGGCGTTCACCATCCGCGTGCGTGACCAGCTCATTGGTGGCGGCAAATTCCAGGTCATGGCCGGGCCCTGCTCGGTGGAAAATGAGTCTCAATTGCTGCAGACCGCGCAGGCCGTGAAAGCGGCCGGGGCGACGATTCTGCGCGGCGGCGCCTTCAAACCGCGCACCTCGCCGTATGAATTCCAGGGGCTGGGCGAGAAGGGATTGAAACTGCTGGCCAAGGCGCGCAAGGAGACCGGGTTGCCCATCATTACTGAGTTGTTGTCCGAAAATCATGCCGATCTGGTGGCCGAATATGCGGACATCCTGCAGATCGGCGCACGCAACGCGCAAAACTTTCAATTGCTGATCGCCGCCGCGCGCACCGGAAAGCCCGTGCTGCTTAAACGCGGCCTCTCCATGAAGATCGAGGAATGGCTGCTGGCCGGCGAATACGTGCTCGCCAACGAGAATCCGAACCTGATGTTTTGCGAGCGCGGCATCCGCACCTTTGAAACCTACACTCGCAACACCCTGGATCTGGCGGCCGTGCCCATCGTGAAGCACGAATCGCATTGTCCGGTGGTGGTGGATCCCAGTCAGGGCGCGGGTCGCGCGGATCTGGTGGCGGCCCTGTGCAAGGGCGCCGTGGCGATGGGCGCGGATGCGCTGTTGATCGAGGTGCATCCGAATCCGGCGGAGGCGTGGAGTGACAGCGCGCAGCAGCTCACGTTGGAGGGGTTCGCCAAATTGATGCGCGAGTTGCAGCCATTCATCACCGCCGCGGGCCGGGAATAGCCGCCGGTTGTTCAGGCTGCGCGGTGGCGGATCGTTCCGCCTCCGGCAAGCGGCCGTGCTGGAGGTCGCCGCCGGGGGGACGGCCGTTCAAACGGGTTTGACTTCCACAAATTCGCGCTGCACCGCACCGTCCCGGGCGAGGCACAGAAAGTAGCCCTTCTCGGGTGTGCCATCGTGATTGTTGCGGCTGATGGCGCAGCAACGATTGGTGGTGAGTTCGATGCGGCCCATGCGACGCGTGGTGTAGCCGTGGAAGTGGCCGTTGAAAACGCCGACCAGATTAAACTCGCGGAAACGTTCCAGCAGGGCATCGGCGTTCGACGGGCGCATCGGCACGAGAATCCCCAAGGGAAAATGCGTGAAAACGAGCGTGGGTTTGGCGGGGTCGAGCCGCGGCAGGTTGGCCTCCAGCCACGCGAAAGTCGCCGGTTGAATCTGCGTGTCCTTGTAATCCCGGCCGTCGCAGGAATCCAGCCCGATGCACTGCCAGCCGCGATGCTCGAAATGGTAGTTCAAGCTGGATGGAAACGCCTCCTCCCAGGTGGCGCGGTTGGTTTTGGAAAGGTAGTCGTGGTTGCCCGGAACGGCGTGGTACGGGAGGCGTGAAGCGTTGAGGATTTCACGCATTTGTCCAAGCTCGGCGCGGGTGCCGTGTTCGGTCAGGTCGCCAACCAGCAGGCAAAATTCCGGACGCGGCTCCCGGGCGCGAATGTGGGCGAAGACCCGCTCAAACCAGGCGGGACATTTCGGGCTTTGAAAATGTGCATCGTTGATGACGGCGAAACTGAAAGGGCCGGCACTGCGTTTCCCCGACCAGCGCGCACAACCGGGCCAGAGCCCCAGCGCCAGCAGCGTCCCGGCGCTGCGGCCCATCCATTTCCGGCGTGTCATTTGAGTTTGCGGTAATTTCGGCATGAGCCAGTTCTAGCACGAATCGCGGGGAATCCGAACCAGAATATCGGTTTTCAGGAAAAATGGTTCCGGCTTCAGCGCGGCGAAGCGCCGGCGCCGGCGGCGGTAATTCCCGGTGTTGAGCGCCGCCGGGCATCCCCCGCCGGATTGCCTCTGCCCGGGCGAATTAATGGCTGAATTGACACCGTGCCCGGCCTGTGGCTTAATCCCCGTCCGCAGTTGCGGGCCGGTGGGTAGGATACTCAAGTGGTCAACGAGGGCAGACTGTAAATCTGCTGGCTAACGCCTACACAGGTTCGAATCCTGTTCCTACCACCATTTCCCGGCCCGGCACCCGGCTAACATTCATGTACCACGATCAGCACGGCCGATCCCGGGAAATTTCCTCCAGGTTCCGGGCTGGTCCGCTCCCGCCAGACAGGACAATATGCAAATGAGCAAAATCTCGCGCGCGTTACTCTCGGTCTCCGATAAAACCGGACTCGTGCCACTGGCGCAAACCTTGGCGGCAGCCGGGGTGGAATTGATTTCCACCGGTGGCACCGCCGGCGTCCTGCGCGAAGCGGGCCTTCCCGTCAAAGACATCAGCGCGCATACCGGCTTCCCGGAAATGTTGGATGGTCGCGTCAAAACCCTGCATCCCAAGGTGCATGGCGGACTGCTCTACATTCGCGGCAAGGCGGAACACGAGGCGGCCGTGCGGCAACATGGCATCGCGCCGATTGATCTCGTGGTGGTGAATCTTTACCCATTCGAGTCCACCGTCGCCAGACCTGACGTCAGCCTGGCGGAGGCGGTTGAGAACATTGACATTGGTGGTCCGTCCATGCTCCGCAGCGCCGCCAAGAATCATGAGAGTGTGACCGTGGTGGTGGACCCCGCGGATTACGCCGCAGTGGCGGAGCAGATCAGGGCCACCGGCCAAACCACACTGGAATTGCGTCGCCGGCTGGCCGCCAAGGTTTTTGCGCGCACAGGGGCGTACGATGCGGCGATTGCCGCCTACCTGGCGCAGACGTTCGGCGGCGGCCCGGCCGCGTCCTTGCCGCCCGCACTGGTGTTGTCCGCGCCCCTGGTGCAGGCGTTGCGTTACGGAGAGAATCCGCACCAGGCGGCGGCATTATACGGCAAATTTGGTGAATATTTCCAACAACTGCACGGCAAGGAATTGTCCTACAACAACATCCTTGATCTGACGGCGGCGGCGGCGTTGATTGGCGAATTCGACAAGGCGGAGCCGACGCTGGCCATCCTGAAGCACACCAATCCTTGCGGGGTGGGCCAGGGCCGGACGTTGCGCGAGGCCTGGGAAAAGGCGTTTGCGACAGATCAGCAAGCCCCGTTCGGTGGCATCATTGCCGTCAATCGCCGGCTGGACGCGGACTGCGCCGTAGCCATCGCGGAAATTTTCAGCGAAGTCATCATCGCCCCCGACTTCACGGTGGAAGCGCTGGCAATTTTACAGAAGAAGAAGAATCTGCGCGTGCTTAAAATGTTGAAGCCAGGCGGCGGCGCGACCCCGTGGGACGTGCGCAGCGTGGGAGCGGATTCCTTCCTGATGCAACAACGCGACCTGAAGGTGACGACGGCGGCCGAACTCCGGATCGTCACCAAAAGAGCGCCGACCGAGGCTGAACTGGGCGCGATGTTGTTTGGGTGGCGCATTGTGAAGCACCTGAAATCCAATGCGATTCTTTACTGCACGGCCGAGCGGACCCTGGGAATTGGGGCCGGCCAGATGAGCCGGGTGGATGCGAGCCGGATTGCCGTGTGGAAGGCCGGGGAGGCCAAATTACCGCTGGCCGGCAGCGTGGTCTGCAGTGATGCGTTCTTTCCGTTTGCGGATGGATTGATGGCCGCCGCGGAGGCCGGGGCAACGGCGGCCATTCAGCCGGGCGGCTCCGTGCGGGATGCCGAGGTGATTGCCGCGGCGGACGAGCGGAATTTGGCCATGGCATTTACGGGCATCCGCCATTTCCGACACTGAAGCGGGAGGTGCCGGATGTGGGCTCCCCAGCCGCCCGGGAGACTCAGGCCGCCTTCCCGTCGCTACAGCAGCCAACCGATAATCAGGAAACCCTCCCCCCCGGTGACGAGGGCCAGCAAACTCCAGACAAACCATTCGCGCCAGCGCAGGTGACGCTGGCGCGTGGGGCTGAGGCGAAACGCAATCCGTGCCGCGCCCGCGGTAAGGATGTCTCCGTTGCGGAGTCGCGCACCTTCGGTGGGAGTCTGGTTGATGGTCACCAAGGCGCCCGGTTGCACCCGGAGGGTGACGCCCGCTTTGGTGTCCAGGTTCAACTCAAAGTGTTGGTCCCAGACGCCATCGTCCTCCAAGCGTAAATCGGCTTGGGGAGCGCGCCCGACGTGGGCCGGGAAACGGCGCGTTTCCCAGAGTGAACCGGCGCGTGAGCCGGAGAGAATCTGCAACTGGATCATTTACAGGCCGAAGATGCCACCGGGCCCGCGCATGGGCACTTCAATTTTGTCGCCTGGATAGACCGGCAAATCGTAGGTGGAGTCTTCAGCGGCCTTTTTACAATCCACAATCGTCCGGCTTCCGTCGGCGCGGGTGAGCACGACGCGTTTGCGGTCTGCAAAATCGGTGAAGTCCTGCGCTCCGGCGATGGCTTTGAGCACGGTGGTCTGGCCCAGATATTCCTGCCGGCCCGGATTGCGCACCTGGCCCTGCACGTAAAAGATGCGCCGTTCCGAGGAGGTCGTCACGGTCAGTTGCTTGTAGAACAGGGGGACGTATTTGCTGTAGATCGCCTTTTGCAGCTCGCCGAGGGTCTTCCCTTCGGCCTTGACCGGGCCGATCATCGGCAGGGTGATGTTGCCGTCTTCTTTGACTTGTTCCTCGTGCGGGAGGGGCGGGGTCTGGATGCCCGAGAACGTGACTTTTACCAGGTCGCCGACGGCGAGCCGCGCTGCCTCTCCCGCCGCGGTTTCATTGCCCGGAGCCGCAGACTTGGAAGGGGTGGCGTACGGTGTGTCATCGGGGACGTCGGTGAAGGGGATGGGTTCCCGCGAGGTCTGGCATCCGGTCGAAACCAGACCAACCAGGAGCCACACGCCCGCCAGCCGTTTCGCAACGGTGGTTTGCTGCCAGATAAATTTCTTCATGAGCTTAAAGTGAGACAGGCGGATCAGTATTTTTGTTTGATTTCGCCCGAATCTTTGTCTCCGGGCGCCGCCGCTTCCGCCACCGGCTCGGCTTCTTCGCTCTTGGCGTAGTAATCGTGGTAATAGCCGCTGTAATAATAGTAACTCTCGTCCTGCGACATGTTGATGTTGTTCAACACGATGCCAACCAGATTGCCGCCCACTTTCTCGATGAGTTGTTTGGCGCGAATGTTCATCGGTTGCGGGTAGCGACGATATTGGATGACCTGGATGGTGATGTCCACTTCGCTGGCCAGAATGGAAGCGTCGCTGACCCCCATGATGGGTGGGGAGTCAAAAAAGACGAAATCGTAACGTTGTTTGAGCTCGTTGATCAGGTCCTTCATCTGGTTGGAGCTCAGGATTCCCAGGGAGCTGCTGGGCAGTTTGCCGCTGGCCAGAAAGTCGAGCTTGTCCAATGAGGTGGTCTGGATGACGTCGGTCAGGCTGTTTTGCTTCAAGAGGTAATTGGTCAGACCGAGGTTGTTGGTCACCCGGAGAATTTTGTGCAGGGTGGGGCGCCGCAGATCGGAGTCCACGATGATCACCCGCTGCCCGCTTTGGGCGAAGACGGTGGCCAGGTTGAGCACCGTGGTGGATTTACCTTCGCCCGCCCCTGCGCTCACCACGGCAATGCTGTTCAATTTTTCGTCCTTGCGCGCGAACAATAAGTTGGTGCGCAACACGCGGTACGCCTCGGCGTGCGGACTTTCCGCGCCCTCCTCGATCAGGTACCCGACATTTTGGGGGATGACCCCCAGCACCGGCGACTGCAGGAGACGCTCGACGTCGTCAATGGTCTTGACGCTGGTGTCCAGGTACTCGATGAAGAAGGCCAGGCCGACGCCGACCACCAGGCCGATAACCACGCCGAGGATGATGTTCAAGGTCTTGTTGGGACGCACCGGTTTCTTGCCCGGCGTGGCGTATTCGATGATGTCCACCTGGAATTTTTTGGGCAGGCTCAGATCAATCTCCTCGACATTGATTTTCCGCGCCAGCAGCGTGCGCAGGTCCTCCTCGTTCATCAGGATGCGTTTCAAATCGAAGTAGGGCCGGCTCTTGGTCAGTTGTTCCTGGTCGAGTTTGCGCGCCGATTCCACCGCATCGTTGAAGCTGTCCAGACGTGCCTTGGCCACGGTGAGTTTCGTTTCCATGGCCTTCATGATGCCGCGAACCTGGTCGTTGATTTTGTTTTCCAGCTCCAGTTGCAGATCCTGCACGCGCTTCATGTCGGGATGCTCCGGCCCAAGTTCCACGGCGAGAGTGGTGGCCTGCTGATCGGCCATGTTGAGCTGCTGCAGCAAATCGGTCAAAACCGGGTCCGGTTCCACGCGGGGCAAAACGTCGCGCAATTCCTTGGGAGAAAGGGCGCTCAGCTTGTCGTACTGGACCTTCTTCTCCTTGTAGTCGTTTTCAGCTTCAAACCGGCTGATGAGATTGCGTTTGTATTCCTCGGTTTCCGTCTGCATCACGGGGGCCAGACTGGTTGGGTCGATATCGGAGATTTGCGCGTCGTTGCGCAATTTGTCCAGCCGCGCCTTGATTTCGGCGATCCGTTCGTCCTGCAACTTCAACTGGCGACCCAGCTCTTCGATACCTCCCATCACGGCTTCCTGGTTTTTGGACAGACGCCAGCGCTTGTAGGCCTCGGCAATGGCGTTGGCCAGATCCGCGGCATCCTTGGCGTTGTCGCTGAAGACCTTGATGTCAATGATGCTGGTGTTGCGCCGCGGCCGAACGTCCATCCGCGCCCGCAACATCTCCAGCGCCTCGTTCATCTTCAGAGGCTGGCCCTCAAAGTATTTGTTTCCCCAGACCCGTGTGAGATCCAGGTTGTTGATCACATTGGTGAGAATGCTCTCCGATTGGATCGTTTCGAACTCCGTTTGGATGAAGTACGGGTCGTAGGCGCTGATGAGCCGGCTGCTCATGCCGCTGAGTTCGTCAATGTCCGACTTGTCCCGCTCGACGCGCATGGACGCGGTGCTGGCAAAAAGTTCGGGCAGGATGAAAGTGACCAGGGTGGCGGTGATGACGACCAGGAGGAAGACCGCGATGATGACGGTTTTGCGGATGCGAATGATCCGCCAGTAGTCCAAAAAATGTAACCGGGCCTCTGGCTGTGTTTGTTGCTTGAGCGGATCCATAGTTAAAAAAAATAGGGGCTAGTAGTACGACCCAGCCCCCAACCGAAATAAGCCGCGATCAGAAACCGACCGTTACGCCCGCATACACACGATTCCGATAAAAATCGGGTGACATGCGCACGGTCGAATCCCACCGGTCAAAATTATACCCGGTATGGGCGGAAACATACTGGTTGAAGTTGTAAGCCAAGTCCAGTCCGATGCGATACAGCATGAAGGTTTCCCCGTCCAGGCCCGCCCCCCCTCCGTTGTATTCGGCATGAGCGGCGCTGGCACTCACCGTGCCGATCAACTTGGAAATGATCTCGTGCTTGAGCGCGCCATAGACGGTCACGTATTCCATGTCTTTGACGTAGGAAACCACCGTGCTGCCCACTTCGTTGGCGGACTCCCGGCTGTAGCGGATGCCGGCATCCACTGTGGTGCGCTGCTGGAGCGCGTAGGTCAGGCTGCCTTGAACGAACGGGCTCCACTGGGTGTCATCGTCCGTGCCGGTATAATTGTAGTACGAGTAGTACTGCGCGCCGACGTTGAGCGCGGCGGACAGCGTGGGGCTGAAGATGTGGCGCGCGCCAACGTAAACGGTGTGTCCACGATTGTTGCGGTCTGCGCTCCGCACGCCGGGAGCAATCACCTCGTCGCCGTTGTACACGGTTTGGGAATAATTGTAACCGAGGATTCCAATCGTGGAGGGGCTCAGCTTCCAGTTGCTGTCCACCCGCACCAGGTGCTCGGTCCGGTCGTAGAGTCCCGAATAACTGGCCCGTCCTAAAAAGAGCCCTCCCGGCAGCTCATCATGGTAATCGTAGTAGTTGTTGTTGTAACCCAGACTGAAACTCAGCAGGTCCGTGGCCTCGATGTTGAACTCGGCCCGGGCAAAATTACGGAGGTTGTCGCCGGGAACTCGCTGGATCGCCGCCGGATCAAACAACAGGTCCGGCTCTTGTCCAATCACGAACGAATCGCTCAGGGACAGGTTTGCCCGCGGGCTGAAGGTGTGGGCCAGGTCCAGGTCGAAAGTGTGGGTGTAGCTGTGGTGGCCGTCGCGCCCCGGGATGCGTTTGTCGTAAAAACGCGCCGTGAAATCATAGCCCACATTGAAGGAGGTTTGTTCCCCCGGCAAACCGAATTTGAGCGAGGGGGTCACATCGAAACCTGCGGATTCCACCGCCCAAGCATCCGGCGCGGTGTTCACGTTGTCGTCGTAGAAGCCGTTTAAGGTGGCCTGAATGCTCCACGGTTTGTTCTTCTGCAACTGATTCAGCGTTGATGATTCAGCCGCGTGCAGCACCGAGGCACCCATGGCCAGCAATCCGACTGAGGTAGCGATTTTTCTCATAGAATTAGTTTAGTAGTTCAACCCAAAACGACGTTTGTTCGTGTTTTACTTGAATCCGACGTAACCTGTCAAACAAATGTTCCGTCTTTTTGCATTCAAGCCGGCCCGCCCAGACCAGTGGGCTTCGTCAGAAATGGCCAGCCTCGGCCGCAATCTCCTCGAATTCGTTCCTTCGATGCCGGCCCGCCGGTTTTTGCTCAAAAATTTCCCGGGGCCCTGGCTGAAACTCGCGCCGTCAACGCTGCGGCAGGGCAATCGTCTGTCCCACCTGGATCCGGCGGGGGTCCAGACCGGAGTTGGCCCGCATCAGGGTTTCCACGGGAATGTTGTATTGCTGTGCGATGGAGGTGAACGTCTCCCCGGCCCTGACGCGATGAGATCTGGTGCTGGCGGGTTGTGGTGCAGGAGTGGGCGGTCGAAGGGGCGTGCTCAGCGCGGCGCCGACTTCGCGCGCCGGATTTGCGGAGGCCGAGCTCTGGCGCGCTTGCGCCAGGGCCTGGCGCAATTGATCCACCTCACCCTGTAAACGCCGGTTTTCCGCCGCCAGTTGCTCGAGTTGGTTCTGCAAAGCCGCGCTGGGGGGGATGGGCATGACCGTGCGCGCCAGTTCCTGCCGGAGCCGGAGGATGTGCTGGCGAATCATCTCGCCATTGTCCGCATGGGGGCGCAGCCGGAGATATTCCTGGTAGTAATGGATGGCCGCGGCTTCGTCCACCTGTTTTTCGGCGTACAGCCAGCCCAGCTCCAGATTGGCCGCCGCCGAGCGCGGGTTCATCTCCAGGGCGCGCTTGAACGCCTTGATGGCGGCGCTGTAGTTCATGGCGTTGACCAGGTTGCGGCCGATCAGGAATTGCGGCTCCTTTTCCTCGTCCACCTGATCGGTGCGTCCGGGGTCGCAGCCGCTTCCCACCAGCCCAAGGCAGCAGCCCAGCAGAAAGATCCGGATGATGTTGGCCGGTGACATGGCGGGACCAATTTATCGGATGCGCCGGAAGCGCGCAATCGTCCGGGTGACCTTCCTCAACGTTTGCGCGGGTGCGCGAAGGGATTACGCGCGGCGACGGGCTGCGCCATGCTGGTGGCGAACAGCCCGAGCAGGAGGCCGACCCAACCGACGAAGAAGTGCATTCCGAGGACGGAGAGCAAGCCGATTAAATTCATGACGCCCAGATCGTAGAAAGAAATGGCCAGCAGCATCAACAGCGCGCCAGGCAGCAGCGCCGCTCCGCTCAGTTTCCAGCTGCCCCGCCAGGTCAGCCGCCGGTTCAAATACAGCGCCAGCCACCAGGCCGGCCCCGCGTACAGCGTCGCCAAACCGCCCCACGCCAGCATCAACCCACCGGCCGTCGCAACAAACACGCCCGTCAACACGCCGGGCCGCCAGGCGCCCCAGAGCGGTTCCAATTCCTCGCGGCCAAGGGAAATGATCCATCCGGAGGGGTAAGGCCATTCCGCATAGCCCAACAGGGAAAAAACCGTCAGCCGGTTCCGGCCCAGATCGCACTGAATGTCGGCGACGGAACGCAGGGACGCGGGGGGGTGCGTGCTGACGCTCACGGCCAGAAATCCGTTTTCATGGAGGATGACCGGAGCCGGCCCGTGCCATTCCAACTGCCGGTGGCGGATTTGGCTGGTCGCCGGCAGCTGGCTAATCGCCCCGGAAATCACCGGCACGTAACGGTCATAGCAGAACCAGGTCACCCCGGCGGCCACCCACAAGGCCACGATGAATTGGATCAACAGCAACCGTCGCAGCGGCGCCAGTGCAAACGCGGCCACTCCCTGTGGAGTGAACGGTTGCCAGGCAGTTGCAAAAAAGTTGCTCATTACATTCAATGGAAAGGACTCGCCGCCCAGATGCAAGTATTGGTTTCGCCCGGGAGGCGGGTGGGCGTGACGACGATTTCTCCGGGAGGCCGCCTTGGGATCTGTCGCCGCAAAACGCAACGGGCGGACCGGGGGAGTCGTCCGGATCCGCCGCCCCGCCGGGTTCCCGCTTTGCATTCGTTGGCCGGTTGTTAGACTGAACATCATGAAACGGCTCCGTCTGCTGCTGATCCTGACCGGATTCGGTGTCTTCCTGCTGGGCGGTCTGTGGTTGGGGGTGACCCTGCAAGGGCTGACGAACAGAGCGCGCCCGCCGTTCACTTCCGCCACCGTACTCCGCCAAGTGCAGACCCTGTCGCAATTGGTGACGGTAAAATACGTCATGGAAAAAGTGGTGATGTACGAGGACGTCAAGTGGTATCCGGGCGGAGAAAATCGTGTGCTCATGATTGCGCACGGCATTGTGAAAGCCGGCGTCGATCTGCAGCGGCTGGAGTCCGGGGACGTACGCCTCTCCGGCAGCACCGTCCGGGTGCGGCTGCCGCGGGCGCAGATCACGGATTGTTATCTGGATGAAAACCAGACCCAGGTGGTGGAGCGAACCACGGGATTATTGCGGGCCTTCGACAAAAATCTGGAACAAACCACCCGGAAAATCGCGGTGGACGACATCCAGCGCGCCGCGCGTTACGCGGGGATTCTGAAGGACGCAGATGAGCGGGCGCGCGCCCAGATCAAGGAATTCTTCCAGCTCGCCGGTTACACGGTGGAGTTCGTGGAACCCTGACCTGGGGCGCGGGTCGCGTTCCCGCACAATGGCCACAGGACACTGCCCCGAAACGAGCCAGCCCCGATGCGGAAAACACCTGCGGAATTCGGGGCTAATCGGCCGGCGCCAGTTTGTCGTCAGCCAGATGGATTTTGATGCTGGCCGGTGCGCGCGGGGATTCGGCTTCCACTTTCAACCGGCGTTGCGCGCCGTGGGATTGATGGCGCGAGCGGAGTTGCATGAGGAACAGCAAGGTGGACCGGGGTGCCGGTTTGCGGTTGGTGATTTGCGCCAGAGCCTTGGCCTCCTGAAGCACCTTGAGTAATTTGACTTTTGTCGCCATTGAGCAGCCTCGACCGGCAAGATGCAGGTCGTATGCCACCAGCAATTCCGTCGCGCATCCGGACGGGGCGGCGTTCGCAGCCGCCAGCGATGTTCGCGAAAGGCGCGGGGGGACTGGAGGCACGCTCCATCCGCACCCTCCGGTGCCACGTTCCTGTCGTGAAGCCCAAACCGGCTGCGGCACCGGCCCGCGCCGGGGCAAATGAAACTTGGCACTGGCACAGTGTTTTGGTTTCCTGCCCGCGCCCGAATGAACCGTCACTGTGCCGCCACGCTCGCCTGGTTGTTGATTGCCGGCGCGGTCGCGGGCGTGCATGCACAGGAAGATCCAGGGCTGGAACTGCAGGGGGATCAGGTGGAGTTCATGCGCACCAACAACACCGCGATCATCACCAAGGGCACCGTTACGGGGCTGGGCGGAATTTTAACCGCGGACCGCGCGGTGGTGAACGTGCAGACGGGCGACATTGAGGCCGCGGGTCACGTTCGCATCCAGCGTGACAACATGACCTGGGTGGGGGAAAGGATCCGGTACAACTTCCGCACCCGCCAGATGCAGGCCGCCCAGTTTCGCACCGGACGCGCGCCGTTTTTTGCGGCTGGTGAGGGCTTGTCCGGTGATCGCGCTTCCACCACCAACAGCGTGTATTCCGCTCAACACGCTTTTCTTACGACCGATGACGTTGCTGATCCGGGACTGCGGGTTCAGGCGAGTTCGTTGAAGATCGTCCCCGGTCAGTATTTTCAGGCGCGCAATGCCGTGCTGTATGCCGGCGCCGTGCCGGTGTTTTATTTTCCATTTTACACGCAGCGCCTGGACGGCAAGGGACACCATTTCGATTTTGTCCCCGGCTATCGCAATCGCTACGGCGCGTATTTGTTGAGCAGTTACAACTGGGCGTGGCGCGAGGAGCTGGACGGCAAATTGCGCCTGAATTACCGCACCAAACGCGGTGTTGGGGCCGGCACCGATGTGAACGCGCATCTCGGTCCCTGGGGTGAAACCACCGTGAAGTATGATTATTTGCACGATTTGCGCCCGGACATCGGCAACCTCGGTTACAACCTTCCGGCGGATCGCCAGCGCGTCTGGTTCAGCTACAACGCGGCCCCGACGACGAATTTCACCATCAAATCCCAGGTGCGTTATCAAACCGACGAGCGCATCGTCCAAAACTTCTTTGAAAGCGAGTACCGCGAAAATCCGCAGCCCAGCACCTACGTGGAGGTCAATCCGCATACGGATAATTTTTCCGTCAGCGTTTATGCGCAACCGCGCATCAACGAGTTCTTTGAAAATGTGGAGCGCCTGCCCGACGTGCGGCTGACCGGGTTCCGCCAGCAAGTTTTCAACACGCCGCTCTATTACGAGAGCGAAACCTCGGCGGGCTATTATCGCCGGCGGTTTGCCGTGACCAACGACGTGGTGGCGGGCGCGAATTATGCCGGGATGCGGGCGGATACGTTTCACCAACTTACGCTGCCGCGCACATTCTGGGGCTGGCTGAATCTCGTCCCGCGCGCCGGTGGCCGCTTCACGTATTACGGAGATGCCACCGGTCCGGGCGCGACGACGGATGAGTTGGACCGCACCGTTTTCACCGCCGGCGGCGAACTCACTTTCAAAGCGTCGCAGACGTGGGCGGGCGAAACCAATCGCTGGCTGGCCTTGGATGGTTTGCGCCACATCATTCAGCCCTCCCTCAATTATGCCTATGTGAAAACGCCCAACCATCGTCCCCGCGAACTGCCGCAGTTTGACATGGAACTGCCCAGTCTGCGCCTGTTGCCGCTGGAGTTTCCGGAGGACAACGCCATTGATGCCATTGACGGTGAAAACGTGATGCGGTTGAGTCTGCGCAATCGTCTGCAAACCAAGCGCGCCGGGCGCATTGAGGATTTTTTCTACTGGGATGTTTACACGGACTGGTTCATCAATCCGCGTTCCGGGCGCGAAGATTTTTCCGATCTGTATTCCGACCTCGTCTTCCGGCCGCGTTCCTGGATCACGCTGGAATCGATGAATCGTTACAATGTGCGAAACGGACTATTGCGCCTGGCCTATCACAACCTGACGCTGCAACCGAACGAATGGTGGAGCTGGGGCATCGGTCACATCTACGTGCATGACGATTTCAGCGCAAGCCCAACGGCCTTGCAGGCCGGCAACAGTTCCTTGATCAGCACCCTGTTTTTGCGGGCCAATGAAAACTGGGGCTTCCGGGCGCAGCACCAATACGAAGTGCGGGAAAACTGGCTGCAGCAACAGACCTATTCGGTGTACCGCGATCTGCGCAGCTGGACGGCAGCGCTCGCCTTTCGTGTGCGCGAACCCCATAATGGGGAATCGCGGGATTTTGCCCTCGCCTTCACCTTCTCGCTCAAGTCCGCGCCGAAAACCGATGTCGGCGAAGATGCCCTTCATGAAACCCGTCTGTTGGGGTATTGAACCGGCACAATACCGGTCCCGGGCGGCCCCTGCGGCCTCATAATTTAAGCTTTGGCTTCCCGACCCGAAAGATTAGGATGGCGGCATGTCCGAGATCGCTAAATTTGTCAACATCGGCGCGGCGAGCATCACGCCGGGCATCGCCGAAAAGGTTCTGCGATTTTTACCCCAGTGGAAGCTCGAGTTTACCCAGATCAACGCGCCGTTGTTTCCGCATCTGGTGGATCAACTCGCGTTTCTTGCGGATCTCGTTGAGGACGTGCTGGAAGGTGTTTACAAGGAATTGCCTTATGCGACCCTGGCACAGGCGGTGTTTGCCCTGGTGTATGCGCATAAAAAGGTCGGCATCATTCCCGACAGCGTGTTGAGTTTGGGCTATGCGGACGACTCGAGCGTGGTGCGCGCGGTCCTCATCCAGAATGAGAAGCCGCTGGCGTTTTACGCCGGCTCGCAGGGGCTGGATTGGAAGAAGATCACCAGCCGGCCCTGAGGCGTGGCCCCGGCGTTCCGGCGGGGCGTTCAGTGTTTGACCTGGGCGGCGCCCCAGATCTGCTCGGCCAGATGTGATTTTCCCGCAAACCCCGCATTGAGTTCCGGCAGTGAGCGCGCGGGAGAGATGGGCAGGTGCAGGGTGAAGGTGGTGCCCTTGCCGTCCACGCTGTCCGCCTCGATGCGGCCACCGTGGTGGTGGACGATGAAGAAGCAGCCCATCAGGTGAATTCCATATTCGGCCGGATCGTCCATCCGCACCATGAACGGATCAAACAGGTAACGCAGCTTTTCCCGGGCAAGTCCGGGACCGTTGTCGGCGATTTGCAGTTGCACCTCGGGACGCTCCGGATGGGTTGCCTCGACGGTTCCGGTGAACGTGATTGAACTGCCGTCGGGCAGGCTGGTCAGCTCCTCCCGGAGCAGCAGATCGAACAAGCGCTGGAACTTGGCGCGCTCGGCGGTGACGACCGGCAGTTCTTCCGGGATCTGGTTTTCGATGGTGATTTTCTTTTCTGCGATCAGCGGCTGTAGTCCCTGTGCGGTTTCGGCCAGCAGCTGGCGCAGGTGAATTTTCTCGGTGGTTTGCGTCGCGGGTTTTTCCGCCGCCGCCCACAGGGCTTTGAGCAGATCATTGATTTTATCAATCTGGCTCAAGACGCTTTTGTGGTAATCGGTCCAAAACTCCTCGTGGCGGATTTGGTCCGCGGCCGCCTTTTCGTCGCGCATCATGGCTGGCGCGAGTTCGAGGAAGGTTTTGACGGACACCATCGCGTTTCGGATGTGATGGCTGAGCCCGGCGGCCAGCATGCCGAGGCTGACCAGGCGGTCGGCGATCAGCAAATTGCGCAGGGTTTCCATTTTCTCCCGGAGCAGCCGTTCATTCTCGCGTTGCAGCCAGAAGAATTCCATGGCGCGCTTGAGCTGCGTTTCCAGGTAATTGGGGTCCCAGGGCTTGGTGACGTAATGAAAAATGCCGCCGGTGTTGATGGCGGTGACGGCGTCGGCAAACTCGGTGAAGGCGGTGACCAGGAACCGCAGGGTCGCGGGGCTGACCTCCTTGGCGCGTTCCAGCAGCCAGGTGCCCTTCTCGCCTGGCATGCGCTGATCGGTCATTAAAATGGCGACCTCGTCCTTGTGTGCCTGCAACAGGCGGAAACCGTCCTGCGCGTTGGTGGCCGTCAAAATGCGAAAGTCATCACCGAACGCGCGCGCGAAGGCTTTCAACGATTTTTCCTCGTCGTCCACATAGAGGATCTGAAATTTGCGGTAATCCAGTGTTTCAGCCATAACGCGCGCGGGTCAATGGGGGTGCGGAAAATCCAGCGTGAATTCGCAATATTTTCCAACCTCGGAACGGACCGAGATTTTGCCGTTGCATTCCTGCATGATGCGATAGCAAATGCTCAATCCCAAGCCCATACCTTCCCCCACGTCCTTGGTGGTATAGAACGGGTCGAAAACTTTATCAAGATGCGCGGCCGCAATGCCCGGGCCGTTGTCCCGGACGAGGAGGGAGCTCGTCTGGGGCGTCTGGCGCGCCTCGATCCACACGGTGGGCGCTTCGCCGTTGGCAAAGGTCTTGTGGCGCATCGCGTCCAGTGAATTTTGAATCAAGTTCACGAAGACGTGGATCAGCTTGTTTTTGTTGGCGCGGACGCACAGGTGTTCGGGCAGTTTGAGCTCAATGGCCGCGTGGTCCTTCTTTTCACTGCTCACAAAGCGCAGCGCCGACGTGGCGACCTCCCCGACATCCACCGTGTCCAGATGATCGGTGGCGGGGTGGGTGAAGGTGCGCAGGTCGGAGACGATATTTCTGACGCGTTCGACGCCCTCTTCGACGTCTTGCAAAATCTCGGTGTATTCCTCCCGCTGTTCGGCGGCGACGTGGCGCGTTTTCTTTTTCAAGGTGAACAAGCTGGTGGTGACGAAATTCAGCGGGTTGTTGATTTCGTGGATGATGCCGGCGCTCATGCGGCCGAGGGACGCCATTTTCTCCGACTGGACGAGTTGCGATTCCGCCTCGGTCAGTTTTTGGATCGTCTCGGCCAGCTGCTTGTTTTGCTGATCCAGCTGGCGGTTGTTGTTTTCCAGCGTCTCCCGGTTTTTCGAGAGCTCATGCCGCAGCGCGAATTCCCGGAAGCGCGACTTGCTGTGAAAATAGCTGCCCGTGACCACGATGATCCCGGTCAACCCCAAAAAGTACAGGTTGTTCACCAACATGCCGAGGTTTTCCCGGTTCCCGAATAGCTGGCCGGCGTGCAGGTAACTGGCCGCCAGATACAAGGCGAGGACCAGCCCCGCGGCCACAAAGCTTTCCCAAAATGTCCAGTGCAGCACGAAGGCCAAAACGAGCAGCACCAGATTCAGACCTGCATAATAGGGCGAACCCGCCCCTTCGGTCTTGGCAATCATCCAGGCAATAAACGCTGCCGGAATCATGAAGAGCACGATGCCCAGGGCTCGATAATGCTGCCGTCCGAGCCGGGTCAGCAATAATCCCAAAAACAGCGCGATCAGCCCCGAACTCAGGAGGCGGGCGCGCAAAAAATGGAACTGCTCGGCGATGTCAGGGTACACGTAATGATCCAGCACGAAACCCGCCGGCATCAGGATCATTCCGAGAACGCAGGCGACCTTGAAGTTGCTAATTGTCTCCCGCTGATCATAAACAGCAAACGCTCGGGCCAGCGATTCCTGGGTGGGCAGGGTCTCAGTCATGGGGGGATTTGCGCACTTCGATGATCAAGTTGACTTCCGTGTCGTCCCGATAAATCCGACAGTCCTCCGCCAGTGCCTCCGCCGGCACCAACTCGCGTCCCTGCGCGGTGTCGCGGTAAATCAGGTGCCAGTCCAGCAGAAACTCCAGCATGTGCCGGAACGGCTTGCAATCCACCACGTTGGTCGCCACCAGCAAGCCGCCCGGGGCGAGCCAATCGTAAAAGATGCGCATCAACTGTTGGCAGGTCTTGTCGGTCAAGTAATCGAACAACCCCGCGCAATAGATGTAGTCATACGGCGCGGCCCCGGCCGGAAGTTTGGTCCGGCTGCTGTCCTTGAACACCTGTTGCACGGATTTCTTGCTGATGTGAATTCGGGCTTGTCGCGCGTGGCTTTGGCGGGCGGCCTCCAGCAGCCGGCCGGTGCGGGTCACGGTTTCGTCGTTGAAATCCCACAGGGTGAAATCCGTGTGGTCGGACAAGGAGCTTTCCATCAGGAACTGTTCAATCTCCCGGGCGGGGCCGCAGCCCAGGTTGAGCACCCGGATGGGCCGCCGGCGGCGCTCCCCCCGCAGGGCTTCATCGCGCAGTCGTGCGGTGAGGTATTGGATACGGTTGCGGTGCGCGCGCGCCGGCCATTGCTGCAAAAACCAGTTGTTGAGCACTCGGGCGTAAAAGGATTTTCCTTCCAGCGGCTCGCGCAGAATCATGTTGACCATTTCGTAATCCCCGGCATAACCCAGCGGTTTGTGATAGGTCCGGTGCGCAAACGGAGAGCACATCACCAGGGTGTGCAACTGATGTCGGACGAAGCTCGCGTACATCGGACGCTGGGCGGGATCAATGCCTCCGCCCATGGCTTCAAACTGCTCGTGAAGCGCATTGAAGCCGGGAATCATTTCCCGGCTGATGTCGCCGAGCAACTCCCGCACCCGGGCGGGCGACGCTGCCGGAGTTTGCAGCTGCAGCCCCAGTTCCAGCCGATCCATCCAGCGGGCAAAGTCGCGGAGAAACATGTGCATGTCGGTCACTACGATCTTGAACTCGGGCATTATCCGATACGTTTTCTGCCATTCGCTCAAAAACGCACCAAACGCGAGGTGCGGAGATGCCGGCCGGCCGTCCAGGGCCAGGGCCTCCCTGACAAATCCGGCCTCCTCCAGCTCCACGTCGCTGGTCAGGGTCATCCCGGAGTCCACCACTCCGGTAATGGTGCCCCGGCCGATGTAGAGGACGGAATCCTCGGTGGCGATTTTCAGTTCCGGCAGGAGCTGGGAAACATGCAGGACCAGGGACGGATCGTAGAACTCGAGGACGGCGCGAAAGCGGGTCAGCCGGGTGGCGGCAGCCTTGAACTCGGTGCCTTCCGACGTTTTCCCCACGACCACATACGCCGCGATTTGATTCGCTTCTGTTGACATGACCTTGAAATAAACCGGCCGACCTGGACGGGCCCCGCGCTCCTCCGGGCGGATGATTAGCTCACCGAAAGTGACCGGTTCACGAGGAGATATCAAGTCTCGCGCCAATGTTTGCGCAAATCGTTGCCGGACCTGTCCGCGGCGCGTTGGTCTGCCCGGCCGCGCGGCCCCCACTGGCATTCGGCCTGCTTTTCTGCTGCCGTCGTTCCAGTTGCTCTTGTAAATACATGGAGTTGCCCGAGGTGCCGGCTGCAGCGCGCCCTCGCGCCGTTGGCGGCGGCCGGCGGGCATTAATGCGTGGCACGGACGTTTGTAATATATGCAAAAAATCTTTAACCGGAGTTGCCCGCGGCTTGAGGGGTGGTTCCGATGGCGTGGATCCGCATTGCTGGCGGGGTTGCTGTGGGCCTTGTTCCTGGCGGCGCCGGTCTATTCTGAGGGGTTCCGCAATCCCCCGGCGGGCGCCTTCAATTTGGGACGCGCCGGCGGGCGCATTGCCCATGTTCAAGACGCGACTGCCGTAACTCACAACCCGGCCAATCTCGTTGCCGTAACCAATTATCAAGCCCAGGCGGTTCTGGGTTTGGTTTATATGAAAGTAGAGCACTCCTCAGCGATTCCCGGACAATCAGCGCAAACAGAAAATCCGTGGAAGGTACTGCCTGCAGCCTACTTCACCACGCCGTTGTGGGATGACCGGTGCGTTTTCGGTTTGGGCCTCACCAGTCCTTACGGATTGAGCGTCGATTGGGATGAAACCGGTTCGAGCACATTCGCGACCCCGACGGGGAGCCTGCGTTACTCCTCGCCGCATTACGCCGAGCTGCTCACGCTCAACCTCAATCCCACCGTGGGCCTCAAGCTGACTGAAACCGTCTCGGCGGGGATCGGTCTGGACTTGATGTGGTCGCGCCTGCAACTGAAACAGTTTTATCCGTGGGCAATTTTCCCCGGCAGCAGCGGAACGGAACCCGACGGCCTGCTTCGGGGCGAAGGGGACGGGTATGGACACGGTGGGAATCTGGGCCTCACTTGGAAGATCGCCTCCCGCCATACCATCGCGGTGACTTACCGCTCACAAATGGATGTGAATTTTGATGGTGCCGCGGACGTGAGCAACATTACGCCCACTGCCGCGGCCCTGGGGGTCACCGGGCGCAGCGGGTTCGCTTCGCGGCTGGCGTTTCCGAACATCGTGGCGGTGGGCTATGGATTGCAGGTGACCGATCGGCTGCGTCTGGAAACGGATGTCGAATGGCTGCAGTTTTCGCGGTTCAAACGGCTGCCCATCAATCTTGGGAACAACAACCTCCTCCTGCCCCCGACGAGCCAAAGCGTGCCGCAAAACTGGCGCGACACCTTTACCATCGGCATCGCCGGCGATTACCGGCTTTCCGAGAATTGGACCGTGCGTGGTGGTTACCAATACTATCAGAGCCCGGTGCCCGATTCGACGTTTTCAACCACCATTCCCGACGCCAACCAAAACGTGCTGACGGTGGGGTTGGCGTATCGTTCGGGGGGGCACACGGTGGAACTGGGCTATGGAGTTGATTTTTACGACCGCCGCAATCTGGCGGGCAATCAAAATCCCGCTTTTGATGGCATCTATGACATTACCGTGCATCTCTTTTCGTTGAGTTATCAGTGGGCGTTTTAATGCTTGAGGCCTGCGGATTCAACTTGAGAAACCGGCCGGAGTTGTCGCAAGCTGGATTTGCGGCCATCCGGCGGCAATCGCCCAGCGCGAAGTCGGATCTATGCCGCTGCCAGACGCAACCATGGCCGCCAGGCGCCAAATTTCGACCGCCGAGCCAGACGGGGAATTCAACCTCGCCACGGCGCTGCGAGCGTGCCTGTCATGCTGTCACTTCGTCATTGGCAGGGATGGCGCGGTGCTGGCCTGCACCCCGGACGATGGTGACTTCCTCAGCCGGCAGATCGCCCCAGGAACGCGGCTCGCCTCGGTATCGATGGCCCTGGAGGAGCTGGCCGGCCGCGCCCAAACCACCGGGGAGACCCAGGTTGTTCCGGTCCTGGTGCTGCACGGTGCGGACGGCGCGCCCCGGCAGGTTCGCGCCACCGCGGTGCCGCTCGTGTGCGGCGGCGAATCCCTCGTCATCCTCAACCTGGCGGACACCACACGTTTTGTGCTTTGTCAGAAGCGTCTGGCGCAGCTCGACCGCCTCGCGACGTCCGGCACCCTCGCGGCGAGCATGGCCCACGAAATCAAGAACGCCCTGGTCGCGGTCAAAACCTTCGTGGATCTGCTGATCGAGAAAAACAAGGACGACGAGCTGGCGGAATTGGTCCAACGCGAACTGGCGCGGGTCAACACCCTCGTGCGGCAACTGCTCCGGAACGGCGCATCCCCGCAGCCGGAGTATGTGCCGGTGCGGCTGCACGATGTGCTGGAGCATTCCCTGCTCATGATCCGCGCGCAGTTGAGCGACAAATTGATTTGCGTGAACCGCACTTTTGCCGCCGCGCCCGACGTCGTGCAGGGCGATCCGCAGCAATTGGAGCAGGTCTTTGTCAATTTGCTGTTGAACGCGGTGGAAGCCACCGGGCCCCAGGGTTCCCTGACCGTGCAGACGGAATGTTTCACGCCCCCCTCCGCCGCCGTGGGCGACCCGGCCCGGGCCGGCCAGCCGCATGTGCGCGTCAGCGTGGCGGACACCGGCACCGGGATGGCGCCGGAAGCGCTCGCGCGAATGTTCGAGCCGTTCTTCACGACCAAGAGTCACGGCACCGGCCTGGGCCTGCTCATTTCACAGCGCATCGTCCAGCAACATCACGGGGCGATCCAGGTGGAGAGCCAGCCCAACAAGGGCACCACCTTCCGGGTGCTGCTGCCCGCCCGTCCCGAGACCGCCTGACCGGTCATGACCCGGCACCGCCTCGCGTTGCTTAGTGATGTTCACTATGCCGGGGCGCGGGAACGGGCCCGGGGGGAGGATTTCGAGTATCGCGACCTGGAGAATGTCGCGCTGCGTCTGCTCCTCCAACGGTACCGTCGGCATGTCTGGTTGCATCACCCGCTGCAACAGAACGGACAGCTGGAGCGGTTTCTGACGGAAGTGCCCGCGGTGGATTTCGCCATCGCCAATGGGGATTACTCCTGTGACACCGGCGCGACCGGTTTGAGCGACGATGCCGCGCTGGAAAGTGCGGCGGAATGTCTTGGCAAGTTGCGCCAAAAGTTCCATGACCGCCTGCGCCTCAACTATGGTGACCATGAACTGGGAAAGTTGCGCTTGCTGGGCGCGGGAGGAGGCATGCGCTTGCGAAGTTGGGAACGGGCGCAGCAGGATTTGCAGATGCCGCCGCTGTGGCGGTTTGAACTGGGGCGTTATGTCCTGTTCAATTGTGTTTCGTCGTTGATTGCCCTGCCGGTGTTTCAAGCGGACACCCTGCCGGAAGAACGTGCGGAGTGGGCGCGGCTGCGGGCGGCGCACCTGGCCGGCGTGCGCGCCGCGTTTGCCGGGCTGCAGCCGGGGCAGCGGGTGCTGTTTTTCTGCCACGATCCAACGGCGCTGCCGTTTCTCTGGCGGGAGGCGGTCATTCGCGAGAAACTGCCGCACGTGGAACGCACCATCATTGGGCATTTGCACTCAAACTTCTACCTGCGGCTCAGTCGTCTGTTGTCCGGCTTGCCGGCCCTCAACGGTCTCGGCCATTCCGTCCGGCGTTACAGCCGGGCCTTGCGCGAGGCGCGGTTGTGGCGGCCGTTTCGCGTGTTGCTGTGTCCGTCGCTTGCCGGGATTGAGCTGCTGAAGGACGGCGGTTACTTCACGGTCGAGCTGGCGACCGCCGCGACCGCGCCCGCCCGGTTCCAATTCCATCCCCTGCGCCGTTAGGGATGCGGCGGATCGCGCCCATCCTTGCCACGGACGCGGTTCTGCGGCTTAATGTCCGCTGCGCATGCGTTCAGGAAAACGGAAGCAGACATCGAATCAACCGGAATTGCCGATCGAGGGGCAGGCCCCCAGGAAAGCCAACCCCTCCACCAACGGCCGCGGCGAGCAGCATATCGTCACCGAAGCGGTTGAAACGATGGCGCATCGTCCGTTCGATCCGAAACGAGTTGCCGCGGGGTTGCACACCCGGGTGAACCGTGGCTTTCTCGATTACGCCAGTTACGTCATCCGCGACCGCGCGATTCCGAATCTGGCCGACGGCTTGAAGCCGGTGCAGCGCCGCATTTTGTGGGCGATGCATCGCACGGACGACGGGCGCTTCACGAAGGTCGCCAACATTGTCGGCGACACGATGAAATTTCATCCGCACGGCGATGCGTCCATCGGCGACGCGCTCGTGGTGCTGGCCAACAAGCGTTACCTCATCGAAGGACAGGGCAACTTTGGCAACATCTACACCGGCGACCCCGCCGCCGCGCCGCGGTACATCGAGGCCCGGCTCACCGAACTCGCGCGCACCGAACTGTTCAACGACGAGATCACCGAGTTCGTGCCCAGCTACGACGGGCGCAACAAGGAGCCGGTGACGTTTCCCTGCAAACTGCCGCTCACGCTGATGCTGGGGACGGAAGGCATCGCCGTCGGTTTGAGCGCGCGGATTTTGCCGCACAATTTCCCCGAGCTGCTCGAGGCGCAGATTGCGATTCTCAAGAAGCAGCCTTTCAAGTGTCTGCCGGATTTCCCGACCGGCGGTTTGATGGACGCGCGCGATTACCAGGACGGCAAGGGCAGCGTGAAGGTGCGCGCGCGGATCAAGTATCGAGACGACAACGCGGTTGTCATCACGGAACTGCCGCCGGGCACGACAACCGAATCGCTGACCGCGTCCATCGAAGCGGCCGTGGAGAAGGGCAAGTTGAAGGTGAAATCCATCAGCGATTTCACCAGTGAGAGCGTTGAGATCGAGATCAAATGTCCGTCGGGCGTGGACCAGGATCAGTTGATTGATGCCCTCTTCGCATTCACGGACTGCGAGGTGACGATTTCCAGCCGTATCGTCGTCATCAAGGACAATCGCCCGGTCGAGCTGACCGTGAGCGAGGTGTTGCGCGAGAACACGGAGCAGCTCGTCGCGGTCCTGAAACGCGAATTGGAACTTCGCGAGCAGAAGCTGCAGGACGAACTGCATTATCGGACGCTGGAACGCATCTTCATCGAGGAGCGCCTCTACAAGGCGATTGAGAAATGCAAGACCGCCGAGGCCGTGGCCGCGGCGGTTCACGACGGCTTCAAGCCGTTCCGGAAGGAACTGGTCCGTGAGCTGGTGGACGCGGATGTGGAGCGGCTGTTGCAGGTTCGCATCCGCCGGATTTCGCTCTTCGACATCAACCAGCATCGCGAGGAGATGGAGCGGACGAAAGCGGACCTCGCCGAGACGCGGAAGCATCTCAAGAACCTCACGAAGTACGTGATCGGGCATCTCGAAGCCTTGTTGGAGAAATACGGTCCGCAGTATCCGCGGCTTACCACCAAGGGCAGCCGGCACGAGGAGATTGACACCAAAGCCGCCGCGTTCAAGGCGTTCAAGGTGGCGTACGATCGCGAGAGCGGTTACGTGGGTTACAAGGTCAGCGGCGAGGAGTTCAAGCTGGAATGCACCAAGTTCGACAAGGTGTTGCTCGTGTTCAAGGACGGCACCTACAAGGTCACCGAGCTGCCGGAGAAATTGTTCGTCGGACCGGAGTTGTTCTATTGCGGCCTGCCGGATCGCGAGACCGTGTTCACCTGCGCCTACACGGATCGCAAGGCGAGCTACCTGAAGCGCTTCAAGTTCGGCGGCACGATTCTCAACAAGGCGTATCTCTGCATCCCGGAGAAATCGCGCATCCTGTTTTTCGAGCCGGGAACTCCGAAGGTGCTCTACGTCCGCTACAAACCGGCGCCGCACCAGAAGATCAACCAGCAGACGTGCGATCCCTCGAAGATCGAAATCAAATCGCCCAAGACCCGGGGCCGGCAGATTTCGATCAAGGACATCAGCAGCGTAACCGCCAAACCCACGCGCGGCTGGGACGAAAAGGCGACCACGACGGAGATTGTGTTTGCTTGAGCGGTCGCGCGTCTCCGGGCGTTCGCAGCTTGAACCCGCAGGCGGCACGACAGGCGGGGTGATCACCCGGCCTCGCGGCGGCGGTGTGATGGCGACAGCATAAAACAATGTTCACGGACGGTCGCGGTGGATTAGGAGCGATGCATCCGTCGGCGGTCGGGTGGGAAAAAGCTCAGGAATAGAACTTGACGTTTTAAGGAGCGACTGTTGGAATACCCGCAGTTCCGAATGTGCATTGCGCGTATATCAATGCCAGTCACGTGTTTGGAGCGTAAACTCAAACTACCCACACAATTCATGAAACTTTATCAAATTACCCGCGTCGTTGGACGGTTCGGCCGGCTTGGGATCGGCCTGGTGACGTCTCTTTGGTTTTTGGGGCAGTCCGTCAGCGGACAGTCCATTCCCAACCCCAGTTTCGAGGCGGACACGTTCACGGTCTGGCCGGGCTACATCAGCAGCAATACGCCGATAACCGGCTGGACCGGAAGCCCGGCGGAGCGGGTGGGGTTGAATCCAGCCAGTGGCAGCCCCTTCGCCAATAACGGGACGATTCCGGACGGGAACAATGTGGCGTTCATCCAGTCCAACGTGTCCGATCCGGGCACGCCGACCCGCCTCAGCACCAGCATCAGCGGACTGACCATTGGCACCACCTACAAGGTCACCTTTCGCGCCAATGCGCGCTTGAATCGCACCCCGCGTCTCAAAGTGTATATCGATCAACTCTCGGTTTTGCTTCCGGGCATGGCCGGCGCGTACCCCGAAGGGTTCAAAATGCGCGAAGTTGGCGGCGCGGCGGCATATTGGTACGTCGCCTTTGAGTTTACCGCCACCGCGACCGTGCAGGAGCTGGCGCTGGTGAACGATGCGGAGGGGGATCAGACGGTGCTGGTGGACGACTTCCGGATTGCGCCCAGCGACCATCGCTGGACGGTGGAGGCGTGGAACTGGGATGGCGATTCGGGAGTGAATGCGGATTATGTTTATACACACGCCTATAGTTTTGGCAGCGCGGAGAGCACGGTGGTCAACGATGTTAACTTTTCCGGTGTGGGAGGGGCGAATCCCGCCGTCTCCGGACAATTCTCCACCACCCTGCTGGGGAACGTCTTCAACGGAGATGTGAATGGGCCGACGGTTTCGGGAGGCGGCGGAGCGGTATTGGGCCGGGACTTTTTGTATAGCAGCGCCGTGCCTGCCGGCAGTTACGAAAGCATTACGCTGAACGGGCTTTCACCAGGCACCGAATATCTTCTGACGTTGTTTTCGGTGGGCTGGGAGGGCGCGACGGAGGACAGCCGCTGGGCCACCTTCAGCATGGGGAACGATTATTTGACGCTCAATCAGGACCAGTTCGGAAATGATGTGGGCATCCGGATTGCGTACCGCTATACGGCGGATGGCAGCGGAAACGCCACCATCCGGATTGCGCCATTGGAGCCGGCCAACGTCAGCATCCACCTTTATGGTTTTGCCAACCGGGAAACGACGCCGCGCCCCATTCTGCCCATCATTACGGCGCATCCGAAGAGTCAAATTGTTTCGCCCAATGTTCCGGTGACATTCAAGGTGACGGCCTCGGCGGTGCCCTTACCGACGTACCAATGGCGTTTCAATGGCAACACGCTGCCGGGTGAAATCAATAGCACCCTGGCCTTGAGCTCGGTTTCGGCCGCCGATGCCGGACTTTACGATGTGATCGTGGCCAACTCGGTGGGCTCGGTCACCAGCCAGGTCGCCCGACTGACGTTGGGCGCGGTGGACATCGTGAACCCGAGTTTTGAGGCGGACCTGTTTTATGTCTGGCCGGGTTATGTGGGAGGCGCGCTCCCCAACACGCCGATCACCGGTTGGAGTTCGCTGGATGATCACGGCATTAACCCCGTGGAAGACGGACGCAGCCCTTTCGGCGACAACGGCGTCATCCCTCATGGCGGCCAGATCGCCTTTATGCAGGGTAATGGCGCGCTAAGCCAGTCCTTGTCGGGCTTTACGGTCGGCGGGCAGTACTACGTGCATTATTATGAAAATGCGCGCACCGGCGCCACCCGGCCGGGTTTGGAGGTTCAGGTGGGCGGCAGCCCGGTGATGCCGGCGCATGAGTTGACGCCGGTGGGAGGCGGCAATCCCTATCGCGAGGTCTCCAGCGCAATGTTTGTCGCCACTGCGACGACGCTGGATTTGGCTTTCATCAAAAGCGCGCCTCAGGGAGGGGATTGCACGGCGTTGATTGACAATGTGGCCATTATTCAAGTGCCGCCCGGCACACCACCGAGTCTGAGTCAGCAGCCGCAGTCCGTATCGGTGGTGTCTGGCAACCCGGTGAGTTTCAGCGCGATTGCGCAGGGCAGTTTGCCCCTGAGCTACCAATGGCAACTCGACGGCAACGAAATTCCCGGTGCCACGAGCGCCACGTTGTCCATCGCAGCGGCGGGCCCGACGGACATCGGAGCATACACCTTGGTGGTGGCCAACAGCTCGGGTTCGGTGACGAGTGCGGTTGCCGAGTTGTCCCTGGTGCAGCCGATTTACTCCCTGCGCAGCAGCGGCATTGGCGCGGACGGTTTGCCACAGGCCAACGGCGTCATCACCCCCTTCTGGACGTTGACGGAAAATCCTGACAGCGGCTCCGCGGATGTTTTTGTGGCCAACGATGATCAATTTCCCATCTCCACCGGCAACTGGCTTGCCAGCAGCGCGGCTTCCAAGTGGATCGCGCCGCGGGCGACTGCGGGCGATGGGGACATCGCCATGGGGAATTACCGTTACCGCACGTCCTTCGACCTGAGTGGTCGCGATGTCAACACCGTGGTCATCAAGGGGCGTTGGGCCACGGACAACTCCGGCGTCGCCGTTTACATCAATGACCAGCCGGTGAGCGTTCCGTTAAGCACGTCGTTTGATGTTTGGACCTCCTTCACCATCACCAGTGGAGACGTGGCATTTGTCGCCGGAAACAACACCATGGACTTTGTGGTGGCGAACCTCGGCGGCGTCGGTCCGTCCGGATTGCGCGTCGAGTTCACCGAGACAGGCACCGAAGTGTTGCCTGGTTTGCCGGTCAGCATCGTTGGCCAGCCGCAAGGCGTCCAGGCAGTTGAAGGCGACAAGGTGGTCCTGAAAGTGGTCGCCAGCGGCTCGTTGCCCATCAGCTATCAGTGGCGCAAGGACGGTCAGGATCTGGCCGGAGCGACCCAGGACACGTTGACGCTGGCCAGTGTGAGCGGGGCCGACACGGGCAACTACACCGTGCGCGTGTCCAATCCTTGGGGCGACGAAACGAGTCAGGGGGCCTACGTGGACGTCGCGTTCCAGGTCATTCCGGGGATTTTTGGCACGGGTCTGGATGCGAACGGCGTCTTGTTGGGGGACGGTGCGGTTGATCCGCACTACGTGCTTTCCTCCAGTGACGACTGGAATTTCCCCGGTCCGGATGCCCTGTGCATCAGCAACACCTGGCCCATCCAGGCCGGCGTTTGGCTGACGAATGGCCCGGATTCGCGGTGGATCGGCGCTTCGGCCAATCAAGCGCAAAACACGGATCCCACGGCGGGCAATTTGCCGGGCGCTTATACCTATCAGACCAGTTTTGATCTGACCGGCTACGATCTGAACAAGGTGCGTCTGGTAGGAGGGATGGCCGCCGATAATGCGGTGACCAACGTGCTGCTCAACGGGGTGAGTCTGGGGATCACCGCGCTTGGTTTCAATGGGTTGACCAGCTTCACGATCAGCAGCGGTCTGGTGGCCGGGCAAAACACCCTCGATTTTGTTCTCGAGAATGCGTTGACCGGCGGCACGGATCCGAGCACTCCCAATCCAGCCGGATTGCGGGTCAACCTCCGGGGATTGTTGGACATCCGGACAAGCCTGCCGGCGGTCACGCTCCAAATCAGCAGCACTGGTCCGGATGTGACGGTTTCCTGGTCGCCGGCCCGCCCCGGTCAGAGGCTGCAATGGGCGCCCGAAGCGACGGGCCCCTGGACCGACATCAGTGGCGCGACAAGTCCCTATCAAACCACCGCTGGCGGGACGCAGCGATTCTTCCGCATTGCGCAATAACCGCGCATCGCCTTGAAATCAACTGGCCGGGAACGATGCTCCGCTCCCGGCCTTTTTGATGGCTGGTGGCGGCCGCGGCTGCCGACGGTTGCTGGGGTTGATTCAACATTCAATCCATGCGACTGGTAATAATTTGCGGGTCACGGAAGCAGCTGTAAGAAATTAAATCAATGAAGAAGCATTTGGGAACGGAACGTTGTTCGCGATGTCCATCAATTTTGCCCCGCAACGCTTTGCGCCATTGCCGGGGCGTACCGCGCGCCATTCGGGGCTGCTGTCCTCTCCTTTGGGCGCTCCTGATTTTTTTAGGAGGCATCGGTCCGGTGGCCGTGCGGGCGGACAGTGTCGTCGTCTTTAATGAAATCATGTACCACCCGCCCGTCAACGAGGCGGCAATGGAATGGGTGGAACTGCACAACCAAATGGCGGTCAACGTGGATCTGTCCCGCTGGTCGCTGCGCGGCGGGGTGGATTTCACCTTTCCCGAGGGCACGGTGATTGCCGGAAAAGGTTATCTGGTCATTGCCGCATCGCCGGCCGACTTGATGGCCGCCACCGGCCTGACGAACGTACTTGGGCCGTTCACCGGGCGGCTCTCCAACAATGGGGAAACATTGGAGCTGCGCAACAGCAACAATCGGCTGATGGATGAGATCACCTATGGCGTGGATGACGACTGGCCGGTGGCGCCGGACGATTCCGGGGTGTCATTGGCCAAACTGGAAGAAGCGGGCGCGAGTGATCAGGCCGGGAACTGGACGATGAGCGCATTGGTCGGGGGCACACCCGGCCGCCGCAACTTCGTCACCACACCGTACGAGACTGTCAGCACCACGGTGGTGCAGCTGGATTCCACCTGGAAGTACGAGGCTTCCGGAGCGGATCCGGGCACGGCGTGGCGGACCGGAAGCTTTGATGACGGTGGTTGGCCATCGGGAGCGGGGCTTTTCAAGGCCGGGAATGTGAGTGTGCCGATTGGGGATCCCGAACTCCTCCCCACGGTGTTCAGCACGGGGATGGATGCCAACGGTGTGGTGTTGGCGCCAGGCGTGGCTGATCCGCATTACCAATTGACACAGTCGGCGCAGGGGACGCCGCCTCCGCCGGCGATTGCCGCCACGGTCATTCAGAATCATCCCGCGTGGTTTGGCAACGATCTGTTGTCGAGCTGGATTGGGCCCGTCAACCCCGGTACCGAGAACGTTGCGGCGGGCAGTTACCACTATCGCACCACATTCTCCCTGACGGGTTATGATCCCGCGTCGGCGGTCTTGACGTTGCAGGTGGGGGTGGACAATCGCCTGCCGGACCTTGAACTCAACGGCGTTTCCACCGGGATCACGTTTGAAGGTTTTTCGGCGCTGAGCGGCCCCTTCAGCCTGACCAACGGGTTTGTGGCGGGAAACAACACCCTGGACTTTCTCACGGTCAACGACGGGGACAGTCCGAATCCGGCCGGCTTTCGGGCGCAACTGAGCGGGACGGCGCGAAAACAATTGACAGCCCACACCTCGTTGCCCGGCGGACGAACCAACTATTATTTTCGCACGCAGTTCAATTTATCCGGCGCGCCGGAGCTGGCCCGGGTGCAACTCCGCCCGGTGATTGCCGACGGGGCGGTTTTCTATTTGAACGGCATCGAGGTGCTGCGTTGGAACATGCCGGCCGGACCTATTGCCGCGAACACGCTGGCCTTGTCCAATGTTGCCAACCCCACAATGTTGGGGACATTTGCCCTCCCTAACACCGCCTTGCTTCAGGGGACCAACGTGCTCGCGGTGGAATTGCATCCAGCCGCCGATGGACTGGCGGATGTGTTGCTGGGGGCGGAAGTGGAACTGACCACCACCAATCTGCTCGCGCCGCCGCCGTTTCCCGTGGCGTTCAATGAATTGAACAGCACCACCAACGGCGAGTTCTGGGTGGAACTGATCAACCACGGGACCGCGCCGCTGGATCTGAACGGTTGCCTCCTGGCGTTGCGCGGCCAGGGCGGCCCGGCCGATTACGTGTTTCCGGCGCAATCGCTCGGCGCCGGACAAGTGCTGTCCCTGACGCAAACGACATTGGGATTCGCGCCGCAACCGGAGCAACGGCTCTTCCTGTACCGGCCCAACGGGATCGGCGTGTTGGACGCAGTGGTGGTGAAGACGCCGGCGCGCGCCCGCTGGCCGGATGGCGGCGGTCGTTGGTGGTTTCCCACCCAGTTGACTCCGGGCGCTTCCAATCATTTCGAGTTTCCCGACGCGGTGGTGATCAATGAAATCATGTATCATCCGCCGTTCTTGCCGCCGGAGCCCCCCGGTTACGGCACCAACGTCCTGGTCAGCATTACGAACCGGTGGAAGTACCATGCGCAAGGTTCGGATCTGGGCAGCACCTGGCGTTCGTCCGGCTACAACGACAGTGCGTGGCCGGAGGGACAGGCCTTGTTCTATAACACTGGTTCGTTTTTGCCGGCGGAGAAAAACACCGAACTGCCGCTGACCGACGCTTTGGAGCGGCGCATCATCACGTGGTATTTCCGCACTTCCTTCGTGTATCCCGGCGGCACAAATTCCGGACAGTTGACGTTCAACCCGATCGTGGATGACGGCGCGGTGTACTATCTCAACGGCGTCGAGGTTCACCGCCAAAACATGCCGGGAGGTGCGATTGGTTATGCCACACTGGCCAGCAGTGGCGTGGCGACACCCACCTACAGCGGTCCGTTTAGCGTGCCGGTTTACAACCTGAACGTGGGAACGAACGTGCTGGCCGTGGAGGTGCATCAGTTCACCACCAATCCCATCGCCGCCGACATGGCGTTTGGGGTGGAAGTCAGCAACTTTGGTTTTCAATCCCCGGCGACGCCCGCGGTGGAGGGACCGGATGCCTGGGTGGAACTGTTCAATCGCAGCACCAACGCGGTGGACCTCACCGGCTGGCGATTGGATGAGGGCATTGATTTTCGATTTGCTCCGGGGACGGTCCTGCCCGGCAATGGTTACCTGGTGGTGGCCAAGGATGTCAGCTTCATGCAATCCAACTACCCGGGCATTGCCGTCGTGGGACCGTATGCCAACAAACTGTCGCACAAGAGCGATCATCTGGTGCTCAAGGACGCGAACAATAACCCGGCCGATGCGGTGCGTTACTTTGATGGCGGGCGCTGGCCGGCCAACGCCGATGGCGGGGGCAGCAGCCTGGAATTGCGCGATCCTTGGGCGGATAATTCCAAACCTGAAGCTTGGGCGGCGAGTGATGAGTCCGGCCGCGCCCAGTGGCAGACGTACACCTATCGCGGCGTCGCCCAGAACAACCTCGGGCCCACCTTGTGGCACGAGTTCGTCCTGGGGCTGCTGGATGCGGGTGAATGCCTGATTGATGATCTGCACGTCATCGAGGCGCCGGATACTGCGCCGGTGGAGTTGTTGCAGAATGGATCGTTTGAAACCGGGCTCGACGCCTGGCGCGCGTTGGGCAACCACGGCGCCAGCCAGGTGATTGCCGACCCCGACGACCCGGGGAATCATGTCCTGCACCTCAAGGCCACCGGACCCACCGGCCACATGCACAATCACCTGGAGACCACCTACGCCAACGGGAAAACGATTGCGACCGGGCAGCAATATGAAATTTCCTTCCGGGCGAAATGGCTGGCTGGCAACAACCGCCTCAATACCCGGCTGTATTTCAACCGTGTGGCCAGAACCACGGCGTTGGCCACCCCGCGCTTGCGGGGCACACCCGGAGTCAGCAACTCAACCCGCGTGCCCAACCTGGGCCCCACGTTTGACGGGTTGCAACATCGTCCCGTCCTTCCCGCGCCTCTCCAACCCGTCACGGTGACGGTGGACGTCTTTGATCCGCACGGCCTCACCAATGTCACCCTCTACTGGTCGGCCGATGGCGGCAGTTGGCAGACGGAAAACATGACCTTTACGGGTCACGCCTCGACCCCCAATTACGCCACCTGTTCCGGGTTGGTCCCGGGCCAGGCGGCGAACACGATGGTGCAATTTTTCGTGCAAGCCACGGATGGGTTGGGCGCGGTCGCCACCTTCCCGGCCGGCGGCACCAACTCGCGCGCTTTGTATCGGGTGGAGAACGGTCAGCCGCTGATGACGCAGCTTCATCGGTTGCGCTTGTTGCTGACGCCAGCCGATGTGGCGCGGTTGCACGCCTCCACCAATGTCATGAGCAACGAGCGGACGGGGTTGACCGTGATCTATGATGAAAACGAGGTGTTTTACGACGTGGGGATGCACCTGCAAGGCAGTGAACGGGGGCGCAACGCCTCCTCGCGGGTTGGTTTCACGGTCCGTTTCAATGCCGATCAACTTTTCCGCGGCACACAGAAGGGACTGGTGATTGATCGCTCCGGCGGTTATTCGGGACGGGGAGGGCGGCATGACGAGATTCTGCTCTGGCACGCGGCCAATCATGCCGGGGGTGGTTTGCTGGGCGTGGAGTGTGATTTGGTTCAGGTGTTCGCTCCCCGCGCCTCCGAGGACGGCACGGGCCTGATGCGGATGCAGGCTTTTGACAATGATTATTTTGAGAGTCTGTTTTCCGGTGGCGACGATGGACCGCGTTACATGATGGAGTTGATCTATTACCCCACCACCACCGCCATTCCCGGAGATCCGCAATCTCCCAAACTGCCGCAGCCCGACGAAGTGATTAATGTGGATTATCAGGATTGGGGCAGTGACCCGGAAAATTACCGGTGGATTTTCAGCCAGGAAAATCACGCCGACCTTGATGACTACAGCCAGATCGTGGCGCTGAACCAGGCCTTCAGCCTGAGCGGTGCGGCGTTTGAGGAGCAAATGCGCCAACGCACCGATGCGGATGAGTGGATGCGCACCCTGGCGTTCAAGACGCTGACGGGTGACGTGGACACTTTTACGGAGGGATTGAATCACAACTGGAAGACCTATTTCCGGCCCGGGGATGGCAAGGCGCTGGGGCTGCTGTGGGACATGGACTTTGCCTTTTCCCAAAATGTTAACGCGGGATTTCCCGGCAATGGTTCTCCCAATACGCGGCGCTTCATCCTGCTGCCCGACAATTACCGGCGCTATTACCATCATCTGTTCAATTTGGTGACGACCACGATGAACGCCACACACCTGGCGCCGTGGGCGGCGCATTATGCCGGTTTGCTGGGGCAGAATTGGAGCGGCGCGGTCACGTATATCCAGCAGCGCGGCAACTACGTTTTGAGCGCCATGCCCGCCGGCGTGCCCTTCGTCATCACGAGCAATGGCGGACAGAATTTCAGCACGACCAACGATTCCGTAACCCTCAGCGGATTGGCGCCCATCGCTGTGAGGGACATCGCGGTCAATGGAATCCAGCGGGAACTGGTCTGGACCAGTCTGACGAATTGGACCCTGACCGCGCCCCTGCCGGATTTGGTCAATCCGCTCTCCTTGCAGGGTTTGGACGATCAAGGCCAGCCTTTGCCCGGGAGCACGGCGTTCATCACGATCACCAATCTCGGCACGCTTCCCCCCGGGCCGGTGGTGATCAATGAATGGATGGCGGCCAACACCGGCCCCGGCGGTTTTGCCGACCCCCTGGATGGCTTGTTTCAAGATTGGTTCGAACTTTACAATCCGAACGCCACGGCGGTGGATCTGTCCGGATTCTACCTTACGGACAATCTAAGCAAACCAACCAAGTGGCAGATCCCGGCCAATGTAATCATCGCCCCGCATGGCTTCCTCTTGGTGTGGGCGGACGGTGACACCCAGCAAAATGGCCTGGGCAACAACGGCGACCTTCATGCGGGCTTTTCACTGAGCCAGGGGGGGGAGGAGATTGGACTGTATGCCACCAACGGCGGCCTGCAGCACGCCGTGATCTTCGGACCACAAACTTCCAACCTCAGTCAGGGCCTCTATCCGGACGGAAACACGAACGCGGTGCATTTCATGCCGGATTGGACGCCCCGCGCCGCCAATCGCCTGGGGACGCCCGCCGCCCCGGTCGTTGGCGCGATTACCGTTCCGGGCGATGGCACCATTCAATTCCAGTCCCAAGTGATTGCTGGCCGCACCTATCGCCTTGAGTACAAGGATGACTTGCAAGCGCCAGCCTGGACTCCGCTGGGCGGCACCCTGACGGCCGCCGGGCCGACTCTCACCGTCACCGACTTGCCCGGCTCAGCACCAAAGCGGTTTTACCGGCTCGTGTTGCTGCCGTGAAAATTTGGACAGGGAGATTTCCGGCCGCCGGGTTTATGTTTTTCACGGTTACCGCATGGGCATCCGCACCGGTTCTGCCAGGAATCAGTGGAAGGGATGGCTTGCATTGATGCGGAGAACAACGCAATCTAACCCCAACAATTCATCAAGATGATCATCCCGATCAGTGTAATCTCTGGCTTGCGCCCACCGTGGGTGCTGATGTTTTGCGGAATTTTCCGCATGGAGGGGAGCGAGTGCGCATGACCACCAGCGGACAGGCGCGGGGCGGCTTCACGCTCATTGAACTGCTGGTCGTCATTGCGATCATTGCCATTTTGGCGGCGATGCTCCTGCCGGCGCTCGCGCGGGCCAAGTTGAAGGCACATGCCGCCATCTGTCTGAGCAACGTCAAGCAACTTAACGTGGGCTGGGCGATGTACACCGGCGAATACAATGATACTCTGCCGCCCAACTGGCTGGAGTCCCCCCAGGCGTGGATTGATGGGACGGTGGGCAGCGTTCATCAACTGCCCGGCGCCACCAATCTCCTGGCCATCCGCCGCGGCCTGCTGTTTCCCTATAATCCCAATGTCGGAATTTACCAGTGCCCGGCGGCCAAGGGCGGGCCCGTGTTGCCGCCGGCACCGCCCATCATGCGGGCCGTCCACTTGGTGCGCCATTACTCGTTGGAGGGCCGGATGGGCGGTGCGGATCGGGCCACGGCGGCGAAGTACGGGGTGCCTGACACCAGCTGGGTTCTCGGCACCGCGTTTCCGCAATACAAGAAATTGTCTGAAATCAAGAAACCTTCGCCAGCCGAGGCCATGACCTTTATTGATGAAAGCATTGAGACGCTGGATGACGGTTATTTTGCGGTGAATGCCACGGATCGCCGCAACCAATGGCAAAATTCGCCAACGGTCCGACATGGCAAGGCGGGGGTGTTGGGCTTTGCCGACGGCCACAGTGAGAATTGGAAATGGCGGACCCTGGCCCGGGACAATGTTCTGGACGCTCCGCTGATCCAGGGGGGGGCCAACACGGAGGTGGATTTGCGGCGACTGCAACGCGCAGTCTTTCAACCATAAATTGTCATGTGGCTGAGGCGAACCTCCCGGCCCGGAGGCAGGGCAGACTTGGCGGTGCGGCAGAACGCAGTCAAACGGACGGAGATTGAGCCGTCGTCAATCATCATGAAAAGCGATGTCAAACGAGCCTTCACGCTGATCGAATTGTTGGTGGTCATTGCCATCATCGCCATTCTTGCCGCCATGCTGATGCCCGCACTCGCCAAGGCCAAGGCCAAGGCCAAGGGGGTCCAGTGCCTCTCGAACATGAAAAACTGGGGGCTGGCGACCATGATGTATTTGGGCGACAATGAGGATCGCCTGCCGCCGTTCGGCGATTTGTCCTCGGATTACACCAAGGATTTTTGGCACATGAAATTGGCGCCCTACGTGTCGCGCCGGGTTCAGCAGGGGGTGGTGTTCAGCCAGACCGAGGTTTTCACCAATGCCCTGCGCCAGTGCCCGGGGGGCGGCTATGCAGCACCCCAATTTTACCGGGGAGCTTGGGACCCGAAGACCTGGAATTGCTGGATTGGCGCCAATTTCGGCGCGTACGGCGATCCGTTGAGCGGACCGTTTTATTACACCGACACCCGCCCCGCTTTGAAGGTCTCACGGATCAAGAAAGCTTCGGACGCCATGATGTTCATGGACACCATCACACATTATGTGTATTCGCCGGTCCATACCGGGTACCGTTTCTCGCTGGATCTTGATGGCGACGGCAGGCGGGACACCATGCCGCAGTATCCTGATGTGCCCTACAATTATGGACGCCCGCGGGTTCACGACAATGCCGCGAACGTGACGTTGCTGGACGGACACGTGGAACGGGTGGCCTTTGGCAAACTTTGGGCAACGGATCCCTCGGGCAAGGTGCTGCATTCCTTTTGGTACATGGAAGACTGAAGCGCCTCTGGGGGCGGAGCGGGGGCGCTGCCCGGATGCGGCCGCCAGCGGCGGCCAGGAGGCCGGGTTCAGTTCAAACCGGTTCGAGCACTTCGGCCCCAAGTTCCACTGCAGCCGCCTGATTGATGAAATCCAGGCGGAGAAAAATCCGCGTCGGGCCGGCGCGTGACTCGACCAGGCCTTCGATGCCTTGCAAGGGACCGGAGCGGATGCGCACCCGCGTGCCCACCGTGATTTCCGGAGCCAGATGGACCTGCAACCCGGCGGCCAGCGCCGCAAGAATCTCGCGCAATTGCCTCTCGAAGGTGGCTTGATCGAAGATATCGAGGAGGTTGGCCACGTGATCGTTTTGGCGCACCAAGGCGGTTTGCGTGGGTAACAAACGCAGGAAGACGTAGCCGGGAAAGAGCGGTTTTTGGAAGGCAACCTTCTTGCCCCGGTACCGGTGGCAGGAAGGGTAGCACGGCAGCGAGGCCTGGAGTCCGTGTTGGTGGCAAAATTCAGCCAGTTTTTTTTCCCGACGCGGCCGCGTATGTGCCGCGTACCAAAGTAATTCCGACATGACCGGAGGATTGTCAGCCCGGACGGGAAGTCAATCCGAAGAACGCCAGCCTTTTTGGATTTGACCCGGAAAGCCAAAGCTGGTTAGCGTAAGCCTCTTTATTTTAGCCAGTTTTTATGATTGGAACGATGCGGAAACATTCGAAGGCCATGTGGTGGATCATCATCCTGGTCATTGTGGTGGCCTTCGTCTTTTGGGACACCGCAGGTCGCGGCGGCGGCGGCGGCGGCGGGGGATTGGGCAGCATGAACGGCCATAAAATCACGCCTACCATGTATGAAAATGCCCGGAATGAAGTGCTGCTGTATCATCTGTTCGCCACGGGTGATTTTCCCGGTCGCAGCAGCCGTTCCATACCCGGATTTAATGTGGAACGGGAAACCTACAACCGCATCTTCGTGATTTTGAAGGCCCAGGAGCTGGGGATCCAGGTCAGCGATGAACTGGCAGGCAAAGTGGCGGCGGAGCGATTGCGCGCCATTGGCGGGGGACGACCGATCTCCTACGCCGACTTCGAGGCTCAAGTACTCGCGCGCGAGCGGCTCACCGCCGCCGATTTTGCGCGCTTCATCCGGCATGACCTGGCGATCCAACAACTGGTCGCCTCCATCGGTTTGTCCGGACAAATGGTGGCGCCTGCGGAAATCGAAGCCTTGTACCGGCGTGAGCATCAGGAAGTCGCCGCCGAAGTCGCGTTTTTCCACGGCGCCAGCAACCGGGCGGCGGTGGTGGTGACGCCGGAAAAGCTGGGCGAGTTTTACACCAACCAGATGGCGCGCTACCGGCTGCCGGAGCGCGCTGTGGTCAGCTACGTGTATTTTCCGCTTTCCAATTTCATGGCGCAGGGGGAGCAAAAGCTGACCCAAATGACCAATTTGAACGAGTTGCTCGAGGAACACTTGGGCCAGTTGGGGACAAACTACACGTCTCTGGGGGCGACACCCGAGGCCGCCAAGGCCAGGATGCGGGAAGATTATTTGAAGAACGCGGCCTTGATGGCGGCAAACGAGGAGGCAAAAAAATTCGACAACCAGCTGTACGATCTGACAGCTCCGTTGACGCCCGGGGTTTTCGTCAAACTGGCGCAGGGCGCGGGATTAACTCCGCAGGTATCCGCGCCCTTTGCGCGGGGTGAAGCCCCGGCTGGCATGGAGATTGGCGCGAATTTCGCCCGGACCGCCTTCAACCTGTCTACGGAGGAGCCCCTGGCTGAACCGTTGGTGGGCGAGGAGGGGATTTATGTCGTGGCGTACAACCATCACCTGCCGAGCGAGCAGCCCACTTTCGATTCCGTAAAGGCCAAAGTGACTGCGGATTTTCAAACCATGGAAACCATCCGGCTGGCGGGGCTGGCGGGTCGGGCGTTTCAGGAGATGGCGACCAACGGATTGGCAGCCGGGCAGAGTTTTGCGGACCTTTGTGCCAGGCAGGGAGTAACTCCAGTGAAACTGCCGCCGCTGGCACTGAGCACGCGCAGTGTGCCGGTTGCTGAGGAAATGGTGGATCTGTCGGTGCTGAAGCGGGCAGTGTTCGCCACCAAACCCGGGCACGTAAGTCCGGTCATTCCCAGTGCTGATGGTGTCGCCGTGGTTTACGTGGCGGCCGAAATCCCCTTGAATGAGGCGCAAATGCGCACGAATTTGCCGGCCTTTACCCGCGAGGTACACCAGGTGCGCCGGGGCGAGGCCTTTAACGAGTGGTTTCGACGCGAAGCGGAGCAGGCCTACCGCACCGTCCCCTACTTCCAGCGGGAGGCGCAGTTGCAGAGCGCCGCAGCGAATTGATGGGATCGCGACGGGCGCCGCCGTCGGCGGGGCAGTCTGAGGGGCATCATGGCGGAAACTATCAAGTTGTCGGCTCCCGCCATGCGCGGGTTTTGGGAAATCCCGGTTTGTTTTGAAGACGACAGTCTGCTGGCGTTGGACAAGCCGGCGGGCTTGCCATGCGCGCCTGATCCTGCGGCGGGCGGTCTGCCCAGTCTGACCTCGATGCTCCATGCCGGTATTGCTGCGCACAAAACCTGGGCGCAGCAACACCGGTTGTCGTTTTTGGGGCTGGTCCGGCGACTCGACACGGACGCGAGCGGGATCGTTTTATTTGCGAAGAGCCGGGAAGTGCAGGCGTCCCTGGCGGATCTGTTCGGAACAGAGAAACCGATCGACCACCACCTTGCGCTGGTTGCCGGCGCGCCAGATGCGGAGCGTTTTGAGGTGACCGCCAAAATCGCGGCGGATCCGTTGCGGCCGGAATGGCGCTGCGTGGATGCGCGCAATGGCAAGAAATCCAAAACCGGTTTCGCGGTGCTGGAAAAGTTTGCGGGGTACACGGCGGTGCGCTGCCGGCCGCACACCTGGCGGGAACATCAGGTGCGCGTCCATCTGCAATCGGTAAAATTGCCGGTTGTCGGAGATTCTATTTATGGAGGAAGGCCATTGTGGCTTTCGCGCTTGAAGCCGGGTTACCGGCTCAAACCGGGACGTGCGGAGCGACCGTTGCTTGCACGGCCGGCGTTGCACGCCACCCAACTCAGCTTCCCGCACCCGGTCACGCAACAGATTTTGACGATCCTGGCTCCGCTGCCCAAGGACCTGCGCGTGGCGCTGCGCTATTTGCGCACATTTCGTCCTGAGCCACCCATTTGATGCCCTCCACCCCGGGGTCAGGTGGCGATTGCCTCAAAATTTAATTCCGGGCATCGTATGGTCGCATGAAGCGGTTTGACTTTCTGGTGCTTGGCAGTGGTATTGCCGGGCTCTTCTTTGCGCTCAAGGTGGCGCCGCACGGCAAAGTGGCAATCGTCACCAAGAAAAACCGGGCCGAATCCAATACCAATTACGCGCAGGGCGGCATCGCTTCGGTTACGAGCAAGGAAGACTCCTTCGAATTGCACGTGCGGGACACGTTGGTGGCCGGAGCGGGGCTGTGCCGGGAAGCCGTCGTCCGAACCATCGTTGAGGACGGGCCCGCGCGGATTGCCGAATTGATCCGCTTGGGCATGAAGTTCTCGGAACGGACATTACCCAATGGTGGTGGGGCGGGCGAGCTGGACCTGGGCCGGGAGGGGGGACATTCCAAACGGCGAATTCTGCACGCGAAGGATATTACCGGTCATGAGATCGAGCGCGCCCTGCTGAACGCCGTTGCCTCGCAACCCAACATCACCATTTTCGAAAATCACCTGGCGATTGATTTGATCACCAGTCAGAAATTGGGCCAGGCCGGAGGCAACCGCTGTGTGGGCGCTTACGTCTTTGATAAAAACCAGCAGCGGGTGGAAACCTTCACGGCCAGGGCGACCCTGCTGGCCACGGGCGGATGCGGCAAGGTGTATCTGTACACCACCAACCCGGACATCGCGACGGGCGATGGCGTGGCGATGGCCTATCGCGCCGGTGCGGCCGTGGCGAACATGGAGTTCATCCAGTTTCATCCCACCTGCCTGTATCACCCGAAGGCGAAGTCGTTCCTGATCAGCGAAGCGGTGCGCGGGGAAGGAGGCGTTTTGCTTTCCCTGGCCGGAAAGCCCTTCATGGATGATTCTCATCCGCTGAAATCGCTGGCCCCGCGGGACATCGTGGCGCGCGCGATTGACAGTGAGATGAAAAGGAGCGGCGCGGATCATGTGTGGCTGGACATGACACACAAGCCGGCCCGTTTTGTGATTGACCGGTTTCCCAACATTTATCAGACCTGCCTGGGGTACGGCATTGACATCACCAAGGAGCCCATTCCGGTTGTGCCTGCCGCCCATTATCAGTGCGGTGGCGTGATGACGACTGTGGATGGCGAAACCGGCATTGCCGGGTTGTTTGCCGTGGGCGAAGTGGCCTGCACCGGGCTGCACGGGGCCAACCGGCTGGCGAGCAATTCCTTGCTGGAAGCGCTCGTCTGCTCCAATCGTGCCGCCCGGCGAATGGGGCAGCTTCAATTGCCCGAGGTGCATTTCGAGATTCCCACGTGGCAGTCCGGTCAGGCCAACAACCTGGATGAATTGGTGGTGGTGGCCCACAACTGGAATGAGATCCGGCGCTGTCTCTGGGATTACGTCGGCATCGTGCGCACCAACAAACGTCTGCAACGGGCTCAGGCGCGGTTGGCCAACCTGCAGCAGGAAATCCACGAGTATTACTGGAATTTTATCGTGACCGCCGATTTGTTGGAACTGCGCAACATCGCCACGGTGGCGGAGCTGATTGTGCAATGCGCGTTGCAGCGTCCGGAAAGTCGCGGGTTGCACTACAACCTGGATTATCCACAGGCCGACCCGGCGTGGGCGCAGCGCGACAGCGTGGTGCAGAAACCGGGTTGAAGGCAGGCCCGCCGCCGCCCGATCCGGCTCAGGCGCCGGCGGCCGGGCTCAGCGTTTCGGATTGACGATTTCGGCCATCTTGAAGATGGGCAGGAACATGCAAATCACCATGCCCCCAATCACCACGCCGAGGAATACAATCAGGATGGGTTCAATCAGCGAGGTGAGACCGGAAAGGGTGGTTTCGATTTCCTCATCGAGAAAATCGGCAATGCGTTCCAGCATGTTGTCAATTTTACCGGTTTGTTCACCGGCGGTAATCATGCGAATGATCATGTTGGGAAAGATGGGGTGCTTGCCCAACGCCTGGGAGATGCTTTCCCCGCGCTCAATGTCTCCGGAAGCCACGCGGATCGCCTTTTCCATCACCACGTTGCCCACGGTTTGCGCCACGATATTCAACACTTCCAGGATGGGAACACCGCTGCGCACCAGCGAGGCCAGCGTCCGGGTGAAGCGCGCGAGACAGATTTTGTGGGCAATCACGCCGAAGATCGGCAGTTTGATGCGTTGGCGATCCCAGAATTCGCGCCCTTTCTTGGTCTTGATGAAGGCAAACCAGCCATAAACTCCGCCGCCCAAGACCATCAGGATCAGGATGAAAAACCGCTGCATCGTCTCACTCAGATCAATGAGAAATTGAGTGGGCCCCGGCAGTTTCGCGTCGAACCCGGCGTAAATTTCGCCGAAGACCGGGATGACCTTCACCAGCAGGAAGATGGTGATCGCAATCGCCACCACGGTGACGACCAAGGGGTACATCATGGCCGATTTGATCTTTTTGCGCAGGCGGGCGGTGTTTTCCAGATACAATGCCAGGCGCGCCAGGATTTCAGCCAGCAAACCGCCCTTTTCTCCGGCGCCGACCATGGCCACATACAACCGATTAAAAACCTTGGGATGCTTTTGCAGGGCTTCGGAGAAGCTGTCGCCGCCTTCCACGCGCGTGCAAATGTCCTTAATCACGTCACGCATTGCCTTGTTTTGCGTCTGTTCCGCCAGGCCCTGGAGGGATTGCACCATGGCCAGGCCGGCGTCCACCATTGTGGCGAGTTGGCGGGTGAAAACCACCAGGTCGGCCAGTGGCACGCCCCCGCCGCTGGTGCGGCCCTTCTTGGCGACCTTCTCCTTGATGGAAATGACGAGGAGATTTCGATTTAGCAGCGCGGCAATTGCCGCCTGTTCGGTGGCGGCCTCCAGTTGGCTGCGGATTTCCCGACCGGTTCCCGTTTCGCGCGCGACGTAAGCAAATGACGGCATAAATTGATTGATCCTGATCTTGTGATGCGGCGCTGACCGGATTGTGATCTGTAGTTCACGGCGGCCAACATCTCGGCGAGCAATTCAGCAGTCTCCATTCCATCCCGGTGCGATGTGGATGGAAATCAATGGTTTCCCCGGTCCGCCACTGGCGCGGGGAGACGTCCAGTGTTAGGACAAAGACTGCTCTTTTTCTGGAAAATTAAAGATTGTCATTCTCATGGGGTTTCCATATTTTGCGTCGAAAATGCACCGAGTGGTGCCGGGGGTAAACTGGGTTTATCCTTGCAATGCATGAGAAAAAACGGGCAATAAAACCAAAACTGGCGCGCGACAGAACGGTCGTTTAGTGCGCGATAGAAAAAACAATAATAGAAGACATATCGGAGGAACCAAAATGAAGTTGAATAAATGGACATTGGGTCTGGCAGCACTGGGAGCAGTCAGTCTCGCTTCAGTCGCCCAGGCTGAGGAAAAGGTGCTGTTGGATACCAAGGCCGAACTTACTTCGACCACCATCAGCGGTTACGTAAATACATCGGCAGCATGGGATTTCGGCAAGAATTCCTCACAGCCCAACACCCGCGGCTATGCCTATAGCGCTGGCAAAGGTGACGGCTTTAATCTGGATGTCGTTGACGTGGCGCTGGAAAAGGCTCTCGACGAGAGCGAGTGGGCCGCCGGCTATAAGGCGGAATTTTGGTTTGGACCGGACGCCATCACGCTGGGAACCCGTAGTTCGGCCCAGGGCGATTTTGCCATCAAACAGGCTTACGTTTCACTGCGTACGCCGGTTGGAAATGGCATTGACTGGAAGGTGGGTGTTTTCGACACGGTAACCGGTTATGAGGCCACCAATGCCGGCGATAACCCCAACTACACCCGTTCCTGGGGATACTCGATCGGCGCCCGCCAGCACACTGGCGTTTTGGCGACGTATCGCTTCACTGAGAACATTTCGGCTTCAGCCGGGGTTGCCAATACCTGGGATTCGCTCATCAATAATCGGGTTTCCGACACCACCGGTTTCATGCAGGACTCGGTCAAAACCTACATGGCCTCGGTGGCGCTTACGGCACCGGAGAGCTTCGGCTTCTTGGAAGGCGGCACCCTCTACGCCGGCGTGGTCACAGGCAAGCCGGGGGGAACGGTGGGCGCCTCCGCCCGCACTTCCTGGTATGCAGGGGTGACCGTCCCGACCCCGTGGGAAAGCTTGAAGGCCGGTGCGGCATTTGATTATGTGCACATTGACAACCGCCTGGGCAACAGCAACGCGGATTCCTCCGCCCTGGCCTTGTATGCCTCCTTCGCTGCCACGGAGAAGCTCACGCTGCACGGCCGCTTGGACTATGTTCGCATCGGTGGAGATGGTCTGCCCGGCGCCACTGCCGCCTTGGGCGCACCGTACCAGCCCACCGACGAATTGCTCTCCACCACTGTTACCGCCGACTATCAATTGTGGCGGAATGTCATTTCCCGCGCGGAACTCCGCTGGGATCATGACCTCGGTGGAAACGTCGGGCCGGCCAAACTGCGTAACGGCACCTCCGACGATGAGTTCACCTTGCTGGCGAACATCATTTACAAGTTCTAACCTTCCCGGTTGATTTCAGCCCCTTCCGGTTTTCCGGAAGGGGTTTTTGTTTTTTGATGCGCGCTCACAGTGGCGTCAACTGTACCACCTCGCCTCCCGTGCATTGCCAATGGCATAATCCGTCCAATTTCCCCTTTTTTAGGCGTTTGAACTCAGCCGGGAATTTCCTTTGGGTGAGCCGGCGCTCTCCCACCCCGGTGGAGTCGCAGCCCAGCAGCAGTGCATATCCCTTGTAACACCGCGGGTGGCCAATCAGGCGCACCGCACCTGCGGGCAGTTCAACCGGCGGACGACGGTCCAGCACCAGAAAGCTCAGGGGGAGAGAACGCAGATCAATTCCCATCAGACGGGCAAACTGCGTCCAATGCCCATCGGTAAAAATGTATGCCGGCGGTGACGCGAAATGATGACACCAGTGACGGGCATTTTCCGCCGCCAAAAGCCCGCAGCGTTCCTGGTGGGGACAGGGGGCGATCACCTTGAATTGGCTGCGCAGCTGCTCACGAACACCGATCAACATACGACTGGCGGCGTACGTTCCGGGTTCGACCCACAGGATGCACGTGGCCGTGGTCGCGAACCGGGTTAACCACTCGATTTGTGGCGGAGCCAGCTCGGTGAGGACATGGCTGATCAACAAGGTCCCTGAAAAACTCCCCGGGGAGGTGCCGCTTGCATCTGCCGCCAGATGCGGGTGCCGCTCGCGCACGCGGCGGAGGGCAAAATCCATGGCTAGCGCCGAACGATCCCAAACGTGCAGGCGGCCGGGCGTCCTTGTCCCGAAATGATCCAGAAACCGTCGTATGGCGATGCCACTGCCACACCCCCAATCGAGCAACGCCCCGGCCGGAGGAGTCCAACCCCGTTCTCGCAGTTCTTGAAAAACAAAATCCCATTTCCAGCCGATGCGTTGAGCAAACGTGGCGTCGTAGGCGACCAGATCCGATTCGGACCGCCAATAATCCGCTGGCCGCGGCGTTCCCTGAAGAAACACCTGCCGCATCTCTGCCAGTCTTGACCAGTCTATGCTTGTCCGGGACATGAGGGAGGGTTTAACCACCGGTCCAGCGGATGGTGTTTGATGCCCAGGAAATTTTTGAAGGCAATGATTTGGTCGCGTTGATTGGCGATGCTGAATGGTGGATGCGCGCGGATGGCAGCCAGCATGAGATTTTTGGGAGTGTGTTCGCCTCCCACGAATTCCATGAGCTTCGTCCGATAACCCGCCCACTCCAGAAACAGGGCGCGCAGCCCGTCAGTTGCCCACTCCGCCAGGCGTTCGGCCATGAGGCCGTGTTGCAACACCGGGGCGAACGGTGCGGGCCGGCCAAGCTGCGGACGCAACTGCTGGTGACAGCAGGGCGCCACGATGATCAATTTCGCGCCCGACTCAATGCCGCGCCCAAGGGCATCGTCAGTGGCAGTATCGCACGCGTGCAATGCAATCAGGGCGTCCACCTGCGCCAACGGAACCCCGGCAATGTCGCCCGCAACAAACTTCAGGCCCTCGGCGGGCAGCGCCTGCGCCAGTTGCTGGATGTTCCGGACCAGCTCGGGACGGGATTCGACCCCGGTGACGCGCACTGGCTGTTGCCACTGCCGCCGCCACAAATGCCAGAGGCCAAAGGTGAGGTAGCCCTTGCCGCAGCCCATGTCCACCCAATGACGCAAGGGCATCGTTGCGGCGGTTGTGTCCAGAGGGAACGCGGTGTTGGTGGTCGTCTGCTCTCCGGGTTGCCAGCCGCATTCAGCAGCCAGATGGATGATAATTTCAAGGTAGCGATTGATTTGCCGGTATTTGGCAGCCATGGCCGGGCGCACCTGGCCGCCGGCGTTCATCACTCCCAGGGCCGTCAACCAGTCCGTGGCGCGGGCATCAAGCAGACGGTGGGTTTTCCGGTCATGTTCGTGTGTTGGCGCGGTGGTTTGAGCGGGCCGATGGTTCATCAGCCGCGCCCATCCACGGCGATTGGAGATCAGTTGCCAGTCCCGCTCCGTGGTGCCCAGCAGGGCAGCACGAAAATGGTGCCGGAGTTGTTCCTCGAGCCAGCTGCCGGCGGCAGGCAGTTCGAGGTTTTTTGTAACGTCGCGGGTCGCATACCGCAGGGTGAGCGAAAGCCGCCGCTCCCCGCGCAGATGGATGGTCCTGCCCAGAATCCGGCGCGGCGCCCCGGTGGTGATTGGAGAGGATAGAACCAGGCGGACGAACGAGCCATCCGCCAGGCTGCTACAGCTTCGGGTGATAAAGGTTTCCAATGGACTCGATTGACTCACGCCGAAAAAGTATGTGACGGCCTCCGGCGGCGGGCGAGACAAACCGGGGCGTCAATCCAGGGAAAATTCCACGCGCGCAAGGCCGGATTGCGGAGATGGCGCTGGCTGGTCTGTTGTCGGCAGAATGCGGTCGGCTGAGATGCCGGCATCCAGAATCATGAATTTTTTGACAGTGGCAACGCGCTGTTCCGTCAATTGTTGCAACTCTTCTGGCGTCACCGGGTTCAAATTCAGCAGGCGTCGCTCCATTTCTTCGCGCAGCTGCACCGGGCTGAACCGGGTTGGGGGCGGGAGCGGTGTTGCGGTGGGGACTTCGAGCGGGGGCGGGCCGGGTTGAGCCGATGCGGACTCCTGCACAGTCCGGGCGCCCTTCTGCAAATCGCGAGTGCGGGAGACGGCGGCGGCCGCGCCGGAATCGGGCACGTCCTTCGGAGGGGGCGCGGGAACTGGTTCGCCCAATGCCTGCTCGGGGGTGGTGTCGAATGCGGCTTGGTAGGCTTGTCGCAGCCAACGGTCGTAATCCGCAGGCTCAGCAGGAGGTTCCACCGTGGCGACGGCGTTTGTCAGGGAAGCTGCGGCGTCCGCATGGTGCAGCGACGCCATCTGTTGCCTGAGTTTTTGCCGCCCCAACGCGGCGACATCGCGTTGCGGGTCGTACGTCGCCCGGATGGCCAACGTGAGTTCGGTGCGCTTTTCGAGTGCGGAACCGAGCTTGACCAGCTTGTTGGTTTGGTCTGCGCGCAGCACAAAACTGCCTGGTTCAAACTCAACAAACTGCAATTCTGCTCCGCCGCCCACCAACGCTCCCAGCAGCGAGAACGGCGCGGCGGCGGCCTTAAGCACCAGATTTTGCAAGGTCTGGCCCACCAACCGCCAGAGATTGAAGCGGGGATCATCGAGGCTCCCGGACAGCGGCACATCCAGGCGAATGTGCCCTTCAGCATCTTTTAGGAGGCCGATGGCCAGTTTAATGGGCAATTGCAGCGCCTCCGGACTCGCCTGCCGGGCGCCGAGGGTCAAATGCGCCAGGTCCGCAAAATTCGCCGCCGTGAGCCGGCGATTTTCGATTTGATAGCGGAGCGCGGTGGTCAGGCGGCCTCTGGTCAGCGGGCGGCCGAGAAACTTTTCGGTATAGGGGCTGAATGCAGTCAAATCCGTGTTCGTACAGGTGAGGGTGACATCGGCGTACAGGTTGCGCGGATCGGGCGTCAGCGTGCCCGCCACGGTGAAGGGGGTGTGCGGGCCAACTTCACCCTGCAGATCCACCCGGGCTTTTTGAAGTCCGGGCAGGAAAATGTTGCGAAGGCTGCCGTTGATGTCGGCGATGGACCACTCGAAGCGTCGGGGCAGGGATTCATCCGTCAGTTGGAGGGAGTTGTGTTCGAGCGTTACGGCGGCAACGTGGATGGGAAACACGTCCAGCGCCGGGCGACCGGGGGACATGACGGTGGGGGTGTTGGTGTGTTCCGGCAATCGCGCCAGACCGGCGACATTGAGTTGGCGGTTGGAATTGATGACGAGGTGGTTGCGCGCGCCGACGAATTTGATTTCCTCGATGCTGATTTGATCCGGGCGCAGCGTGAGATCAATCCCGCGCACGCGATGGTCCTTCCATTGCACCAGTTCCTGCCGGGAAATGGTGTCTGTGGCGGCAAAGTCCGTCACGCCGGCCGAGCCGGTGAGGCGGAAGCGCGGGGTGGCGGCGGGATCGAACCGGATCTGGTTGTGCAGGTGCAGCTGGCCGGATTGCACGACCAGGTTGAGGTATGGGCTGAGATAAGGCTGCGCGGGAGCGAGGGCCAGATCCGCCACGTCCACGTCGGCGGTCAGTTTCCAGGGCTGCCACGTGCCGTGCGCTTGCGCGGACACAGCGCCGCCGGTGTACCAATGGCCCGTTAATTCCAGGCTGAAAGGCGCATTGGATTGTGTGGAAAAGTTTTTCAGTTCCAAGGCCAACGGATTCCACCCAAGTTCCGCCGGAGGGCTGGTGGAATCATCCTTCACTGCAAGGTCGAAGTTGGTGATGGAAAACGTGTCCAGTTGGAAGCGCCAGGGGTTGGGGGGCGGACCATCCGGGGGCGGGGACGGCGGCCCGGGAATGGCCGCAGGCGTGAGGTACGTCAACGCCAACGGCCGGCCGTTGGTGGCGCGCTCAACGAGACCGGCTCCCCCCGAAATGGACATGGAGCTGATCTGAACGTGGCGCTCAACCCACTGCAGGGTTGCGTTTGTGATTTGGAAGTTCTCCAAGGTCAGCAAACGGACCGCGCGCCCGGGCGGGTGGAGCGTGAGATCATTCACCTGGAGGAATGCGTTGGTCAAATTGAGATCGAGCGGTTGACGCGCCAGATCCAACCGGTAGTCCGCGCCCAGGTCCAGGCGGCCGCGTGCAATCGCCACGGTTGCGAATTGCGACAAATAAGGATTGTACTTTTTGAGGGGAAGCCCGCTCAGTTTGAAATGGCCTTCCGATACCTGCCGTGCCAGCGAAAACCGGCCCGCCTATTCGCATCGCTCACCATCCTGCGCCGTTGCCGTGAGGTGATACGGTTCCGCCGCATTGCCGCGCGTCGAGAAGTCAGTGAGACTGATATGGATCGGTTCATAGCGCGCGTGAAAGCGGGGTTGCGTGGATTCATCGGTCAACTCAACCAGCGCGTTGGTCACGATCAGGGACCGGATTCGCAACGCGGGCAGGGCGCCCGGCGGATTTGTTCCGGCGGCGGGATCCGCGACGAGATCGGAAACATTGAAGCGACCGGTTGCGAACCGGCGGAGCTGAACCTGCGGTTGCACCAGCCGGATGCGGTCGAATGTCCACGCCCGGCGCCAGATGGAGGCCACTTCAAAATTGGCGTAGAACTCCGCCACCGAGGCAAACGGCGTTCCGTTGGTTTCCCCCAGCCTCAAGCCGCGAACCGTCAACGAGAGCGCGAACGGATTGACGCGCACTTGTTGCACGGTCGTCGTTCGGCGCGTCCATTCGGTGAGTTGTCGCGGTAGTTGCCACTTGATGATGACCGGCAGGAGGAAAAATCCGGTGAACGCATAAAGCCCCACCCCCCACAGCACGAGCCGCCGCCGCCGTTTGCGGCGCGTCCGGCAGGCGGCGATTCGTTCGAGCGACGCAAGGGATTTTGGTTCCATCTTGGGTGGATACTGGTGACAACACCAATCCCGGGGACCTTAGCCGGAATAAACCGCGCACAGCAAGCCGGGCGTTGGCGCAGTAATGATACATTTTGATGATGGGTTAATTGCGAAATACGCGAACTTGGAAACATTTTCGCGTGGTTCGCCTGTTTCGCGATGCAAACTGAACCACTATCATCATTGTCGCCCGCTAGTGGGGACAGGCCTTGTGCCTGCCGCCACGGGGCAGTGGCAAGGTGCATCTCGTCCCCCTGTGCTCCGGGCAAAAATCCCTTGAATGGATTTTCTGCCCCGCCCTAGCATCGCTAATGTCGTTTTTGTTTCGCGGCGGGAAATTTTTAATCACGCTGGCCACCACGCTGGCCGTTGGCAGTTCCATTGCCGCAGCGGAAAATCATCGGGAAATTTTGCTGGAAAAACTCACCGCTGTCCCGCAGACGCTCACCGCCCCAATCGTCGCCGACACCTTCACTTGGTGGCTGCCACGGGGAGCCGACACGCTCATCTTGCCGATGGCCGCCGGCATCGTGGTGGACAAAACCAACGCGCCGTTACGGAACTGGCTTGCGCAACACGCGCCGTGGGACTTGACCGATCTGCCGGTTGTGGCCGCGCGGTACGGCGACCAAACGCTCGTCGTCATCGTGCCGTGGCCGCATTACGCGCAACTGCTCGTCGACGACCGCGTCGGCGTGCGCTTCACTTTTCCCACCAACCGCAACCACGCCACGCCGTGCGACCTTGTGGCGGCGCGGCGCGACAGCACCAATTTGTTGGAAGCCGCGCTTGTCTTTCGCACCTGGCGCGCGTTCGCCACGAAGACCGGGGCCATCCCCAAGCCGCGTCCGCTCGCCGTCAAGGCCGCCGCCTTGCCCGCCGTGACGAATTTGTTTGGCGCGGCACATTTTTATCTGTGGGGACCGGCGTTGTTTAGCCGGCATGACGTGGACCGTCAGCAATGGGGAGCGGTCGCGCGGGAATTATGGAGCGCCCCGACTAATTCTTTTTGCGGTCGGCTCGTGGCGCGATTTTCCGCAGCGCAGAAAGCAAATCTGCGTGCCCTGTCGCAAGCGGAATGGCCGGACGGCTACCTGACGGCGAGCGTCGCTGCGGCCATTGACGCCGCGTTGACAGAGGCTTCGCTGCTGGATCAGCCAACCAACCGGCCGCTGGCCGAGGTGGTGCGGCGCAATTCCGCCGCGCTCGGCGCTGCGTGGCACGAACGGGCGCACGACCCGGTGACGTGGGGTGACGGTTTTTCCGTGCCGCTGTTGGAATCGCTGCGCGCGGCGGGTGTGAATCGGGCGTTGCTGTTGTTGAACGATTTCTACGCGCGGGCGCCGCGGCCCGACGTAACGGCCAAAGCGGAGGCGCTCGGATTCTTGATTGGTCCGTATGACGCGTACCACGGTGTTCATGATCCGGCATCGCCACCGGACGCGACTTGGGAAACGGCGCAATTCGACGCGGCTGCCTATCACGACGGACGGATCCAGAATGCGGACGGCTCGGGACACAAAGGTTTTCGGAACCGCGGTTTCCATTTCTCGCCGCTGGCCGCGTGGCCGTACGTGCAACGCCGCGTGACCGGGCGCCTGCGCGAAACGCCCTTCAATGCGTGGTTCGTGGATTGCGACGCAACGGCGGAATGTTTCGACGATTACAACCCGTTGCACCCCGCGACGCGTGTGGACGACATCGCCGCCCGCCGCGCCCGGTTGCATTGGCTGGAAACAGATGAAAAACTCGTCGTCGGCAGCGAGGGCGGCTCGGCGCTGTTCGCCGATGTAATCCATTTCGGGCACGGCATCGCGACGCCCTACATCGGACATCTGGCGAAGGAATTCAAGGATCCGAACAGCCCGTGTTTTATGGGCAAATACTGGCCGGCAGAGGGGCCGGACATTTTTTTCAAACCCATCACCGTGCCCGCATCGCTCCGCAGTCCGTATTTCGATCCCGGCGTGCGGATTCCGCTGTATCAAGCCGCGCTGGGCGACGAATTGCTTGTCAGCCATCACTGGAATTTTGATTCGCTCAAATTCGGCGACGTGACCGCCGTGCGCGAACTCCTGGAATTGCTGTATCTGACGCCGCCGTTGTATCATCTGAACCGGCAAAGCTGGCCAAACCGCCGCGAACGCATCGTGAAACATTTTCAATTCTGGTCGCCGCTGCACCAACAACTCGCCGCCGCGCCGCTCGTGAAATTTGAATGGCTTGACGCGAGCCGAAAGTTGCAACGCACGACGTTTCGTCCGGCCAACGGCGCGGTGACCGTAACGGTGAACTTCAGCGCCACCGCGCAACAAAACTATCCGCCGCATTCCGCCACGGTCTCCGGCGCGATTTCCGTGCCCCAAACGGTTTATCAAGCCGGCCGGCCATGACCGGTCCCCTGCGGAGTCGGGCCATCACAACAGATGCCCCAGCTTCTGTTTCTTGGTTTTGAGATATTTCGCATTGTGCGGATTGGGCGGCACGCGGATGGGCAGTTGTTCCACCACCTCCAGACCGTAACCGGCCAGGCCGACGATTTTCTTCGGATTGTTGGTCAGCAGGCGGATGGTTTTCAATCCCAGGTCCGCGAGGATTTGTGCGCCCAGACCATACTCCCGCAGGTCCATGCCGTAGCCGAGCTTCTGGTTGGCCTCCACCGTATCGTAACCCTGCTCCTGCAACTTGTACGCCTGGATTTTCGGCGCGAGCCCAATGCCGCGGCCTTCCTGGCGCATGTACACAATGACGCCGCATCCGGCCTCCGCCACCTGGCGCATGGCCTGGTGCAACTGCGGGCCGCAGTCGCAACGGCGCGATCCGAAAACATCGCCCGTGAGACATTCGCTGTGCACGCGCACAAGCACGTTTTTTCTTCCCGCCACCTCGCCGCGAATCAAGGCCAGGTGATGCTGCCCGTCAATTTTCGAGCGGTACAACGCCAGCTCAAAATCTCCGTAATCCGTCGGCAGCTTCACCGTCTCCATGCGCTCCACCAGTTTCTCGCGGGTGCGGCGATATTCGATGAGATCGGCAATGGTGCACAGTTTGAGGCGGTGTTGCCCGGCGAATTTCCGCAAGGCCGGCAGGCGCGCCATCGTGCCGTCGTCATTCACGATCTCCGCAAGCACCCCGGCCGGCCGCAATCCCGCCAGGCGCGCGAGGTCAATGGCCGCTTCCGTGTGGCCGGCCCGCCGCAGCACCCCGCCGTCGCGATACCGCAACGGAAAAACGTGGCCGGGGCGGACGAGGTCCTCCGGCTGCGTTCGGGGATTGGCGAGCAGTTGAATGGTGCGGGCCCGGTCCGCGGCGGAAATGCCCGTGGTGACGCCGCGAGCCGCGTCCACGGAAATGGTGTACGCCGTGCGCATGCGCTCCATGTTTTGCTGGGTCATGAGCGGCAGTTCCAACCGGTCAAGCTCGCTGCCCTCCATTGGCACGCAAATCACGCCCGAGGTGTAACGCACGGTGAAACTGACATTTTGCGGCGTGGCTTTTTCGGCGGCGAAGATGATGTCGCCCTCGTTTTCCCGGTCGGCATCGTCCACCACAATGACCATTTTCCCTTTGCGGATGTCGGCGATGACGGACTCGATGGAATCGAAATGGCTCTTCATAAAATGCCCCTGTCAAGCTAGGGGAAGGGCCGGAAAAAACAAAGGCGCAAAACTGCTCTGGGGCATGCTGCCGGGCCCAAACGCACGGGGCTGCTACTGTTTGTCCGGCCATGTGTGTTCCAGGCATACGTCCGATTGGCCGTCAAATTCGCGCACCGCATAGCGTGAAGCAAACTCGGCGATCGAACCGGGCGGACCGTCGCCCATTACCCCGGCCATGCTGTTGCAGAAATGATAGGTGCTGTAATACCAGCGTCCGTCGGAGCCATGTGCAAAAAACAGATGATCTACCGATCCATTATTGAAACCGTGACGTGATGCGTAAACCAAAGACTCATCGTTCGTCATGAGCAAAATCCGGTCACTTGTCCATTGTTGATGTTCCCCGACCCCTCGGTTGTCTTTCAGTGTGTTCAATTCCCGGCTCACGTCTTCGTTGGTGAGTGAAAGTCCCGCAAGTTGATCAAGTGTCGTTGTCTTCCAGGCTGCTCGTGCGCGTTGATACTTGTGGAGTGTCAGTTGCCGCCACCCGAGAACACAGCCAACGAGAATCAACGGTATCGAAATCCAAATGATGAGCTTGCGACGAACCGCCCCGGCCTGGTCTGAGGTTCGCAAAATAGCTGAGGGTTACGTCCGCATCGCCCTGGTAGCGGCTTCATAAATTTGACGCAGCGGCACTTTCTTCTGCGCGGCGAGTTTCTTGCACGATTCAAACTCCGGGGCGGCTTGCACCACTTTGCCGTTCAGCCTGCCGAGCTTCACCGTCACCGGGCCGAACTTGGTTTTCACCGACACCAATTCGCGCTTCAGCTTGCGTCGCTCCGCAAGAGTCCGCCGCACGCCGAAAGCCGTCGTCTCGCGCAACAGCAACGCGCTGAACTTGTCCGCGTCCGCCTCGGCGCACAGCACGGTGAGCAGCACGCCGGGGCGATTCTTCTTCATTTGAATCGGGGTGTGGAAGACATCCAATGCGCCCGCCGCCAGCGCGGATTCCACAAACGCGCCGAGAATCTCGCTGCTGGCATCGTCCAGGTTTGTTTCCAGCACCGCGACGCGGTCGGTTTCCCAATCGTGATGAGTTGATGGTTGATGGTTGGTGATTGCTGGAGCGTTCGCGCCGGCAACTTTAGACTTTGAACTTTGGCCTTTGACCTGTGTGCCCCAAACGGCGCGCAAGACGTTTGGCCGTGTCTGGTTTTCCCGCGTGCCAAGACCGAAGCCGATTTTTTCCGCCGTCATGCCGCTCAACGGCGCGAATCCTTCCGCAAACTCCGCCAGCAGCGCCGCGCCGGTGGGCGTGATGAGTTCGTTCGGTTCATCGCATTGCGACACCGGGATTTTGCGCGCACCGAGGATGGCCAGTGTGGCGGGGGCGGGAATGGGGAAACGCCCATGTGCGCAGCGGATCCAGCCCGTGCCCTCCACCACCGGGGAGGCCAGCACGCGCGGTTTGCCCAGCAGTTCCAGACCGATGCACGCGCCGACGATGTCCACGATGGAATCCACCGCGCCGACCTCATGGAAATGCACCGCGCTCGCCGGCAGACCGTGGATTTTGCCTTCAGCATCGGCGATGCGCTGAAACACCGCCACCGACTTTTTCTTCACCCACGGCGAGAGTTTGCTGCGCGTGATGAGACGCTTGATCTGGGTGAACGTTCGTTGCTCGTCGTGGTGATGGTGGCCGTGGGAATGACGGTGAAGTTTACTTGGATCAGCCTCATGGTGCGGATGGTCGTGCCCGTGGTGGTGCGCTTCCGTCTCGTGTGAATGCAGTCCACACGCGGTTTCGCCGCTGCAATGTTCGTGCGGCAGTTCGTACTGCACGCCGTCGTGGTCATGGGCCAGATGCACATCGAACTTTACGCCGGCGATGGCCGATCTTTGCTGGCGGGAAACGTGGAGGTGATATCCGCCCAGCTTGAGCTTTTTGAGCTCGCGCCCGAGTTTGCGCGCGTCAACGCCCAGATCAATCAGCGCCGCGATGAACATGTCGCCGCTGATGCCGCTGAAAATGTCGAGATAAAGCGCCTTCATTTCATTGTTCTTTTCGCTTCCTCCTCCGGGCCGGAGGTGCGGCAGGGGAAGCCAGGGCATTGATCTGACTGGCGGCGTAGCCGGCGCCGAAGCCGTTGTCAATGTTAACCACGGTGACGCCGCTGCTGCAACTGTTCAGCATGCCCAGCAGGGCGGCCAGGCCGCCAAAACTTGCGCCGTACCCCACGCTGGTGGGAACGGCAATCACCGGCCGGTCCACCAACCCGGCCACGACGCTGGGCAAAGCGCCCTCCATGCCGGCGACGACGACCAGGACATTTGCCTGCTGCAGCACTTCCAGGCGCGACAGGATGCGGTGCAACCCCGCCACGCCCACATCGTGGACTTCCACAATTTCATTTCCCATCCACGCCGCGGTGACCGCCGCTTCCTGCGCCACGGGGAGGTCGCTGGTCCCCGCGGAGACGATGCCAATCAGCCCGGGGCGTTTGGCCGACGGCCATTTTTCAACGGTTACGCAGCCGGCCAGCGCGTGATAGCGGGCCTCCTTGAACTGTTTTTGCAACCGGCGCGCCTGGTCCTTTGTTGCCCGGGTGACCAGGACATTTTGTTTGCGCTCCAACAGGCGGGCCGCGATACCCAGGACTTGCGTTGCGGTTTTACCGGCACCGAAGATGACTTCCGGGCAGCCTTTGCGCAGGGCGCGATGCAAATCCACCCGGGCAAAACCCAGGTCGGCAACGGGGGCAGTCTGGAATGCGCGCAGGACGCGGGCGCGCGAAATTTTCCCAGTGCGGAATGCCTCCAGGAGTTGTTCGGCTTGAGACGTCGTCACACCGCCACGATGACACCAGCACCGCAGCGGGTCACGCCAAAACCAAGGCGCCGGGAGGGCGTCATTCTCCGCCCGGTTCGGCCGCCGGGTGGCCGCGCGCCCCGCAATTCCGCCTCCGGCAAGTGGCTGCCGGGTTGAGCGGACGTGCCGGCCGCGCGGCTGGCTTCGCCCATCCGGATCAAGACCGGAGGCGGGAAGGGGGCCGACGCGGATGGGGACGAGGACCGGAGGCCGGTTGGTCCAGCCCGGTCCCGCCCGCCTTGAGGACATGCCGGGTGGGTGCGGGCTCGACACCAATCAGGCATTGCGTAACATGTCGGGAACGGGAAAACATCATGACATCGCTGATCATCGTTGCAGGATTACTGGTCGCCGGATTTTTCCTCGTGCTGCTCACCCGCTGGCAAAATGGCCGGACCGGTTCGGGAGGCGGCTGCGGCTGCGGGCACGAGCATGCGCGGGCGGAGCCTGACGGACACGAATCGCACGACAAGGGAGCAGGTGGCTGTTGCGGCGGGAAGTCTTAGGGCAAGCGGGGGCGCCGTGGGGATTCATTGGCGGACGCAGGCGGGGCGGGAGGCGGCCGGAATTCGGATTGAATCCGTGTGCCTGCCGTCTATGCTGGCGGCGGAGAAGCCATGAAACCAGAAGCCATCACGGTCGAGCGATTCTTCAAGGAGAACCAGAACCAACTGGGACTGGAACTCGTTGCGGGCGCCGACGGGCTGAAGCGCGAAATCATGGAGCCGACGGTCAACCGGCCGGGGCTCATGCTGGCGGGCTTCACGAAGTATTTTGCCTACAAGCGGGTGCAGGCTTTGGGCAACGCGGAAATTTTTTTCCTGCGCTCGCAAACCCCGGCGGATCGCGCCCGGTGTTACCAGGCGTTGTTTGGCTACAAGGTGCCGTGTCTCGTCTGCAGCCGCAGTTTGAAACCAGACGAGGAGATGATTGCCGCGGCCAACGCGGCACACGTTCCCATTTTCCGCACCCCGCAAATCACCATGCACTTCATCAGCCAGGCGACGCTGACCCTGGAGACCATGTTCGCGCCGCGGGGCACCGAACTGGGCAGCATGGTGGATATTTTAGGCATCGGGGTCATCATCAAAGGCGAGAGCGGCGCGGGCAAGAGCGAAAGCGTGCTGGCATTGATTGAACGGGGGTATTGCCTTGTGGCGGACGATGTCGTCAAGGTGCATTTGCAGGATGGGCAGCACGTGATCGGCACGGCGGCGGCGTTGACCCGCGACCACATGGAGGTGCGCGGCATTGGCATCATCAATGTTGCGGCCATGTTCGGCATCAAGAGCATTCGCTCCAACAAGCGCGTGGATTTGGTGGTTTCACTCAAAGCGTGGAACGAGGTGCCCGATGTGGAACGGCTGGGATTGGAGCAGGAGTTCACGCAGATCCTCGGGGTGAAAGTGCCGCATATCACCATCCCGATCCGCCCGGGACGGGACATCGCCCGTTTGATTGAGGTGGCGGCCATGCACTTGAAATTATCCATCACCGGCTATAATCCGGCGCAGGAGCTGAACGAACGGCTGATTGCCCAGATGACCGGCACGCCGCCGGCAAAATAAAAATAAATGGCCTAACGCTTTCGATTCGCTAATACTAAGCCGATTTTGATGAGTGGATCGAAGTTGACCAGAGAACTGACCGTGCAAAACAAGCTGGGCATCCATGCGCGCCCGGCCGCCATGTTTGTCAAGACCGCCAACCGCTTCAGCGCCGAGATCCTGGTGGAAAAAGACGGGGAAACGGTGAACGGCAAGAGCATCATGGGCTTGATGATGCTGGCCGCCGGTCCGGGCTGCAAATTGACGGTTCATGCCCAGGGCAGCGATGCGCCGCAGGCGGTCATGGAAATTGAGGCATTGTTGCAGCGTAAGTTTGACGAGGAATGACCGGGCGGCCCCAGTTGAAACTTGGTACTTCAGACCGGCCACTCTAAGCTCTGCGCATGGCGGGAACCGATTTCGATGTCAAATACGTGGCGCACCTGGCCCGGGTGGCCCTCACGCCGGAGGAGGAAAAGACCCTCGGCGCGCAGCTGGGCCACATTCTCAACTTCATCGAACACTTGAAGGCCGTGGACGTGTCGCAGGTCCAGCCCACGGCGCACGCCGTTCCGGCGGTCAACGTGATGCGCCCGGACGTGGTCCAGCCCTCACTGCCGCACGAGGCGGCACTCCACAACGCGCCGTGGCCGGTGGCGGGATTGTTCGCCGTGCCCAAAATCATCGAATGAGCCGCCGCCCCTCGCGTGGACATGCTTAATCAACTCACGTTTTCGGAACTGACCGCGCGCATTGTGCAACGCGAAATCAGCGCACGGGCGGTCCTGCAAGCCTGCCTTGACCGCCTGACGCAGGTGGACGGGCAAATCCACGCCTTCATCAGCCATGACGCGGCCGATGCCCGGGCGCAGGCGGACCGGCTTGATGCGGAAGTCGCGCGGGGTGTCGGCCTGGACCGTCCGTTGCTGGGCATGGTAATCGGGCTTAAGGATGTTTTCGCGGTGCAGGATCAGCCCCTGCATTGCGGTTCAAAAATTCTGGGAAATTTTATTTCCCCTTACGACGCAACCGTCGTCACCAAGCTCAAGGCTGCGGGAGCGGTTGTGTTCGGGCGTTTGAACATGGACGAGTTTGCGATGGGCAGCTCGACGGAGACCTCGGCGTTTGGATTGACGCGGAATCCGTGGGATCTGACCCGCATTCCAGGGGGGTCTTCCGGCGGATCCGCCGCAGCGGTGGCGGCCGGGGAAGTGATTGCGGCGCTGGGATCGGACACGGGCGGTTCCATCCGCCAGCCGGCGGCCTTCTGCGGGTGCGTGGGATTGAAGCCCACTTACGGGCGCGTCTCACGCTACGGCCTGGTGGCGTTCGCTTCCTCCCTGGACCAGGTCGGTCCGTTCACCCGCAATGTTCAGGACGCCGCAACGCTGCTCAAGGTGATCAGCGGGCCCGATCCGCGGGATGCGACCAGCGTAGATCAACCGGTGCCGGATTATCTCCAGGCATTGGACGGGGACCTTCAGGGGCTGCGGATTGGGCTGCCGCGGGAATTCCAGATTCCCGGCCTGGATGCGGAAGTGAAATCCGCAGTGGATCAGGCGATTCAACAACTGCAATCCCTGGGGGCCAGGGTGGAGGAAATTTCCCTGCCGCACGCGGATTATGCCGCCGCCACCTATTACATCATCGCGCCGGCCGAAGCCTCGGCGAATCTCGCCCGCTTCGACGGCATTCGTTACGGAATGCGCGCGGAAGGGAACGATCCGCTGGAACTCTATTGTAACACCCGCGGCCAGGGCTTTGGCGCGGAGGTGAAGCGCCGCATTATTCTGGGCACGTATGTGCTCAGCAGTGGTTACTACGATGCGTATTATCTGCGCGCCCAAAAGGTGCGCACGCTCATCCGGCAGGATTTTCTCCAGGCATTTGAGCGGGTGGACGCCATTGTCACGCCAACGACCCCCACTGCCGCATTCAAGATTGGGGAGAAATCGTCTGACCCCCTGCAAATGTATCTCTCCGACGCCTTCACGATTTCGTGTAATCTGGCGGGAATTTGTGGGATCAGCGTGCCTTGCGGGTTCACCCGCTCCCCCCGCCTGCCCATCGGATTGCAGCTGCTCGGCAAGCCATTTGGCGAGGCGACCCTGCTCAAGATTGCGCACGCCTACGAACAGAGTACATCCTGGCACAAGGTGCGCCCACCATTGGCGGCCGGCGGCGGTGCGGACGGGACCGGCGACGGGCGGTCCTGCTGAGGACCCGCGATGGAACGGTTCGATGATGCGCAGTTATGAACAGAGTCCTTATGGCAACCGTGGGCCTGGCCGGGCTCCTGGTGGCGGGGTGTGACGGGCAGCACCGTGCGGCGCGGAGCACGACAGCGGACCGGCCGGCCGCAACCGCGACGACTCCGACACCGGTTATGACTCAGAAAATCACCAAGACCGACGCCGAGTGGCGAGCGGAATTAACCCCCGAACAGTACCACATCCTGCGCGAGAAGGGCACGGAACGCGCCTTTACCGGCAAATATTGGAACGCCAATGGCGTGGGCACTTACCACTGCGCGGGTTGCGGCGCCTTGTTGTTTGCGTCCACCACCAAGTTTGAGTCGGAGTGTGGCTGGCCCAGTTTTTACGCGCCGGCGGAGACGAACTGCATTGATGCGGCGGAGGACCACAGCTTCGGCATGCGCCGGACCGAGGTCTTGTGCGCCCGTTGCGGCGGGCATCTGGGGCATGTCTTCGAGGATGGCCCAAATCCGACGGGTCTGCGTTACTGCATCAATTCAGGGGCCATCCAATTTGAACCGGCTGCGTCGGACACACGGTGAGCTGGGAGGCGGGCATCACGAGGCGCATTCCTCCCGGTGAATTCGGGAAAATTTTACTGGTCAGGGTTTCTGTTCCAGCTTAAGTTCAGCGTGCCGTTGAACCACTCAAGATTATGGACATTGTCTTCAACTGCCCCAAATGTGATCAGGAACTTGCGGTGGATGCCAGCGGGGCCGGCACCGAAATCACCTGTCCGTCCTGTTCGGAGAAGATTGTGATTCCCGCCGCCCCGCGCTCCAGCGGGCACCTGCCGATCATGCCTCCGCACAGTGGTGATCCATCACAGCCCGTCAATCCCATCGCCTCCTCCGCCGCCGCCAAAATCGAACGCCATCTCAAAGTGCCGGTGCGCAATGAGCCCGCGGCCAGCTTGATCGAAAAGCCGGCCAAACCGTTGGAAGTGGCCGCGAAGGAATCTGATCGCAAGCTGCGCATCAAAACCATCCGCCATACCGATTGTGTCGAGGTGGGGCGGGACCGCTTCGATGACACCGTGACCGAATTTCTGCAGAAGGTGGGCGAACCCCATCTGGTGAGCGTCACCCCGCTGACGTATTCCTACGTGGAAATCGGGTCCCAAAAGATTGTGACGGACTACGCGGTGATGATCATTTACAAGGGCTGAATGACGACAGGGTCGAGGCCGCCTCCTTGACTTGATTTTTTTCCGCCGTTACCGTCCGCGCATGAGTCGTCGGTTTGCCATTCTGAGTCTGCTGCTGGCCGGCCTGTTATACACCTTTCAGGCGCCGGCGCCCCTGGTTTACACCCCGGGCGAAGGATGGAGCTATGAATTGCCCGGGACCACGGCCAAATGGCGGAAGGCGCAGGCCAAGGATCAGCTCGCAGTGGCGCAGGAGGCTTTCGAGGCGAAGGATTATTCCACCACCGTCAAGGCCTGTGCCCATCTTCTCCGTCAGTGGCCGCTTTCCGACTACGCTGCGGCCGCCCAATACCTGTTGGGCCGGGGCTACGAAGCGCAGGGGAAGGACGAGCGGGCGTTTGCCGCCTACCAGCAAATCTTCCTCAAGTATCCCAAAAGCGACCAGTTGGCGGATGCCGCCCGCCGCCAGTATCAAATCGCCTCGCGCTTTCTGGCGGGACAACGGTTTCACATCCTCTGGGGTTATGTGCCGTTTTTCCCCAGCATGGAAAAGACGGCGGGCTTGTTTGAAAAAATCGTGGCCAACGGCCCATACAGTGCGGTGGCCCCGCACGCGCAGTTGCGCATCGGCGCAGCCTACGAGAAGCAAAAGAATTACCCGGAAGCCGTGGCGGCCTACGAACGGGCGGCCGATCGTTACCATGACCTCCCGGTCATCGCCGCCGACGCCTTGTATCGCGCCGGCATGTCCTACTACAAGCAGGCGTTGACGGCCGAATATGACCAGGGCACGGCGGGACAGGCCATCGCCACGTTTAACGATCTGATCGCACTGTACCCGGAGGATCGGCGCCTCCCGGAGGTGCGGCGCCTCATTGCCGGCCTCAAAAACGAGCAGGCGCGAGGCAATTTCAAGATTGCCGAATTTTACGCCAGGCAAAAACGCTGGAACGGCGCGTTGATCTATTACAACGAGGTGCTGATCAACGGCTCGGAGTCCCGCTACGCCGCGGTGGCACGCGAGCGGATTGATCTCATCAAACAACGCCTGCCGGCCTCCCCGCCGTAAGCCATGTCCTGGACACGCGGCATTCTGACACTCAGTCTGAGCGCGCTGCTGGGCGGCTGTGCCGGCTATCAGTTGGGGCCGACGGGCGGACAGACCGCCGGTGCGCGTTCCATTCAAATTCTGCCCTTTTTTAATCGCACCTTGGAGCCGCGGCTCGGGGAGGCAATTACCACTGCGTTGCGCAAGGAAATCCAGCGTGACGGCACCTACACCCTGGCCTCGCGCCACGATGGTGATCTCGTCGTTTCCGGCGACATTCTTTCCTACCAGCGCGGGCAGATCAGCTTTCTGTCCACGGACATCACCACGGGGCGCGACTATCGGCTCACTTTCACCGCCCATGTGGTGGTGCGCGATCGCATCACGGGGCGGGTGGTTTATGAGGAGAACCTGACGGGGGCCACTCTGATGCGCGTGGACAATGACTTGCCCGGCGCGGAACGGCAGACCCTGCCGGTGCTGGCGGCTGATCTGGCACGGCAGATCACCGCGGCCTTGACGGATGGGAAATGGTAGGCATGCGGGACGGTCACCGTCCCGCACCGCTCGCTCAGCCGGTGGACGTCAGGTCCCGCGCGTTTCCCCGGACGGGGCGGCGCTCCCCGGCCAGTCCGCGGAAATTCCTACCGGCCGAACATGCCGGGCACCGCGCCTCCCATGCGCGCCATCATTTTCTGGAACTTGCCCATCTTCTTCATCATTTGCTGCATTTGGGCAAATTTGTTGAGCATGGTATTGAGTTCGGTCACGCTCACCCCGCTGCCCCGGGCGATGCGCTGCCGGCGCCTGGCGTTGAGGATGGCGGGGTTTTTGCGCTCCTGCGGAGTCATCCCGCAGATCATGGCTTCCATGTGCTTGAATTCACGCTCCTGCTTGCCAAGGTCCATCTGCTTGAGCGCCTCGGATCCGCCGGGTAGCATCTTCATGAGGTTGTCCAGCGGACCGAGCTTTTTCATCTGGCGCAACTGCTCCAAAAAATCCTCCAGGGAGAACTGGCCGCGCCGCATCTTTTCCTCCATGCGCCTGGCGTCCTCCAGGTCCACCGCTTCCGCGGCTTTCTCCACCAGGCTGACGACGTCGCCCATGCCGAGGATCCGGGACGCCATGCGCTCGGGATGGAACGGTTCGAAATCCTCCAGCTTTTCGCCGACACCCATGAACTTGATCGGCTTGCCGGTTACCGCCTTCAAACTGAGCGCTGCGCCGCCACGGGCGTCCCCGTCCAGTTTCGTCAGGATGGCGCCGGTGATGTTCAGGGCCTGGTCAAAATGGGTGGCGACATTCACTGCTTCCTGGCCCGTGGCAGCATCGAGGACCAGGAGAATTTCCCGCGGCTTCACCAGGTCGCGCAGGCGCACCAATTCCTGCACCAGCGGCTCGTCTATCTGCAGCCGCCCCGCCGTGTCAAAGATGAGCGTGTTGCGGCAGTGTGCTTCGGCGTAGGCCAGCGCCTCCCGCGCAATCTGCGTGACCTCGGTTTCGCCCCGTTTCACGAACACCGGCAGGTCCAGTTGTTTCGCAAGCGTCTCCAATTGGTCCATGGCTGCGGGTCGGTAAACGTCCGCCGCCACCAGCAGCGGCTGTCGTCCCTGCTTTTGCAGCAGTCGCGCCAGTTTTCCGCTGGAGGTGGTCTTGCCCGCCCCGTGCAGGCCAACCATCAGGATGCAGGTGGGTTGACGATCAAAATTCAATCCGGCGTGCTGCGCGCCCAGCAACGCCACGAGTTCGTCGTGGATGATCTTGATGACCTGCTGCCCGGGCTGGATGCTCTGGACGACCTCCACGCCGATGGATTTGGTTTTGACGCGCTCGATGAAATCGCGCGCCACCTTGAAATTGACGTCGGCTTCGAGCAACGCCTGGCGGACGTCGCGGAGGGCGTCGGACACGTTGGACTCGGAAATTTTTCCCAGTCCGCGCAAATTGCGAAAGGCGTTCTGGAGCTTGCTGCTGAGTGCTTCAAACATCGTGCCAGCCTAGATTTTCCGCCCTGTTTGCGCAAGTTGGGCTTTGCCCGCCCTCCCGGCGGCCGGCCGGAACGGGGCAGCTGTGGGGGCATCAGGATGCTGGTCAAAGTGTGCCGGCTGGTGCAGGTTGGCGTGGTCATGGGGAATTTGCTGGACACGAAGTTTTTGTTCGCCTCGCTGCTGTGGGGCGCCATCGGCGTGGGATACTTCGTCTATGGAAAGAAACAACAGTCCCTGGTCCCCCTGGTCGGCGGCCTGGTGATGATCGCGCTTTCCTATTTGGTCGAGTCGTGGTTTTGGATGTCACTCGCCGGGACCGCCCTGATGGCCGCAATTTACTGGCTCAGCCGGCAAGGCTATTGAGCCGGCGTCCCGGTGAGACGTCGGCCGGGCCGGGCCACAGTTCCCGGGGCGAAGGAGTGCGGGCGTTGCCCGCATTGACGAGCGTACCTCCCTTCTGCACTTCACTCCCAGCGGGGAGGCCGGCGGTCCGCCTTCTTTTGTGCGCGCTGCGCCTTTGCCGCGAGCATCCGCTCCTTGGCCGCGCGACTGCGCTTGCGTTTCTGCCGTCGTAATTTGGCCGCAAGCGCCCGGGCCGTGGCGCGTTTCTGCTGCCGCGCGGCTTCGAACTTTTCCAGCAACAACCGGCGCGCCAGAAAGCGGTTGAGGCCTTGTTGGCGAGTTTTCTGGCACTTGACCTGAAGCCCCGATGGCCGATGCAACAGCACCACGCAGGTCGCGACCTTGTTGACGTTCTGGCCACCGTGTCCACCCGAGCGGACAAAAGATTCCTCCAGATCGGCTTCCTGGATTCCCAGCGCCGCCATCCGTTGCGCGAGCTGGCGTTCTTTTTCCGCGCTGACCGGGAGCGTGCTCATGCGGGTAGTTTCCTTGATTCCAGCATCATTGTCAGCCGCGAAACGCGCCAACTGGTGAGGACGCAACCGATTCGTTGCGCTCAATGTCCGCCGGTGCGGCCCAGTCCATGCAGGGCCGGGGCCTGGCTCAACTTGGGCCAGCCGTATCCGTACAGGGCGACCAGCGCGAAGCAAAGCAGGGGCACAATGAAAGCGCGGGACATGTCATAATGATCCGCCACCGCTCCCATGACCTTGGGCAGGATCGCCCCGCCCATGATGCCCATCACGATGTAGGCCGCCGCTCCCTTCGCTTGGCCGCCAAGACCGAAAATACCCAGGGCAAAAATGGTCGGAAACATGATGGACATGAAGAAATACGTCAGGAACACGCAGAGGACCGAGAGCCAGCCCAGTTTGAGAAACACCAACAGGCAGGCGCCGACGTTCAACAGGCCGTAGAGCCCGAGCACCTTGTGTGCGGAGAATTTCTTCAGCAGGGCGGCCCCCGTGATGCGCCCGATCAAAAAACAGATGAATCCGAACGAAACCAGTTGCGCCGCCAATTGATTGGTGATGACCAGAACCCCGTCGTGAAAGGTCAGCACTCCCGGATACGCCTCCGCCAGGAGCAGACGATTTAAACGCGCGGAACCGTGCAACTCGGACGCGGACGCCAACAGTTCCCGGGTCGGGTCGGAAAGGGTCACGCCAGCAAATCGTTCCGGCGTGTAGAGCTGTTGCTTGAGTACGAGACTGTTCAGGTCCTGCGTCAAAGCCACGCGCAACGCGGCCGCGCCGGCGGTACCGGACCGGTAGGCGCGCAGGGTCTCCGTCGTGGTGGGCGACAAATTTGTGGCCAGAAAGGTGGCCAGCGGGTCCGATGGCTCGCTCAACCGACGTGCCAGCGCCGGCAGGTCTTTGAAGTCACCCGCGGAAAAGGCCGTTTTCACTTCAAACCAGTGCTGGGTTCGTTCCGTCAGCCAGGCGCGGGGCAGGGCGGGTGGTTCGGCGACCAGGTAATTGATCAGGAAACTGAAGATGCCGGCCTGCGCGGCGACGTACACAAATTGCGCGAGCGTGGCGCCGGTGAAATGCTCACGCGTCCAGATGCTGTGGGGGGAAATTCTTTTGACGGTCCCCGCCAGTTTGAGAGCGGCCAGGAGGAAGCAAAGCGCCCCGGCCCAGAAGAGCAACAGGAGGAGCGCGGCATCGGGATTCAGGGCGAGGCCGGGCGGGCGCGGCAGCCATCGCGCGACCTCCTGCAGGTGCTGACCGACTCCGGCGGCCTCGAGGATCAGCCACAGGATCATGCCGAAAATTCCAATCAGCACGCCCACGTTCAACAGGAGCAGGATGTAAACGGAGGGACGATTGAACTTCCGTCCGACGGCGGGCCCGGCCTTGGCATCGGGCGTGATTTCCCGATCCGGGGCCGGCCCGTTTTTCACGTCGGGCAGCGGGGCGAAAAAGAAGATGACGGCCAGAATCAACACCACGACGGCGACGCCCGCGTAGGGGATCCACAATGTTTCCGCGCCCGTGCTGCGGCCGGCGGCGTCGGTGCCGTAGAAAAAAGCGCTGCCGGCAATCGGCCCGAAGATCCAGCCGACGCCATTGCAGGATTGTGCGATGTTGATGCGCGTGGCGGCGAAGCGCGGCGCGCCGAGCACCGTCGTGTACGGGTTGGCGACCGTTTCCAGAAAGGTGAGACCGGAGGCGATCACGCAGACGCCGGTCAAGAAGGCCCAGAACGCGGCGATCTTGGTTGCCGGAATGAACCAGAATCCGCCCACGGCCACCATCAGCAAGCCGGCAATAATGCCGCCTTTGTAGCCCAGCCGGGTGGCCAGCCAGCCCGCCGGCAGCGACATGAGAAAATAGCCGAGGTAATGCGCGAACTGCACCCAGGCGGATTGGGAGAGACTGAGTTTCAGCTCCTCCTGGAAATGTTTGTCCATCACATCAATCATGCCGTTGCAGAATCCCCAGAGCAGAAAAAGCGAACTGACCAGAAGGAAGGTGAAGAACACGTTCCGGCCATTGGCGAGAACGAACATGCTGGACTTGGGCTGGTTCATACGGCTCTGGGGATGGCGGCGGCGATGGGTTCGTGGAGGCCGGCGATTTGCGCTGGACGGTGCGGTTGCACAATGAACGGGGTCATCCGTAACGGAAGCGGTGCGCACCGTCAAGCCTGCGACTGCGAGAAAATGATTTCTTTGGCCGGCCAACGGGTGTATTCCCTATCTGGCTGGCCGGATCACATAGGTAACAACCAGCACGTTCACGCAACGACCACAAAAGTTATGCCCAAGTCCACGCAACAAACCGGAAGACGTCTTGCGCGTCTGAAAAAAAACCAGGTGCAACTCATTGCCAGCGGCGACCTGCGCCTCTCGGCCAATCGCGTCTGCTGGCCGGCGCAACAGCAAATGGAGGCGGCCCTGGGCGCGGCCATCAACGCGGAAGGTTACGAAGTCGTGCGCGGTCACCAGTACGATCCGGTGGCCCGGCATGGTTTTATTGATTCGCAACGGCGCGGCATGGAGGTGTTCCGCCACCTGGATCCGGACGCCCCGTTGATGGTGGCCGAATCCGTCTGGCAATACTCGCATCACGTCCTGGCCGGATTAACCACGCATCGCGGCCCGATTCTCACCGTGGCGAACTGGTCGGGCACCTGGCCCGGCCTGGTGGGCATGCTGAATTTGAATGGCTCGCTGACCAAGCAGGGGGTGGCGTATTCCACCCTTTGGAGTGAAAATTTCACGGATGCGTATTTCAAGACCCGGCTGCGGCAATGGTTGAAGACCGGCCGGTGTTCGCACCCGATCCCCCACGTCCAGCCCCTGACCCGGATCAAAGTGCCCGCCGGCGCGCGGCGACTCGGCGAAAGCCTTGCCGCGCAGTTGCGTCGCGACAAGGCCATTCTGGGCGTGTTCGATGAGGGGTGCATGGGCATGTTCAACGCCATTATTCCGGACCATTTGTTGCATGCCACCGGCGTCTTCAAAGAGCGTTTGAGTCAATCCGCACTTTACTACGGCGCGACACAAGTGCGGGACAGTGAAGCCCGCGCGGTCTACCAATGGTATCGGCGCCAAGGGATGAAATTTCACACCGGCCCGAAGGACGCCACGGACCTCACGGAGCAGCAAATTTTGTGGCAATGCAAAACCTATATTGCGGCGGTGCGCATCGCGGATGATTTCGGCTGCGAGGGCATCGGGATTCAATACCAGCAGGGACTGAAAGATCTGTTGCCCGCCAGTGATCTGGTGGAGGGGACGCTCAACAACACGGACCGGCCACCGGTAAAATCGCGTGATGGCCGGCGCGTTCTCTATGCCGGCCAGCCGCTGACGCATTTCAATGAAGCGGACGAGTGTGCCGGGCTGGACGGGTTGTTCACCCGCCGTGTACACACGGCGCTGCGGCAGCCGCCCGAGAATACCTTGCACGATTTGCGCTGGGGGGATTGGGACCAATCCGGCACGACGCGGGATTATGTCTGGGTTTTCGAAATCAGCGGCAGCGTGCCCCCGGCGCATCTGATCGGCGGCTGGAAGGGCGCGGAAGGATTTCGACAGCCGCCCATGTATTTTCCGAAAGGCGGCAGCACCTTGCGCGGCATTTCCAAACCGGGCGAAATCGTCTGGTCCCGCATTTATGTGGCGGACAATGCGTTGCACCTGGATATTGGCCGCGGCAGGGTCGTTCGTCTGCCGCGTGCGGAAACCGAGCGACGTTGGCAGGCGACGACCTGGCAATGGCCCATCATGCACGCCGTCACCTACGGCGTGACGCGCGATCAGATGATGGCCAAACATCAGGCCAACCACGTTCACTGCGCGTATGCCCGTAACGCCGCCGCCGCCGATCAATGCCTCTACGCCAAAGCCGCTCTGGCCCAAGCGCTCGGCATCAAGGTCAATCTCTGCGGCACGAAGGCCGACGGGAAGCAGTGGTAGCGGCGCCGAGGCGATGGTCCGACGTGGATTTCAATGGCCGAAGATGAATCAGCATGAATGGCTGCGGCCGTTGGAACTCTGATTAAACCGCAAAGGCTCCGAACAACGCCCGCATCTCCTCGTCCACCATGGCCGGATCGGACAGCGTGTGGGCGATTTCGTCGCGCAATAATTGCCGATAGCGTTTGCGCAGCCGGTGTACCGCCACGCGCACCGCGCCTTCCTCCATGCCCAGCGCCCGGGCGACTTCACTCTGCGCCGTCTCACTTTTGCCCGCCGCGAGAAAAACCTTGAGCTGCTCAAACAACCTCCCCTTGCCGTCGGCCACGCACTCGGCCTGCAATCGCTCAATGACCTTTCCCAAAAGCGCCAGCGCCCATTCGCGATCATAAGCCTGGTCCGGGCCCAGCTCATTTTGCGCCGCGAGTTGAAACTTGGTATCCGCCGACTCCCAGTCCAGCGACAGCACGGCGTCGCCGCCGCCGCGTTTCTGGCGTTGGGATTTATCCCATTCGTTCGCCAGAAAATGTTTCAACGCCGCCAGCAGAAAGGCGCGAAACCGCCCCCGCTCGGCACTCAAGGCTTCGAGATAGTTTTTGGCCAGAAACTTTGCGAAGAAGGCCTGCACCAAATCCTCGGCGTCCGATTTCGTGCAGCCCCGCCGCCGCAGGTGGGCGTAGAGCGGAAACCAATAAGTCTGGCACAACGCCTCCAACGCGCGGTCGGACTGGGGTTCGTGTCGTCGGCCCGCCGCGAGCACGACCGTCCAATGCGTCGTGGCGAAGATGTCATGCGGGACGGACGAGGGCTGGCTTGATTGTTCCGAAGTCATTGACCGGGGCAGGTAATCATAAATCGGTAGCGAAAGGCAGGGGAATGTTCGGCAAGGGAATGAGTTTTATTCCTCTCCCGTTCATTCTGTCATGGCTGGTTCTACCTTTCCATTTGCCTTTTCAAAGTCGTCAATAATTGATCCAGCGGAACATCATTCGTCGCGGCGCGCAGGGAACAATTGTGCCAGCCCCCGGCGGTTTTATTGAAAAACAGCACCAGACACTTTCCTTGCAACGCCGCCGGGCCAGAACAACGAACCGCCGCAAAATCCCCATCCACCAATGATCCATTGGCGCGCAAATCGAACCCTTCGTCGCCGGTGCTTTGCCGGTAATGCTCGCGTAATTCGACGGCGAACTGTGGCAATGCCTCCGGCCAGCCCTTGATGCGGCCGCTGGCCAACGCCCGTAATTGCGTGTCATCCCGCTCGCGAATAGCGACAATCATCTGCAACGCGAGGTCTTCGACGATGATTTGGTCGCGGTTGAGAACCGGGGTGGCCGGCTCCGGGCCGACCAATTCCAAAAATCCGCGCCGGACATCAGCGGGGCCGTTGGTGATCGTAAAGAGCAATTTGGGTTCACCCAGTACCACCTCGAAGGATTCAAACTTCGGTTGGCCCGGAAAGCGGAGCGGGACGGCGATGTTGCCGCCCCGCAAGGCGCGCTGCGGCAACATTGCTGCGTTCCCGCTGGTTTGGGGTTGATGCGGCACATGCCAGATGAAGGCGTCAGATGAGGCCGGGGATTGTCCCGGGCGAAAGGGCCAGTGCCAGGAACTGCTAAAATCCTGCGGCCCGGCCGGAGTGCGGGTGTCGGCCTCACCGTCCGGCGACATGGCCTGCAATCGGTAGCCAGGCGGCACCCGGGCGGAGTATCCAATCCTCGGCCCAACCCCCAAAACTTGTTGAATGGCTACGACAACCTTCACCTTGCCTGTCGCGTCCGGTGTCGCAGGCGTGGGTTGGTCATATTGAATCAAGCCCGCAAGCGTGCCGCCGTGCGAGTTGGTGACGCAGAACAACTCCAGCGGCGTTCGCGCCTGCAATGTCAGGGGGCGTTGGATGAAATGCTTGCGGATTTGAGTGGTGGCCTGCTCCGCTTCAACCGTACCAAAGCCTTCGGCTTCCATGAAAAACCAATTGCACGAGACGGACGTGCTGGCTTTGCCGCCTTGGACCCGGATGGCCAGAAACTTTCCGCCGTTGCCGACCGTTCCATCCGGCTTTCTGACGAACGTCTGTAGAATTTCCCCGGGGAACACGGTAGAATCCGTCCAGACACTCACGGTGCGCGTGTCCGTGGTGGCGCCGACAAGTTGGTTGGTCGCGCGCGCCAACAGAATGGTTTTTGTAGGCAATTTATCCGGGGTCGCTTGTCCTGCGCTGGGACTTTCGATCGGGGCGATCTTTTCATCAATCCGCGCGGGATTCATAAAGTAGAAGCCCGTTTGCAGCGGGTTCGGGATGGGCAACCGGATGACGCCCGCCATGACCAATAGCACCACAAACAACAAGCTCCATTCGAGCCACGAACGCGGGCGTTGCCCGGGTTGGGAAAATTCAGCCCGCACCTCGTCCCGCATCAAAACCAGAAAGATCCAGGCCGTCAGCAGAATCGAGCCGAACATGAACAGAAAGGCCAGTGCCGCGCCAATGCGGTTATCCATGGGGTGCCCGAGAATTTTGACGACAACATCGAACCGGTTGAAAAGCCCGAAGGCTTTGCCGAACAGCCAGCCGATGCCGATCAGCCACCCGATGAAAGTGGCCGCCGTGACCAAGACCGCCACGCGCCGACAAAACTCGCGCCGATTTAACAAGCCGACGCCGATGGCCAAGCCCAACGCGGCCGGCGCAATGGAGACATTGCGAAAGCCATTGTCGCAAAGCATGTCCAACAGACTCCATAAGCCCGCAAGGAGGAACAATGCAGCGACCAAGCGGATTGGGCGGGCGGCAGAGACATGATGAGGTTGGAGCATTTCCGCCGACCTCGGTTTGCGGTCTCCCGTTTCCGCCAGCCGCATGAGCAGTCCGGCGACCCAAATCAACAAGGCAAGGGAGAAGCTGACGAGGAGCGCCAGCAGGCCGCCGGTTGCAAGCTGCGGCGGCTGGACCTGATTTGCCTGCACGGTAAGCTCATGCGTTCCGCCAATGAGACCGGTCAACAGCGTGCCCAGCCACAGCAGCCAGCACAACAACAGGTCGGAAGTGCGCGCCCGGCGTTCCGGGGCGAGCCAGTAATCGCGCCGAGGAATGTTGATGGCCCGAGGAAAATGAACGCCCTGCCGGGCAATTAACCAAAACAAGCCGCCCAGAAACAGCGGCAGGCCCGCGACCAGGATAAAATAACCCTGCCGCGACAACCACCCGTCGGCCTGACCGTCCGCGCCAAAATGGCAGGCCACCGGATCAGGTAATTGGGAATACGACTGCACCAGCAACAAGATCAACAAACCATAAGCGCAGACGAATCCGGCCTTCGCAAGCAGTACAAAAGCGGAGCTCGTAGGGGCTGCTCCGCGGATCGTGTCTTTCTCGGCGGCAATCGTCTCCACCCGCGTCTTGAGGACGCTGGCTTGCTGGTAGCGAAGCCCGGGCTGCTTTTCCAACGCGCGTAGCACCACTTCATCGAGCCGCACGTCAATCGAAACCTTCCTTGATGGCGGCTCGATCTTCTTTCCGGGCAGCTCGCCGGTGAGCATCTGATAAAACACCACGCCCAGCGCGTAAATGTCGGCGCGATGATCCACCTCGGCGGGGTTCTCGCGTTGCTCGGGCGCCATGTATTGCGGCGTGCCCATGACTTTTCCGGCATCGGTGAGACCCGGCAACCCCTCACCCGGCTTCGCCACCCTTTCCCCATCGGATGGGGAGAGGGACGGGGTGAGGGGCGCGTTGTTGCCCACAATCTTCGCCAGCCCGAAATCCGCCACCTTCACGCGGCCGCGACGATCGAGCAAAATGTTCTCCGGCTTGATGTCCCGATGCACGATGCCCTGGTCGTGCGCGAACTGGAGTGCGTCGCAAATCTGCGGCACGATGGCCAGGGCCTCGCGCGCGGACACCCGGCCGGCGTGCAGCAACTGCCGCAGATTGACACCGTCCACGAATTCCATGAGGAAGAAGTAGAGACAACCCTCACCCGGCCTTTGTCCACCCTCTCCTATCGGATGGGAGAGGGACGCGGGGAGAGAGGGCGTCGTGACATGACCAAACTCGAACAACGTCACAATGCCGGGATGATTCAGCTTCGCCAACGCCCTGGCTTCGCGGGCGAAGCGTTCGGCAAAGGTCGGATCCTTGCCGATGCCGGGCGGGAGAATTTTCAGGGCGACAATGCGGTCCAATTGTTTCTGGCGCGCCTTGTAAACCGCGCCCATGCCGCCCTTGCCGATCAGTTCCAGGATTTCCAGTTGCGGAAACAGCGGCGCGAGTTCGGCCACGGTAGGCGGGACGAATGTCAGATGCCGGGCGTCCAACACGGTGTCGGCTTGTGCGCCCAGCTTGAGCAGGCAGGCCGGGCAGAGGCCGGCGAGCGCGCCGGAGGGGAGCGGCGTGCCGCATCGCGGGCATTGATTTTCCGCGGGCATATCCGGATTGAGTTTTACCGTGTCCATACCTCCTTCAGAAGCAAAACCGGTAAAACGTTACAGGAATTCCGGCCGGACGTTGCCGCAAGGCAGACGTCACCTGTTCGGGACGGGAATGGGCGAAGGTTGGGCGGTGGCGCTGGCTACTGTGGTTTCTCGATGAAGCCGTGATACAGGCCCATGTAGTAGGGCAACAGATACACTGCGCCGCTGGCCAGTTCGCGGCCGTCGCCGCCGTAATCCAAGCGCCACGGATCGGTGTTCCAGTGGTTGAAGTGACGGTTCTCCACCGGCAACACTTTGCCGTTCACCCGGCCCCCACGATTGGGCCGTTGATCAGCGGTAAAATCGGTCATTTCCTGCCGGCGCAGCGGGGCAAGGTCGAGGCGATGACTGTTGTGGTGCGCCCAGTTGGCGCGATCCAACGGGAACCCACGCAAGGTGGCCAGGGAATCCTCGAGCCAGCCCGTCCATGGGTCCACCGGGATGGCGCCAAAGGCGTCCGCGAAGGTATGCCCGCGCCCGACGGCGGCGTAGGCGAAGTTGAAGAAGGGGTTCATCTCGGGTTCTTCGAGCCGCCAGTAGTAGTAGAAGGCGAAGCGCCATTTCTCCCGCCACTGGGCTTCCTTCGTGTAACGAATGAGGTTGTAGAAGCACATGAACATCATCTCGTCATCCGATTGATTCCCCGAACCCACGCCCATCTGCATCTTGGCATTCATGACGTTGGCCGCATAGCCGTGCTTCTCGATCAACTCATGAATTGCCCGACCGTATTTCGCATCGCCGGTGACATGTTCGGCCACGGTCAAATAGGAAAGGATGCTGAGGGAGTTGAGGCCGCGTTCCAACCACCAAAACGGGTCGTCATTCAAGCTGTGTGGTCCGTACACCGCCCAGCGGGTGGGTTTGCCGTCGTGATCCACCAAAGCAAAATCGTGCGCCAGAAAATGGTCCGCCAGATCGCGCACGACTTCGCGCACGCGCTCCTTTTCCGCTTCCGTTTCCGCCACCAGATCGTAGTAGGCCGGATAGAAGAAGAAGTGGCCGTCCAATTCATCCGAACTGGTGTCGCTTTTCCAATACCATTTGCCATCGGCGCTCTTGGGCCAGCGCGGATCAATGACCTTCCAGAGCCGGTCCTCTTCCTGATCCTTCCGGTCGCGCGCCACACGACCAATGTTGGGATCCGGCCAATCCATGGGCCGGATGGTGCGCGCGACGAATCCCCGGGGCGGAACGTGCTCCCCGGATTGCGTGACTTTTTGTAGGAAACGCAACGCCTCGAAAGCTTGTTGGGCACGCTTTTTGGCGGCGGGCTCCTTCGTCGCGCCGTAGGCGAAACATTCGCCGGCCCCGTACATCGAAGTCCACAGACCGTCGTTATCGCTATCCTCGTAAATGATCTTCGCGCGATCGCCGGGCGCGCCCAGACCGACTTCGGAGGTGTAGCCGTACGGCGTGCGTTTGATGTACCGCTCGATCTCCTGTTCGTAATATTCGGCTTTTTCCGCCAGCGTCATGGCGCGACGCTCGATGCAGCCCAATCCCTTATCGGTAGCGAACCACACGCGGCCATTCACCCCGACGGCAATGGAACGCGCGTCGTTGCCAGGCAACCAGCATTGACCTTCCCGATACGCCCATTCTTGGCCATCAAATCGAACCGCACCGCGATGTGTGCCGAACCAAACCTCCGAACCTTCACCCATCGCCACACAGGTAAAGTCCGCGTAAGGCAATCCCTCGCGCCCGGTGAAAAAAGTCCATTGTCCGCCTTGACGGCGGATTACGCCCGCCGGTGTGGCCACCCACCAGTTTCCCTGCGCATCCACGGCCACTCCGCGCACGTCGCCTTCGGTCCATACCCGGCTGGTGTTGTCCACGGCTCGGACTTGTTCCCATTGGCCGTTGTTCCCCCGCCGCCACAGGCCGCGACTGGTGGCGGCCAGCACCAGTCCATCCGAACCGGTCGCCACCTGCCGCACGTCGTGGCCGGGCAACTCGTGGCTGACCTGGCCGGAAGCGGTCACGCGTGCCGCACCCCTGGTCGTCGCCAGCCAGACGACGTCACCTTGGCGCTGGAGTTGTCGAATTTCCGCCAGCGGCACGGGCACCGTGCGGCTGGTGTTGCCGATGAAGATTTCCGAGGAGTCCTTACCGGCGTTCGCCGGGCGTGGTACAACTTCGAGGTGGTCATTCTGCAGCGTATACCACTGCTTTCCATCAGCGAGCCGGAGCGTCCCGTCCGGGGCAATGTCCGCCACGGTGAACCCGCCGACGGCGGTGGCGGGCAACGGCCAATGGCGGGCGATTTCCTGTGGAAACTCTTGCGGGGCGGGAGTGAAACTGGCCGCGAACGTGGTCGTCACCAGACCCAGCAGGGTGATGAGACTGAAAATCCGTTTTAGACTTGTGCGAAATCGGTGGCCGGAGGGCTCATCCGGGGTGGACGAGTGAACCCATTCGCCCGGCATCTGTGCCTGGTGGCCATCGCCGCCATATCGGGAGGCGGGTGGTGGCGCGGGAGGGGCGGTGTCTGGAGGGTTGCCGGCAAACTGTCGGTGCGCATGAATCATGGTGGAATTATTCGCGGGCGCAGGCGTGAGGGCAAACAAATTGCGGCCGCATTGCCGGCCAGTCGTGCAACCGGGATGCGGAGCGCCGAACATCGGACTTTCTTCCATGCGGACGCTGGTGCAACCTGTCCTCCATTCAACATGAAAGGCCTGCAATCATTTCTCCTCGCGGCGCTGCTGGCCGGCGGCGCGCCGGTTTTACGCGCCGACACGCCGCGCGTTTTGGTGTACACCCGCAACTTCACGCCGGATGGGAAGGGGTTTGTCCACGACAACATTGCGGCGAGCGGGGCGATGATCCGGCAGCTCGCCGCCACGAACGGCTTTCAGGTGGATGTTTCAGACGATCCAAGAACATTCATGCCGGAGACTCTCAGGCAATATCGCGCGTTGATTTTCAGCAACTCGAACAATGAAGCGTTCGAGAACGACGAACAGCGCGAGGCATTCAAGAAGTTCATTCAGGGCGGCGGCGGGTTTGTGGGCATCCACTCGGCTTCCGGCAGCGAGCGCCAATGGCCCTACTACTGGGCCGTGCTCGGCGGGAAGTTCAAACGGCACGCGCCGCTCCAAAAATTCGAGATTACGGTGATTGACCGGACCCATCCCGCGACCCGGCATCTCGGAGCGACGTGGCCGTGGGAGGACGAATTCTACTACCTCGACCACCTGAATCCGCGCATTCACGTGCTGCTCGCCGGAGACCTTACCGGCTTGAAGGACAATGCCAAAACCAATTATCCCGGCCTGGTGTTTGGCGATTGCTTTCCGGTGGCGTGGTGCCAGGAGTTCGATGGCGGACGGGAGTTTTACACCTCGCTCGGGCACAAGGTTGAACATTATCGCGACCCGGTGTTCCGGCAGCACATCCTTGGCGGGATTCTCTGGGTGCTGAACCGGCCGCCGGGGCAGCCCTGAGACTTTGTCCGATGTTATGCCACGGGCCGCCATGTGGCAGCAGACCGTGCTCATTCCGTTCACAGTGCGGTGCCTTCCCGCAACCGATCGCGTTCAGCCGGAAGGAGGGGGGAGCGCGAACTCCCCGTGAGCGCTGGTGCCGGGTGAGGCAGCAATCTGGCCACCCGCGGCCGGGGATGGGTGCGGCCGTTTCGCCAGCGGTGCGCCGAGGCGCATCGCCGGGGTCAGGCGCGTTCCATGTATTTGCCGGTGCGGGTGTCCACCTTGATCTTTTCGCCGGATTTGATGAAGAGCGGCGCCTGGATGGTGATGCCAGTTTCCAGCGTGACCGCTTTTTGCACGTTGTTGGCCGAATCGCCCCGGATGCCTTCTGGCGCATCGGTCACCAGGAGCACGACGCTGGGGGGTACCTCCACCGAAACAGCCTTGTCATCCACAAAGGTCACCGTCGCCACGCCGTTTTCAACAAGATAATTTTTTCCGTCGCCGACCAATTCCGGCACCAGGGTGACGGTTTCGTACGTGTCCGGGTCGGTAAACACGAAATCATTGCCGTCTTTGTAGCTGAATTCCATTTTCTTGGTCATCATCGGCACGATGTCCACTTTTTCCGTTGAGCTGAAGCGGACGTCGGACGACTTGCCGGTGCGGATGCTGCGCAGGGTGGCCTGGACGAAGGCGCGCAGATTGCCTGGAGTGCGGTGCTGGACATCGAGGACTACGCTGATGTCGCCATTGTAATTGATTGCCTGTCCACGGCGCAGGTCATTTGCTGAAACTGCCATAAATTTCGATAAATGGTTGTAAACCCCCAAACGGGGGAATCCCAGCCTACAGGGTGCCGGGGTTGAAGCAAGTTTCGATTTCCAGTTTTCCCGTGGGATTCATTGACTCGGTGTGAAATGGTCGTTAGCCTGCCCTTAATGCTGGAAGTTATCGAAAAATTACTCATCTTGCAGGATCGCGATCGGAAAATTCGCCGGCTTCAAACTGAACTCGCCCATATTGAACCCGAACGCCAATCGTTGAAAACCAAAACGGCGGGCGCCTCGTCCGACTTGGAAGCCGGCAAACAGCGTGTGAACCAGGTTGAATCCGAGCGCAAACGTCTGGAGCTCGAGATCGAAGCCCGGCAGGCACAGGTGACGCGTTACGCCAACCAGCAATTGGAAACCCGCAAGAATGAAGAATACCAGGCACTCGCCCAGCAAATTCAGACGTGCAAGGGCGAAATCACCCGGCTTGAGGATCAGGTCATTGACCTGATGGAACAGGCCGAGGCCGCACAGAAAGAAGTCGTGCGGCTGAGAGCGGTGGCGGTCGCCGCGCAGCAGGGTGCGGACGACCTGGTCGCGCAACTGGGCGAGCGGGAAAAGAATCTCCAGAAGGAGCTTGAAGAATTACAGAGTGCCCGCAATCAACAGGCCGAAACCGTGGAAGCAGGCGTCCGGGCGCGGTACGAACGCCTGCTGAAGACCAAGGGGGACAATGCGTTGGCTGGCGTGAATCATGGGGTTTGTGGCGGCTGCCACATGAAATTGCCGACCCAGGTGCTGGTGGCCTGTCAGGCGGAGCAGGAAGTGGTGTCGTGCATCAATTGCGGACGAATTTTATATTACACACGCGAGATGAGCTTGACGGCCGCAGAATAGGGCGGCATCCGGCTTTGACGCCGCCGCCAAATCGGCTAGAATGCGCTGAATAACATGAAGACCAAGGTCACGCGATGTTGGTGGATGGCACTGTTCTGCCTCGGGAACAGCCTGCTCACCGGCGTGGCGGATGAACCGGCGCGCGACAAGGGGGCGCCGATTATTTTTTCCGATTCCAGCGCGCCCACGGCGCGCCTGATGTCTTCCAATCTGAACGAGTTGCGAAAGCCGCAGGCGCCGCTGCGCCATTTCGAGTCGGATCTCAACCGGCCGCTGGATCTGTTCCGGTTCGATGGCCGTAATAATGTCATTGCGCCACATCGTCCAGTGACCCCACCGCGGCCGGTGGAGCGAAAATCCACCAAGCAACAATTGAATGAAGCGGTGGAAGATGCGTATTTGATGCAGGGGCTGGGCGGTGCCAAAAACCTGCGTGACGATGAACTTTTTGGGTTGGATGACAAGGACGCCGATCCTTACAAACCCGCACCGCGCAGAACCCTGGAGCGCTACTACGATCGGCTGGATCAGGCCCGTGCCGCGGTGACCAATCAACCCAGCGAGGCGGCGTTAAGTTTCCGCGACGAGCCGGCGCTGGAACAATCCGCCAGCGGCCGCAAATTGGGGTCGCGGCAATTGAACGAGTCGCCCGCTCCCGTGGACGCCCCGCGCGGGCCCAATGCCTATTTGCCCGCCATCCGGTCCAGCGCGGAGGGAATATCCGCCAGACGGTTGGGCGAGAACAGCAGTTTCAACAATGGAGTCCAATCATCGTGGGGCGACACCTTCAGTCGTCCCCCCTCCCGGCTTTCCGAACGCGAAGCCCGCATGGAGAACTTCAAGCGCCTGCTGGAAGGCCCGCGATCGTTGGCGATCCCATCCCGGGCCAATCCCAATCCGGCCTACCATCAATCCGGATCTTATTCGTCCGGCGCGATCTCCTCCAGTGCCCCCACCGTGAGCAACCCGGGACCGTCCAGTCGGTCTCCAGGGAGTGGCTCAAACCTCACTCCGGCGGGGCCCCAGCAGGAATTTGTCAAATCGGGCAACTTGATGGGAGATCCGCTCAAACCGCAGGGATTGCCCGAGCTGAAAGCGCTGCCCGGTCTGCAGGATCCACAGCCCGTCATTTCGCCGCCGTTGCAACACGCGCCGGTCCCCACCTTCAAAATTCCCAGGCGGCGTATTTGAATGGAGTTCGGCTCCGTCCCCGGGTGCAGCCGGATGCGCTCCGGCCGGAGGCGTGCCCCCTCCCGAGTGAGATGTCCATCGGGAAAATTCTGAAAATAAAATTATGGCTCCGATTGCCGTGACGGGAGTGCTACGGTGAGCCACCTGATTTTGAAGTTGGATTCGTTTTCAATATGGCGTCGTGTCCGCCTCCGGTGGGGGCTGGCCATGGCGATGCTGGTTGCGGCGGTCCCGGGCCTGCCGACAGCGGCGGCAGCAGCGGAGGCGGTTTACACCGTCAAGGCCAAGGACACGCTCACCAGCATTGCCCGGCAGCATGGCGTTCCGGTGGCCGTCCTGGCCAAGCGCAACGGCCTGAATCTCAAGGAAGTGATTTACGTCGGGCAGCGGCTTAAGATCCCCGACACCGCTGCGCAATCGTCGCAAGCCTCCCCGCGCCTGCCGACGGCCGTTCAACAGAGCATTACCGCCGCACCGGTGAAACCGGGTCGCTGGAAGTACATTGTCATTCATCACGCCGCCGTGGACCGCGGCACGGCCCAGGCACTGGATCGGTATCACCGGGAACAGCGGCACATGGAAAACGGACTGGCCTATCACTTTGTCATCGGCAATGGCAATGGCATGCGCGATGGCGAAATCGCCGTGGGCAACCGTTGGAGGCGGCAGCTGGACGGCGGTCATTTGCACAGTCCGGCGCAAAACCATGAGGCCATCGGCATCTGCCTGATCGGAAATTTCGATCAGACGTCACCGACCAAGTCGCAGATGCAAAGCCTGGAGGCCCTGATCCGGGCGTTGATGCGTCGTTGCCATCTGTCCGTGACTGCGGTGAAGACCCATCAACAGATCAATGTGGTTTCCACCCGCTGCCCGGGCAGACACTTCCCGCTGCGCGAGCTTCTTGCCCGGCTGAAAAAGCCCTAGCGGGGTCAGACGTTGAACTTGAAATGCAGCACGTCGCCATCCTGCACGACGTATTCCTTGCCTTCCATGCGGTAAAGTCCCCGTTCCCGCGCCACCGCGATGGAACCGCACTCGATCAGGTCCACGTACGCAACCGTTTCGGCTTTGATGAAACCGCGCTCGAAGTCTGAATGGATGACTCCCGCGGCTTTGGGGGCCGTGTCGCCGGCGTGAATGGTCCAGGCGCGCACCTCCTTCTCGCCGGCCGTGAAATAAGTGCGCAAACCCAACAGATGATAAGTTGCCCGGATCAGGGCGCCGACGCCGCTCTCATTGACGCCCAATTCCTTGAGAAACGCCTGCGCTTCTTCAGGCGAGAGATCCATCAGATCGCTCTCAATTTGCGCGCTGATCACCACTGCTTCGCACGCCAGATGGGTTTTCACGTAGGCTTCCACTTTCTGGACGAACGGGTTTTGGTGGCCCTGCGCCAGCTCATTTTCCTGGACATTGCACGCGAAGATGGTCGGCTTGTCGGTCAGCAGAAAGAAGCTCTTCGCCGTGTGCCTTTCCTCCGGCGAAAGCTCGACGGTCAGGGCGGGCTTGCCACCGTCCAGCGCGGCCTCAAGCTTGAGCAGCACGGCATCTTCCGCCACCGCCTCCTTCTGTCCGCGCTTGACCTCCTTGGCCAGCTTTTCACGCCGTTTTTTAACCGTGTCCAGATCGGCGAGCACCAGTTCCGTGTTGATGATTTCAATGTCGCGTACCGGGTCCACACTGCCGGAAACGTGATGAATGTCCACGTTCTCGAAACACCGCACCACCTGGACGATGGCATCCACTTCGCGGATGTGGCTCAGGAACTTGTTTCCCAAACCCTCCCCGGCGCTCGCGCCTTGCACCAGTCCGGCGATGTCCACAAACTCGATGGCCGCTGGAATCACCACGCTGGTTCTGGCGATCTGCTGCAGGTGGACCAGCCGTTCGTCGGGCACGGTGACAATGCCGACGTTGGGGTCAATGGTGCAGAATGGGTAGTTGGCCGCTTCCGCCTTGCGGGTGCGGGTGACGGCGTTGAACAAGGTGGATTTGCCCACGTTGGGCAGTCCGACGATTCCAGCTCTTAACATAAATCATTTGTTTCCGGCGGTGGCAAGCGCGTGGCGGAGCAGCGCTTTGAACTCGTTGATGCCCTCGCCGAACGCGGCGGCCATGGGCAGCACCGGTGTTTTTTTAATCCGGCGTTTGAACCTGGGCAGGTTCGTGACGGCGTCGGGCTCGTCCATCTTGTTGGCCACGACATATCGCGGCTTCGCCAGCAACTGCGGATTGTAGTGTTCCAGTTCATTCAACAGTTGCCGATAATCCTCCCACGGGGCACGGTTATCCGTGCCGGCCATGTCGAGCAGGATCACCAGAATTTTGCACCGGGTGATATGCCGGAGAAACGCGTGGCCCAGGCCCACATTCCGATGTGCGCCCGCAATCAGGCCCGGCACGTCGCAAACCGTGAGCCGGCGGTAATCGGGATATTCCACGATTCCGATTTGCGGATGCAGGGTGGTGAAGGGATAGGGGGCAATTTTGGGGCGGGCGCGGGAGATCGCCGTGAGCAGCGTGGATTTGCCTGCGTTGGGGTAGCCCACCAGGCCGACGTCCGCCATGAGGCGCAGCTCAAAAAGATAATGGCCCTCGGTGCCGGGTTCGCCCGGTTGCGCAAAACGCGGCGTCTGTCGCACCGCAGTGGCGAAATTCCGGTTGCCCAGACCGCCCCGACCGCCCTGGCACAGGACGAACTGCTGTCCGTGTTCTGTCAAGTCGGCGATCCGCTCGCCCTTCGTGGCGTCCACGACTTGCTCCGGTGCCGGTTCGACCTGGGTCAGATCGTATTCCAATGCTCGCGCGCTCCCGGACCGGCGCAACACCGGTCGCGGTTGAACGCTGGATGTCAACGCTGCGGCTGCCTCATCCCGTTCCGGTGCAGCGGGAGTGGTGGCGGCGGATTCCGCTGGTGGATGGGCTGGCGGCAACTGCCACACCAGCGTGCCGCAGGGGACCTTGATGATCAAATCCTTGCCGGCGCGACCGTCCATGCCCTTGCCTTTGCCCGCTTCCCCGTTTTCGGCAATCAAGCGGGGAACGTAATACTGGGCGACCAGATTGTTCAGGTCATGATCCGCCTGTAGAATTACACTGCCGCCGCGTCCGCCGTTGCCTCCGCTCGGTCCGCCTTTGGGCCGGTACGCTTCGCGATGAAAGGCCACGCAACCGGGGCCGCCGTGGCCGGCCCGCGCATAGATTTTGATTTCATCAATAAACATCCTGGGAAAACTCCGGGTGCTTGCGTATTTGATTCGGCCGGGAATTGAACCGGCTGGTCCATCCACCGGGGCCCGCTCATTGTTGAGGGGGAAAACAAAAAAGGCGAGGCGTGGGCCTCGCCTGAACATTTTTTCGCGACGTCAACCTTGCCGGGACACGGCGTTTTCGGGCGGGGTCACGACGTTGACGCGGCGTCCCCCCTTGTCAAATCGAACCTGTCCGTCTTTGAGTGCGAACAGGGTCCAATCCCGGCCCGTGCTCACGTTGGTGCCGGCAATCCATTTCGAGCCGCGCTGCCGCACGAGAATGCTTCCCGCCCGGACAACTTCGCCGCCAAATTCTTTCACCCCCAGCCGTTTGCTGATGCTGTCGCGTCCGTTCTTGACGCTGCCTTGACCTTTCTTATGTGCCATAACTCAGTTCCTCGTTGCCATGCCTGATCGTCCCGCAGGTCAGGCGTTGATGGACTTCACCTTGACGATGGTTAATTCCTGCCGGTGTCCGATGGTTTTATGATAACCCTTGCGGCGCTTCATCTTGAAAGTGAGCTTTTTCTCCCCGCGCACATGCTTTACGACGTCGGCCTCCACCGTGGCGCCGGCGACCACCGGCGTGCCAATGGTCACTTTGCCGTCGTTGTTGACCAGCAACACTCGGTCAAAAGTTACGGGTTGTCCCGCCTCAACCGCCAGACGTTCGATCTCCAATGTATCGCCCGTGCTGACACGGTACTGTTTGCTTCCGGTCTCCAAAATGCAGTAGCTCACAATCAATCCTCAAGAACCCCTCCTCGACATCGAAAAGGGAAACGCATTCTAAGGCAATTCAGGCGTCTGGCAATACAAATTATCTGGCGAAAACCACGCGATTTCGCGCTGGACGCGAGGTGTGGCCGTGAAAACGCGGGTTTCCGGATCAAATCCCGAAAGGGCTGGCCCACGAGGCGCAAAAACCACGCCGTCCGGCCGCAAAAACGGGGTGACCAGCCGGTCCACGAAACCGTCGGCGTGCTTAATCCGGAAGCTTGGTGAGGGCCGACCCCTTGTGCAGGGCGATGTGGTCCGTCTTATCGCTTTGAATCTCATATTGCGGCGCAGCGGGCGTGGCGTGATGCGTGTAGCCTTTGTAGCTGACGTTGCGCGTATGCACCCTGATGATGCGTCCCCGCACCCGCCCGGCTTCCGAGTTCCAACTGACATGGTCTCCAACTTGAAATGATGGTGGCATGATCGCTCCGTGGTTAAACCGGCGGAAACAAGATAGTCCAGGTTGTGCAATTGGCCAGAAGGCCGGGCCGGGCGGGCGGCGGCCGCAGGGGTTGGGATTTCACCTGGTTAGGTTGCCGGCCGTTGTCCGGCGAACCGGATGAGGCCCTCACCTTCGGTGGCGGCAAATTTCCCGGGCCGAAAGTTCGCGCAAATCGGAAATCAGCCAGTCGGGCTGATGCTGCTCCAGTGCTTCCCGCGTGGCTCCACCTGTGGCTACTGCCAGCACGTGCGCGCCAATGGCCCGCCCGCATTTGATGTCCAGGGGGGTGTCGCCAATCACCAGCACTTCCGCACCGCGCAAGGGGCGGCCCAGGAATTGCGCCCCCCGCCGGTGCGCGGCGCGCGCAATGTCGTCGCGTTCTTCGTGGTCGTCGGCAAACGCCCCGAGGACAAACTCCGACCATAAATTGAAATGGCGCAGTTTGATTTCCGCGCCAAGCTGGATGTTGCCCGTCAGCAACCCCAGCGTGGGGGCATCGGGCAGGGCTTGCAGGGCGCGGATCAGCTCCCAGACGCCCGGGCAGGTGGCGGTCTCGCTTTGGGGGAGCAGGTGGTCCAGCCAGAAAACGTAATGTTCGAAAAAACGCGTGAAGTGTTCCGCCGCCGGGGTGATTCCGTTCAGGTGAAAAAATTTACGGACCAGGGCGGTATCCGTTCCTCCGGCAAAGCGCATGTGTTCCAGGCCCTGCGTGAGGCCAAACTCGGTCGCGAAGGTTTTGGCGAAAGCTTTAACGCCGGCCCCGCCGGTGTGAACCAGCGTGCCGTCAATGTCGAAAAGCACCAGCTTGATCATTGGCGCAAGGCCTGGACCGTGGCTTCCAAACTGGCCGCATCCGCAACAGTCAACAGTTGCGCCTCCTTGTGGATGCGCTTCATGAAACCGGACAGTGCCGTGCCCGGGCCCAGCTCGATGAACCGGGTGAACCCCTGCGCGATCAGATAACGCATGGACTCCTCCCAACGCACGGAAGCGGTCACCTGTTCAATCAGGCGGCTCGCGATTTGCGCCGGCGTCGTGTGCGGCTGCGCCGTGACGTTGGAGATCACCGGCACTGATGGTGCGGAAAGGGTGATGCGCTCGAGTTCGGCCTGTAATTTGGGTTGCGCGCTGGCCATCAGCGGCGAGTGATACGCACCCGCCACGGATAAGGGAATGGCGCGCTTCGCGCCCTTGGCCCTGGCCAGCTCACAGGCCGGCCCGATGCGATCCGCCGCGCCGGAAATCACGATCTGACCCGGGCAGTTCAGATTGGCGAGAGTTACCCCCGCTTCCGTGCAGGCGTCACGGGTGGCCGCTTCGTCCAGGCCGATGATGGCCGCCATGCCGCCCTGCGTCGCTTCGCAGGCTGCCTGCATGAACCGGCCGCGTTGCCGCACGACCCGCAAGCCGTCGGCAAAGTCCAGACTCCCCGCCGCCGTCAGCGCGGTGAATTCGCCGAGCGACAAACCGGCGGCGGCGGCAAACTCGAACCCCGGGACGTGTTCCTTGAGCAGCTCGAATGCAACCCAACTCACGAGGAAAATCCCGGGTTGCGCATTTTCGGTCTTGGTCAATTCCGCTTCCGGTCCCGCGAAGCAGATGTGCGTTAAATCGTAGCCCAGCGCGGCGTTGGCGCGATCAAACCACGCCCGGGCCGAGGGAAAGGTTTCGGCCCAGCCCCGGCCCATGCCCACCGTCTGCGCCCCCTGTCCCGCAAATAATAAAGCCGTCTTGTGCATACAATCGGACGGGCATTAAACACCATTGGCGGGGGCAGTTAAAGGCGGGAGTTGATTCATGGCTGGATTCGGCGCGGACGATGCCTTAGCCTGCCCGGACTATGTTCGACACGGTTAAAATCTCCCTGGAGACCGCGGCACAGAAACTCACGCATCTGCGGAGGTTTCTTTGACGTCGCCGCTCTGCAGCAGCGCCAGGGCGAGCTTGAGGCACTCATGGCGGGGGAGACGTTTTGGGATGACCGGGATCAGGCCCAGAAGCTGATTGATGAAGGCAGTTCGATCCGCGGCAAGATCGAACCACTGCTCACGGCGGAAAAACAGCTGGCCGACTTCCGGGTGATGCTCGAACTGGGGGAAGCCGAACCGGTCGGGGCGCAGTCCGGGGTGGAGCGGGAACTGGAGCGGGACCTGGGGAAATTTCTGCAGGAACTGGACGCGTTTGAACTGCGCGTTTTTCTCACCGGGCCGCACGATCGGAGCAACTGTTTTCTGAGCATCAACGCCGGCGCGGGCGGCACGGAGGCATGCGATTGGGCGGGCATGCTGATGCGCATGTACCAACGCTGGGCCGAAGGGCGCGGCTGGACGGTGGAGGTGGAGGATGCGCTGCCGGGTGAGGGCGCGGGCATCAAGAGCGTCACGCTGATCATCCGGGGCGAAAATGCCTACGGGTTTTGTAAAGCGGAACGCGGGGTGCACCGGCTGGTGCGGATTTCGCCCTTCGACGCGAACAAACGCCGGCACACCAGTTTCGCCAGTGTGGATACCATCGCCGAAATTGAGGAGACCTCCGCCGAGATTGTCATTCCTCCGGCCGAATTGCGCGTGGATACGTTTCGCTCCGGGGGCAAGGGCGGGCAGAACGTCAACAAGGTGGAAACCGCCGTGCGCATCACGCACCTGCCGACCGGATTGATCGCCGCGTCACAAAGCCAGCGTTCCCAGCACCAGAACCGGGCCACCGCCATGCGCATGTTGATTTCGAAAATCTACGCCCAACGCGTGGACGCACAGAAGGCCGAGATGGAGCGCTTTTACGGCGAGAAGGGCAGCGTTTCCTGGGGCAACCAAATCCGCAGCTACGTGTTGCAACCGTACCGCATGGTCAAGGATTTGCGGACCGGTGTGGAAACCAGCGACGTGCAGGGCGTGATGGATGGCGATCTGGATCGTTTCGTGAACGGCTGGTTGCGTGCCGGTCAGCCGCTCAAGCGGATGCAGGGCGTGAAGGACGACGAAGAGTGAACATTCTCGACACCATTGTTGAACAGAAAAAACGCGAAGTCGCAAAACTGCCGGAACGGCTGATCGCGGCGGGCGATTTGCGGGACGCGATGCTGGAACACGGCGAACGCCGGGATTTCCTGGCCGCCTTGCGCCGGCCGCGCGCGGGTGACGTGGCGTTGATTGCCGAGGTGAAAAAGGCGTCACCCTCCAAAGGGATCATCTGCGAGAACTTCGATCCGGTGCGCATTGCCCGGGAATACACGGCGGCGGGCGCCAGCTGCCTGTCCGTGCTGACGGATGAAAGGTTTTTCCAGGGGTCGCTCGATTATCTCCGCCAGATCCGGGAGGCGGTGCCGCTCCCGCTGTTGCGCAAGGATTTCATCATTGATGAGCGGCAGATTCTGGAGGCCATCGAGTGGGGTGCGGACGCCATTCTGCTGATCGTGGCCATCCTGGATGAGGCGCGGTTGAAAAAATTCCACGCGCTCGCCCGCGAAGCCGGGCTGGCCGCGCTGGTGGAAGTGCATGACGAGGCGGAACTGAATCGTGCCCTGGCCATCGGCGCGGAGTTGATCGGCGTGAACAATCGCGATTTGAAGACATTCAACGTGGACCTGGCCACCACCGAGCGGCTGGCTGCAAAGCTGTTCGTGTCGTCCGACACGTCTCACGCTGCGCTATTGGTCGCGGAGAGCGGCATCTGCACCCGTGCGGATGTCCAACGCCTCAAGGCCTGCGGTGCGGGCGCCATTCTGGTTGGCGAAAGCCTGATGCGTGGCGACGATATTGCGGCGCAGATTCAGGCGTTGCTAACCGCAAAATAAAAACCGCCCGGAATTTCTCCCGAGCGGTTGAAGTAACCTGAATTGGAATTCTTACTTGCGGCGGCGCGCAAACAGCGCCAGCGCTCCCAGGCCGGCCAAGGCCAGGCTGGACGGCTCCGGCACGGCGGTAACCACGATGTTGTCAAACAGGCCGAACAACACATCGTTGCAGGTGAGGTCGGTGGTGCTGCCATTGATATCGAATTGGTTGAAGAGAATGTTAGCACCGCCAAGCGTTCCGGCGGCGGATGTATCCACCGTCGCTATCAGCAATCCATCCACTTTCCAGGTAACGGCACCGTTAACATTCGCAATTTCCACGTCCCGCCAAGCCCAACCAAGCGTTCCGGCCGCAGTAGCCCCCGTTTGGCCCGGGTAAAGCGCTACTTGCCCGGCTGGAGCGGTCTCCCCACCGAACTGGCTATAGTAAGCGGCAGTGTTATTTTGGCTTCCGGCCGCAAAAACTCCGGAAGCGGCTGTGTAGCCGCTTTGCGCTGCAGGTGCGTAGGCACGATAGTCAGTCGCGACACCGCCTTCACCGCTGCCGCCAAAAAAGATGCTGTCCACCGTACCGCCTGCGATTTGCGAGGAGGTGCCAGCGGTGCCGATGCCGGCACCGGTGATTTGCGTCGAACCAGCGCCTCCGCCTGGCGCCGGGCCGATGAAGTTCAGCCACATGTCAAAGCGCAAGATATAATCGCCCGTAAAGCTTTGACCAATCGGTGACACACTGACGCCCGCAGGGAAAGTCGCAGTGCCAAAACCAAACTGGTTCGCCCGCAGCCGCAGGCCATACGTGCCGTCGGACACGCCCGAATTGGGGGCTTGGGGAATACCGACCGAGCTGTAGTCGAAGAAGAAGTTGGCGTCCGAGCCGAGGCCTAACGTGTTCACGTTCCAGTTCGCCGTGGTGTCAGTTTCAAAATTTTGACTCCACAAGGTTTGCGCATTTACGGTGGTTGTGGGGACAAATGCCATTGCCGTGACCCCGCATACAACAGGTATTACAGAACTTATCTTCATGATCTGATTTACAATTTTTTGTTAGAGTTGTGCGTGCGACACTACCTGGTCCCCCTCTTGGAATCAAGGGAAAACCGCACTGTTGCGGCTAAATCCGTAAATTTCACTACGCCAACACCCGGATTAGGTCAGTATTTTACCGATTCCCATCGCTTGGATTTTGAACTGGCCAGAATGGCCTCACAAATGGCGAGTTCATCGTGGCCGTCCTGGAACGTGCTGAAGTCGGGCCGCTTTTCTTTGCCGGCAATGTATGAATAAACCCGGAGCAGAAAATTCTTGAGTCCGTCCGGATACGCTTCGGGATGACCGCCGGGGTAGTGTGCATAAGTCCGGGCGACCGGACTGAGCAGGGACGGGTCCTTGATGAGTAGTTCGTTGGGCTTTTCGCGATACCCAATCCACAGTTCGTTGGGACGCTCCTGATCCCAGACGAGGGATTTTTTCGACCCGGCCAATTCGTAAAACAACCGGTTCTTCCGGCCTGCGAAACATTGCGACACACTGAACGACCCGTGCGCCCCATTGCTGAACTGAAACAGAACGCTGGCGAAGTCTTCCGTGTGGATCGGTACCGGCTCGTAATCGGACGGCTTGAGCAGTTTGCCGGAGTAGGTTTCCACTTCCTTCTTCGGTTTCATGCGGTGCTTGTGGATGGTCTGGAAGTCGCCGAGCACCTTCGTGATCTTGAGGCCGGTGATGAACTGGATCGCGTCGCACCAGTGCGAGCCGACGTCCGCCACGGCGCGCGACTTGCCGCTGAATTGCGGGACGAGCCGCCAGTTCCAATCCGTGGCGAGGTAAAGCCAGTCCTGCGTGTAGCTTCCCGTGGCGTGGAACACGTCGCCGAGCTTGCCGGACGCCACCTGGTCGCGCGCCTCCTGGACGAGCGGATAATAGCGGTAATTGAAATCAATCGCGTTCACCACCCCCGTCTGTTTGGCGAGTTTCACCAGCTCGCGCGATTCCTTGGTGGTCATGGCCAGCGGTTTTTCTGAGATGACGTGTTTGCCTGCCGCCATGATCTTTTTGCTGATCTCGAAATGAATATGGTTCGGCGTACAGTTGTGAATGACTTCGACCTCCTTGTCCTTCAGCAAGGCGGCGATGCTGCCGTAGGATTTGGGGATGCCCAGCGCGGTGGCTTTGGTGCGGGCCAGGTCGTCGTTGGCTTCGCATAACGCGACCATTTCCACGAAGCCGAGCCGACGGGCCGCTTCCACGTGAGCCGGTCCGATGAAACCGGTGCCGATGATGCCTGCTTTGATTGTTTTCATAGTTCAAGTCGTGTTGTGCCGTCGGGCGCAAAACGTCCCGTGCGGCAGGCGCATGGTGGCAGTTGTGTGCGCCGGTGGCAACTCCCCGCTTGGTTTCCCGCTTGGCGGCGCCGGGGGGCGGCCCGCCGCTTGGGGCTTGCGGTTTTCTCCGCCTCTGGCCTAGCATGGCCGCAAATCACAGTCGTAACTGGATGGACGTTATGTCGAACACAAACCGCATCACCCGGCAGTCTCTCAACACCAGCAACGTCTTGTGTGTCATCATGGGCGGCGGCCAGGGCACCCGCCTGTTTCCCCTCACCAAGGATCGCGCCAAGCCGGCGGTGCCGTTCGCGGGCAAGTACCGCCTGGTGGACGTTCCGATCTCGAATTGCATCAACTCGGGTTTCCGGCGGATTTACGTGCTGACCCAGTTCAATTCCACTTCGCTGCACCGGCACATTTCGTTGTCCTACAAGTTCGATCAGTTCACGAGCGGGTTCGTGGAAATTCTCGCCGCGCAACAGACCTTTGCCGATGCCTCCTGGTACGAGGGCACGGCGGATGCCGTGCGGAAAAATCTCGTGCACTTTCTGGATCATGACTTTGAGTACCTGGTGATCCTGAGCGGCGACCAGTTGTACCGTATGGATTTTCGACGGATGATTGCCGAGCACCGCGAGAGCGGGGCGGATGTCAGCATCGCCACGATTCCGGTGCGGCGCGCCGAGGCCGCGGCGTTGGGGATCCTGCAGATTGCCGAGGATCGGCGCATCGTGCGCTTTGTCGAGAAGCCCAAGGAGCCGGCGGTGCAGGATTCCCTGCGGCTGCCGGCCGAATGGCATGCCCGGCTGGGCATCACCGGCGGCGAGGAGTATTTCCTGGCCTCCATGGGCATTTACGTGTTCAACCGCGAGGTGATTCGCAGTCTCCTCGATAACGACCTCACCGACTTCGGCAAGCATATCATCCCGCAGGCCATCCAGACGCACCGGGTGTGCTCCCATGTCTATCAGGGGTACTGGGAGGACATTGGAACGATCCGCGCGTTTTTCGAGTCGAACCTCGACATGGCGGCGGAGCTGCCCAAGTTCAACCTGTTTGACATGAGCGCACCGATTTTCAGCCGCCCGCGGTTTCTCCCCGGCTCCAAGGTGAACGGCGCCCAGATTGATCACGCGGTCATTTCCGACGGCTGCATCATCAACCCGTCGAAAATTCGCAACAGCATCATTGGCCTGCGGATCATTGTCGGACAAGGCACGGAACTCTACCGGGTCGTGGCGCTGGGTTGTGATTATTTTGAATCGCAGGAATCCATCCGGGAACACGAGCGGCGCGGGCGGCCGCGCGTGGGCATCGGCACGAACTGTCGGATTGAGAACGCGATCATTGACAAGAACGCCCGCATTGGCAACAACGTGGTCATCTCTCCGGCAGGCAAGCCGGACCACGTGGATCATGAATGGTATTTCATTCGGGACGGCATCGTGGTGATCCCCAAAAATGCCTCCATTCCGGACGGCACGGTGATTTGAAAGCCGCCGCCAACATCTTTGTGTCCCATCCGGCGATTGCGGAACCGGCGGAATTTGTCATTCTGCCGGCATGAAACTGAACTTCTGGCGGGAAGCGTTGCAACTTGCCAACACTTGGACCATTGCCCGGGGCAGCACGGACATTTTTGTGGTGGTCCTGGCGGAACTCACCGACGCGGACGGCACCCGCGGGGTGGGTGAAGCCAGCCCCATCCGGCGCTATCATGAATCGCCCGCCACCGTGGAGGAATTTTTGCGGCGGGTGGACGTGCGGCGGCTGTCATTCGCCGACGTGCCCGGCAGCATGGCGTATCTGGATGCGCTGGCGCCGGGAAATATGTCCGCCAAATGCGCGTTGAACCTCGCCTTGCTCGACGGCGCGGGCCGGCGCGCGGGGCAACCGGTGTATGACCTGCTCGGATTGGGTTTCCGCGAACAGCAGCACATCACCTCGTTCAGCATCGGCATTGATCAACCGGAAATCATCCGGAAAAAGGTCGCGGCCGCGGCGGATTTTCCCATCCTGAAATTAAAGGTGGGCGTGCCGGGCGACCGGGAAATTCTGGCCGCGCTCCGCGAAGTGGCCCCCGAAAAAACCGTCCGCGTGGATGCGAACGAAGGATGGCAAACCCGGGAGGAAGCCCTGGAACGGCTGCAATGGCTGGCGGCGGACGGACACATCGAGTTCGTTGAGCAGCCGATGCCGCAGGCCACGGCGCCGGCGGATTTGCGCTGGCTCAAGGAGCGGTCGCCGCTGCCGTTGTTCGCGGATGAATCGTATCATACGGCCGCCGATCTGGCGCATTGCGCCGAGTGTTTCCACGGCGTCAACGTGAAGCTGGTGAAAACCGGCGGCGTCAGTGCGGGTTTCGCCGCGTTGCGGGCCGCGCGCCAGGCGGGGTTGCAGACGATGATTGGCTGCATGATCGAAACCAGCGTGCTGATCAGCGCCGCCGCGCATCTGGCCGGGCTGTGCGATTTCCTGGACCTCGACGGCAATCTGCTGACCACGAACGATCCGTATGCGGGCGTCACCGCCAAAGGCGGCCGGCTCTCGTTCCAGACCGCGCAGGCCAGAACCGGCTTGCGGGTGACGCGGATTGCTCCCCGGGCGGCGGACGCCTCCGGGCCGGCGCGCGAAAATGTTTAGCGGCGGGGATGGGCCAGCTTTTTCGCAAGACGCAGGGCCGCCATCATGCTCGACGGATTCGCGATTCCCTGGCCGGCAATGTTGTAGGCCGTGCCGTGATCGGGCGACGTGCGGATGAACGGCAGCCCCAGCGTCCAGTTGATGCCGCTGTCGAATGCGACCGCTTTCAACGGCGCCAGCCCCTGGTCGTGATACATCGCCACGACCGCGTCAAAATCCCCCTGTAATGCGTAGTGAAACACCGTGTCGCCGCTCATCGGGCCGACCACGTCGAAGCCTTTCTGCTGCAGCACCTGCACGATTGGACTGATGGTCGTGATCTCTTCGGTGCCGAATTGTCCCCCTTCCCCCGCGTGCGGGTTCAACCCGCAAACGGCAATGCGCGCGCGGGCGAGCCCCAAATCGCGGCAGGCCTGGGCCGCCAGTTCAATCGCCAGTCTGATTTTTTCCGTGGTCAATTTTTGCGGCACGGTCTTGATCGCGATATGCACCGTGGCCAGCGCGACCCGCAGCCAGCGCCCCCGGGCGTCCGTCCCCAGCAACATCATGGCCGTGCGCCGGGCCTGGGCGAGCTCGGATAGAAATTCGGTCTGCCCCACGAACGGCTGTCCGGCGCGGATGATGGCCGCCTTGTTGACCGGCGCGGTGACCAGGGCGGCCAGCTTTCCCTGCAGACAACCCGTCGCTCCGGCGCGCAGCCAGGCCACTGCGGCGCGCGCGGCGGGAGCGGCGCCGGGAGGGAGGTCTGCGGACAGTTGGGAATCCGGCGGACTGGCCAGGTGCAACCGGTCGCCGCCCAGCGGCAACGCCAGGTGCAACCGGTCGTTCCAATGGCGGATGACCGTCGGTTCGCCAAACAGCACGTAGCCGGTGTCGTCCAACGGCAGTTCCGCCGCCAGCGCCTTGAGCGTGACCTCCGGCCCGATGCCGGTGATGTCCCCCAACGCAATTCCAATCTCCTGCGCCATGACTCGAACCCAAACCGTCCGCCGGGTTAATAATCAAAAATCCGGATGAAGGTTTCCTTCTTCAGCTTGTCAATATAGCTGGCTTCCAAACGGGCGCTTTCCTGCTGTTGCAGGATGGTTTCGATTTCGTCCCGCACCTCACTGATGGGTTTGATGTGATCCGCGCGTTTGTCTTCCACCAGCATGATGAAGAACGCCTGCGGCGTTTCGATGACGTCGCTGATCTCCCCGGAACCGAGCTGGAAGGCCGCTTCTGCCAGCTCCGGACGCAACACGGACTTTTCCGTCCAGCCCCATTCGCCGCCCTGGGTCCGCTGCGCGCCCTGCGAGTAGATGCTGGCCATTTCGGCAAATGGCGCGCCGGATTTGAGCTTCGCCAGAATCTCGCGGGCCAGCTCCCGCGCCCCACCCGCGGTCGCCGCTTCATCGCCCTTGTTCAGCATGATCATGCGCAGCTTGACCTGTTCGGAGACCCGGTAGTCCGACTGGTGCGCCTGGTAATAAACCTCGATTTTGTGGGGGGAAATGATGGTTTCCTGCGCGATGTTCTTGCGCCGGAGCTGGCTGACAAGAAACCGCTCCTTGATCTGTTGCCGCCACTTTTCAAACGTCATGCCGCGCGCCTGCAAGGTTTTGGTCAGGGTGGCCCGATTCCCGTAGCGCTTGATCTCGTCCGCCACCACTTCGTCAATCACCGCTTCCGGCAGGCTGTACCCCTTCTGCGTAAAGTCGTGCAGGATCAATTGGTGCTTCTCCGCGCGCTCAAAACTTTCCCTGCGGGCGGCGTCAACCTTTTCCTGAAACACGGCCGGTTGCCGCCCATACCGGCGATACAAATCCTCCGCCACCAGGGCGACGTCCGATTCAATTTCTCCGTAGGTGATGACCGACGTGCTCACCACCGCCTTGATGCCGTTGATCAACTCGGCTCCGGACGCCTGGAGGGTGAAGCCCAGGGCCCCCAATCCCACCAGGCCCAGCAACCGTGAAATGTTCCGCACACGCACGCGGGGATGCTAGGAGCGGTTGCCGGAGCGGTCAAGCGCGCCCGGCAGTGGATGCTTGACGTCGTGCCGGCCGCTCAACACGCTGGGGGCCGTCATGAGTCAACTTGCCAGTCAAATTGCGGTGGTCACCGGCGCCGGCCGGGGGATCGGCCGCGCCATTGCTTTGAAGTTTGCCGGCGCGGGCGCGGAGGTGGCCGTCGTTTCCCGCACCGCGGAGAATTCGGAAAAAGTCGCCGCGGAGATCCGGGCGCTCGGACGCCAGGCGTGGGCCCTGGCGGTGGACGTGAGTGACGGCCACGCGGTCACCGCGGCCGCGGAACGAATTCTGGCCGATTGTGGCCGGGTGGACATCCTGGTCAACAACGCCGGCGTGACGCGCGACGGCCTGCTGATGCGCATGAGTGACGCCGATTGGGACACGGTCATGAACACCAACCTCAAAGGCGCGTTCCATTTCACCCGCGCCTTTTTCCGCAACTTTGCCCGGCAGCGTTCCGGCCGCATCATCAACATCGCCTCCGTCATCGGCCTGATCGGCAACCCCGGTCAGTGCAATTACGCCGCCAGCAAAGCCGGATTGATCGGCTTCACCAAATCCGCGGCCCGGGAGCTGGCGTCGCGCGGAGTGACGGTGAACGCCATCGCCCCCGGCTTCATCGAGACCGACATGACCTCGGAATTAAAATCCGATTTGCGCGACGTGATCCTGAAACAAGTGCCGCTGGGTTTGTTCGGTCAGGCGGAGGACATCGCCGCGGGCGCGCTTTATCTCGCCAGTCCGGCCGGGCGCTACATCACCGGCCAGGTGCTGACCATTGACGGCGGCATGGTCATGTAGTTTTTCCGCTCGCATTGGATGGCGGGATTCCGGGGCGCAGAGCCGGGTGGGCGTGGATCGCGAACCGTCCGGGCCGCGCTGGAGGTGCGAGTCTGGCGTGGCGCATGGGTTTGGAAAGTTAGCAGCTGATGGAAGCATTACCGCAGACCACACTTCATCGCGGCAAATTCCTGACGTTGATGCAGGAAGGCCATTGGGAGTACGCGCACCGCCCCCACGCCACCGGGGCGGTGCTGGTGGCGGCCGTGACGGACACCCGCAAGCTGCTGCTCGTGGAGCAGTATCGCATCCCAGTCCATGCTCGCACCATTGAGTTGCCCGCGGGCCTGGTTGGCGACAATGCGGGTGATCCGGAAGAATCCGCGCGGGAAGCGGCGCGGCGTGAGCTGATCGAGGAAACCGGTTATGCCGCCGGACATTTGGCGCCGTTGCTGCGCGGCCCGGCCTCGAGCGGCCTGGGATCGGAAATCGCGACCTTGTTCCGTGCCACCGGGCTGCAGCGGGTTGGACCGGGCGGCGGAGTGGGCCGTGAGGCCATCACGGTGCATGAAGTGCCCTTGACGGAAGTGCATGACTGGCTGGTCGCCCGGGCGCAATCCGGCGTGTTGGTGGATCCAAAAGTGTATGCGGGACTCTACTTCATTTTTTTCCGGCCAGGGGAGGCGTAGCCTCCGGTGGCTCCCGGTGGTGCGCGCCACCGGGGCTGGTGCCGTGTGGAGGACATGAAGCTTCCGCCAGAACTGCGGCAGTTGCTGGAGACCACGCCGGAGTTGGCGCGGGCGTTTCTGGTGGGGGGGTGTGTGCGGGACGCGTTGCTGGGGCGGCCGCAAAAGGATTTTGACCTGGAAGTTTATGGCGTGGATTACGCAGCCCTGGCGAAGGGATTGCAACGGCAGGGGCGCGTGGATCTGGTGGGAAAATCCTTCGGGGTGATCAAGTTCACCCGGGCGGACGGGACGCAATGGGATTTCAGTCTGCCGCGGCGCGACTCCAAAACGGCCGCCGGCCACAAGGGTTTTACGATCGCCTGCGATCCGGAGCTGGAGTTGCGCGAGGCGGCAAGCCGCCGCGACTTCACCATCAACGCCTTGATGTTCAACCCGCGCACCCATGAGTATCTGGATTTTTTTGGCGGCCGCCGGGATTTGCGCGCGCGCCGGCTGCGGCACACCAGCGATCACTTCACCGAGGATCCTTTGCGCGTGCTGCGCGGGATGCAATTTGTATCGCGCTTTCGCCTGACGCCTGCGCCGGCCACGATCGAGTTATGCCGCTCCATCAGCCACACCTTTGCGGAACTCGCGCCCGAACGCGTCGGTCTGGAGTGGCTCAAGTGGGCGGGCGGCGGCGGCCGGCCGTCGGCCGGTTTGCGGTTCTTGCAGGCGACGAACTGGCTGCAACATTTTCCGGAACTGGCGGCCCTGGCGGAGACGCCGCAAGATCCGGAGTGGCATCCGGAAGGCAACGTGTTCGTGCACACCGGATTTGCCTGTGACGCTTTGGCGGCGTTGCCGGAATGGCAGGCGGCCGATGAAACCACGCGCCGCGTGTTGATGCTGGCGACGTTGGCGCACGACTTGGGCAAACCCGCCACCACGCACCGGGCGGAACGGCGCGGCAAAATGCGGATCGTTTCACCGGGACACGAGCAACAGGGCGGGCCGCTGGCGGAGGCGTTCCTCGGCCGACTGAAGGTGTCACACGAATTGATCCGGCGGGTCGTGCCGTTGGTGACGCATCATTTGGCGCAACTGCAAACTCTCACCGGGCGTTCGGTGCGTCGCCTGGCCAACGCGCTGAAGCCGGCGACGATTGAGGAGTTGTGCCTGCTGATGACGGCGGATGCGTTCGGCCGCCCACCCCGGCCGCAAGTGGTGCCGCGCCGTCTCGTGGCGTTGCGGGAGGCGGCGGCGCAGTTGCGGTTGCAGGATGCCGCACCCCAGCCGCTGTTGCGGGGCCGGCACTTGATCGCGCGCGGGCGGCGTCCCGGCAGGGCGTTCGGCACCCTGCTCCGCGCGGCGTTCGAAGCGCAACTGGACGGGGCGTTCAACGACCTGGCGGGCGCGTTGCGCTGGCTGGACGCGCAACCACCCGAGGATTGAACCCGTCGCCGGATTGGCCGGGATCCTCGCGGCGGGCCGACACGGCCGCCTGCGAAGGGAAGGGGACAGGGTTGACTCGACGCCAGGTCGCCCGCAAGTTTAACCGCGTTGAGATGAAAGCGCCGATCATTCGTGCTGAGAGGTTTCGTCGCGCCGCGACTTCCCGGTTCCGTGCGCCGAGCGTGGATCAGGTCACGGTGGAAGAGCGCGCGGCCGCGTTCACGCGCCGCAGCATCAAAACCGGTGCCAAACTGGCGGGGTTGAAAATGGCCGTGGCGATGTGCGACCTCACCACGCTGGAGGGCGGCGATACCCCGGGCAAGGTGGCCTATCTGTGCCGCAAGGCCCTGCAACCCGCCGACCCGGAGTATGGCGTGCCCAGTTGCGCGGCCGTCTGCGTTTATCCGAACCTGACCCGCTACGCGCGGAAATTCCTGGGCGCGGATTCTCCGGTGAAGGTGGCCGCCGTTGCCACGGGTTTTCCCAGCGGGCAATATCCGTTGCGGACCAGATTGGAGGAAGTGCGCCGCACCGTGGCCGATGGGGCGGATGAAATTGACATGGTCATCAATCGCGCGGCGTTTCTGGCCGGCGACCATACACGGGTCTTCGACGAAATTGCCGCCACCAAGGCCGCCTGCGGTGCGGCTCATTTGAAGGTGATTCTCGAAACCGGCGAGCTGGTCACTTACGACCATGTCCGGCTCGCCAGCGAAATTGCGATGCAGGCCGGGGCGGATTTCATCAAGACCAGCACCGGCAAGATTTCCCCTGCCGCGACGCTGCCCGTCACCCTCGTGATGTTGGAGGCCATCCGGGATTATTTTTTTGCGACCGGTTTGCGGATCGGCATGAAGCCCGCCGGCGGCCTGCGCACCGCCAAACAAGCGCTGGCCTATCTGGTCATGGTCAAGGAGACGCTGGGAGACGACTGGCTCACCCCGGAGTTGTTCCGCTTCGGCGCCAGTTCCCTCGTCAACGACCTGTTGTTGCAGCTGGTCAAGACGGTGGAGGGGAATTATCAAAGTGCCGACTATTTCTCGCTGCCGTGAGCGGAACGCAGGGTCCCTATCGCGCGGCCGCGGATGCACCGCCGGGTTGTCCAATCCCGAATTCCCGGTAATCGGGGCACGTTGCTGCCAGAATCCCGGCAATCCGCGCTCGTTCGGCGGTCCCGAGATGGGCATAGCGCGGTTCGACGCGCTCCGCCGTCAGAATGAGCGCCAGCTGCGCATACACGCGCTTTTTGAGCAGCAATGGCAGCGCCCGGAAGGACTCGGAGTAGATCAGGTAACTGCACCGGTTTTGAAACAACCGGCCTTTCAGGGAGAAATCCTTGAGTGACTCCCCCCGGGCCGTGCGCGGCGCATTCGCCCGGAAGGCCTGTTGGAACTCCGGCGCGCCCTGCAATCCCGCAGGCAGTTCCGCCTCCTGGTAGAAGAGCAGATCGTCGAGCAGGTCCCGCACGGCGCCGGCGAAAACACTGCGCACGCTCTCGAAGGCGAGTTCATTGGTGGACGTCAGCTTCATTTCCCGCTGGAGCGCCGCCTGGTATTCCAGCATCCGGCGACAGTTCATGCCCGCGCGCGTAATCGTGTTCTGCATCGCCGTCTGATGTTCCAGCACCAGCAAGGCGACGATGTCGCTGCTGTTCGTGAGGTAACGCCGCGTGTCAAAAAATTTGTCGAGACTGGTGATGTTGGCGCCACGCCTGAAGTCCGCCACCAGTTCATCGTTCTTTTCCTCGCTGAACACATTGCCCCGGTGCAGCGTGTCGCCATGTTTCCCGGTCACATACCAGCCGCCCCAGCGATTCGTGAAAGGCGTGCGAAAGTCCACCACCTCCGAACCGCCCCGCAACAGTGTCTCGCCATTCACATCGGTGTGGAGCGAGCGCACGAACACGCCCGGGATGTCGCGCACAAACGTGCCCCCATGGCAGCGCAAACAGTCCGCGTCCCGTTTGAACGCATGGGCCGCGTCCGCCCGCGCCGCTCCCGGATCAAGCTGGTAAAACACCGGGCCGAGCAGGGGATCAATCGCGGTGATTTCGACCAGCCCCGACGGCACCCAGCCCACGTAGCATTCGTCGGAGAAATACAGGGCGCGCGGCCGGTCCGGGCTGATTTTGCGGCGCTGCAGGCTCGTCTTCGAGAACACCAGCACCTGGCTTTCAACGGGCACGTTCAATTCCCTCAGCAGCTCGGCCACCAATGCCCGGTCCTCCCCGGCCAGCTTGACCGTCCCGCCGGCCATCCGCGCCTGCAATCGCGTGATGGCGTCCTTCGGTTGCGATGCGGAATAATTCATCGGCGGCTGCTCGAACATCTCGGTTGCCGCAGCGAGCCTGCCGACAACCAGCAGCCACCCGATGCCCACACTGGTCTGAGTTCGGTAACGCTTCATCTTGATGGTGACGATGGAGGGAAATTAAGACACCGATGGATTGAAATCCAGTTTTACCTGGGGCGGGTCACCCCGATTCTTCGCAACTCGTGTGGTGATCCCGGATTGGTCGCGGATGCGGAAAAATCGCTGACGGGCACACTGCTTTGGGCTGGCAAAAATACTGCCCTTTGGTACGGTTGCAGCGTGAAAGCCGTTGCGCTCACACGCTATCTTCCCATCAACGATCCGCAGTCGTTGTTCGATGTTGAGTTGCCCAAACCGGCCGCGAAAGGCCACGATTTGCTCGTGCGCGTGGAGGCGATTTCGGTAAATCCCGTGGACACCAAGGTTCGCTCTCCGAAAGCAAAAGTGGAATCCGCGCCCAAGGTGCTGGGGTGGGATGCGGCCGGGGTGGTCGAGGCCGTGGGCGAAGAGGTGACGCGGTTCAAACCCGGTGACGAAGTGTATTACGCGGGTGACCTCACACGCGCCGGATCCAATGCCCAGTTCCAGTTGGTGGATCAGCGCATCACGGGGCGCAAACCGCGGAGCCTTTCCTTCGCCCAGGCGGCGGCGTTGCCGCTGACGACCATTACCGCCTGGGAGGCCCTGTTTGAGCGGTTGCGCATTGATCAACAGGGCGGGCACCGTAACCGGACATTGCTGATCATCAGCGGTGCGGGCGGTGTGGGCTCCATCGGTATCCAGCTTGCCAAGCTGGCAGGACTGAAGGTCATTGCCACCGCTTCGCGACCCGAAACGAAAAAGTGGGTGCATGACCTGGGGGCGGATCATGTCGTTGACCATCGTCAACCGCTGCCCGCACAATTGAAGGCGTTGGGCTTTGCCGGGGTGGATTTCATCGCGAACTTCAACAACACGGACGCGTACTGGCGCGTCATGGCCGAGTTGATCCGCCCCCAGGGCGGGATTGTTGCCATTGTTGAGAACGACGGCCCGCTCGAACTCGGTTTACTCAAAAGCAAGAGCGCCACGTTTGCATGGGAATTCATGTTCACCCGGGCCATGTTCCAGACACCGGACATGGCGAAGCAAAGCGAATTGCTAAACGAAACGGCCGCCCTGGTGGATGCCGGGAAGATTCGCACCACGCTCACGGAGACGTTGTCGCCCATCAACGCCGCCAACCTGCGCGCGGCCCATGCGCGGCTTGAATCCGGGCGCACCATCGGCAAACTGGTGCTGGCCGGTTGGTGACGGCCCTTCCCCGGTATGAAAACAAAAACGAAAACCCTGAAGCTGGTGAACCGGCGCAACCTTTCCCCGCGGACGCACGCCGCCGTGCCGCTCCGGGAACGGCGCTTGCACTTCGGCAACAAATGGGATTACGCGCCCGCGCCGGAGGAGTCCAAGAATTACGTCATCGCGCCGCGGCATGAGCTGTTCATGGGCGGCCGCTTTGTGCCGCCGAAATCCGGAAAATACTTCCCGTCCATCAATCCGGCCACCGAACAAACGCTCACCGAAATGGCACTCGCCGACGCTGCGGACGTGGGCGCGGCAGTGCAGGCGGCGCGGCGGGCGTACGACCGGGTTTGGCGGCGGATGCCCGGACGCGAACGCGGCAAATACCTGTTCCGCATCGCCCGCCTCATTCAGGAAAAAGCGCGGGAACTCGCCGTGCTTGAAACCGTGGATGGGGGCAAACCCATCAAGGAATCGCGCGACTTTGATGTGCCGGCCGCGGCGGCGCACTTCTTTTACCATGCCGGCTGGGCGGACAAATTGAAATACGCCTTTCCCGGCAGGACGCCGCGCCCGTTGGGCGTGGCGGGGCAGATCATTCCCTGGAATTTTCCATTGCTCATGGCCGCATGGAAGATCGCGCCGGCGCTCGCGTGCGGCAACACGGTGGTGTTGAAGCCGGCGGAGACAACGTCGCTCACGGCGATGCGGCTGGCCCAGATTTTTCAGGAGGCCGAACTTCCCGACGGAGTGGTGAACATCGTCACCGGCGCGGGCGAAACCGGCGCGGCGCTGGTGAATCATCCGGGCATCGACAAGCTGGCGTTCACCGGTTCGACCGAGGTGGGGAAAAAGATTGCCCGGGCTGTTGCCGGAACACCAAAACGGCTGACGTTGGAGCTGGGGGGCAAGGCGGCGAACATTTTGTTCGAGGACGCACCAATTGATCAGGCCATCGAAGGGGTCATCACCGGGATTTATTTCAACCAGGGCCACGTTTGCTGCGCCGGTTCGCGGTTGTTCGTGCAGGAGGGGATTTATTCCACCGTCATCAAGAAACTGCGCGACCGCATCCAGACGTTGCGCGTCGGCAATCCCCTCGACAAAAACACCGACATCGGCGCGATCAATTCCAAACCGCAGCTCGAAAAAATTCGCGAATTGGTGCAAAGCGGCGTGGACGAGGGTGCGGAGCTTACCCAGTCAAGCTGCTCACTCCCGGCCAAAGGGTATTGGTTCGCGCCGTCATTTCTCACCGGCGTCACCCACGCGCATCGCGTGGCGTCGGAGGAAATTTTCGGGCCGGTGCTGAGCGTGATGACCTTCCGCACGCCGGACGAGGCGGTGGCGCGCGCGAACAACACCCCTTACGGCCTGAGCGCGGGCGTGTGGACCGACAAGGGCAGCAAGATTTTCAGGATCGTGAACCAACTGCGCGCCGGCGTCGTCTGGGCGAACACCTACAACAAGTTCGACCCGACCAGCCCGTTCGGTGGTTACAAGGAAAGTGGTTTCGGTCGCGAGGGCGGCTTGCAGGGGCTGGCGGCGTATTGTCGGGTCAGTTGAACTCCGTTCGTGAGACTGCGCAAGCCCGGGCAATCAAGCGCGGGCCGGGGCCGATTCGTTCTCTTGATGACAAGCGCGAAGGTTCTGACGGCTCAGCGCAAACCGGCCGGGCAGATTGTCGGCTCAAATGAGTTGAAGTTCACGCTAAGTCCCACCGTTCCCAACGGCTTTTACGAGGTGATGGCGCGGAGCAACAGTCCCGGCACGCATTGGATTGACTTGGCAGCTGTCCTCCGCGGAAGCAACCAATCCGTGACGGTTAGCCGTCAGCCGGAAGGAAAAGCTCTCAAGGTTGCCGATTTGCCCCGGTGGACCTTGATCGCGCCGGTCGGCTGCGATCCCGATGGCGATGGCTGGTCCAACGCGGAAGAGTTTTCCCTGCGCGCTGACCCGCAGGAAGCGAACCGGGTTGCACCGGCGATCGATTTGAATCATCCATCTTTTATGACGCTCATGCGTGCGTTAGCAGCCCAGTCCGGGTCGGATTCCTCGTTCGATTCAAAATTGAAGTCCGCAAGACGGGTTCGTGCGTTTGTGGCCCTTGGGAGTTTCGGGTTGGTCTGGCTACGCTTGGATGCTCGCAGTGAGAACGAACCAGGCAAATCCGGAGTTCGACGTGAGGCGCACATGCGCTTCCCGAAGCAGGCTTGGGAGACCGCCGGCGGAAACTGGAAGCCCATGAGTCGCTGCCTGACGGGGGTTGTCCCGCGATCAATCCGTCCGCTCCCGGCAATGGCGCATGGATACTGGTGGGAGTTTCTTGTGCGTTGACCCAAGCGCTCCACGAGGCGTCGGAGGAAATTTTCGGGCCGGTGCCGGGGAGGAATGAGCGGATTGAACCGCGTACTGTCCGGCATGGGGGCATGGTCCGCGTCACCCAAGTAAACGTGCCGTCAAAGCTTGCGCCGAGATCGGGAATGCCGGTTGTGACCGGGCCGCCGCAGGGCTCAACGACGGGTGCGGCGCAAGGCAATCAAGGTCGCGAGGCCCAATCCCAGCACGGTCGCCGTGGCGGGTTCGGGAATGGTGACGGTAAAGGCCTGGATGCCCTGGTTGGAACTCATGGCCCAGAGCTGCGCCGTGTTGCCACTGATGTTGCCCCAGCTCAATTGCCCCGTGGCGTTGGGATTGGCCACGAGCGGACCGGTGGTGTTGTTGCCGTTCGCCAGCCAGATGGGGTTCGCCGGATCGGTGACATCGTACAAACTCACGTGTGAATCTCCGGTGCTTTGCACAGCCAACAAGGGCACGCCGCCCACTTCCGCGTACGCCAACAGCCGATCGGCGGTTGCGCCCGCCGGGTCCGGAAAGATTACCGTATCCAGAAGCGTTCCGGACGCACCGGCAAAACTGGTATGCCGGTACAGGCTGCTGCCCTGACTGCCCAGAACGTGGTTCGCGTCCGTAAAGGTAATGCCCAGACGGAAATCACCGGCATTGGGCGGCGTACCTGCAAAGGCAACGGCCGTGGCGGTGGAGGTTGTGGGGTCCAGCACCATATAGCCATTGTTCCCCGTCACTGCGGGTGCACTGCCAAACCCAAAAGCCAGGCGGGTCGAGCTGCCTCCACCGATGGCCGCCAGGCTGTCCCCCACCCGCGCTCCGCTGAGTCCGGCATCGCCCGAATACACCACCGTGGGGGCGGAGCTTTCGGTATCCCAGCGATAAACTTTGAATGGGGAGTTGGCTGATTGGATGGTGAGGTTGTTCACGTAAATGGCGCCGTCCGCCCCGACGGCCACGGTGTTCACGGCAAAAGTGCCGCCGCTGATGCCCGTCGTATCCAATGCGCCTAAATCCGCGCCAGTGGCCGGGTCCAAAATGCGGATGAAATTTCCCCCGCTGCGACTCACGAGATAGAGGTGGCCATTGCCAAAGGCCAGGCCACGTTCGGTATGGCCGGTACCAAGATAGCCGTACCCGCCTTCACCGGGAGCGAGCCAGCCATCGCCGCCGCCAAAGCTGCTCAGCGGTGAGAGAAATTGCGCCGGCGCGAGAGACACGCCAAACATCATGCTCAAAACAACACACCCCGATTGAATCCTGGTCATACGCCGCATACAAAAAGTTGGTTGGGATTTTCGATTCAAAAACGACGCGAGTATAAAGTGGACGACAAGGATTGCCTATCCGCATTTGACCCGATTCCACTGAATGTTTACGGGGCAATGTTCCACTCCGGTCGGCGTGACCATGCGCTGAGGTTCAGGGCGGCGCCGGATTCAAGGGATCGTTTTCGCCCACTCCCGTGCGCGGGCCATGAGTTCTTCGCGTTGGTCGGGGCGCACGTAGCTGAGGCCGAGGCGATGCTCCCAACCCAGCAGGATGGCGATGGTGCGGGCGGTGCTGTCGCACACCCGCATGGGTGGGCCGGGCAGGGTGCGCGAGTATTCAATCGGCGTGGTGTCATCGAGCAACGGAATCAAGTCGCGCACGCGATTGGTTGCCGAGATGTTGCAGAGGGTGACCAGGGCACGCTCGCGGAGGTAACTGTCCACCTGTTTGTCGCCAGCCACGGCCAGGATTTCACCGGTCAACCGGTCCGGCGCGAGCTTGGCCAGGGCGCGGGTCGCTTGCGCGTCGTAATCCGTGCCGCGCAGCGTGAATAACTCATCCACCGCCGGCATGTAACCCAGATCCGCCAGCGCTTCGAGAAGGGCGTCGGCCAGATTGTAGTTGTGGTTGGGAAGCTCAATCGGCTTCGGTGGCAGGCGCAGGCTGGTGTTTTGCTTCATGATGGAAGTCACGGGTGTTTCCAGCCGGAGCGCGAGACGATCCACGTTGAGCAGTTCACTCGCGCGGTAATGTGTTCCGTGGATGTCTTTCACAATGGCCATCACTTGCGGTGACTGCTCCTCGGAAGCGATCACCGGCAATGGCAGCCGTTCCTTGAGTTTGGTGAACAGCAGAGGAGCGGTGTTGGTGGCGCCGAGTTTCGCGAGTGAATAGGCCGCCGCCGCGCCAACCAGTTCATTCGTATCGTTCAGCGACGCCAACAGCGCGGCGACGCTCTGGGGGTCGTTCCACCCGGTTTTGTAGATGGCCAGGAGTCCCTGCCAGCGCACGCCATCCGCCGGATCCCGCAGTGCCTGCAACAGCAATTTGCGCGTTGCGTCGGTTGGCTGCGGCAACCGGCTCAGGAGGACGCAAATCAAACGCCGCCCATGCGGTGATTGTTCGGCAAAGGCGGAGGTCAGAGCTGCCGTATCCATCGCTTCCGGACGCGACAACAGAATGCGCGCGGCGGCGCTGGCCAGGTTGTAGTTGGAAGAGTCGAGGAGTTGGATCAAGTCCTTTTGCCGCGACTCCCATGGCAATCGGGAGATGATTTCGCCGAGGCCAGCGGCCAGGTCGTTGTTGTCACCGGCCTGCGTCATCAGGTCGAACAAGGCAGCCAGGTCTTGCGCCGTTGCGCGCGCGCCGATTTGCCAGAGCAGGTCGCGGGTATCACCATAATTGGGATTCTCGTCATCGCGCCCGGCGCGCAGTTGTTTGAGCAATTCCCCCACAGACGTTTCCGCGTAGAAGCTTTTGGTGAACGTCGGGGCGGGCGGCGTCTGACCTTTGGCGATCAACGCGCGCCACGATTCGTCGTCCAGCGGTTGGTCGCTTGGGCGGACGAATTCCCGATAGGTCAGCACCGCGCCGCGATAGAGTTGGAGCGCCTTCCCGTCGGGGACGATCACGTACAGCGCCTGCGGTCGCGCCAGCCCGGCGTAGAGCAGCGAGCCGGTCAGCGGATTGGAGAAGACCCGCGTGACAATGGGGAAATCGTCACGGGGCACTTCGTAGGAATTGCCGTAATAGAAATGGAACCCAGCGAGCGTGATGCCATAATCTCGGATCCACTTGGCGTCGTCTGCCGTCAATGCCTCCCGGTTGAGAGATTTTCTGGCCAGCTCCGCGAGGCGGTCGCACACCGGGGCGAAGTCATGGATGAGCCGGGCGGTGTTCTGGCGACAGTCGAAGAACATGCGAAGCGTTTCGGTATCCGCTTCGGTGGCAACACCTGATTCGGCGCAGCGGCGGGCCAGGTCCGTCAACTGCTTTTGCAACTGCATGTGTCGTGTGCGCGGGTTAACTTTCTCCAGTTCAGCCTGGTGTTTTTCGTAATAGCGATTCTGAAATTGACCGAGTTGTTCCAGCTTGCCTGACATCCGCTCAAGTTCCTTCTCGTCCCGACTGCGTTGCGCCTTCTCCACAAGCTCGAGCGATTCCAACAAATTTGTCGCCACCGATTTGATCTCGAATTGAGGTTCCAGACCCGCCTGCGCGAACGCCTCCGCGGTGCGCCGGGCCAGCTTCGCAAGCCCGGAAAAAAACTCCGGGTACGGGGCAACCATGCCTTGCGGTGGAGTGACGATCCCCATGTATGACACGCTGAGTTTGGTGTGCAGCGCCCAGGTATGCCGCTGCTCGGCCCAGGCGCCGAGCTGCGTCCAGAGTTGCAGGTCGTGCCACGCCTCGGTGCGCAAGGCGGCTGGCACTTGCGCCGGGAGCGGTTCTTGCAATTTGGCCAGCAACCTCATGGCATCGCCATGCAACGAATCCGGCAGCGGCCCGCCTTTCGCCTGTAGGATGAGGTTGCCAACTTCCTCGCCGAACTGGCTGCGCACCGCGCGCACGGCGGCGGGCGAACGGAGTTCGACCGATGACGCGAGGAAGTCGAGGCCGGACGGATACATGCGGTGGGGAATCTTCGGATCGGTGGTGTGATGAAAGCAGACGGCGCAAGGCAATCGCCGTGGCGGCAGCAACCGGAACCCCCGGGTTTGCTTGGCGAAATCCGAATACTGCTCCGGCGACAACAACTGGTCGTTGACCCGGGGCGCCGGCAGTACGCTCGCCAACCGGTCTTGGATTTGGACGAGTTGGGCCTCCGTGGCCAGCAGAGCGTTGGTTCCCAGCACGGCGGTTGCAGCGGTGGTGTACTCGCGAACCGTTCCATCTTCCGCCGGCGCGAGAAAAGCGTCGAACGGCTCGGAGAGTTGCCGCCACAAGCTCAGCAGGCTGGGATCGTGATTGATGAGGCTGGCCAGCGCCACGGCCGCTTGCGTTTCACGCGAGTTGTTCAGGCGAAAAACCACGCTGGCGTACCACTGCCGCGCAGCGAAGTAGTCGCTCAACTCGGGAGACTGCGTGTAAAAACTCTGCGCCCGGAATTGCGCGGGTGACAAGGGGAAGCCAACAGGCATCGGGATTGCCCCCGAACCGCTGCGCAACGCTTCGACGAGGCGCCCGGCTTCGCCATTGAGGGATTGCCGTGGTGCTGCGTCCTGCAACGCCAGCCCCACGGAGGTCAGCAAGCTCAGATCATTGGCCGACGGACCGAGCCGGTTTGATTGCGCGTTGATCTCAGCCAAAAGCTGGCGTGAGAACTGGCGCAACCGCTGTGCCTGCACCAGTTCCATTTCCTTCACGCCTTCCTCGAGCAAGATGTGGTAGGTGTGCCAGGCGGAATCCGTGGTGATGAAAGCCGGCAGCGACTGACCGAAACGGTTGGTCTCTGATGGGGGTTCAATCTGTGGGCTTTGGATGTACGCTTCGAAGATTTGCTTGAACGTGGGGTCGGTGACAACGAAACCGTTGGAGCGGAGTAAATCCAGTCCATTGGTGGCTCCTTGAAACCCCTCCATCCCGCGGACTTCAGCCAAATTATACGTTGCGGCAACCGTATTGCGAACACGCAACGGCGCGCAGCAACCGGCCACTGCAATCCAGAGCAGCGTTTTGCAGAGCCACGTATTCATGTCTGTCACTTGTGCTCGGATTTTGGCTGTCACGATGCTAACGAGGCTACGGCGCAAAATCCACCCAAAATCTGCGCCTGGGCTGGCAAACAAATGGAGGCCGATTGGTTCAGTTGAATTCCATTCGCCGGATTTGTGGCCGCCGGAATAGGCGCGGCGGGAAGAAACACTGCGGAATTTAAGCCGAATCCATGTAGCTGGAAGGAAGCTCCCGATGGGCGGGGAATTGGCGGGAGATGCCAACGCCGCAATTGTCAGTTGCATGCCGGGATCGTTCAATCACAGCCAGGGCATTGGCGTGCGCGCGAGTTTGGTTTGCGAATCCGATAGACCGGACTGATGGTCGGAGCTCGGGTGGCCGTTGGGGTGGCGGTTGAGGACGGGCCGGGATGATGGGCATGTTTCCGGGAGGGATGAGGCGGCCGTGCGGAGAATTGCTTGTGGTGGCAGTGGGGAGTGCGGGGCGGTCGCCGCTGATGGCACTTGGGGATCGCTTCTGTGCTTGGTGCATCCCTTCCATTTTGAAAACAAGATCATTCTTTGACAGTTGTTCCGCAACGCCATCACGCCGCGTCAAATTTACGGGTAAAAAACGTTGACAGAACTCCCGAATTTCTGGTACTTAGTGCGTTAACATTTTAATCTCGTCATTTAACCCGGGTTCACCTCCGGGCATGGAACGACGGGTGCGGAGTGTGGCAGCGATGATGAACCGCGAACCTGACTGGAAAAGTGTCTTGGCCAGTGGCGTTCGCCAACCGGACAGCAAGCTATGAAACTAAACCAACCTATCAAACACGGCTTCGTAGAAGCCGATCATCCCATCCAGCGGCAGTTCACCAGCTCGAGCGCACCATCGCCTCGTGGCCGGAGTGTGGTCACGGGGGCATTGGCATTGGTCCTGATGTTGACAGCCGGGCGCGTGACTGCGGCCACCTCGACAATTTTTGCCGACGATTTTGAAAGTTACACCGCGGTGGCCACGAGCATGGCGGACACGGCAGATGCCAATCCCACCGGCTCCCAGTGGGTCATCAGTGATGACACCGCGTTGGGGGAAACGACACCGGGCGCCGGGGTGCAGGTCATCAACTGGTTGACCAATGCCGCGGGAGAGACCACCCAGAGCCTGTTCCTGCGATCGGGCACCAAGGCGGATATTCAGCTCAACGGTCCGAAGAGCGGCACCCGGTACCAGTTGGATTTCTGGGCCTACGTCATCAAGGAACCCTCGAGCGATCGCGGTTTCTACATTCAAATCCAAGGCGAAGGCAACGATTACAACGGCAGCGATTTCGTGGCTTATCAAGCGGACCGGGCGGCCAACTCGAAGGCGGTCCGTTATTACGACGGCATCAACACCCCTGCGGCCTGGAAAAACATCGGGACCTTCGAGACGAATGTCTGGCAGCACCATCGGCTGGTCATGTATCCCAACACCGGGGAAATGAAGGTGTACATTGATGACATGGAGAACCCGCTCAACTCCGGAGACACCTGGCTGTCACGCAGCATCGTGGCGGTGCCCACCCTGATCAGCATCATCCATGAAGGGAACAGCGCCGACGACGGCTGGTGGGCGGTGGATAATATCGTCTTTACGGTGGATGACGCTATCAGTCTGGACACGACGATCACCGAAGGGTTTGAGAGTTACGCGGCGCGTACGAATCCTGACGATGACGCCGATCCGACGGGGGCGTGGATTACGACCGAGTTTGACGGCAGTGGCGACCGGAGCATTCCCGCCATGCCGGGCAAGGTGCAAATCGTGGATTCATCCGTAGTGACGCCACATTCCGGCAGCAAATCCCTCAAGCTGGAAGGCGGACAGCGCGCCGGCGCCACCCTGGCCTGGGGCGAACCCCCGCAGAGCGACGTGCAGGTGACTTGGTGGGCCCGGGTGCCGGCTGCCGTGCAAAATCTGCCGACCGATGACGCCGTGTATCTGCGCATGTCACTCTATGGCAAGGAGGGGGCCAACAGCCGCGCCGGAGATTGCATGTTGCTGGGATACGGAATCCGGGTTCAAAACGGCACCAATGTTGGCAACGGGATGAAGTTGATGTATTACACGACGGCCTGGGTGGAATCCGAGGTCACTTATACCCCCGACGTTTGGGAGGAATACCGGGTGATTACTCACACCAGCTCGGGGAAATACACGGTCATCAAGAATCCGAACAGCCCCAATCCGCAGGTGGTGGTGGATCGGGCGCCATTTATCAGCGGCAGTCCCTCTGTGCAGCCGGTTTTCATGGCCGCTTGGAGCAGTTCCAATGGCAGTGGTCACCCACCGGTTTATGTGGATGACATCGAGGTAAAGTCGCTGGTGTCCATTGCGGACCCGTTGCCGACGCCTTACACACCCACTCTCCATGGGGACCGGTTCACCAATTACACGATGCTGCGCGTGCCGGGGTCGGTGGGCAAGGCGGTCGTGGCCCCGGATAACTCGACGATTTTGTTCGCGATGGACGCGCCCCCGCCCGATGGAGGAATTTATCGGGCCGTCAAGGTGGCCAGCGGCAATTGGGCGGTGGACTCCACGCCGATCGTGACGGGGATTGACAGACCCTCCGGTTTGGTGGTGGATGCCGCCGGTACGCTCTGGTGGACGCATGATTACGCCCAGTCACTGCGCCGGCTGAAAGCGCCTTGGGCTACTTCCACGTGGGAAGAGGTGGTTTCCAACTTCGGCTACACGGATGGCGATGACGATCCAATCGACCTGTGCATCGCGCCGGCAGGTTTTAGTGGGATGCTGGGCAGCCCGGGGCAGATCGTGATCGCGGACCGTGGGAGCGACGACAACCCCAACAACGCGGTGTACCTGCTCGATCCCGCGACGACGACCCTCGGTCAAACCAATCTGGTCCTGGGATCACCGGCTCCGACCGCGGATTGGTGGAAGTTCCTGATTGATCAGACGGCCACGGGGTTGGGCGGTGATAATCTGAACGGCATCGCCCCGCTGGCGCAGTCGGGTGAAGTGGTCACCCTCAGCACCGACGGCTACATCAGTGCCATTAACGGTGATGGCAGTTACCGGACCATTTTCCCCGCGACCTTGTGGCAGGACTTCTGGACCGGCGGCCCGGCCCCGAACGGGATCGCGCTGGCGGTGGATCCCGCCGACGGACGGATTTGGGTGGGAGATGACACTCGTGATCAGGTCTGGTCCATTGCCTCCAATTCCGGCAATGACGCCTCGGCCCCGGATCAACTCGAGTTGTCCTTCCCGCTCACCAATCCCGGCCGGCCAGATTTGCAGCTGCAAATGCACGATCCGACCATGGCCTTTGCCGGCAACGGCGCGTTCATGGTGCTGACCGATGGCAGTGTGCTCAATGACGGAGGACGACTGATCATCTTCCACAACGAGCCGATTGCCACGCTGGACATCTCCATCACCCAGGCCACCCGGCAGGGCGATGGTTTCCATCTGACGTGGGAGAGTGCCGGGGCGGCGACCTATGAGGTCTGGCGCTCAACGGACTTGAGCGATCCGAACGGCTTCGTGAACATTTCGGGCGACCTGTCCGGCACGAGTTACGTGGATGCGAACCCGCCGGCTGGCGCGGCCTTCTACCGGATCCGGGTGAAATAAGTGGGGACAACGCTTCCGCCAGCGGGTGAAACTCCCGCTGGCGGAAGGAACCTTGCCGGGAAGTTGGACGAGCCGCCGAACCCGGCTAATTTGTGTACGTCGAAGCATGGTGAACCATGAACATCCATAACCAAACACGACGCGGATTTACACTGATCGAATTGCTGGTGGTCATTGCCATCATCGCGATTCTGGCGGCGATGTTGTTGCCGGCACTCTCGAAGGCAAAGGCCAAGGCGCAGGGCGTTTACTGCATGAACAACCACAAGCAACTCGCTTTGGCGTGGCGGCTTTACGTGGATGACAGTAACGATGTGTTGCCCTTCAGCAAGGGGAACGGCAATTATGATCCCTACGCCTGGGTTAACGGCTGGCTCGACTATTCCGGATCGCGGGATAATTGGGATGTGAATGAGACGATCGGCAAGAGCATCCTTTTCACGTACGCCGGCAAAAACCCGGCGATCTTCAAATGCCCCTCGGATCAAAGCAAAGTAACGGTTTTGGGCCGCACCCTGCCGCGCGTGCGCAGCATGTCCATGGTGAACTGGGTGGGCGGGCGTGGCAGTGGCGGCGGACAACTCGCGGCGATGAACTGGTCGCAAACCGCACTGGGCAACAAAAGTGGGGAGGCGCGAATTTACCGGAAGTACAGCGACATGAATGTGCCCGGCCCCGCCCAAACCGCCGTGTTTCTGGATGAGCGCGAAGACAGCATCAATGACGGAATGTTCGTCATCGCCATGGAAGGGGCGCCCGCGGGCGGCAGCGGTGCGCCTTCTCCGGGAGCCTATGGAATTATCGATTATCCCGCCGCCTATCATGGTGGCGCCGGCGGATTTTCCTTTGCTGACGGCCATTCGGAAATCCACAAGTGGCGGGATCCGCGGACGACTCCGGCCCTGCGGCGCGGGGGAAATTATGATTACAATTTCAAAGCCACGCCGAACAATCCGGACGTCGCGTGGATGCAGGAAAATTCGACACGCCGGATTCCCTGAATCTGCGCGCGTGACGGGCAGTTCGCTTGTATCGGACTGAGGCGATTTATGCGGCGACTTTTGATTCATCTGTTGATGGCCGGCCTGGTGATTCTCACAGGATGCGGCAAGGGCGATTCGGGCCCCGATCCCGCGCGCCTGCAGCAGGCGTTGGAACGCTTGAATGCAGCGGTCACGCCGCAGGAACGCCTCAGCTGCCTCGGGGAAGCCGCCAAACAAAGCCTGGCGGCGGGCAAATCTGCAGAGGCGCAGAAGTACGCGCAGGAATTGCTCGACCTGCTGCCCGGCTTGCGCGCCCAAGCCGGAGCGGGTGACGCCGCCATGGATGCGCACCAGGTGCTGGGGCGGATCGCGCTGCGCGCCGGGCAGGTGGATGAGGCCAGGCGGCATTTGCTGGAGTCCGTCAAAATCCCCGGCCCGCGAATGACGGATTACGGTCCGGAGATGGGGCTGGCGAAGGACCTCCTGGGGAAGGGCGAGCGTCAAACGGTGCTCGATTATTTCAGTATCTGCGAGAAATTCTGGGATCGGAACCGTCTGGCCGAATGGGCCCAGCAGGTGCAGCAAGGCCAGGTCCCTGATTTCCCCCCGAACCTCCTCAATTAACCGGGCACGACGCCCCGCCTACCAGGCTTCCACGCGGAAGAATCCCGTCGCATTTGTCCCGATGGGCAGGCGGAAACGGTATTGGTCCTGGCCCAACGCCACTGGAGTGGCCTCCGGCACCAGCGTGTACGCACCCGCTGGTTGCGAAGCGCGCAGCAACCGGAAGGTCGTCAACGGCGCCGCTCCCGCGCACACGATTTCCAGCGTGTCATCTGCCGCGATGGTTTCAATGGAAAGAATGCTGACCGTGGGAGGAGGCAACAGCAGCAGGTCCCCAAGGCTTTGCCCGCCGGTACCGCTCTGAAACAGGTACTGCACTTCGTGCGGGTTCAAGGCGCGCCGCCAGATGGCGAAGTCGTCCACATAGCCGGTGAAGTAATTGGCGCCTGTGGGCCCCTCGCGGCCCATGGCCGCAGCCTGCCCCGGTTTGATATTTCCAGTCAGACCGGCCGACCCGCCGCCATCGTTGCCAACGTGCGCATCCATCAACTCCCCATTCAAATAGATGGCGGCTTCGCCCGCCCCCGGAAAGGCCTGGCCGTTGTACGTGGCCACGATGTGGATCCACTGATTGGTCGGGAGAAAACGGCCCGCAATTCCCGGTCGGGCCGCATGGTTGTCCGTCGTGGTGATTTTGAAACGCAGTTCGTTGTTGGGCTTGTCCAGATAAAGCACGTAGGCATCCGCCGCCGAATCAAAGATCGCGCCGTAGTTGCCGGCAAGCTGGGCGGGCAGATTTTGCAGGTTGAGCCAGATCGAGAGGCTGAGTTGATTGGTGCCGATGTCCATCCCGGAGTTTTGGGGCAGGGTCACATACGCGTTTGCGCCCTCCAGCTTCAACGCGCCGCCCAGTTGGGCCCAGGGCGATTGAAACCAGTGCGAAGCGCCGTCGTTGCGGATCAACGCGGCGTTGTTGGTGCCGTGGTCGTCTGCGATGGTGGTGGCGAAGGCATTGGTCAGTCCGTCGTCAAAATTCCAGTAGGCGAACAGATCGTCGGCCAGATGCACCGGGCCGTTGGTATCCGGCGGCAACTGCGCGTTTCGAACCGCGCCCGGATCGTTGGAGATGATGCCGTCCACGCCCAGGCCCACAAGGTAGCGGATTTCGGAAATACTATCCACGGTCCACACGAACAGCTTCAATCCGGCGTTGTGCACCAGGTCCAGCACCGCGGGGGTAACCGCTGATCGCTCCCAGGCGATGGTGCCTGCGCCGGCGGCGATGGCCGCGTTCAGCTTGGCCTCCGTGAACGCCCCGCTGCCCAACGCGGCAAGCCTCAGGTCGGGCGCCAAAGCATGAATGGCACTGAGGAAGTTCCAATCGAATGACTGCACCACCACCTGGTCAACCACCTCCAGGCGTTGGAGCTCGCTCAGGTAGGCACTGGCCGGGCCCTGCTTGTGCTCGATGAGCGGTGTGGCAAACGGCAGGGTGTTGGTGATCATTTCCTCAAGGGTCGGCACCCGCTCTCCGACAAACTGCGGCCCGAACCAGGAGCCGGCGTCCAGCTGTTTGATTTGCGCCAGGGTTTTGCCGGTGATGGGGCCGGTGCCGTCCGTGGTCCGGTCCACCGTGCTGTCGTGCATGATGACCAGGTAGCCGTCCGCGGAAACATACACATCGGTTTCCACCAGGTCCGCCTTGCCTTCGGCGGCCATGAACGCCGCCACCGTGTTCTCCGGAGCAAACCGTGAATTGCCGCGATGGGCAATGCTGAGGACTTCGGCAGCCTGGGCTGTCAGCAACAGGGCAGCCCCTTGCCAGCAGAGAAGCGGGACCAATTTGCGTAATAACATGGTTAGAGCGTTAACACGCGGGCTGACCCTTGTCAAATGGCGGGAGCGGCGGTCCCGGGACGCCGGCGCGGAAGGAGTGCCCGGGGTCTTACTCCTCCGCGAACAGATATTCCAATTCCGCCCTGGACAGGCTGCGCGCAAAGCCTTCCTCGCCGAGAACATCCGCAATGGTTTGGGCCTTGCTTTGCTGCAGTTCCCAGATTTTTTCCTCCACGGTGCCGGGGGCGATCAGCCGGTAGGCGTTCACAGTGTGGGTTTGACCAATCCGGTGCGAACGGTCTATGGCCTGGGCCTCCACGGCGGGGTTCCACCATGGGTCATAAAGCACCACGTAACTGGCGGTGGTGAGATTCAGGCCCGTGCCGGCGGCGCGCAGGCTCAGGAGGAAGACGCCGGGCGCGGGATCCTGCTGGAACGCGTGGACCACCTGCTGCCGATCCTTGGTTTGGCCGGTGAGCAGGTGGGTGTTGATGTGGCGCGTGCGGCATTCCTTTTCGAGCAGCTGCAGCATCTGCACGAATTGGGAGAATACGAGCACTTTCTGTCCTTCATGCATCAGGGCGTCGAGCAGTTCAAACAGTGTTTCCGTTTTGCCGCTGGGCGAGCCGTTGCCGACCAGTGCCGGGTGGCAGCAGACCTGGCGCAGGCGTGTCAGCGCGGCCAGCACGTGCATCTTGCTCTTGTTGAGTCCCTGTTCGGCGACCGCCTGCATGATCTGCTCCCGGCTGCGGCGCAATTCGGCGAGATACAGTTTCCGCTGCTCATCACCGAGCGGGCAATCGCGGCGCTCCTCGATGCGCTCCGGCAGATCCCTGGCCACGTGTTTTTTCAGCCGCCGCAACAGCAGCGGGCGCAACTTGGCGGACAACTGCCGGCGCGCAATGCGTTGTGCGCTGACCGCGTCGCTTCCGCCCTTCGGCTCGTAGGTTTGCAGGAATTGCTCCTGGCGGCCGAGGTAGCCGGGTTGCACGAAATCCACAATGCTCCACAGGTCCAGCAGGCGGTTTTCCAGCGGGGTGCCGGTCAGGGCCAGGCGGCTCTCGGACCTGAGCTGCTTGACGGACTGGGTGACCTGGGCGCCGGGATTCTTGATGAACTGGGCCTCGTCCAGGATCACCGCCCGGAAGGCGAATTTGTTGAGCTCCTCCAGGTCGCGCCGCAACAGCGCGTAGTTGGTGACGATAAGGTCGTGTTCGGGGATTTGCTTGCGCAGGTTGTGCCGGGCCGCTCCGCTTTCCAGCACGAGCACGCGGAGATCCGGCACAAATTTTTCGGCCTCGCGCCGCCAGTTGTGCAGCACCGAGGCGGGGCAGATGGTCAGGGATGGTTTGGGATGTTTGGGGTGGTGCTCCTTCAACCAGGCCAGCCAGGTGAGCGTCTGCAGGGTTTTCCCAAGCCCCATGTCGTCGGCCAGAATCCCGCCCAGTTTGAGGCGGGTCTGGTGGGCGAGGAAATCGAAGCCTTCCTTCTGGTAGGGGCGCAGTTCGGCCCGGATGCTGGTCGGCAGGGCCATGACCGGAACGCCTTTGAAATGGCGGAGGCGTTCGCGCAGGGCACGGGCCTCGGGTGAATCCGCAAAGCGGGTGAATTCGCTGTCGTTCAGATGGGCGACGTGTTCCAGTCCAACCTTTTGGGGAATGGCCAGCAGACCGCCCAAGCCAAGGTCCGCCATGGCTTCGTGGGCGTTTTGCACCGCATCGGAATCGAGCTCCACCCAGCCGGAGTTGGGCAGCTTGACGAAACGCCCGGTGGATTGCGCCAGACATTCCAGGTCCGCCTTGCTCAACTTCATCCCTTCGGCCTCCCATTCCGCCGAGACGGAGAGCCAGTCAATGCCACTGCCCTTGACGATCAGTCTGGGTTTAAGGCGGCGCGGTTGGAGGAACAGCCGGTGAAACGCCGGGTTCCCGAGAAACTCCACGCCTTCGGGATGGCGTTGCCAGGCGGCGGCGAGCGTGCCCAAACAATTTTCATTGGCGTCGCCAATCCAGAGCCCGGGTTCGGGATTGAACCAATCCAGCTGCCGCAGCCACCGCAAGGCCGGCTCAATGCTGGGGCTGTCGAGGATTTCAGGCTTGTCGGCCGGACGCTTTGCCGGGGCGTGCGGGCGCCATTCCTGTCCGGTCCAATGCCAGACACTTCCATCGCGGGCGCTCTTTGCCTGGAGGCGCAACCGGACGGTGTCGTCGAGCAACTCGAACACGAACTGCGGGGTCACCTGGTGCGTGATGCAGAGCTGTTCCCAGTCCACCCCGTTGGCCCCCGGCGTCTGCCGCAGATGCATGAGCAGCCGGTGGCTCAGCCGCCGCACCGGCACCGCCGGCCGGCCGGCCCAGTGTGCAATCACCGCGGAGGGCGGCGCGTTGCGCAGCAGGTAAAAGGTGTGGTCCACGAGGACCAGCGGCGGTTGCTGGTTAAAGAAGCGGACCTCGGCCATGGACGCGGCTTTCCCGCCGGGGAGAGTCAGGCGATGCGTGAACGCCAGTTCTGCGGCCCCGGTTTCCAAATGCGGCTCCAGCGCGGCCACTTGCCCGGTAAATTGCAGCGTCTGCCGGGTGTCGGCGAGTTCCAGCCGTGGGGTTTGTCCCCAGCGGGCGAGCCATTGAAGCAGTTCGATGTCCGCAAGTTCCAGCAGGTCGCTGCCGTCCTGCCGTTGCCGGTGCGTTTCGGTCAGCCAGGAAATGAATTCCCAGTCGGCCGGGGGGAAGAGTTCCTGCTCGTGCGCCGCCCGGGTGGCGAGGTCAATCAGATCGCGCAGCGTACGGACTTTTTCCCCGGTCCGGGCGCGAAACAGGTGAAATTGAACGCCGAGACGATAACGGGCGGGCAGGGTTTTGTCTTCCAGGGGGCGGCACACCACGCGCAGCGTCGCCCGCGGCGTGTCCAGGTGGGGCAGTGGTGGTGGCAGCAACCAGTTCTCCAAGGCGCGCACGAACTGTTGCTCCTGTTCCGCGGCTTCAGCCCGCCCGAAGCGTTTCAGGTCCGCATGAGCGGAAAGCTCGGGTGGCAGCGGGCGCCTGGCGCGCAAAAACAGAAACGCCAGCTCTTCGAGGCGTTGAGCGCCGGTGACAGCCAGGAGGCGCGGCCACCATTCGGTGGCAGGGAAATCTTTGCGCGCCAGCGACAATTTTTCAAAATAATCTTCCAGTAGCAGCCACGCGCGCTGGGAATCCACACAGGCGGCGAAGTTGCGCAGAATCTCCTCGCGCTCGTCAACGCGATTCTTGGAGTCGGACAATTCGCGGCGGAGCTCGGCAAACGCGCCGTAAGTTTCCGCCAAAACCTTGTGGTGTGCGTCGTATTTGGAGGTGCTGCCACTCTGGCGCGTCGCCCCGGTCCCGTTTTTATCAGCAGCTTTGGACATCTGAAATTTACAACTCGTGTCTTAGCGTGACATCTCGCCACGGAACCGCGCAGCGGTCAATCAGAAACAAAAAAAGATTCGGGCGGGTGCGACATGCGCTCGGCCGTTGCGTGGGGGAGACCTGCGGATGACGGCGGGGATGGTTGTGCAGCAGGCCAAACCTCCTGGACAACGCCGGCGGCTGGCCAATGTCGGGGCGCCGTGTGAGCGCCGTGCCGGGGGCGGTGGTTCTTTCACGGCAGAGCGTGCTGGGCGGTCCGGGAATCCTGATCCCGTGATCCGGCGGCCAGGTCCAGGCCGCCGCTGTCGCCGGGAGCAAAATCGAGCGGGAGTCGGGAAATCAGAGGCCATTCAAACTCGTGTCAAAAGGGCGGTCCTGTCTCCGAAGCCCACGGGTACGCAGAATTCGGGGTTGATTCCGCCACGGATGCAGGCTAAATCTACCCGTCGCATTTTGATGAATTAATGAAGGAAGCCAAAGCCATTCCGATCTCCGTTTCCGCGTGGTGGCGTGAATTGCGCACGCGCGTGTTTCCCCTGGTCGTGCTGGTCGGGGCCATCGGGGCCATCACCGTCATCTGGCGCAACCACACGGGGCAGACGACGTTGCAGGGGATTGGCGAGGGGCGGAGTGCCAGCATTACTGCGCCCCAGACCGTGCGGATTGAAAAGTGGCTGGTGGAGCCGCACACCATTGTTGCCGCCGGCACCCCGGTTGCCATCGTCATTCCCGCGGATGCGCGGGCGGAGTTCGATCGCCTGCGCACCTTGTATGAAGTCGCGCGCATTCAATCGCAGCCCTCCGCGGCGGAGGAGAACGCCATGGGGTATGAGCGGGTGCGCATCGAGTTGTTGAACACCAAGGCGGAGCTGGCCATCGCCCGGGTCAAACTGGAGCAGGCCGAACGGGATGTGCAGCGCAACACGCCGTTGTTCCACGAAAAACTCGTGTCCACGGAAATTTATGAGTTGTCCGTCAGCCTGCGCGACGCCTTGAAAGCCGAGGTGGCGGAACGGGAACGCGCGGTGGCGCAAATTGAACAACGCGTGGATGCCTTGCGGTCCCTGGGCGAACCGGGACCGGACGCCACGGGCACCAATGTTGCCTGGCTGCGGAATTTGGAGCAAGCCCAGGCCGCAGCGTTCAAAAATCTCGAGCCGCAAACCCTGCAGGCGCCCATCACCGGCATGGTGGGCGTGCCCATCCGTCAAGCGGGGGAATTTGTCCCCGCCGGCGAGCCGCTGATGCTGATGAGTTCCACCCGGGCTGAAAATGTGATTGCGTATCTGCGGCAGCCGTACCGTTTCGATCCCGAGGTCGGCATGACGGCGCGGATCATCACCCGCACCTCGGAACGTCAGGCTTTTGCCAGCCAAATCACCCAGGTCGGGGCGCAGGTCGAAGTATTGACCAATGCGCTGGCCCTATTGCGGCCGGGATTGCTGGTGGACGCGGCTTTACCGGTCGTTTTGCCGGTGCCCCCGGAAATCCGGATTCGACCTGGGGAAATCGTGGATGTGACGATTACCGGGGTGAAAAACCACGCGCCGGACACCCCGGCGGGCGGCGGGACCGCGCCCCGTTTGTAATTTATGGGACCCCGCCGGAAGTTGCTTGCGCGCCTGGGATTGGGGCTGGGCGCCGGGCTGTTGAGTGCGACGCTGGGGGCGGCCGAATTTACGATCTGTCGCGGCATGTGCGACGCCTCGGCGGTCGTCATGCTCGATGATGATTATTTCCTTGTGGCCAATGATGAGGACAACCTGTTGCGGGTGTATTCCCGCACGCGAGGCGGCAGTCCGGCCCAAGTGTTCGACTGGTCGGCATTCCTCAACCTGGACCGGCGTTCGCCCGAAGCCGACCTGGAAGGCAGCGCGGTCCTGGACGGTCGCGCCTATTGGATCTCGTCTCACGCCCGCAACAAAAAAGGCAAGGATCGGCCAAGTCGGCGTCAGTTTTTTGCCACTACTTTTGGCGTGACCAATGGTGCGGTGACGCTCACCCCGGTCGCCCAGCCCTACAACGGCTTGCTGGCGGACTTATTGCAGGCGCCGCAGTTGCGCCGTTTTGATCTGGCCGCCGCTGCAGAACGCGCACCCAAGACCACAGACGCCCTGAACATTGAGTCGTTGTGCGCCACACCGGCAGGAAGTCTCTGGATCGGTTTTCGCAACCCCATCCCGGAAGGGAAGGCGTTGCTCGTGCCGTTGTTGAATCCGACCGAACTGGGTTCCGGCGCCAGGGCGCGTCTGGGGGAGGCGATGCTGCTGGATTTGGGCGGACTGGGAGTGCGGGATATGACCTGGTTCCACGGGCGCTACTTCATCATTGCCGGCTCGTACGACGGCAAGGGCGAATCGCGGCTTTATGAGTGGCAGGGAGGTGACGCCATGCCACGGCAGTTGGCGCATCCGGAATTGAACGGGCTGAATCCCGAAGCCCTGGCCGGTTTTTTTGCGCACGGAAAACCGCATTTACTGGTCGTGAGTGACGATGGCACGCTCAAGATTGGGGGCGTGGATTGCAAGGAGGTCACGGATCCGGAGCAGAAATATTTTCGGATTACGGTGATTGATTTGTAGGCTCATGCGAAAACTTCTGCGCGCCAATTTGCTGCCGGGTCTGCTGCTGGGATTCTCCAGCCTGGTCCTGGCGCCAACGACCGCCGGGAGCGCCACTTCACCAGAGCCTGCCGCGGCCTCTTTCCAGGCGCAGCGAATGCGGCTGGATGAATGTGTCTTTTCGGCGCTGCGGAACAACCGTCAATTGCAGATTGAACGGCTGACCCCGGCCGTGGCGGCGTCCTATCTGAGCGGGGCCTATGGGTATTACAATCCCCTGTTTACGGCCCAGTTTAACCTCGCCCATTCCCAGGATAACGGCACCTTGGATCCCGAGGACTTCAGCCGGGAAGCGCTTTACGATGCTGATTCCCAGCGCGCCTACGGCACGATCACCGGGGTGCTGCCCTGGGGACTGAATTACAGCCTCACGGGCAATTACGCGCACAGTGACGGCACCCGCAATTTCTTCAACTTTGAATCCTACGGCTTGCAGGCGGGGATTGAAGTGCGCCAACCGTTGTTGCGGGATTTCTGGATTGATCAGGGGCGTCTGACCATCCAGATCAACAAGCGCACCCTGAAAATCAGCGAGCTGGGGGTGCGTTATGTGGCAATGGACGTGATCAATCGCACCCAGCTCGCGTATTATGAACTGGCCTACGCCATTGAGGCGGCCCAGACGCAGCGCGACCTGCTGGCCACACGGGAGGCCTTGCTCGCGTCCGTCAAACGGCGCGTCGAAATGGGGACACTGACGATCCTCGACCAGCGCCTGGCCGAGGCGCGGGTGGCCACGGTGGCGACGAGTCTGGCGGCGGCCGAGAACGCGGTGCATCTGGCGGAGAATGAATTGAAAACCCAGCTCGGAGACAGTTGGACCAATTCCCGGTTGACGCGCATCGAACCCGTTGATGCCCTGTTGGCGGTGCCGCAGTTCTTTGATGTGCAGGCCAGCTGGCAGCAGGGTCTGGCGGAGCGACCCGATTTGAAGCAACTGCGCGAAGATCTGGCCAAGGCGGAAATCGACTTGAAGTACCGGCGCAACCAGCTTTTTCCCGCGCTGGATCTCGTGGCGGGCTACTCCGTGCGCGGTTCGGATACCGACAAGGTGCTTCCACCCTTCCAGCCCTCGGGATCGTTGGGCACCGCCCGTCGCCAGCTCACTCGCGCGGACATGCCCTCGGATCTGATTGGCGTCTTGTTTTCCATTCCGCTGGGATCAACTGCGGAGCGGGCCAATTTCCGGGCCAGCAAACAGCTGCGTGAACAGGCCGGCCTGCGCGTCAAACAGTACGAGGAATTGGTGATGCGCCAGATTTCCGACGCCTTGCACACCGCCAAAAGCCAGCTGGAACGGGTGCAGCTGACCCGGCGCGCCCGTGAGTTGTCTGAAGCCGCACTGGAAGCCGAGAATGAAAAATTGATCGGCGGGAAAAGCACGGTCTTTCTGGTGCTGGAAATGCAAAATGATCTCGCCGTGGCGCGGACAGCGGAATGGCGCGCGAAGACCGATTACAATCAGGCCCGCTCTCAACTGCATTTTGCCGAAGCCTCGTTGCTTGACGACTGGCGGGTGCTGATCGAGCTCAAGTGACGTGGCCGGAGATGTTGCCGGGACGTTTCGCCGGCCCGGGCATGCGGCCATCCTGGATTTCCTGCTTCCCTTTTCGCTGCTGTTCCTGATTATATTCGGGCCTGTACGGTTAAAGTTTATCTGATTTGATCCTGAATTTATGGCCGCTGATCCATCTTCCGCCGTCGCCCCAGTCGACGCCCCACCGCTCCGTCCGCTTGCGTTGAATTCCCGCCTGGCCGCCACACCAAAGGCCGCACCGAAGCATGCGGTCAAAGTCAAAAACGCCGCGGGTGCGGACGTCACCCTCGCGGACCCGCGGGCCAGCCGGGCGCTGCTCGCGTTGATGAACCTGCACGCGGTGCTGGGGGGGGCGGCGTGCCACTGGGGCGGACCGGCGGCATTTGCGGAAATCATCGCCTCCGTTCACGGCATCATGTTCGCCACCACTGGGCGCGAGTGGTACGAGGCGTATAACTTCGTCAACGACACCGGCCACGCCGAAAACGGCATCTACGCCCTGCGGGCGCTCTACGGGTTTGATGGTCTGACCTATGAACAATTGCAGGGTTTTCGCGGCATCCGGAGCAAACTCACCGGCCACGGGGAATCGCATCTGAATCCGGAAGGCGTGTTGTTGAGCAACGGCCCGCTGAGTTCCGCGCTGGCCCAGGCGCAAGGCCTGGCCCTTGGCGACCGGGCGGCAAAACGGGACCGCGTCACCATTTGCACCGTGTCTGACGGCGCCAGCATGGAAGGCGAAGCCAAGGAGGCGTTCGCCGCCATCCCCGGTCTGGCCGCCAAGGGACGCTTGAATCCTTTCGTGCTGATCATTTCGGACAATGACATCAAGCTGTCCGGGCACATCTCCAGCGACGCCTTCACCATGGAACCGACGTTTGCGGCGCTCAGCGTGCTGGGATGGAACACCCTGACGGTGCCGCACGGCAACGATTTGCAGGCAGTGTATCTGGCGATTGAAAAAGGCATTGCGGCTGCGCGCGCACATCCCCGGCAGCCCGTGGCCATTCTTTGCAAAACTGTCAAGGGTTGTGGCATCAAGGCGACCGAGGAAAGCGCCACGGGCGGACACGGTTTTCCGTTGAAGAACGGCGAGAAGATCGTGGCTTGGATGCGGGAGTTGTTCCACAACGATGCCGTGCCGGCCGACATCTTGAGCTGGGCGGAATCGCTGCACGCGGATTGGCAAAAGGCGGAGGCCACGCGCCAGGCCAGGACGGGTGCGCCGGCCCCCGCCAAACCCAGGACCGACAAGGTCCAGGCGGGACTGGTACGCGCGGTGATCCGCGCCGCCACGGCGGGGCTGCCGGTGTTTTCCGTCTCCTCGGATGTGCAGGGGTCCACCGGCATCAGTCATTTTCACCAGAGTTTTCCGGACCGTTTCGTGGAGGTGGGCATTGCCGAAGCCAACATGATCAGCACCGGGGCCGGGCTTTCCAAGGCGGGCTTCATTGCGATCGTGGACACCTTCGGCCAATTCGCCATCACCAAGGGCAACCTGCCGCTCACAATGGCGGCGCTGTCGCAGGCCCCGGTCATTGCCATCTTCTCGCACGTGGGCTTCCAGGACGCCGCCGACGGGGCGAGTCATCAAGCGACGACGTATTTCGCCGCCACGAGCGCGATTCCCCACACGGTCGTCATTGCGCCCAGTTGTGCGGACGAGGCGGAAGCATTGATGGAGCAGGCCATCCAGCGCTTCGCCGCCGATCGCGCCGCCGGCAAGGACGGCGAGAGCTACCTGTTCTTCGTCGGCCGCGAGAATTATCCGCTGACGTGGATCGCCGGGGCGACCTATCCATGGGGCAAAGCGCAGGTGCTGGCGCACGGGCAGGACGTGGTGTTGATCGGGTGCGGCGTGCTGGTGAACAAGGCGATTGAAGCGGGAAAACTGCTCGCGGCGCAGGGCGTTAAAGCCACCGTGATCAACAATCCGTTCATCAATCGCGTGGACCTGGAAACGATCGGCGGCGCGGTCAAGACGTGTGGAGGCCGGGTCGTGACGATTGAAGATCATCAGCGCATTGGCGGCATGGGCGCGCAGGTTTCCCATGCGCTCAGTTGCGCGGGCATTGCGCACACGCTGACTTCGTTGGGCGTGTCGGGGGAGTTCGGCCAATCGGCGTACGTGGCCGAGCACCTCTATGAACATCACGGCCTGACGGCGCCAAAAATGGCGGCCGCCGCCCTGGCGTTGCTGGGGAAATAAATCCGGCATGACCGGTGCGCGAATGGCGCGCCACCGTTTTCGGCCCCGGGAAACTTTGTCCGGCCCCCGGGGCCGATCTCCTTTCTGACAGGCATTTCGGCGGCGGACCGGATTCTCCGGCTTCAACCCGGCGTTGCGTGCCGCCCCTTGAACGTCAGTTCGGCGATGCCGGATTTGTCGAGTTCGCCCAAGCCTTCCTTGATCAGGCGGTCGTATTGCTTCTTAGTCGCGGCGGCGAGCGGGAGGTGCAAGCCCTGTTCCTTCGCCAGTTTGAGGGCGATGCCAGAATCCTTGGCGGCGTGCGCGGCGGAGAAGTAGCAGGAGTGCTCGCGGTTTTGCATGTCTTCGCCGTCGGTTTGCAACACGCCGGAACGCGCGCCGGTCTGGGAAAACACCTCGCGCAACATCGTGAGGTCCAATCCGAGCGCGGCGCCCAAGCCCAGTCCTTCCGCCAGCGCGGCGGTATTGGCGTTCATGACCATGTTGACAAGCGCCTTCACTTCGGCGGCTTTGCCCGCGGGGCCGATGTAACGCAGCGCGCTGCCGAGTTTTTCCAGAATGGGTTTGGCGCGCTCAAATACTTCCGGTTTGCCGCCGCACATGAGATACAGTGAGCCTTGCCGCGCCTGCGTGATGCTGGAAGCCATGCAGGCTTCCAGGGAACTCGCGCCTTTGGCGTCGCATTTTTGTTCCACCCAACGATGCACGGCGGGCGTGACGGTGGCGCAATTGATGAAGAGCCTGCCGCGGGCGCGCGTCAACAAACCGCCGTTGTAAATCCGTTTCATGGCCCGATCATCGCTGACCACCGTGATGATTACATCGGCCGCCGCCGTCACCGCTTTGAGATCCGGTGCCGCCGTGGTGTGAATTTCCGCCGCCAGGTGTTGCGCCGCCGCCGGATCAACATCGAACACGGCTGTGATCGGCTGGCCACACTCGTACAGACGCCGCGCCATGTTCGCGCCCATGCGGCCCACTCCCACAAAACCAATTTTTTCGAGCATAAATTTTTCCCGTCCCGTTTACAGTCCGGGCCGAGCTTGGTTCCGGATTGGAGACAAGTCAAATCCGGGCGCCGCGGCTGCCGCAGCAAAATTCCGTCCCACCCGGGCGGCGTGGTCACGCTGCTGGTGTGTCAAACCGGGGGGAGGCGGAGGCTTCGTTTTCAGCCGAGCGCGGGCTGGAAGCCGTATTTTCGGGCCAAAGCCAGGGCGGAGCCCAGCGATTTGACGCCTCTTGTGCATGTGGGATCTGCGAGGGAAGCGGCGGCCAAACAGACGCCCGTGAGCAGGCTGCGCGACAGATCCCAGTCTTCGTGCAGCCCCCAAAGCACGCCAGCGCAAAAGGCGTCTCCCGCCCCTGCAGTGCCCCGGATGTATTGGGCCGGCAGCTTGAGCGCTGACTGCCAGACATCCGCGCCATGCCGGTTGCGCGCCAGGGCGCCTTCCGGAAAGTGAATCACCACAAGGTCGCTGACCCCCAGTTGCAGCAGGGCACCCGCCGCATGCCGTAGCGCCGCGGGATCGGGACGTCCGTCTGCCTGGCGCACTTTGAATCCGGTGATCCGCCCCGCCTCGATCTCATTCAAGATGCAATAATCCACGTGCTTGAGCGTCGGCCGCACCAACTCCACGAAGCGGTTGCTGTCTTCGCTGACCGTATCCACGCTGGTCCGGAGACCCGCCGCCTGCGCGGTGGCGAGCAGGCGTCCCGCTTTGGTGCCGTAGCGGGCGTCCGGCCGGTCCAATTGATCCAGGAGCAGCAGATACCCCAGGTGGAAGATCCTGGCCCGGGTTTTGTGAAAATCGATCGTCGCCCCATCCCACAGCGCGTTTGCGCCCCGCGCGTGGAAAAACGTCCGCCGGCCCGACGTTTGTTCCGTCATGACATCGGTGTAGGAGGTGAAGGTCCGGGGTGTGCTCTTCAGGAATCGCGTGGAGATTTTGCGGCGGCGGCAATCGGCAATGATGCCCGCCCCATCGGCGTCCTGGCCCACCAGCCCCGCGGCCGCCAGGGGAAAGGGCGCACCCGCCTGGGCCAGATCCAGCAGCACGTTGTAGGGGCCGCCACCCGTGCCGGTGTGTTCGTGGCTGATGTTGGCCAGTTGTTCCGGTTGCGGATAGACATCAATCAGTTTGACGTGGTCAATGATCCAGTTCCCGCCGGCCAGTAAACCATGCCGCCGCTGTGTCGAAACCCGTTTCATAGCACTTCGGATTGGGGGCTAGTGAACGTCAGGTCCCGTCCAGGAAGCAAGCGCATTCTGTCCGCCCCGCGAGATTTTTCGATCCTGCGGGTAAGAATTGCTTTTCAAAATCGGGGCGTCCGTTAATCCTGTTCCCATGGCTGAACAGGTGAGCGCGAGCGAGCGGATCCTCCGCGGCATCCCGGTGTCCCCCGGGGTTTGCCAGGGCAGGATTTTGGTGCTCGACAAGACCCGCTTTCGCGTGGAGAAACGCCTGGTGCCGGACGCCGAAATTTCCGGTGAATTGAACCGTTTTCAACAGGCGCTCGTGAAAACGCGCGAGCAGATGCAGGAGACGCAACGGCAGCTGCTCCAGAATCTCGGGGCGAACCACGCCGGCATCTTCGACGCCCATCTCCTGGTGTTGGAGGATCCCTCGGTGATTGATGAGGTCGTCCGCCGGATCCAGGAGGAGAAGGTGAATGCCGAGTATGCGTTCGGGCAGGTGACCGAGCGGTACATCGAAGCCCTGGCCCGGGTGGAAGACGAATATTTGCGCGAACGCGCCAGCGACCTGCGCGATGTCAGCGGCCGGATCATGGGGCAACTGCTCGGGGTCAGCGACCAGGTGAACCTGGCGCAACTCAGTGAGCCCTGCATTCTCATTGCCCACGATTTGTCGCCCACCAGGACGGCCCAGCTGGACCGCAAAAACGTGCTGGGTTTCGCCACTGATATCGGCAGCCGCACCTCGCACACGGCGATCATGGCGCAGTCGTTGCGCATTCCCGCCGTGGTTGGCCTGAAAGATGCCAGCGAACAACTGGCGAGCGGGGAGTTTGCGCTGCTGGATGGTTTCAATGGCCGGGTGGTGATCAACCCCACCGCGTCCACCCTGGCCGAATACGGCCAACTGGTGCAGAAGCAGGTGTCCCTGGCGGAAAAGCTGCGTGGCACGCTGGCGCAGGAAGCCATCACCCTCGACCGCCGGCGCATCGTCATCTCGGCGAACATCGAGCGCGCGGAGGATGTGGATTCCGTCCGCTCCAGCGGCGCGGAAGGGGTGGGCCTGTTCCGAACCGAATACCTGTTCCTGAACCGCGACCATCTACCAACCGAAGCGGAACAATACCAGGCCTACCGCCAGGTGGCGGAGGCGTTGCGGCCGGATCCGGTGGTGATCCGCACCCTGGACCTGGGGGCGGACAAATTGCTGCCGCTGCTCGGCATGCCGGCCGAGATGAACCCCGCCCTGGGCTGGCGGGCCATCCGTTATTGTCTGCAACACGAGGAAATTTTCCGGACGCAACTGCGCGCCATCCTCCGGGCCAGTCCCGGCGGCAACGTGAAACTCATGTACCCCATGATCTCCGGCCTGGACGAGTTGATTCAGGCCAACGCGTTCCTGGAACAGTGCAAAGCGGAATTGCGAAAGGAAGGCGTGCCGTTTGACCCCCGGCTGGAAGTAGGCATCATGGTCGAGACCCCGGCAGCCGTGGCGATCAGCGACCTCCTGAGCCGTCACGCGCAATTTTTCAGCCTCGGCACGAATGATCTGATCCAATACACGCTCGCCGTGGATAGGGTGAATGAGAAGATTGCGCATCTCTACGAGCCGACGCATCCGGCCATCATCCGGTTGATTCATCAAACCGTGCAAGCGGCGCGCGCCCGCGGCATTTGGGTCAGTGTCTGCGGCGAACTGGCGGGCGAGGTTGAACTCACCCCCCTATTGCTGGGTTTGGGCGTGGATGAATTGAGCGCCGCTCCGCCGGCCCTGCCGCCACTCAAATTTCTGCTCCGCCGGCTCCAATTTGCCGAAGCGCAGGAACTGGTCCAATTCGCCCTCAAGTCCGAGTCGGCCGCCGAAATTCTCTCGCGCAGCGTGGCCCTCGCGCGCCGCGCCGCCCCCAGCCTGTTTGAAGCCAAAAAATGAAACCACGGTTGCGGCCATCCCAATTCCGCTGGATGGTCGTTTGTGAATGTTTCTCATTCCCGCGCCAAAGTTTCCAGCCATGAGCGTCAAAGTTAAAATTTGCGGCATCACCAATGTGACGGATGCCGTCACGGCAGCGACGGCGGGCGCCGATTTGATTGGCCTGATGTTCTACGAACGCAGCCCGCGTCATGTTTCCATGTCCATGGCTGCTGACATTGCCCGCACGTTGCCACCCGCGGTACTCAAAGTCGGCGTATTTGTGAACCCTGACGCCGGACTGGTTTGGCGCGCCATTCAGGAATGCAATCTGACTCTGCTGCAATTTCATGGCGAGGAATCTCCCGACTTTTGTGCGCAGTTTGGCGTGCGCAGCATGAAGGCCTTTCGCATTCAAAACTCCGCGTCCCTGCGCGCATTGCCGGACTACGCCACGGAAGCGTATCTGCTTGACGCTTATTCTCCCGCCGCTCACGGCGGCACGGGCGCGCAATTTAACTGGGAACTGGCGGTGAGCGCCAAGCAACACGGCAAACCCATTTTCCTGGCGGGTGGGTTGACGCCGGAAAACGTCGCGGCAGCGGTGCGGCAAGTGCGACCGTTCGGCGTGGATGTGTCCAGCGGTGTCGAATCCGCGCCCGGAAAAAAAGACCCAGCAAAAGTGCAGGCGTTCATCCAGAACGCCCACCGTCAGAAGTGCTGACCCATTCAACCCCGTCAGTGCCAAGCCACTGGCACGACAGTGTATGCGGCGGTGGAGAAAACAGGGCATCATCGGGGCGTGAGCGGCTTGGAAGTGCTCCGGGACGCCAGCCGGCAACTGCGCACGTTCCACCGCGCCTGATCCGTGACAACCTTTTGTTGCATATGCAACATACAGTCGGTCAAGGCAACTGCGTTGCGGTTTGGAGTTTATGTGAGAGTTGAGATTCTCCGATGGCGTGTGTCAGACGCATTGGCAGAGTAATTCGCGAACCTGCGAGATTCGTGCATTCAGTGAACCAGTGACGAAGTCGGCGTTGGGCAAAACGGTTTCAAGTTCAAGGCAACTTAGCGGACTACGCTCAACGAAAGCCCGGAAGTTGTGCTTGATGACCCGGCTCGTACAAGCCTGATTGTTGCGGACAATAAACACGATGAAAAGGAACTCGCCGAAGTCTTCAACACGTCGTTTTGTTTCAATCGTAAGAACCTTTGTAGTGCCTATCATTATCCTTTTCGCTGTTGAATCCAAATCTGCGCCCTTGGAAATAAGAGGCCAGATTTCGGCGCACATTTACATGAATTCCTCGACAGCCCACGTCGCTAGCAATTGGTTTGTTGTAACGATTGACGATAAGAACACGCGGATTAAGGCTGGCCCGATGGGTGATCCCGCGATAATTGATTTTGAATATGGCCTGTTGGATGCCGATTCATATTTGCTCATAAATTACGCAACCAACCTATTGGTAACGGAGATCAATCAAGTCGTGGATGGAGTGGCTAAGAAAGTCAAACTGGCGACTCCAAAGAAGGCGGAAAACACCGCGATGATTTTCGTGAATAACGGCAGAATTCCGGAATACGCGCTGGGGATGTTGAGTCCCGTCTGGTTGGCCTACTGTTTCAATCTCGACTTGCCGGATTCTGAAACAAACCACTTTCAGGCTTCGCCCATTTTTTCAATGGGGAAAGCTTACCGCGAACAGGGTGGACTGGCTGACATGACTTATGCACTGAATTCTCAACCCCCGTTTTTTTTGCAGACATTGACCGAATCAGGCGACTCCAAACATTTCGAAACATTGAAAATGCTTTCGCCTTCGCGGGGAGTTTTCACAAACGGGGTTTACAATGTTGAAAGGTGGACAAATGTCGCCAGCCTTACGGTGCCTCAAAAGTTTTATGCAACCAACTATTTTGTAATGGGACCGAGTGGACTGGCTGATGTGGAGAAGATCGTTTTTGAGGGCACGGCAACAGATTTTGTCGCGAACGCGCCCTCACCAACGCCTTTCAATATCCCGCTGGTGACAAGAGTGGTCGAAAGACGATCCACGCTGGTTGCACCCATGTCCGACTTCAGCTATACGACAACGAACGGCATCCTTATGAGCAGAGAGAAATTGGTGCAGCACGAGGACTTTATTGCCGAACTGTCTGAAAAGCATGGATCAATGCCATCTGGGCCAAATTTGAAAAGTCGGCTGATCGTCCGCGTTACCTTTGGAGCGTTGGTTGTTCTACCCTTTGCTATTTGGTGGTTCATGAGAAGAAAATCTCTGCGATAGAACTGCGAATTTCTCCTCGCAGTGAGGAGGTTAGAGTAAATAAAAACAAACACCCAAACAAGAAAGGAAAATCAAATGAAAAACAGAACAAAACTTATTGTCGTTTTGGCTATGCTCTGTCTGTCGGCTGCTGCTGCGATAGCGGCGTGCCAATATTGTACCAAAGTAGATACGTTGGTAACGTATATCGGCAACGGTACGAGCTGTGACGCTGTTTGCCCGGCCGCGCCGGCGTGCGGCCCTTCGTCATGGCGAACATGCGATTTTCCAGAACCAGTCACCTTTGTTAATATAACATGCACGCTCTATTACCCTTGTGCTGGTACCATTACTCAACAATTCGGTAACTGTAAGAGCCATTGGGGTTGCGGCGGTTAACCCGTGTCGTTCACCATCAAAATCCATAGCAGCGGTTTTAGACCCAAACCGATGCGTGGAGTTTTCGCGCATTCTCTGCGCTTTGACTAATGCTGCCCGCGGTGACCGGACGGTCGTGAAGATTCACGAGGGCGTCCACGCAATAGTTGCTGAAGCTGGACATAGAGTCAAAGCATTCTCGTGGCATATACGGTTCAAAAGAAAACAAAGGACAAGTATGAGAATTATGAAAATCATCGGCCTAACATTTGCAGTAGTGCTCGCTGTAGCTGTGGCTGCATTGGCAATTGATCTGCCCAACTCCAAGGGAGAGGTCAAGCTGGTTCGTATCATTGCTGGAGGCAGGGTTGTCGCGGAGGTAAAAATTCTTGAGCCGGGCAGCATCAATATTGATCCTCAAACCGTCTCAATCATGAAAGACCCGAACGGTGGGAGCACCTACGTTTGCAGCGGTGGCGTCAAGCTGAAGTTTTCAACCGATGGCAAAACCACTTTCACACTCTCAGCGGATCGTATTCAAGTCGAAAACGCAAAGCCGGATTCATCAAAGTGACACGCGGTCGAGTACGTCGAACAGGCCTTTGAAAGATGCCGGTGAGTTGCAGTTCGGTTGGCGCATTGGTCAGCCCCCTCCGACCGAAACAACGCGTGTTGCACATAAATGGTTTCGGCGAGGGTGACGAAACCGACACGCAGAGGCGTGTGCTTTCTATTTGTTGAACAACGAATCAATTTTCTTTCGCACGCCTTCATCCATCTTAACCAACGGTGGCCACGCGCGCTTGAAACCTTCGCCGGGAAGTTTCTTCGTCGCATCAATGCCGAGTTTGCTGCCGATGGCGATTTCGTTGGTGGCGTGGTCGAGCACGTCGGCCATTGTAGCAGCCGACGTTAGTCGGCTCACTCTTTCTTCGGTTGGCTTCGATGACGTCAGCATGGCAAATGTTTGAGCGGCCTCACGTCCGCTGCTACAGGTCAGAATGGTGGCCTCGTAATGTATCGGGCATCAGGAGCACGATTGGCAGCATACAGTTTCCAGAACGTCGGCCAGAAATCGTCTTCCAGCGGATGCATGGCCGGGTAGCCGGAGATTATCGCTCCGCAAAACTTCCATTCCTTGGGATGTTCCACCAGTCCCTCCTTTCGTGCGTTGTCCATGATGTAGAAGCAGACCTTGGCGAAAGCGTTGCGTTTGCGTTGTTCGGCTCTCAGTACGTGGTCGTGAGCCTGGTGTTGGAAACGATGTGGACGCAGCTTCCGCGCGAGGTGTTCGCGAAGGAACTTCATGTCGTTCTTTTGGTCGGTGTCGCGCCGCATTCCCATCCAGACCAGATGAATGTGATCCGGCATCAAGCAATAGGTTGGGCAAAACAACCCCTCACGTGCCGCAGCGTGGAGCATGACTTCCCGAAAGTGGGCGTGGAACGCATCGTTCAGCCAGCCCGTGCCGCGCAGGGCGATGGGCATGGTCCAGTGAACCACGGCGTCGGCCTGGTGGTATTCGCGCGGCAGGCGTTGCAGATAGAAACTCCGATTTGTGCCCGAGCCGTTCAACGGATTTGCGTCGTCAGGTTGCTCGGATGGTTTCATTTGGTTAGAGCGGACTTACGTCCGCTGCTACAGGTTCAGGATGTGCGCCACGCGCGCTTTCACCGCTTCATCCATCTTGATGAGCGGTGGCCACGGTCTTTTGAATCCTTCGCCGGGAAGTTTCTTCGTCGCATCAATGCCCAGCTTGCTGCCGATGGCGATTTCGCTGGTGGCGTGGTCGAGTACGTCGGCCGGGCCTTTAGTGAAGATGCTGTCGCGTTGCGGGTCGGTGTTGGCGCACAGCCGGAACAGGACTTCGCTGGTGTTATGCACGTCCACGTCGGCGTCCACCACCACGATGTATTTAGTGAACATCATCTGCCCCATGCCCCAAAGGCCGTGCATGATTTTATACGCCTGCATCGGGTAGGTCTTTTTGATGCTCACGAAAACGAGGTTGTGGAACACGCCTTCCGCCGGCAGCGCGATGTCCACGATCTCGGGGAAGTTCATCTTGAAGATGGGCAGGAACAACTTCACCGACGCGCCGCCCATGTAGAAATCTTCCATCGGCGGAATGCCGACGATGGTGGCCGGATAGACGGCGTCTTTGCGGTGCGTGATGGCGGTGACGTGGAAGACGGGATACGGCCCGGGCAACGTGTAATAGCCGGTGTGATCGCCGAACGGGCCTTCGTCGCGCAGCGGCTCGGTCGGGTCAACGTAGCCTTCGATGACGAAGTCGGCGTTGGCGGGCACTTCGAGGTCGTTGGTCTCGCACTTCACGAGTTCGACGGATTTTTTGCGGAGATAACCGGCGAGGAGGAATTCATCCAAACCATCCGGCAACGGCGCGGTGGCGGCAAAGGTGAATACCGGATCTCCGCCAAAAAAAATCGCGACGGGCATGCGCGTGCCGGTCTCATAGTAACGGCGGCCGTGGCGCGCACCGACTTTCTGGAGCTGCCAGTGCATGCCGGTGGTTTTGTCGTCGTAGATCTGTATGCGATACATGCCGACGTTGCGTTCGCCGGTGTCGGGGTCCTGGGTGACGACGCAGGGGAGCGTGATGAAGCGTCCGCCGTCCAAGGGCCAGCATTGCAAAATGGGGAGTGCGGAATGCGGAGTGCGGAGTGTGGGGAGCGCATGCGCCTCGCGTGCCGCGGTTGACGAGGCGTGCGCGCTCCCCAGAATATCCATCGTCGTCGGCCACGGTTCCCGGCGCGAGGGCGGGGCGTCGAATTTGTGAATCACTTCCTTGCACGGGCCGCTCTTCACTGTCTTCGGTTTCGCGTGGCGGAGGTCAAACGCCTGGCCGAGCAGTTTGATCGCTTCGCGCATGGAAGTGGGCGGCTTGGCCTTCAGCAGCGCGCCGAGTTCGTTGGCCACCTCGTCCACAGAATTTGCGCCCAGGCTCATGGCCATGCGTTTATGCGATCCCATCGTGTTGATGGCGACGGGAAACGGTGAGACGACGCCATTGACCGTTGGCTGTTCGATGAGCAACGCCTTGCCGCCGCCCGGGGATTTCATTTCGCGGTCGGCGAGTTCGGTGATTTCGAGTTCGGTGGCGACTGCTTGCGTGATGCGTTTGAGTTCGCCCGCGCGGTCGAGTTGTTGGACAAAGTCGCGGAATGAATCGAAAGCCATGCCGGGAAGTTAGCAAAGCCGGTTGAAGTCGAAACACAAAACTGGGCCGGTCACCGTGGCGCGGTCGCCGGGAGGAGGGCGCCAATGACGTCCGTTGGCGGGGTGTGACTATGAATCGCCCCAAAGCTCTTTGACGTGGGCGACGCCTTGTTTGAGTGCTCCGACGGGCAGGGCGGGGCTGAATTCGAAAATTTTCAGGTGGTCGGGTTTTACGAGCGGTTTCAGCGCAGCAAAGTTCACCGAGCCGGAGCCGGGGGCGCAATGATCGTGGACGAGATTTTGTACGTCGTGGAGGTGAAAGCCGGCCAGGCGATCGGCATAGGTGCGCAGATGCAGGTCGTGATTCACGAAGCCGAGATTTTCTTTGATTTGTGCGTGCCCCGTGTCGTGCCAGTAAGCCAGCGCCGGACTTTGCAACTCGTAAAACAGCAGGCCGAAATCATCTTCAAACGGGATTTCCTCGACGGCTTCGCGATTTTCGCAACCGAGTCGAAGTCCCCGCGATTCGGCCTCCGGCAGGAGCTGGCGGAGTGAATCGAGGAGTCGCGCGACAAACGGCTTTTTGCGCGCTTCGCGTTTCTCCATGGCTTCGGCCTTGAGCCTGGCGTATTTGCGCGAATCCTGCCCGTCGCGCACGGCCAGCTCCTTCAAGCGGCCGGTGTAATCCTTCAATTCCACACTGCCCAGATGCAGGACGACCACGGGCGCGTTCACCCGGACGGCGAAGTCAAACGTCTTGAGGGTGTGTTTGATGGCCGCGTCCCGTTCGCGCGGCGCGGCGGCGGTAAACTGATAGAGATTGGGCGCGGATTGGTTGACGCCCATGGGGAGCGGACAAAAATTGTGCAGCGAGGAGATTTTGATTTCCCCGGCCTGCACCGCCTCCAGAATTCCGGGGACGAGGCTGATGCGCGTGCCGTGACTCAGCTCCGCGTGCGTGAAACCGAGGTCGCGGATCTCGCGCAGCATGGCGCGTCCGTCCGTGTGACGGTGCGCATTCCAGCAGGTGGAGAGTGAATACATCCTGGTGTTGGAAAAAGGGCAACCGGGCGCGGCCGTTCGGCGAGCCGGCCCGGTTCGAGGTTGAAGGGACGAATTATTGATCCGCGTAGCGGGCGGCGAGCATGGCAGAAAAGCGCGCCACTTTCTCCTTGCGGCGGCGGCGTTCGCTGGGCTTCTCGTACGACCGGCGCATGCGCACGGTGCGCAGGGTGCCTTCGCGATCAATCTTCTTTTTCAGGCGGCGCAGCGCCTTGTCCACGGGTTCGCCTTTTTTCAGTTTAATCTCGGTCAATCCAAATCACTTCCTTTCCGCGAGCGGTCGGCGCATGGGCCGGGCGCTCGAAAGCTGGTCGTCAAGCATGGTTTTTTCAGACGGCCAGGTCAATCGGCAAAAATGAAAATGCGGAAAAGACGATGCAGCGGGAGGGCGAATTCGCCTGGCCGGCCCGCATCAAGCGCAAGTTCTGGAAACGCGCGCCGGTCGAAAACCCGGGAGGAATCGCGGTTTGGCGTCTTGGTTCCCCGGGGCGGGAAATTGATCCAAGTCAAGAAGATGTCGTAATGAGGGATAATGGGATATTGACATCCTATTATGCCCCCATAGTCTGGCGCGGTGAAATTCAATTTGCACCACGTTCGCTCTCGCGGGCACAAAGCGAGGCGTTTGGTGCGTGAAGCACGGCCGATCCACCGGGCCAGTTCTCCAATCGCCATCAACGCGTGTGGCGCGGATGTGTGGGTGGGGCGGTGTGTTGCACAATGAAGAATTCCGCATGAACAGGCTGATGGTCATCATCATGGGTTGGGCGCGCCGGGGCGGTTTGGCGCGTCGCAAAGAGGGTGGCGGGCCGTGGATCCGTGCGGTAATGCCGGTAACCAACCTCAACCCCCTGAATACATGACACGAATTGTTGATTGGACGCTTGCGGTGCTGGGCAGTGCGGCAGGTTTTGCCCTGTCGTGGCCCTTTTGGCGGGATTTCGAATATTTTGCCGAATCGCGCGATTTTTGGTGGATCTATTTCGTTGTGGGCTATTTGCTGGCGGTTTACGTGTTTTACGTGTTCATCGCCTGCACCCGCATGTTGTTCCTCCATGACCACTTGATCAAAACCGGGGAGATCGAACCCGGCCCGGCTTTGGAGGAGACCGAAACCGACAAGAAAGGAAAGAAATGAGCTGTCCAGGAGGAATTTGCAAAGAACCCGGCAAGCGCCTGCGGGCGCTCATCATGTTGGGTTTGATGATGCTGGTGTTCATCGTGCTCTCCGGTTTTTCGTTCTTGGGGTCGAGAAACCAGGTGACGCCGGACGAGATCACTTTTGGAACGCACTACGCCACGGATGGGAAGAAAATCTTTCAAGCCTACAACTGCATGGACTGTCATACGATTGTGGGCAACGGCGCTTATCTGGGACCGGATCTCACCAAGAAGTACGCCGCCCTCGGACCGGCCTGGCTGGCGGCGTTTCTGCCCTCGGCCAACATGTGGCCCACCGAGTTTGCCGTTCAAACGCAGTTGAAGGACAAGGACATCGCGGCGGATGCCGGCGTGGACACCATCGAAGCTTACTACGAGAAATATCCGGAGGCGAAGGAGCGGGTGCAGCGGCGCGGAGGCAAACCTACCTACATGCCGACGCTGCGGTTCCGGGCCGGGGAAGTTTCGCAGTTGATCGCATTTTTGAAATATACGTCGGCGATGAACACCGAAGGTTGGCCGCCCAAGGTCATGACGGGCAGCCTGGAACATCGCCTGGAACTGCTGCACGGTCGCGTTGCCGGCAGCGCGGCCGCCACGCCGGCCGGCAGTTCCTCCGCCCCAGGGGCCGCCACATCTGCAGGCGGAGGCGCGGGCGGAGCGGTGGAGCGCGGGGCGCAGTTGGCCCAGACGCTCGGATGCGCGGCGTGTCATTCAACGGACGGCAAGAAAATCACTGGTCCAACGTGGAAGGGAATTTACGGCAGCCACGAGAAATTGGTGGGCGGCGGTACCGCCACCGTGGATGACGCTTACATCATCGAGTCCATCCTCAAGCCAAACGCCAAGGTGGTGGAAGGTTATCCGGAAGGCACCATGCCGCCCTACGAAGGTTTGGTCACCGATGAACAGATCCAGGACCTCATCGCCTACATCAAAACCCTCTAAGCACCGTGATACAACCAAAATACCAAACTCAACGTTTGAGCATGCGATTTTTCATGCTCATGCTCATCCTGTTTTTTGTGCAAGTCGGCCTGGGATTGCTCCTGGCCCTGCAGCATAATGACCCCACGTTGCTCGCCGGCACGCTGAACTTCAACGTCGTGCGTTCAACCCACCTCAATCTGGGACTGATTTGGATTCTCAGCGGTTTTATTGGCTCCATCCTGTATGTCGGGCCGCTGCTGTCGAAGCGCGAGCTGGCGTCGCCCTGGTTGATTAAATTCCTGTTTTACGCCGTGGTGGCGGTCACCCTCTGGAACGTGGGCACCCAAAGCCTGGCCATGCAGGGCAGTGCGGGCTGGTGGGCCGGCCAGCCTTGGTTGCAGGAGGGCTTGGAGTACATCGAAGGCGGGCGGGTCTTTGACGTGATTGTTTTGATCGGCTTTGCCATTCTTTGCTACGTCGTTCTGCGCACCTTCCCCAAAGTGCGCGAGTGGAATGAAATTCACTGGGGCCTGGGCTTGGGCGTCGTGGCGCTCACTGTTGTCTGGCTGTTTGGCATGTTTTACGTGCCGCGGGTGGATTTGCAGGAATACTTCCGCTGGTTCGTGGTGCACTACTGGGTGGAAGGGGTTTGGGAGGTCATTCACATCAGCCTGGTGGGAATTTTGATCGTTCTGCTGTTCAAGGTGAGCGTGAAGGAAGTGGGCTACGCGGTGTTCTGGGGCATTTTGCTCGTGTGGCTGTCGGGATTGCTCGGCAACGCCCACCATTATTTTTGGGTGGGCACGCCGGAATTCTGGCAATTCTGGGGCTCCCTCTTCAGCGCGCTGGAGCCGCTCCCGATGATATTCTGTTTCTGGCATATTTATCTGGATGCTCACGCGAATCGCAAGCCGCTGGAAAATGCCCCGGCATTTTACTTCATCCTTGGCTCCGTGGTTCTGGAGCAGGTGGGGGCGGGGATTCTGGGCTTCACCATGACCTTTGCTTTGACCAATGTCTGGTCGCACGGAACGTGGGTGACTCCGGCGCACGGCCACCTGGCGTTGTTCGGTACGTTTGGCCTGCTGGTCCTCGGCGCGGCGTATTATGCCGTGCCCATGTTGCGCCGGGGCAAACCGGGCGACTTCGATCAGCGCCTCGGCCGGCTGGGATTCTGGCTGGTGTTTTCCGGCATCATCGGACTGGCGCTGGCCTTTGCGTTGGGCGGCACGGTGCAGGTTTATATCAGCCGTATCCTGGGTTTCGAGTGGTTGAGTGGCGATTTGATGCCTTCCATGAACCTCTACAAAGTTCTCGTGGTTTCATTTGGTTTTGTCCTGACCGTGGGGGCGGGGGTGATTGTTTATGACTTGTGTACGCTCGGCCGGCAGACGGAACGCACGAAAGCCACGGAACCCGCCCCGGCTCAAATCCCGGCGCGCCCGGCCACGGGCTGGAGCCGTCCGCTTACCGGATTCGAGGCTGGCACCTGGTTGATGGGCATGTGGATCTTTGGCTTCATCGTCACGTTCAACCTCCTGAGCTACAACCTGGATATTGTGCGCGTGCATGGTGATCCGACCCTGCCGTACGTGCTGGCGGGGATTGGCTATCCGGGTTTATTCCTGACGACCCTGTTGTTTGTGTGGCGTTTCCTGGCCTCGATGGAAGCGCGGGTGGCTGAGGCGGCACTAAGTCCGGCGCCCAATCCGGCAGCGGTCGGGGGGGGCGGCCGGGCCTGACCCGCGCACGGAATGAGTGGCATTCGTCAACACTGCTGGGGCCTGCTCCCGGCAGTGTTTTCTTTTGGCGCAGCGGACGCTTTACCGTTGAGCCGGCCGACGGCGAGGACGTAAGTGGTTGCGGATGCTTGGGGCATTTGATTTGAGTCAAACTTCGGGTGATCCCGGACGAACCGGACATTGACATCCGGTTGTTCGCTTCTACGCTGCCAGCGTGAACTTCGTTGCGCGGTTGAGACTTCGATCGCCTGGCCGAAGTGCGTCTTGAAAAACCAATTGAAAATACACGACCATGAACACGTCCCTCCCCAGTTCTGCCGCCACCAGTGATCCGCATCGTGATCCAAAGGTGGTTTTTGACGTTCGTCCCATCCCCGGCCGGGTGAAACACGCGCAGATTTTTCAACGCTGGCTGGATTTGCCGCTCAATGGATTTTTTGTCTTGTTGAACGACCATGATCCCGTGCCGCTGCGCTATCAGTTCGAGCGCGAATTTCCACAAGCCTTTACGTGGGAATACCTCGAACGTGGCCCGGAGGAGTTCCGCGTGAAAATCACCAAACTGCGCCATGCCATTGCGCCGGAAACGATGCCGCGAGGGTGTGGGACGGGCAGCCATGGCGCGGATCCCAACCGTGATCCCCGGGTCGTTTTTGATGTGCGCCCCATTCCCGGCCGCGTGAAACACGCGCAAATTTTCCAGCGCTGGCTCGATCTGCCGGTGGGCAAGTTTTTCGTGCTGCTCAATGACCATGATCCCGTGCCGCTGCGCTATCAATTCGAACACGAATTTCCCGAAGCCTTCTCCTGGGAATACCTGGAGCAGGGGCCGGAAGAGTTCCGGGTTAAAATCACCAAGCTCAAAGCTGTGCATGCTCCCGAAACCACGCCGCAAGGTTGCGGTTCATCCGCTCCGGCCCCGGCGGTTCGGACGGTGGCGGCAGACGTGCAGGAGATTGACGTGCGCGGCTTGGAACCGCCGGAACCGCTCGTCCGCGTGTTGGACGCGTTGGAAGCCCTGCCGGCCGGCCAGAAGCTGCGCGCCCATACCGATCGTGAACCGTGCCACTTGTTCGGCGAAGCCAAACAACGCGGCTTCAACACGGACTGCACGCAACAGCCTGATGGCAGTTGGATTACGGTGCTGACCCGTGCCTGAACCCGGTTCCCATCCGTCCCCGGCCGCCGCCCCGCGACCGGCCAGCAAACAAAGCTGGCTGGCCGCGCAGGGCCGGTTGCCGCTGGCGTTCATGGGGCTGGCGCTGATTTGGTTGTTGGTGGCGACCACGTTGCTGGTGGCACATCCCGGACTGCTGGGGATGCCACACGCCGCGCCGCCGGTGATTGCGTTGACCCACAGTTGGATGCTGGGCTTTTTCGTTACGGTGGCCTGCGGTGCCGTCTATCAACTTGTGCCGGTGGCTTTGACCACCACGCTGTGGAAGGAAAACCTGGGATGGTGGCACTTCTGGCTGCATGCGGTCGGAGTTCCCGGCATGGTGTTTTTTTTCCAAAGTTACCAGTTGAAATGGGTCGCGCTTTTCGCCACGGCAGTGATTTTGGGGGTGCTGTTGTTCACGGTGAACACTTGGGTCACGGTGGGGCGCTCAACCCGTCGCGATGTGGTGGCTTGGGCGATCATTCTCGCCGCCGGCTGGTTGTGTCTGGCGGTGTTGGCGGGGTTGTTTCTGGCGTTGAACCGGCTGTTCACTTGGGTGCCGGTTGCGCCACTGGCCTTGTTGCGGATGCACGCCCATCTGGGATTGATCGGCTTCTTTCTGGCCCTGCTGCAAGGAGTGGCGTTTCAACTGATTCCCATGTTCACCATGGGTGAAGTGCGGGATTGGGGGCCGGCGAAAGCCGGGCTCTGGTTTTCCCAAGCCGGACTGGTCGCTCTGGTGCCGGCGTTGATCTGGCAGTGGGCGGTGCTGACCTATCTCGGTGCGGTGGCGGTGACGATCGGCCTCGTGTTTTCTGGCTACGGCCTGCAGCAATCCCTGACCACGCGCAAAAAGCGCAAGTTGGATCCGGGCATTGCCGTGTTTCTTCGCGGGGGGATTGGGATTTACGCGGCCGCCCTGGCCGGCATCGCCTTGACGCTTCCTGACTCAACGCGGAGTACCGCCGTCGGCGGGTTTAATCCCATGATATATGCGCTGCTTGGCATTCTGGGCGGGTTGATGCCGTGCATTGCGGGCATGATGTGCAAGGTGGTGCCTTTTCTGACCTGGATGCGGGTTTACGGTCCGCTTGTGGGGCGGCGACCGACGCCACCCGCACATTCGCTGACGCATCCGCGCCTGGAATACTGGGGGCTGGGATTGCAACAATTTGCCGTGCTGCCGTTGCTGGTGGGCGCCTGGTGGTCCAGTCAGCTTTGGCTGCATTTGGGAGCCTGGCTTCTGGCGGTGGGCGTCGTGTTGTTTCTCGCCGACATGGTGGGGGTGATGAAACATTTGTGGCTGCCTGCCACCGCCCCGGCGCCGGGCCCGGCGCTCAAACCGAAACTAACCGCATCGCAAACCAAATGAATGTAACTCCCGAAACTGCCGCCGTGTGGGACGCGCTGAAAACCATTCCCGATCCCGAATTTGGTCTCAACATTGTGGACATGGGACTGATCTACAGTGTGGAGAACCAGGATGGCAACATCGCTGTGACGATGACGCTCACCACGGAAAACTGCCCGTCCGGCGAGTGGATTTACGAAGGCGTCAAGACGGCGCTGAACGCCCTGCCTGAGGCCAGGAACGTTGAGGTCACCATGACGTTCGATCCGCACTGGACGCCCGACATGCTCAGCGAAGACGGCAAACGTCAGTTGGGAATGTAACGCGCGGGCCGGGTGGCGGAGCTACACGGTTACGGCCTTGGGGCGGCGCAGACTCGCGCGCAGGGCCACGGCAAACGCGGCGATCGCGCCCCAGCCGCACAACCCGGCGACCGGGAACAGGCGGTCGGTCCAGTTGACTCCGCTGAAATCCTCTGGGGAAAACAGGGCCGGGACAATGCGGAGCAAGGTGGCCAGATTGGCCAGCAGGAGGGCGCTCCACATCAGGCCGCGCGCTCGTGGCCGTCCCCCGCCAAATCCGGGCAGCATTTTCCAGCCGACGGACAGGATCAGCAGCGTCATGAAACCTGCCCCCAGCGCGTGACGGGGCAGATTGTTTTGTCCGAGTGACGGCGGAATGGGCAGCCCGAACTGTTGCAGGGCGATGAGGAGGAGAAAGAGCGCCGCCATCAGACACCAGACGTACGCACAGACGACCCCGATGGCCGCAGGATCCTCCCAGAGGCGATAGGGGGCCGCGGGATGGGAAGTGGGTTTGCGCGGATGAAAAATCCGCACCGCAAAAATTCCACAGCCCAGTCCGCCCGCCCGGCACAGAGCCGCCCCTCCTGTGAACGCGGGGCTGCTGCCGGAAAGCGCGGAGCGGGCGGCCTCCAGCAGGGTGAAGATCAGTCCAAGCGCCAGTAAGCCAGCGGCGCTCTGCAAGCCCGGTGAACTCGCGAGCTTGGTGCGAAAGGTCAGCGGGAACAGGCGCGCGGACATGCCGATCGAGACGGCGGCGATAAATCCGAACAACATCAGATCCGCAGCGAGCCACGAAGGCCGGGAGGCCAGCAGGGCGAGAGTGGCGCCGGTTACGAGAGGTTCTACCGTCGCAACGCACCAGGCCAGTTGTGCCAGGAGCAGCGCGATTCCGGCCACCCCCAGCAACGGGAGGATTTGGCGAAAGCCTTCATTTTGTTTGAGCGGCCGGCCGGAGCGAAACGTAATGGTCAGGAGCAGAAGGAGACCAACGACACCAATCGTCTGTGCGCCGACGCCGCCTGCAACGACCGCGTTCAACCAACGGACTTTGCCGGCTGGTCCGGCGGGGGCAAGCGCGGCGAGCCACCACTGACCGACCATGCGCAAAACCAGTCCGAGCGCCAGTCCTCCGAACAGGGCTGCGGCCCATTCGGGGCGGTGCAATTTGACCGCGCGAAGACGGGGCAAAAAATGGAGAGCAACGCCCAGGATCATCGCGCCGCCCCAGCCCATCATCAGCGCGACGGAGTGGATCTGGAGGCTGGCCAGATAGCACCATCCACGTGGCAGGGCGAACCACCACGCCCCAGTCATCCACGCCGCCAGGCCAAAACCCGGCACCAGTGCGCAGATCAACGCCAGCCGGACGAAGCGCAACCAGAGCCGGTCGGGGTTCATTGGGGGCGGCGGTTGACGGGGGTGTCCCCCCGCATCATCGGGTTCACCGCCGTCACGTGGCTGGTTTCCATCACGCGCTCAACGGCCGGTTGGGGCTGCCGGTTTGCCAGGTTTCAATTTGATGCCCAGCGGTACCGAGGCCGAGTCGGTGTTCAGCAGGTCCACCAGTTTGGATTGCGCGAACGTCGCTTCCATTTGGGCCGCCACGTCGTCCATGCCGCGATGCAGCGGGCAGAGCTTGTGCGCGTGTTCCTTCAATCCCAGGGGGCAGGCCAGGATGCGTTCCAGCGGGTCCACGGCGTTGATGACTTCCAAAACGGAAACCTTTGCGGGATCGCTGGCGAATTGAAAGCCGCCGCCCAGTCCGCGTTGACTGCGCACCAGTCCGGCCTTGGTCAACAATTGCAGCACCTTCAAGGTGTAATCCGGCGGGGTGCGCGTGCCGGCGGCGATCTGCCGCGCGGTCTGTGAACGGGCGGGCTCCTGGAGCAACCAGAGAATGGCGCGTAAGGCGTATTCAGCCGTGCGTGAAATCAATTGCACGCATCAAAATGCGAGGCGGTTGTCCAGTTTTGCAAGCTGATAGTGGTGTCCCGCCGCCGACCGGCCGGCGGGGCTGGCGCGAAGGTTGGTCGCCGTCACCACCGGAGTGCATCCAGGAATGGACCCGGCCTAGCCGCCATTGGGCAGCGCGAGGCTGGGGTCGCCGAAGAGCATGAATTTCATGCCTTGAAAGAAAATGCTGGGAGGATACCAGCCCGCGTCCGGTTTCAGGGTGGCGAGCCGCTCCTTGTTGAAGTAATGCCGGATCGCGTCGGCCCAGCAGTCGCCCAGGTGCGGTTGCGGGGTGCGGGCCCACGCGGTGACAAATCCTTCGACCAGGGTCAGGCCGCATGGTTGACTGCCCGTATTGCAACCGATGTAGGCCACGCTGCCATGGGTGCCGCGTTTCAAGACTTGTTCTCCCAGGCCGGTGGGATTGAATTTCCCGCGCTGATACGGCGCGGGGGGCGGCGGAGGGGCGGTAAAAACTTCCTGGTGATCCGAACCCGCGTGTTCGTGACCGTCAACATCCACGTAAGGCTCGTACGGCGGCAGCGGCGCAAAATACGCCGTGCTGCAGCCGGCGGAAATGATGACGGGCAGCCGGGCTGCGTTGGTAATCGCTTGCAAATCACGAAGGTGGAAGCACTGTTCCCACTCGTCCGGCTGACCGTGTCCGGCATGCACCAGCAGATCCACGCCTTCATTCAACAACTGCCGCACTTGCTCGTGATCGGGCGGGGCGGAGGAATTCTGACGGCGGGCATCGGAATAATACCGCTTTTCCACCTGCCATGGCCGGGGCAGTTTGGCGGCCCAGTCGTCCATGGCGCCGCGACTGTCCACCCAGCCGCCCACCGCAATGAACCCCGCCCGCAGCGGACGCGATGCCTCCCGGGCGAGTTGGCGGGTTTCATAGGCCATGGTTTTCGTGGCCATCACCTGCACCTCTGCGGCCGTACTGACCGGCCAGCGCCCCACCGCGATTTCCGGAAGATAATCCACGGCATCGAAATTGATCGGATCGGATTTGTTTTTTTCGCCGCGCACCTCGCCGAAATAACCGGCGTGGAATCCTTCCGTTTGCGCATTCCAATTCTCGAAACGACCATCCCGTTTGGCCAGGTCCGAGTAATACAGGTCGCTGGGATAAAATGCGTAATCAAACGCCGCCGCAGTGATGCGGTCCAGCGTCATGTAGCGCACGGGCAGCACGTCAACGTCTCCCACCAGCAACACGTAACCCAGGCCGGAATGCCGCCACTGTTGGTACAAAAAGCGTTTGAGTTTTTCCGGATCATCCACGCCCTCGGATTCACGGAGGATTTGTTCCAAAGACCGGAATGTGGTGGGGCGCAGGCGTTGTTTATGGGCGAGAAATTCCTGAAGGACCGGGGCAAATGCTTCGGGCGCCACGACCAGGAGGCGGGATTGGCGGGTGGAGGAAAGGGCGGGTTGGCTCCCGGTGCCGGTGACGAACAGACCGGCGAGCAGGAGTCCCAGCCCAATCCGTGGGTGGGAGCGCGGCCGTCTGGAGGGCCCGTCCGCGTCCGGTCGCCGGCAGAGGGAGAAGTTCATGGTGGATCTGTCCGAAAGGGAGGCGGCTGTTCCGGGCGGGTCAGCGCCGCCACCAGCTGGTTTTGGTTTTGGATTTGGGCTGGTCGGATTGCGTGTATTGCTGCACCAGCAGCAGACTGCGCGAAGCTTCCATGGCCATCCGGAATTCGTCGTAGCTCAGGTAGCGGTCGGCCGGATTTTTTGAGAGTACCTTGACCAGGATGTCGCTGGTGGTCTGAGTGATCTCCGGCACCACCAGATTGGGCGGCCGCAGCGGGATGTGGACATGGGCCGCCACCAGCTCCTCCACGGTGGGCGCGTCGAACGGCGGGTAGCCGGTCAACGCCTGGTACAACGTGCATCCCAGGCTGTACATGTCGGACAGGAAGGTCTCCTTTTCACGCTTGATTTTCTCCGGCGCAACATAATAGGGCGTGCCGTCGGTGACGGAACCGATTTCGGGTTCCGCCTCCACGCTGCGCGCCAGACCAAAGTCCACCAGTTTCGGCACGTTGTCGCTGTCGAACAAAATATTGCCCGGTTTGATGTCGCGATGCAGCAAATTGTGTTTCAACGCCAGGTCCAATGCCGAGGCGATCGCGATGCCGATGTCCAGCACGTGCAACTCCGCCACCCGGGTTTGTTTTTCAATGCGGCCATCCAAGCTGCCGTGGTCGGCCAGTTCCATGACCAGATAGGCCTGCCCCTCGAATTCATCGAAGTTGTAGATGTGAATGATGTTGGTGTGATTCAGCCGGGCGCAGGCACGCGCTTCGCGCAGGAAACTGCCCATGGCCTCCGGGTCCTCCATTTTCTCCTTCTTGATCAGCTTCACGGCCACGAGCCGTTCGAGAATCGTATCGAACGCGCGGTAAACCGTGCCATAACCTCCAGCGGCGATGATGTTGCGCAGCTCAAACTGGCGCAAAATTTTGGGCATCATGATCGGATGACCGCACTTGGAACACGGGACGGTGGCCAGCGGCGCCAGATCACCCGGAATGAAAACTTTCGTGTCGCACCAGCCGCAGGTGACCATCCGCAGAGGTTTTTCGGTCGTACTCATATTGTTTGGTATTTTACCATGCCTGAGCGCACTGGCCAGCGATTCAAGCGGCGACCTGGTGGCGGAGCAAGGCTGGCTGTGCTTGTAACCCTTTGCGCCGCCGGCGTCAATCTGCGCTTGCGCCGGCCCGCCCCCGCATTGAAACTGCTGCCTGGGAAAGGACCGTCCCGCCCGGTTCTGCATGGAAGCCACGCCGGTTCAAGCGAAACAAACACGCTCCCCTTCGGGGCTGCGCAGAGTGTTGCTCGGGCGCAAGCCCGGGAGGACGCTGATGCGCGCCGGAGGCGTGGCGGCGCTCGCCCTCGTGGTGTTCAAGTTCTGGTTGCTGCCAATTCGACTGGAAGGGGCGAGCATGGAACCCACCTACAAGTCCGGTTCGGTCAATTTCATCAACCGACTGGCGTACTGGCGGCACGAACCGCAACGCGGGGACGTGGTGGGGGTGCGTTACAGCGGTCACAGCATCATGTTGCTGAAACGCATTGTGGGGTTGCCGGGGGAAACTGTGGAATTCGTGGACGGACAACTCTGGATCAATGGCCGGCGGTTGCCTGAACCTTACTTGCACTACGAGAGCCGTTGGAATGTGCGTCCGGAACATTACCGGCTCGGACCGGACGAGTACTACGTGGTGGGCGACAACCGTTCCATGCCCTACGAGTTGCACGAGAAGGGCGCCGCGCGGCGCGAGCGGATTGTGGGGCGGGTGCTGCTATGAAACGCCTTTCGCGGACGCTGGCCGTCCTGACGCTGCTCGGCGGTGCCGTGTGGCTGTGGCTCCATTTTTATCCTTCCCCGGAAACCGCCATCCGCCGGCAGTTGCAGCGTCTGGGCGCAACGGCGACCTTCGCGGGGCGCGAGAGCCTGCTGGCGCGCGGCCTGGCCGCGCAAAAGTTCGGAGATTTTTTTGCGCCGCAGGTGCATCTGCAGCTTGAACCGCGCAATCTGCTGGACGAGGAGGTGACCCGGCAGGACCTCATCGAACTCATGGTGCGGATCCGTTCGCTGCCGGGAGTTCAGGCGTTCAAGGTGCGCCTCCTGGATCCCGTCGTCACACTGGCGGCAGACCGGGAACATGCCCGGGTGGAAGTGACGGTCAATGCGGAGAGCTCGGGGGAGCGACATCGTTTTGTGCAGGAACTGGAGCTGGGCATGGCCCGGATTGAGGGTGAATGGCGGATCACCACCGTCGCCACGGTGCGCGTGCTCAACCGCGCCCCCGCCGTGTTTTTCATGGCAAGCCAATGACGGCCAGCGCGATCCAGCATTTACGCCGCCGCGACCGGGCGCTGGCTGCGATCATGCGCCGGGCAGGCCCCTGCACCCTGGCGCCCCAACCCGGGATCGAGCCGTGGCAGGCCCTGGTGCGTTCGGTGGTTTACCAGCAACTGCATGGCACGGCGGCCGGCGCCATTTTCAACCGTCTGCTGGCAGTGTTCCCGCGCCACCAATGGCCACCGCCGGAAGTGCTGGCCGCGTGGCCCGAGGCGTCGTTGCGGGATGTGGGTCTGTCCCGCGCCAAGGCGCTCGCCATCAAGGAGGTCGCCGCGCAAACCGTGGCCGGCGTGGTGCCGAACCGCCGCCAGATTCGCCGGCTTTCGGATGCGGAGATCATGGCGCGTCTGACCTTGATTCGCGGTGTCGGGCCGTGGACGGTGGAGATGCTGTTGATGTTCACCCTCGGACGGCTGGACGTTTTGCCGGCCACCGATTACGGCGTGCGCAACGGTTTTGCGCTGATCCATGGGTTGAAGGAATTGCCGACGCCGAAGGAACTGCTGACTTACGGTGAGCGCTGGCGGCCGTACCGCTCCGTGGCCGCCTGGTACTTGTGGCGGGCGGTGGATCTGGCCCGGGAACGGCAGCGGCCGGAAACATGATTGCTGCCCTCGGCGCCTGTCTGCTGTTCGCCGGCTCCATCATTTGCGGGCATCGCGCCTCGCATTTGCTGGGCGGCGCAAGCGCCAACTTCTGGCGGCTGGTCCTGGCCACCGTGCTGCTCGGTGCCTGGTCTTACCTTGGCGGCGTGGGTCTGGGGGGCGGTGGTTTCAGCTATTTTTTCATCAGCGGTGTGCTGGGGTTTGGCGTGGGGGATGTGGCGTTGTATCAGGCGCTTCCCCGGCTGGGTTCGCGGTTGACGATGCTCTTCACCCAATGTCTGGCCGCGCCGTTCGGGATCATCATTGAGCGCGTCTGGCTGGGGACGCGCCTGTCCTGGCTGCAAATTCTGTTCATTGGCGTAATCATGGCCGGCGTGGCCCTGGCCCTGGCGCCGCAGGATTCGGTGAAACGAAACCCGCGGGAATGGCGGCTGGGTTCCGTTTACGGGGTGTTGTCCGCCCTGGGCGGGGCGCTTGGCGCCGTCTTCAGTCGCCGCGCGTTCCTGGCGGTGCGTGAGGCGCATCAGTTCCTGGACGGCGCGAACGCCGCCTTTCAACGCATTCTCGGCGGTTTGTTGGTCGGCGCGGTGTTTCTGGCCTTCATCCGCTGGCAGGAACGCGCACCGGGCCGGGCATGGTTGCATGATGCGGGTGGGGAAGCCACCGCCGCCGCTTCGTTGCATCCCTGGGGGTGGGTGGCGGGCAATGCCCTGGCCGGCCCGGCGCTGGGCGTCAGTTGCATGCAATGGGCGTTGAGCACCACGCCGACGGGCATCGTGCTGGCCATCATCGCCTTGACGCCGCTGGCGGTGATCCCGCTGGCGCGCCTTTTCGAGAAGGAACGGCCGACCGCGCGCTCGCTCTGGGGCAGTGTGGTTGCGGTCGCAGGTGCAGTGGGACTGACTTTGGCCCCGTAAATTTCCACCAGCCCGGCGCCGCCGGTCAGGTCCGATAATCCAGCCCGATATCCACGGCCCGCGCGGAATGCGTCAGCGCCCCCACGGAAATGGCCTCCACTCCGGTCAAGGCGCGGCCGCGCACGGTTCTGCGGGTGATGCCGCCGCTGGCTTCGGTCCTGGCCCGTCCCGCGATCAGCTTCACTGCGCGGCGCAGGTCCGCATTGCTCATGTTGTCCAGCAGAATGATGTCGGCGCCGGCGGCAACCGCCTGGCGCACTTGCGCGAGCGTGTCCGTCTCCACCTCCACTGGCAGCCGGGGGTATTTTTTGCGGGCGCGTTGCACCGCGGCGGCGATGGCGTTGGGCCGGGCCGCCCGCAACACCGCCAGATGGTTGTCCTTGATCAACACGAGATCGAACAGCCCCAACCGGTGGTTGCTCCCGCCGCCGCAGGCGACGGCGTACTTCTCAAAAACGCGCCAGCCGGGCGTTGTTTTCCGGGTGTCCAGAATGCGCGCCCCGGTGCCGCGCACCGCGCGGACAAATTGCTGCGTCAGCGTGGCCACGCCGGAAAGCCGTTGCACAAAGTTCAACGCCACCCGCTCGGCCGTCAAAATGGCGCGCGCTGGTCCGGAAACTTCCATCAATTCGGCGCCCGCGCGCAACGAGTCTCCATCCTGCGCCCGGTGTCTAATCCGTACCCGCCGGGAGCAAAGCTGGAACGCGGCCGTGGCGAAGCCCAGGCCGGCGACCGTCAGGGGTTCGCGTGCGCGCATCACCGCGGTCAGCCGGGCGCCGGCCGGGATGGTGGCCAGCGTGGTCACGTCTCCCGAACCGACATCCTCCCGCAGGGCGCTTCGCACCGCGATACGAATTTCACGATCGGATAATTTCACGCCGGCAAGATGAGAGGAAAGTTGCAGGCGCAAAAGCAAAATTCCTCCCTGGGTGTTTCCGTGCCGCTGTCGCGGCCGGGGTGGCGTCCCGGATCCCGATGCAGCGGATTTCGGCGGCCCGCCGGCCGTTGATCCGGCCTTTTCAGGCTGGCCAGTCATCCACCGTCGAATCATCTTCAGCCCGGAGGATCGCGCGCGGACAAGGAGGTCGTTGCGCGATGGCTTGCCACTGGGGGACAGACGAGATTCCGGGCGGCGTGACCGGGCTTGCGCGCCAGGCTTTCCAGCCGCAATCAATAAAGACTGTCCCGGACAGAGATTTTCGCCTGCCCATGGCGATGCCGCGGCAGGCGGTTCCTGCGCGCTCCGGATGCCCGGCCTGATGCAAGTCCCCTTGGTCAGGAGTGACCATCAAGTCACGCCGCGGCCGATGATGGTGATCCCCCGGCGCAAAATCCGGATCCCCGGGCGGGCCGGTTGATGCGATACGCCTTCATCTCCGCGTATAGGGAACGGGCCAGATCTGATTTGGCGAATCCGATCACCTTCGTGCCCTGCAAACCGAAGTGGTTTTCCAGATCCGCTGCGGTGAAATGTTGCACCACGGGATAAGGCGCGTAGTCCTGCAAAACCCGGGTGCGACTGTTTTCCGAAAGGTCGGTGGTGATAAGAATAAATTGCAACCGCGATTTACTGCGGGCCAGCGTGTCGCGACCTGCAATCAACACCCGCGCCTTTAACACGAACGGAAACAGTCGCGTAACGGGCTTGTGGGTTTCGGGCCTGGTCGCCATGCCGGCTGCTTTATGCGGATAGTTTCTCAATTGCTGGCAGCACTTCGGCGCGCGCCCGTTCGACGTCCGCCGGAAAATCAATTTCCGTCCACGGCAGACCGGTGACATCCACGTGGCCAAACCGCCCGGCCTGCACCAGTTGCCGCAGCACGTCGTCGTAGGACGCCTGGCGGTTGGTCGCGCTCATCCGCTGCGTGAGCGCGATCAATTCCGGCAGATCTGCGCCGGCCACCTTGAAGAAGCCGATGGATTCGCCGACTTGTTCCGCGCTGCCGGACCATTTTTTGACGAAATCAAACGGACGTCCGTGGGTCACGGGCACCAGCACCGGATCGTCGTCCGCGGTGGAATACTCCCGATCAATCAACAACGCGGTCCGCGCGGGCGCCGCCAGCAGTTGCCGCAGGAATCCGGTCGGGTAGAGCACATCGCCATCCATCAACAGCGCGCGCGCGGTGGGGGCCAGGGTTTGCAGCACGGGCAGGGAGGTGGCGAAACTCAGCACGCTGCCTTCGGTGAAATCCGGGTTGATCAACTGCCGGATGGCGATGGGATAACGCGCGGCCAGGTCCGGCAGCAACGCCGCGATCTGCTGGTGCTGGTAACCGGTGACCAGGGTGAGCCGGGTGACGCCGACGGCGTGCAGATGGCGCAAATGCCGCTCCAACAAGGTTTGTCCGCCAAACTCGAGCAAGATTTTGGGGCGCGCGCCGAAGGCGGATTGCAAACGCAGGCCGATGCCTGCGGCATAGATGAAGGCGTGCGGGGTGTGATCAGTTGTATTCATTGACTGGTGGATGCTTCCTGCGCCGCCCGCGTCAAGGTGGTGCGCAGCGCGGCGCCTTCCGCGTAGAGCAGCATACCGCCGACCAGGACGTAGAACAACTCCCGTCCGCGGCGGAGGATGGCATAAGTCACCGCCAGCGGAATGGGCAGCGCAAAAATGTTGAAGAGCAACACCACCCCCGATTCCTGCACGCCCAGAGCCGCAGGAACGAAAATGCCCATCGCCTTGGCCACGCTGATGAAGGCTTCGATGGCGATGGCTTCCGCCACCGTCAACGGCAATCCGAGCAAATGGCAGACGACGAAGATTTCCAGGGCGTCGGCCAGCCAGCCGAGAAAAAACACCGAGGTGGTTTGAAAAAAACGCCGGCGGTCCGTGCGGTAAAAGCGGTAAATCTGCTCGTCCAGTTTGCGCAGGTGGGCCGCGTGCCGCTCCAGCATTTTCGGTCGCAGCGATAATGTTTTCAGCACCCCCTGCACCGTGCTGAACAGGCCGCGCCGCTGCAGGAGCAGCAGCAGGAGCACCACGCCGAAAGCCGCAAGGGTGATGATGATCATGCCGTGGCGCGCTTCGGAATCCGGCGGCAGCACGGGCAGCGCGAGCAATGCGCCCAGTCCGATGAAGGCGACCTGTGCAATCACCTGACAGGTTTTGGAAGCCACCACACTCGTACCGCAGGTTAAACCAGGCACGCCGCGCCGGTGCAACAGATAGGCTTTCACGGCTTCGCCGCCGACGTAACCCGAAGGAATCACGTTGTTGACCGCTTCACCCGCCCAGCGGACGCGGAACAGGGTTGGAAACCGCGGCGGCGTCCCGGCGTATTGGCCAAACGAAAGCTGCCAACCCCAGGTGTCGAAAAGGTAAACCACCAGATAAGGCAGCAGGACCAGCGGCGCGGCCCATCCGAGTTGGCGCACGTGCGCCCAAATTTCTGCCGGTCCGGCACGATGGATGAACCAGCCAAACAGGCTCAAGCCGAGCAGCAATAAAATCCAGCGCGCGATGGTTTTCACGAGGTGGATTGGTGCGGCGCGACGCCGGGCGCGCGTTGCAGTTGCAACCCCAGCGCGAGCACCCAGAACACCTGCACGCCCACGGCGGTCAGCCAGAGAAACCAGTCCAGCCTGCCGAAGCCGGCGAGAATCAGGAGCAGCACGGAGAAATCGCGATTCGTGGTGGCGTCAATCAATTTTTGCAAACGGGAATTGCGGTGCGTTTCCGGTTGCCTCAGGCCGCGCAGGACGAGGAGGAATGAAATGACGACCCCGACGGCCGCGGCGCCGGCCAGCCACAACACCGGCGCGGTGCTGCCGGCGCGATGCAAACCAACGCCGATGGCCACGAACACACCGAGATGCACAATTTGATCACCGACAAGGTCGAGCCATTTGCCCAGCGGCGATTCTTTGAACAACACCCGCGCCAGATCGCCATCCACACAATCCACCACGGCGGAAAATTGCAACAAGACCGCGCCACAGATCGCGGCGGTCGCGTGGCCCAACGCAAAGCACCACGCCGCCAGCACGCCAATCAGCGTCGCAACCACCGAGACTTGATTGGGCGAAACAGGTGTGTGAATGAGTTGCTTCGAGAACAGGACGCGGCCCACCGGACGATTGAAATACTTGTCCACCAAACCATCCGCTGCCGAGGTGAGGGAAGCCCAGAGCTTCTTCGTGGCGCAGGCGGCGGAGGTTGGGTCACTGACCCGTTCGGCCACGCCCACGGCGGTCAGGGCCGGGCGGTGCGCCAATTGGGAATCAAGCGCGGCGGCGGAAATCGAATCGAGCACCCCAACCGGCAGCGGCGTTCCATCGGGTTTCACCAAGCGTCCGCGTTGTTCAATGACGCGCTTCAGGTCGGACGCCTGCACCAAGACGCCGGTTGAGAGCGCGAGCACTGGATGGTTTGCGGTTGGCGCTTGGGACGCTATCTGAAAGGTGATGCCCAGCGCGGGCGTCCGTTTTAATCGCGGCAACGGCACGGCGGAAACCACCGTGATCCGCGTCGCTCCCGCCCGGTGCGCGGCCACGAGCAGGCGGTCCAACAGGCGCAAACCGGCCACGGGTTGCGCCGCGGATTCAGCCGCGCAGAAAATGACGGCGGGCAGACTCACGACGGACGGATACGTTCTGATTCACAAAGCGGCCCGAGGTTTCGGGATGCGCCAACCACCGGCCGTACTTCCATCGTCAACCGGCGACCACAAAGAGGCGCAGTGCGGACGCAGGTCGAAACGCCCATGCGCCCGATGCGCTGCTCCAGCGTGCGTGCTGCAGTGCAAAAGGTGTTCCTTGCCACGCCCGGCCTATGGCGATTTTTTGCCGCCGAGGAAAACTTGTTTCAGGCCAAAGTAAGCGATGGAGTCCTTCATGTTCGACACAAACCGCATGAACGGATTCATTTCGCCCGACGTGACGTATTGCATTGAAACCATGAACCGTTCTTCGTTGGCTTTCGTGGGCGTCACGGCGTGATACACCTTGTCGCCGTTGAACAACACGAGCGTGCCGGGCGAGACTTGCAGACTCAACTCTTCCGGTTTATGCCCGGGATTTTTTGTGTGCAATTTGCACACGAGCCGCGCGCTGGAGTTGTCTTGAAAACCAACCAGCAACGTCCACCGGCGATCCTTGTAATACGAGGTGTCGTAGTGCCAGCCGATGTGGTCGCCCTCCTCGGTGTAGGCGTAGAGCGCGCAACGATGCAGGTCCGAGTCGGGACACTCCTGCATTTCGGCATCGGTGATGTGTTTCAACAGGCCGAGCAGCGCGGGGCTTTGATAAACGGCGTTCATGGCGGGCGCAAGTTCGCGCACCGTGTCGTAGGCCACGCTTCCTCCCTTCTTGTGCTTCGGAATGAAACTGCGGTGCAGGTGCGGGCGCAGCGCGGGCAGCTGGGCGTCCCATTGGGCCATGATTTCCGACGGCAGAAAATTGTCGAGGATTAGAAATTCATCCTGAGCGTAATAGGTTTTTCGCAATGCTGCGGCGTCCAATTTGGCCGCCTGATTGGCGATGATGCGCTCGATCTCGGCGCGGCCCAGCGTTGGTTCGGGAGTCGTGGCGGTTTTCATAAGTTATGCATGAATCAGGGAGCGGGTGACGACAAGCTCAAATCCGGACTGGACGCGTCCCGCGCCGCTCATCCACCAAATGATGTTGCGTCATCCCGGGGTTGCAAGGCAAGCTTACAAGCTTTTTGATGAAGAAAACGACGCAATTTCGTCGCTTGTTGCAGCCCGGCCGCCTGGAATTCCTGATGGAAGCACACAATGGTCTCAGCGCCACCATCGTGGCGGAGGCCGGGTTCAAAGGCATCTGGGCCAGCGGCCTTTCGATCGCCGCGGCGCTGGGCGTGCGCGACAACAACGAGGCCAGCTGGACGCAGGTGCTCGAGGTGGTCGAGTTCATGAGCGATGCCACGGACATTCCCATTCTGCTCGACGGTGACACGGGCTTCGGCAACTTCAACAACGCGCGGCGCCTGGTGCAAAAGCTCGAGCAGCGCGGTTGCGCGGCGGTGTGCATTGAAGACAAACTTTTTCCGAAGACCAATTCCTTCATCGCCGGCGAAAAGCAGGCGCTGGCCGACGTGGATGAATTCGCCGGCAAGATCAAATCCATGAAGGATGCGCAGAGGGACCCGGATTTTTGCGTGGTGGCGCGACTGGAAGCGTTCATCGCGGGGTGGGGACTGGAGGAAATGCTGCGGCGCGCGGAAGCGTATCATGCCGCCGGGGCGGACGCCTTGCTCATCCACAGCAAAACGAAAACGCCGGATCAGGTGCTGGCGTTCGGACGCGCCTGGCAAGAGCGCTGTCCACTCGTCTGCGTGCCGACCACGTATTACGCCACGCCGGTGGAACAACTGGAGCAAGCCGGATACAACCTGGTTATTTGGGCGAACCACAATTGCCGCGCCGCCATCACGGCGATGCAAAACGTGTCGCGCACTATTTTTCAACAGCGCTCGCTGGTCAGCGTCGAGGATAAAATCGCAACGGTGAAGGAGGTGTTTCGTCTGCAACGCGCGGAGGAACTGGCGGCGGCCGAGGATCGTTACCTGCCGCGCCGGGCGGAATTTGCGCGCGCCATCATTCTGGCCGCTTCGCAAGGCGCCGAGTTGGGCGAAGTCACCCGCACCGTTCCCAAGGCCATGGTGCGAATCGGGAACACGCCCTTGTTGCACAAGCTCGTTTCCGACCTGCGCGCGGAACGCATCAAGGAAATCGTCGTGGTCCGCGGATTCGCCAAAAATGAGGTGCGGGTGCCCGGGGTGACGTTCGTGGACAACGACGCGTATGCCACCACGGCGGAACTGGCTTCGTTGCAAAAAGCGGCGGAGTGGATCACCGGCGAAGTGGTGCTGACGTTTGGCGACATTCTCTTCCGCCGTTACATCCTGAGCAATCTGTTGGCGGACCCGCACGACATCGTGGTGGTGGTGGACGCGAACTGGCAACCACGCCCGCCGGTGGGCCAGATGGATTACGTGATCACCAATCGTCCGTTCTCGCTCAAATACTCGGAGGACGACGTCATGCTGGAAGCTGTGGGGGCTGATTTGCCGAAAGCCCGGATCACTGGTGAGTGGATTGGTCTGATCAAAACCACCGCGACCGGCTCGCAGCGTTTGCAAGCTGCGCTGGCCGAGTTGGCAAAGCGGCCGGACTTCAATCAATTGCGCTTCGATGCCCTGTTCCGGCACCTGCTCGCGCAATCGACGCCAATCAAGGTCCATTTCATCACCGGCCATTGGCTCGATGTGGACAATGCCGAGACGTTGCTCGAAGCCCAAAATTTCTGACCATGCTGAATGCCCGTTCCTTCATTGAACATCTGCGCCGTCTGAATTACGCGCAATATGCCGGAGTGCCGTGCTCGTTTCTCAAACCGTTCATCAACTACGTCATTGACGATCCGTCGCTGGATTATGTCGGCGCCACCAGCGAAGGCGAAGCCGTCGGCTTTACGCTGGGCGCCTACCTTGGCGGACGCAAGACCGTGACGATGTGCCAAAACTCCGGTCTCGGGAACATGGTGAATCCGTTGACGTCGCTTAACCATCCGTTTCGCGTGCCCACGTTGCTGATCACGACCTGGCGCGGACAACCCGGCGTGGATGATGAACCGCAGCACGTTCACATGGGGCACGTGACGCACCGGTTGCTGGAGGCGATTGAAATTCCCTGGCTGCCGTTTCCCTCCACCGAAGCGGAAATTCCGGCCGTCATGGCGCAGGTTGAGGCCAGCCAGCAGGAACGGCAGCGGCCCTTCGCGCTCATCATGAAGAAGGACACCGTCGCCCCCCATCAATTGACGCGTCTCCCACAGGTCCATCGGGTCAAAACCGCGACGGAATTTCATCCCGCCGCGCCGCCGGCCGGGCGGCTGACCCGCACCCAGGCCATCGAATTGATCCTCGGTGAACTGAGCGGGGCCGAAGCGATCATCGCCACCACCGGCATGACCGGCCGCGAGCTGTTTACGGCGGCGGATCGCGCAAACCAGCTTTATGTCGTGGGCGGCATGGGCACGGCCTCGGCAATCGGCTTTGGGGTTGCCCACGCGCTGCCGCATCAGCCTGTCGTGGTGCTCGATGGCGACGGGGCGGCGTTGATGAAATTGGGCAACTTCGCCACCATCGGCTACTACCAGCCCAAAAACTTTCTCCACATCGTGCTCGACAACGAGGTGCATGATTCCACCGGCGGACAGCAAACCTCATCACCGGTGACACGGTTTGCGGCCATCGCCGCGGCCACGAATTACCAAAACGCGCACGCCGCGGATCACGCGGACGACGTGCGGACGAGCCTGCGCCATTTGCGGCAGACCCCCGGACCATCGCTGTTGCACATTAAAATCAAACCGGGTTCGCCCAAGAGCATCGGCCGGCCCACAGTGCCGCCCCACGTGGTGAAGGAGCGTTTTATGGAATTCCTGCGGGCGCATCAACCCGCCCCGCCGCCGGCCGCATGAACACCGACAGACTGCTCTTCACGCCCGGGCCGCTGACCACCAGTCCCACGGTCAAGCAAGCCATGCAACACGATGCCGGTTCGCGTGATCCACGGTTCATTGCGATGATCCGCGACATCCGCGAACGGTTGCTGCAACTCGGCGGCGTCAGTCAAGCGGCCGGGTATGAAGCGATTTTGCTGCAGGGCAGCGGCACGTTTGGCGTGGAATCCGTGATCAGTTCCGCGATTCCAACGGATGGAAAAATCCTGATCCTCATCAATGGCGTGTATGGCGAGCGGATGGCCACCATGGCCGGACGGCACGGCCTGGCCGCCACCGCGTTGCGCACGGCAGAAAACCAACTGCCGGACCTGACGGTGCTGGATCACGCACTGACGCAAGACCAATCCATTACACATGTCGCGGCGGTGCATTGTGAAACGACGACTGGCATTCTGAATCCCATCGAAAAAATCGGCGCGCTGGTGCGTCGGCATCGGCGCCGCTTCATTGTGGACGCCATGAGCAGTTTCGGCGCCGTTCCACTGGATCTGACGGCGGCGGGCATGGATTACCTGATTTCCTCCGCCAACAAGTGCATTGAAGGCGTGCCGGGTTTTTCCTTTGTGCTCGCGCGCCGCGAAGTTTTATCGGCAATCGCCGGTCGGGCGCGCACGTTGAGCCTCGATTTGTTCGCGCAATGGCAGGGGTTGGAGCAGGACGGACAGTTTCGTTTCACGCCCCCGACCCATGCGCTGCTTGCGTTTGATCAGGCGTTGCGGGAATTGGAGGCGGAAGGCGGCGTGACCGGACGCGGCCGACGTTATGCGGCCAATCATCAACTGTTAGTTGCGGGCATGCGCAAGCTGGGGTTCCGTCCGTATCTCACGCCCGAAACGCAAAGTTACATCATCACCACGTTTCATTATCCAACCGATCCGCGTTTTCGCTTTGCCCATTTTTATCAGCGGCTCTTCGAGAAGGGTTTTGTGATTTATCCCGGCAAACTCACCCGGCTTGACTGCTTTCGTATTGGCAACATTGGTCGCATCGGCGAAGCGGAAATTCAGTCGCTCCTGACGGCGATCGCCGAAACCTTGCACGAATCGGGGTTGCCCGTGCCATTGCCCGCGTAAACATTCCAATCAGATGAAGTGATTGGTTTTGGCCCGCACCGGCTTCAGGCCACTTTGACCTTCACCTTGTGACCTTTGATTTGCGCGCGTTTAAGTCGGGACACGATGATGTTGGCGCTCTCCTGGTTCACATCCACGAACAAATGCTTTTCCCGGATGTCCACCGTACCCACCACTTTGGCGGGCAAACCCGTTTCTCCGGAAATGGCCGTCACGATATCCGCCGGCCGGATTTGATGTGCGACTCCGAGGTTCATCCACAGTCGTGTCTGGTGCCTGGGCGTCGCGCGACTCGGGCGCGGAGCTTTCTCCGGCGGAACCCGATCGCGTTTCTTTGTGGCCCAAGGTGGTAAATGGGGCGAACCGCCGGACTTCGATGGAACTGGCGTTGGCGACTTTGCCGAAGCCGGAATTTCTTCGTCAGAGTAAGTTTTCACCACCGCTGCTTTTGCCGGGGTTGCTGGAGTTTCGCTTTCCGGGACAAGGGGAGCCGGTGCCGGACGGGGCGGTGCGACACGCGGTTTGGTGGTCGGTGGGAGCACCTTAGAACCGGGAGCTTTCGCTGAAGCTGGCGACTGCGGCTCGTCAATCACGGTCTTGACCGGGTTTTCCGACGGAGTCGGAGCAGTCACGGGTGTGGTGGCGATGCGCGGTGGCGCCGCCTTCTCCCGGCTCTGAGCGGCCGCCGTTGCCGCTGGACGCGACCAACTGGAAGGCGCGGTTGGCTTGGATGAATCCGGTCGCAATGGAGGCCGCGTCCGCTCCCGGCGATCCGTGTGGACGCTGTGATTTTCAGTGGGGTTGCGACGGTCCGGGCGCCGGGTGTCGGCATCAAACCGGGCCGCTCGCTTTGGCGGTTCCGATTTAGTGGCGCCGGCAGGTTCATCGCCGGATTCCGCCTGCAGGAGCGTCAGGCAGGCACTGGCGATATCCGCAGAAGAAAAGCCTTCTTCCAACAAGCGTTCCACCAAAAATTCATTGCGTTTGCCGTCGCCCGCCAGCAGGGCGGCGCGGATTTTGCCGAGGAACAAGTCCGCCCGCGCGTCTTCCACCTCGGCAGTGGTGGGGATGCGTCCGCGCTGCAGCCGCTGGTTGGTATAGCGCTCAATGTTGCGGATTTGAAACAACTCGCGCCCGGAGACAAATGAAATCGCCCGCCCGCTGCGTCCCGCCCGTCCGGTGCGGCCGATGCGATGCACGTAATCCTCCACGTCGTAGGGCAGATCGTAATTGAACACCACCTGCACGTCGTCCACGTCAATCCCCCGCGCGGCGATGTCCGTGGCCACCAGGAATTTCATCGCCGACTTGCGGAACTTGTTCATGACCCGATCGCGCATGGCCTGGGTCATGTCGCCATGCAACCGGTCGGCTTGATATCCCTGCGCCTCCAGGGCGTCCACAAGATCATCCACCATGCGCTTGGTGTTGCAGAAAATGATGCCCAGTTGGAGATCGTGCAAATCAATCAGGCGCGTGAGCAATTCCACCTTGAAGCGCCGGTCCACCTCGTAATAAATCTGCTCCACCGTCGCCACGGTGACCGCTTTTTGCTCGATGTGGATGCTTTGCGGTGTCCGCGCGTATTGTGCGATCAACTCGCGGATCGGCCGCGGCATGGTGGCCGAGAAAAAGGCGGTCTGCCGCTCCGCCGGCACGGTTTGCAGAATGGCCTCGATGTCTTCACGAAAGCCCATGTCCAGCATGACATCCGCCTCGTCCAGCACGACCATTTTGACCGCGTCCAGCCGCAGGGTGCCGCGGCGCAGATGGTCGAGCAATCGTCCAGGCGTGCCGATGACGATTTGCGCGCCCTGGTTGAGGCCGTAGAACTGGCGCTCGTAAGATTGTCCTCCGTAGATGGGCAGCGCCTGAATTCCGCGTTTGAACAGCGCGAGTTTGTGAATCTCGCCCGAAACCTGCACCGCCAACTCGCGCGTGGGACAAAGGATCAAGACCTGCACCGCGCGCAAATTCGGATCGGTCTTTTCAATGGCGGGGATGCCGAACGCCGCCGTTTTTCCGGAGCCGGTTTGCGATTGACCCACCAGATCGCGCCCCGACAAAAGCACGGGAATGGATTCGGCCTGAATGGGTGAGGCCTGTTCGAAGCCCAGCCTGGCGACGGCCTTGAGCAGTTCCGGAGAGAGGCCGAGCTCGGCAAAGGATTTGGATGTCATAGTGTGGATCGCCCTGGCGATTGCGGCCCAACGTAGCAGCCCTGCAATCCAAACGAGAGCGAAATTTTATCGCGCGCGGGTCGGCCTCACCGGAGTGCCGCCGGGGTGCGCCAGTCTCAGAGGAGGTTCGCGGCCAGTTCCGCCAATTCCGAGCGCTCGCCTTTCTGCAGTTCGACGTGCGCGGCGACGGATTCCGGACGGAATTTGCTGACGATGTAGTTGAATCCGTTCGAGGAACTGTCCACGTAGGGATTGTCAATCTGGTACGGATCCCCCGTGAAGACGATCTTGGTGCCGTTGCCGACGCGGGTCACAATGGTCTTGACCTCCAGCGGCGTCAGGTTTTGCGCCTCGTCAATGATCATGAACTGGTTCGCAATGCTGCGGCCGCGGATGTAGCTCAACGCCTCCACCACGATGCTGCCGCTGCGCATCAGGTCGGTGCTGCGGCGATGGTCGTGGCCCATGTTGAGGTCGCTCAGCATTTCCAGCGCGTCGTGAATGGGCTGCATCCACGGCGCAAGTTTTTCCTCCAACGAGCCCGGCAGGAAGCCGAGTTCCTTCCCCATGGAAATCGTGGGGCGGGCGACCACCACGCGGCGAAATTCGCGATCCTGCACGGTGCGCTTCAAGCCGGCGGCCATGGCCAGCAGTGTCTTGCCGGTGCCCGCCTTGCCCATGAGCGTGACGAGCTTCACGCGATCGTCGAGCAGGGCGTCCAGGGCGTAGTGTTGCTCGCGGTTCCGCGGTTTGATGCCCCACACGCCGTCGCGCGCGTCGAGGATGGGCACGAGCCGGTCGCCGGCGGCGTTCACCTTGGTCAAGGCGCACTTCTTCGGATTGGTTTCATCCACCAACGTGCAGTACTCATTGGGAAAATAAATTTTACCGTCGTGAACCTCCAATTCGCCGTTGGCGCGGAACGCGGCCAGCCGTTGTGGACTGGTCTGAATTTCCACCATGCCTGTGTAGAGGTCCTTGATGTACACCCGGTCCGTTTCGTAGTCCTCGGCGTCCAGGCCCAGGGCGTCCGCCTTGATCCGCAAATTGATGTCCTTCGAGACGAGAATGGTTTTGTGCCGGGGTTCAGTCCGTTGCAACGTCCGGGCAATGGCGAGAATCTTGTTGTCCGCGCTCAAGGAATTGCCCGGGGTCTTGCCGTTCCCATTCCCGTTGGTCAAACGGCGTCTCGGCACGGCGATGCGCAGTTTGCCGCCGGTCGGCAGCCTCACCCCGTCGCTCAGACTGCCCTGGGCGCGATAGGCGTCCAGCAGGCGCGAAACCGAGCGGGCGTTCTGCCCCAGCTCGGAGGGCTCGCGTTTGAACCGGTCAATTTCCTCGATGACTTCAATGGGAATGAGTACGTTGTTCTCGCGGAAATTGAGCAAGGAATTCGGATCGTGCAGCAGCACATTGGTGTCGAGAATGTAATTCTTCACGTGACGAATTGAGTCAGCCGGGCGGCGGTGATCCGGCAGTACCACTGATGCAGCTGCGGCAGTCGTGCCGGCCAGGCGTAATGGCCGGAATACAGAAAGTTGTCCAGCAGGCCGAGCAGGTCGAAGTCCACAAAGCTGGGTCGGTCGCGCAGGAGAAACGGACGATGCATCACCATGCGCTCGAACGGCGTCAGTTTCGCCACCAATCCGGCCAGCAGGGACGCGCGTTGCGCGCGCCAGGCCTCAATGCAACCACGACCAAACTTGCGTTCTTTATGGCGAAGGAACGAAAGCTGGCCGGCTTGAGCCACAAACTCGCGATAGTAGATGTCGTTCAGCTTGAACGTCAGGCTTTCGATCTCCCCTTCGAGGTATTGCCAGAGGATGATCTGCTCGCCTTCACGTTCACGCGGAAACAAGTTCAGCTTGAATTTCCGATCCAGATATTTGCCGATGACCTGGGAAGTCTCGTCGGTCTCAAAGACCACGCGCGTTCCATCGCGCAGGATGGGAACGCCGTAATAGCGTGCCTTGGTAAGTTTCCAGATGCGCGCCCGGTCGCCGATACATTGGAGGTTGGTGGTTTTGAAACGAACTCCGGCAAACCGCAGAATGTGGCGCTGCACCAGGCAGAACGGGCTCCACGGGAACTGAATCAACTCAATCATTTCAAAACCACGTTACGTCAGACATCGGCAACATGTTGGGAGGGGCCGCATCCGGTGACAAGCCGAAGTTTTCTGAAGCGCCGTTGCGTGGGGCTTTGGCGATGAAAAAAATTCACGCGAAATCGCGCCGGTCAAAGCCTCACTTTTTCGACAGGGCTTCAAACAGCGTCACAAAACATCTGGCTGAATCCGCCCCGCGATCTTTTTCGCGGAACGCGCCGGACTGCACCACGGCATACGCGTTGACAAACTCCGGCACGCTGCACCAGGTGGTTTGCACCATGCCCAGGGCGTGCCGCGCCAGTTGGGGATCAGCGCGCAGGGCGCGCATTTGCGCCAGTTGTTCCAGCGCCACCTGGGGGCGACGCCACGGACACGTCACCACATCAAATCCTTTTTCGGCAAACCACTTCGCCGTTGGCGCGGGCGCTTCGTAATGCCAGTCGCAGATTGTCAGGTCCCTGGGCACCCGGTCAATTGCCGGGGCCGTGCCGTTGTCACTGGCCTCCCATTTGCCCAGCCGGGTGGTTTTCGCATCCAGAAACCGGTCTCCCCAGATCCAGGTGCGGCAACCTTGTGCCTTCAGATGGGCATGCAACCGGTTGACTTCATCCGCAAACAGCTGAGCCGGATCCTTGCCTTGGCAGCGCGGGCAGTCGGGATCCGCCAGAATAAAAACCTCATCCATGCCGACATGGAACGCCTTGGCCTCGCAGACTTTGATCAATTCATCCATCAAAGCGAACACGACGTCATGCACCTGCGGATGTAACGGACAATAACTGCGACAGTAAATCCCCTTGTTTTCCGGATATTTACCCGGCGTTTCATCAAACTCGGGATGCTTGTCCAGCAGGCGGCCATTGTATTGGGCCCAGGATTGATGCCCCAAACAATTGATTTGTGGAATCAACTCGATGCCCTTTTCCCGACACGCTTGCAGCACTTGCTTAAGCTCCACTTCGCCCATGGCCGACGAATCGGCAAATTCTGGAAGCGACGTGTAATCGTACTGGTAACCTATCTCCAAGATCAGCGTGTTCACGTCCATTTTGGGCAGTTCCTGGCGAATGAACGTGAGCAGTTGTGGCGTTGCCGACTTTGCCGGAGCGGAGAGGTGCAGACCACGAATGGGCAGGACGCCGGCCGAGGGGCGCTCGGCGGGGGCGGCGGGGGCGGCGGGGGCGCCGACCCCCAGCCAACCCAAGACGATGCGCAGCGCGAGGGCGCACTGCCAGTTCCGGCTTCGGGCGACAGCGATTGGGAGGAAATTCCGCAGGGTGGTCATGATTGTCGTCAGGGGCGCTTCGGTGGTCATTGGTTTGCGACCATCAATGCCAGCCTGCGCCGGGTCGTCAAGCGGCAATATCCGGGGTTCACGCGTTCGGCATTCCGGCGCAGCAACCGGTCCGAAATGCCGTGGCCGGTCGGGCGGCGCGTCCGTTCAGAAATCGAACTGGTCAATGTTGTCCCGTGTGAACACCACGGGTTTGCCCAGCAGGATATTGTCGCCCACGATGGGTAATGTGCCCAAAGTCCCGGCCTGCAGGGAGGCATCGCCCGGCTTGAGAGTGCCGCGCGCCAAGGCGTGCGCCGCATAAATGGTGAGGTAGCCCAGGTTTTCGGTGTTCCACAAAATCACACTGGCGGTCACCCCTTCGTGAACATAACGCCGGTTTTCACTGGGCAATCCCAAACCGAGGACCTGCACTTTGCCGGCTTTGCCGGCCTGTTTCACCGCCTCCGCCGCGCCGGGCACCGCCGGGGAACAAATGGCCATGATGCATTTCAAATCCGGATTGGCGCTGAGCAGGGCGGTCGCCTCACTTTGCGCCTTGTCCTTGAGGTCGTCGCAGGGGCGCAGGGCGATCATCCGCATGTGCGGGTATTTTTCCGCCCGGCGGGCTTCAATGTATTTCTGCCATTCAATCATGTTTGCCGCCGTCAGGCTGGCCGTGATGATGGCAAACTCGCCTTCGCCGCCGCACAAGCGCGCCGCCTCATCCATCAACGTGAAGCCAATGCCCTCCGGCGTGGCCTGGTTGACGAAGAAATCCCGCGCGTCGGGCCGGGCATCTGCATCGTAGGTGACCACTTTGATGCCCTTGTTTCGGGCGCGGCGCAGCGCGGTGGAGATGCCCTCGCGATTCTCACAGGCCACCGCAATCACATCCACTCCCATCGTGATCCAGTTTTCCACGATTTCATTTTGCCGGGCGGGGTCGGGATCGGTGGGCCCGTCGAAGAGCAGTTCCACCCCCAATTCCTGCACCGCCCGGTCCGCGCCGGCTTTGCAGGAAATGAAATAGGCATTCCCCTTGGATTTGGGCATCAGCGCGATGGAGATCTTTTTTACGCCCGCCGGGAGGGAATCACCGTTCGGGCCGGAACTTTTGCCGCAACCGGCCAGGAAACCCAGGCCGGCCAGCATCAATGGCAACAGAAATTTTTTCATGGCAAAACCGTGCATTTAATGGGGGGCATTCTGGCGGCGCGGCCAGCGTTGCGCCAGCACTTTAGGCAGGCTGGCGCCGGCCAGGGCGAGGATCAACAACAAGCCGGTCAACATGCCGGCGACCTCGCGCGGCTGCCGCGCGTGGACCAGGCCGTTGTTCAGGATGGCAATTGCCGCGGTGCCGAGCAGGGTGCCATGCACCGTGCCGCTGCCGCCAAAAATGCTGGTCCCGCCGAGTACGACCGCGGTGATTGCCAGCAGCTCGTAGCCGGTGCCTGCATCCGCCTTGGCCTGGCCCAGCCGCGCCGTGTAAATGATGGCGGCGATGGCCGCGATGATTCCCGCCAGGACGTAAACCAAAGCCAGGCGGCGTGAGACTGGCAAGCCGGCATAGCGCGCGCCTTCCGGCGCGTAGCCGATGGCGCGGAAGGACCGGCCCAGCGTGGTGCGATGCACCAGCAGCCAGACCCCGGCGGCGATCAGCAGGAAAATGGGGGCCTGCGCCGGCATGCCCAGCCAATGTTCCTGTCCCAGAAACAGGAACGCGGCGGGAAAGTTGGTGAACGTGTCCACGCCGTGAGTTAATGCCTCGGCCAGACCGCGGAACAGCGAGAAGGTGCCCAGGGTGACGATTAACGCCGGCAGCCGCCAGCGCGCGATCAACACGGCGTTGAGTCCGCCCGCCGCCGCGCCGCAAACCAGGGTGACAGCGGCAGCCAGGGGAATGGGCAGTCCTGCGTCACGCCAGAATTTGCCGAACAATACCGCGCACAACCCGAGCAGGGAACCCACGGAAAGATCAATCCCACCGGTCAGAATGACGGGGGTCATGGCCAGGGCCAGCAGGCCAATTCCCACCGAATGGCGGAGCAGATCAAACGTGTTGTCCAGCGAACCAAAGCTTGGTCCCATCGCGTTGAAACAAAACCACTCCAGCACCACCACCACCAGCAGCACGGTTTCGTGGCGGAGCAGCGCGGTCTTGATTCCAGGTCGGTTCATGGGATTGCCAGTCGGAGCGGTTATTTGCGGTGTCGCCAGCCGTCCGCCACCACCGCCAGTAAAATAATGCCTCCCTGGATGGCTTTTTCCCAATACGCCTCCAAGTGCAGATGGGTCAACGCCGGCCCGATGCAGGCCAGTAATAACAGCCCGGCCAAAACGCCCCAGAGCCGGCCCCGGCCACCGGTGATTTCCACGCCGCCCACCACTGCGGCGGCGATGGCCTTCAGCTCCAAACCGGTGCCGGCCTTCGGGTCCACCTGTGGCGATTGCACGAGGTTCATCACGGCCGCCAGACCCGCCAGCGCCCCCATCAGAACAAACACGAGAAACGTGATCATCTGCGGACGGATGCCCGAGAGCCGGGCCGCCTCGGCGTCGCTGCCCACGGCGTAGATGAATCGGCCCAGGGCCAAATGCTGCGTCGCCCAAACCAATCCCAGCAAGCCCAGCAGGGCGGCGACGATCAGGGTCCACTGGCCGGCGGTCTGGCTTAAACCCAGCCACTGCGTGCCGTCGGGCAGATCCACGAATTGGCCCTGGCGCAGCCAGCGCAAACCCTCGCGCCACGTCACCATGGTGGCGAGCGTGACCACGATCGAGGGCAGGCGCAGTCCGGCCACCAGAACTCCGTTGATGGCGCCCAGGAGCGTTCCGACGGCGATTGAGAGGGGCACGACCAGCAGCAGCGGCAGGCCTTGCGCAGCCAGCAGGCCCGCCGCCACGCTGCACACCGCGAACTGGGAGCCCACGGAAATATCAATCTGCCGGCAGATGATGACGAGTGCCGCCCCGCAGGCCACCACGAGCGCCGGAGCTTCACGCGCGAGCAGCGAAAGCAGCGGTTGCGGCTGGTAGAAGGCGGGCGCAAAGACGGCCAGCAATACCAGGAGCACGCCGAGCACCACGGCGGCCGACCAATCGCGCAGCTTGATTTTTCCTCCGGTCATCGTGGCGCAACCGGCGGAGGGGAGGGGGGCCGCGGCGTTGGGTGGGGACCGGCCGGTTCCAGCCAGGTCAGTGGAATGCGCGCCAGCCGGAGGCGTCTGGCGTCGTTGGGTTCAAACAGGCAGCCAATCTGACCATCGGGCAGGCGCGTCAGCACGCTGTACGCAAATCCCTCCGGCACCAAAGTTCGTTTGACCGGCCAGGTGGCGCCATCATCATAACTCAGGTACAGGGTCCCGTTGCGGCGTTGGTCGCTGTCCGGACCGCTGAAGAGCAGCCGGCCCCGGCCCTGAGCGTCGTCGAAGGAATAACGCAGCACGCTCGCATTGCAGCTGGGATCGCGCAGCTCCGGCACGTCTGTCACCGGTGACCAGGTCTGGCCGCCATCGTGGCTGACCGCCGTCTTGCGCAGTTTGTTTCCCGCGAATTGGCGGCTGTTCAAACGCACCGCGCCATCACTCAGTTCCACCATTTGCACCTCATTAATCTGACTGCGCCGCCGGCCCTGGGCATCCTGCACCAACGCGCCGGGCACGTTTTCGCCCCACTGCCAGTGTTCGCCGCCGTCGTCGCTGTAAACCGCGTAGTTGTTCCACTGATAGAACGGCCCCTCATTGAAGGGAATGAGCAGCCGCCCCCGGTGCGCACCGCGGGTCAACTGGATGCCGATGCCGGGGCCGCTGGCAATCGTGGTGGCGCCCGTCGGGCGTTTAACGGACGGCGTGATGTCCTCCGGGGGGGACCAGGTTTTCCCCGCGTCGTCTGACCAGGTGACCAAACTGCGGTAAACATTGGTGCCGCTGTAACCCGTGACGATCTGCGCGTCGTGTTCCTTGAGGTGGGCGGGAATGTATTGATACATCAAAAAAATCCGCCCGGATTTCTGCTCAACCACTGCCGTGGGGTTGTTGAGTGAAGCCGCGCCCGCATCGGCAACCACCTGCAGGGGGAGCCAGGTGCGCCCCCCATCCGGGCTGCGCTTGAGGATGATGTCATTGGCCGCCTGATCCTGGTTCGCCGCCCGCCCTTCGGCGAAGGCCAGCACGGTTCCCGCGCGGGCCACCACAAGGGCCGGAATCCGGATGGAAGCGTAGCCGTCCCGGGCGGCCTCAAACACGGTGTGGATCTCCGGGACGGGACCGGCCTGGCCGACGCCCGCTCCCAGTGCCAGGATGAACAGGCAGCGCCAGCCATATTGCAGCGGATGAATCATGTGTTTTCCTTTGCCCCCAAGGCGGCGGTCATCACTGTATTGGCGGCAGCGTGGCCGGGCAGCAAGGCGGCGAGGGTGCCGCCGCGCATCACCGCAATGCGATCACTCATGCCCAGAATTTCCGGCAGGTCGCTGGAAATCATCAACACGGCCAATCCTTCACCGGCCAGTTGCCGGATGAGTTTGTGGATTTCACTTTTGGCGCCGACATCCACGCCCTGGGTGGGTTCGTCAAGGATGAGCAGTTTGGGACGTGTCGCCAGCCAGCGGGCGAGGGAAACCTTTTGCTGGTTGCCGCCGGAGAGGGAACTGCCGGGCGCGCTTGGGCTGGCAGCCTTGATGCCCAGCGTTTGGATGCAATCCAGGGCGAACCGCCGCTCGGCTCCCAGCCGCAGCCACATGCCGCGGAAAATCTGCCGGTGAATGGCCAGGGTCATGTTGTGCGCTATGGGCATTTCCAAAATGATGCCATGCCGCCGCCGGTCTTCGGGCACATAAGCGATGCCAAACGCCGTGGCCTCTTGCGGTGAAGAAATCCGGATGCGCTCCCCGTCCAGGCGGATCTCTCCGGAATCGGCGGGGGTGATTCCAAACAACACCCGCGCCAGTTCGGTGCGACCGGCCCCCACCAATCCGGCCAGCCCCAGGATCTCCCCGGCATGCACGGTGAGATTGATCCCGTGCACCCCGGCCGCGGCACAGGCAAGCTCCCTGAGTTCGAGCCGGGGGCGTCCCGCCGGCCCGGCGGCCGCCGGGTAAATTTGCGATACTTCGCGCCCGACCATGAGATGAATCAGGGCGGCCTCGTTGGTGTCCGCCAGGGCGCAGGTGTGCAAACTCTCCCCGTCCCGGAGCACCGTGACGCGATCCGCGAGGGCAAAAATTTCCTCCAGCCGGTGGGAGATGTAAATGATGCCCACTCCGCGCGCGCGCAACGTCCTGACCAGGGTGAAGAGCCGGCGCTGCTCCGGCTGGGTGAGCGAGGCGGTCGGCTCATCCATGATGACGACCCGCGCTCCCGCGCCCACCGCGCAGGCGATTTCCACCAATTGCTGTTCCGGCATGGAGAGGGACCGGATTTCGGCCGCCGGCGAAATGGCGGCCCCGATGCGTTGCAACAACGCCTGCGCCTGCGCCTGGCGCGGCGCCCACCTCACCCGGTGCCACACCGACGCGGCTTCGAGCCGCAAGGCGATGTTTTCCGCCACCGTCAGGTCGGGGAACAAGGCGGGTTGCTGGTAAATGCAGGCGATGCCCAGTTTGCGGGCCACGGCGGGGGTCAGATGCCGGACGCGTGTGCGGTGGATTTCGAGGATGCCGCCATCGGGCTGGTGGGCGCCGGTGATGATTTTGATCAGGGTGGATTTGCCCGCGCCATTCTCACCCAACAGGGCATGGACTTCGCCCGGCTGCAGATCGAACGAGACGTTCCGCAGCGCCCGCACCGCCCCGAAGGATTTCGTCACGGAAATTAAACGCAGCAGATCAGCCATGAGCCGGGGAGCGGTTCAACGCGACGGAAACGGGGCGGCAGCCTGCAAATAAAAATTCATGATGCGTCAGGCGGAACTTGGTCGTTGCGCCAACAAGCTACAAAGAACGGCCGCGGACGCAAGGCAAAGTCCACCATTGCCCCCGCGACACCGCGCATTTTGTGGGTTGGATTTGGCGCGGCATTCCATAAAATGACGGCATGAGTTCAGTCGCTGCTGTCCGACCCAAACTACCCGAGGCCCTGGCCGCGTGGAAAAATCTGCTCACCGAACGCGGGTTTGCCCCCGAGTTGCTCTGGATTTTCGAGGAAAACCTTTGCTTTGAACGCAAGCCCGACGTGCCGGGCGGCATTCATATCGGTTTCCAAACCCGGTTCGCGCCCGTGCCCGGGGAAGCCTTGGAAATTGCCTACGAACATTTTTGCGAGTCTGACGCGCGCCTGGTGTTCTACCGGCTCGGCGAAAGCCAGGGGCGTTCCGTCTGCATTCTGCTTGGCGATCCATGGTTCGCCGACAAGCAGGCGGCGGAAGGCTACCTGCGCCGTGATGATTGGGGCATCTCGTTTTTCCCGGGCCAAAAAATCGAGATCGAGCAAATCAACGACATGCGCCGCTGGATCCGGCGCCTGCGCCGCGAGCGCCCGTTGCACGACGTGGACTTTTGCATGACGCTGGCCTCCCTGGACGAAATCCAGATTCACGGCCGCGTCCTGAGCGCGGGCGAACGGTACTCGGAAGAGATGTTGGGCAAGCTCCGCCGCATTTTTTCCTACTCCCAATAAGACCTCCTCCGGCCGGTCGGCGTCGTCGGCGGCTGGTCCCCTTCGAATGGAGACGCGCTTGCGAGACAAGGTGGTGGTCGTCACCGGGGCTTCCGGCGGCATCGGCACGGCGATCGCCCGGCAGTTTGCCGCTGAAGGCGCGAAACTGATCCTGCACTGCCACAACAATCCGGTCGCCGCCCGGCGGCTGCAAAGGACATTGGGGGACGGCGAATCCTTGGTGGTCAGTGCGGACCTGACGCGGGAGGCGGCGGTCAAAAAGCTGTTCGTCCAGGCGCGCGCCCGCTTTGGGCGCGTGGACACGCTCGTAGCCAATGCCGGCTGCTGGGAAACGCGCGCGGTGCCGCTCCACGAAATGTCGCTGACGCAATGGCGTCGCACCCAGGACGGGGTGCTCACTTCGGTCTTTCTCTGCGTGCGGGAATTTTTCCGTCTCGTGGCCGCGCAAAAGGCTGGCAACGTCGTGCTCATGGGTTCGACCGCCGCGGTCTTTGGCGAAGCGGGCCACGCCGACTATGCGGCCGCCAAGGCGGCGCTGGCCTACGGCTTCACCCGCACGCTGAAAAACGAGATTGCACGCCTGGCGCCGCCCACGCCGGACTATTGCGGCGGCCGGCTCAACTGCGTCTGTCCCGGCTGGACGGTGGTGCCGCGCAACGCCGCCAAACTTCAACAGGCCTCCTTCGTCCGTCACGTCACCGCCACCCTGGCCCTGCCCAAAATGGCGCGTCCGGAAGACATCGCCAGCGCGGTGGTCTTTCTATCCGCAGATCATCTCGCCGGGCATCTCACCGGGCAGACCCTGGTCATCGCGGGGGGCATGGAAGGCCGCACTCTCTGGTCTGCAAGTGAGATTGATCCCGCCCTTGCGTAAATTGGTCAGTTTGCCGCCCGCCCGGACGGCGGGGCGGAAATTTCCGCGGCCGGCGTTGCGCTGTCAGATCCGGTGGTTTGTCCCTTCAAATACGTGCCGTAACCAATGACAATGGTGGAAAGAATCAGCGTGGCGATGCCCGCCGCGATCAGCGCGTGCGCCTTGCGGCTGGCACCCTGCCATTCCCGCAGGATCCAACCCCACAGGGTGCTGAAAATGATGATGCTGGCCATGTGCAACGTCCACGACGCAAACCCGTATTTGCCCATTTGCGTCTCCCCCATGGTGTAGAAAAAAAACTGGAAATACCACAACGTGCCGGCCAGTGCGGAAAAAAAGTAATTGTTCAGCCGGGGGATTTTCAAACTGGCCGCGCCGCCGGTCAGGCCATCCGACTTGGCGTGCTCCGCGCGCAGGTGTGAGGCCAGATACTGGTAGCCGGTGCGGTTCTTCAGATTTAAAAACGCGCACCAGACAAAGTTCGTGGTAAAGCCGCCCAGCAACACCACCACCAGCTTGGGCAGGCCACTCCAGATCACCGTGGTGCCGGCGGCGACCGAGGCCTCGCCGATCGGCGTGCCGGCGGTCAGCGCAAACGCGAAACAGGCGCTCATGATGCCCGAAAAAGTCGCCACCAGCAGGCCCTTGGTGAAATGGAATTCAGCGATGGCCTTTCGTTTCTCGGCTTCCGGCATCTCGCGTTCCTTCGTCAACCCGGCATACGCCGCCACGGCAATGCCCACCAGGCAGATCACCACCCCGCCCAGCGTGATCTGGCCGGGCCGGGTGGCGGCGATTTCGGTGATGGTTTCCGCCACGGGTATCGTGGGAGTAAACAGTTTGAAAATGGGCGGCAACAGCGTGCCGAACGCCGCCGTGTAACCGAGCGCCACCCCCATGCCCAGGGACATGCCGAGGTAACGCATCGTCAATCCGAAGGTCAGTCCGCCAAAGCCCCACATCGCGCCGAAAAAGTACGTCCACCAGAGCGTGCTGCCCGACTGCTGCCGGAGTACACCCGGCAGATCATTGGTCATCAGCGAGGCCAGCAGCCACGGACAGATGATCCACGAGAAAAAGCCGCCCACCAGCCAGTAGGTTTCCCACGACCATTTTCGCACCGCCTTGTAAGGAACATAGAAGCTCCCGGAGGCCAGGCCGCCGAGCCAGTGAAAAAAAACGCCGAGGAATGGATTCATGGTGTTTCGCGCAGAGTGATGGTCGCCAAGATATGGGGCGGATTTTAGGAATCAGCGGCTGCCTGGCAAGCCTCGTTTGGAAAACGATCGGGACAGCCCATTCCTGCGCAGACCGGCCGCAGGGCGTTAGCCTGCAAATTTCACAAATTTCTTGGAACCGCCGTCCGGGTGATGGTTTTCAGTGCCCAAAGCACTGCGCCGTTCCGTTTTTGGGAAATGTGATTGGGTCACCCGCCGGATCCGGTGTTCGCGCTCTCCTTTTTGGCCTTTTTCCGCCGGTTTGGACGACACGACTCCCTCTCGCTCAGGGGCGCTCCCTCGCTTCCGGCGTTGGGGACGGGAGTTTCCCGCCCACTACGTCGCCCCGGCCGCCACGCCGCCCAGTTGTCGCGCGCAGCGCTGATACAACGCTTGCAGCGGATCCGCCGAACTCAAGCGCACCCACACCCGCCGCACACTCACCGTCACGCGCGCCGCCACTTTCAAGAGCCGCGTCCGGATCGTCCCCACCGTCGCCCGGGCCAGTTCGCTCCCGCGCAAACCCACGCTCCGCAGCCGTTCCAGCAGCAGATACGCCAGCGTCGCCAGCCAGAGCCGCAATTGGTTGCTCCCCAGCTGATGGGTCGAGTGCCGGTCGGCCGACAGGTCCAGTGTCTGTTGCTTGAGCACGTTTTCCATCTCGCCCCGGCCGCAATAGATTTCTTCGTAGAGCCGCGCGGCGCGGAAGCGTTGCCGGTCTTCGCCGCGAAATCCTTCGGCCGGCAGGTTGGTCACGACGAAACGCGGGTTGTCCCCCGCAGCCATCACTTCGGCCTTGGCCACCACCCGGCGGGGCCGACGCCAACTCTGGCGGGTCTGATATTCAAATTCGGTGAACGCGCGCGCGCTTTTCGGCCATTTGTTCAGCGGGCGCTACAAGGCGCTGGTGGTGGACGGGAGCGGCCGCGGTTATTTGAAGACGGTCTGTGATTACGTGCATCTGAATCCCGTGCGGGCCAGGTTGCTCGGACCGGAAGCGCCGTTGGGCCAATACCGGTGGAGCAGTTGGCCGGAATATTTGAAAACGCCGCGCCGCCGCTGGCCGTGGTTGAGCGTGGGGCGGGTGTTGGGGGAATATCAGATTCCCAAGGACAGCGCGGCCGGACGGCGACAATTGGAGTTGGCGTTGGAGGAACGGCGCGCGGGGGAGGCGGGCGCGGACTATAAGCCTGTGCGGCGGGGGTGGTGTCTGGGCGACAAAGGGTTTCGCAAGGAGTTGTTGGCCCGGATGAAGGAGCGCATGGGCGTCGAACATTACGGATCGGAGCGGCAGGAGAGTGTGGAGGCACACGCCGAAGGAATAGTGACGGAGGAACTGAAGCGACGGCGTTGGGATGAAAAGGAGTTGGGTCGGCGGGTCAAGGAGGACGGGCAGAAGGTGGCGATCGCGATGCGATTGCGCGCGGAGACAGCGGTAACCGTCAAATGGATCGCGGAACGTTTGGGGATGGGGGCGCCGGGTTACGTGAATCACCTGCTCTATCGCCGGCGAAAGTTGAAAGGGAAGCAATATGCCAAAATCAAGAACTGACCCGTTTACGAGCAGGGCTGGTCTGGGCGGTGGATCGCCCGGGAACTGGGCCTGGATCGCGCCGGAGCGTGTCGTGATCGTTGAGGTCGTCGTAGCCCAGCGCCAGACCGTGGAGGCGTTGGGCCAGCAACTGTTCGAGCGTGTGATCGCAGTAACGCGGGTCGCGCCGGTCGGTGAAGGCTTGGGCCAGCGCGCGCGTCACTCCCAGCCCGCGATCCAGTTGGCGCAGGAGCAACGCCTCGCCGTCGCTGGAGAGGTAGCCACCGGAAAAATCGGCCACGACCTGGCGCGCACCCAGGTCTGCAAAGAGTAGCGGTTGGTCGTTACAGTTTGTCGTCGAAGCAGCGGTGCGGGGTGTCTTCATCGGGCTCAATTAAATCAAGCCTTCGGACGCTCCCACCGCGGTTTCGATCAAGTCTTTTGTGAAAAATTTGGGTTAGCATCCCGTCCTTCCGGCATGCGCCTTGCCCCGGCCGCATTTCCTGCTTAACTTCTGCTTGAAAATGATCGCCCTGCTGACGCGTATTCGGGCACTTGGAGTGGAATGGAAGCCGCCGCACTGGCGCCTGCTGTTTACATTAGTCTCCGGCCTGGGACTTGCACCAATGAGCAGTCGGGCGACCCCGTTGATCCTGGATGATTTCAACTATGCCACCACGCCGGCGGCGCAGACGGCCTGGGTCGGCGGGGCGGGACCGGCCGTGAACATGTTGAACAGCGGGGCGTGGGGGGCGGAACGCGTGATGGTGGCCAATTGCGACTTTGCCACGCGCGAAACCCGTTGCTTTTGGGATCGCCAAGTGGCGCTGGACCTCTCGCCGCACGCCGTGTTTGAGCTGGAAGTGTATGCGCCCAATCCCGCCGCCATTTCCTCCTTCACCTTGTATTTCCGTTCTGGCGGCGGCTGGTACGGCGCTTCACTGCCGCTGACCCGGACCGGCTGGCAAACATTGCGCTTCAGTCGTGGCGACTTTACGGCGGAAGGGACGCCCGCCGGCTGGCAGCAGATTGATCAAATCCGCCTCTCCCCCTGGAAGGCGCGTTCCGAGAACACCTTCCTCGCGTTCCGTGAACTGCGCGCGTTCACTCCAACGGTGTTGGTGGTGCGGGACACGACCAGTTCCAATCCCGATGTGGTGCAGGAGACTGTGGAGCGGCATCTCGCCTGGCTGGGAAGCTACAACATTGACTGCGGTGTGATCACCCGGACGGAGGTCGAGGCGGGGTTGTTGCAACAAAGTCAACTGGCCATCCTGCCGTACAACGAAACGGTGTCGGAAACCGAGATGTCCAACTATGAATCCTTTGCGGCCGCGGGCGGAAAATTGATCGTGTATTACCAGTTGCCGGGCCGTCTGGCGGCCTTGCTGCGCGTCCAGGTCACCGGTTGGATGCAGGGAAATTTTGCCACCTGGCACTTTGCGGATCCCAATATTGCAAACCTGCCCACGCGGGTGCAGCAGGCGTCCTGGAACATTACCACGGCCGTGCCGGGCGGCCCCCAAGCGCGCGTCACCGCCACCTGGGAGAACGCCCAGGGGCAGGAGACCGGCCAGGCGGCCTGGCTGGCGAGCGACCGCGGCTTTTTCATGTCTCACATTCTCCTCGGCGATGATGCGGATGCAAAATCCTTCGCCTTGCTGTGTCTGACGGGCTCGCTCTTGCCGGATGTATGGCCTGCCGCCGCGACGGGGGCGATCAATCAAATCGGACGGGTGGGGCCGTACCTCGATTACGACACGGCCACCTCAGCGATTCACCTCCAGGCCGCGCCCACGTTGCGGGCGCACCTGGTCGAAAGCGAACTGCTGCTGGCCGCCACCCATCGCACCCTGGCGCTGGCCGAACACACGACGAACCATCACGCGCAGGCCGTTGTGGCCGCCCACACCGCGCGCGCCCACTTGCTGCAGGCGTACGCGTTGAGTTTGAAACCCACCTATCCCGAAGTCCGCGCGTTTTGGGAACATCACGCCACGGGGCCGTATCCAGGCAACTGGCCCGCCGCCATGGAGGCGCTGGCCACCCATCAATTCAATGCCGTTTTCGTCAACCTGCTTTGGGGTGGCCTGGCACATTACAACAGCGCCTATCTCCCCCACTCGGCCGAGTTCAACCAGTACGGCGACCAGATCACGGCGTGCGTCAACGCCGCCCACGCGCGCGGTCTGCAGGTGCATGTGTGGAAGGTTTGCTGGAACTTGCTGGGCGCGCCGCAAACATTCATCAACTCCATGCGCGCCGCGCAGCGCACCCAGGTGTCCAGCGCGGGGACGCCCACGGACTGGCTTTGCCCCTCGCATCCGGACAACTTCGCCCTGGAAACCAATTCCCTGCTCGAAGTGGTGCGCAATTACGACGTGGATGGCCTGCACTTTGATTACATCCGTTACCCGGATGCGGATCATTGTTACTGCAGCGGCTGCGCCACCCGCTTCCAGGCCCAAACGGGTCTCGCCGTCGCCAACTGGCCGGCGGAGGTGCTGACCCCCGGCGCGTTGCGCACCGCCTTTCTCGACTGGCGGCGCGCCCAGATCACGCATCTGGTCGAAGTCGTTTATGCCCAGGTGAAGGCCCTGAAACCCCAGGTCCAGGTCTCGGCAGCCGTCTGGCCGGACGCGCCCGGAGCTTATGATGGCGTGGGGCAGGATTGGCGGCTGTGGGTCACCAACGGCGTTCTGGATTTCGTCTGTCCGATGGACTATTCCACCACGGCGGCGGAGTTCGTCAATACCGTGTCCCGCCAGCTTGAGTGGGTCGGGGGGCGCATGCCGATGTATCCGGGCATTGGCGCGTGGCAAATCCCGACCGATGTCACCTTGGTGCAACTGCAGGCCACCCGGGCGGCCAACACGGGTGGATTTGTCGTCTTCGAACTCAGTCCCGAAAGCGTCACCAACCTGCTGCCGGTCATTGGCGCCGGCGCCACCGCTGCCGATGAGCCGGATCTTGATCAGGATGAACTGCCGGATAGCTGGGAATTGAAATGGTTCGGCAATCTCACCACCGCCGGACGGTTCACCAATTTCGATGGCAACCGCCTCAACGACTATGAGGAATACGTGGCTGGCCTTTCGCCCACCAACGCCCTGGATGGCCTCCAACTCAACAGCACCTTGACCCACCAACAGCTCCAGCTCGCCTTTGTTGCTCGGGGCACGGATGTGCCCGGCTACCGGAATGCCACCCGCTACTACTGCCTGGAAACCACCGCCGCGCCCCAATCCGGCTGGCTGCCTGTGCCGGGGTTCGCGGCGATGCCGGCGGCCCCGGGCGTGCATACCGTGACCTGTGAGGTGCCAGACCCGGCTGGTCAGGCGTTTTATCGCTTGCGGGTCTGGCTGCAGCAACAACCCTGAGGCGACCTTGCACGCATCTCAAAACTTTGCGACCCCGGCCGCACCAGGGGCAACGGCCTCTCTCAAGGTGTATAGTAGAGTTGGTAAAACACGTGGCCGTCCGGCGTGAGCGAGCGGGTTTCAGTGTCCGCTGTGGCTGTAAAGGTCGAGGTCGTCCAAGTGTTGAAGTCGGAGGTCTGGCGCAGCGTGTACGTGGTGCCCGGCAACAGATCGCTCAGGTGCAGGTTCAGATGGTCTCCGGCGGAGGTGATCGCCAGCCGGGGCGGCACCGTAATCCGGATATCGTCCACGTAAAAGGTGCCGGACCGGCCCGGGCTTTCATCCGTGCCGTTCCAACCTTCCACCAGAATGCGCCAACGTACCAGGTTGCCCGTGTCCACAATGGATTGTTGCCAGAACCAGCCGGCCGGGGCCTGCACCCATTGCCAATCCGCCGCCACCACCGGGGGGGTGGCCGTGTAATGTATGGCCGCACCGGCACTGTCGTAGAACGAGAGATAAAAGACCGTGCCGTCATCCACCACCGGTTCCAACGAAGGATCGCCTTTTACCCGGAACTGCACGACCGCATTGGTCGGCAGCGAAAATGGCGCGACCTCGGCCGACATGACCGCTCCCCACGGGTACCGTCCCGATGCAAAGTCAATCGCCAGTTTGAGGGCCTGATTTCCCTGGGGGGCTGGACTTTCCAGAGACGCGCTCGTGGCCGTGGTCGCCGGACTGTTCAGGATGCTGTAAAACGCATGCAACGCGGCATCATCCGTATATCCTTCAAAATCATCAATCAGCGCCCGCATCGGTGCAGCCGGAGGGAAATCAATCAACGGCGTGTCGCGCACTGTAAGGTCGTCCAGACGGATCGTCGCGTCGAAAGGTTGCCCCGCTGGGTCGCCTTGTCCGTAAATGACCACTTTGAATTGCACGATGTCGCTCTGATTGGGCGCCCCGGGGGAGTTCCAGGGCAGTTCGATGTTGTTGGCCAGCAAATTGACCATCTGCCAACTGGTACTGGTGGGGATGGCCGTGCCCCAGCGACCGAAGTTGCCCTGCGAATCGTAAACATACACGTAGAGCTGGGAAAATGTGCCGTTCTGAAATTGGGGGTCGCCGGCCAGCCGGAACGAAATGTATTGCCCGGGCACAATCGCGGTCGGCGTGTCCAGCACAGGGCCGCTTACAATCTGCGTTTCCCAGGGCGACGCGCCAAAATACCGGTAAATTTCCAATGAATTGGTGCCGGTGGAGTTCGCCGCCACGTTATCCGATAACTGCACAAACCCGCTGTCTGTGGTCCAGTTGGCATACAAATCATCGTTGCTGGCATATTCAAAATCTTCGATGACCGTCTGACCGTGGGCTCCGAAAACCAGCAGTGCGCCGGCCAGGGCTGGAAGTGTTAGGCTTTGGATTTTCATAATTTAAGGAAATGCGGCTGTTGGACTGGGCATGACCCTAGCTGGCGTGCCGAGGAAGTGTCAAGGCCTGTTCGGTTGCTTGTGATGACGCGGTAACCGGTCTGCGGGAGGGGCGTCCTGTCTCCTGGTTTGAGGGGGCGAGGACAACGGGTGCCGCGGAGCAGGGTACGCTTCCCGCCGGATGGTTGGTGTTGCCGGCGTTACTACTGGTGTGACGTCCGGTGGTAGCATTCCGGCCGCGGCCCCACCGGCGGATTATCTGGCGAGTCGCGCTGCGAGCTGATCCACATTGGCCGGAGTCACCAGGAAGTAAAACCGGTCAAAGATTTCACCCGGCATTCCTGCCACGTTGGCCGCAGCACCGGGGTCGGCATCCGGGCGCGGCACAATTACTGAGCGCACCTGGTTTTGTTTGAGTGCGGCCAACCAATGGGTGCTGCCCTGCGGGTCATAAAGGAACCAGGGCGTGGTGACCTTTGTCCCGGTGGCGAACAGCGCTTCCCAACCAGCCGGCACGGGCGCCAGTCCGACAAATGCCAGGGCGGTGGCATGTTGCGCCACCAGTTGCTGGTACGCGGCCAGGGGGATTTGACCGGCCCGGGCGGCTTTTGGCGGCGCGTTCAAGTGGGCGATTTCCAATTGCCACTCGGGATGTCCGCGCAAGAGGGGGGCTCGCAAGGCGTTGACATAGGCTTCCACCTGCGCGGTATCCAGCGCTCCGGCCGGAGGCAACACCAGGACGATCGTTCCCGGCTGCCCGGCAATCGCCTCCTGCACCTGATTGGCCAGAAAGAAGCTGACCACAGCCAGCGGGCGGTTGGGCGCAGGGACGGTTTCGGTGAACAGCGTCCTGCGCACCTGCCAAAGCAGCACGCCCACCAAGCTGAGGCAACTCAATATTATCAAACCCTGTCCAATGCCGGCGGCCCGGCGGCGCACAAAAAATCCGGCGACACCCAGGGCCAGAGCGCCCGCCAGCCATAGAGGGTAGTTCATACGTGGTTTGCGCGGGGCGGGGTGGAGTTAGTACACCTTGACGATGTCAAAGATGTTGGTGGGTGCATTTTTGAGCGACTCCACATGGCCGTCCACAAAGACGCCATTGGCGCGCCCCATTTTGTGATTGGGAGATTTGGTGCCGGTGTACATGTCAAACAGGGCGCTGCGATCATTGCCGCCATTGTGCCGATAACAGACATTGGCAATCGAGCTGACGTCGGGATAGAGCAGGGCGTCGTAGCCCTGGGTTTCCCCATACATGATGGTGGCAGCGGGTTGCTGGATTTGGTGCGACGCCATGTCCAGCCGGACATTGTTGATCCGATAACTCTGCGCGTAACAAAGCCAGCCCCAATATCCGCCACCGGGACTGGACGGGCAAAGGAACACGCGGTTGGTCTGCATCCCCGCCGCGTTCACCTTCCGCCCGAGGTAGGTGGGCAACACCCGGTACCAGATCATCTCAAAAGGATATTGCCAGTCCATGCCGGTATAGCCCAGCGGCAGCACCTTGAAATCCGCTTCGTACATGAGCGCCGCCAGCATCAGTTGACGCTCGTTGTTGGCACAGAACGCCGCCCGCCCCTTGTCTTTGGCCTGGGCCAACACCGGCAACAACATTCCGGCGAGTATGGCAATGATGGCGATCACCACCAACAATTCGATCAGGGTGAAGGCGCGCCCCGGCCTCCGCGGGGTTGCGGTGGGCGTCGTCACCACAGGGAACTTGGCCTCTCGCGGCGCGGGATCGGGCATGGTGTTGCGTGTGCTTGTCATGGGGCTATACCTGCGGATTCACCAATTAACGGTATTCCGCGGACCCCAAGGAGACAACCACAAACGGACGGTCACTCAAGTCGGATTGCATAAACCTCGCGCGGCGGCGGCCCGGCGCGTGGGTGATCTTGCCTGTAACGCCATCATCTTCACGCCCGCCTCTCTGGAACGGCTGCCAAAACGCACCCGCAGCTTCAAGTCTGGCGTTCGTCACGCGGGTTCGTGCCAGGTGGCGCGGTGCGGACGCAGGGTGTTGCGGATGGGGGCCAGGTGAGCTTCATCCACGATCACAAAACAAATCGAGTGCAGGGCATTGAGCGTTTCCACCCCGGTCTGGTCCGCGGGCAGTTTGTTGGCCTGCAGAAATTCTTCAATATGATGTTCATGATGCGCGGCGGTCTGCTGAGCTGTCGGGCCGCGAAAGTCCCAGATGAGTTTGATCTTCTTCATGATAAATGACCCCATGCCGCCACTCCCGACTGGTGGGTTGGAGGGCGAGGGGAAGGGGAGGAGGGCAGATTTTCCCTTCACACGGTAAATTCGACGGGCCAACCAACCATCCACCCTCGGGCAGCTTCGCAATTCCCATCCGCGTTGACAATGGGATTTCTCCGACGGGGATTCCTCCGGCAGCAGGGGTGGCGGCACCGTCCGTGTCTGGGTGGTCCGGCGGGTTCCGGGAAACACTTTCTTTTATGGAAAAGTTCGGATACTAACTTCGTCGCGCGCAATGAGATTTACGCAAATTCAGCAACGGCCCGTGTGCCGGTTGCCCCGGTGCTGACTCTTCTGCCATGAGGTTGCTGGATCTTTCCCTGCCGTCGCCCGCTGAGAATCTGGCCCTGGACGAGGTGTTGCTGGAAGCGGCGGAGCTGGAGCAGGGCGAGGAGGCGCTCCGTTTTTGGGAATCTTCGACGCCGTTCGTGGTGGTTGGTTATGCCAATCGGATTGCGTCCGAGGTCAACACAGCCGCCTGTGCAACGCTGGGGATTCCCGTGCTGCGACGCTGTTCTGGCGGCGGCACCGTCGTCCAGGGCCCTGGCTGCCTCAACTACGCACTCACGCTGCGCATTACCGCCGCCGGGCCGACGCGGAACATCACCAGCACGAACCGGTTTGTCATGGCGCGCCACGCGGCGGCCCTGACCCCGCTCCTGCCACGCCCTCCCGCGTCGCCGGGCGAGATTGCGGTGCGCGGGCACACGGATCTGGCGATTGGCGCAGTAAAGTTCTCCGGCAATTCCCAGCGCCGGCGAAAGCAATTTCTGCTCTTCCACGGAACGATCCTTTATGCATTTGACCTCCGGCTGTTGAACCGGCTGCTGAAATTTCCATCGCATCAGCCTGCTTATCGCGCGAGCCGTCCTCATGACGAATTCGTGACCAATTTGCAGGCGCAGCCCGCTGAAATTAAACGGGCGCTGGCCAAAGCCTGGGGGGCAATCCCCGCCAAGCCACCTCCTCCCATGCCGGCCCAACTTCTGGAAAAATATCGGTCGAGCGCATGGAATCAGCGGTTTTAGGGCAACCGGCTGCGGGCTCAAATGGCGGCTGTTACGATGACTCGTAACGCTTCCGGACTTAATTCGATCGGATTGGCTTTCATGCTGCTGGCGGTGGCGGCTTTTTCCAGCAATTCCGGAAAGCAACCGGCATCGACGCCGTAACTCCGCAGCGGAGGAATTTTCAGCTCGGCCACCAGGTCCGCCACCCACCCAACGCCGTCATCCGCCCGGGCCGCTGCGCTTCCAGTCAACAACTGCGCCACTTGATCGTACCGCGCGCAGGCCGCTTCGCCGTCGGGGGTTTGGCGCAAGGCCTCGAGATTGGCGGCCATCACCGCCGGCAGCAAAGCGGCGCAGAGGGCGCCGTGTGGCGCTGGAAACATGCCTCCCAGGGGGCCCGCCAGCCCGTGTACGGCACCGAGACCGGCATTCGCCAGGGCCATGCCGCCCAGCCAGCCGGCGAGAGCCATATCACTCCGGGCGGCACCGTCGTCGCCCTGATGGTAAGCCCGGCGCAACGACCTGGCCACCAGCCCGATTCCCTGGCGGCATATCGCGTCGGTGAGGGGGTTGGCGCGACGACAGACCAGCGGTTCGATGAGCTGAGTCAACGCATCCATTCCGCTGCTGGCGGTCAGCGCGGGAGGCAGCCCATGGGTCAGTTCCGGATCAATCAACGCTGCCGTGGGCAACATCAGTGCGCTGCGCAGACTCACCTTGATCCGCCGCTCCGGCACACGCAGGACCGCGTTGCGGGTGGCTTCGGCTCCCGTGCCCGCCGTGGTGGGGATGGCCAGACAGGGGCGTGACGGCTGCGTCAATTTCCTCCCCAGCCCGACGATTTCCAGGTAATCCAGCGGCGTTCCGCCGTTGGCCAGCAACGCGGCAATGGCCTTGCCCGCGTCCAGGACGCTGCCTCCGCCACAGGCAATCACCAGATCACTGTGCGCGGTGCGTGCCAGCTCCAGTCCTTGCGCCACGAGGGCTGGTGTGGGCTCGGTGGCGACGGGGTAAAGGGCGGCCTGCACGCCCGCCGGCTGCAGGATGGATAAAATCCTTTCGACTGGCGTCGAGCTGGCGCCGGTCACCAGCAACGCCCGCGGGCCGAACGCCGCGGCCAGCCGGCCCAGTTCGGCAAGCTGTCCGGGACCGAAGAGAGTCCTGGTTGCGGTGGCAAACTCAAAATTCATGCTGGCGGGATGGCGGCGTCCGGCGAACGGAGCGGGGCGGCACGCCGGGGATCATGCACTTGCCGCAGACGATCACCGGGGCCTCGTGCCTGCCCGGATCAGTCCACGCGGAGCTGCTGAAAGTCGGTCAACATTTTGTGCAACGCGCTGAGGTCGAAATCGGCCGCGCGGCGGGAGACGAACGTTCCGAAAATGGTGCCGTCGTCTCGGCGGGCGCAGTACAGGATGATGCGTTCATGGGTCCAACTCAGCCGCATCGGCGGCAGTCGTTGCGCGCTGAGCACCTGAAACGTATCGGCCACAATGCGCCAGGCCTGTTCCAGCGCTGACACCGGAAATTCCCGCGCATCCACATCGCTAAAAAATGTTGCGTCGTTAAACCGGATGCCGCGCACCAGCATGCCGCGTCCCGGCGGGGTGGCCCGCAGCCATTCCAGGATCCGTTCCTTGCCGGCGTCGCTCATTTCAGACTGCCACCTTCCGGGTTTTTACCATGGCTCCGTGGTTGGGCGTCAGCAGCACCACTGCGCGGACGCCGCCGCTCTGGATTTCCAGGCGGTCGAAATCACCCAGTGGCAGCAGTTGCGCCAGACGCTGGCCACGTTGGGAAATGAATTCAAAAAAGTTCACCCACAAATCCGGGTTGTGACACTGCCATTCGTAGACGATCTCGCCCTGGTGGGAAAGGATCAGCAGCTCATCCACTTGCGGCTGCGTGGCGACTCCGGGGGGTACAACCGGCACGTTGCCGTACGAGTAATCAATGTTCTGTTTGGAGGGGTCTGCCGCCCGTTCCGCCTCCAATTGGGTCGCTTCGGCGGTGATGTGTTCGGCCGCGGGCACCCCGGGTGCGCTGGCGGCCAGCGCCTCGCGGGTTTCATCGCTTTTGCGCGCCGCTTCCATCAACAGGAATTCCCATTGTCCGTCAATCGAACGCTGGGGAGGATCGTGGAACGGTTTCAGCACGAACTGGCCGCCGGTCAGCGCCAGCAAATGATTGAACGCCTCTTCGCCGGCGAGCGCCCCCACCTCGGCATGAATGATCTGACCGGTCTCGATGAAAATTCTGCCGGTCCCGCCGGCGTGGCTGATTTCCAAAATCGAGGAGCTGCGGGCCAGGCATTCCATCTGGATGATGTCCTGCAAGCCCACGCGTCGGAGGACGCCGCGGAAACCTTCCTCGGAATGCAGCTTCAGCAATTCATTGAGAATTCCATAAAGGCTTTGCCAGCCGGAAGGGTTGGTGGGTTTTTGCAGGAACAACTCGGCCCCGTTGCTGAGACAGGCGGTGCGGTATTTCTCTGTGACAAAGCCCGTCAACACGACCTTTTGCACGGTGGGATAGCCCCGGTTGAGCAGGGACAGCATCTGCAAGCCGTCCATGACGCCCATCTGCATGTCGATCACCGCCAGATCCACCGGCTGCTTTTGCAACATCCCAAAGGCCTGGCTGGCGCTGGTGGCGGTGAGGATTTCCCATTGGCCCTGGCTCATCACGCCCATCAGCTCGCGCACGGTTTCCAGAAACAACTCCTCGTCGTCCACGAACAGCACCCGGCGTACTGCGCCGGAGGGGGTGGCTGATGTTCCCGTCTCACTCATGTTGGCGTTTTGCTGGTTGACCCATCCGCATTGGTTTCGAGCGCGCGGGCGGAAAAAGGGAGGCGCATTTCTCCACGATCACCCTGACTGCCGCTGCCGGGAAAATTCAGCGCCCGGCCATGAGCGTGGATAATCCCTTGTCAGCCGTTTGTTTAACCCATCGGTTCTTGTCATTCAATAAAGATTGTAACGCGGGAATGCTCGCGGGCAGATTCAGCCGAATGACCGCCTCCGCCGCGGCGAGCCGCACTTCCGCATCGCTGTCGCGCAGGAGGATTTGCAGCACGTCGAACACGGCATCGCCGGTAATGTCACTGCCGACCACTCCGGGCGGGCGCGCCAGTTCGTTCCCGCGCCGGCCGGTGATGCGGCGGATGAGTTGCACGGCGGCAAACTGCACGCCCGGTTCGCGGTGGCGTACGGCCTCCTGCAATTGCGGCACCAGGGACTTGGCCGTGGGGTGTCGTTCCCAGTAGGGGTCCAACGAGGCCAGCGCGCGCGCGGCGGCCTGGCGCACCCCCATGTGCTCATCCACCATCGCCAGAATCAAACGGTCCATGGAACTTTCATCGCCGAGATACCCCAGCGCGTCGGCGGCGTGTTGGCGCACTTCGGCATCGCGATCTTGGAGCAGTTCCGTGACCGCGGGCCGGGCCGTGCGGTCGTTCAAACGCCCCAGGGCCTCGGCCAGCGCCGCCCGCACCTCCCAGTCGTGATCGTGTGCCAGTGACAGAAGTGGGGGCACGGCCTGCCGGTCGCCCAGCTGCCCCAGCGCAGCCACCGCCGCCACACGCACGTTGCGCACACGGTCGCGCAGCAGAAGAAGCAACCCGGGCACGGCTTGCTTGTCGCCCATGCTCGCAAGACTGTTGATCACGGCGACGCGCACCATCGGTTCGGGATCTTTCAGCGTGTCCAGCAGCGGTTTCAGTCCGGCAGCTTCGCCCAGCTCCCCCAGGGCGGTGGCGGCGGCAACACGCCGTTCGTAGCTGCCGCTCCGCAGCACGCTGGTCAACGGACCCAGGGCCATCGAGCCAAACATGGTGACGCGCTTGAAATCGCCACAAGCAATAAAAAATGGGATCTGCTCCACGACCGTGCGCGGCGTCCAATTCAAGGCCCGCAGGGCCTGCGCCACGTGATATTGCACGCCCGGAGTGCCGCGCAGGAGCGCCCCCACCAGTCCGTCAACCGCCGTCTTGCTGCCGATTTTTTTCAACGCCTGCGCCGCCAGCTCCTGCACCGCGTCACTGGGATCGCGCAACGCGTCAATCAGGGGTTTCAGCGCGATGGTGCCCTCGAAGTCACCCAGGGCCGCCACGATTTCCGCCCGCACTGCGGCCTCCGGATCGCGCAAGGCGTCCATCAGCACCTGGACGGCCGCAGGATCCTTGAGCGCGCGGATGCGCTGCACCATTTCCAGGCGTTTCTGCGCAGAATCAGAATTCAAGCCGCGTTGCAGCAGCCAGAGCTTCGTGTTTAGCATCGCCATAGTCTAACGATCCACTTCACCGAGGACAATATCCACACTGCCCAGGATGGCGACGGCGTCCGCCACGGTGTGTCCCCGACACAGGTCCTCGAGGACGGTGAGATTGATCAGGCTGGGGGGGCGGATCCGGTAGCGGTAAGGATTCGGCCCGCCATCGCTGATGAGATAAAAACCGAGTTCCCCCTTGGGGGCCTCGATGCGTCCATACGCTTCTCCTCCTTTGGGACGAAAACCGCGCAATCTGGTTTTCGGGTCGATGATCGGGCCGTCGGGGATGGTGGCCAGCGCCTGTTCCAGAATTTTCACCGATTCACGCATCTCCAGCATGCGCACGAAGTAGCGGTCGTAAGTGTCCCCGTGCGCGCCCAGCGGGACCTTGAACGCGAACCGGTCATACAGGCCGTAGCGGTCCACCTTGCGCAAATCGTAATTGACTCCCGAAGCGCGCAGCATCGGCCCGGTGATGCCCGCATTGACCGCCAGCGCCGCGGGTAATGCGCCGACGCCTTGAGTGCGGGCGAGCAGGATTTCGTTCGTGGCGAGCAGGTTTTCGAATTCGTCAATGAAGCGCGGCGTCTCCGCCACGACTTTTTTCGCCCGGGGCACCCAGTCTTCGGGCAGATCGCAGCGGCAGCCGCCGAAGCGCATGTAATTGCACATCATGCGGGCGCCGGTCAACGCCTCGAACAAGTCCAGAATCTTCTCGCGTTCACGAAAGGCATACATCAACGGGGTGCCGGTGGCGCCCAGGTCCTGCAACAGAAACCCGGCGAGGCAGGCGTGGTTTTGCAACCGCGTGAGTTCAGCGGTGATGATGCGGATGTATTCGGCGCGTTCCGGCACGGTCAAGCCCGCCAGCTTTTCCACCGCCAGGGTGTACGCCCAGTTGTTCGTCAGGGAGCAGAAATAATCCAGCCGGTCCGTGTAAGGAATGGACGCCAGATAGCTCATGCCCTCGCCGAGTTTTTCATGGTTGCGATGCAGGTAACCGAACACGGGTTTCAACTGGACGATGCGTTCGCCGTCCAGCACCACATCCATGCGGAATACGCCATGGGTCGAAGGATGGTGCGGCCCCATCGCCACTTCGAGCCACTGTCCGGCGGCGGCGTCCTTTGGCCGCAGCTCCACCCGGGGGACAGTCGTTTCGACTTCGGGCTTCATGTTGGCGCCTCCGGCAATTGATGTTTCCGGGCCTTGGCCAACACCTCGTCATGCGGGGTTGGCTCGTATTCGTAATCGTCCGGTTCAACGTAATCTTTCCGCATGGGAAAGTCCTTGAACTCGTCCCACATGAAAATGCGCCGCAAATCCGGGTGACCATCGAAGTGGACGCCGAACAAGTCGAACACTTCGCGCTCCTGGAATTCGCAACTGCGCCAGATGGGTGTCAGAGAAGGGAGATGCGAGTCTGCCGTCCGATCCCCGGTGCACAACCGCAGGATGAGCGGTCCCTGGCGATGCTCCATGGAATACAGGTGATACACCACCTCCAGGTGCGCCGGCCGCCGGGCGGTCCGTGTTGCCTCGATTTCTTGTTCGCCTCCCTCCACCGGTTGTTTGATCTTGACCTTTTCCGTCCATTCGGCGGCAAGCCAGTCCACCCCCGTGACGTTCGAGCAATAGTCAAATCGCAGCTCGGCATGGTCGCGCAGCAGGCGGGCGACCGCCACGGCGGAATCCCGATCCACCCGCAACGAGTGCTGGCCGGAAGGGGATGGGTTGGCCACGATTTCCAGCCGGGCGGTTGGGATGGCGGCCTCCAGCCGGGATTTTATTTCTTCCAGTGAAAACATACTTGGTTCATGCAAAGCCAGTGCGGCGGCCGCCAGTTCCACTGGTAATCGGCCCCTCCCACTCCGGCTGGCGTGCCCAGCCGGCACAGGGGCAAAGGTGCGCGCGCACGGGCGGCGTGATCGTCCGTGCCGCGGGTTCCGCCGGATAATGACCTCATGAGTTGCTGCGGGAAATTGCCGGCGCCGTCCAGCGGTCAGGATTTTTGGGGGGCACCAGATCGTGATCGCCGTATCGCGGCACCGGAAACTCGCTGGGCAGCTCCGGTTGCAAATGGCGGGGGCGTCGCGGGCCGGTTAATTCCTGGGCGGCGATCTGCTGTTGCAAGGTCATGAACGCATGGATCAGCGCTTCCGGCCGCGGCGGACACCCGGGAATGTGAACATCCACGGGAATAAACCGGTCAATGCCTTTGAGCACGTTGTAACCCTGCTTGAACGGACCGCCGGAGATGGCGCACGCCCCCATGGCAATCACGTACTTTGGCTCGGCCATTTGGTTGTACAGCCGCACCACCTGGGGCGCCATCTTTTTCGTGACGGTGCCGGCCACGATCATCAAGTCGGCCTGCCGCGGGGAAGGGCGGAAGACTTCGGCCCCAAAGCGCGCCAAATCATAACGCGCCATGGTGGTGGCGATCATTTCGATGGCACAACAGGCCAGGCCAAATTGCAGCGGCCAGATGGAGTTGCGGCGGCCCCAGTTGTAAAGACTTTCCAAAGTCGTTGTGAAAACTCCCTGCTTTTGCAACTCGCTTTTCAGGCCTGCATCCATCATTGGCACATGAAGCGTCAGTCAAGGGGAGGGAGGGCTGACAGTTCCCCGCGGAAGCTGGCCCGCGCCGGGTCGCCCGCCCAGTTCAGAATTCCCTTTCGCCAGGCCCAAAGCAATCCGGCGGCCAGCAGCAGCAAAAATACCAGCAGCGACACGAATGCTCCCGCGCCCAGCCCGGTGAAGATCACGGCAAACGGGAGCAGGAACACGGCCTCGACATCAAAGATCAGAAAGATGATGGCGTACAGATAATACCCGGACTTGAAATGGATCCAGGCATCACCCTTGGATTCCAGCCCGCATTCGTAGGTGGCGAGTTTGTCCGCGCCCGGTTTGCCGGGCGAAAAGTACCGCGCCCATAATCGTCCCAGCCACAATGGCGTACAGGCGCAGAGTGCCGCCGCCACCGCCAGCCCCAACACCGGCAGGTAATTGCTGGAAACCTCTGCGGGAGTCGGGGACATGGCTCAATTCGTTTCCGGTGCGTGCCGTTTCAAGCCCACCGCGTGCGCGATGTCGTCAAATTCTTCACGACTGATGCGCTCCAGCGGTTTGCCGGATTGCTTGAGCTTTTCATTGATTTTGATGGCGGTCTCCGTCATTTGCTCATGCGTATCCTTCGACCCGCCGATCAGGGCAAAATTGGGTCCCCGGGTGATGCGTTTGTGTCCGTCCGAATCCAGCCCCACCCCCAACAGGAGGGCTTTCTTTTTGGTGGGTTTGCCGCTGTGCGCCATGTCGGAAGGCTAGTTCGGCATCCCGACAGGGTCAAGCGCGACGGTGGCAAAACCCCGGAGCGATGCGTCCAAAGAAAAAGCCCTCCGGGGCACCGGAGGGCTGAGGAAAAGTTATCTGATTTGAACGATTGCTTACTTCGCGCCGAGGATGGCGTCCTTGCAGGCTTTGGCCACGCGGAACTTCACGACCTTCTTGGCGGGGATTTGGATGGTTTCGCCCGTGGCGGGATTCCGGCCCTGTCGCGCCTTGCGGTTCACCAGAACCAGTTTGCCAATGCCGGGCAGGGTAAAGGAGTTCTTGGCGTTTTTGTAAGCGAGGTCGGCGATGATTTCGAGGATCTCAGACGCTTGCTTTTTCTTGAGACCGGACCGCTCGGCGAGCTCGGCTGCGATTTGGGATTTGGACAATGCTTTAGCCATATTCGTGGTTAGTTAATTTGATTCGATTGTGTGTTCAAAAGTCACTCGACAGATGCGAATTAAAGACTTTCGGTGCCGCCACGCAAGAAGATTTTGGAAGTTTTTATTAGGAAACCGGAGCGTTTCTGGAAAATTTGTCAAGCGTTCGATCCGCCGGATTTTACCAGCAACGCACGCTTGCGCCGGACGCCGACTGCGGACAAAAATTTGTCCATCACCGTGTCGGAGGGGGCCGCCGGTTTCTTGGCGGCCATCAGTTTTTCCAGACGGCGCACCGCATGACGAGGACACCGGGAGGCATTCGGGCGGCCGAGGTAGGGGTCCAGTCTGGCCACCAGTTTCAGCACCAAGGCGTCGCTCTTGTATTTGTAGATGTCCGCCATGCCCAGATTCACCACCGGTTTGTCGAGCGATTTCAAATCGAAACGTTGATCAATAGCGTCCACTTGTGATTGGTCGAAGACGAAAATGATCTCCGCCCATTGCATCAATTCGGGCGTAAGCTGATTGGCGGCAAAATTTGCGGTCCCGCAGGATTTCACCTTCAAATCGGGGCGTACGCTGTACAGATGTTCCGCGGTCAGACTGCGCACCTTGTTTTGGGTGCACACAAACAAGACTCGTAATTTGTGGTCCAACTCGTTCATCGCCAGTATTCTAGCGTTAAACAGACCTGCTCGCCATGTGAAAATTTCGCGTCATCGTGCTGTTTTCAGCAGTTTGTCTGCCGTTTCCGGGCGCGTCTCCATCGGATTTGCAACTGTTCATTCCTTCTGGCTCTGTTTAAGCTGCGGTCTGGGCGCGTTTAGCGAACAACCAAGATATTTGTGGCATGATGAAACCTACTTTACTCGTTCTCGCCGCTGGCATGGGCAGCCGTTACGGCGGTCTCAAACAGATCGACCCCGTCGGCCCGCAGGGGGAAACCATTATCGACTATTCGATCTTTGACGCACTGCGCGCCGGTTTTGGCAAACTGGTTTTTGTCATCCGCAAGGATTTGGAGGCGCAATTCAGGGAAGTGGTGGGCGCGCGCTTCGAACCACGCCTTCCGGTGGAGTATGTGTTCCAGGAATTGACCCGCTTACCCGCCGGCTTTGGTGTGCCGCCGGGCCGGACCAAGCCCTGGGGAACCACCCAGGCGATTTTGATGGCCGAACCGGTCATCCAGGAACCCTTCGCGGCCATCAACGCGGATGATTTTTATGGCGCGGATTCCTTTCAAGTGCTCGCGCGCCAATTGCAGTCGGGCGGTCCGGATTATTCAATGGTGGGATTCATCCTGCGCAATACGCTCTCGGATTTTGGCAGCGTGGCGCGCGGCGTGTGTGAAGTGGATGCCGCGCACTACCTCCAAAGCATCATTGAGCTCACCCGGGTGGAACGCGATGGTGCCGGCGCCAAATCCATTGCGCCCGACGGCACCGTCACCCGCTACACCGGCGATGAGCCGGTTTCCATGAACATGTGGGGATTCACTCCGACCATCTTCCCGCACCTGCAACGCGAGTTTACGGAGTTCCTGAAGGTCAGCGGCACCACGGAAAAGGCCGAATGCTATATTCCCATGACCGTGGGGCAGCTCATTCGCCGCGGTCAGGCGCGCTGTCGCGTCCTGCGCTCCACCGCCTCATGGTTTGGCGTCACGTATCGGGAGGATCGCCCGCGCGTGGTTGCCGACATCCGCAAATTGATTGAGCAAGGCGTGTATCCGGAAAAACTGTGGAGCTGATCTCCCCCGGCAGCGGCCCCCGATGCCGTCCGGCCATCTGGAGTGTGCGGGAACAATGGACCACGCGTCAGCGCGTATTCCTCCGGCAAAACCAATTTCCACGGTCCAACTCTTGCCTGTGTTCTGGAAGCTGAATGTGGCGCTTCCAGCCGGCACCGCGCGTTGTGTTCCCGGCGTGATTGCTTTCCATGGTTGGCGGAAGATTCGCGAGAATGGTGTTGCTGCCAGAGAGATGGTGCGTGCAGTGAGCCATCCGGCTTCGGAGGTATAAATAACGGCCCGCCCGGCCGGTTGCGTTCGAGTGTTGGACGCTTGCCGGATCGCTGTTTTCACCTGACCCGACCCGGCAGCAATGGCGAGTGGTTCCGGATCGAGGGCTCCACCAATCTGGTGGACTGGACGGTGCTTGTCACCAACAGCGTGACCGACGGCGCGATACACTTTGTTGATCCCGACGCCGACAGCCTGCCGCAACGGTTCTATCGGGTGATCCCCGGGCCTCTGCTGGCCGCCGAATAATCGCGCTCCCCGCGTATTCATCGGCCCTCGGGGTCACGTTTTTTGACTGATCCAGCGGGAGGTTTTCTGCGCACACATGCAGATGTTGAGTGGTGGCGTGCCAACCGGGAAGATTACGGCGAGAACAAGCGGTCCGGAAAAATTTCCTGGCGGGATTGTTCCGCACCCGGCGCGCGCAGGAGGTGCGGTGTCGTTTTGTTCATGTCCGGATCACGGCGGCAGAAACGGTTGACGGCTCCAACGAAACATATCGCGTGCACCAGCGCGCGGGTGGCAGCCGCAGCCATCACCATCGGATGATTTCAGCCTGGCTGCAGCGCTGCTGACGACGCCGGGGAAGCGTACGATGTCAAGGCGTGGGATTTGGAACGCCGCGGTGGCGGACTTGGGCGTCGCGCGCGGCGCCGCCGGGTCGTCGTGCTCAGCGGCCGGGTTGTTAAGCGGCCGTCCGGAAGCGGTTGTTGCCAACCATGGAGATGCCGGTTCATCCGCCAATGGCGGTCATGGGACGGCACGGTTGGTAGGCGCCCCGGAAGGTGTGCTCGAACGGTTTGCGTTGCAGGGCGAGCAAAAACCGGTCGCGCACCGCGGCATCATCGGCGGTGGCGCGCAGTGTGGCGCGCAGATCAATCTCGCCATGATCGCCCAGGCAGGGACGGATTTTGCCGTCGGCGGTCAGGCGCATTTTGTTGCAGGATTCACAAAAGTGCAGGTTGGTCATGGCCCCGATGAAACCCACCCGCGCGCCGGTGCGTTTGAGCCGATAATATCTGGCCGGGCCGAATCCCAGCCGCCAATCTGGTTGGGGAATCAATTCGTCATGTTGCCGCAGGAGGGTCATGGCTTCGCCGACACTCAGAAAATTTTTCTCCGTCAGCACCGCGGTGCGCGTGAGCGGCATCAGCTCGATCAGGCGGAGCGGCAGTCCGTACTCGGCGGCGAACAGGACGAGCGGCCAGATTTCCTGCTCGTTCACGCCGCGCATCAGCACCTGGTTGAGTTTTACGCAGGTGAAACCGGCTTGAACCGCCGCGTGAATGCCCGCCAGAACCCGATGGACATCACCTCCGGTGATCCGGTGGTAGAGCGCCGGGTCCAGCGTGTCCAGGCTGACGTTTACGGTTTGCACACCGGCGTGGCGCAGGGAGGATGCGAGCGCGGCGAGCCTGGTGCCATTTGTGGAAAGGCCAATGTGTTCCACACCGCTGATGGCCGCCATGCCCCGCACGATGTCCGTCAGGTCCGCGCGCACCAGGGGTTCGCCGCCGGTCAGCCGGAACTTGCGGAATCCCAGGCCGGCGGCCACCCGGACCACGCGCAGGATTTCCGCATGGCTCAAATGATCCGGTTTCTGCTCCCAGCCTTTGTAGCCCTCGGGCATGCAATAAAGGCAACGTTCGTTGCAACGGTCGGTGACCGAGATGCGGAGGTAGTCAATGGTGCGGCCAAACGGGTCCATACGCTTCATCAGGTCGGGGCGCAAACATGCGCTTCACCTTCGCGCAACAGCGCCAGCGCTTCCGTGAGCGCCGGGGCCAGAATTTCCAGGCACTCGCGCACGGCGCTGGGTTTGCCGGGCAGGTTGAGGATCAAACTGCGGCCGCGCGTGCCGGCGATGGCGCGGGAGAGGATGGCGGTTTTGACTTTGGCAAATGATCCCATCCGCATGGCTTCGCCGAAGCCGGGCAGTTCCCGGTCCAGCACCGAACGCGTGGCCTCCGGGGTCACATCCCTCGGCGTGATGCCCGTTCCCCCCGTGGTCACGACGAGATCGCAACCGACGGCATCGGTGAAGCGACGCAGAGCGGCGCAGATGGCTTCCCGTTCATCGGGGACGATCTCCGCGTGAAATTGCGCTTCCGACAGGATACCGCGCAGGACGGCCTCAATTTCCGGACCGCTGCGATCGGGGTAAACACCGGTACTGGCTCGATCACTGATGGTCACGCGTCCGATTTTCATGCCTTCACCTTTTTTGTGACGCGCACCGCGGTGATGCGCATGGTTTGGTCCACGGCCTTGCACATGTCATAAAGGGCCAATGCCGCGACACTCGCGCCGGTCAATGCCTCCATTTCCACTCCCGTGGAAGCCTGGGTTTCAGTGACACATTCCAACCGGACCCGGTCGCGGAGCACTTTAAAATTTATGGCCACATGACACAAGGCCAACGGATGGCAGAGCGGGATCAATTCCGCGGTGCGCTTGGCTGCCTGGATCCCGGCAATTTGCGCCACGGTGAGCACATCGCCTTTGGGAAGCGCCTTGCGCCGCAGGGCCCGGATGGTGGCGGGCTGGCAAATCAAGGTCGCCTCCGCCGTGGCGCGGCGGCGTTGTGCCGGTTTTGCGCCCACGTTCACCATGTGCGCCGCCCCCCGGCCATCCAAATGCGAAAAGGTTTTCATGTCATTCCTGGCAGGGCCAGAACTCCACCACGCTCCCGGACGGCAGTTGTCCCGTTCCGCCGGCAATGCGCAGCAACGCGTTGGCCTCCGCCAGCGCCGTAAGATCACCCGAACTGCTCCAACGCAGCGGAGTCAAGGTGGCGGCGCCGGCGGCCTGGCGCCACCGCGCGGGCCAGAAAGTTTCCCGTGCCTGGCCGTCGGAGTGCAAGTCCGTCGTCAGGCGGCCCGTCTGGAATCCGGGCGGTTGCGCCGCGCCGGACCAATGCGCCAATGCGGTTCGCACATACAGGTTCAGGCAAACAAAATGTGCCAGCGGATTCCCGGGCAGGCCCAGGGCGAGGGTGCGGCCGCGTTGCGCCACGATGAGCGGTTTCCCCGGGCGGGCGTTGGCCTTGTGGATGTGGATTTCAAAGCCGGCACCGGCCAGCAGACGGCGGGTGAAATCGTGTTCGCCCACGCTCGCGCCGCCCGAGATCAGCAGCAAGTCAAGTGCGGGGTCCAGTTGTTGCAACTCCGCGGCCAGCCGGGCCTCGTCTTCGGCCAGCCGGCGCTGCCCGGGCGCCATGTTCCATTGACCCAGAAACTCGCGCACCAGGGTGGAATTCGAGTCACGAATCTGGCCGGGTGCGGGAACCTGGTCCGGTGCGACGATTTCATTTCCGGTGGCCAGGTGCAACGCCCGCGGCAGCCGTGTCACCCGCGGTCGCACTCCGCCGACGCTGGCCAGCAGGCCCAACGCTCCCGCCGAGAGAACGGTGCCGGCCTGCAACAGGGGTTGACCCTTTCCGGCCGCTTCGCCCCGAAAACGAATGTGGCGTTCCGCATCGCGCTGCCGAACGCGCAGCACAGGGCCCCGCACTTCGGCGGCTTCCCTCATCACCACTTGCAGATTCGCGCAGGGCAATGCCCCGCCGGTGGCGATGCGGACTGCTTGACCGGGATGCAGCTCGCGCGGTTTCCAATCCCCCGCCCGGATTTCATCCACGATCTGGAAAGTTCCGGACGCATCATCCAGCCGCACCGCATAGCCATCCACCGCCGAGCGATCGCACGCCGGCTGATCTTCGGGCGCATCGACCGTTTCCCGCAGGACGCGCCCACGCGCCGCGTGCAGTGGAACGCGTTCCGTCTCCAAGGGCGGGCAGAGCTGGCGGAGCCGCTGCAAAATTGCGGTGACCGCTGAGCCGGCCTCCGGGGGGAGCGCCGGCTGTATCTTGCGTGGTGACGGCGGCTCCACTTCGGGCAGCGCGCGGCGTTTCCAGATGGGCACGTCCTGTTTCAGGCGATTCAGAAACCCGGCCAGGAGCGCGAAAGCTTCCGCGCGATGCGTGGCGGCCACGCCGACGTAAATGGCGGTGGCGCCCACGGCCACCACCCCGAGGCGATGAATCACCTGTGCCGCCAGACAGGGCCAGGTGGCCGCAAGGTCCAGCAGTGATCGGCGGATTTCACGTTCGGCCATCGGCTCATACGCCTCGTACTCCAGCGCGGCAATGGATGCGCCGTTTTCCTCCCCGCGCACGACCCCGCGGAATTCCGCCCAGGCGCCCATCCGGGCGCCGGCCGGCGGTGGCCAGTGGTCCGGGATCGGTTCGCGGGTCAGTTGGATTTCAATGTGCATGAGCGCAAATTTCAACCGCCGGACACGGGCGGAATCAACGCGATTTCGTCGGCCTCCGTGAACCGGGCATCGGGCGCGGCGTACTCGGCGTTTTTCGCCAGCCGTATCGAGCCGCGGTGGGGTTCCAGACCGGGATGCGCCGCCAGCACGGCGCGCCAGAGACCGTCGGCATCTGTTTCGGCGCAAGTCAGCTGCATTTCCGCGCAACGGGTGATGTCCTTGAGCTGGGCAAAGAAAAGAATGCGCATGTCATTTACCGGTTAGAAAGAGTTTTGCGGAAACGATCCACAGCACGATTGCCAGGGTCCGGCGAAAAACCAGCGGCCGCCAGCGCTTCACGCCATAGTACGTGCCCAGCAAGGCGCCCATGGCTCCCAACGTGACGGCACTGATGAAGAACGGGTGCCAGATCAAGGCCCCGGCCCCGAGACCGGCCAGACCGGCGCTGGAGGTGACCACGATGAACAGCGCGGAAACGCCGCCCGCCACCTTGGCGGGGGCCCACTGGAGGAAAATCAGCAGCGGTGTCAGAAACACCCCTCCACCGAGCCCCGTGACGCCCGCCAGAAACCCGAGACCGCCACCGGTCGCCAGCGCGACTGGCAACGCAATGGGGCGGGGCTGGTCTTCGGCGGTTTCCCGCCCGCCCCAACCCAGAAACCACCCTGCGGTAAAGAGGGCACCACCCAGGGTGTAAGCGTAGCCGCGACCTTCCAGATGCAGGCGGCTGCCCAACCAGGCCGCGGGAATCGAGACCACGGCGAGCGACCAGAAGATTTTGCGATCGAAAAAACCCGCGCGACTGAAGCGGAAAAAGGCGATGCCGGCGACGATACAATTCAACCACAACGCGCCGGGGCGGGCCACGGCAGGGGGGAAACCCAGCAATGCGGCTGCCGCCAGATAGCCGGTCGCCCCGCCGTGGCCCACCGAGGAATATAGAAACGCGATCAGGCCAACCACTGCCGGCAGAACGAGCATCTGGATGTGCGTCGGTTCGCTCATGTCCTCCATCGTGGTCGCGTCACCCATGATCGCCTTGCGGTGCGTCCCCTTCCAGCGCGGTTGATGGACCGGCCGGTTCCGGGCACAAGGTTGGAGTCCACAACTTCATTCGCCCAGGTTGCGCCGCAGCAGCGCGTTCAATTTTGCCGGGGCCAGCACCGTGATGGTTGCGCCTTTGACGGACACCAGGCGCAGTTCCCGGAACTTGGCCAGCGTACGTGAAAAGGTTTCGCTGACCGTGCCCAGTTCCGCCGCCAGCACGCGTTTTGCCATGGGCAGCTGGATGGGCACTGGCTGGAGGTCCTCGCGGTCGGGGCATCGTTTTACGAGCCAGTTGGCCAGGCGCGTTTCGACATCCTTCATGGTCAGATCCTCCAGCTGGCCGACCAGCACGCGCAAATGACCGCTCATCGCGCCCAGCATGCGCAGCGCGAGGGTGGGTTGCTGTTTCAGCAGGGCGATGATTCCGGCCTTTTGCACCAGCACCACTTGAGATTGTTCGAGCGCCCGGGCGTCGGCGGGATAACCCTGCTCCGAGGCGAGCGACACTTCGGCAAAGGATTCGCCGGGGCGGAAAACGTGAATGATCTGTTCCTTGCCGGTCGCACTGACGCGATGCACGTTGATGGCGCCGGTCTGCACGACGTAGAATCCGTGCGCGGGTGTGCCTTCGCGGAACAGATACTCGCCTTTGCGCAGCGCCTTGATCGTGGAAACTGCGGCCACGCTCTGCAGATCGGTCAGGGGCAGTCCGGTAAAGAGTTGACAGCTCCGCAACACGTTCACGAGCGCCAGGGTCTTGAGTTCGGTCAGGGCGGTCATGGTCCGGCGCTCGTCTTTGTGGGGTCCGGCCAGAGATACACGCGCCAGTTCCGCCCGGCGCCACGTTCGACCCTGGAGACGAATCCTTCGCCCTGCAATTTTTCAATCAAGGGCGACGGCAGAAACGAGGCGGTGATCAACAGGCCTTCGCCGGGGCGCAGTTCCGCCACCTTGGCGAAAATGATCGCGCACGGTTCGAGGCCCATGACCTGGAACTGGTTGACGTCGAGCTTCTGGAAGCGGGCCAGCGGCGGCATATTGACGGTCAGCGGTGGCATGGCCGGGGGCGGTGGAGGGTTGCGGAGGAACGGGCGGCAGTTCCGGACGCAAACGGTGCCCGGGCCAGCGGCGGGATTGGAGCACGTTCCGCCGCCAATCGCCGGGTGTGTTGCTGGTTGCGTCCCATCCCCTGAGTGTCGGAAAAAATCCCGCCCATTGCACGCTCAATTATGGACTGAAAGCGCATCGCCGCGCTCACGCCGGCGCATCGGGAACCGCATACTGCGGCGCGTTTTGTCGTGGGCGGCCGGCGATTTCATTTTCATCCTGCTGCGGCCACATCCGCCGGGCCATTCCAGTTGAGGAAGTTTTGTTCCTCCGCCGGCGCGACTGGAAGAGTCCGCACTGCGCGCTCGCGCTGGGCAGCTTTGGCAAAATCCCGAGCCGCCCAGCATGAATGCCTGATGGCCGCTGCGGCGAGCGCGTGGCAACGTTTCGGATAGATGGCGGCCAGCGGTTCCAATTGATGATGCAGTCTGGGCACGACTCCGGTCCGGGGGTCACAATGCGACACCAGATTCTGCAAATAGCCCACGCTCATTCGCGGCATGTCCACCGCAAGCACCAGCAATAACGGCGACGCGCACTGGTGCAATGCCCGCTCAATTCCGCCCAATGGACCGAAGCCCGGCGCTAGATCAAACAAGACCGGACAGCGCAAGGCCGAGTAGTCTTCGCCGGCGCGCCCCGAAATCATGATTTCCTCCACCCCCAGCGCACGGACTTTTGCGACCGCCAGTGGCAGCAGGGGGACGCCGTCCAAGGTAATCCAGGCCTTGTCCCGTCCCATGCGCCTGGATTCGCCTCCCGCCAGAATGACGGCTGCGACGTCCATTTCACCTCTCGCACTGCAACGCGCCACTTGTCAGAATCCGGCAACGCAGTCCACCCCGGCCGCGCAGCCACTCTTCCGCGCCAGGACCAAGCGCGCGGTTCATCCAGTAGCAGGGCTTGCTTTCCTCGACGCCCTCGAAGCGCACGCCTTGAACTTGAAACTGCTTTCCCACGAGGGAAGGCAGGTCGGCGCCGCGCACAAAGGCATTCCGGCGCGTTGCCTGCGGCTGGGCGTCCGGCAGCTTCAACTCGCGCCGCAAGGCCTCCAGCACCTCCATCGAAAAAAACGTGATCTGCCCCTTGTAATCGTCCTTGAAGTCAAAAAACCGGTCGCCCCGGATGCCGCGGCCCGCCACACATTCGATTTTTTCGACGGCGACAATTGGGTGCGTCCCCGCCGGTTGTTCGTGATGCCCGAAAAAGTTGTGTCCGGGCGAAATAAATAGATGCTCAATGCGCAACATACCTGACTCAGGGGATTACTGCGCGGCGGCCAATTCCAGGGCGGCGGACGCTTCGTAGGTTTCCAAACATCGGCTGCACAGTCCCTGCTCCGGCTGCCACGCCGGGAACGCGGCCAGGATGCGCCGGAGCATGGCTGGCGCGAGGGTTGCGGCAACCGCCCAATGAAAGGTCGGGAACTCACACAAAGGACAGGAGCCCCCCGGCGCGGGCCGGGCCGCGTCCTGCAGCCCCCGCGGATCGGCAATCAGCGCGAGCAGGTCGGTATGACGGGGGGCGGGACAGCGCCAAAGTGAGTCCAGCGTTTCGCCCCGGCGCGCCTCCGGCCAGAACGAGTAACCCCGATCAAAGGCCAGCATGTGTTGCTCACGTGTCGCGGCCGGGGTGTGTCCGGCCGCCGCGAGACGGCCATCAATCGTGATGTCCCAGAGCAGACGATAACGCTCGCGGGCCAGCCGCTTCTGGGCGGCATTGAGGCCGGGCAGATCCAGCGCCGGCGCGTAACCAAACGCCGGATCAAGCATGTCATGGAGGTGCATGAATTCATGGCGGAGGAAATCACGCACGGTGACGCGATGCAGCAGTCGTTCCGGGCGCAGGGCCAGCAACCCCGTGCGTTCACCGGTTTCGTTGACGTACAGTTCCGCCCCTTCGTCGTGGCGCCCGGTGGCTTTGCGCACCGCCAGGGTGGTGAGGCGCCCGCGGACGAGGACAAATTCCTCAACCACCTCGGTCAGTGGCTGTTCCAGCCGCCATTCACGGAACCAATCCAAATGCACTTGGAAGAATGCGGCGTGGCGCGCGTCGGGATCGCGAAGGTCATAACACTTCTCCCGCTCGCGATGGAAGCGGGCGATTTGCAGTGCGGGCGGCCGACAACTGTTGGTGGGGGACGCCCCGGCAGGCGGCCCGGACGGGGGCGGGCTGTGCGCGCGGCAGAAGACCGCAGTCTCGATGAAATCCTCGTCGTAGCGCAGTTGCATGATTCAGGCAGTGGGGGTTCGCGCGCCGGGCGGCAGATCCCGGAGGCCGCACGAGTCACACAAGCGGTCGGCGGATTCGTCCACGGGGCGCAACAATAAATCCTCGCTCCCGGGCGACACGCCAAAGCGCGCACATTCGGTCTCGACGAAAGTGCGGGTGAATCCGGCGAGTGCACGCAGGACGGGTTCGGTGGTGGTGGCGGCCAGGCGTCGGGTGAAGGCCGGCGTCCAGCGGCCGAGATGCTCCCGCAGGAATTTTTTTTGCGCGTCCCGGCCTTGTGCCAGCTGCTCAACCTCGAGTTGGTGGGCCAAAGCGTAGGCTTCCTTGGCTGTCAGTACGCACATGAATTCGAGTTCGAGGCAGAGGTGATCGTGTCGTTCCCCCGCGTCAGCGGCGACTTCGAGGCCGAACGCGCGATAAAACGCGGCCAGGTCGGCGAGGCGATGCGGCTGAAACAGTGGGTCGGCCTTGATGTCGCCGTATTCGATTTCGTTCAACGGACAGCCGCCGCGCGCCGCGTGGCCGAACGTGGCGATGTAGGCGTCACGAAATCCCGCAGCGGCGTCCCGGCAGAGCGCCGCGGTTAGGGATTGAAGCGAGCTTTCCAGCGAGGCGGTTGAGTGGGCGACACGCTGCCGAGACGCCGCTACGACGCGTACTGCCGTACTCAGGTTTTCCCGGTTGTCCTCGTTGCACAGCCAGGCCCAAGCTTCCGGCGTCGGGTCTTCGTAGGCCATGGCCAGGAAGCGGTGGATGAACGAGCGCGCCACGGCGAGGTCAATGGACGATTGGAGTGTGTCCGGACTCCTGGCACGGGCTGCCCCCTCACCCTGACCCTCTCCCCCTCCGCGGGGGAGAGGGGACGGCAAATCGCGCTTTTCAGAAACCTTGGAGTCGCTTGTGGAAATTGCTGCCTCAACTTTGCCAGGAGCCGGCGAAGGATTCTCCCTCTCCCCTTCCGAAGGGGAGAGGGCCGGGGTGAGGGGTGAACGTGAGTCAGCGCGGTAGTTCCCAAACACCGAACGCCGGGGGGTGTCGGTCTTGGCGGCCCATTCGCCACGTAATCGAGGCTCAGATGGAGTTGGCATGTTTGGCGTCCCGCACGTGCAGGGGTTCTTCCACGGTGGTCTCAATGATCTTCGTGCCGTCCTTCGCGTAACCGATGATGGTGTCGTTATACATCACGAACTTTTTGCCGCGCACTTCGGTTTCGAACACCTTCGGGCCTTCCTTGATTTCGTAGCGATGGCAGATGCGCTGGTCCTTGCCGAACAATTGCAGCACGGCCAGCAGTTCGCGGTCGGGCGCGGAATACTTTTCAATGGCATCGTCCACGCCCGGGCCGAACATCTGTCGCAGATACGGGCGCGACACCCAGCGCGGCGGGATGTAATAGCCGTTCGGCTCCGTGCCGAACTGCGGATAGAGTGGCAGCGCGACTTTCGCGACGTGAATGAGGTAATATAGCGGGTTGTGGCGCGCTTCTTTCCATGTTCCGTCCGGATTTAATTCGATCAACCCCTGCAAGCGAATCTGGCCGATGCAGGAGGCCATGCAACGCGTTTGCATCGGCAGACCGCCCCCGGCTTGATCCCGGCCTTCCACCCGCGGAAAACAGCCGATGCACTTCTCCGTAGTGCGCGTGGTGCCGCGGTAATACGTCTTCTTGTAGGGGCAGGCCTCCATGCACTTGCGGTAGCCGCGACAACGTTCCTGGTCAATCAGCACAATGCCGTCCTCAGGCCGCTTGTAGATCGCGTTGCGCGGGCACGCGGCGAGGCACGCGGGATAGCTGCAATGATTACAGATGCGCGCGAGGTAGAAGAACCACGTCTTGTGTTCGGGCAACAGTTCGCCGCCCTGGAAGTATTGGCCCTTCACGCCCTTCTCGTTGCCGACGGGATGATCCTCGTAGCGATTCGGCGCGGACCATTCCTCGTCGGTGGGCAGATAGCCGAGCGCGCGGTTCGCCCCTTCCGGGCCGATGAAAGATTTTGCCGCTTCAAAAATGGTTTTACCGTTGAACTGGCCGTACGGCGCTTTGACGTCCTCGGGTTTGCCGCCCCAATTCTGGCCGCCGGGGTTCGCCTGCTCCAGCAGGTCGAGCGTCTTCACGTCCCAATGATGCGGGTAGCCGCCGTAGGGTTTGGTTTCGACGTTGTTCCACCACATGTATTCCTGGCCCTTGGAGAACGTCCACGTGGACTTGCAGGCCATGGTGCAGGTCTGGCAGCCGATGCAGCGGTTGGTGTTGAAGATGAAAGCGAACTGCTGGTCGGGATACGCCGCTTCGTACGGGTATTCCATCTCGCGACCGAGTTGCCAGTTGAAGACGTTGCTCATGGTTGGTGATTCGTTAAATGGGTGAAGGGGGACATCGGTCAGACGGTGTAGTCAGGAATGGGTGCGCCGGTGGGATCGGTTAATTCAGTGGCGTCGGTTTCCGAACCTGACGGAGCGCAGGTTTCCAAACCTGCGTGCGTCTCGACCTGCCCGCGCCTGGCCGATTTGGAAATCGGCGCTACGGCAGACTTGGAGGTCTGCGCCACGGGGGCGCTTGCCGGCCTGCCGTGCGCCCCCTCACCCTGACCCTCTCCTCCTCCACGGGGGGGAGGGGGCTGCAAAAAGGGTGTTTTTGGAAACCCGGATACGCTCATGGAACCCGCCGCCACTGATGCGCGGGGAAACGGCGAACGATTCTCCCTCTCCCCTTCCGAAGGGGAGAGGGCCGGGGTGAGGGGATTTGGCGTAACGCTCGACCACGTCACCGCTTTGCCCCAGCGCGCGAAGATTTCGGTAATGAGATCACGAATGAATGGTTCGCCGCGCTTCTCCAGCGCCATGTTCGGTCCGAGGTAATGCGGGTTGCGGAACAGCGCGAGGATTTGCTTGTGGCCATAGCCCATGCGCATGAACTCCTCGATGAACGTCTCGGCCATGTCGTGCGTGGTGTCCTCGTGCGTCATGAACGCCATGCCGTTCAGTTCAAACGGATCTTCAAAATCAAATTCGTCTTTGGGCATAAAATCAAAGTTCCAAACTCCAAGCACCAAGCTCCAGGGAGACACCAAATCCCAAGCTCCAAATCTCCAGATCGCTTCGCCCGCTCTTGAAGTTTGGAGCTTGGATGTTGGTGCTTGGAGTTTTCATTTCACTCAAACGTCCCGCCGCCGCCGCCCTCGCCCTTGCCGCTGAAATTGCCGGCAATGTATTTCTTCATCTTGTCGTTCTCGGCATCGGGGGCCATGCCGTTGAGGCCGGGTTTCCACGGGCCTTTGCCGCCCAGCCCGCCGTCCTCCGCCTTCGTGATGCGGATCAGACATTCCTTCGGCACGGTGTTGACGGCGTGGTTGTCCGCCTCGCCACCAAACAGGAAGCTCATATACGCCTTCGATTTGTGGAACAGCGTGTCGGTCTGGTGCATCGGCATGTGCCAGTTGCGCGTGACGGATTGCTGGGAGCCGAAACGGAAGTTCGAGATGTAGCCTTCCTCGGTGAGCGACAAGCCATCGGGGCGGGTCTGCTGCGCCTTCACGGTTTTCTCCGTCGCGATGAATGAGCCGTGTTTCATCATCACCACGTTGTAGGGATACGCGGCGTTGTAGGTGAGCCGCAGCATGAGGCGGCTGACCTTGTAGAACGGATCGCTCGGCGTCGCGCCAAGATACGGACGGTCGGCGGGGTTCGCGTCCACATAGACGTAATCGCCGTCGTTGATGCCGAGGTCGCGGGCGGCCTGCGGGTTCATGTGGATTTGGTGCTCGCCCACGTTCGGCAGGCGTTTGTCCACGCGATACGGGTCGCCGAAGTTCGAGTTCCAGATGAGATGCCAGTCCACGTTCGCCCACGAGGAGTGGACGCTGTGGCGCGACTTGGGCGTGAGGCAGTAGAACTGGAATCCCTTCTCCCAGAGGAAATTCTTTGAGTTCTTCGTGTCCGCCCAGCTCAACTTCACGTTCCGCACGGTGCGTTCGTCCCAATGCTCGGCATCGAGCGGAATGCCGTAATCGTTCGGGCGCACGAGCGGATTCGTGCTGACGATGACGTTGGGCAGATAGGGCGTGGCCTCCGGCCCTTCGCGATGCACGATGAAGTTTTCGCCGCAATCCAGCGCCGTCGGATCATCCGAGTAGGAGTTCATCCGACCGGTGTCCGTGTGGAACGGATAATTGTCATGCACCTGCTCATAGAACGGAATGCGCGGGTAACTGCGGAACAGCATCAATGCGCCACCGGGCGGGCCGTATTTGCCGGCCATGATGTCATCCACCTGATAGCCCGCCGTGGTGGTGCAGGTATCAAGCAGCCGCTGGAGGTAGATTTTGCGTTTGCCCTCGTGCTCGAATTTGAAATGCGTGTAGAAGCGCTTGTCACCGGTGACTTTTCCGAGCGCGGCGGCGATGCCGGCGAGAATCGAAAGGTCGTCCTTCGAATCGTAGAGCGGTTTGATGCCGCCCTTCCAGATTTGGAGGAACGGATTCGAGCAACTCGCCGTGACCTCCAAATCCTCGAACTCGACCCAGGAATTGGCTGGCAGTCCAAAATCGGAGTACTCAACGCTGGCCGTCATCTGCGTGTCCATGGTCACGATCAACTCCACGTTCGGGTTGACGTTCTTGATCATCGCATACGCCCACTTGGCGTTGTTGATCAGGTTGACGTTCGTGGTGAAGATCGCCTTGGTGGGCGACGGCATGTGCGACTTGCCGGTGAACACCTTGCGGCCTTCCTTGGGCGTGTTGACGATGAGCGGGCGATCGCCGTGATTCCAATACGCCGGCTCTTCATCCTTCGTGTAGGCGTGCGCGTGGACATCCCGGCCATGCGCCTTGGGGTCGAGGTTTTGCTCGAACGGGTCCTCGGCGATCCAGCCTTTGAATCCGTGGCCGGTCAGCTTGCTGCCCTGGAAGAGCGCGGCCTTGTAATTGCCTGCCCAGCCGTGACAGCCCGCACCGGGCTTGCCGATGTTGCCGGTGAGCATGAGCGGCAGATACGCGGCGCGATTCGCCTCGGTCGCGTGAAACCAGTGGTTGATGCCCTCGCCCTGGTGAATCGAGGTCGGCGTGATGGTCGCGATGTCCTGCGCCAGGCGTTCGATTAGTTCCTTTGGTGCGCTAGTGATCTCGGAAACGCTGTCGAGATCGTAATCCTTGAGGTGAACCTGATAGAGATTCCACGCCGTCGCCACCTCCGTTTCGCTGCCGTCGGCGAGTTTGACTTTGCCCTTCCAATCCAATGTCGGGTCAATGCCGCTGGCCGTCAGCGTGCCGCCGACGAGGTCACGGGTCAGCGCTTTCGGCGCATTCGACTTCGCGTCCCACACGACAAAATCTCCAAGCTTCGCGTGCTGTTCGTCGGTGATGCCCTGCACCTTCTTGCTCGGGCCGTCATCGGGCAGCTTGCTCGAATAATTTGGAAATACCTCCGCCGCGCGCAGGCGTTTGCCGTTGTCGGTGCGGACGAGCAGCGGGAAATCCGTGAACTGCTTCACGAACGATTCGTCATACCATTTCTTGTCCATCATCAACCGCGTGACGCCGAGCCAGAGCGCCGCGTCGGTCGAGGGCCGGACGGGAATCCAGTAATCCGCCTTGGTCGAGGGCGCGCCATATTCGGGTGCGATGACCACGATCTTGCAGCCGCGCTCCATGCACTCGATGAACCAGTGGGCATCGGCCATTTTGTTTTCCACCAGGTTCTTGCCGTTCATGATGATGAGCTTGGAATTGCGGAGGTCGTTGAAGTCCGTTTCCGAATTCTGCAGGCCATGCACCCACGGATGGCCGGGCGCCTGGTCGCCGTGCCAGGTGTAATTCGACCACACGCGACCGCCCTTGGCGTCCTCCGGCTTGACGCCGCGCACGTGCACGTCGAGCAGTGCGAGGGAATTGCAGAGGCGGTACATGCCATATTTGCCGAGCACACCGAGCAGGCCCATGCCGCCGCGCGTCTTGATGGTGCGCGTGCCCGCGCCGCCCATGTCCTCGATCATCTCCTTCGGGTAGCCCTGTGCTGCGAGCAGCTTCGCGCCGGCCTCGCCGCTGTAGCGGGTGGCAATTGCCTTCAACGCGCGGGCGATGTAATCAAACGCCTCGCCCCACGAGATGCGATCGAACTTGTCCGTGCCGCGCGCGTCGAACTTGTATTTCGCCTTCACCTGATCGGTCAGGTTGGGAAATCCGTCGTCGGCCCAGCGTTTCCAGCCGCGCCGCACGATGGGGTGCTTGAGGCGGTACGGACCGTACAGGATGCGATGGAAGGTATAGCCCTTGGCGCAGTGCCGGTTGCCCCAGTTGGCGGTGGCGTGCTTGCCGTAAAGATCGGAGTAGGTGTGAACGTCGTATTGCTCGCCGAGCCGGACGATGACCCCGTTGCGGACGTGGGCGGTCACCCGGCAGTTGTGGGTGTCGTTCGGCGCGCAGACCCAGGAGAACTCATGGTCGTAGGCGTATTGATTGCGGTAGAGCTGCTCCCAATCGCGACGCGGGTAGGTGGCGAGAGGATTGGGCACGTCCTCGATTTGCGGCTGGGCCTGGAGGAAGCGCAGCGGGAGAAACTGGGCGGCGGTGATGCCGGCGCCGACGAGACCGCTCGCTTTGATGAAGGAGCGACGGGAAAGATTGTCGTTCATACGGGGTTCGTTAAATCGTTGAATGGTTAAACCGGTCAGCGTTTGGCCGTCTTGCCGTCGTCGAGGATGAGTTGATACCAGTTGCTGATCATCTTGCGGCCGTTGCGGTCCCGCTGCTCGCCGTTCCAGATGGCGAAGGCGACCGGTACCGCTTTGCCGGGACTGAACTTCACGTCGCCGCTGTCCTTGGACTTGAGGTCGCGGACGAAGAACACGCTCCAGAATCCGTCATGCCAGACGCCCTTGCCGGCGACGTTCTGTTCCTTGAGCGGTTGCGACTTGAACGAGCCGAAGCCCGCCGCGTTGGCGTCCTCGACGGGAGACTTGTGCGGTTGCGAAGTGACGTTGCCGGCGGCGTGAGCGGTGCTGTAATTGGTAAACGTCCAGGCATCGGTATGCATGGAGTGGTAAACGGAATCCATGTCCGGCACACCGCCACCCTCGGCTTCGGCCTGCCAGCCGGCCTTCCAGCTCCAGAGGTTGACCGGGTTGTCCTTGTCGCCCATGCCGAGGAAACCGTATTTGCCTGACAGCGAAAACTGGAGCGCCGCGCCATCCTGAAAGTCCTGCACGCGAATGGCGGAGTTCTGCGGCAACTCGTCGCGCCATTGCAGCAGCACGGCGAGTTTCTTTCCATCCGTCACCGCCGAAACCGCCACGGCGTACACTTGATTCGGCTCGGGCCAGAGCGGATTCAACGGCACGCGGACGGGATCGAGCGACTCCCAGAAATTGTCCATCGGGCCGGTGGGGATGGTTTTGACACGATGCACCCGGATGGCGCTGTCCTCGGGTGCGAGCAAATCGTTCACCGAAACATCCGTGCGCCGCAGCGATTGGATGTAATGGACCAGCGCCCAGCGTTCCGCGGGGGTCATCACGTCGTCTCCGTACGGAATCATCGGCGTGCCGGGAAGGCCGTTGTGGATGCGCAAATAGAGATCCCGGCCGGTGTGGCCGCCGCGAAAGAGTTCGGTGTTGAAGTCGCGCGGGCGCACTGGAATTCCGCTGGCATCCTTGAGAGTGGGCACCTGCGGACCGTCGCCGGCACCGGTTTCGCCATGACACAAATCGCATTGCATGCGCTTGTAGGTGTCACGTCCCCGGACGAGTTCCTGCACTCCCGCCGCCGGCTCTGGTGGGACGGCCACCGGTTCGGTCCGCGTGCCGCTGGCGGCCGCCGCTTCAAACAGATTCACCCGTTGACCGTCGGCAAGCGTCCGTACTGTGAGGTGCTTCACATATTGCACCACCGCGTTGCGCTCGGACTCGGGCAGGTAGGAAAAACCTGGCATCGAACTGCCCGGCAGCCCGCGCGTGACGGATTGAAGCAGATCGTGATCAGTGGGCAGAGCCTGCCCCGGGGTGGATTTGATTTTAAATTGTTCGGCGCTGAAGTTGCGCGGCTTCGGATAGAGCCAAACCGAGGCCGGACCATCGCCCGCGCCCTCAGCCCCGTGACAGGCGGCACAGTGCAGTTCGTAAACGACCTTGCCATCGGGGGGAGCGGCGGAGGATTCGGTGGGGGCCGCCCGGCCGGGTGGGGATGGCGACAGCAGCACAATCAGGCCAAAATGCAAGATGATAGGCTTCTTCATATACGCCTCTAAAATTAGAATAACTGCTGTCGAGGTGAATACTTTGACTTGGATCAAGCGGTTTGGCTTTTCCAAAATGTTGTCTTGGAGAGGGAGATCCGATCGCGCCATGGAGCAATGCTTTCCGACGGCAGATTTCCGCGTTGTAAGGAGCATCAGTCGGCAGCAGGGCGCGAGGTCTCAGATGGTGGCGTCCGTTGCTCAAGCGTCCCGAGCCCCGGGCAAGGCCGGTTAGACTTGCACAAACGAGCAGGAGTGCTAGAAAATTGCCGCGTTGCATCCATCCAGACAAACTCATGACCGAATGGATCAGGGGCTTTCAGCGCGTTGCGGGCGCAGCGATTTGCAAGGTCGGCAGCCCGGTGCGGTCAATCATCGAAATGGAGATTCACCCGTCAAAACAAACGCGATTGACCGGAAACAAAACTCCGTCCGCGTTTGCCTGGATCAGCGGGTGGGGCGGCGTTTTGGGGGGATCAGCGCGACGACAACAAGGCGTCTTCCAACTTGGAGGGTCTCGCCGCGTGCGCCGGCGCCCTGGTGCGGTGCGGCGTGGGCGGCCGGAGCGCGCACGATCGGGACTCGAAATCTATCATGATCATCATTGAATCGTACGGTGTGGCTGTGGTGATGTGTGTCATCACGATGTTGTGCTGGGGCTCGTGGGCGAACACCCAAAAGCTCGCGAGCAAGGAATGGCGCTTCCAGCTTTTTTATTGGGACTATGCGATTGGCGTGCTGCTGCTCGGATTGCTTCTGGCGTTTACCCTGGGCAGCACCGGCGAAGGGGGGCGCAGTTTCATGGCGGATCTGAAGCAGGCCGATTCGCGCTGGCTGGTTTCGGCCTTCGTCGGCGGCGTCATTTTCAACCTTTCAAATATTTTGCTTGTGGCGGCAATTGACATCGCCGGCATGGCCGTCGCCTTTCCGGTTGGCGTGGGGTTGGCCCTGGTTCTGGGGGTTGTCACCACGTTCTTGTCCACCCACGAAGGCAATGCTCCCATGCTGGCGCTTGGGGTCGCGGCCATTGTGGTGGCCATTCTGCTGGATGCGCTCGCCTACAAACGGCTTTCCCGTAGTGATCAAAAGACGCCAATGAAAGGCATTGTGATCTCCGTCGCGGCCGGATTGCTGATGGGTTTCTTTTACAAATATGTGGCGCAGGCAATGGGGAAAATTGACCACGTGGCCGGATTGGCGGTACTCGAGCCCGGCAAGTTGAGCCCTTACACGGCGGTGGTCCTGTTCAGCCTGGGACTGTTGCTGTCCAATTTCCTCTGGAACAGCATCATGATGGTGAAACCGTTCACGGGTCCGCCCGTGCGGTTTGGCGATTACTTCAAGGGCAGCGCGCGGCTGCATCTGGTCGGCCTTCTGGGCGGGATGATCTGGAATCTCGGCATGTCCTTCAGCATCATTGCCAGCACGAAGGCGGGGGCCGCGTTGTCCTACGGACTCGGCCAGGGCGCGACGATGATTGGTGCGTTCTGGGGGGTGTTCATCTGGAAGGAGTTCAAAGGCGCGCCCGCCGGAACAAACAAATTGCTCGTGGCCATGTTTGTTTTCTACCTGCTGGGGCTGGCCATTTTAATTGCGTCCAAACTGTAAACCGCCCGGTCTGTTCCATTTTCCCAAACCTCAACCCCTTTCCAGCATGGCCAAACCTCCAGTAATCGTCGTGGGCAGTTCCAACACCGACATGATCATCCAACTGGATCGGATTCCCAAACCGGGGGAAACCATTCTGGGCGGCCGGTTCACCACGGCGGCCGGCGGCAAGGGGGCCAACCAGGCGGTGGCCGCCGCGCGCGCCGGTGGCGCGGTGACGTTCATCGCGCGATTGGGACGCGACATGCTGGGCGATCAGGCGGTCGCCGGGTTTGCGGCGGATCGGATTCGCACGCAGTTCATCGTGCGCGACCGGCGAAGTCCTTCCGGCGTGGCCTTGATCTTTGTGGATGCCCGGGGTGAGAACAGCATCGCGGTGGCGCCCGGGGCGAACGGCAACCTGACCCCGGCCGACGTGCGACGGGCGAAAGCGGCCTTCACTGCCGGGGGCATCCTGGTACTGCAGCTCGAAACACCGCTGCGCGCCGCGCAGGCGGCGGCCGAACACGCGGTCGCCGTGGACATGCGGGTGATCTTGAATCCCGCACCGGCGCGGGCCCTGCCCAACACGCTGCTCCGGCAGCTTTACCTCCTGACGCCCAATGAAAGTGAAGCGGAATTACTGACGGGCATTGCCGTCAGCGACACGGCTTCGGCGCGACAGGCGGCGGGAGTCCTGCGCCAACGGGGGGTGCGCAACGTCATTGTCACTTTGGGCGCGCGCGGCGCGCTGGTGGATGGTGCGGATGGCGCGGGTTGGATTCCGGCGTTCAAGGTCAAGCCGGTGGACAGCACGGCGGCAGGTGATGTGTTCAATGGCGCACTGGCTGTAGGATTGGCTGAAGGCCGGTCGTTGTTGGACGCCGCGCGGTTTGGCGCCGCGGCGGCGGCGATCAGCGTCACCCGGCTGGGTGCGCAAACGTCCGCCCCGGCGCGCCAGGAGATTGAGCGGTTGCTGGCGCTGGCCGGCAGGCGTTCGCGCCCGGATAATCATCGCGCGGCGTGACCGCGTGGAGCGCCCTTGCGTCCGCCCGCGCCCAGCGGGAAGCGCCTACCAGTTCTTGCCCGTCTCCACGCGGCCATCGAAGTAGAGCACATTTTTTCCGTTGAGACGGCCCCGGCGGCCATGAAAGGGATTGGCATCTCCCAGCAGGGGCGTGTTCTCGCGGCTGCCGAACAAAATGCGCACAATCACGCTGGCTTCATTGGTGTAGATGGTGGCCCATTCGGGGGCCAGGTAGGGCGCGTCATTCAGCCAGAAGTTCCAGGCATAACTGGTTTGTTCGGAATCAAAAATCGCATGTTCGGCCGGGCAGCGAAAAACGTGATTGGTGGGCTGGCCGGGAAACAGCGTCGTGGTGATGGGGGGGAGATTGGTTTGCTGGCTGGGCAGATAACCGGCGCATACGGGGAGGCGGTCCCGATTATCGGCGACGTATGCGGTCAGGGCGATGCCGATTTGCCGCAGGTTGCTGATGCAGGCTGCGGTGTGAGCGCTGCGTTTGGCACGGGCCAGCGCGGGCAGCAGCAGGGCGGCCAGCACGCCGATGATGGCGAGGACCACCAGCAGTTCGATCAGGGTGAAAGCCGGGTGCGGCGGCGCAACGACGCGCGAGGCCGGAGGGTCAAGGCGTGCGGAGCGCATGGATGGTTTTCAACAGCTCGGAAATCACGGGCGCGGTGCGGCCGCGATAATAGACGTCCTGATCGTTGTACGCCGCGGTGGCCTGGCGCAGCATCTCCCGGCCCGCCGGGGTATTGAGCCGGGCCTGCAACGAGCGGCGCGCCTCCGGCGTAAGGCTTTCACGATATTGCGCCACCCACCGTGCCGTGGCCGCAATGTTCCCGTCCCGTTGGGCCTCGGGAGAATGAGCCACCAGGAGTTGCAGGGCACGAATGTGCTCGAGATTGAAAAAATCGAGAAACGCCCGCTCGCGGTTGGCGGGATCCGTCAGGGGACCATAGCGACCTTCCAGATATTTGGCGAAGCGCTGATCCGGGTCCTGGATGTCCCGGGCTGCCACGCCCGCCTGAATTTCACGCACCAGCTCGCGCGGTACCAAGTGGCGGGAAAGCTGCCAATAGCCCACCGCCCCAACCCCGGCCAGCACCAGCGCCACGCCGGCCAGCCGTGGCCCGCGCCGCCGCTGACGTTTGTGCCGTCCGGCCGGGTTCAGGGATGTGTTGTTCATGTGGTAATCTCTGTTGGGTTCATGAAAATGCAACTGCGGAGCGCCTCGTTGTTGCGGCAGTCCCCGCGGTCTGGGCCAGGCACCGTTTCCCGGCGGGCCGGACCGCCGTTCAGTTGCTCCGGTAGCGGGCCCGGCGATCCCGCCGCCGGGCCATTTCGCTGGTATAACAGCGGCCCAGCGAGGCCTTGTGCTGTTCCACCCATTCGGTGAGCTTGGTTTGGCCGAGCGGTGGCGCCTCCACCACCAGGCGATTTTCCATCAAGCCGCGGATTTCCTCCCGCGTGGCGATCACGTCGCGCACCAGCCATCCCAGCACCCGACAGCTCCAGTAGCCGAGCGCGGGGGGCACGCCGATGATCACACGATGCAAACCCAGTTTATGCGCGATCATCTCCACCAACTCCCGGTAGGTGAACGTTTCCGGGCCGATGGCCTGCACAATTTTGTTCTCGCCGGCCAGTGCCTCCTGTACCGCCGCTGCTGCCAGATCGTCCACATAGATCGGCTGCAACCGGTAATCGCCTTTTCCATACACGCCATAGACCGGCAGATGGCGCAGGGCCCACGCGATATTGTTGATCAGGATGTCCTCCTTCCCGAACAAAACTGTGGGGCGTAGAATTCCATAGGAAAGCCCCGAGGTCATCAGGGTCTGTTCCAGCTCGGCCTTGCCGCGAAAGTACGGCAGGTCGGAGTGCCGGTCGGGATGGGTGATGCTGATGTGGACGATCCGGCGCACGCCCGCCTGTTGCGCCGCGGCAAACAGGACGCGCGTATTCGCCACGGCTTGGGCGTGGGTGAACCGCCGGTGATCAAACCGCACCCAGTACGTGTTGATCAAGGCCGCCACGCCTTCCAGGGAACGTCGCAGCAACTCGGGACGGTCAAAGTGAAAAGCCGCCGCTTGGATCCGGTCGCCGAACGGATTTTCCCGGTGCAGGGAATTGGTGAGGGTCAGCACCTCGTGGCCGGCGGCGAGCAGGCGCTGCGCGATGTAGCGCCCCGAGTAGCCGAATGCACCTGTAACTGCTATCCGCATGCCCTGCTGCTCGGTGTGCCTGTCGGACTGCCGCGCGCCGCCCGTCCAGAAATCCGTGGCCGCGATGGCCGGGACCGACAGCGCCGGTTCCGTGCTTGTCGGACGCCCGCCCCACCGCCGGCGTCGTCCGGCCTACTTCTTGATGAACGGAGCGAACAGGTCGATCGGCACCGGCAGAAAGGTGGTCGTGTTGTGTTCACTGGAGATTTCGCGCATGGTTTGCAGGAAGCGCAACTGCAGTGCGATCGGCTCCTGGCTGATCATCTGGCCGGCCTGCACCATTTTCTCGGCCGCCTGGAATTCGCCCTCGGCATTGACGATCTTGGCGCGGCGCTCGCGCTCGGCCTCCGCCTGCTTGGCCATGGCGCGTTTCATGCCGTCCGGCAGCGCCACATCCTTCACCTCCACCGCGGTGACCTTGATGCCCCACGGGTCGGTCTGCCGGTCAATGATCTCCTGCAGTTTGTGGTTGATTTTATCCCGATGCGCCAGCAACTCGTCAAGCTCCGCCTGGCCCAACACGCTGCGGAGGGTCGTCTGCGCAATCAAGGAGGTCGCCTTCAAAAAGTTCTCCACCTTGACCACTGCCGACACCGAATCAATGACGCGAAAATAAACCACGGCATCCACCGAAACCGGCACGTTGTCGCGGGTCATGACCTCCTGCTTGGCGACATCAATGGTTACCACCCGCAAATCCATCTTCACCATGCGATCCACAAATGGAATCAACAAAATGAGTCCCGGACCTTTTTCGCCCAGCAGCTTGCCCAGGCGAAAGATGACGCCGCGCTCGTATTCGCGCAAAATGCGCATCATGTTCGGCAGCGCAATCGAGCCAAGGATGAAGAGGGCGACGGCCCACGGCACGAGTTTCACCAGGAAGGAGATCGGTTCAGGCATAGGTGTTTAATTTAACGGGGTTTTTGGTTTTACGGTCAACGTCAATCCGTTCACGGCGAGCACCACCACCGGCTGGCCGGCTTCCACGGGCACCGCGGACACGGCGTTCCAATGTTCGCCTTCGATAAATACTTTTCCCTGCGTGGCGTCAATGCGCGTCACGGCGGCCACCACCTGGCCAATCAGGGTTTCGCGTCCGACCCGCACCGGCAGCAGCTGGGCCTTCAGCCCGGCCCCGGCCACAAAAATAAAGAACAGCGCGGTCACCACCACGCCCGGCACGATGTACCCCAGCGAAAGCCGGAATCCCGGCTCCGCCTTGTCGAACAACATCAGGGCCCCCAGCAGAAACGCAATGATGCCGCCCGCGGTCAGCACCCCATGCGTGGCCGCAAAAACGTCGGCAACAAACAGCAGCAGGGCAAGTCCGATCAAGGCCAGGCCCGCAATGTTTACCGGCAGCACCGAGGCCATGTACAACGCGAGGATCAGCGCGATGCCGCCCACCACACCGGGCAGAATCGCCCCCGGATTGCTCAACTCACCAATGATGCCGTAGATCGCCATGAGCATCAGCAGGAACATGACTTCCGGGCGCCACAATAATTGAAACACCCTTTCGCGCGCGATCATGGGGATGACCTCAATCTCCGCCCCCCGCGTATGCAGGATGCGCCCGTGCGCCTCACGCCCGTCCAGTTGGTCGAGCAGATCGGGCAAATCTTTGGCCACGAGGTCAATCACGTTGATTTGCAACGCCTGCTCCGCGGTGATGGCCGCGCTCTCCTTGACGGAGGAACGGGCCCATTCGACATTGCGGTTGCGTTTGGCTGCGATGGTTTCGATGTAACTGGTCGCGAAGTTCTCCAGCTTTTGCTTCATCGTGTCATCGGGCTTCGCCTCGCCGCCGGCGGGGTTGCCGCCGATGGCCACCGGGTGCGCGGCGCCGATGCTGGTGGTGGGGGCCATCGCCGCAATATCGGCGGCAACGGTGATGAAACAGCCGGCGCTGCCGGCATGTGCGCCGGGCGGGGCCACGTAAACCACAATCGGCACCGGCGCGGCCAGGAATTTTTGAACAATGACCTTGGTGGAGTCGAGCAGACCGCCCGGAGTGTCGAGTTGGATGATCAGGCACTCGTCCTGCCGGGCCCCCGCCACTTCCACGGCGCGTCCCACGTAGTCCGCCGTGGCCGGACCGATGGCCCCTTCGATTTTCATCAAACCCACTTTGGCGGCCTGCAGCCTTGGCCCAAAGCCAGGCAGGAGCGCAAGCAACACAATTGACAGCCATCGGTTCATCTCTTTTCCGCCACCTTCAGCCTATCAAGCGCCGGCCCGTCCGCAAATCTTTTACGCGCCAGCCCCACCGCTCCGGTCCGACCCGGGGGCTCCTGACTCTCCGGCAAAACAGACTCCCCAAATGCCGGCGCTCCGGCCACACTCCACCGTACGCAATGACCGCTGTTGCCACAGATGCCGAACTGGTGCGCCGCGCGAAGGCCGGAGATCTGGCCGCCTTCGAGGCGCTGGTCTTTCGCCATGAGCGTCAAATCTACACCCTCGCCTGGCGGCTGGTGCAGAATCAACAGGATGCTGAAGATGTGACGCAGCAGACCTTTCTCGGCGCGCTGGAAGGACTGGCCGGGTTCCGGGAGGCCGCGCGTTTCACCACCTGGCTCAACCGCATCGCCACCTACGCCGCCCTGAAGATCCTCCGCAAACGCCGGGGCCTCAACACGATTCCGCTCGAAGCCGCATCCGCGGCGGCGGAGGACTATGCCTCCCTGCCGCGCCCCGAGTACATCGCCGACTGGCGGGAATCGCCGGAGCGGCTGGTGGAACGCAACGAAATCCGGGAACTGCTGGATGCGGCGCTGACCAGGCTGGACGACAAGCATCGCCTGGTTTTCATCCTGCGCGATGTGGAGGGATTATCCGTCGCCGAAACCGCCGCCGCGCTGGGGCTGACCGAAGGCAATGTAAAGGTGCGTCTGCTGCGCGCGCGTCTGCAATTGCGCGAGCAGTTGACCCGCGTCCTGGGTGATCCGGCCCGGCAGTTGCCGCGCCCGCCGGACCACGGGTGAAAATTAATTGTAACTTTCCGCCGCCAGGCGGCTCAAATTCAGAACAGACATGAAATGTGCCGAGTTGATGCAGCTGTTGAACGAATACGTGGATGGTTCGGTGGATCCCGCCATTTGCACCGCATTCGAACAACACCTGGCCGGCTGCAATCCCTGTCAGGTGGTCGTGGATAACATCCGCCAAACCATCACCCTGTACCGCAACGGCCAGCCCTATGGGCTGCCCCGGAAATATCAACGGCGTCTGCACGCCGCGTTGCGGCGCCGGTGGAGACAGACCCATCCGTCTGGTCCGGCGTCGTCTTGAGCGCGGCCGGCGCCGCAGTTTGGTGGGGACCGAATCTTTGTAACCTTTTCAACCTTCGCGGCCCGGTAAGAGCAACAGGTGATGTTGACCACCAAAATGATGCCTGGCGTGTTGACCAGCGGTGCAGCCGGTGGCGCCGCGTTTCGCCGGGCACGGTGCCGGCCGGCGACCCTGGATAATTGAACGGTTACCATTTGCCCAGCCATGAAAATGCAATTCATCATTCGTCGGTTCGCCGGAGGATTCGTTCTCGCCAGCCTGCTCCTTGCGCATTATCACCGGCCTTATTGGTTGTGGGTCACTGCGTTCGTTGGAGTCAACCTGCTGCAATCGTCCTTCACCCGCTTCTGCCCGTTGGAAACCCTGCTCCAACACTGCGGGGTGGGCCGGGAGGCGGCAGATTCGCGACCGGCCGCCGCGCCACCCCGGGGGTCATGAAGCCGGCCTGGGGAATTTTCAACTTGTTGCTGGCCCTGAGCTGGAGCCGCGCCGGGGCGGTGCCGTGGACTTTGCCGCAGGCGCTGCAATTCGCGATCACCAACAGTCCCGAGGCGCGCATTGCGCAGCACCGCATTGCCGCCGCCCAGGCCGGGCTGGCGCAGGCGCAGGCCGCTTTTTCACCGCAGTTGCAGTTCCAGTCCGGCTATCTGCGCACCGACAATCCCATGCTCGCTTTCGGCAGTTTGTTGAACCAGCGCGCCCTGGGGCCCGGCCTGAACTTCAATGACGTGCCCGATCAAGACGACCTCAATGTCAAAGGCTTGCTGACGGTGCCGCTTTACGCGGGCGGAGGAAATGTCGCGGGGCGCGCCGCTGCGCAGGCCAACGTGGCGGCGGCGCGGGAGACGGCGGCGGGCATTCGCAACGCGCTGATGTTTGAAGTGGCACGCACTTACTATACCGTCATCAAGGCGCGTGAGTTCATCCAGGCCACCGAGGCCAGCGCGCGCGCCTATGAATCCAACCTGGCAATCGCCGCGCGCCGCCACGAAATCGGCACCCTGCTCAGATCCGAGGTGCTGGATGTGGAGGTGCGGTTGGCCCAGGCCCGCGAAGCGGCCGCGCAGGCGCGCAACGCCCACGCGCTCGCCCGGCGCGCATTTCAGAACGTGCTGGGAGTGGAGGCGGAAACGATTGAAATTGCCGATCCTCCGCCGGCGGATCCTCCGGTCGCAGACGCAGGCGTTCCAGCGCAGCGTCCCGAGCTGGCCGCCAGCGCGCAACGGTTACGGGCGGCGGAAGCGGAGTGGCGCCGGGCGGCGGCCGGCTACCATCCCCGGCTCAGCGCCTTTGGCAGCCTGGATTACGACTATGGCTCGCGGACCGAGCGCGACGGCAGGAGCTATACCGCTGGAGTGTTGTTGCAATGGGATTTATGGGACGGCGCCGGCACGAAGGCGCGCCGTGCTGAAGCCCGGGCCGGGCTCGCCGCCGCCACCGAAGCGGACCGCAAACTGCGCCTCGACCTGGCGTTCGAACTGGAACAAGCGCGCCTGGCGCTCCGTGAAGCGACCGAGCGTCTGGACGTTACCGCAAAAACCATCGCCCAAGCCACCGAAAGCGTGGAGTTGACCCGCGCACGCTTTGAGCAGGGACTTGCGCTCGCCACGCAATTGATTGACGCGGAAACTGCGCTGGTCACGGCCCGGGTGCGTCGCGCCGAGGCCGAGGCGGATCAACGCATCGCCGCCGCCGCCGTGCGCAAGGCCCTGGGGCGGCCGCCACTGGAAACGCCTGTCCCGCCTTGAATTCATGAAACCCCTGTTTGCCTCCCTCGGAGTGATCGCCAGTGCCCTGACCTGCGTTTTGAGCGGCTGCGGGCGACAACCGGAACGTCCGGCGCCCGGATCGCTGCCCGCCGCCAGCGTCACGGTCACCACCGTGACCTTGAAACCGCGTCCCGCGTGGGAGGAGGTTGTCGGCACCGTGCGGGCAAAATCGCGCACAGTGATCGAGGCCCGGGTCAGCGGGCGGATCGAACAAATGCCGGTCGCGCTTGGGGGACGGGTTGAATCCGGGGAGCTGCTGGTGCAACTCAACGCGCCCGAAATCGAAGCGAAGCTCCAACAGGCGCAGGCCTTGCAGCTCCAGGCTGATGCCGACCTGAAACGATTCACGGCGTTGCTGGAAACCGCCGCGCTCACCCGCGCGGAGTTCGACAATGCCCAGGCCCACGCCCGTGTGGCGCAGGCCGCCGTGGCGGAAGCTGAGACCCGGTGGAGCTACACCCGCATCCGGTCACCCTACGCCGGAGTCATCACCCGCAAATACGCCGACGTCGGCGATCTCGCCGCGCCCGGAAAACCCCTGCTGGAAATGGAGGACGCGACGGCGTTGCGTCTGGAAGCCGATGTGCCCGAGGCGGTCATTGGCCGGTTGCATCCGGGCGATAAATTGCCGGTGCGTATCTCGTCACTGGCCAGTGAACTCGAAGGTGTGGTGCGCGAAATCGCCCCCGCTGCCGATCCGAACAGCCGCACCTTTCTCGTGAAACTGGATCTGCCTCCGGCCCCCGGACTGCGCCCGGGTCAGTTTGGTCGCGTGGCCATGGTCGTGGGCGAAACGACCGCCCTGCGGGTGCCCGTGCCGGCCGTGGTGCGGCGCGGCCAAATGGAGATTGTGTTTGTCGCGGTGGCGGGGCACGCGCAGCTGCGCCTGGTGAAAACAGGCGCCCGCGTTGGTGCCGAAATCGAGGTGGTCTCCGGGGTGAACGCCGGAGAACAAGTCGTCACCGCCAACCCGGCCACCCTGCAGGACGGTCAACCCCTGACGTTCCAGCCATGAAGGGGAACCCCGGACAACCTGTCGTGCCGCCGCCCGGTCTGGCGGGCCGGTTGGCGCGCGACTTCATCAATTCCAAGCTCACCCCGCTCCTCGTCGTGGCGTCGGTGCTGCTGGGCGTGTTCGCCGTCATCATGCTGCCGCGCGAAGAGGAACCGCAAATCAAGGTGCCGATGGTGGATGTCCTCGTCTCCATGCCGGGCTTCAGCGCCAAGGAAGTCGAGGAACGTGCCACGCGGCCGATGGAGAAACTGCTCTGGGAAATTCCGGGGGTGGAATACATCTACTCGACGTCGAAACCCGGTGCGAGTCTGGCCATTGTGCGGTTCCAGGTGGGCGAAGATGCCGAGCGCAGCCTGGTCAAGCTGAATCAGAAGCTGCAGCAGAACTTCGATCGCATCCCGCACGGTGTGGCTGCGCCGTTGATCAAGGCCCGGTCCATTGACGACGTGCCGATTCTGGCGCTGACGTTTCACAGTGCGCACTACGACCATCTCACGCTGCGCCGGCTGGTTGCCCAGGTGGATGATGCGGTGAAGCAGGTGCCCCTGGTTGCGGAAACCGCGATCATCGGCGGTGCGCGGCGGCAGGTTCGTGTGCTGCTGGACCCGGCCCGGCTGGCGTCGCGCAACCTCTCGCCGGCGGGCCTGGTGCCGATGTTGCAACAGGCAAACCGGCAATTCACCGCCGGCGGTTTGACCAGTGAAAACCGTGAGCTGATCATCGAAACCGGTGCCTTTCTGCGCACCGCCGAGGAGGTCGGCGGCGTGGTCGTGGGGGTGTTTGGCGGCCGGCCGGTGTACCTGCGCGAGGTGGCGGACATCTTGGACGGTGCGGAAGAACCGGGCCAGTACGTCCTGTTCGGCGCCGGCGCCGCGCATCCGGCGGCGGCGCCGGCGGGTGAGACGCCGGCCGTCACGCTGTCCATTGCCAAGCGTCCCGGCGCCAATGCCATCAGCGTGGCGGAGCGGGTGCTGCGCAAGGTGGACACGCTCCGGGGACGCGAAATCCCGGCCGACATTTCCGTGGCCGTCACCCGTCACTACGGCGAGACCGCCGCCGAGAAATCCAACGAACTGTTGTGGCACATGGCGGTGGCCGTGCTGGGGGTTTCCGTTCTGATCTGGCTGACCCTGGGGTGGCGGGAAGCGCTCATCGTCGGCGTGGCCATTCCCGCCACGCTTGCGCTGACCTTGCTGGTGTTTTATTTGCATGGCTTCACCCTGAACCGCATCACCCTGTTTGCGCTGATCTTCAGCATCGGCATTCTGGTGGACGACGCCATCGTGGTGGTGGAAAACATCGTCCGCCATTTCCATCTGCCCGGCAACCAGGGGCGGTCGTGGACGGCCATCGCCATTGAAGCCGTCGGCGAGGTGGGCAACCCGACGATTCTGGCCACCTTTGCGGTGATCGCCGCCGTGCTGCCGATGGCGTTTGTCGGCGGATTGATGGGGCCGTACATGCGTCCGATCCCCATCGGCTCCAGCGCGGCCATGTTTTGGTCGTTGCTCATCGCCTTCATCGTCACGCCCTGGGCGGGCGTGCGGATTTTGCGTTGGGGCCGGAAATACGCGCGTCTCACGGAAGGCCCGGCGGGTGGTGCGAACCGGCAGCCGCACCGGCATTCGGAACACCCCGAGGATTTTTTCACCCGGCTCTACCGCCGGCTGATGGATCCACTGATCTATCGCGCGAAGTGGCGCTGGTTGTTCCTGACCGGCATCGTGGCCCTGCTGCTCGGGGCGATGGCCTTGGTCTACGCCGGCTGGGTGAAGGTGAAAATGCTGCCCTTCGACAACAAGAGCGAGTTTCAGATCATCTTGAACATGCCCGAAGGCAGCGCGCTGGAACGGACCGCGCAGGCCGCCCGGGAAATCGCCGCGGCGATTCGCACCGAACCGGAAGTGACGGATTACCAGATTTACGCCGGAGTGGCCTCGCCGTTCAATTTCAACGGACTCGTGCGTCATTATTTCATGCGGCACGGCGCCAGCGTGGCCGACCTCCAGGTCAATCTCGTGCCCAAAAGTAAACGCCGGGCGCAGAGTCACGACATCGCCAAACGGGTGCGGCCGCGCGTGGCGGCAATTGCGCGCCAGTACGGTGCGCGGGTGGCCGTGGCCGAAGTGCCGCCCGGACCACCGGTGCTGCAGACGCTGGTCGCCGAAATCTACGGACCGGATGAGCCCTCCCGGCATGCGCTCGCGCGTGAGGTCATCAACATTTTCACCAACACGCCCGGGGTCGTGGACACGGATTGGTACATCGAAGCCGATCAACCCAGGGTCCGCTTCGTCATTGACAAGGAGAAAGCCGCGCTGCACGGCATCAGCGCGGAAACCATTTCCCAGACGCTGGCCATCGCCGTCGGGGGGCAGTCCGTGGATTTGCTGCATGCGCCGCATGACAAGGAGGACGTGAACCTCGTGTTGCAGCTGCCACTGGCCAGGCGCACCAGTCCGGAGGAGCTGCTCGCGTTACGCGTGCGCTCCGGTGATGCAAACGCCCTGCCGGAACCGGGCCAGGCCACCAGCGCCCCGCCGCTGGTGCCCCTGCGGGAGCTGGTAACCCCGGAACACACCCTCACCGACAAGAGCATTTACCATAAAAACCTGATGCCGGTGACCTACGTCATCGGGGATGTTGCCGGCGCCATCGAAAGTCCGGGGTATGCCATTTTCCGGATGAACCGGGCCCTGGCCAGGCTGGACGCACGCGCGTTTGGCGGTGCCGCCGCCGGCCTCAAAATATACAATGCGGTCCAGCCCTTCACCGATCACGCGCCGTCCATCAAATGGGATGGCGAATGGCACATCACCCTCGAAGTGTTCCGCGATCTCGGGCTGGCCTTCGGCGCGTGCCTGGTGCTGATCTACGTCCTGATGGTCGGCTGGTTTCGCTCGTTCTTTACTCCCGTGGTCGTGATGATGGCGATTCCGTTCTCACTGATCGGCATCCTGCCGGCGCACGGCGCCCTGGGCGCATTTTTCACCGCCACCTCGATGATCGGCTTCATGGCGGGGGCGGGCATTGTGGTGCGCAACTCCATCATCCTGGTGGATTTCATCGAACTGCGTCTGCGCGAAGGCATGCCGCTGGCCGCCGCGGTGGTGGACGCGGGTGCGGTGCGGTTCCGGCCCATGCTGTTGACCGCCATGGCCGTGGTGGTGGGGGCGGCGGTGATTTTGGCCGACCCGATCTTCCAGGGGCTGGCGATTTCCCTGATGGCGGGCGAAGTGGCTTCATTGTTCATCAGTCGCATGGCCGTGCCAGTGTTGTATTACATGGCTTTTCGACACCAGCGCGCCTGACGGCCAGCCGGGGTCGCCGCCGGCCGACCGCCGGGGCCGCGGGGCGGCGCGCGACGCATTTCCGCCGGCGAAACTGGTTTGGGAAAATTCAGCTCAGACAGTTTTTGTCCTACCGTCACCTTCAAACTGTCGGCATGAAATTGGAATTCTCCAGGTGGTGGCGACGTGCCTGTGCGGACAAGACGGTGATCGCCTTTGGCGGGGCGCGGTTGGTGCGGAAGCCTTCCGGACGGGTGGAGTTGGTCGGCGGATCAAGTCACGAGCGGCAGTGGGCGCAGGAGTGGGCCGCCCTGTTTTTCCACGAAGCGATCGTGGTTTAGCCGAGCGCGGCCGGCTTGAAGGCGGCCGGCAACAGATCGGCGACGCGAAATGTGCGGACCCGGTCCAGGTGGTTGCTGTCGGCCACATAAACCCTGGCGCGGGGCGCGTATTCGGCCAGCAGTTGACGGCACGCGCCGCAGGGCATGGCGCCCCCCGCGGTCCGCGCAACCACGGCGAGGGCGGTCAGATCATGCCGGCCTTCCGACAGCGCCTTGAACAAGGCAACCCGCTCCGCACAACAGGTCAGCCCGTAACTGGCGCTCTCGACATTGGCGCCGGTAATGATTTCGCCGTGCCGCGTCCGCAGGGCGGCGCCGACCCTGAAGTGTGAATAGGGGGCCACGGCATGTTGGCGCGCGCGCGCGGCGGCTTGAATCAATGCGTGGAGGTCAGGCCTGGGCATAGGCTTTGCCGAATTCAAGCAGCAGGCGGGCGCCCGCCGTTTTGACCCGTTCCGCCGTTTTGAGCACGTCCTGATGGGAGAGGGGCTGCCGGCTCAGCCCGGCGCCCAGATTGGTGATGCAGGAAAGCGCCGCCACGCGCAGCCCGAGTTGCCGGGCGACGATCGTTTCGGGCACGGTGCTCATCCCCACGGCATCCGCGCCCAGCCGCGCGAAGGCTTGAATTTCTGCCGGGGTTTCATAACTCGGACCGCTCACCGCGAGGTAAACCCCCTGACGCAACGCGATCCTGGCCGCCCGGGCCGCGCGCCACAGCAATTTGGCCAGGGCCGGGTCGTAGGCCCGGGTCAGATCCACGAAGCGGGAAAAGCCGGGAATGGAGCGCCCGCGCAGCGGATTCACGCCCATCAGATTGATGTGATCCGTCAGTTGCATGAAGTCTCCCGGGCGAAATCGCCGGTTGATCGCTCCGGCGGCATTGGTCAGCAATAAATCACGCACTCCGGCCGCCGCCAGCACGCGAATGGCAAAGGTCACGCGATCCATCTCCTGCCCCTCATAGTAATGCACGCGACCGCTCAACGCATAGACGGGGGCGGATCCGAGCGTGCCGATGATCAATTCGCCGGCGTGCCCGGCCACGCTGGTTTGCGGGAAACCCTCGAGTTTCGCATAAGGCAGGCGGCTGACCACCAGAATTTCAGACAGCACTGATTGGAATCCGCTGCCCAGGACCAGGCCGAGGGTCGGTCGCAGCCGGCAATGTTTGAGCAGGCGGTTGGCCGTGGCCCGTACCGCGGAGGACACCGTGGGATTTACAAGTGGATTCGGTTTCATCAAACTTACCTCGACGTGTTCAAAGCTAATCAAGAACCAAGGGGAGTAGCGAGCGGAAGTTTCGGACCGACGCCCGCGTGAAACCAGTTTGACCACCGTTGCCCGGCCGGGGCGCGGCGGACGACGGCGCATCCGGCCAGTACGCATGTATCCGCAACCAAGAACTCTGACCGGGCACTGGCGCGGCAAGCTCGGCGCGGCCGCCGTGGCGGGATTGTTGGGGATCACGGCGGTTTTGCTCGCTTCATGGGCGTCGCCCCTGCGATGGCCCGTGTTCGTTCTGATTGGCCTCGTGCTCACGGCGGCCGCCGCCGGCTGGCTTTGGCGATATTGCTCGCGTCAGCTCGCGGAGGAATTGCGCCAGCGCGACCAATCCTTCCTGCAGCTCATGGCCCACGCCCTGGACTTGACCATCGTCACGGATAATCAGGGCCGCGTGGAATTTGCCAGTCCCGCCGTCACGCGGTTTCTGGGAGGTGATGCGCAGCAACTGGTGGGGAACAGCCTCTACCAGTTCATTCACCCCGGCGATGTGCCGGGCGTTCAATCAACCCTCCAAAATCTGACGCTGCACTGCGGCAAACCGGCGGGGCTGGAATTCCGGCTGCGCCATGCGGACGGCAGCTGGCGTCCGCTCCAGGCGGTGGGGCACAGTTTTTTCATCTGGGGATCCCAGCAATTCATCGCGTTCAGTGCCCGCGATCTCACCGAGATCCGGAAATTGCAGGAGCAGGTGCGCCAGGCGCAACCCGCGGCCGGAGCCGGTCATCAGTCGGTGCGCAGCACGGCCCACGACATCAACAACTCCCTGGCGGTGATTCAAATGCGTCTGGACCTGCTCAAGCAGAGCGGGCTGTCGCCGGAGGCTCTGTCCGAATCGCTTGAAGCCATCGAAAAAGCGGGTCGTCGCGCGGCGCAACTGACCCGGCAGTTGTTAACGCCGAATCAACCACCCGCCCCCTGAAGCCCCCGTCCCGACCTGACCCGGTCGCTGAATCCCAAGGTCCGCCGGTGTGGAGTTCAGTGTTCCAGGCTCCGCAGTAACTGGCGCGCCGCGGCAAACTCCGGACTGATTTCCAGCGCCCGCGCGGCCGCGGCGCGGGCTTCCTCCTCGCGCCCCATCCGCACGAGCACCGTGGCGCGCGCATACGGAATTTCCGCCGCATGGGGAGTCAGGCTTTCGGCGCGCCAGAGCGCGGTGAGCGCCGCGTCCAGATGATTTTGCGCCGCGTCGGCCAGGCCGAGATTGTACCAGGCGCGCGCCCATTGGGGGTTGAGTTTGACCGTTTCCGCCAGGGCGTCGCGCGCCGCGGCGGGTTGGCCGTGCTCATTGAGGGCGAGGGCCAGTTGGAAGCGGTATTCGGCATTGGTCGGAGCCAGGCGGCAGGCCGTCTCAAGGGCGTTCACCGCTGCGCCCGCCTGGCCCGCCGCCCCCAGGGCCAGACCCAGCGCCTGCTGCAGCGGGGCTGAATGTGCGTCCCAGCCGGCTGCGCGCCGGAAATAATCCAGGGCCGGGCGAGGTTCGCCACGATCCAGGTGAAACACACCGAACTGCAGCGCGCCGACGGGTTGATCGGCATTGAAACGCAGTTGCGTCAGCAAATCGCGTCCGGCCCATGAGTTGGTGTCCAGTGTGCGGCGCAAGGCCCAGGCGGCTTCCGTCCGCACCCAGCGCACCGGATCTGCCAGCCGCTGCTGCAGCGCGTCCCGGACCGCGGAATCACCCGTGGGCACCAAGGGCGCCAATCCGCGCCCTGCCATGGCGCGCAGCAGTGCATTGGTGTGCTGCAGCCCGGTCAACAAAGCCTGACGGACTTCAGGTTGATCCGCCCAGGATTGCAACAGATTTGCCGCAACTGCCTGCCAGAAGGCGTTCGTCTCCGCACGCAACATGGTCACCAGCCCGGGGGCGGCGGCGGGATGGTTCGCTCTTGCCCGGGCAATGGTCGTGGCCCGGGTGCGTTCCAACCGATTCGTGCGGGGACCATACCACCGGGCGAGCGCGGCCGCGGCCCAGGCGGCGCTTTGGTTTTCGTGGCAGCGATTGCAGGCGTTTGGAATGCCCAGCTCCTGCGTGAGCCCCGGATCCGGAATGGTGAACCCATGATCGTGACGCGGATGACGTTGCATATAGGTGGTCACGGGCATGTGACAGTGGACGCACTCGGTACCGCTGCCGATCCGGGCGGCCGCCTGATGCTCGGCTGCGGGCATGGCGGTGACCTGGTGGAAGCTGTGCGTCTGTGGATCAATGCTCGGGGCGCCCTGGGCGGAGGGCTGACCGTGACAACTCAGGCACATTTGGTTGCCCGGCCGGCGCAATTGGCTCGTGTGCGGCTCGTGGCAGTCCGTGCAGCGGACGCCGGCGGCATGCATCCGGCTGCCGAGAAATGCCGTGAACTCGTAGTCCTCATCGTGCACCTGTCCGTCCGGATAAAACGCGTCCGTTTCATCGGGAATGGTCAATTGAAAATGATCGTAAAAATCGGCGCCCGGCTCGAACTCGCCGGTCAATTCGCCCCGCCGGGAATGGCATTGCGCGCAGGTGGAAAACATTTGCGACCGCGAGAGACGGCGGAGCGTGGGGTCGCCGCTCTGCTGCGGATGCCGCGTCTGCCAGGCCAGATGATCCGCCATTGGTCCGTGGCAGGCTTCGCAACTGACGCCGCGCTCGGCCATGGTCGTGCGATAACCATCGGTGTCCACATCGTAGTTGCGGCGCACGCGTGTGTTGTGGCAGGCGGCGCACATGCTGTTCCAGTTCATCCCCCGCCCCGTCCAGTGACCCCATTCACCGGGCTGACGGTCCTCATCGCCAAACACATCAAACCACTCCTGCCGGTGCGGATCATAGGCCACTTCCGAGGCCTGGTAGCGTCCGTTTGTTGTGGCCACCAAGTACTGGCGCAACGGCGCCACCCCGAGAACCCGCTCCGGGATGAAGGGATGAACCCGGCCATCCGCCCCGGCTGTGACGATCTGAAAAAACTGGTTCGTTCGGCGCAATTCCGAGGTTTGTCCACCGTGTGGCAGCCGGCGCGGCGGCACAAACGCGTCCTGATCCAGGGCGGCGGTGACGGGGCGTTCCGCCCGGGCATGGTGTGACTGTTCCCATTGCGCGTAAATGGCCTCATGGCAGGAGCGGCAGGACGCCGACTTGCCGTAGCGGGCGTACAACGCGGGTTCGGGCAGGGGAGCGGTCGTTGGGCCGTGAGGGGATTGCGGCGGACTGGAGATGTGGGATTTCAACCATCCCATGATGCCGAGGAGGGCCGCCAGCGCCACGATGGCGAGAAGCGCGCTTTTCGTTCGCGATGCGGGCCTGGCGTGAGGTCGGTTCATGCCGGAAGGAAGTCACCGAGGCGCGGTGGAGTCAACGGCCGGCCTTACGGTTCCCGCCCCACCTCGCGAACGCGAATGTACGGACGCAACAACAGCAAACCCAGCGGACAAACGGTGGCCACCAGCGCAAAGAACAACCACATGGTCGCGGAATGCCGTTCACCCACCTCGGGACAGTACTTCGCCAGCAGCGGACCGGACGAAATGGTGGCGATCACCTTCCCCAGCAGGAGGGGAATGTAGGACAGGGCCGAGTAGGAGGCTTCCTGCCCGGGCGGCGCGATGGCGGCGGCGTATTCATAGACGCGCGGGGAATAAAACGCCTCGCCCACGGAAAATATCGCAATGTAGAGTGCGATCATCACGTAATAGGGATGAATGCTTCCGGTCAGGTTCAGGTATCCGTGTCCGATCAGGTTGCCCAGCCAGCCGTCGGCGGCGGTTTGAAACCACGCCGTGGGCAGCGCCATCAGAAATACCGATCCGGCGGTGATGGCGCCGCCGATCATGGTCATGCCATAGGCCGGAAAGCGTTGGGTCAACGCGCCGACGAACGGCACGAGAATGATGACCATCCAACTGTTGATGTTCCACAGCGTCCCGACCTTTGCCCCTTCGCCCAGCTCCCGGATGCCAAACGTGGGGAACACGTAATACATCACCATCAGGATGGATTTCAAACACGCGATCAGCGCCAGGAAACAGAGCAGCCGGTAAAAACTGCGTTGCTTGAACAGCCCCGCAAACAAGTCCACCGTGTCCCGCGCCGCCTGCGCCACCGTGCCGAACAGGGCCGTCACCATGTTGCCCGACGGTTCGTGCCGGGCCGTTTGCTGCCGGCGCACCCCCTCGTCCGTCACCTCGATTCCCGGGCGCATCCACCACACCAACGGAAGCAGGAGCAGTTCAATGATCCAGCTGACGCCGAACAGCGCGCGATAGGTGGTGAGGGTCGTGCCGAGCACGGGCAGGGTGAAGTGGCCGTGTTCTCCGAGCGCTTGCCGCACATAATCGAAACACAACCCGGTCACGAGAAAGCCCACGTTCATCGCCATGTACACCATGGAGAACGAAATCGAACGTTGCCGGGTCGTGGAATATTTGCGCACCGCGGCCACCAGCACCGGCGTGCCCAGGGCCTCGCCAATGGCCAGCGGAAACAAACCGCCGATCAGGGCAATCCATTGGTTCGTCGTCAACACCATCACCAGTCGCGCCACCAGACAAACCCAGACGCCGAGGAAAAAAGTTTTGCGCAACCCCAGCGCATCGGTCAGCGAACCAACCAGCAACGTGACGCCCGTCATGGTCAGCGACCACGCCAGCACCAGCGCCAGCGCCTGTTCGTCCGAGAAGCCGAACTCCGACGAAAGCCACAGCTTGATGGTCAGGTTGGTGACCGCATAAGCCGCCACGCTGAGAAACTTGATGAGGAAGGTCAGCCACAACTCACGCGCCGCGCCATTGAGCACGAGAAATTTCCCGATGAACCCCTCGGATGCCCGCGTTGCTTCAGCCATAAATGAGTCTGGCAATCATTTTTGAAGTCTGCATCAGAACGAATTTCAACCTTCAGGTAAAGTGCGAACCGTCCGCAAACGGAAAAGTTTTGAATTTCTCCACATCAACTGACACGCTGATTCGGATGGGCACGATGAAAGTCAAATTCAGTTGGCGGCTCTCAACGACCCTGTTCGCACTGTCAGTGGCCCTGTCCGGATGCGCGACGAAAAACACTTCAGGAAATGGCCGCGCGGCGGACCAGTTCGTCAACGTTCTGCAAGTGTTGCAGCAAGAATACGCACCCGACCCCCATCTCGCGCACTTTGACATTACCGCCACCGGCCAAGGCCCGGAATTGATTCTCACCGGCGAAACGGACAGTGCCGCCGCCAAAGCGGCGGCCTTGCAGGCGGCGCGGCAAACGGGGGCGCCGGTGGTGGATCGCATCCGGTTGCTGCCCGCGGCGGAACTGGGCGTCACCAACTGGGGGATCGTCACCCTCAGTGTGGCCAACGGGCGCGAGCACCCGGAAAACAAGGCGGAACTTGGCACGCAAATGTTGCTCGGGGAGGTCGTCCGTGTCCTGAAACGCCAGCGGCATTGGTTGCTGGTCCAGACGCCGGACCGCTACCTTTCCTGGGTGGGGGCGGATGCCATCCAGCTTTGCACCGCTGCGGAAGCCCGGACCTGGGCGCAAGGTTCGTTGCTGATTTTTACCAACCTGGACGGCGTCATCCGCGAAGCGCCGGAAGCGGACGCGCCGCCTCTGGCGGACATCATCCTCGGCAACCGGGTGCGCCGGGTGGGCGTCACCGGAGATCAACACAAGGTGGCGCTGCCCGACGGACGCGCCGGGTACCTGGCGCAATCAGCCGTGACGGACTTCTCCACCTGGAAACAAACGCGCCGGCCCACCGCCGCAAACATCGAACGCACCGCGCGGCAATTCATGGGGCGTCCGTACTTGTGGGGCGCCAGCACGCCGCGCGGCATGGATTGTTCCGGCTTCACCAAACTCACCTTCTTCTTGAACGGGATTGAATTGAGCCGCAACGCCAGCCAGCAGGCGCGGCAGGGCACCGAAGTGCCACTGGATCAGGACCTGAGTCAATTACGGAAGGGCGATCTGCTTTTCTTTTCCCTTGCCGGGGCGGGGGGCGCGGATGCGCGCATTACACACACGGGAATCTATCTGGGCAATCAACTGTTTATCCAGGCCTCCGGAAGGGTCCGCATCAGCAGCCTGAACCCCGATTCGCCCATTGCCGATCAGAGCCGCATCCGCGGTCTCGTCAAAGCCCGTCGCATTTTACCGGCGAACTAATGGAGTTGCGAAAAACATCGCTGCACGTTCGCGAAAGACAATCGCGGCGATGCCTTTCCGTGGCTGCGCTTGCTTGTGCGAACTGGAACTCACAGGTCCAAACGTTTGCCGCCTTGGAAGGTGAACCGTACCCGGCACGGCGTTTCGTGTGGGCGGCGAATCATGAACGCGGCTTGGTGTTCGCCGGGTGATAATACAGTGGCCGGCGCGAGCGGGCCGCGTTCCGGCGGTTGCAATCCGGCCCGATGGCGCGCCGTCGGTTCCCCCGGCCAGAAGAACAGGAACTGGCCGTTGGTCAAAGTCCCGGACCAAGCCCAGCGCTGTTCCCCCAGCCTGATGACGGGATTCGTTATTTCCGCATCTCGCTGCGCGTGCAGTTGCACTCCCACTTGAGGAAAACCATCCGGAACACGCACCGACCAGACGGCATTGGTTGCGCCCGCCGGAATTTCATGCCACGCACCGTAAACGACCGGTTGCAGGTATTGCCGTCCGGATTGTTCGAGCAGCCGATACTCGTGGCGTTTCGCCAGCAGCGGCGAATCCGGATCGCCGGGTTTGATGGCGGTCAGCGCCGGATCAATTCGCAACTGCGCCTTGATCTTTTCCGGCACGCGCCCGGAGCGGCGCAGTTTTTCGTAACGCGCAATGAGGTCCAGAATTTCCCCCGTGAACGGATGCGCCGTCGCAGCCTGGCACGACACCTGAAACGACATTGAGGAATCGTAACCAAGCGTCGCCGCCAGCACGTATTCAAACATGTCCGGCGTGCAGGTCGGGTCGTAACCGTAATACCAGCCGATGTCCAGCGGCATGCCGTCGCGGGCCAGGGAATCGAACCAACCCGAGCGCTGATCCAGATAGCCTTTCAGGTCCCCGTGGCCGTCCGCCGAAGCGCTGCGCGCCAGCAAGTGCCAGGAGTAGTGGCTGAAGCTGCTGGCCTGCAACAGCGTGTTCTTGTTCGCGAGCTGGTCGTAAAAGGCCTGATGCAAGCGCGCATTGTAATACCAGTGTTCGCCTTGCAATTGCTCCGAGCCGTCGAAGTAAATCATGTCAATCCCACAGGTGTTCGCCACGCGCGCAAAATTTTTGGCCACCTCCTCCAGCAACGTCGTGTCCATGTCGAACATGTGATAACCGTAGGCGCGCGTCAGATGCCGCACCGGTTCGCCCTGCCGATGCGCGGTGGCTTTCGTCCCCAAGTGGCCGCGTTGACAGTCCTCAAACCCAAACGGCGGTTCCAAGGCGCGCTTTCCGTAAGTGATCAATTCATCGCCCACTTGCAACACGGTGCCTTGCCCCATGTAACCGCCGTCCTCAGCGGGGAAATTCGTCGGCGCGGTCGTGAGCGGCAGGAATTTGTCCGTGGCGCCCACGGCGGCGGCCAGTGTCGCACTCGCGCCTTTCACCAGCCGCGGATCGGGCGCCGGCGTGAGGTAGGAATCCGGTGGATAAATGGATGCAGCCAGGAAATGCAGCCCCACGCGAAAGCCCGCGTCTTTGAACCGTTGCAACGTCCGCTGGAGTCCGGCCAGGCCGTCCGGGAAGCGGTCGCGATTCACTTCGTAATGTCCGGTGCCGTGACTCCACGATTCCTGCCCGAACAAAATCGTGCTGAACCCGCCGCGCCGCGCCAGTTCCAGCCCGGCCGCAAATTGCGCTTCCCGGAAGTCGGTAAGGAAAAGATAGGATTGTTTGGTCCAAGGCGATTGTTTGTTCCAAACGCCGCCCAGTTGCGGACTTGGCAGGCCGGCGGCCACTTCAAATCGCCGAATGGTTTCCAGAAAATCCGTTTCGCGACCAACCAGCACCCCAAACGCCGCCGGTTCGATGCCGTGGGCGCGCTCTGTTTGAACGCAAAGATTGATCGTGTCCGAAGACCACAGGGGCGAAGTGGAATCCTCGAAATCCTCCAACACCACCGTGCGCGACACGCCATCACGTTCCACCAGCGCTTCGACGTGATCCACAAGACAGGTGACGGTCGTGCCGGCAGGCAGGCCGTTGTAATAAAAGTTCAGCGTGGTGACGTGATCGTAACGCAAGGAATTGATCGGGCAGTTGGTGAGCGTGACCTGCCGCCAGCCATGGAAATCAATGGGCACGTAATTATCCCGGTAACCGCCGGCGCCGTCGTAGAGCTGAATCTTCAACGCTTCACCGCGACCATCCCCATGCACCCACGCGCGCAAGGCGCGGCAGCCCGTGAGATCCAACGGCGCGGCGAACTGGCGTCCGCGCATGCTCCAACCGTTGGCTTGTTCGTTGCAGGTGGCGGTGAATTGCGCCGCGAACCGACCCTCCTGCGCTTCCGTCACGGGCACAAAATCATGGTGGCAACCCGCGCGATCCACCTGCGTGCCGCCCGCCTGCCGGTGGAACGCGTGGACGTTCGGTGTCGCGGCCATCAATGCGGCGAACTGCCCGTCCTGGATCACGCCGTTGAGTGTGTCCAGCATCCGTCCCGCGCGCGGTGCGCCCAGGTCAAACAAACCCAGCCGGGTGACGGGCCGGGTCGCTTCCAGGCGGGTCAGTCGGAACACGACAAATCCGTTCCCGGGGATGACTTGAAACTCGGCGTGCCCTTCCGCGCCGAACCGCACGGACAGGCGCCCGCCGGACCACGAGGCCGTCTCGGCTTGATGTCGGGCGCCGTCGGTTTCCAATGTGAACGCCGGATGCCCCGCTCCCGGCCAGCGTGTGCCCCCCGCGAACTGCAGCGTGGCGGTCGGATTCGTGGTGGTAATTGCAAGCGTGGCCGGGCCGAGGTCGAAGGAGATCGCCGGGGCGGGAGGCGGGTCGGCGGTCGCAGAGGTCGTCAGCAGGGCGACAACGAGCCCGCTCCGGGCGAACCAGATGGTGAAGCGGTCCTTGATGGTTTCCATTCGTTTCGATTGTGGTTATTGCGGACCCCTGGTCGGCGGGAGAATGCTGCGGGTGATCGCTCGGAAATTCAAAGCCAAAAGACGGCCGGTATGCGTTGCGCGCTGTGTCGCTGAGGCCATCGGTTGAAAGGAATCGTTTGCCTCCCGTCCCGGGGTGCGAGTCGCCGGACGGTTTCCGCCAACTATCTGAACTATCGGCAGAGCAGTTTGACCTACGCGGCCTGGGGCTGAGGTTCGTTCAGAGCGGCAAGACCGCAGGTTTTAATACCGTTGCGGCCAAAGTTGCTGGCGCGCGCTGGGAGGCACTCTCCGTGGCAGATGTTGTCGCGCGAAGAACAGTTGGAATGGTTTGCTGAACTTTGGTTGCTTTCGGTGTGGTTGATTCCTCGTCTCGGAATTGCCAGGGCACCTGCGGGCTGGCGCAGGTCCGCGGAGCGCCGCTGCCGCCGTGGCTTGAACATCCAACCCGGCCTGCTTCCCCCAAACGGGACGGGCGGGGTTTCGCGGTTTATTGCAAGTCCGTCCGCCCGCGTGCTGGAGCGGCATTCACCGGCAGGATCTTTGTGGATTCAGGCGCCCCTTGGGAATCTGCCCCCGCCAATAACGGCGGCAGATCGCTCGCGGAAAATTTCGTCGCTCCGGGCGCCCGGTTTCTTTAGTCTGCGCCGATGCAGACGCTCAGCGAGTCGCCGGTCGCCAGTCCGGACGGGCAGACCCCATCGTGGGTCCAGGAATCCGCTGGGGGCGTATTCGGGACCGGATACTTCGCAGCGCGTGGGGATGAGATCCACGCAGTCCCGCCGGGGGGCTGGCTCGGTTTCCCGCCGGCAGCCGGCAACCCGGTGGGCGTCCGGTTGTGCAGTACGGCCAGGTCCGGCGCGTGGCGCCGCAACCATTGGGATCGTCTCCGCAGCCGCCCGGCTCGGGCTCGCGGCCACCACGTGAACTGCCGGCGCGGGGGAAAGGGCTCCGCACGGTGCCCCGTACACTCAACATGGCCGTCGTAGGAATTGATCTCGGCGCGACGAAGCTGGCCGGAGCGCTTTTTGACGCTCAAGGCCGGATTCTGTATCGCTGCCGGACCCAGCGGAACACGCGCACGGACAGGGCTGTTGGCAGGTTGATTCGACAGCAGGTCGCCGACTTGCTGAAGCAAGCTGGAACACGTGAAGTGGAGGCCATCGGCATCTGTGTGCCCGGCATCGCTCATGCGAAAACCGGGCGGGTCTGGGCGCCCAACATTCCCGGCTGGGAGGATTATCCACTGCGCGACGAAATTATCTCCGCGCTCGGCCAGTCCGGGCTGCCCGTGGTGGTGGACAACGATCGGGCGGCTTACATCCTGGGGGAAACCTGGCGGGGCGCAGCGCGGCGTTGTCGCGACGCCATCTTCCTCGCCGTGGGCACCGGGATCGGCGCCGGGATTTTGGTGCAGGGCGAAGTCCTGCGGGGCGCGCACGGCATCGCCGGCGCGATTGGCTGGATGGCATTGGACCATCCGTTTGTCGCGGACTACGTGCCGTGTGGTTGCTTTGAACATCACGCTTCTGGCGCGGGTCTGGCGCGACAGGCTCAGGAGCTGTTCACGGACAATAACCATCGCCGCCGGTTCCGCGGGAAACGTCGTTTCACGGCGCAGGATATTTTCTCCGCTGCCGCGCGTGGCGACCGCGTCGCGCAGAAGTGTGTGGGCCAAGCCATCGAGTATTGGGGCATGGCGGTGGCGAATCTCGTCAGTTTGTTCAACCCGGAGAAAATCATCTTCGGCGGCGGGGTGTTCGGCCCCGCCACACGCTTTCTCCCGAGAATCCGGCGCGAGGCGGGGAAGTGGGCACAGCCGATCGCGATGCGCCGGGTGAGAATCGTGGCGTCGCAACTCGGTGGCGACGCCGGACTTTACGGTGCGGGCTTTTTAGCTTTGCGCGCCCGGCGCAACTCCCGTTAACTCCCGGCACGACTCATGTATCGCAAGCCCCTCGTCTTCGCCGCCGCGTGCGCGGGCATGTTGCTCTTCGGCATTGTGTTCCTGTCCCTCGGCTCGGCGAACAACATGCTGGCCGAACGGTTTGGTCTCGATAACAACGCCATCGGCACGCTCACGGCGTTGTTGCCGTTCGGAATTCTCACCGGCTCGCTTGTGTTCGGCCCGGTGGTGGATCGCTTCGGTTACCAGTGGATGCTGTTTGCCGCCGCGCTGATCGTCGGCGCGGGACTCGAAGGCCTGGCCTTCGCCAACCACAAGGCCCTCGTGCAACTGTTTGTGTTCCTGATCGGGTTTGGCGGCGGAGTTTTGAACGGCGCGACCAACGCCCTGGCCGCCGACGTGAGCGAAGGCGAACGCGGCGCGAAACTCAGCCTGCTTGGCGTGTTTTTCGGCATCGGCGCGTTGATCATGCCCGGCACGCTGGCCCTGCTCTCGAAGCATTATTCGCTCACCGCCATCGTCGCGGGCCTCGGAGCCGGCGTGCTGTTGCCCGTCGTGTATTTCGCGCTCATCCGGTTTCCCCCGCCGAAACAACGGGCCGAAACATTTTCTCCCGCGAGAAGTTTTGCGCTCTTGAAGGACCCGATTTTCCTCTTCGCCGGCCTCGCCCTCGCCATCCAAAGCGGCATGGAAGGCATGTCCAATGACTGGATGACGCGCTACTTCAAAACCGTCACGCTCGCGGGCGAGACGGCGGAAGAATGGAAAACCCAACTGGGCCTCGTGGCGGTAACCGGTGCGATGATGTGCGCCCGGATGGTGTTGAGCGGACTGTTGAAGCGCATCCGGTCCCAGGTCATTCTGTTTGTCAGCATCGCCATCACGGGGGCCGGGGCCGGGCTGTTGATGGTCTCGGGCAACTACTTCGTTTCGCTGGCCGCCGCGTTGTGCCTCGGTGCCGGGCTGGCGGCGGCGTTTCCCGTGGTGCTCAGTTACATTGGCGATCTTTATCCCACGCAATCGGGCGCCGCCTTCAGCACGATCTTTTTCGTCGCCCTCCTCGGCAACATGACCATCAACAAATCCTTCGGCGCCCTGGCCCAGATTCACGGCGTCGGGCAATACACCGTGGTCATGCTCGGGTGTCTCGCACTTTCGGCGATCCTGTTGTGGCTCGTCGTCAAACAACTCGGCAAACCTCAAAATCAATCAACCAGTTTAAACTTATGAGCAGCGTCGCCAAACAATGGCTTGATCACACCCGTGCCGTCATGGACCAGATCGAGCGCACCCAACTCCCCGCCATCCGCCAGGCCGCCGAGGTCATGGCCGATTCCATCCAGGCCGGGCGCTGGGTGCATTGCTTCGGCTGCGGCCACGCCACGATTCCGATCGAGGAAATGTATCCGCGCATCGGGGGCTTCGTGGGATTTCATCCGATGTGCGAACTGCCGCTCACGTTTTTCACGCGCATCGTCGGCGAGGGCGGCGTGCATCAATTTGTTTTTCTCGAACGCGTCGAGGGTTACGGCGTCGAGATCATGAAAGGTTACAACTTCGATCCGCGCGACACGATGTGGGTCTTCTCACATTCCGGCATCAACAACGTGAACATTGACGTCGCGCTCGAGGCCAAAAAGCGCGGCATGAAAGTCATTGCCTACGGCTCGGCCGCGGCCGCGAAGGGCAAACAAACGCGCCACTCGTCCGGCAAGACCATCTTCGACCTCGCCGATCTGGTCGTGGACACCTGCGCGCCCATCGGCGACGCGTGCGTGCCGCTCAAAAATCATCAGGACAAGGTCGGTCCGGTTTCCACGATGGCCTTCATCACAACCGTCTGGATGACGGTCTGCACGGTGGCCGAAATCCTCGCCGACCGCGGCGTGAAACTTTACATCAACCCGTCACACAATGTTCCGGGCGACACGACGGCCAAGCAGCGCCTCGATGCCGCGCTCGCAGAATACAAACGTCGCATTGCGGGAGTTTGATTCACTTCATCCAGATCAACCGGAAACCAACATGGAACGCGTTGAAACCAAACGGAAATTGTCGCCCGCCCAGCGGGATGAATTGCTCCGCGCCTTGAAAGACCGCTTTGAGAACAATCGGAGTCGTCACAAAGGCCTGGAGTGGGCCAAAGTTCAGGCTCGACTGGAAGCCCGCCCGGACAAACTGTGGTCGCTCCATGAAATGGAACGCACCGGCGGCGAACCGGATGTGGTTGGCCAGGGCAAGAAATCGGGCGAATACATTTTCTTCGATTGTTCCGAGCAAACGCCGTCCGGCCGCGTCAGCCTTTGCTACGACGATGAAGCCCTGGCGGCGCGCAAGGAACACAAGCCGAAGGGCAGCGCGGTGGGTCTGGCGGCAGCGATGGGCATCGAGCTGCTGACCGAGGAGGAATATCTCGCGCGCCAGAGGCTGGGCGAGTTCGATGCCAAACGTTCGAGCTGGCTGAAGACGCCGGCGGACTTCCGCCAGAAGGGCGGCGCGTTGTGGGGCGGCCGCAGTTACGGCCGCGTCTTCATCGGATGCAACGGGGCGGAATCCGACTACGCCGCCCGGGCCTTCCGCGGCTCGCTCAAGGTTTGAATCAACGGCCACAATGCGCGAATCCGCCGCGCGTGAGGCGATTGAAGCGGTGGCGCGCAATCCGTTTGGGCAGCTGGTCGCCTATCCGTGTCCATGCGCGTGAAGCGGTGGTCAGACAGCGTTTGTTGCGTTGAATACGACCGGCGCGGCGGTGATCTGCATCGCGGCTGGAAAGGGTTTGCATGCGCTGTGCGGATCTTTTGAAGAAGGGCTGCTGTCCCAAGGGCGGGCCTTGTGAAGCTTCGTGACATTTGGTGAAATCCCGGCTGGCGAATGACAAGTCCCGAAGCAACCCCGGTCGAAGTCAGGTAGCGAAGTGAAAGCGAACACACCCGAACGCAGCACGGCCGCCGCCTTTCCCCGGTATCTCACCGGCGAGGTGCTGGCCGACAGCGTCGTGCTGCGCTGGCCGGGGCTTTACGCCCGACGCTGGCAGAATCCGCGCGTGGTGGATCGCCTGCTCGTGCCCGCCACGCCTGAGCCGCACATTGCCTGCACGCTGCGCGGCACGGCGGAATTCCGGGAACGCGACGTCGGGGGCGCATGGATCACGCGGAAAATTCAGGCGGGCGACGTGTTCATCACGCGCTCCCGCACGCCTTACGAAGTGAAATTCCAATCGCCCGCCGGCCAGGAGCTCGACAGCCTTTCCCTCCACATCGCCGTCGAACCGTTCCTCGCCGCCCTGGAAGCGCGCTATCCCGGCAAGGCCGATCGCGTGGAGGTCGTGGATTATTTTGGGCGCGACGAAATCCTGTGGCCCATCTGCCTGACCTGCGCGGAGCTTCTCGCGGCGCGCGTGCCCGGGAAGTCACCTCGTGTCGCCGCACTCACTCAACTGTTCGCCGCGCATCTCGTCGAGAAATACACCAGCCCGCCGGCACGGACGCCCGTCCATCGCGGTGGTCTGCCCATTCACCAACTCCGCAAGGTCGAGGATTACGTCGCCGCGCACCTGGCCGAGGAAATCTCCATCGAGACGCTGGCTGAGTTGGTGGAATTGAGTTCCTCGCACTTCGCCCACGTTTTCAAGGAGACGACTGGCATGACACCACTGCAGTTTGCAACCCGCGAACGAGTCACGCGCGCCCAGCAGTTGATCCGGGAAACCTCCCGCAGCCTGATTGATGTCGGCCTTGAAGTGGGCTACACCAGCCCCAGCCATTTCGCGCAAGTGTTCCGCCGGGTGGTGGGCGTCACACCGACCGAGTTTCGCAGTTCGCTTTAAGCCGGAGCAGTTCGATTGCAACCACGGGGGGAACACGGACCTGCCGCGACGAGCGCGAACACGAGGGATGACGCGGATCCAATCGCCGTAACAGCACACGGACAACGCGACATCTTTATCCACTGATCGCTTTCGATGAATGCCAGCCCCGTCAGGGGCGACATCGTTGTAGGATCAGCAGAAGAAAAATCTCCAAGCTCCGTCAGGAGCGACATCATCAGACCGTAACCCCCGGATTGGGTGAACGGCGGCATCCCATCAGGCGATGCCGCCCCTGACGGGGCTTGGGACTCGTAGATCGGGCATTCTACAAAGATGTCGCGCCGACGGCGCTGCGGTCTCCACCGTTTCGAGTTCCCGGAAATATCTGTGCAAGCGACAAAGCTCGAAATCATCCGCGATGCCGCAGTCCAGCCTCGTGAGGGGCGACATCGTTGTAGGATCAGCAGAAGAAAAATCTCCAAGCTCCGTCAGGAGCGACATCATCAGGCCGTAGCCCCCGGATTGGGTGAACGGCGGCATCCCATCAGACGATGCCGCCCCTGACGGGGCTTGGGACTCGTAGATCGGGCATTCTACAAAGATGTCGCGCCGACGGCGCTGGCTGGCATTCCGGCTTCGGGTGTCGTCGTGGGCACCGTAGGTGCATGATTCTTGTCCTGCACGCGTCGTCGGGAGCACCGTAGGTGCGTCATCTTTGTAGAACCGAGGCAGAATGATTCCGAAGCTCCGTCAGGAGCGACATCATCGGGCAGCCGCCGCCGGAGTGGTTTTCCGCAGAATCGTGACAGGCACCGTAGAATCGCGATAGCAGGCTTCCTCCATAAAAGGCAGGATGTGGGCGTTATGAAAAGCAACGCGACTTTGATTCGAGACATCAAATTGAACAACGGCGTCCACCTGCCAGCGCTGGGACTCGGCGTTTTCCAGTCGCCGCCCGAGCAGACGGTGGATGCCGTCACCACGGCGATCGCCGGCGGTTACCGCCT